>Ga0182745_1000029_pt1 | contig 234018 bp, 173 predicted proteins | sample eDN3rd30CKraftBY_FD_128523 | JGI IMG/M metagenome (GOLD analysis project Ga0182745, IMG submission 128523) | Enriched backyard soil microbial communities from Emeryville, California, USA - eDNA 3rd pass 30_C Kraft BY (version 2) (version 2) | ecosystem: Environmental > Terrestrial > Soil >...
ACGTTCACGAAATAGGTGATTATGCCGGTGTAGTAGCGCAGGCGGAAGGCGAGCATGTTCACGAAGCCGATCTTCGCGAACTCGATCATAGCCGGAACGTTCACAATCGGAAGTGTAGTGGCTGGAAAGCTCATCGTGTTGCCTTCTCGGTCGCCTTTATCGGAGCACCGGCCCTGGCGTCTCCGACAGAGATTCGCCGGAATAGATCCGACGCACCACTTCGTCAATCGACTGTTCTTCGATCGCAATGTCCGAGACCTGTACCTCGTTCACCACGCGCCGAATCAGGTCCGCGACGTTGGTGCTTTCGCGGTGGAAATGGAGACGGTAGGAAAGATCGTCCATGCGCTTGATGGTGACGCCGGGAATCTGCAGCGCCGCGAGCGTTTCGCCCTGTTCCCGATCACGCAGTTCTACGCGGATGGAGCTTTCCTGCCACAACATCCGCTTCAGGTCTGGCAGGCTGCCATCGAAGAGCAACTTGCCGTGGTCGACAATCATTAGCCGTTGGCACAGCTCCTCGATATCGGAAAGGTCGTGCGTGGTCAGCAGCATGGTGGTGCCGTATTCGCGATTTACTTCTTTCAGGAAGGTGCGGATGTTCTCTTTCGCGACGATATCCAGCCCGATGGTAGGTTCATCCAGAAAGAGCAACGGCGGGTTATGTAGTAGTGCGGCTGCCACGTCGCAGCGCATCCGTTCGCCCAGGGAGAGCTTGCGTACCGGCGTGTGTAGGAAGCGCTTCAGTTCCAACACTTCGTCGAAGCGATTCAGGCGACGTTCGTATTCGGCTTGAGGGATTTCATAAATCCGCTGCAGCAGCTTGAAGCTCTCCACAACGCCGATGTCCCACCAGAGTTGGGTGCGCTGGCCAAAGACTACGCCAATGCTTTTGACATACTGGGTACGTTGCTGCCAGGGGACAAAGCCGTTGGAGATGATGCGGCCACTGGTGGGAACCAGAATGCCCGTCAGCATTTTGATGGAAGTGGACTTGCCCGCGCCGTTGGGCCCGATGTAGCCCACCATTTCGCCAGCGCCAATTTGGAAGCTCACGTGATCGACGGCGCGGAAGTTACGGTATTGGCGCGAATAGAGGTCCTGCACCGCGCCCCAGATGCCTTCGCGTCGGTCAAAAGTCCGAAAATCCTTCACCAGATTCTCTACTTCTATCACCGAGGCCATGGGACTTTAGTTTAGCATCCGGGGTCTTGGCACAACTGCGCGTTTAGCCGAATGGCATTGTCCGTTCGCGCGAACCATTTGGCTGGGGGGCGCATCCCCAGAGACGCGGGACGTTGTCCCCTACGCGGGAGCCCGCTGTGGAGGCTATTCCTGACGGTGGCGCTTATTCGTAGCGCAGGGCTTCGACCGGGTCCAACCGGGCAGCCTTCACTGCTGGCCATACGCCGAAGAACAACCCGATTCCGACAGAAGCGCCGAAACCTACCAAAAGCGCCCAGGTCGGTACTGGGGCAGCCAGGCTCGGGAAAATGAGACCGATGATCATCACCACGCTCACCGAGAAGGCTATTCCCAACATGCCTCCGATTCCGGTCAGGGTCATGGCTTCCATCAGGAACTGGGACACGACGTCAATTCTGCGCGCGCCGATGGCCTTACGAATGCCGATCTCGCGCGTGCGTTCCGTCACGCTCACCAGCATGATGTTCATCACGCCAATGCCTCCGACGAGCAGACCAAGCCCCGAGAGCGCCAACGAGACCATCCAGATGATGCCGGTGAAGTTGTCGAATTCCTTAATGATCGAATCCGGCGTGGAGATGTCGAAGTCATTCTCCTGGCCGGTTTCGAGCTTACGCAGCCGACGCATCACCCACTCAACTTCCTGCAGGGCCTGATCGCGGTAGCCCGGGTAAGCGGTACAGACGATCATGATCCGTTCGTCTGTGCCAGGGTAGCGCATGCGAGCCGTACGGAAGGGGATGGTAACTTGTTTGTCCTGCCCGTTCTCGCCGAAAAAACCACCCTTTGCTAACTCGAACACCCCAAGAATGCGGTATTCCGCGCCACCAAAGATGGCGGTTTTGCCCACAGCATCACCCTTGGGGAAAAGAATGTCGGCGAGCTTCGCTCCGATGACGGCGACCTTTTCTCCCCGGCGCGCCTCGTCCTCCGTGAAGAGACGACCGCTGCGCAGTTCTCTCTTGGTTTCCTGCATCAACGGACCGTCAATGCCAGCCATGCTGAAGTCATCCGTCTCGATGCCGGGTACCTTGGCAATCATGGGAGAGCCGTTGCGCACTGCCGGTACGAAGAGGTTGAGGCCGACTGTTTTTACGGTGGATTCCGTGGAAGTGCGAATGACCTCGGCGAATTCTTCGCGTAGCGGGCGGCGCAGCCGTTCCTTGCGGTTGACCCCGTTGCTGCCGGGGTCGCCGCTGGTGCGGTAGATAAAGACGTTATCTGGTCCCAGTTCTTCAAAGAACACAACGATTCCTTGCCGCAGGCCAGCGAGCAACGATGCCACGGAAACGACGGTGGTAATGCCGATGACGATACCCAGGATGGTAAGCGCCGAACGGAAGCGATGAGTCCAAATGGCGTCCATCGCCATGCGAAAGTTTTCGATGATGGAAGCGTTCGCTACATTCATGACTTAGTCCGCCCTCAGCGCTTCCACAGGATCGAGCTTCGACGCACGGAGCGCCGGATAAACGCCGGAAATGATTCCCACCAATCCAGAGACCACCAGGGAAAGGATGATGTATGTCACGGAAATTGACATCGTCAGTTCAAAAGCTTTTCCGATAATGATGGTGAGCGCGGCGCCGAAGATAATCCCCACAATGCCGCCGAATGCGGAAAGCAGGGCGGATTCGAACAGAAACTGCATGCGAATATCGCTTTGCCTTGCGCCCAGGGACTTGCGTACGCCGATTTCCCGGGTGCGCTCCGTCACGCTGACCAGCATGATGTTCATAATGACGATGCCGCCGACCAGCAGCGAAATGGCAGTGACCGGCACCACCACCACCGAAATCAGCCCGGTGATGTTGGCGATAAACCCACGAATGGCATCGGGGGTGAGCGTGTCAAACTTATCTGCTTCGCTGGGTTTCTGCTTGAAGCGTACACGTAGGGCTACCCGGGCGGCGTCCACCGCTTCGTCCAGGCTGAGGCCCGATTCTGGCCGAGGGGCGCCTAGCACCGTCAAATTGGGGACGGTTCCCCACACCCGAACCATGGCTCGATAAGGGATATAGGCGACGCTATCCTGCGACTGGCCGAAGGCGGAGCCCAAGCGTTCCTGTACCCCAATCACCAGAAAATCTCGGCCGCGGATGTTGATGGTCTTTCCCAGTGGGTTGGTTCCAGGGAAAAGGCGTTCCTGCAATTCGTGCCCGATCACCGCAACCTGTTGCCGTGAAATGTCTTCCTGATCCGTGAAAAAGCGGCCGCTGGCGATACGGATTTCCCGGATATCGGGTAGCGCGGCAAAGGAGCCAATCACCTGGCAGTCTTCCACCGTCTGCGAACCGCGCTTCACATCCTGCCGCAGGCCTCGGTACGGCGAAAGCAGCAGTTGATCCCCAACCGTCTCCTGCAAGTAGGTGAAGTGTGACCAATCGATACGCCGGTTGCGCTTCAACTTGCCGAAAAATTCCTGCCGACTGCTGGCGTTTGTGACTTGAGACAGGAAAAAGCTGCTGCCGCCAAAAGCCTTCGACGTACTTTCCTCAGCGTAGGAATCAATGCCATTGATCGCGGAGCCAACCAGAATCACACTTCCTACGCCGATAATGACGCCCAGCAGAGTTAGAAAACTCCGTAGCTTGTGGGCGCGAATAGAATCGGTAGCCAGCGAGAATGCCGTGCTGATGGCATAGAGGGCGCGAAATGCTTCACTCCGGGGTTTGGGCGGACTAGGGTCCTGGTCGAGTGGCATAAAGGTAAGCTTTCTCTAAGGTTAGCGGGCTTCCTCTGTCCCGTAAAGCAACCGGTTTTTCGGACAGGTGGAACTGACTATCACAAGCGCACACTTGCACTGCTGACAGTGGAACGACGTATCCCCGCCGTTCTTAGCTTCACGAAAACATTACGTAACGAATTCGAATCCGTTCGGGAAATTTTCAGATGTGGTCATACGCTTTTCGTTGATTATCCAATTCGAATCCGGAATGGGACCTGCTCCGCGTCATAAATTCTCTTCGTCCCGGCGCCCGACTGTTGGCTATAGACCTTTTCATCTTGCAACAATGCGCCGACAAATATAATGACGCGTGGTTCGAGGCAGCCCACAGTGAGACACTGGCGGCATGCGTACTTCGAACTCCCAAGTGTTGGAGTCGATCCCACTTTTCGCGGATCTCAGTGATTCCCAACGAACACTTTTAGGAGAGGTTTGCCTGGAGTGTTCCTTTGAGCCGGGCGCTGTTCTGTTTCTGGAAGGTGAGCCCTGCGATGGCTTCTGGATTCTGGCCGAGGGCGCTGCAAATGTCGTGAAGATCAGCAAACTCGGAAGGCAGGTGGTGCTGGCTACCCAGACCGCTCCTTGCACCGTCGCGGAAGTTCCCGTCGCGGATGGGGGGCCTTATCCCGCAAGCCTCGTGGCGATCCAACCCACGCGTGCTTTGCTGATCGAGCGGGATCGTTTCCTCAACTTTTGCCGCCAGGACTCTGCACTTGCTATTCATCTACTAGCCCTCTTCGGCGCGCGCCTTCGGCACTTGGTTGCCATGCTGGAACAGATTACCTTTGGCAACATTCGGCAGCGCCTCGCCCAGGAACTACTCAACAAAGCGGATGGTGCAGACGGCGTTCTATTTCGGCTGGATGAAACTCACGAACAGATGGCCTTTCATCTGGGAACGGTTCGTGAAGTGGTATCCCGCAATCTGGGACGCTTTCAATCAGAAGGTCTGATTCAGATGGAACGTCCCTGGATCCGTATCGTCAATCGGGCCGGGTTGCAGCACGAGGCTGTTACCGAGTTCTGACGTCTTTACGGGCAATTCCACCCGCCGGCGCACCCACCAGATGCCTGCACGGAACAGCTAGGTAGGCCCATTGTTCCGGGAATCCGCTGATCCTGCGCATCTGCCAGTCCGGGGCCCACTTCTGTGATCCCCTTAAGCCGTTGTGACTTTGGTCACGGCGCTTTTCTCACGCTTCCCACACACTGAAGGTGCAAGTTCCGTCGAGCCTGCATGGCCGACGGACCAAGGAAAGGGAAGAACGATGGATGCAAGCCCGTTGGTATTCGCGCAGGATCTTCGACACACCGAGGAGCAAGCTGCAAACAGCATCCTCAGCCGCACGCTACAACACGATGACCGTTCCAAGGTGATTGTCTTTACCTTTGCGCCGGGGCAGGAACTGAGCGCTCATACCGCTCCATTTCCGGCAACCCTCTATTTCGCCAAAGGGGAAGCGACTCTCCATTTGGGCGACCAGGACTACGAGGTATCCGAGGGGGCCTTCGCGTATATGCCAGCATTACTGGAACACGGTATTCGCGCCAAAACCCAGGTAGTCATGTTGTTGACGATGCTCAAGAATCCGAAGCCCGCTGTGCCTCAGCCGAATGTGCCCCAGTCAAAGGCGCCCTAGTCGGAGGCTTGGTCGCTGTAGTGTCCTTTCGGAAAGGCATGGCGATGTCGAAGACGCAGAATCCAATTCCACGGGAACATGGCGCTTGGGGATTGTTGTTTATCCCGTTTGTCGCCGCTGCGTTGTTGGGCGGACGCTGGGATCCATTGCTAATTCCAGCTTTCCTGCTTGCCCTGGTTGGGTTTCTGATACGCGAGCCACTGACAATGCTGGCGCGGTGGATGTGGGCTGGACACCGCTGGTCTGCCCAAATGACATCTGCCCTGCGCTGGCTTCTGCTCGAAGCGGTGCTTCTCTCCGTTTGCTTTCGATTTCTAATAGCGCGCGCACCGCTGATCCCCTTATTTATCCTCACGGTGATCGCCATGGCCTTCACGGCGCTATCCGTTTGGTTTTCGTTGCGGAACCGCCAGCGTGCCATCGGCTTGCAATTGGCCGCCGTTGCGGGTCTGGGAAGCAGCGCCTTTTTAGCAGTTTTGGCTACGGGACAGAATATTCCCAACTGGACTTGGTGGCTTTGGGCTCTGTTCACCGTACACGGCGTAGTCGCCGTGATCTGCGTGCATGCGCGTTTACAGCTTCGCATTGCGGACAGCCGAGGTCTGGAAATGCGTATGCCTTGGATGCCGTTGGCCGCGCTCGCTCTGCAAGCCTCTCTGATGGTGTGCTTCGTAGTTCTATCGGGACTCTATGTTCTGCTCACTCCCGTCCTGTTCTCTCTGGTAGTGAATGGAGCGGAAGTCCTGCGGCTCCAGCACCGCAGCGAACTCCGAACTCCTCTGCCTCGCGTGGGGTTCCGCATGTTGGCGCAATCCATCGGACATGCCATTGCCTTGGTTTGTGTACTGTGGCGGCATGTCGGCTAGCCCGTGTACTTTTCTGCAATCTACAAATGCAGCGAGCGTTTTCCCTTAACTGTGACTGGGGTCACAGAACAAATCGGGACAGCTTCCCAGAATAGAGTTATGCCGACCACAACTTCCTCATCCACTACCCGCCCCCCACTCGGCGCCCTCGCAACGGCAAAGGTTTGTAAGCAACCTGGCCACTGGGTATTGGCCAGTCTCGGAAAGAAAGTCCTCCGTCCCGGAGGGTTGGAACTCACCACAAAGCTGTTGGAGAAACTACAGCCATCCCCAGCAGATCACGTGGTCGAGTTTGCCCCGGGTCTTGGCGTAACGGCCCGGCTGACCCTCGCGAAGAACCCACGTCGCTATGTAGGTATTGAGCGGGAAGCTGCTATGATGCAACATCTACAACATGGTCTGGGTAGTGATCGGGCGCTGTTCGTCAATGCTTCGGCAGAATCCACCGGTCTGCCGAATGAGAGCGCTACCTTGGTGTATGGCGAGGCGATGCTTTCCATGCAGACCCCGGAACAGAAGGTTCGTATTCTGCGCGAAGCTTACCTCGTGTTGAAGCCGGGCGGGCGGTACGGTATTCACGAGTTGGCGCTTTTGCCAGATGACATTGACGACGCAACGCGAAAGGCCATTGAGCGGGAAATGTCATTGAATATCCATGTCGGCGTGCGCCCCGTGACGTTGCGCGAATGGCGTCAGTTGTTGGAGTGCTCCGGTTTTGAAGTGGAATGGGAAACGCGTGCGCCTACGCACCTGCTGGAACCCAAACGTGTTTTACGCGACGAAGGCATCCTCGGCCTGCTGCGTATTGCATTCAATCTATTACGCAAGCCGGAAGCCAGAAAACGTGTTCTCTCAATGAAGCGGATGTTCCGTCGCCACGCCAACGACCTTAGCGCTGTCGCGATTGTCTGTAGAAAACCGCTGTAATGTGCTGTATCCCTCCGTCGTTGAGTAGGGAGCTAATGACAAGTTAGTTTGCGGAGCGAAGGTCGGCCTGCCACTTGTTCCCGTGTGTTGTACGTCGCCGTGCATTCCCGGAACTCTGTCCCGAGCGAGCGGGATAACGTAACCGTGGTGTTGGCGTATTCGCAACGAAGCCACAACGCCCGGTCATTGGTTGCTGGAAAATTCCAACGGTTTTCTAGGACGCCGCTCTGCGAACGCTCGACCCTCGGGACCAAGGCGGCCTTTTCCTCGACAGGGCCGTCAAAAAGCGTAATGCCAGAAAGCCAGAGCGGTGTCGCGTTCACCGTGGCCGCCCATCCGGCGGGTGTTGCTGTGAGGCTCTGCGCAACCGGGGGCAGTTTCTCGGGGCAGGCTAAACCCGTTTGCGCGAACGCTAATGTGGCGGTGGCAACGACCCCGACAATAAGTCTGATCGCACTGCTGACAAGCCGGATGTTTGCGAAAACCGTCGATTCACCTTGTCGGGCCTGTCGGCCCGCGCGGAGTTTGGGTGGCTGTATCATCTCGCAATCTCGCCTGGTTATGCGTGACAAAGGAATGTTTCGGATCAGAGGCACTCAACGGCACTGTCTGTTGCAATCCGCCTATCACCTCCTACGTTCGGGGAACTTCGCTAATTCATCCACAGTGAAATGTGTCCTTACGCTGCCGAGTCGGTCCTGCATCCTGTGCGTAAGACTTTTCCGTTATCCCGTGTCTACGTCAGTCTGTTGCTGGTTGGCTGGTGATTTTTCTGCCTCGCACAAAGCCGCGGCACTCCGGCAGCTGCGCGGGTTGGCCACGTAACTTCCAGCCCTGCACATCCTGGAATCCAGCAGCGCGCACCATGTGCGCCAGACAATGCACCGTGGGAGCCCACCAGTTCGTCGTGTTATTTCCGTACTGCGCATCGGGATAGAACTCCATCACCATCTGTCCACCCGCATATCCCTTCTGCAGCCCTCCGCGATACGGGCTGTAGTCGTCAAGAATGGCGGATTCCACATACAACTCGTGCTTGCAGACCTTGCTAATCAAATCGAGCGCGTAGAGAGGATGACGTAGGTGATAGAGCAGTCCAAAGGCAAACACCACGTCAAACTCTCCGAGCAATTCCGGCGTGATCGCATAGACAGAGAGTTCGCGCCGTTGGCAGCGATCCGGGCCATATCCCCACGCGTCCCGGCAAAGGTCGAAGGTTTCCCACGCCCGACGGTCCTTCTGATCCAGACTGCCCAGGAAGTCCGAGAAATCGTCGATGGCTACAACTTGGGACGCCCCACGCCGCAGTGCTTCAAATGTCCAATAGCCGTCCCAGGCTCCGACGTCCAGCACGCGCTTTCCATCAAGACGTTCCGGAATGCGATAAGCCGCCGGATCAAGCGGAGCCCACCCCGGAGTGACGGAGCCATCGGGCAGGGGAATCCGGTGATACCAATAAGGAAACGCAGCCACTTTGTCGGCAATGGTCGTTGCATCCTCGCAGGTCCGGCAGCATTGCTCCGATGTGTGGTCGTCATAGGTATCGTTCACGGAATCTCCATGCGGGGATTCTCCCTGCGCTGTATCGTTGGTTGCCAGAACTGAGGGCGATGGGTCGTGACCCGCTGGGGCGTCATCCACCGGCTCCTCATATACAAGCCGCTCAGGTATTGCTCCCGTGGGTTCAGGGTTTGCAAATGGGGAGCCAACTTTGGCTTCGGAGCGATCCGACGAGATCCCTGATCCCCTTGATGCCGAAGGAGTGAAGGCACAGTTTGCAACCGCAGGACTATGATGGATAGCCTCTTCAAGATGGATAGCCTCTTCAACCGCAGCTAAGTTCATTTCCATATCTGTTTCCTTGTCCTGTGTATGTCTCGGCTTGCCTTTCGATTTGTCTCGGAACCTCGTCCGCTTTTTTCTGTAAGTCACCCCAAGCACGGCGAGTACCTCCAGGTCCTCAGCGTTGCCCCCGGGGCGTTTTTCAGAACCAGGGTGAGAGTTCTTCGTTGCATCTTCAGTGGTCTTATTTCAGCCTCAACCCAGGCGACGGAGCGTGCTCCGTTTGACTTGCTGCAGGTCGCTGTTTGTCTCCGCAAACGACATGTTTTGCGACGAACTGATTCTTCTGCTGGCGGTGCTACGCTCCCGATTGATAGTGGAGCCATCGCATTGATGGTGAAGCCACCGCCGATTGGGATTCTGTGCCGGGCTGGCAACCTGCATCCGGTTCCAGCCAACGCGTGCAGAAACGTACTTTGAGTGTTCCAGCGCTCTTGTCCACATTTGTCATGGTATTCATAGGCTGCTGCGAAGGTCAGTGCATGACAGAATCAGAGGGTTGTTCCTGTTCCTGGACCCACTCGTTCCATGCCCAGCCGTAGAAGGTCTCCACGCGGTGCGTTAGCCCCTTGGCGTCCATCAGCGGACTTCGGCGTAGCAGATCACGCATGCTTGCGCGAAGTTCTGCCAATTGGGCGGGGTCGGAAGCTAGTTTCCGTCCCACATCGACAAAGCGAGGTACGGTGTCCGCTACCCACTCGGGTTTTCCAAGTGTTGTCAGGATACTTTTGCCCACCCGGCCTGCATGCGTGTTGCCCACGAGCGTGATCACGGGCACCCCCATCCATAGGGCTTCCATCGTCGTGGTCGTGCCGTTGTAGGGGAATGTGTCGAGCGCGATATCCAAATCGTTATACTGCGCCAAATGTCCCTCGAAGCTAAGCTCGCTGGGGCGGAATTCCACCCGATCTGCGGCGATCCCCTGGTTGATCAATAGGGATAGAACCTGTTCGCGAGCCTGCATGCTGCCGAAGGAGCGACACTTCAGAATTAGCCGTGATTCCGGAAGAGCGCGTAGCAGCGCTCCCCACGCCTCAGCCGTGCATATGTCAATTTTCTTGTTGTTGTTGAATGTCCCGAACCGCAGTTGACCTGTTCTCACGGATGGCGGTTTGGGGTCGATGGGGACATCAACGGATGGAGCTTCAAAGCAAAGAAAAACGGGATCTAGTCGGACAAGTTTCTCGGTCATCAATGGATGATGGGAAGCGAATAGTGCCCCTGACTGTTCATCTCCCATTGCCGGCACGGGTATTGGTGTGAATTCCTGTTCAGCTACGCCGGTCTGTCCATCGCTCTCTAGGATCGGATCCGTATTCGAATCGACAAGCCGGTAGTCCACGGTCGACAGTCCGGTGGTATTGGGGTATCCGAGATAGGAGCACTGGATCGGCGCCAACTGGGCTGCGAATAGACGAGGTCTTCCACTTCCAGTGTGTCCCGCAAGATCCACCAGAATGTCGATCTGGTCACGCACAATCAGCTTCGCAGCCTCCTGGTCAGCCATTGCGGAAATGTCACGCCAGTAGACATTCAACCTCTTGATCTTTGCGGTAACGCCATCTTCCCGTTCGACCGCACTGTAGCAAAAAACATCAAAGCGCTGGCGGTCATGTTCTTCCAGCAGGCAGGAAAGAAAGTACATCACGGAGTGACGACGAAAATCACCGGAGACATAGCCGATCCTTAGTTTTCGTCTTTCTGCCGACGTCACTTGATGTCGCAAACCCCAGTCGCGCACTTCATCTTGGGCAATTCGGCCCCATGCTCGGTGAATCGCCGCCACTTTTTCGGGCTCAAACGCGGTGTGGAAGTTCAGGTTGTACAACAGATTAATTTGCGCCGTGTAGTTTTCCGGATACTTTTCGAGAATCTGCTGGTAGACGGCCAATGCTTCCCGCATCTGCCCCAGTTCGGCCAGGCAGGTGGCCTCCAGGTTGAGCGCATTGCCATTGGTGGGATCCACCTGTAGCGCCACGCGAGCCATCTTTAGTGCCTCGGCGATGCCTCCGTTGAGGCGCAAGAGCCCTGCGGCGTTCAAGATGGCTCCGATCTTCAACGGAGCGGCGTGTATGGCCAGGTGATACCAGTGCATTGCCTCGCCGCCATTCTGTTGCGCCATGGCGAGATTGCCCAATTCCAGGTAAATGTCCTCATGGCCACCGGAAAGCTGCAGCGCGGATTGGTAACACTCCTTCGCATCGTCATAACGTTTCAATCGAGCCAGAGCTAGGCCTAGACACAAATGAGCCTGCCAGAAAGCGGGTTTCCAATGAATGGCTTCCGCCGCACAAGCAACGGCTTCATCCCAACGCTGACAGATGGAATGCACCGCAGCCAGGTTATGCCAAGTTTCGGGATTCCGTGGTTCAAGCCGTAGACTTCCTTTATAGACTTCCGTTGCCTCGTCCAGACGACCCATGCGGCGCAGCACGTTGCCCAACTGTCCGACGGCTGACGCCGAATCCGGCCTCTTATTCAGAACAAACTGCATCTCCCGCAACGCCTGCTCATGCAGTCCCAGTGCAGAGAGCGCCTGTCCGTACATCAGGTGTACCGCCAGATTCTCCGGTTGAAGACGCAACGAGCGGGAGAACACTTCCACGGCCTCTGCCAGGCGTCCTTGCGCCAGCAGTTGCCGTCCGTAGTCGGCCCAGTACATATCGGTTTGCGGCGACAGGCTGCATGCCTTTGCAAGGAACTCCAAACTTTCGTTCGTCTTGCCAAGCGCATCGCAAGACTGCCCCAGCCCATGCCAGGCAGCGGCCATCGTGGGCATGGATTCGGCGGCGCGCAGAAAGTGATCCATGGCTTTCTCTGGATTGCCGCCTGACAAGCGTTGATAGCCCTGTTCGATTTCCGCCAGCAGCCCTTCTGGCGTGATCTTCTTTCCGGGCCGGTAGGAAGTGGAAACCAATTGGGGAGCTTGGGTCACTGGAGCATCGGCGGCCTCGAGCATGGTCACCGATCCAGAGCGCAACAAGTGTTCCGTTGGCTCTGTCTGCGCAATGGCGTCGGCCCCCATCTCGACTTGAACGCTTCCCGCGTTTTCGTGATCAACCGCCATTTGTGATTCCGCCTCCTTGCACCATCGTGATTGCCGTCAAAAGAGCATTCGGTGGAAGCGTGGCAGAACTTTAGTGCGAAAGCAGCAGGCGAGGGAAAGAACTTCGATGGCTCGGCCCGCAGAGGATACCTCGGGGATAACGCCTAGGTACTGTTTCTCTGCCACATCGTGACAGAAAGCTCAAATATCGCTTCTCGTCCTCCGATATGGCTTGTGTGACAGAACGCTGCTCCCGGGCGAAGACAGGGAGACCGGCAGGACGCCGGCAATCTGATTGCATCAGGATGGGTTTCTCATGTCGACTTCTATCGTTACGAACGTCGCTTCTCTTATCGCGCGCGAAAACCTGCGCGTTACCAATGAATTTCAGAGCCGCACCATCAACCGGCTGACTTCGGGTCTGCGCATCAACAGTTCCGCGGATGACGCTGCTGGCTTGGCGGTGGCAAACCGTTTCCGCAGTGACATCACCGAGCTCAATCAGGGTGTACGCAACGCCAATGACGGTCTCAGCACGCTGCAGATTGTCGACGGCGGCCTGAACAACATCTCCAAGATCCTTGACCGGTTGAAGACGCTCGCCACCCAGTCTGGGTCCGGCACCTTCAGCGGAGACCGCAAGACGTTGAACAACGAGTACAGTTCGCTGTTGCTCGAAATCAACCGGCAGGCTTCCAACATCGGGCTGGTTTCGGGTGGCGTCAACAACGCGAACATCTCGGTGTATGTGGGTGGCGGAAGCTCACAGTCCAATGCGATGGTCAATATCGACCTAAGCGGCGCAGCCAATCGCGTGGACAGTTTGGGTTTGGGAATCGGAGGCACGCAGGTCATCAATGGTGGCGTCGCCTTGGGCGCCGTGAATTTGAATGCGACGGGTACGCCCTTCCTGGACGACGCGACGGGATCCCAAACACTCACCTTCAACCTGTATGACTCTGCGTTGGGGGCCACCGTCTCCAAGTCCGTCACCATCGAAGGCAAGACCGGTGGCATCTCCGGCGACGAAGTGCTGCGTCAGGTGAATGAGGCATTGAATTCCTTTGGCCTTACCGCTTCCAGGGATTCGGACGGCGTGCTTTCCCTGTCGGGCACACGAGCCTTTACGGTTGCCAGCGCCGCCGCCGTGGGCACGGGAGCTGCGGCGGTCACGACCCTTACGGGTACCGATTCGGTTGTCAACTCGTCCAACTACAACCACTCGGTTTCCGCATACACGGCCGACACCGCCGCGCAGAGCATCACCATTCAGTCCGCCGCCGGCGCGGTGAATATCGACATCGCCGCCAGCGCAACGGCTTCCACTGTCATTAGCCTGATCAACTCGGCGGCTTCCAGCCTAGGCGTGGAAGCGGTGGCTGTGAATGGAACAAACGGCTTCAGTATCCAGAGCAGCAGCGAGTTCAGCATCCTGGTGACAGATGCCGGCGCCGCAGGTGGCATCGGCGCAGCCACGGCGGCTGGCGCCGTAGCGGTTACGGCCGCTGATACATCCGCTTCCGCTACCGGTAATGCGCTCGCTGCGATTGCCGCTATCGATGCAGCCCTTACTTCGCTCGGCCAAGTGCAGGGCAAAGTGGGCACCGCGCAGAACAAGTTGGGCTACTCAATTCAGTTGGCCCAGTCGCAGATCAGCAGCTTCTCTGCCGCCGAGTCCCGCATTCGTGATGCCGACGTGGCTCTGGAAGCTTCCAACCTGACCAAAGCGCAGGTGATGCAGCAGGCGTCTCTGGCCGCTTTGGCCCAGGCGAACTCCGCGCCGCAGGCGGTTCTGACCCTGCTTCGTGGCTAAGCCAATACGCTAAACCGGTAGCGGCTCCAAGGGGCCGCTACCCTTTCCGCGATTGCATCCGCCTCTGGGCTGGTGCCTGATTCCGACGGAAATCTTGTCCATGCGGGAAGAAGTCGATGGGGGCCTCGTCTTCTTACCGCATGGATATTTTTTGTGGCGTTTTTGATTGATGTTGCGGATTGCCTAAAGTTCTGGGAGCCAACCGACGAAAAGAGAACAAGATGTCGACAAGCACGATCTTCACGGGATCCAGCACCTACTCACAGGATTTTCTCAACGTCATCCAACGAAGTATGGCCATCGCGGAACTGCCATTGGTGCAAATGCAGCAACAACAACTGGCGACAAGCGATCAACAGAAGGCAGTCAGTGACCTGGCTGGTGCATTTGAAAGTCTGCGTCTCAGTTTGGTGGAAGTCGAAAAGCGTGTGACAGCCACGCAATTGTCGGCCAGTCTCAGTAGTTCTTCCATTGCCAGCGTCACCTTGGGTGACAGCGCTCAGAAATCAAATTTTTCGCTGGAAGTTCTGAATTTAGGTTCCTTCACCAGTTACCTTTCCACACAATCGGTTTCCGATCCCCTGGCTTCCGGTTTCGGAGCCTCACTGACCAAAACGCTGGTTGTGGATGGTGTAGAAACGGTATTGACGCTGGGAAGTAATACGCTCCGCGGGCTTGCGGATGCACTCAACGATAGCGGGCTTGGGCTGGAAGCCAGCATCATCAATGTGTCCAGCACCAGTACAGCGTCCTATCGTCTGGTGATTCAGGGCAACAAGCTGGCCTCGCAGAGTATCGCCCTTCATGATGGGGATTCCTCCGGCGTCAACTTGCTGGATGGCACCGCGCTGCAGTCAGGCAGCAACGTCAGCTACAAAGTGAATGGCGTGGAAGTGAATGGCGAGAACCGTACAGTTACGCTGGCTCCCGGCATTGATGTGGCGCTGAACAACGTGGGCAGCACCAGCATCCAGGTGAGTCGTTCGGCGAACCGCATTTCGGATGCGATTCAGTCCATGGTTTCCTACTACAACCAGGCCACAACCAAATTGAATGCCCACCGTGGTGCGGCTGGTGGTGTGTTGCAGGGAAACAGTTCTATTCAGAACCTGTCTCAAGTCCTCCGACGCATCACCGGCCACTCAGCGGAAAATGGCGCTTTCCGTTCCTATGTCGATATCGGGTTGAGCTTCGATGACAAAGGTGTGCTGAGTTTCGATTCCACGAAGCTTGCGAATCTTTCCGATGCGGATCTGCAGGATTTGATCAGCTACCTGGGGGGCTCGAACGGAGATGGTTTTCTGGCGAGTGCTCTACAGTCGATGAACGAAGCAACCGATAGTGCTTATGGCATCCTGACGACCGAAAAGAGCGCCTTGACGCAGCAGGCTTCGAATGCGTCGAAACAGATCTTGGCGTTGCAGGAACGTCTCAACCGCATGGAAAAGGACCTGGAAGAACGATTTGCCGTCATCGACGCCACCATCGCCGCCATGCAGCAGCAGGCAACGTACATCAACAACCTGTTCGAAGCCATGCGTGTCGCCAGTAAAAGCTACAGCTCGTAGTGGATCATCCGTTGCACTTTGAGCATCTCCTGGTGCAAATGGTCGTGTTTGCTGTTGCTACGGGTGCTGCAGTGCATGAAGGCGCCTTGACCCCATGACATGGGCTATTCGTTAGAGTTGGCTATCTGTTAGAGATGGACCAGATCTGGCCTGTGGGAATCGAGACAGCGGAAAGGGAGGAATTCGTTTCGTGATGACAGGTACTGCCCCGCCTGTGGATACACCCCCGCCTTCTTCTGTGGATGCATTGACTGCGGCGCAGCGTCTGGAAGCGCTACGTCAGCAGATACTGCAGAGCGCGCACAACCAGAACGCTCAATGCTTTGACTCCCTCTGCGCAGGCTTGCCCGTGTATGGGCAGGAGATCCACAGTCTGTTGCAGGCTCGGACCTGGAGTCCGGACGAACTGCAATCGTTGCATTCTGCGCATCTAGCGTTTGACGAAAAATTGCGTGCGACACTACTCAGCGCCAGAGCCGCCGTCCAGCGTGAGTTGCAGGCGGTGCAAGCTTCCCAACATTACGCGTCGGGAGAGTGTGATCGCTTTCGCTCTGATGTGACATCGCGCGAAGAACCTTCATCCAGAGTTGAAAATCTGGGGATCGACTACGAAGGCTAACTATCAAGGCTAACTATCAGGTTTCGCTGCGCGGCCTTGCCTGCCTCGCACTAGAAGAACTGCGCATCTCTAGCAATGGCTCGGTTGCGCCAACGGAGGCGTCCATTCGGGAATTAGGGGATCCATTCGGGACCTAGGGAATTTCGGGGAACTAGGGAATGACCTATCTAGTTTGTCTTTCGCCAAGGATCGCTCCACCGAGGGTCTGTCAATGCATCCTCATCGGTCAGCGACTGCAGAAAAGCGATCAAGTCTGTGCGTTCGACGTCGGTTAGCGTGAAAGGTCGTAGAATGGTGCTCTTGTTGGGGTTCGGCATACGTCCCCCTGCTTCATAGTGACGAATGACTTCGTCCAGGGTCTTCATACTGCCATCGTGCATGTAGGGCCCTGTCATCGCAATATTACGCAGAGTGGGGGCGCGAAACTTGCCCACATCTTCGGACTTTCCTGTGTGCAGGTGTAGTCCCGTGTTCGGCGTTGGATAGCTGGCCGGTCCCGACGACAAATTGTAGATGCCGGTATTGTGAAACTCTGTTGTTGCGTGTTCTGCGCCCTCTGCCTGGATGGCGCCGCTAAAGGTGACGCCGCCATGACATTGGAAGCAGCCACCCTTTGCCGAAGAGAAGAAGATGACCATCCCGCGCTTCGCCTCTTCGCCAATGGCCCCTTCTTCTCGTTGATAGCGATACCGGTCGTAAGGTGAGCGAAAAGAAACAAGGCTACGTTGAAAAGCTGCCAATGCGCGAGTCACGGTTTGCAAAGAGATTGAATCCTGAGGGAACGCGTCGGCGAACAGCCTCTGATAGAGCGGTTCCTGCGCAATGCGCTCGATCAATTCCGTCTCCATCCCCTTCAGCCCCAACTCCACAGGATGGTCGCCAAACATCGGCGTCAAGGCCTGGGCTTCCAGGGTGTCCAGGTTAGGATCCGCCCAAGTCAGCGACGGCGTGAATGCAACGTTGACCAGGCTCATGCTGCTACGCGGGTGTTGTTCGCCGGTACTGCCCAGTGATCGAGCCAACCCGTCCGTGAACGCTAGTTTCTGCTGATGGCACGTGGCGCAAGATTGGGTGCGGTTGGCGGAAAGGCGAGTGTCGTAGAACAAATGCCGCCCCAATTCCACTTTGGCCGCGGTCATCGGGTTTTCAGCAGGAACGGTGGGGCGGGGAAACCGGACGGGGTAATCCCATATCCAGCCGGACGGTTGATTGCCGTCGGCGCCAACTGCCGGAGCAAGGCAAAACACCGCCAGCATAAGGGCCAGGGACGGAAGCTGAATCAACAAGCGCATAAGGGCCCGCGATCAGTGCAAGCGCAGGGATCCCGTCTGCGTTACATCATAGCCAGCCAGAACTTCAAGTTTTCGCCGCAGACTCCGGCGTTGCAGTACTTCCAACAGCGCTCGCACGCCAGGAATCTCCACACTTTGTTTGCGCAGCACCAGATCAAAGCGTTCGCGGCGGATGGGGATAAAATCCAGATGGAAAGCGCGGCTGGCCGAGGAGGTTGCTACGCAGCAGTTCGCTCTTCCTTCGGAAACAGCGCGCACGGCGGCCAAGTGCCCGGCGGCAATGCTGTAGTAGCCCTTCAGTTGCCTCACGTGCAGGCCGGCCTTGCGCAGGCAACTATCCAGCAAAGAACGGCTGCCAGAGCCACTTTCCCGATTCATCATTACAACGGCCGGGTTGGCCAAGTCCCCAGTCTCTTTCAATCCCAAGGGGTTGCCCGGCGCAGTCACAAAACCCGCTTCCCATTCCGCGAAGGTAACGACCACCAGTTCTTCTTCGCCGAACATCTTGCGGAGCGTAGGCAGGTTGAATTCCGCGGATTGCGATTCCTTCAGATGACATCCGGCCACATGCACCCAGCCCCGGTGGAGCCATTGCAACGCTTCCTTACTGGTAGCGGACACCGGCAGCACCGTCTGCCTGGCCTCTCGTTCCACTTCGCGAGCCAATAGGCCAAGAGCCGGATCACAGCCCGCGATGATCAGACAGTCGTCCGTACTATCTGCCGCTTCCGCAATCCGTATCTGCGTGGAGCCCGTCCGGCTGGGACGCACGGCGACCAGCCCATCGGCATCAGACAGAAAACTTGGCGTCGCCTCGGTGGGGAATGCCAGCCACTGGTCGTCCATACGCACCAAGCGCACCGGTGATTCCGGCGCAGTGGCCGTGTTCGATACGACAGTCGCCTCCAGCTGTTCCAATGTGGGCGATTCTTCCTCGGGAAGGCGAAATAGCTCTTCGACGCTGACTTCCAACACGCGCGCCAAATGTAAGGCGACGGATGTGTTGGGGACGTAGGAGCCCGCCTCAATCGCGTAGATGGTCTGCCGTTGCACGCCGATGCTCTGCGCCAACTGTGCGGCGGCAATACCCCGGCGTCTTCGAATTTCGGAAAGATTGCAGTACACAGCCACGGGCTTTGCTCCTCCGCCTCCTATTTTCCCTTGCTGGACAGGGAGATCACCCGTAGCGCGGTCAGCATGCGTACGGAGCGTGCGCCGCGCCCTTCTCCGGGGACGACCAGCCGCAACGGACCTTGGTGCGGTAACAATGGCTTGCCGTCTACACGGTCGGCCAGCAGGGCCTGGGTTTCCCGGAATGCCGGGTCAAATTCGGCGATGGCGAACAACACCTGATAGCCGTCGGATGCTTCCGCGAGCACCCCCGTGGCCAGCGCTTTACCTCGGAGTTCCGCGCCCTGCTTCACGCCAGCTTTCGCCAGAATGGTATGCACCCAAACCCCTTCATACCGCACGTCCACGCCGTCGTCTTTTACGGTCAAGGCGGCCCGGGGCATCGCGGCCAAATCGGCAGCGTTCAGCGCCAATGGAGTAGGGACATCGCCAGTCACCGCTAAAGTTGCTGGCGTCTGGGGTGTATTCGTGGAAGAGTTTTGGGATCTGTGGGTGGCTCCGCCGTCTTGAGGCGGCATGGCTTGGCTGTGCGCCAAGGATGCCCCGCCCAGCAGGAGGCACAACGCGAAGGAGGTTGCTCGCCAATGTCTGCTTAGCATGACTGTGTTATCGTAACACGACAGTCTTTTCCGTTCGGTTTCGGCTCCAACCGTCGACGGGGCGCCGGTCCGGCGCTCGGTGGTAGACCCGATGAGTAACGCCGCTTCTCTCCCTAATAGCTCCGTCCCCCCCTCGCATCCCATTCGATTCACACGACAGGAATGGTCTGGGGCCTTTGGTGATCTCGGGACCGATCTTCCCCTCATTGTCGGTATGATTCTGGCCTCTGGTCTGGACGCTGCCAGTGTCCTGACCATCTTCGGAATCATGCAAATTGCGACCGCGCTACGCTATCGCATGCCTATGCCTGTGCAGCCTCTGAAGGCGATGGCTGCGCTGGTAATCGCCCAAAAGTTGCCAGCGGGCGTGCTCTACGGCGGCGGTCTCGCCATCGGCATTTGTATGCTGATCTTGAGCTTGACGGGCGTTCTGGAGTGGATTCATCGCGCGGTTCCTAAACCCGTCGTTCGCGGTATTCAATGCGGACTCGGCATGCAGTTGGCGGGCATTGCCCTGAAAAATTACGTGCAGGCCGATGGGGTCTCGGGACTCTGGATGGCCGGCATTGCCATCGCGCTTACAGTCCTGCTGATTGGTCGTCGCAGCATCCCGGCTGCCGTTGTGCTTGTGGTCCTGGGCATCGTTTACGCTTTCGTCTTCAAATTGGACGCGGGGTCCATGGCCGGAGCCGTAGGCTTCCAACTCCCTCAATTTCAGCAACCCACGTTGGCTGATGTCTGGACCGGTTTCCTGCTGCTCGCCATCCCGCAGATTCCGCTTTCCATTGCGAATTCCGTGCTGGCCACCAAGCAGATGGTCCATGACCTATTCCCTGCGCGTCCGGTCAGTATCCGTCAGATCGGCTTCACCTATTCCGCCATGAATCTCATCAACCCCTTCTTCGGCGGCGTCCCCACCTGCCACGGCAGCGGCGGCATGGCAGGCCACTATATATTTGGTGGACGCACGGGAGGATCCGTGGTGATCTATGGCTGCATCTTCGTGGTCCTGGGGCTTTTCTTCGGGTCCGGTTTTGAGACCGCCATTCAAATTTTCCCCATGCCGATTCTGGGGGCCCTCTTGCTGTTTGAAGCTCTCGCGCTGATCGCTCTACTCCGCGACCTTGGCGGCAACTCGTTCCACTTCGCGCTCGCCATTCTGGTGGGGCTAATCGCTTCCAATGTGCCGTATGGCTATCTGGTTGGCTTGCTTGCGGGTGTCGCCATTTACCATGCAGGGGAGCGTGGGTGGACCATGCTGGGCAGAGAAGGTTACCCTAAAGCTGCGACGGATTCCGATGCCACCCCAACGCCCACTTCGGATGATGGCAGATAGTCTCTGATCATGATGGGCGCTGATCGTCCGTGTGGATGGCGCAACGCTTAGATTGCAGACCTTTGCTGGATGGGATTCCAGCTTCTATAGTTCACGGTTCGTCGCTTTCAAGTCCGCGATCAGCCTTGATATCAATTGCTTAGGGTGCGCTGTAGTCTCCTGCGTAGCCTGGGTGCCAGTCCGAATTCGATATCAAACTGTCGAGAATCAGCTGGTCAATTTCCAGAAGGACCGTCACTCGCCCGTAAGGCATCGCAACTTCCCAGAACGCCGTTTGTGGGCAATGTCCTGACGTTCCGCGAGCTCCTGGAGGACGAGGCCGTCTGCCTGGCTGGTGTTGGGAATAACTGCATGAGTCGGCATATCGAGACAACAAAGACGTCCATCACTCGGCGCATATCGACTATCTCCTTTATCGTGCGGTTGCGATCATACGGTCGCTCCTCAAGCAAAGCGACCGAGGCGGATAGACGCCACGCTGTTCGCGTGGCCTATGCGCTGCTGAGTCCGTTGTGGAGCCGAAGGTGTAGGGCTTCCGCTGCGTCGATAGCTTCCTTCCCAAACTCCGGGTCGTCCGCAAGTCCCGAGAGTACTTTCTTCGATGTACTGTCGCCAATCGCACCCAATGAACAAATGAGGAACCGAATAACGGCGGGATTGCGACTTCCGCCGTAGGTAAATATGGAAGGGAGCGCATGTCGCTCTTGGATGCATCGTTCGAGTATGTGCCGGATGTACGGAGTGTTCAACTGGACGAGGTCAAACTGACCTTCTCCCTGTCCCATCCAGGAGTGCGCGAGTTGATAAAACACGTCTCCAAGAGCGAGTTCCTTCCCATCTGAAAGCCGTGCGAGTAAGCTCTCGATTGCAAGGATATCGTCTTGTCCTTGGTTCAAGAGGTACAGGATTTCAGAGACGGTTTGCCATGCCTGTATGGCGTGCGGCGCGTCGGATTGGAAGGGCGGGAGTTTTCCGCCGTACCGGGCGCAGCCTTCGATACCGAGGAGGAACGCGGCGACCTCTTGCTGTGGTGCCATCGTGTCGCCTCGCACACCGCTCGCAAACATCTCAAACACGGGGACCGTGGCTTCGCTCCCGTGCTTGACCAGTTCGCGCATCATCCAGTCCAAGTAAAAGCTGTGATCGTCACATTGCACAGCAAGCGTGAGAAGGTCTCTCTTCTCGTGCGAGGCCAGCATCTCATATGCTTCCCAGTAGGCCCCCTGATAGACGTCTTCGAAGATCTTGGCGAGGTGGTCGTACGCTATGGAGTAGAGTATGGCGCGTGGTTGTTTATTGAATGCTTCTGCGACTTCCTGAAATCTCTCTTCTGCATCGGGCTGGAGTAGGGTGTGCATTTGGGCGATGGCGTCGTCCACGGGCGTGATCAATTCGAGCGCGTCGAACACCGCGAGTGTTTCGAACAAATCGGTGTTCGTGAAGGGGTCACTCTTGTCGAAGGATTCGAGCATGGCGCGAATATCAGGTAGGAGATCCGGGGCGTGCTCGTCGATTTCGAGGCGCATGGAGCGGAGGAGCAACAGGGAGTCAACCCGAAGGATGGCGTACGGTGAACTCCACGTTGTTTGGACGAGGACCAGGTTTTTGTTGATCGTCGCTGCGTCAGCGCGTACGTGTCGGAGGTCCTCTAAGAGGAGAAAGAGCGCGAAGGGATCGACAGGCTCGCGCGTGGCTCGTTCGCGGAGTGCGTCGATGATCGGCAGTCCTTCTTTGTAGTGCCGGGGGAACATTTGGATCGACCGCAGTTCATTCACGATCGTGTAAGCAGGTATCTGCATGATGCCCCCATGCAGGATGCCACACTGCCTGAGGACTTCGGCAAGGATGCGTAGAGGTTTTATCCTGACGGCTGCTCCTGCCTCTTGTGCTGCTTGGCGGAGCATCCCTGTGGTGAGGTCGAGGAGTTCCAAAAACTTCGCTTGTATCGACGGGATGTCGATGCTTCTCGCGATCATGGAGCACAGGAGTGCTTCGTATTTCGTCCATGGCCGGTTGCCGATGACCTCAACACCGACGAGCAGAAGCTTTCCATCTTCGGCGGTTCTAGTCGCCCCTGTGAGTTCGATGCAGTGGAGGTCTGCAACCGCGTCTGCGATAAGCGTCTGCGCCTGGCTGGTGAGCGTTCGTTGTACCTCGACGCCGAGATGTCCTCGGAGTCCTGCGGCGAGCACGTTTGGGTCGTTGATGGTGGCGAGGACCATCGCGACGTCGTTTCCGGACTGTTGGCGTGGCGCGATGAAGGCTACGAGGTCATGATTGCGCGGACGAGTGAGTTCGCACGCGAGGGCAGTTATGTTCTTGCAGTTCCTACGGAGGTGCTCGGCGCGAAAGTAATCAAATAGCAGTTCGTGTTCGAACGAGAAGGAGTCGTGCGTTACTTGGACAAGGCGGGATTTTCGTAGTTTATCTAGAAGGCTGAGGGGGGCTTGTTGTTCGGTGATAAATTGTTCTCCGAACCGTTCGAACTGATCTCTACTCCAGACAAGGGAGAACGTTTCTGCCATCTCTGATGCGATGTGGCGAAGGAGTGCAGTCGCAACCGTGGTGTGTTCTTCAAGGCAGGATCGTACGTAACGATCGTAGAGGTCGGTTCGTGAACCAACGGTGTGTGCACTGCCGTGGCCCCGGCCGGCGATGGTGAGGTCGTAGGCGTTGGTAAACGAGGTGCAGTAGTAGTCTAGGGACTTTTGCGGCTCGATGCCGGCGTGATGAGCGTAGATCGCTCGTTTGTGCGCGGTGCTCGGCAAGCTCAGGGTTAGTTGGGTCGCTGCTATATCGCCAGTGAGTTGGGCGGGTGTTTGTGCTGTGAAGACGACGCGAGAGTCGTACTGAACCACGAATGATTGGACGCCCGTGAGAAGGAGCGATTGGAGTGGTGACGGGCATTCGTTGAGTGCGTCAATGAGCAGGACGAGGCGCATACCACAGCGCTTAGCTGCTGCAATGAGTTCTCGAGGGTCGCCACGGAAAAATGGTGCGGTTCCGCGACGAACCAAGGACCGGAAGTCATCTCCCTTGAAGTGCTTTGCTTCAACTATGAGGGGTAGCTCGTTGTCGCTTGCGCGAAGTGATGAAGCGAGGTGATGCAGGTGGAACGTTTTTGTGGAACCGCTGGGGCCGACTAGGATGAAGTTTCTAGGCTCGCGCAGTTCCTCAATGAGTGCCTGTCCCGTCTGCTCATCTTCCGAATAGAGTGCTGGCAGAGCGGCGGTGATGATGGTGCCGAGTCGCTGTTGGTACGAGCGTACTTTCTCCCACGCGTCAGCCACTGAGACATCGGTGGCTTCACCAAGTGTGGTCAGAGTGAGGGTGAGATGTTCTCGTGCGAATCGCTCCCAGTGGTACATGGACCACGACGACGCAAGCGATTCCGTTTTGAGTTCTTTGATGACCTCTGGGTACGAGGAGACTTTCGCTTTCCGATCGCCTCGAATGACTTGGGACTTATCGTGGATCTTTGGGTAAATGCATACGTACGCCTCGAACTGCATGTAGTTCGAGGCCCCGTTGGGCGGTGGTACGTCCGGGTGTTTCTTCTGAAAACGCAGCATCTCGTCGCTAAGAGCGTACTTGGCTGCCTTGGTTTGTTGGTAAGGGTTCTCTTTTGCGTCCGTGATGATTTGTCCGGCTGCGTTCTTGTACTGCCAAGAACCGTTTTGTCCACCCCGAATGGGCAGCGAATAGTTCTTCAATTCGAGTAGTGCTGTGTAGTGCTCCGTGATGACGACAAAATCGATCTGCCGGGCCGGAGTGTCGAAGTTGGCAAGAATGAGGGCGTTGGTGCCTTGGAGGTCATTCCAAAGAGTGTGGAGAAAACGTGCTTCATTCCCGGAGAGGGGAGCGCCGATGAAGATGGTCACGGTAGGTCTCATACTTTACCGAATTGAACCGGCACTGGGTGAAACGAAAACAACCTACCAGTTGCACACGTTACTCGAATCCACGCCACCGTGTCAACCGGAGTCGGAATAACGGCGCCGTAAAAAGGACTAGAACCGATAGCGTAAGTTGACGAACGACGTGCGCCCTGCTTCCGGGAAGCCATCCACCAACAGATAGTTTCTATCCAACAGGTTGTGGACACCGGCCTGGATGTCGGTGCCGCGATACAGCTTCACAGATCCACCAATGCCCACCGTCGCGAAGTTGCTCCCCCGTCCATAGCGTCCGGCCTCATTTTGGAAGTGTCGTCCCCCTTCATAGCGCAAGTCCGCCAACAGGTTCACGCGGTCTGTCGCCAGCCAAGTCAGGGAGGTGTAGGTGCTGTGCCGCGGCGTATCCAACATGATCAACGAAGGGTCGAAGGTGTTCTTGCGGCTCAGATAGGTATAGTTCCCCATCCACTGCAGGCGGGTGGTCAGGCTGCTACGCAATCCAATCTCACCGCCCAGATAGCGAGCTTCGCCGATATTGCGGAACTGGAAGAGGTTGGGCTCCAGATAGAAACGCTGCGTGGAATTAGAAACATCACTGCGGAACAGACTCACTTCCGCAAAGGTCCGCAGCCCCAATAGATGGGAGTAGCCGACCTCCCAGTTGTTGGACCGTTCCTCTTTCAGTTTGGGGTTGGGGACCGCCTGCCCAAAGCGATAGGAGTAGCGATCCTTCATGGTAGGCAGGCGAGTCTTACGCGCAAAGGTGAAACGCACCTTACCGGATTGACCAATGCTGCGGAAAATGCCCACCTGCGGATTCCACGCATTCACATCGGTCTTGATAAACGGCACATTCACGCCGCTGCCAATGTTTTCCGCGTTCAGCACCTGCATGCGATCAAAGCTCAGACCCACCACGGCAGTGGTCTTACTGGTCAGGGAGATGGTGTCTTCGAAACCGAAGGAAAAGCTCTGGTCGCGGAAGCTTGTCATCGGGGATCCGATGTTGCCTTCGCGATGGGTGTCGTCTTTGAAATAGAACGAAGACTTCAAGGAGTGCTTCCGCAACGCGCGTGTGCCAACTTCCATCGACGTGCCGTAGGTGTCGTCGTCATAAGGGCTGTTGAATGAGGACGGCAGTGTCTGGGTCGTGTAGGTCGCGTTGTCGAAAGCGCGCAACATGTTGTTGAACTTGTCATAGAAGAGCCGTCCACGCAGATAGGTGGTTTCGCCCAACGACTTGTTGCCGATGAAATAGAAGCTCTCTTTGTCCCAACTGGGCCACTGCCAGTAACGCACGCGTACCCCGGGCGCCGTTCCGGCGTAGGGCGGATTACCTTTCTCTCCCTGCTGATTGGAGTAAGTAAAGGTGTATTGATCCCGATCATTTGGCGTGTAGCCCAAGCGCAGACGAGTCTTGTAGTCCGTCTGGTATGCGTTGGCGCGATCTCCCTTCGGCTGCGTAGCCACCGGTTGGAAGTTACCCGATAGCGGGAAACCGTTGCTCGATAGCCAGGCAAAGCCACCCTGCAGCCAGAACTTTTTCCAGCGGGAGCCCATATTCGCGAAGCCATGCACCTGCTCACCCGAACCATAGCCCGTGCCCAAGTCCAGCATCAGTGGCTTGTCCGGAGCCTTCGTGATCAGGTTCACCGCGCCGCCAATGGCGTTCGGTCCATAGAGCGGGGAGGTGAATCCCTTCGATATCTGCATCTCGCTGACGTCGTAGGTCAGAAAGCGATCCATATCCACATATCCGTCATAGGGCACGTACACCGGGATGCCATCGATGTAGAGCGGTACTTGCCGCACGTCGAAACCACGAATGAATACACCCCGTTCGTTGCGTGGGCCAATGCGTTGGATCGTGACGCCGGGTGTCATCTGCAACGCATCGGGAAGCACACGTAGATTGCGGTCTCGGTATTCCTTCTCGTCCATGCGTACGGTCGTCAGGGATGGGTTGGCGTCGTCATACACGTCCACCTCGATGCGTCCTAGCCGGAACACTCCGTCTGTGCCTTCCCGCTGGATGCCCTCTGCAATGGATCGCAACTGTCGCAGTGTTTCTCGCAGAGTTGTGACATCCTCCACGTCAGCCTTCGGCACAATCAAGCCGCTCTGGTGATTGCGTAGCCAAAGCTGAATCTGGTCTGCCAGAGAAGACAGGTCACTCCGGAGGGAGCTAAGTGTGTGGTGCTCTGTTGCCGGGGCGGCGGTCAAACGGCTCTCCAACGCATCTAGCGTTTGCAGCCAATCCTGGGCGGGCTTTGGTTGTGCGCATAGGCACACCGAGAGAAGCAGTAAAAGGAACAAGGTACGCATGGTTGGTGAGTCTGCTAACTGAGAATTCTTCTAAACCTAGCACAGGTGCTGTCGTGAATAAGCGTCAGTGTAGCGAAAAGCAGACAGGAAAGCCTCTAGCAATCAATCACTCTCAGGTAAAGTGTGTAAACTGTCACGCCTCGCCCGGAAACGCCTCTATACCTCGCTGGGTCTACAGAGCGAAGGGAGCTTACGATGGGTAGAACACTAGTGGCTTTATACAATTCGCCCCAGGTTGTCGGTCAAGTATTGCAGGCACTGCGGGACAAGGGTTTCGCTGACGATGAAGTGAGAGCGGTACGACCTTCAGACTTTCTGGAGCGCCCCCCAGCGGATACCGATGTCCTTGGCATCAGTGGAGCTGCGAAACCGGATATCGGCGTCTATGAAGAGGCGGTCCGGCGCGGGCATGGTCTGGTGGCTGTCACGGCAGAAGAGCGCCATCTGGCAACGGGCGAGGAGGTGCTGGAAGAGTTTGGCGCCGTGGATATCGATCTGCTTTCCAAACAGTGGCAGACCGAAGGATGGAACAATCCCCATACTGATCTTTCACCTTCCACGGATGATGAGGATGAAGGACCTCCTCGCTCCGGGGGCACCGTTCAGATGGGTCGTACGCGCGGTTCCGGTGTACGTGTCTTCGTCTGGTAAGCAAAATAGCATTTCGTGATTGTTGTCACGGCTCTTCATGGGAATGAGTCCGAGGGTTGGCGGTTCTCATGGCATCCGTCAATAGAGGAAATAGCGTCGAAGGTTATCGTTCGCGATGCCTTGGCGCTATTTCTTATTTGTGCTTCGTTGTGTTTTGCTTCGGGATCATCCGGCCGACTTGCCTATCAAATGCACAACCACCGGCGTACTTGAGATAATGCAGTTTCCCCCGGAGGAAGTCCTGCAATGCGCCTTGTCTGCCTGGTTCTATTTACGTTGTCCCTTGTCTTGTCGAGTTTCGCCGAATCCTTGAAAGTGATGACCTACAATATTCGCTTTCCCAACAAGGCGGATGGCGCAAACTTCTGGGATAACCGCCGGGATGTCGCCTTCGACATGCTGCGACGACACTCGCCAGACCTCATTGGTACGCAGGAACTCTTCTTTCGTCAGGGCGATGAGATCGTCACCGCACTTCCCGAATACGTTTGGCTCGGAACGGCTCGGTACGGCATTCACACGAACGAGTACATGGGCATCTTCTACAAGAAAGAGCGTTTCGTACTACAGGAGATGGGGCAGTTCTGGTTATCGGAAACGCCTAGTGTTCCAGGCTCGATGAACTGGGGGATGACGCTTCCCCGCTTGGCCACGTGGGCCCGCTTGCTGGACAATCGCACCGGCAAGGCCTTCACCTTCATCGATACCCACTTCCCGCATCGCGCCCAGGATGATGCCGCTCGCACGGAATGCGCCAAGGTGCTCGCCAGTTTTATCGCGAAGCTCCCTTCCGATATGCCGGTGATTCTTACTGGCGATTTCAATGCGGATGCCGGAAGCAATGCGCACAAGGTGCTGACGCAAACCATGAAAGACGCATGGGTGGCCAGCCCTTCCCGCAAGGGGCCAGCAGGCACCTTCCATAACTTCAAAGGTGGAGAGGGCCGGGGCGACCGCATTGATTGGGTTCTTCACCGTGGTCCGTGGAAGGCAACACACGCTGAGTCTCTGCTCGACCATCAGGGCGAACTCTATCCTTCCGATCACTATCCTGTAGTTGCCGTTTACGAACTTCCCTAGGCAGGTCCTACGTAAGCGATGAAGACCGCATTTCATCTTCCGGTCGTAGAAAGTATTGCGAACGCGCTAGGTAACGATTGCAGCCGCCGGTCATGCTTGCGAAGCGTGGCGGGTGCGGCTCTTTTGTTGCTGTCGCCAGGTTCACGGGCAGCGCAAGGATCAGTATCCCGAGCGTTGCATGTAGAGCGTCTACGTGCTCTGCTGGCGCATCCCCAGTTTGATCGTAAGCAAACCTATCGTGCGGACGTTACCATCCAGATTCTCGGCGTGCCTCTGTTTCGGCGCCGCGGCGTGGGCGGAGCCGTAGCTCGCCTACAAAGAGCGGTTTCCACGAAGGGTGACGCGGTATCAATATCTTTTCTTGCGGGCTCAAACCCAGATCAGGCCGGTGGCGTGAATCGGTTTGGGTACATCGAAGAAATTGTGGTGGAGCGTAACGGTGCTCCCCTTGAGGCCGCTTATCTGGGGCTGATGACCGCTTCTCCCGAGGACGATTTCAAGAGCGCGAAGACGGCGCTCGGCGAGGCTTCGAAATCCCAATCGTTTTTCAAAGCCATTGACGGCTACTTGCAGGGCGAGCTCAGTCATAGCACGGAGGCGGCGTTCCTGGCCCCTGGCGCATATACGTGGCAAAATCTCCCTCCTGCATCCAACCTTTTGGTGCAGGCCCTTGCGGATACATCTACGCACACCAAAGATAACCGTGTGGAAAGCCGGGCGGAGCACGATTCGTCCACATTCCTGTATGCGGTCTCGCGCGCTATGCGCCAGCGGGCGCCCCAGCACCGTCAGCACTATCACTATCACGGCTTTGAATTTGATCTCGATACCGTTTGCCAGCCAGATCTCGCAACGGGCAAGACCTTCGCCGCCAGCAAGCTCGTGACGGATGCGGAGAAGGTATTACGCGTCGACGGATACTCCAGCCAGAGAAGGGCAAACCGGAAGACCTCGTTTACGGTGTGGGTAGATCGCGATAGCCCAAACGCCCTCCCGCTTCGTTTTGAGTTCCGTCCGAAGTCCTTTCTCAAGGTGGCTTTTGAAGCGACGGGTAACGTCACGGATGAAACTGGTCAGGGCAGAGCGACGCCTTCCGCCGCCCACGCTATGTCGTCGCGAAAAGCAGTGCTGTAGGCTCTATTCCGGATAGGCAGACAGTCTACATGCTGCTTTTTATGGCGTAGATCGCATCCAACACAGATCCGGTAATCACACCCTGCACAGCCGTAAATCCTTCGCTCTCGAATAGAGCACGGTACTCATCCAGACTTCGCTCGCGGCCATCCGTGCACATCAGCATATTCAGGGATTGCAGCAGCGCTGTGGTCGGGTAGGTCTTGTCCGCGCTAAGCAGCATTTCTGCTAGCAGTACCGCGCCGCCTTCTGGTAGCGCCGCATGCATCTTGCGTAGCAACTGGCGAATGCGATCTTCGCTCCAATCGTGGAAGATCCTGCCCAGGCAGTAAAGGTCCGCGGAGGGCAGGGCTTCCAGAAAGAAGTCGCCGGACATCACGGTAATGCGGTCCAATGCGCCAGCGCGTGATAGATATTCCCTGGTAACGGGGGTGACAGTCTCCAGGTCAAAAACAATCCCACGCATGGTAGGGTAACGTTCACAAATCGAAAGAGCCAGGTGCCCGGTTCCGCCACCAAGGTCCGCCACCACCAGATGCTTGCTCAGGTCAAACGCGGCGGCGACTTGGGGTGAACTCAATTGCCCCATCCCATGCATGCCCGCAAGGAAAGTCCGTTTCTGTTCCTCTGTGCGAAAGAAGTGACTGAAAATATCGGCTTGGTTGCCGAAGGTTTGGTTCCAGCGCGGAGTTCCTTCCGCTAGCCCATCCTCCAAGTGTTCCCACAGACGCCAGCTAATGCGATTTGCATAGAGCATATATCCGGCGACGGAGCGTGGGGAACTGCGCACTAGGTAGGTATCGCTCAGCGAAGTTGTCTGATAAACCCCGTCTTGCTTCCGTAGCAGATCCACCGACACGCAGGTGTCCAACAGTCTCTCTAGTGCGTCGGACTTCAGCGACAGTGCTTCGGCCACGCCTGCGCACGTATCGGCCTTAGCTGCCAGATAGTCAAATACGCCCAGCTCCAGGGCAGCGAATACTGCCTTGGATAGGCGCATCCCATCGATCATCTCCAGAATCGGGCTTGCGTCGGGAACGGCGTTGTCAGTGAAATCGGGCATCCTAAGAGACTAACGGATCGTGCCAGCAGAATCACGTACGCGCCACATCGCTTGGCATCGCACCACCGCGAACATGGCCAATGGGAGTAAGGCCATGACAGGTATGCGATCCTACAAGCCAGATCAGCTTGCAAACAACCAGGTTCCAGGGGAGTCAATGCAACATGGGGACGATGACGCGGCGGGTTCTATGTGCGGGAGCATTGAGCGTGGGCGTTCCGTCCTCCTCTGAATCGGCTACTGCAGATACCGTGCGTCGTCTCTCGTATCAGGTCTATGACGTCTTCTCCGCTAAGCCGCTGCTTGGCAATCAACTCGCCGTGTTTATGGATGGGCGTGGACTACCAGATAGCCAGATGTTAGCGATCGCGCGCGAGATGAACTTTAGTGAGACCACGTTCGTGCTTCCGGATTCGTCGGGCGCCCAGCCAGGAGAAACCCACGTACGTATCTTCACCAAGACGCAGGAGCTTCCCTTCGCTGGTCATCCGACCTTGGGAACGGCAATGGCTCTATGGCATCAGCGCCAGCAGGACCAGATCATCCTTAGGCTGGGTGTTGGCCCTGTGCCCGTAACCTTTCATGCCGCAGCGGATGGCGTACTGATTGGAACCATGAAACAGCCGGACGCCAGTTTCTCCGGAGACTTTCCTGCAGGGGAAGTAGCGCCTCTCATTGGCCTGCCCCTGACAGAGATCGATGACGTGATTCCTTGTTCTTCGGCTAGCACTGGCGCCGAACGTATCTTGATCATGGTGAAGACGCTGGCAGCCATTCGCAAGGCGCGCATCAATTGGGATCTACTTGATCAATGGAATGGCCCCAGCCGTCGTCGCAATGTCTATCTGATGACGCGCGAAACAGAGGCTGGTGGAGAATTTCATGCCCGTTATCCCCTACGCGATGGAGGCGAAGATCCGGTGACGGGTTCAGCTGGCGGCACGGCGATTGCTTGGCTAGTGCGCCATGGCTTGGTCCCTAGCGGCAAAACGGTACGCATCGAACAGGGTATTGAAGTCCATCGGACGGGAGAGATGTTTGTTAGTGCTCAAAAAGACGGCGACGCCATCACGAACGTATTCGTTGGAGGCGCCGCCGTTCGCACCATGGAAGGGGTACTCTTCATCTAGGCTACTGGTGCGAGAAAACCTGCGAACCGAAACAAAATTTCCAGGGCGGCATGTGCCTGCATGCTTTGCATGCTGCTGCCATCGCCGCCCCTTCTGCTTGAATCGGAATCCGCGCTAGAAGTAGAACTTTGCTCCCAGCACAATACGTCTTGCGTCCAGGCTGGCGGTGTATTGCCCGAAGCGCGCATTCACTTGCGCTCCCTGTGCATCGAAACGCGCTGCATTGTCCACGCTGCTGAAATTCGTATGGTTGAAGAAGTTATAGAACTCAAAGCGTAGCTGCAGACGACGTTGCTCGGAACCCATCGGAATGTTCTTGAAGAACGAGACGTCCCAGTTGTGGACGCCCGGTCCCCGATAGACATCCTTCGGCGCGTTGCCGATGCCGAAGTTCGATGCATCCGGGGGCGCGATTGCGTTTACGTTGAACGCGCGTCCATCGGACTTCGGTCGTGGGTCGTCGATGATGTTTACGCGGCTGTCGATGCCAGCTCCCGATGCCCCTGTGATATCCACGTTTTGTACAAAGCTGTAGCTGATGCCCTGCGGCGCTCCGCTCATGGCTGACATGATGGTGGAAATATCCCAGTTGTCGAAAACAGCTTTCACAAAACCGTTGTTCCATTTGTCGGAGAGCGGCGGTACAGAGTAGATGCTGTTGATCACCAGATTGTGGGTCCGGTCAATGTTTGCTTTTCCGTAATTGCGCATGCGGAAATCCAGGTAGGGGTTTACCGCGTCATTGTTGCCATTCACCAGATTCATCGCCTTTGACCACGTCCATACCCCGCCGAAGGTCCACCGCCGGGAGAAACGTTTGGTCAATTGTGTCTGCATGGAGTGGTAGTTCGAGTTGCTAGCGAACTCGATGTACTGAATGTCCTGGTAGCCCGGGATAGGCCGCAGGAAGTTATCCGGCAACGCCGTGTTTCCCGTCGATGGGTCGATGCTATCGGGACGCAAACGTGTACCGTAGGGCAGCGCGTTCAAACTGCGCCGTTGCATCAAATGCCTGCCTACGTTACCCACATAGGCCACATCCAACACCAGGCCCAGCCCCACATTCTGCTGAATGCCGAAGCTCCAGTTATAGACCGTCGGCGGATCGAACTTTCGCTGCACGGCAAATACCGGAGCCGGGCTCTGCCGCAACTCCGTCGACATCAGGTCTGCAATCGAGGTGTAGAACGCCGTATTCGTCACCACGGATGGTGGCATCTCCACCAACTGCAAAATCTGGTCGTCGTTGAAGCGGTCATAGAAGATGCCAACACCGCCACGCACGGCGGTCTTTCCTGTGCCGAAAACATCCCAGGCGAAGCCCACGCGCGGGGCGACCTGAATCGGCGGCGTTTCCATGACTCGTTCGTTATAGACCTTCATGCCCTGGTAAGGCGTACCACTTCCCGGAGCAAAGGTTCCGATGGTCGCCGCGGGCAGCAATTCACCCGTCACCGGATTTCGGCCCACGCGTTGCCCCTGTGCATTGCGAAACGGCTCAATCAAACCCGGCTGTTGGCTCCGGTCATACAGCGACGTATCAAAAGCATTCAGATTGTCCCCAGCACTCCACGTGGGTTGAATGAAGTAGAAGCGCACGCCCGCATCCAAAGTGAAGCGGCTAGTGACACGCCAAGTATCCTGCGCGAACCATTCCACATTTAAGTACCGCGAGTGCGCATGGGGGTGTCCATTTGCTTCCTGGTACGACTGCACACTACCCAACAGAGCGTTGGAATAGGCGTAGTTTGTCTCCAGCGGATTGTTCACATCCCGATTGAAGTTGAACGTTCCATTGAAGGCGGAACTACGTTGGGCATTGCGCGTGGAACGCTCCACATAGATGCCAAACTTCATGTTGTGCGCGCCGGAGATTTTGGATAGGTTGTTCGACCAGTTCCAAATATTATTGGTCCCGAAGAAGGGGTACCGCTGTTCGATGTTCAGCACGCCCGCGTTGGGAACGCCACCAAAGTTTGCGTTCGGAATCAGGTCCAGCGGGTTGGCCTGTGGAAAGAACTGTGGAAGGTTCAACCCAATGCCGCTCCTCTGATTGCGTTGCAAGCCTTCCTGCGTCAACGATTCCACGGTCTGCAGCGCGCGGTTCACCCCGAACGTGAACTCGTTGATCAGAGTTGGGCTGAATGTGTGAATCAACGTGCTTACAATACCCTTGCTCTTGATTTGATATTGCATGGGCAACTGGGGCCAACTTGAGGACGCCAGCACGAAATCAAATTCCCCCTTGAACGCTTCATAGTTCTGAATGCCTCGGGCATAGAACAGAGTCTTGGGGCCGATGTTGTAATCCACGCGCAGAATTTCTTCCCGTCGTGGTTGATCGACGGTCGATTGAATCAGCGAGTTGTACACCAAGCTCTGCCCGGTCGCATTGGGCAAAGGGAAGATGTTCAGCAGTTGCTGGCCCACCGGGTCAATGCGGCTTGTGGGAATCCGGTTGTTGGCAAAAGGCGTTCGTCCGTTGGTGGGATCCCAAATAGGAATGAGAGAGCCGTTCTGGTCAAAGGTCTGCGAAAAGTCGCCAGCTCGCTCTGCCGCTGTCGGGAAGGTTCGCTGCACTAGGTTTGTCGGTCTGGTGCGGGGCAGAAACTCCTGCGACCAAAAGAAAAATAGCTTGTCCCGTCCCTTGTTGAAATTGGTGCCGGGTAACAGCACCGGGCCTCCCACAAAGTATCCCGGATAGTGGAATCGATACCGGGGGCGGGGAAGTCCATCGCGGTTACGGAAGAACTCATTCGCGTTTAGCGCTTCATTGCGTAAAAAGTAATAAGCGCCACCGTGAAAGTCGCGCGTGCCGCTCTTGATGATTGTGTTGATGGTGCCGCCGGAACTCCGTCCATACTCAGCCTGATAGTTCGTCAGCAGCACTTTCACCTCGGCTACCGCATCGACAGAGGGAGCCAGATAAGGTCCGCCCATCGATCCGGTGTCCAGGCTGGAAACGCCATCCAACGTCAGGTTGATGGTGCCGGCTCGGTTTCCGTTGATGGCGATGCCGCCCAGGTTGTTCCACCCGGGAGCCTCGCGGTTTGCCGTATCAATGACGCCAGGCAGCAAACGGACAAACCCGAGATAGTCCCGGCCCTTCATCGATAGGTCTTGCATCTGTCTGGTGCTGATGAGACCGCTCCGTTCCGCACTTTGCGTTTGAATGCGAACGGCTTCATCGTCAACCGTCACCACTTCGCTCACTTCGCCGAGTTCCAGCGAAATGTTCGGCAGTGTTACCCGTTCATTTGCCGAGACAGAGATTTCTCTTTGCACATGCTGTCTGAAGCCCTGTGCAGTTACAGTCATACGGTAGCTACCCGGCAGCAGCTGTGTGAATACAAAACTTCCGTCTTGTTCCGTTTTACCCGTTCGTTCGTAAGCAGTGTTTAGGTTGGTAATTGCCAATGTGGCGTCAGGAACCGCACTTCCAGATTGGTCGTGCACGGACCCGGAGATCTGCCCGGTAAGCCCCTGGGCGAGACCGTGAGTGGAGAAGGCGAAACAGGCAATAGCCACCGCGAGCGCAGTCGCGGCGCAGCGTATATATTTCATTGAATTCCCCAAAGAACAACGAAGCGAAATCAGAGACCCGCGAGATTAAGTAGGCCTCGCTTCGGCGTGGGGTTGATTATATGGCTGAAAATTATCTAAGGCAAGGAGGGGTGCTTGTTAATCTTTTGGCTGGAAACACTCGCTTTAAAGTGGAAAAATTAGGGACTGTTTATCCAGTGCGCATGCTGGACGCTTGCACGACGGGGATTGCACGCGAACTTGGGGCCAAAACGCGCGAAGGGCAGCCCGTTTGGGCTGCCCTTCAAATGTCGACGGAGACAATTCCAGACCCTTTGAGGGTTTGGTTGTTTCACCTAATAGCTGGCAATGGCTTCGTCTTCCGATTCGAAGACGTGAAATACGGTGTGGAGCTTCGTGATCTGCATCAGATCTTTCAACTTCGTCTGCAGGTTCACCAGCTTCAACTGGCCGCCCTTGTTGGTCACCGAAGTGTAGCTACCCACCAATTCGCCCAGTCCGGCGCTATCGATGTAGGTGACATCGGCCATATTCAGCAGAATGTTCTTGTTGCCCTTGCCGGATACGTCCGCAACGGTGTCACGCAGGGTGCCCGATCCTTCGCCAAGGGTAATCTTACCGCTCAAATCGATTACAGCCACGTCACCTGCCTGGCGTACACTTACTTTCAAACTCATTCTTCGATCCTCCCGGTCCTAGTCCCGCTCGTCATTGTGCCCCCAGGGCTGGTGGGGGCTTTGCGGCCAGAGTTACCCTCCGGCATCACGAATGTCTCATAATGCCAGCGGGCGCGTCAAGCTGAGGCTCTGGCAAGTCCTGCCCCAGTCATTTCCTATCGTGCGCTGGTCTCCAGCATATGTTTCACCAGTATCCCGGAGATATCGCTAATCAGCACATTCCCTACATTGTCCGGCGAGTAATCCGTTTTCGGCATGCCATCCACGGTGATCGCCACCACCAGCCTGCCCTTGGGGTGATACAGAATCCCCACGTCACTGCGCAACGCGTCCAGGGCTCCGCTTTTTGACGCAACGCGCACACCGGGAACATCTGCCCAGCGCCGCCCGATGGCAACCAGATCCTGCTGCCTGCTGAGTACCGCCAGCATTTCCTTGCTGGCCTCCGGGCTCACCACTTTCCCAGACTCCAGCATTTCGAGCAGTTTCCCCATTTCCGCCGGACTACTACGCCCGATGCCGAATTGTTTGTTCTCCTCTTTCTCTCCCTCCTTGCTCCATCCCGTCGGAGCCTTCAGGTTTGCGCCGTCCCCCCGAATCTTCCGCATGCTGCGCGTCAGCGTGAACCCCAAATCCTCCATGCTCTCGTTTACATAGTCCGCGCCAATCCGATCCAAAATCACATTGGTCGCGGTGTTGTCACTGATCACGATCATCACGTGCATCAGGTCCCGCAGGCTGAGCGGGGTTCCGTCGGCAAACTCCCGAATGACGCCAGAGCCGGAGACCTTGGTGGCCTCCGTAATCGGCAGTTGCTCGTCCCAGCGCGCTTTTCCCTCAGACACTGCCCGAAAACAGGCCACCATGATGGGCAGCTTGATGGTGCTGGCCGTGCGCACGGCTTCCTCGGCCCGCAGCGTGTATACCGCTCCTGTATCCAGATTCTTCGCGTAGACGCTGGCCTTTCCGGCAAAGCCCGCCAAGCGTTTCTGAATCGCGCGGTCAAGCGCGGGATCGTGGCTTCGCGCCGCCTCGCTGGGCTGGGCGCCGCCAATCAACGCAGCCCCCACGAGACAAAAGACAAGCCACAACCATCCGTGAAACCGCCATCCGCCAAAGCGCATGCGCGGATTATAGCCGGTTTGTTCCTCTATCCACCTAAGCTCTTAACCAGGGCAGTTTTCGGACCTCGCCAGCGACTGCGGCAGTATGAACAGGCAATCCCCAAAAATGTGAAAACCCGGGTAACATAAAGAGCGTCCCTAGACACATCTCGCTGCAAGGCTGTCCGTGCAGTTAGCCCTGCTTCTAGATAGATTTCTGCCTGATTAGGAAACTCTAATGTCTCGTCGTGCAGTAGTCCTTCTTCTTACCGTCTTCCTCTTAGGAAACACCTTTCTCTCTGCTCAGAAAAAGTCCAAGCCCCTATATTGCGGAAGTTCTCCAGCGCGTTCGCTGCAGGAGCAGTTTCTTCATGAACGCGCCACCCAGCGACGCGCTGATCTGGTGCGAGTCGGGCGTTCTTCCATCCAGCAGGGCGATAAGACTCTCGATTTGATGCGGACGTCCAGTGTTGTTTCTGGAGACGTCCTTGTCATGGGCGCGGATGGTGGTGTCGTCCTTGGACGCAATCCGTTTCCCGCGGCTCTGGTGGGCAAGACCATCGGATTCAAACCCGTCGATGCCGCTGCCACAGCCTACAAGGTAGATCTCTCTAACGGCGGCTTTCGTGCGGATGCTCTGCGTAGCCCCGCCGTCGACCTGATGCGTCCGGAATCTGGCGCGCCCATCGCTGAGGATGACTACCGGGAATTCGACCTGCCGTTCCAATTCCCGTTCTACGGGGAATTGCACAACAAACTCTATGTGAACTCGAACGGCCACATCACCTTTGGTGCAGCCGATCAGTTTTATACCACCGCCGATTATAGTGGCTTCCTCTCCGGACCTCCCAAAATTGCGGGCGCCAGCATGGATCTCGATCCCGAATACAGCCCGGGTATTGCCGCGCTCCAGGTTTATATCACGCAGACCGAAGCGATTGTCAGCTTCATCAAGATCGCGTCCTATTGGGACGAAACAAACGTCGTGGATTTCCAGATTCGCATCACCTCAACGGGCGAGGTCGGCATTCATCACCGCAGTGCCGCCAAGGAAGAGTTTGTCGTCGGTATCACTCCAGGACAAGGATTGGATGGGGGGCGTCTCATTCAGTACACGGCTCCGCCTTCCACCCAAATCAGTACCTCCATCGCGGAGGTTTTCAGCGATTCCACCGTGGGGATGATCGACCCCTTCCGCGCCACCAATGTGTTCTTTCAGTCGCAGCCTGACGAATACGACTACATCGTGTTCTTCAACAACATGAACATGGCTGCATCTCCAGGTGCGGTCGCCTATGAAATCACAGTTCGCAATCAGGTCAAGGGCATCGGAGACGAACAGACAGATCGAAGTCTTTTGTTCGGGTCAAAAGGGCGTCTCCAGGCCGTTATGAATATGGGGCCGGTTACCCAGTACCCCGCCGACACCGCAGGTTACCTGTCCATTGCCGGGGTGCGAGATATGCCCGCTCTGGGCGTGATTGCTCACGAAGCAGGACACCGCTTCCTCGCGCTGCCTTTGCTGCGTGAAGGTAACCAGAATACCTACAGCCTGCTCGGTCGACAGCTTGCCCACTGGAGCTTCAATTTCAATTCGCATGCCTCGTTTATGGAAGGAAATTCCCTTGCGCGGTCTGCTGGTTCTGGCACGGCATTTGTCGCAGGTACTCCCTACCTGCGTTTCTCGGAACTGGATCGTTATTTGATGGGCCTGATTCCGCCGGAGAGTGTTGGTGTGGAGCAGGAACTCTTCTACGTAAACACCAGTTCCTCTGGCGCCCGCGCCCCGCAGGAAGGCTCTATCATCAACGGATCTCGTCGCAGTTTCACGATGGGCGACGTCATTGCCGCAAACGGCGTACGCGTGCCGGATCACACCGTTTCCCAGAAGCGTTTCCGTTTCGCGTTCGTCCTGGTCACGAGTGACCCTGCCACCGTGAGCGCGTCCGATGTGGCTAAGGTGGATGCCTACCGCAAGGCCTTCATCGACTACTTCAATAGACACACACTCGGCGCCGTCACTGCCGATGCCGCATTAAAGCCAGCCCTTACCGTTGATGCCTATCCTGCTTCTGGTGTCCTGGTAGGCTCGTCGGCAAAACTCCAGGTCTCCCGGGCCACGGCTGGCGCCGCGTCTCTTCCTCTCACGGTAACCACCGATGGCATCGCGATGGGTTTGCCGGATACGGCCTCCATCGCCGTCAATGAGAAGGCCGTTACCCTATCGCTCCGCCCAGAATCCACCGGGGTTGCCAAGGTCTTGGTGAAGGCATCAGATTCGTCCTATCTTCCTGCTGAGGCTTCCATTGCTGTTGATGAACTGGCAAACCTCCGCTTGGAACTTGTATCCGAAGGACGTTTTCAGGCTGCTCCCGGCTCCCAGATTCCCAAACCCGTGGTCGTGCGTGTCGTCAATGGCAATGGCCTGGGCTTCCAGGGGATTCCCGTTCGATTCGAACTCGTCACCGGTGGCGGGGTGACGCCTGCTTTGGCGACCACCGATGTCCACGGAGAGGCTTCCTTCACCTGGACCGTGGGCGAAGAGGCAACCAATAGCGCCCTGGTTTACATTGAGGGTGAAAAGGCTCGTACGCAGATCATGGTGTCGTCGCTGACGAACCTCAAACCCGACCTTCGTGCCGCCACCAACGGAGCCAGCTTCCAACCAGGCGTCAGCCCTGGCAGTCTGGCCACCGTATTCGGCGTCTCGCTTGGTGCGGGCCAGACCTTGCATGCCACCAGCCTGCCCTTGCCCACGGCGCTAGGCGGCGTCTCCGTCACCGTCAATGGGACTGCGGCGCCACTGATCTATGTCGGCGACCAACAGATCAACTTCTATGTGCCGCCAGCCGTTTCCGGTAACAAAGCGTTGTTGATCGTTACCACGCCCGATGGTGTTTCCAATACCTTGGAAACCAACAACCTCGTCTATCACCCGGCGGTATTCTTCGACGCCGGCACCAACCTGGGCGCGGTGTTGCGTGCCAACTCCGGCCAGAAAACAGATGTGCTTCCCGCTTTACCCAGTGGATATGTCGAAGTGTATGCCACGGGTCTTGGCCCGCTCGTTACGATCGGACGTGGCTCCTATCGCACGCAGGGTACGGTGAAGGCAGTGCTGGGTGGGGTTGAAGGGACTGTCAGCTATTCCGGTCCCGCACCAGGTTTCAGCGGACTCTACCAGGTAAATGTCCAAGTACCTGCATCGCTGGCTGCTGGTGCCCACGACCTGCAGTTAGAGATTGAGGGACAGAAAAGCAATACCGTGAAAGTGATTGTGGGGGCGCCCCCCGTTCAATAGATCCCTGCAGTAGATGCACAACGATGCGGCCCACAAACGAAAGAGGGGGTGGAATCATCCACCCCCTCTTTCGTTTGTTCCTGTCCTGTTATCCGCGAATTTCATCCAGAATCCGTATCTCTTCTAGAATTCGCAGCGTCTCGCCGCGCGGGTCTTGCGCGCGCGTCACCTGCCGCCCGATCACCAAGTAGCTTGCGCCATCCGCGATGGCTTGTGCTGGCGTAGCCACGCGCTTCTGGTCGCCCGCATCAGCGCCTGCGGAACGTACGCCCGGGGTCACAATCAGCATTTCCGGGCCTACAATTTCGCGCACCTTCGCGGCCTCCAGGGGGGAGCATACAATTCCGCCCACACCGCTTGCTTTCGCCTGCCGTACCCGCCGTTCCACTAGCTCGGTCGCCGTGAAGCGATAGCCAGCTTCCTCCAGGTCGCTGTCGTCCATGCTCGTCAGCACGGTTACTGCCAGAATCTGCAGACCACTGCCCGCGCAGCCGCGCGCTGCCGCTTCCATCACGGGTTTCATCGCATGCACCGTCAGCAACGATACCCCGCTTTCGGCCACCCGTTGCACCGCGCGTTCTACGGTGGCCGGAATATCGTAATACTTCAGATCGAGAAACACCTTCTTGCCACGCGAAAGCAGCTCTCGCACCAACGCCGGACCCTCGGCGCCAAATAGCTCCATCCCCACTTTGTAGAATTCCGCTGCATCGCCCACGCGATCAACCAAGTCGAAAGCTTGTTGAGAGTTTTCCACATCAAGCGCAATGATAATCGGGTTGTTCATATGCTTCCACTGACCAGCCCTGGCTTCGACGTAACACATCCAGCATGGCCAGCCCTATCTATTGTAGGACGTCCCTTAACTCGTGGCTGCAGATTCCGGCGGATCTGCGGCGTCCGCACTCTCTGCAAGGAAGCCCCCTTCCGCGAGCAGGCGGCGCACCTGCACCTTTAGCCGTTCACGATGCAGTACTCTGGTCAGACCTTCGATCGGGGTGTTTCCGTAGTAGGTATCCGTTGGCATCGCGATATCAACTCGATGCTCGGCGAGTGCTGGAATCAGCCGACGATTGATTTCCCGTCCCACGGCGAACTGCTGCCCTGGCGCCGTTCGGATACGCATTTTGATAATCACGGAGTAGTCGGCCAGATTGTCGAGGCCCAGCACCTCCAGATCATCCAAAATCAGCGGGGCGAAGGCCGGGTCCTGCCGGATCTCTTTTCCAACCGCAGTGGCCGCCGCGATGGCTCGATCCACGTCGCTGTCATAGCTGATGCCTAAGTCCCAGGCATAGCAGCTGTATCGAAAGGTGCGGTTGGAGAATCCAGTAATTGCCCCATTCCTCACGATATGGACTGTTCCGTCGCCGCCGCGCAATTTCACGCGTCGCAGACTCATCTCTTCCACACCGCCAGAAACCTTGCCGACCGTGATGCTATCTCCCTGGCGGATATTGCCTTCCGCAAACAGGATAATGCCGGTGACAAAATCCTGCACCAAACTCTTCGACGCCATGCCGACCGTCAAGCTAACCAAACCCGCCGTGGCCAGCAACGCATGCGTGTTCACCCCCAGCTCAGAGGCAATCACCATCAGTGCGAGGGCGGAGATCAGGAACCGTAGGGCTGCCCGCAGAACCTGCGCAACGGTGTCGCTGCGTTGTTCCACTTCTCTGCGGCGCGCCAGAAGCAACGGTTCGCTTTCATGCGGACCGCGGGCCAACCACGATTGGTTGGCGCGAAGCCAACTCAGTCTCAGTCTCCCGATTATGCGGCCCGCAATGGCAATTAGAATGGACGCAATCGCTAAGGCAATTGCAATACGAATTGTTTTTACCGCCAGGGAGTGCAAAATCTCCCCGACTGGCAGATCCTGCCAGTCGAGGGAGATCGCTAAGAGGGGAAGGCTGTAGATGTTCGACACCATGTGTGTGTGGCGAAGTTCGGTGCGCTACGAAGTTTTACCGCTGCTCAACGGATCAAAGTCCATCTGACCCTACCTGGGAGTCACGCGTCCTCTCAGTCTCCGCCCGGCGCCATGTCCTGTTCACCCTGCTTTTTGTGCTGGCGCGGGTCAGGTGATGAGGCGCCTTCTTGCCCGGAATGTTGCTCTGCGGCTTGCGGGGCCGACACCTGCTTAGCGTCGTCCGGTCTGGCGCCGCCTTGCGTGCTGGCTTCTCTCATCTCGCTCAGCACTTCCTGGACAATCTCTTTTAGCAGTGCGCGGTCAATCCCACTGCCCTCTGCGGCTTTGCCGCCCACTTCCGCCAAGGTGTCGGCTACGCCGGAACCCAGGTAGAACTGCCGACGGGGGAAGGGAAGCTCAATCCCCAACTCGTCAAAGCGCTTCTTGATGCGCCGGTTCAACTCGCGGCCCACTGTCCACTGTTGAATGGGGCGAGTCTTGATGCGCATCTTCAAAATCACGGCATTTTCGTCCAGCTTGTCTACGCCCAACACTTCCAGGTCATCCAGAATCATGTCAGAGAACGGCTCTTCCGTGCGGATTTCGGACGCCAGTTCGTTCACCACGCTCACCACGTAGTCTGTGTCTTCCTTGTAGCCCACGCCCAAGTCCCACAGATAGTACGAAAACTCGTTGGTCATGTTGGAAAGGCTGGTAATGGCTCCATTCGGGATGATGTGGACCGTGCCATCCAACGACCGCAGCCGTACCGTCCGCAGGTTGATTTCTTCCACAAAGCCGCCTGTGCCATTCAACTCGGCCACGTCACCCACGCGAATCTGATTTTCCAGCAGAATGATGACGCCGCTAATCACGTCACGCACCAGATTCTGCGCGCCGAAGGAGATGGCCAAACCGGCGACGCCGGCTGTTGCCAGAATTGGTGCGATATCAAAGCCCGCCTGCTGCAATGCGGTAATCACCGCAATGGTCCAAATCAGCGCACTGAACGTTCTGCGAAACAGCGTCGAAACGGTCATCGCGCGTTTAGCCATCTCGCCATCCGTGCCCCGGGCTCGCTGCATCCGGCTCAGCAGATACTCTCGCAGTTTGGGAATCAGGCCGCCGACGATCGAACTGACAATCCACGCCAGAACCAGAACGATGATGATCTTGATGGCTGCTGTGGAATAGTCGAGGATCTTTTCTGGCGACAGTGCCGCGCGCCAAAACTCGACAGTAAGAATCTCAAGCTGAAATAGAAATGGGGACAACGCAAATAACCTCTTCTTGTTTCGATTGGGAAGCGTAAGAACGGACGGGGATCTGAAACCCTGAGATTAGGATTACTGAACTCCGGCAAATGTTTCGTGCGCCATGCCATCCGGTTGGGCCATCTTGCTTTGAAGTATGGTCTTCACGCACGACCAAGCCGGTCAACGCCGAAGCACATACAATGGAAACCAGATCCGCCGCAGGCTGCTCTGGCTACCACCCTACACGGACAAGGCCATAGACGCAAACGCGGCAGCGCCCTGGATACCGGATATCCGAGATGCTGGGCATTTGGATTTTGCGGGACTCTGGGTTTTGAGGTAACGGGATGCAAGACGAACACAACAATCTATTGGACCGTGCACGCGACAGCCGCCGGGTCATGCTCGCTAAAGTTGCTGCTGGCTTCGCACTTGCCGTGCAGCCAATCAGTGCGGAAACCATCACCACGTCCACGGACGGCCTCGAAGCCGGGGATATTCAGATCCCCGCTCCAGAAGGCCCGGTCCCTGGCTATCGTGCCTGTCCTGCCAAAGGATCCAGTTTCCCGGTGGTCTTGGTGGTTCCAGAGATCTTTGGATTGCACGAACACATCAAGGACGTGTGTCGCCGTCTGGCGCATCTTGGCTACTATGCCATCGCCCACGAGCCCTTCTTCCGTCAAGGTGATGTCACCAAACTTTCGGACTTCACGCAGATTCGCACCATTGTCGGCAAGCAATCCGATGCGCAGGTAATGTCTGATCTGGATGCCGCTGTCGCTTTTGCCAAAGCGTCTGGCAAAGCCGATACCAGCCGTCTCGCCATCACCGGTTTCTGTTGGGGAGGGCGTATCGTCTGGTTGTACGCTGCACACAATCGAAATCTGAAGGCTGGCGCCGCCTGGTATGGACGTCTTGTCGGCGAGTCGTCCTCGCTACAGCCGAAGCACCCCGTGGATGTCGCCGCTCAACTAAACGCGCCCGTGCTGGGGCTCTATGGTGAAGAAGATACAGGTATCCCTCTCGATACCGTGGAAAAGATGCGCGCTGCCGCCAAAGCTGCGGGGAAGACGGCAAATATCATCGTCTACCCGAAAGCGCCCCACGCCTTCCACGCGGACTATCGGCCCAGCTACCGGGAAAACGAAGCCAAGCAGGCTTGGGCGGCCATGCTCGCCTGGTTCAAGCAGAACGGCGTATAAGGATTTTGCCTTCGCGGTTTAGCGCCAACTGCTGCCCGCGCCATTCCACCGTATTGCCGAACAGCCCCGCGACCCAAATGGCGAAAAACCATAGGTCGCGGGCGGGCTGCAACAACAGCATCCCCACCGGAATGGGGTCCTGTAAGACCACCCGGGCCAACCACCCGCCGATCACAATTCGCAGCGCCAGCAGCGCCAGTCCACCCGCCCAGAACGGCGTGAACAACAATAGCAGCACCGCCCACAGGCTTGCGCTTGTGACCGGTAGCCCGATATAGCCATCAGGTCGCGACGCCCGAATGGTGCGTGCCCAGCGTAGTTGGTGCTGCCAAACCTCACTCCAGCTTTCTCCGGAAAGGGAGGTCTGCACCGGCTCCCTTAGCACGCCAATATGCAAGCCGCGTTCGCGCACCATGCGCCCCAGGTGATAGTCGTCGGCGATGTAGTCCCCCAGCGCCAGACACCCGCCCAGGCTGGCCAGCAGATCTTTACGCAGAGCCATGGTCGACCCTAGAGCGAACTCCGAAACTCCCAGCATCCGGCCCACCAAAGCGCTTGGCGAAAAGTCGGTCGCGATGCCCAGCGCTTCCCATTTCCCCGGAAACTGATCTGCTTTTGCTCGGTAGAGCGCCGTCACCAACCCGATCTTCGGCTTCTCCAATTCTGCGGCGACCGCCCGCAGGTAATTGCTTGGCGCGTGAATGTCAGCGTCGCTGATCAGCACCACCGGGTATTGCGCCACCGCCTCCATTGCCGCCATCAAACCCACCTTGCGGTTTGCGCAGGGAAGCCCACCGATCAACAAACGCGAAGGCCTGTGCGGATAGTCGACCATCACCCGTTCAAGAACGGGAATCGCCGCATCATCCGGGTCGCTCACGGCAAAGATCAATTCAAATTCCGGATAATCCTGCGCTGCGAAGGACCGTAACGCTGCTTCCAGTTCAAAGTCCAACCCACGCACTGGTTTCAGAATCGAAATGGGCGGGAGCGTATGGGGTGGAGTTGTGATGCGGGAACGATGAGAAAGGCCAGCCACCAGCGTTGCTATCTGGTAAAGGCTAGCCACCCCGGCCATCACGCCCAGGGCTATGCTCACCACTTCTCCTACTATTTCCATCATGGGGTTGCCAATCTCGTCGCGCTCTCTGTGCCGGAACCTGTCGGCTTAGGCCGCGATCAGTAATACCCCCATTGCCACCAGTGCGGTTCCGCACCAGCGTTGCCAGCGTACCGGTTCCTTCAGCAGCGCGCGAGCCAGCACCGTTTCCAGCACCAGCGACGCAGCGCTCGCGGGCACGGCAAAACTCAGGTCTGCAATCTTCAACAACTCCAGGAATGCAAAAAACGACAGGCCGAGGCACGCGAACGCCGTAATAATCGGCAGACGCCGCAAGAAACCAACCACAAGCCGCGTCAGGGCGCTGGGGTGAAAATTCTCCACCTCGCCATGGCGCTTCATGTCCCAACTCATCAAAATTTCGCTGATTGCCGTGGCCGCAATCACCACTGCCAAATAGAACCACTTCACGGAATCAGCTCCCGTTCCGGCTCGCGGGTCGGGCTTGTCTTTTTGGGGCTTTCCTCATCGGTTGGCGTGGAACTGCTCTGCATGGTTGCGCCTACCAAGGCAGTTCCGGCCACTACCAGCAGAGATCCGATCCAGCGCTTCGCATCGACAGTTTCCCCCAGCACCACAGCACCAGCTCCCACATTCAGCACATAGCCCAGCGCGGTCACCGGAGCCACAAAGCTCAAGTCCGCCCAAGTCAGCAATGTCATGCGGGATAACAGAGAAACGATCAGCATGCCGATCCCCAGCCATAAAAACAGGCTGAAGAACGGAGCTAACCATTCGGGGATCGGAAAAAATGCCACAGCCGCGATTGCGCTAGCTGTGGCATCTTGATCTCGTTTCATCGCCCAACTTAGCAGGGCGTTTCCGCCCACCTGGCAAACAATCACAAGAAACGAGAGGAGTACGGTTTTTACAACGCGGCTTGGGCCGGTGTCCATGGCGGGTTGTTAGTCTCCCGTCACCTGCGCCGATGCGGACGCTGCCCGCTCGTCGCGCACAAACTGCTGCCGCTTCTTACGCAGAGCCAGATATTCTTTGGCTTCCTTCGTCAGACGGCGACGCTCTGTGTTGGAGAAGATCGCTTTCCGTACCACGCGCCAAATCGCTCGCGGACGGAAATAGTATTCCCCGTAGAACCGCTCCACCCAATCCACCAACTCGGCGCGGTCCAGATTTTCGTAGATCACGTTCGGCAACTGGTGACCCTGTTCATCGGTCATCGAGTCGATCGTGATCAGGTTGTTCTGCTTCACGTAGTCATAAAACTCCGTGCCCGGGTACGGGTGCGCAATCGATACCTGAATGGTTTCCGTGTCCAGTTCCTTCGCGAAGTCCACCGTGCGGCGGATCGATTCCCGTGTTTCGCCCGGAAGGCCAACAATGAAGTCGCCGTGAATGGTCAGCCCCAGCTTGTGCGCATTCTTGGTGAAGCGGCGCGCCATGTCGAGGGTTGCGCCCTTCTTGATGTTCTTCAATACCTGCGCATCACCGCTCTCATAGCCCACAATCATCAGGCGCGCGCCCGAATCTTTCATGGCCGAAAGGGTGTCGTAATCAGTCGTTACGCGTGACGTGCAACTCCAGGTGACGTTGGCCTTTTCCAGCTTCTTGCAAAGCTCGATCGTCCGCTTCTTCTGGTAGTTGAATGTATCGTCGTCGAAGAAGATTTCCTGCAGGCCGGGGAAGTTCTCCTTGGCCCAAATCACTTCATTGACTACGTCGTCTGCGCTGCGCACCCGCCAGCGGTGTCCGCTGTGGGTCTGTGGCCACAGGCAGAACGTACACATCGCCGGGCATCCCCGCGAGGTATAGAGCGAAATGAACGGGTGCTTCAGGAATGGGACGTTATATCGGGTAAAGTCCAAGTCGCGTTTGTAGATCTTCGATACCCAGGGCATCGCATCCAGATCTTCAATTGCGGGTCCTGCGGGGTTGCTGTGGAAGCGGCCATTCTCCAGCCAGCTTACGCCAGGGATCTCGTTGAGCGGCTTTCCGTTCGCATAATCGACAATGGCGTAGTCAAATTCCTTGGCGCACACGAAATCAATCGCTGCCGAGGCGCGCAGAGATTTTTCTGGTTCCACCGTTACGGGCGGTCCCACGAACGCCACCTTCAACTTGGGGTTGACGTCCTTCATCATCTCCGAAATCCGGACGTCTACATTGAAACCCGGCGTCGACGTGAAGAGCACCAGCAACTCAAAGTCGCTTGCCATCTTCACGGTGTCTTCGATGGAAATTTTGTGGGGAGGAGCGTCTACCACTTTGCTGTCTGGCAACATCCCGGCGGGGTAGCAAAGCCATACCGGATACCAGTAAGATTCGATTTCACGGGTAGCCGGCCAACGTGAACTGGCTCCTCCGTCAAAACCCTCAAACGAGGGTGGGTTCAAGAACAAAGTGCGCATGTATTCACTCCTTGAGCCGCCGACAGCCTCAACCCGACGACGTCCGTGCACCGTAGGACGCGAAGCTCAACTGGACTTTCTTAGACTGAACGAAAGACTCGCATCTTTAATCGTACCGGAAAACCAACGATAAAAACGGATTTGCGGTTCCATGTCGGCGTCTCCAACGGTTTGCCTCGCCAAGCTCGACGGTCCGTTACCCTACTGCAAACGATCCTCAATCCAACCAGCGTTCTGCCTCAAGAGACGTTTGCATCACCGGATAAGACGAAGCGTTGGGAAAACCACGTCCCCAGGTGCATCTCAGTGGAACGGCGTTGTTTCCCCGGCGCTGCTTCCCAGTCAGTACTTTGTGTGTACTTGTGAACTTCCTTTCTGATGCAACTACCACGTGTTCGGGCTCCGCTACATAACATGACTGCGTGCCTGACCACGTGTGATGAGACGTCTCGCGTGCGGGAACGTCACACGCGTTACGACCTGTGGCGCGCCGTCATTCCTTGCTGCCGAACTTGTAATTTTTGAAGTGCACCGTCAGTTCGGCAGGCCCCACAATGCGCGTATCCATCGTGCTGATGAATCGCGCGGGCAGTGTGCGCCCTTTCATGGTGGGATCTTCCGCGAACAGGTAGTCCCGCACAAAGTCCACGTTCTTCAGGAATACCGAGGGACTCTTCACAAACCGACCAAACTCGCGTAGGGGACGACCAGATTCAATATCAATCCACAATTCGCCCCGGTACAGTCCCACCCGCTTCACTTTCGGGATCACTTCAAAAACGTGTACGCGATGGTCGTTGTACAGCGCAATGCCCCGATGCTCAAACGTGTAGTTTGTTTCGGTGATCGATACATCCACCGGGTTCTTCAGGCTGTCTCTGTCGCCGTTAAGATAGCGGGTGATGACGTCGCCCTTGATGCTGTTGTCCCCGGTGAACTCCGCGTTGCGGTAGGCCAGGTTCGTCCCGCCGCTCAGTACGCGCGTTGCTTTCATGCCGCCCTGCCGGTGCATCGAAGGCAGGGCGGCCTCAATCTCCACATCCACGGAATAGTCCGTCAGCTTTGCTGTGCTGATTTGCTGTGACATGTACCGCTGCAGCACCTCCATCGGCGCGGCGTCGGTGGATTGCGGGGAAATGACTGCCGTGGGAATAAAATCCCTGCCCGCCCCCGCCCGGGATAGGCAGGAACTCAGCATCAGGGCATTCCCCAGAATTAGGAAAATTGAAAGCGCCCAACGGCGCACGGAAGCACTCACAGACGTGTATTTCCCAAAGCGGATTTCCAACTTGAGTTCTCGACGGGGATTCCCAAAGCGGATTTCCAGTGCAGTGCCATATCACCGGCGGTCGGGCACACCAAAGGCGCACTTTCTCTCCAGCCACATGTCCACGTGTTTGATGCGTCAACAGATCTAGACGATCTGCGGTAATTTCAGCATTTTTCGGAATTGCCGGATTTCCTGCACGTTCAGCAGCCGGTATTCCCCAGGGCGGATCCCCTTCAACTTAATGGGACCAATACTTACCCTTCGCAGTTTCTCCACCAATCGCCCGAAGTGCCGAAACATCTTGCGAATCTGGTGTGTGCGTCCTTCAGTGATCGTTACTTCATACCAGGGGTTGTCCCCCGGTTTCACCAAGCGTAGTTCTGCCGGGGAGGTCTTGCGGCCTTCCAGCACAATGCCGTTCCGAAATCCGTCTTCCTGTTCTTCCGTCAGCGTCCCGGTCACTTTTACCAGGTAGGTCTTGGGAACATGACTCTTTGGCGAAATCACCCGGTTGGCGAAGTCCCCATCATTCGTCAGCAGCAACAAGCCTTCGCTCTGGAAATCCAAGCGCCCCACCGGGTACACCCGCTGTTTGATATTGGGCAAAAAGCTCATGACTGTGTCGCGCTCTTCCGGGTCGCTCACCGTCGTCACCACGTTCTTCGGTTTATGCAGTGCAATGTAGATGATGGTCTCTGGCTTTTTGGTCAGCAGTTTTCCATCTACCTTGATGTGGTCGGTTTCCAGGTCGGCTTTTGCCCCCAGGGTATTGACCACCTTGCCGTTTACCTTCACGCGGCCATGCAGAATGTATTCTTCGGCCGCACGTCGGCTGGCAATGCCGGCATGGGCCAATATCTTTTGGAGGCGCTGTTCGGCCATCGTTACTCTCCCGCCTCTGGTTTCCCAGAGTCCTCGGCCACTTCGTCCTCGGCCACTTCTTGCGATTCCGTTGCGGAAGACGAATCCTCAGCGGACGGTTCCAGGCCATCTTCTGGGCTCTCTTCGCTTTCGGATGGCGCATCGGTGCGCGCCGCTTCCGCATCGGCGTTTTCGCCGTTCTGTTTTGCCGCGTAGGCATCCACCCCAGCCGCCACCTCAGCAAACTTTTGGTGACGCGCCAGCCCGTGTTCCGCCTTCTCGATTTCTTCCGCCTCGCTCAACGCCAGGTTCTTCAGTTCTTCGAATTCCTTCAACGTCGGCAGTTCGTTCGTGCTGTTCAACCCAAACTGAATCAGGAACTCTTTCGTGGTCTTGTACATCATCGGACGTCCCACCACGTTCTTTCGTCCTGCCGTCGTGATCAGTTTCTTATCGAGCAGCGTCTTCAACACGCCCGCGCCCTGTACACCGCGTACTTCCAGAATTTCCGGAGCTGTAATCGGCTGCTTATATCCGATCACCGCCAGCGTTTCCAGAGCCGCCATGCTGAGCTTCAACGGAGGCTTCAGCGCCCTCACAAAGCGCCGCACGCCTTCGTGGAACTCCGGCTTCGTGCTCATCTTATAGCCGCCAGCCAGGTTGCGTATCGAAAGACCTCGATGCGCCTGGTTATATTCCTCAGCCAACTCATCCAGCAACGCGGCTACCTTCGCGGTGGGCAGCTCCAGTGCGGACGCCAACTGCTGGGCGGTCACCGGCTCTTCCGTCACATAGATGATCGCTTCCAGCGTTGCCAACAGTTCGGCATCCCCATGAATGGCAGGCGGGCCATCTGGCTGCAACGCAAATGCGTCAATCGAAATCTCTGCCGCTTCGGGTGTCTCTACCTGGCCGGAACTGCTGCGCGTAGCAAATAACTCCACGCCAATCAGTCGTTTACCCTGGAAGAAGTGAGGCCTTGTATGAGGCCATTGCGGCCTTCGCGAACGCCGCCTGATCGCCCGCTTGCGAATGCGGGGGGGCAGCACCAGTGTCAATTCGCCAACCACCTTCGGGTTGCGTACACGCACCGGCTTCCGGGGCATACGTCCCCCGGCTAGTACATTCAGAGTGGTTCCGGTTGCCATCGAGGCTAGTTGTAATCGCTTTCCAGATTGCCCAGCGCACGCTGAGCCGTCACAAACTTTTGGAACTCAACGTTCCGCTTAACGCCTACCTTCGTCGGGTCTTCGTCGTGCATGATCTGCAGCGCCTGTGCCTTTGCCATTTCCAGCATCGCCAGCAACATGCAAATCATCGCCCGTTTCGAAGTTTGCGCCTCAAACAAGTCCATCACCAGCAGGGGGTGATCGTGTTTGGCCCGCGCAAACAGGTCGCACACATACCGGATCATATCGCCGACAGTCACCTGTTCCGTGACAATCTCATAGACCGGTCTCGTCCGAGCGCGCTCTACAACCGATTGAAGCGCCTTTACCAGGTCAACCAGCTCAACCTGCACGCCGGGATCTTCTTCCTCGGCTAGGAATTGCTTCAGTTGCGGATTGCTCCAGACATTTTCCTCGATCATCCGCTTCTGCTTCAGCATCTCCGCGGCATCTTTATACCGTTCATGCTCCAGCAGCTTATGCACCAGCTCTTCACGAGGATCGTCTGGTTCGTCATCCGCCTTCAGTTCGGGGTCGCGCGGCAGCAGCGTCTTGCTCTTGATGTGAATCAGAGTCGCCGCCATGTACACGAATTCCGCGCTCAACTCGATATCCAGTTGCGCGGCCTGCTGCATGTAGCTGAAGTACTGCTGCGTGATCTGGGCGATGGGGATGTCGTAGATGTCGATTTGTTGTCGGCGGATGAGGTCGAGCAGTAGATCTAGCGGACCTTCGTACCGCTCCAACTGCACGCTCCAAGGAAAGGACACGAATTCCACGATACCACGGCTTTCGCGCCTTACGGAGACCCCACCCGGGCTCCATCCGCTTCCGTTCTGTCGCCTGGGGCCCCGTGGCCTGGGGTTTCCAATCCGGTTAGCTGGCTAGCGGGTTTGTCTCGTTACACTCGATCGCGTAAGCCTTGTTTGTCCCTAAATAAACTGCGGGTGATAGTCTTAATATCTCTTTTGTTTTCTGATGGTTGCCGTGTCAGATCCGCACGTTCTCCGTATTCGGTGAATGGCCCGATGCTACAATCAAATCTGCATGAAAATAGCAGTCGGCGCAGACCATGCTGGTTATCTGATGAAGAATGAGCTGGTTGCGCGCCTTCGCGAACTGGGGCATGAGGTCGAAGATTTCGGCGCTCATTCCGGCGATTCTACGGACTATCCCGATTACGCCCACGCCGTCGCCCTCCATGTTTCCTCCGGCCAAGCTGAACGCGGCATCCTGGTTTGTTCCACTGGCACCGGCATGAGCATCGCTGCTAACAAGTTGCATGGCGTGCGCGCTGCCGTCGGCCGCTCCGACGAAGAAGTGCGTCTCTGCCGCAATCACAACAACGCCAACGTACTTGCCTTGGGCGCGAATTTCCTCGATCTGGCCACCGCGCATCGTTGGGTCGATATCTTTCTCAGTGCTGATTTCGAACATGGCCGCCACGCGCGACGTGTCAACAAGATTGGGGAGCTGGAGGCATCTGCCACCGCATCCTCCCCTCGTTCTGCCCCTATCGAGCTGAGCCCGTTCCCATCGAGCTGAGCCGACTGACGCTCAGCTAGCAAGCGATTGCTGTGCTAGCCTATGCTGGCGCGTTCCCGGGCTGGTCACAAGATGGCTTGCAAGGAATTGTTTGCCCTGAGTTTTTTGGTTATGGTGGAGGGCTCGCCGAAGCCGTTTCGGCGTGATGCTCTCCGCTTCCGGTGTCGACCCCTTGCCGGGCCGTTGCCAATGTCCTGCCAGTGGCCTTTACCCGCGCTGGCTAAGCTGGAACAAACCCAACCTTGAGTGCCCAATCTTAAGTGACCGAGGCCGTCAAATCGCAATGACCGAACAGCAACGCATCGAACGTCCCCTTTCCCAAGTAGATCCTGAAGTTCTCGACGCTATCCGTAAGGAAGTGCTGCGCCAGAACAGCCACATTGAGCTGATCGCCAGCGAGAATTTCACCTCTGAGGCCGTCCTCGAAGCCGTAGGCAGCACCTTCACCAACAAGTACGCCGAAGGCTACCCCGGCCGTCGTTATTACGGTGGCTGCGAGCATGCCGACACCGTCGAAAACCTCGCCATCGATCGAGCCAAGAAGCTCTTTCAGGCTGAGTTTGCGAACGTGCAGCCCCACTCCGGGTCTCAGGCAAACAATGCCGCCTTTGCTGCCGTCCTCGAACCCGGCGACACCATTCTGGGCATGCGTCTCGATCACGGCGGTCACCTCACCCACGGGCACCCCCTCAATTTCTCTGGGAAGCTTTACAACGTGGTTGGCTACGGCGTCGACAAAGAAACCGAGCTGATCGATTACGACGAGTTGGCCCGCCTTGCCGATGAGCACCAACCCAAGCTCATCATCGGCGGAGGTAGCGCGTACTCCCGCGTCATCGATTTCGCCCGCTTCCGGGAAATCGCCGATGCCTGCGGCGCGGTCTTCCTCGTCGATATGGCCCACTTCTCCGGTCTGGTTGCCGCGGGTATCTACCCGAACCCCTGCCTGCACGCGGATATCGTCACCACCACCACCCACAAGACGCTGCGCGGACCCCGCTCCGGCCTTATCCTCGCCAAAGAGAAATTCGGCAAGGACATCAACCGCTGCGTCTTCCCCGGAGCCCAGGGTGGCCCCCTCGTGCACGTCATTGCGGGCAAAGCCGTTTGTTTCCTGGAAGCGATGGCCCCCGAGTTCGTGGACTACCAGAAGAAGGTCGTTGAGAACGCCCAGCAACTGGCAGCCAGCGTGGCTTCCGAAGGCTTCCGTATCGTTTCCGGCGGCACTGATAGCCATGTCATGCTCGTGGATGTCTTCTCGCAGGGGCTCCGTGGCAAAGAAGCCGAACAGGCTTTGGACCACGCTCGCATCACGGCCAACAAGAACGCTATTCCCTTCGATACCAATCCGCCGATGAACCCCAGCGGCATTCGCCTGGGTTCCCCGGCAGTCACCACGCGTGGCTTCGGCGTCGAGGAAATGAAGGAAGTTGCTTCCTGCATTGCCACCGCATTGCGCGGCATCGCCGATCCTGCTGTGGCTGAAACTGTCCGTGAGCGTGTCGCCGCACTCACCGACAAATTCCCACTCTATCCGGGGCGTCTGAAGCAGGCTCAATAGCGCCCGTTTCGCATTTCCCGCAGGTCGTCTGCGGTTCCTGTTCTGTGAGTGATTTCATCAACGTTCAGCAGGCTGGAGGATCCCGGTGCGCATAGTCTTTGATGCTCGCCATATCCGAGATTTTGGTGTGGGTACTTATATCCGCAACCTTCTCCATGCCTTGCTGGCCGTTGATGATCGCAACGAATATACCCTGATCGGCAAGCGGGAATCTCGACGTGACCTTCGTGCTCTCGTGAAGGAATCCCCCCGCTGTTCGGTTGCCTACTTCGAGGGCGCCGATGACGATTGGAAAGACCACGTGTCCTTCCCCTGGTTCCTGCGGAACTATCCCGCTGACGTTTATCACATTCCCCTGGCGCGCGTGCCCGCGTTCATGCCCCAGCCTTATGTGGTTACCGTCCACGATCTTGGCTTCCTGCTTTACCCGCAGAACCAGAAAAAAGACTGGCGCATGGAAATGCGCGAGCACCTTATCGGTCGTGGTTTCCGTCGCGCCCAGCGTGTGATCGCCGTCTCCGGAGCCACCCAGCGCGACGTCGAGCAGTTGTTTAACATTCCCAGCTCCAAGATCAGCCGCATCTACGATGCCCCCGATCCTCGTCTCTTCCCCCATGAGCCCGACAAATCCCCCACCGAGCTGGCTGCCGAACGTCGGGAACGTCGCGATCGTTTTCTCGGGCGTTATCAGATCGACTACCCCTTCCTGCTGTATGCAGGTAACGTGAAGCCCCAGAAGAATGTCTCCCGGCTCATTGAGGCTTTCTCGGTTCTTCGTTCCGAACTGGAGCAGCACCCGCACTATCGGCGTCTGAAGCTCATCATCATTGGAGACGACATCTCCAAGAATCCTTCCGTGCGCCTCACCGTGTTGCATACCCACATGGAAGATTCTGTGCGCTTTCTGGGCTTTGTGCCGGAAGACACCTTGCGTGTCTTCTTCGAAGCAGCGGAAGCCTTTGTCTTCCCCTCTTTGCACGAAGGTTTTGGCCTGGCCCCCCTGGAAGCCATGGTCGCTGGTACCCCCGTGGTCGCGTCCAATGTCAGCGCCCTGCCCGAGGTTCTGGGTGATGCCGCCATGTTCGTCAATCCCGATAACGTCTTCGATATCTCTCGCGGCATTCACGAGGTGTTGCTCGATACCGAGACCCGTGCATCCCTGGTCGAGAAAGGTTACGAGCAGGCCGCCAAATACAGTTGGTCCACTGCTGCCGAGCTGGTGCTGGAAATTTACCGAAATGTTGCGCGTGGCTCTCGTCGCTAAGTTTGCAATCACGCCGACAGGTTCGCAATCATGCAGCGCTGACATACACTAGGCAACGGAAATTGTTATGGATCTGAACTTGGTTCCCCTGGCCATCCCCCCGGATGCCAACCTCATTCTGGGCCAGTCCCACTTCATCAAGACCGTCGAAGATGTCCATGAGGCCGTCGTCAACACCAACCCGAATATCAAATTCGGTGTTGCCTTCAATGAAGCCTCCGGCCCTTGTCTCATTCGCCACGATGGTAACGACGAGGCCTTGCGCCAAGCTGCCATTGACGCTGCGCAAGCCATCGGAGCCGGCCACATCTTCGTGCTCTTCTTACGCGACGGCTTCCCCATCAACCTCACCAGCCGCCTGAAAGACGTGCCTGAAGTCGTCCGCCTCTTCTGCGCCACCGCCAATCCGGTGCAGGTCATCGTAGCGGAATCCGAGCAGGGCAGGGGCATCCTCGGCGTCATTGATGGCTTCTCCCCAAAAGGAGTCGAAGGCGAAGCCGACATCGCATGGCGTCGCGACTTCCTCCGCAAAATCGGCTACAAACGGTAGCTGGCCCTCCAGGAACTGCCGTTTTCGCAGCCGCCGGTGATCGCATCACCGGCGGCTGCGGGCTTTGGTCGCTCTCTTTGGACGCCTGCCGCAGCGGTCGTCTTTCCTCAGCGCTTGTCTTACAACGCTGGCATCCCCTTGCATCCCCACCGCAACTCCTGAAAAAATCGGGATTACCACACCGACCCATCAGTCAGGAGCATAGAAGATCCATGTCAGACCACCAGAACCGCGAGTTCGGGTTCAACACCCGCAGCCTGCACGCTGGCTACGCCCCCGATGCCACCACGCACTCGCGTGCCGTGCCCATCTACCAGACCTCGTCCTACACCTTTGATAATTCCGATCACGCTGCGAATCTCTTCGCGCTGAAGGAATTCGGGAACATCTACACCCGCATCATGAATCCCACCACCGACGTGCTGGAACAGCGCGTCGCTGCTTTGGAAGGCGGTGTCGCTGCTTTGGCCACCGCGTCCGGCCAGGCCGCGCAAATGCTCGCGGTCACCAACATCTGCGATTCCGGTGACGACATCGTCGCTGCCAGCACCCTCTATGGCGGCACCTACACCCAGTTCGACGTCAGCTTCCGCAAACTCGGCATCAACGCCATCTTTGTCGATCCTGAAGATCCGGAAAACTTCCGCAAGGCCATCACCCCGAAAACCAAGGCACTCTATGCGGAGACGATTTCCAATCCGCGCGGCAACATCCTCGATATCGAAGCGGTCGCCCGCATCGCTCACGAGCACAACATCCCGCTCATCATCGACAACACCTTCGCGACCCCCTACCTCTGCCGCCCCATCGAACATGGAGCCGACATTGTCGTCGAATCCCTCACCAAGTTCATGGGTGGACACGGCAACAGCATTGGCGGGGTCATCGTCGATTCCGGTAAGTTTCAGTGGGCACAGGGCAACTTCCCCGGCATCAACGAACCTTCGCGTGCCTATCACGGCATGAAGTTCGGCGAAACCTTCGGAGCCATTGCCTACATCATCAAGGCTCGTGTGGAAGGCCTTCGTGATCTCGGCCCGGCCATCAGTCCCTTCAACTCCTTCCTGCTGCTGCAAGGCATTGAAACCCTCGGCCCCCGCATGGATCGTCACGTATCCAACGCCCAGGCCGTTGCCGAGCATCTCGAAGCCAGCGAACTGGTGAAGTGGGTGAAGTACCCATCTCTGCCCTCCAGCCCCTATCACACGCTGGCGCAGAAATACATGCCCAAGGGGTCCGGCGCGGTCTTCTCCTTCGGCATCAAAGGTGGCTTCGATGCAGGCGTGAAGTTCATCAACGCCTTGAAACTTTTCTCGCACCTGGCAAACGTGGGCGATGCCCGCAGCTTGGTCATCCACCCGGCCTCCACCACCCACCAGCAGTTGGCTGCTTCCGAGCAGTTGGCCGCAGGAGTGGAACCGGATATGATCCGTCTTTCCATCGGCATCGAAGACATCGAAGACATCCTTTGGGATCTCGATCAGGCGCTCAAGGCATCTCAGGCGTAGCCGTCGAGCAATCGTCTAGAGACACCAAAATTCGTCAATACAAAGAGCGGGATTCCTTCACGGGGTCCCGCTCTTTCTCGTTCGATATTCTCTCTCCTTCATGATCAATTCCGCCCCGCTTTCGCGTGAATGCCCACGGAAGGGGATTTTTCCCCACATACCCACAACCGGAATTGAGGAGAATCCAGACCATGCTGCCCATCATGCAGTTCGCTACCACGCAGTTTTCACGCGTTACCCCAATCGTTTCGCGCGTTACCCTGATCGCTTCACGCATAACCCTGCTCGCCACCATCGCTGCATCCGCCGCAATGGCCCAGTCCTGGGCGCAACCGGTTCGCGACGTAGATCGAGAGGCTAAGTCCGCCGTTCACGGAACCTGTAGCCCCCTGCGCGTAGCCCCCAGCTATCGCAGCTCCGCTATGCAGACCTGCTCCATCAAACCCATCCTCGGCAACGCCGCTGCGGTCACGCGTGTTCCCGAAGGCAAGGTCCTTGTCATCGAGGAACACTCCACCGCCTGCACCAAAGCCAGTTCGGAATCCTTCTCCCTGCTGATGTTTGGTCCCAACGGAGCCCTCAAGACCTACGTCCCCACCTTCATCGGCAACGGCGATTTTGGTCGTCAGAACTTCAGCCAAAACGCGCTCACCAAAATGTATGTGGCTCCCAATGAGCCCGTATACGGCCATGTCAGCACCGTCAATAACGCCACTGCCGAAGTGAACTGCACCATTCGTTTTCAGGGGCATTTCGTCGATCTGCAGTAGACGCTCTCTCAAATCTGGCACGGCTGTGGCTCCTACACACTGGCCAAGTCCTCCGCAAAATCTTCGCGGCGCACTTGCCCATCGCTTCCATTCGGGGCATGCTATTCGCAGGAGCCGCAGCCATGCCCAAGGGAGACTCCCCTCTCACTCAGTCCGGCAACGCCCAGCTTTGGAACACCCAGCCGGGGAACGTCTATTCCCGGCGCGCCTGGTGCCAACGCATCGCGGCTACCACCTTGTTTGTCCCCGCTACGACCTTTTCCGGCGTAGCAGCTTCTCCACAAAGGTCTACGGCCCCTTCGCCGCATGCCTCCTCCAGCGATTTGCCAGAGCCAGCCCGTTTGGCTTCGCTCCGCGCCTTTCGCAGCCAGATGGGTAATCGCCGCGCGGGTTTTTCCTTAGTCGCTTTGGAAAACGAACAATCTCTGTATGCTCCGTCGCCGCAATCCGCCAAAGACCGTCTGTTGCATCCCGAAAGGGTTCTTTGGCGTCCGGGATCCACGGTCAAGCCTTTTCTGATGGAGCGCCTGCTGGCCACCGGTCTGCTCAGCGTAAGCAGTGAATATGGTTGTTCCCGCACGCTTCGTTTGGGAGCTCGAGCCCTCGATTGCTCCCACGCCCAGCAGCCTATGCCGCTGCTGCCCGCCGAAGCTCTTGCGCTTTCCTGTAACAACTACTTCGTGCACTTCGCGGCGCGTCTGCCGGTCGGCGCCTTCGCCGACACTTTGCTTTCCTCTGGAATGGCCGATCGGCAACCCTTCGGCAAACCCGCAGCCCCAGCCACTGTACAGGTTCCTACAGATGCCGATGCGCACCTGTTGCAATGTCTCGGGGAATCCGACGTCTACACCTCTCCGCTCGCCCTGCTTAGCGCCTACACGCGTCTGATTTTGCGCATCCAGTCCATGCCGGAATCACATGCGTCCCGCGCCTTGGATGAAGGCATGCGCGGCTGCGTGGAACAAGGTACGGGGATTGAAGCCAAAGTGGCGGGTGTGGAACTTGCCGGAAAAACAGGCACAGGCGGAGCTCGTGGACGCACCCATCTCAACGGATGGTTCCTCAGCTATGCCCCAGCCAGCGCTCCTCGCCTCGCGATGGTCACCTTCGTCGAAAACGGAGCCGGAGGTTCTGACGCCGCTCCACTTGCCGCTGCCGTCTGGAAAGCCCTCAGGGAGTTCCATGACCTCAACTAGCGCACGTGTCACATCCTCTGTACTCCACCTTCCGCTCGGCCCGAACCTCTCGTTCCTTCGCAATTTGGTGTCGTATTGGCGACGCCTCGTACACGTATTGTGGATGTCGATCCTCTATATCTTGGCCGCCGTCAGCATCGCTTTCGCGCAGCCCGCTACCCCCGCAGTTCCGTCCGCGACCTCGCACAGCGATGACCTTATCTATGCCATCCGGCTCTTCTATCGCCAAGTGCCGCCCGCATTGGAACTCAGCCCAAAGCAACCATTCGTCTCGAAGCATGCGCCCTTGTTCCAACTGAGTGATGGTCGCAAACTCATGATCCGTGGTCCCGTGAATATCGCCGTGGATGGCGACCGTCTACGCCTCGGCAACCACTTCGCCACCCACACAAAAACGCTCACGGTGACATCGCAGATCCGTCTACGCATCCCCGGTGGCGAATGGGCGGACTTCACCGGCGAGCTCCGCCTCTGGGTTGCAGATGGCGAACTCCAGGCCGAAATTCGCATGCCCCGCGAAGACTACGTGAAAGCTGTACTCGCTGGTGAAGGCGGAGGCATCCGTGAACCCGAGGCACTCAAGGCCCTCGCCGTCGCCATCCGTTCCTACGCCTTTGCAACTGCCGACCGCCATCAAGCAGAAGGCTTCCATTTCTGCGACACCACCCACTGCCAGGATCTCCGCCTTGCCGCGCGTCATCCCGCTCTCAATCAGGCCGTCGACGCCACTACGGACGAGTTGCTCTGGCGTCAGGGCCACCCCGTTCCCGCTTGGCACCATGCCGATTCCGGCGGGTACACGGAAGACGCTCGTGCAGTCTGGGGAAAGGACGCACCTGCTTGGCTGCGCGGCGCCCCAGACCCCTGGTCCCTCAAGCCCCAACCCTTCACCTGGCAGACCACTCTCAAGCGAGTAGATATTCTACGTGCCCTTGCCGCGGAGGGTTATCGAGTTCCGCGTGATTTCACTCTGCAGGCTCTCAGTCACACCGCTTCGGGCCGCATCGCTCAGCTATCCATCGGAGCCCAACGTCTCACTGCCTCCACCTTCCGCTTCGCCATCGGAAGACAACTAGGCTGGAATCATCTTCGTAGTGATCTCTATGAATGGAAAGACGACGGAACCACCATCACATTCAGCGGTCGCGGCGCTGGGCACGGTGTGGGTCTGTCTCAGCACGGAGCCCAAAGTATGGCGCGGGAAGGGAAGGACTACCGGACGATTCTTGCGCAGTATTTCCCGGGTTCGCAGGTCGGAATCTCTGCGCAGGGTATCCAATGGACGCAGCGCAGCACGGGGATGCTCCGCTTCTTCTTCGCGGTCAATGCGGTGGATTCTTCTTTCCCGCCTCTTGTTGAACGGGAACTCCAGCGACTCGAGCAACTAACAGGTTTCCATCTGCGGCAGCCGCTCACCATCCGCGTCTATCCGGATCTCGATACCTATCGCAACCACAGTGCCAACCCCGGCTGGGTCGCCGCTGGCACACGTAGCACTTCGCAAGGTCAGCAGATCGCTTTCCAGCCCTTAGCGCGCCTCCGCCAGACCAATACCCTCACCACGCTGGTGCGGCATGAACTCATCCACGTCTTGCTGTTGCAGGAAGCCAATGCCGAACTCCCGCGCTGGTTTCAGGAAGGCATGGCCCACTGGCTCGCCGAAGGTGGCGCCACAACCGCGGCAGCCCCCCATGGCTCCGGCGCAGCGCGCCAGCCTCGCCGCTTTCAGGACTTCCGCGAACTTGATGCCTGCCTGGCCAACCCGACCGTCGGCTGTTACCAACAGGCAGTGTTTGTAACCCGTCAGTTGATCCGAACGGCTCTTCGCCAATATGGTCGGCAATCCGTCTTAGCTTGGGTCCGCAATGGGCCGCCGGAGCACGATCACGTTTTGCTTCGGGAACTTCAGCAACCGCGCTAGACCGGAAAGAAAGAACAGCCAGCCCAGAAAGCTTGCCAGCAGCGCAATCCCGAACCGCGCTACCAGACTCGCGGTAGCCAAGGGTAGCGTTTCAAATTCCGGAGCCCACTGCAGCAGCCAAATCGGCAGCCATAGCCCCACCAGCAGCACCAGCAACCAGTGTGCCCAATAGCTTGGTGAAAACATCAGTCTTAGCGAGTGACGTAGCCAGCGTTCCCGCACTCCACCCCAGGCTGTATATCCAGCCAGCCCCGCAAACACCGCCAGGAACGCCATCGGTTGCAGCACCCACTGGAAGAAACCCACCACATACTGCAACCACTGGTTTACCGAATAAAAGCTCACCGGCTTTTGCGTCACCATGGTCATCCAGGATGCAATCGGTTTTGCCCATTCCAGCGTGCTTCCGCTGATCCAGCCCAGCACCAGACAAACCAGCCCATAGGCCACAAACCACACCGCCATCAGCGGCAACCCTGCCACAGCCGGGCGCCAAAGCGGCTTTTCCTTGGGGTGTACCGGCACGGAGCCTTCAATCGCCATCGGGTAGTGCGTCCGGTAATAGCTCAGGAAGGTATAGCTCGCCAGCAGCAACAGCACCGCCACCAAGGCAATCGCCGTTACTGCGGAAAGCGCCACCAACGCCACATTCGAATCCGGCACATATAGCCAGCCCCAAAGGGCTAGCCCCACTGCCGCCAAACCGCCAAGGTTCACCAAAGCCAGCAGCGGCTGTCGGCCTACTGCTCGCCAGGCGCTAGCTGGAAGAGCAATCCAACGCTTCATGGCAACACCTCCACGCGCATGCTCCCTGTCGTCGCCTGATATCCCGGTTGATACATCGGAGCCACCTTCGCCGGGCTCACATGGAACACACCCGGGTTCACCACACGTAGAATGTGCGTAAACTGGCGCTGTCCCCGGTCAAATTCATACTGGAAGATCGCCGCCCGGTCATCGCGGTATTCCTTCGAATAGGCATACCAGCTCCACCAAGGAGGCCGGTTCTCCAATTCAAACGATTCTCGCCGGTCGATAAACTCAGTCCCCGCCGGAATCGGATCTTCAATCATCAGGTACCGCCAGTCATTGCCGGTTACCGTCAGCCGCACCGCAATCAAATCGCCCGGCTTCAGGGTCGACGGTAACTCGCCCAGTTGATACACGGTCCGGTCTCCGCGCTTGGTCGGCTGCAAGCTGAAGTATTCCCGCAGCAGGTTCAGCCCCACGCTGCCTTCGCGCTCCAGCCCTTCCGGACTCACGAAGTAGTTGCCGACTGCGGACCAATACACCCGGCCCTCACCCTTTGCCACCACCCGCACCTGCGCTTTTCCGGACCCCAGCGCCGCGGCATCCAACCGAAGCACCGGATTTTCCAGCTTCATGGCATCCGCGGCGGTGAATTTCTGTTTCAGCGCGCTCTTGCCGTCCACGAATACTTCCACATCCAGATTCGGCTTCAACTCGCCGCTCTGCTTCAAATACGACGTCAACCCGAAGATCACCATCGCCGTCGCCTTCGTGCTCTCCCAGTAATAACCTTGGGACCGATTGCTCACCAGCCACTCCGCCGCTTTTGGTATCAGCGGGCTCTCCGGCTTGGTCTCAATCAGCAGCTTCATCGCATAGGCCGTAGTTTCGGCGGAGGCATTGTGCGAAATCCCCATCAGGTCGTCCTGATCATTCCGCCAATACACCACCCCGTCGTTGATGACGGCACGTTCCACCTTGTCCACGAATTCATTCACCCGTGGGTCCTTCACTGCCTGCATGCCGAGCCCCGCCAATGCCGCGCCATGCGCGCTCAGCCCGTTCAACTGCGCATGCAGCATGTCCTGCACGGCCTTGTCCGGCTGCCCCGCGCTCAACAGGGCATAGCCCATGTATGCTCGCAGGTTCGGCGAAACATTGCGGTCATCCAGCACCCGCAACCGCAGCCAGTTCCGTGCCTGCTGCAGGTTGTAATCAGAAACGTCGTACCCGGCTTTCTGTGCTTCCACCAATCCGTAAAGCACATAGGCCGTCATGAAGTGGTGGCTCTCATCCGTGGCCCACCAGCCCCAGCCGCCATCGGGGTGCTGATGTCCCATCAACCGGGCGATACCCTCGCCCACTTTCTTTCGCAGTTCCGCGCGGTCCACGTTCGATTCGATCTTCAGTTCATCCAGCGCCTGTGACACAATCACGCTCGGTAGAAAACTGGACATCGTCTGTTCGGTGCACCCGTAGGGGAACGCCGTCAGATACTCCAGCGCGTTGAAGATGCCGCCCGCCACGGATGGCGAAATCTTCAGTTCCAGATTCCTGGTATTCGCAATCGATCCTTCCGGGAACTGAATCTCAAACTGCTTCTCGCCAGCCGCTTGGTTCGTCGATCCCGAGTTGCTCTTCGACATCTCAATGCCAAACGGTCGCACCGGAATGGTCAGTTCAATAGCGTCCGATTCCTGCGGTCCTAGCGCCTTGCCGGTGACCTTCGCCGATCCCAGCTTCGATGCCTTCACCCGATACCGCACCACCGCTTCGCCGCGTGAAGGAACCTCCACATCCTGGCTGTTGGCGCCCATCAGTTCCAGACCTTCCACCGCCATCGTCGTGCGTATCTTCTGCGCCGTGCTCAGGTAGTTCATCACAATTGCGCTGATTTCCACCTCATCGCCCACGGTGAAGAAGCGAGGCGTCGCCAGTCGCAGAATCACGTTCTTCCGCACAATCCGGCGGTCCAATCCTGAACCCGTCCTGGTCTCCGGCGTAATCGCCCGCACCGTCGTGCGCCAGGTCGTCAGCGCATCGGGATAGGTGATCTCGGCTTTCGCCTTGCCTTGGCTATCCGTCTTTACGTCGGCCAGCCATAGCGCCGTATCCGGGAAGTACTTCCGCACCTTCGGGTCCACGTAGCGCTCGCCCTTCAGTTCCGCCAGCGTCTTCCGCTGCTTGCGCGATGCCAGTTGCATCCGTCGCTTGCCCGCTTCTCCGCTGAAGTAAAAATCCATGGAATTCAGCGTGTACACCTGGTTGTAGCGGTTGCCGTGGAAGTACGTATGGATGTCCCCCACGTTCTCCGGACGCACTGCGTAGATCGCTTCATCGACGACGCCCAGGCTCAGCTCCGCATTGACAGCTGGCTTACCCTGCCAGTCTCTTGCCTCCACTTCCAGCGTCGCTTTTTCGCCAGGCAGGAAGGTCTCCTTCGGAGCCTTAATCGATACCTGCAACTTCTGCCGAATAGCAGGAATGTTCAGCCGCTTTGTACTGGAGTAATACTTGTTGTCTTTCAGGAACGCCGCTGTCACGTAAACGTTTGGCGCATATTCCTCGGTGATGGGCAGCCGATACTGCACCGTGCCGTCCTGGCTGGTCATCACTTCCTGCCGATATACCTTGCCAGCCTCTGTCGTCAGCAACACGGGCACTCCCGGGGCCCCCGTCACAATCAGAACCTCGGCGGTATCCCCGATCTCATACTTCGATTTATCGGGCACCATCTGGATCTGCTGTTCTTCCGTCCAGTTCCAGCCACTATTGCCGCTCACCCACAGGTATACCTCGCCGGTGATCCTGCGGCCCCCTGGCTCCGCGCTCGTCGCTGTCAGCACAAACGATCCGCTGGATGGAATCGGAATGCTGCCCGTTCCCACGCCGTCTTTGTTCGTGCTCAACGACACCGAACGCACCGAGTTCTTGTTCCGCTTGCCCTTGGTATAGGTGTATTGGTCCAGGCTGACGTTCAGGTTCGTCGTCACCGGGCTCCCATCCGCATACCGACGCGTCTGCACCGTGAACTCCACGTTCTCGCCCGGTTTGTACAACCACTTCGATTTGCTTATCGTGACGACGTAGTCTCCATACGTGGCGATCAAGGAACCCTTACCGGTAATTTCCCGGTTCGCCGCATCCCGCACCTTCACCTGGAAGGTGATCCGTTTATCCTGGCCGTTGGGGTCAATCGGTAGTGGGAACCGGATCACGCCTTTGCCATCGCTATCTAGGCTGATCTTCCCCGTCTCGATCTCCTCGCCGTTATAGCCGTCGTACTCACCCTCATCGCTTTCGCTGTAGTAATAGCCATCGTCCGATCCCGGAAAGTAATGCCTGTAATTCGCGCGGTATGCCACCCATTCCACGGAAGCATTGGTAACGGGTTCCCCGAAGTAATACCGTGCGTCCACATTGACGACCGCCGTCTGGCCCTGTTTCAGGAACGCATCCTGCGCCTTCACTTTCACTTCGTATTCCGGCTTCCGATATTCCTCTACATGGAAGCCGCCATACAGTGGGTAGTCGCCCAAGTCAATCTGCACGGAGTAATAGCCCAGAGGCGCTTTTGCGTCCAGCTTAATATCCCCATGCAGAGATCCTGCTGCCGAAATCACATGCGACTCCTCATACACAGGCGTGCCTGTCGGGTCTTGAATTGACACACGCGCACTGCGGTCGCTTGGCAACGTATAACCGTCTGCCCCATCGACGCGCACAATACCCTTGAAGTTGACCTGATCACCCGGTCGGTACACCGGTCGATCCGTGTAGATATAGGCCTTGAACTCATCCCGGCTGCTTCGCCGCAGCACCCAGGAACCGACCGTGGTTACCGCAACATCCTGATCTCGAATCGCCACCAACATGGCTTCGTTGGCGCCCTCGGCAAATTCCGGCAGCGCCTGCTGCACAAGGCCATTGCCGTCCGTGCGCCAGGTCCCTACCGTCTGTTTCCCTGAAATCAAATGGATGGCGGCGTCTTTCACCGTGCTGCCGCTCTTCCGGTCCGCCAGCATCGTCAGCAACTGTCCATTCGCCACCTTCGCGGTCAGGGCTAGGTCGCTGACAATCACCACCGTGTAGGCCGCCAACTGCTTGTTCACAGCCTCCACCAGATAAATGCCATTGCCGGTTACCGGAATCGGCACACTGGCGCTGCTGTACCGATTTGCGCCCGTTACCGCCTGCGACCACGAACTCACCAACTGCTGGCTGTTCAATACGGGAAGCTGTGCGAATTCGGTAGGCTTCGCTTTACCCTCTGCCGGCTTCTCGCCATACAGCATCGTGTGAATGGAGGCGCGTTGTTCGGTGGTGTATTGAGATCGAAAGAAATTGCGGATCGCTGTGCGGGTTTGCACTTTCCAGCGGTGGAATCGTTCGATGGCCGTACGTGGGGATGGCGGCTTCGGAGCCGTTCCGCCAAACCGGTGTGCTTCATCCAGGCTCGCGAAGAACGTATGCGCATCTTTCACGCGGTACACGCGAAAGGTCAGTTCTTTTACATTCGACGCCCACAGGTTGACGCTCGGCGAATCCCCGCTCGCGTAGGTCTGGTTGCTGCTCAGCCCAAAATAGGGCTCCGCCTCCTCCTGGGAGATCAACGGAAATACCAGAAGCGTCAAGATTGCCAGCCGCAGCGCCAAATTGCCATGCAGCCAATTCGTTCGCCTCAGCACGCGGCTGGTTCTCATCCGCCAACCCCATCCGCCACGATCTTCCATCGGTAAACCCCCAAGAAGGCCGGATTTGCCGGCACAGGATGCCATCGCGCTTCCGGATGGCGCATCAGTTCCATCACCGTACGGCGTCTCATCTCACCAGGCCATTTGCCTTCCGGCCCCGTGTGGTAGAGCACGTACTCTTTCCCGGACTCTGGCTCCAGCATACTGGGGCCTATAAATACCATGGCGTGAAATGGCATTCCCTGGCTCTCCTGCCGGTAAAATAACAGGTCACCAGGCCTAGCTTGCCCTATATCTTTCCCAATTCGGGAAGCATTGTAAAGAAGCAGGTGTTCCGCGTCAGCGAACTGGCCGAAGGCGCCGTTGTCCAGGTCTTCCGGCACAAAAGCGCCCCCGCGCAGACGAAAGAGGTTCGCCCTCAACGGAGTGAAGGGGTATTGATACTTATCCACATCGGGAATTGGCTGCAGGCCCTGAAGACCTACTTCATTCGCCCAAGTCCCGCTGTGTTTACGCAACGCTTCGCGATAAGCAAACCGCAGCAGCGCCGCGCAGTCTTTGATCTCTGCCTGCAACGCATCGCCCCGGTAATATTGTTCCTCAGTTAAGTATCGGAACCAATCAAGAAAAGCCCGCATATCCTGCGGGCTGTCCAACTCCAGATTGTCGGGAAATCCGTTCTCGTTGCGGTCGGTCCAGTCTGGCGCCACTTCCATGGTCACCGTTCCGGCGCGATTTTCTTCGTTAGCTTCCGTTTGCTTTCTTTGTTCCGCCTCGAAACCGTTGGCCGCAGTGTCTCCGGCGAGCAGCTTCAATCCGCCGCCGACCACTCCGGTCCGTATCACCACCACGTCGCGATGATCTTCGTGCCTCACCTGCAGAATGCGGCCCGTGCCCGGGTCTCCCTGCAGAACATACTGTTTATCCGGCTTGTTCCCCGATTTTCTCGGGAAAGCCAGTTCCACACGGGTGAATCCGTCTGCGTACAAGCCTTCCGGCGGCTCTGGCAATTCCTCGCTGCTCTCATATCGCAGCAATAGCCACAAGCTCGCCGAAGCCGCCACTAGAACGATCCCCGAAAGAATCTGCCAACGCTGCATGCTGGCTATCTTAGCGAGACAACCAGCGTTTGGTGTAACCCAGGCCTCTGTTAATTTTTCGGGGCTGGCGCTCGCACACCCCAAATGCTCACAAGTACGCTCGCGATTTTCTTTTGTCGGTGGGTGCGTTTTTCCCTCTCATGTTACTTGGGGAATGGATTCACCAACCTCGTGCGGCAGCGTCCTCGGGAACCAGCCTCTCAGTCCGGAACCTGCTCTTTTTTTTGCGAAGTCGTTGTGGCCAGTGTTGTTTGTCACTAGCGGCCGGAGCACCAGTGTCTCGAGATCCACTGGCTGCCCGACCGGCAAGGTGCTTCGTACCCGTGCATTGCGGAGCGTCCACCAGCCAAACTGGCCAGATGTTGCCTCACAAGCACCCTCATTCAGGAAAGCGAATTGAAAATTCCGTTTGGATCATCGCAGGTGCGAACAATTTGGAAATTTTCTGCAACATTTCTTTCCTCCCCCTGATCCTGTGCCCATTCCAAAAAGAAAGAGAGCCCGCATCGCCTTCCGTGCGGGCTCTCTTTGTCACTGCTTTCGACTATGCCCCTCATCGCGGCAAGTGCATTGCGCGACGACAGGCGGTCATGAAGCTAAGGAATGTACTGTCGCCCGTAACTCGAATCCAGGCAACGGTCCAGCAAGTCTTTTCGCTCCATCACCAGGTGACCGCCATCGCTCTTCCGCTGGTTTTCCCAGTTGGAAAGCAACTCGATGCACGCATGGTCGATATAACGCAGACGGTTCAGGTTGATGTGTACCTCGGCATCACGCGGCAGGTCTTCCAGCGCTTCGGAAAGTTGCGGCAGACGCAGGAAGGTCGCCGACCCCAGCAAGGTCATCTCCACTCGGCCCACATTCACGTTGTGCTTCACTTCGATCTCCAGGTGGCTTGCCGCCCAAAGAACCTTAATCAGGGAAAGCACCACGCCAACAATGACACCGGTTAGCAAATCGGTCGCGACAATGCCCACCAGGGTTACCGCATAGATGACAACGGGGAAGCGCCCGTATTTCTTCAGAAGCTGGATCTGTTTCCAGTCCACCAGTTTGTAGCCGGTGTACACCAGAATCGCTGCCAGGCTGGCTCGCGGGATGATGGATAGCAGTTCCGGGAACAGCAACACCACCACCAGAATCCACAAACCGTGGAAAATTGCAGACAAACGCGTCTTTGCGCCTGCCTGCACATTCGCCGAGCTACGTACGATTACGCCCGTCATCGGCAGCGCGCCGAACACGCCGCACAGCGTGTTGCCTACCCCCTGCGCAATCAGTTCGCGATCATAGTTGGTGCGAACCCCGTTGTGCATCTGGTCAACAGCCGCTGCCGAAAGCAGCGTCTCCGCGCTAGCCACAAACGCAATGGTCAGTGCGCTTACGACCAACGCCCAGTCTCCCAGCCGGTTCAAATCGCTAAATTTGAAAAACTGGATGGTGGAAAGCATGTCGTGGGGAATTTCCACGAATAGCACGGGGAATTGGAACAGGGCAGCTGCCGAAGTGCCAACCACCACCGCCACCAAAGGCGCTGGTAACAGGCTCAAACGCTTCGGGTGAAAGCGTTTCCACAGCAGCAAAGATCCAATGGTCAACAGCCCGATGATGGCCGCCAGATGATGTGCTTGGTCGCCGTCGGAAGAGACGCCCTTGTATATCGCTTCTGGAATCGACAATAGGTTCTGAATGCCGTTCGAGCGCGGAACATCATCCACCATCATGTGGAACTGGCTCGCGAAAATCAGTACGCCGATTCCCGCCAGCATGCCGTAAATCACCGCAGGCGTAATGGCGCGGAACACTTGGCCAAAACCAAACGCGCCAGCTGCGGCTTGAATGATTCCCGCCAGCACCAACGCGACCGCCAAGCCATCTATCCCGTGCTTTTGCACGATCTCCCAGACGATCACCGCCAGTCCTGCGGCTGGCCCGCTAACCTGCAGTGGCGAGCCTGAAAGGAAGCCCACCACCAAACCGCCTACCACGCCGCTGATCAGCCCCAGCGCCGGGGGAACTCCAGACGCCAGGGCGATACCCATACAGAGTGGCAGCGCCACTAGAAACACTACAATTGACGAAAGCAGCTCGTTTCCTATCGAGTACTTTTCTGGAAGAAACTGCGTGCCGTCGACCTTCTTCGGCCGACCACGATCAGCCATTCGTGCCGACCTCTACGGGCTCGTGCTGAAGCTTCTTTTCGCCGTCCTCCTGGAACGTAATCCGCACAAATTCTTCTGTGTCCGGGTTGTACGCGTCCACGTCGCCGGTTTCGATGTGGTACATCCACCCGTGCAGAGACAATTGTCCCTTCGCCATGGCCAACGCCACCGGCGGATGCGTTTCCAGATGCTTCATCTGCAACAGCACGTTGCGCTCTGTCAGCTTGTGCAGTTTCGTTGCTTCATCAGCATCCGGGTACAGCGCTTCCACTATCTTTTTGGCGGCGTCCACGTAGCTCAGCCAACCCTGTACGTTCGGGTAGTCTTTTACTTTTTCCGGGTTCAGCACGGCACGCATCGCTCCACAATCCGTGTGGCCCACCACAATCACGTGCTTTACCTTCAGCGCGCCAATCGCGTACTCCACCGTAGCGGAAACGCCACCGTAGGGCCCACCAAACGGGGGCACAATGTTGCCCACGTGACGGCAAATGAACAAGTCGCCGGGCTCTGTCTGCGTCAGCAACGTGGGAACGACGCGGGAATCCCCGCATGTGATCAGGAGCGCACGGGGCTCCTGGGCGTTCTTCAGTGACTCGTACAGCTTCTTGTGATGCGGGAAAACCTCGCGCTGGAACTGCTTTAGCCCCTTTAGAATCTCTTGCATAATGCCCTCTCTCGATATCGATGCCCATGGCGATACCTTTTGTTTCCATGGGCTGGCCGTTGGATGCGAGTTTGCCTGGGGCGGTCTGCGACTTGGCCTGGATGCTGCTGTCCTTCCGTGGACAACGAACCCGTGCCGCCTTCGGCTGCAATGTCTGCATTTCTGGCTATCGATCCCTGCCGGTGTGCCCCTTCAAATCATGCCAGTTCTGGCAGATAGTGTCGGGTTTCCGTCCGGTAGGAACGCGTCACGATCAAACAAGCGTCGTTTTCGACGCGTCGCGTCGCGCTAAGCGGCGAAAGGGGGAGGTTTAGGTAGGTACGGCGCTGCGGTAAACAGCGGGGTAAGTTGGGGCAGCACCTGATACGCCAGTCGCTCCCTAATGGCAGTCAACGGCTTCGGTGGAGCCAGACAGCGACGCACCGCCTCTAGGCACATGCTCGCCACCAAAGGAGTCGCTTGCTGCAGCTCTTGCAGCAAAGGGCAGGCAAATTCCAGGTTCTCCGAAGAAGTTTGGGTGCAATACCCGCGCATCGTCCGGGGGCCTCTCTGCGAACTCCGTTTACTTTTCGTTGTTGGTCGCGCTTGAAACCGGGTCGCTTCCCATTCCGCGCTTCCTACCGCCACCATTAGCAGGAATGCCAGGAAGATCCGTGACAAAACACGGATCTTCCCTGCCGCGTTCAGGCGGACGAGCGGACCTGCGCTTAGGCTTTGTCCGGTGGGTGGCACTGGATAGTGTCTCTCCGAAGCGAAAAGTAAAAGATCTTGCGACTTCTCTAGCATATTACGATGAAAATCCCGATTGGTGGCGCAATGGAACCAAAATGGTCATATTTCGAATCCCGCCCATCTAGCCCTTCTCTCCGCACCCGCTCTTTTCCTCGTTGGTGGTTCGACGTCCAGCCCCTCCCGTCGCGACTTCAGTTATTGATAACCTCTAGGAATTTCGCAGTTCTTCGAAATTTCTTGCAGAACTGTCGATTTCCTTCTCACTGCTTCGATCAACTCATGACAGCATGCCCGCTTGCCCTCCCCGCTTCTGCCTGATCAGACGCTACGGATCGGCTAGGCCACATGCCACCGAGACCAGCCAAACTCCCGACAAACCGAGGAAAGGAGCCACCCATGAAATATCTATGTCTCGTCTATGGGGAAGAACATCTACTCCACGCCATGAAAGACGAGCACTGCGTTGCCTTCGACGAGGACATACGCTCTCGTAAGATCTGCATCGCCTCTGAGGCTCTGCAGCCCGTAGAGACCGCCACCACCGTTCGCGTCCGTCAAGGGCGGGTTTCCGTCACAGATGGACCCTTCGCGGAGACCAAGGAAGCGCTTGCCGGTTTCTATCTCATTGATGCGCGCGATCTTAACGAAGCCATTCAAGTGGCTGCCGCCATTCCTCCGGCTCAGTTAGGCTGCGTGGAAATACGTCCCATTCGCACTCTGCCCGGTCGTGTCCTCGGTGCAGATCCCTCTTAGCCGCAGATCTCTCGGCGCTCCGGCTCGACTACGTTTTACAAACCGAAGCAAAGACGCTCACGAAGCTCAAAGGAAGGAAGAATCCATGGAATTTGCAAAACCGCAACAACAGCACCAATGGCTCCAACAACTCGTTGGGGATTGGGAATACACCATGACCGCCGTCATGGGTGAGGATGGCGCCGAAGAAACCCACAAGGGCACGGAAACAGTCCGCTCCCTGGGCGGCCTATGGATCGTTGGCGAAGGGACTTGTCCCGGGACCGAAGACGGCGCCACCGGAGTCAACATGCTCACCCTCGGCTACGACCCCGCACAGTCAGCTTTTATAGGAACTTGGGTCGGCTCCATGATGACCAACATGTGGATCTACCGTGGTCAGTTGGATAGCACCGGCAAAATCCTCACCCTCGACACCACCGGCCCCAGTTGGACCGACCCCGCCAAGACCCAGGCCTATCGGGACATCGTGGAAGTCGTCGACGCCAACACCCGCTATCTGCGATCAGAAACCCAGCAGGAAGACGGTACCTGGAATCGTTTCATGACCTCCAAGTACACGCGTAAATCCTAACCGCCTTGCCACTGCGGCGTTAGGTTCGCCTGCGCGACGCTCGATTTGCTCAAAGGAGGCTCGGTTTGCCATCGCGAATCCAGTCTTGGCTACATGCCGCCGCCCTCTCGTTCTACCGTTTGGAATGTCGGGACGACTGCCGAACCCGCTATCTGGCCAAAGTCCAGTAGGGGCCAACACACAATAAGGCGCAAGACGCAGCAAGACCCGGAGCACATCTGTCACAACCGATGTGCTCCGGGTCTTCTTCGCTAATCCTTGAACTTTGTTCGTGAGAGGCTACGAACTAACGACTAGTGGGATTCAGGAACAAACTCAGCGGGCAGTTCGCTTTTGCCATCCCCGAAGAAATACTCTTCCATCTGCTGAAGCAGAAATTCCTGGGCTTCTGGCGTGGCGAGGTTTAGGCGGTATTCGTTCATCAAAATCTTCATGTGCTCCTTCCACTGGTTCCATGCCTCCTGGCTTACGTTTTCATAGATCCGTTGTCCGAGCGGGTGCCCTTCAAACGGAACTTCGGTCAACCCAGGAAGTTCCTTGTGCAATTTCACACAGTTCACGGTGCGCATCTGTCTTTCCTCTCCTTTGCCGCCTCATCCACGAAAAATATCGGCAAGCCATAACGCGGACGGCTATATTGAATCCTATGCGGCGCGTACTTTGTTTTCTTCTTTTGATGATGCCACTACTTGCTCAGGTTCCCAAGACTGACCTGCGAAGCGGCGACGTCCCGAACCTCGACACTCGTTTCACTCCCAAGACCTACACCCGGGCAGAATGGGACCAGCGCAAGGAACAACTGAAAAAGCGCATTCTGCTGGCTTCCGGTTTGGACCCCATGCCGAAGAAAACCCCACTCCACGCCCAGGTTTTCGGGCGCATTGAAGGGAACGGCTACACCATCGAAAAAGTCCTTCTGGAAACCATGCCCGGCTTCTTTCTCGGCGGCAACCTCTATCGGCCCTCGAAACCAAACGGTAAGGTCCCCGCGATTGTGCATCCCCACGGGCACTGGACCTACGGACGTCTGGAAAATCAGCCGCTTTACTCCGCCCCCACCTTTGGTATCAACCTCGCCAAACAGGGCATCATCGTCTTTGCCTATGACATGGTTGGCTACAACGACACGCCGCAGGTCCCCCATCGCTTCACCGGCCTCGCTGAAGATCTCTGGCAGTTCTCGCCGCTCGGCCTGCAGACCTGGAATTCCATCCGTTCGGTCGATTTCCTCGAAAGCCTTCCCGATGTCGACCCGAAACGCATCGGAGCATCCGGGGCTTCGGGCGGCGGTACCCAAACCTTCCTGCTGGCCGCCATTGATGAGCGTATTGCTGCCTCCGCTCCTGTCAATATGGTGTCCTTGATCATGCAGGGCGGCTGCACCTGTGAGAACGCGGCGCATTTACGCATCGATACCCAGAACGTCGAACTCGCTGCCCTCACCGCTCCCCGTCCTCAGTTTTTGGTGGCCGCCACCGGCGATTGGACCCGAGAAGTCCCCAAAGTGGAATACCCTGCGGTGAAGGCGATCTACGCGCTCTACGGCGCTCAGGATAAGGTCGAAAATCAGCAGTTTGACGCCCCCCATAACTATCACCAGGGCAGCCGTGAGGCCATCTACACCTTCTTCAATAAAGTCTTTCTCGGCAAGAACGGCCCGGTAAAGGAAGTCGGCGTCACCGTGCCGGATGCCCGTGACCTGCTCGTTCTCTGGGATCACAAGATGCCCAGCCACGCTCTCGATTTCAATGCCCTTTTCACCGAATGGCGCCAAATGTCCCAGCAGCAGTTGTTGTCTCTCGACAAAGCTGCCCAGCGCACACGTTTGCTCGAAACCCTGGAAGTCACCCTTCCTGGCAAGGTTGCCAGTGAAAAAGAAGGCAACCGCACCGTCCTCAGCAAGGGTTCCGGTGATCGCGTCCTGGTCACCGAACGCAGTGGCAAAGCAGGAGCCAAAGACGCCGTCATCCTCATCCATCCACAGGGAAGCGACGCTGCCTTAAAGGACGCCGCATTGCAAAAAGTCGCTGCTGGCGCTGGCAAAGTGTATGCGCTCGATGTCTACCAGACCGGAGCCAACAAAGGCGAAGTCACCAAACGTCACGGCATGCACACCACTTTCAATCGCTCGGATGACGCGTGGCGCGTGCAGGATATCGTCACTGCCGTGGCCTATGCCAAAGCCCAAGGCGCGCAAAGCGTGAAGCTTATCGGAGCCGAACAGGCCAACGCTTGGGCCATTTTGGCAGCGGTGGCTGCCGGCGACGGCGTCACGGTGGAAGCGCCGAAGCTCAGCGCCAATGCCGAGTGGGGTTATGACGAGTGGCTCTCCAAGAACTGCTATATCCCCGGCCTGCAGCGCGCCGGTGGCATTTCCACGGCGCTCCGTTTGCTGTCCGCTGGCAAATAGGGCAGCGCGAACCACGACGCGGCGAAAACCACGACGCGGTGCAGCCCACAGCGCAACGAGCATGAAAGAGAAAAGAGCCACGGAACACTCCGTGGCTCTTTTCTCTTTCTCATTCCCCAGACGCTACAGAGGCTGGTATTCCCATCCCACTCAGGCTACTTCCGTGTCAGTTCATCTGGGAACGCATCATCCGCACCAGCGCCAGTTGTTTCTTGACCTCTTCTCCCAACTCGCTGGCGGGAGAAAGCTGCAAGAACTGGTTCAGATCCCGCTCTGCGCTCGCATGCATATGCAGATTCATCTTCACCATCGCCCGGGAAAACAACTCGTCTGCATCATCCGGCACTGCCAACAGTAGCAGGTCCTGCACGGCCAGCAGTTTGCGATTCGAGCGCCGTGTCAGGTAGATGCCCCGCAAGTTCTGTAGCATCCGCATCAGTATGCTGCGCGCGCTCACCGGTTGCAGCAACTGGGGGCGATCCGAATGGTCGATGCCGGTCATCGTGATGCCCATCTGAATACAGTCCTGTCGGGAAAGCTGTCTGCCGAAATGGTAGACATCCACGAAACTGTCGTACTCGGTCTCTTGCGGCTTCACCAAAAAATGGCCGGGAAATCCGATGCCTTGGATGGTGTGCCCAATACGCCGAGCCAGTTCCATATACAGCACCGAAAGGCTGATGGGAATTCCCTTCCGCTGGTCCATCACATGGTTTAGAAAACTATTGCGTGGGCTGTAGTAGTCGTCAAAGTTCCCGTGGAACCCCAGGTGCTGAAAGAAATAGAGGTTGTACTGCAGCAGAAATTCCGACCCGCTCAACGCATCCACTCCGAGTCCGCACAGTTCCTTCGCCCATCCGTCGAGTTGCTGCAAATACGGAATCGGATCAAAGTCCGGGTCTTCCAGCGTCACCAGTTGGAATGCGGCCAAATCCAGTGCCCCATCCACTTCCGTTCCCCGCAGAATCGATTTCAGCGCATCCACAATAAAATGCCTAGTGAAAACAGCAGTCAAAATGCCCAATCAGGCAGTCCAGCCAAACAATCCAGTGCAAGGCCCCGGCGCCTCGCCGCACCAGCACGGTGTCTCCTTCCGTTATACCCCGATGTCTTGCCCAACATTCTCACCGCTGCTAACGCCGAATTTCCGACCCCCTTTCTTTTACGCCATCCGCTCTTCAAATCGCTCCGGCGGCGGGGGCGCCCCTGCGTGGTAACATAGCGCTTTCCTCCCGTGCATGCGCTTTCTCGCTCTCGAATCGCGCCCCGTCGTACGGTGTTATTCCTCGTCTGTCTGTACAAAAGCCCCGCTGCTTACTGTTGGTCCTGTCGTTGCTTTTCAGGGAGTTACTATGTCTATCGTTCGTCGTAAGTTCTTGCAGTTGTCCGCAGTGGCCTCTGCCGTCGCGCTCGCCTCGCCCAAAGTGGCCGCTGCGGCTTCCCCCATCACAAAGAACTACCAGGAAATCGCTGCCAAATTGATCGGCGAAGCCATGGTGGATACCGATGGCATGGAGAAGCTGATCTATCTGTGTGATCGCATCGGGCACCGGCTCGCTGGCGAAGAGTCGCTCAATAGGGCGCTCGCCTGGTCTGCGGAAACCATGAAGAAAGACGGTCTGCAGAATGTCGTTACGCCGCCGGTAAAGGTCCCTGTGTGGATCCGTGGTAAAGAATCGGTGAAGCTGCTGGCCCCCGTGGAACGAGAACTTCCCATGTTGGGTTTGGGCGGCAGCATCGCCACGCCACCGGAAGGCATCACCGCCGATGTTGTGGTCGTGAAAACCTTCGACGAACTTGATGCGTTGGGAAAAGCAGGCATTGCAGGCAAAATTGTTCTTTACAACATGGAGTTCACCGGTTACCGAACCACGGTGCAATACCGCGCCAGCGGAGCCAGCCGGGCAGCGGAATACGGCGCCTTGGCCTCCCTAATCCGCAGCGTCACTCCCGTAAGTCAGCAATCCCCGCACACTGGCGGGCTTCGTTATACCGTCAATTCACCGCAGATTCCCGGCGCTGCCCTCACCGTGGAAGATGCTGCATACATCGCGCGTATGGTGGAACGCGGACACAAGGTGCGCGTGCATCTGAAGATGGAAGCCAAAACCGCTCCTGATGCGGATTCCGCGAACGCCATTGGCGAAATCGTCGGCTCCGAACTCCCCAACGAGGTAGTTGTGCTGGGCGGCCACATCGATAGCTGGGATGTCGGGCAGGGAGCCCAGGACGACGGCAGCGGCTGCATCGCTGCACTGCAAGCCCTTGCCATCGTTCGCAAACTGGGTTTAAAACCCCGCCGCACCCTCCGCGTCTGTTTCTGGACCAACGAAGAAAATGGTCTCCGTGGCGGAAACGCCTATCGCGTCTGGTCTGAAGCCAAAGGCGAAAAGCACGTCGCTGCTCTCGAAATGGATGGTGGCGCCGAAAAGCCCATCGGTTTCGGCCTGGGCCTGCGTTCCGCCACCGCCGAAAAAGATGGCACGATGGATGCTGCGATTGCCAAGCTTCGCCCCATCGCCCAATTTCTTTCCGCCATTCATTCTGACCAGATTCTGCCCGGAGGCGGCGGAGCCGACATCGGCCCGCTCATGAGTGCCGGAGTCCCGGGCCTCGGTCTGCTCACCGTGGGAGAGAAATACTTCCACTGGCACCACACCCACGGCGATACCGTCGATAAGGTCGACCTGCAAGATTTCCGCGCTTGCATCGCCACGCTGGCGGTCATGAGTTATGTCCTCGCGGATATGCCGGATACCCTCGTATAAGTCAGAAGTGATGGGCGTTTCTTCTCCCCAACAGAGGGAAGCGCCCTCTTTTTTATCAGCGTCACTGCGAAACACTTTACGAAAGAACACGCAACAGAGTCTGCCGGTCATGTACTGTAAAGTACTGATTTGTGAACAAAACTTCCTCCGTTCCCGCTAAACTCGTTAGGTCCTTGTTTTCGCTATGACGCTAAGTAATCTTCTTCGAACATTCGGAGCGCTGGCCCTGGGCGCCACCCTCTTGTGTGCTTCCAGCCAAGCCGCTCCCCAACTGCAGCAAGGTTCTGTGGTGAATGCCGCCAGCTTCGCAGTGGCAGGTACTCCCAATGCAGCCGTTGCTCGTGGCAGTATCTTTTCTGTTTTTGGTGTAGGGGTGGGGCCGCAGGTGCCGGTGCATGCGTCTTCCTTCCCGCTGCCTTTGTCTCTGGGTGGCACGTCCATCAAAGTGACCGCTGGCGGGCAGACCTACGATGCCGTAATTCTGTTCACCTCTGCTTCCCAAATCTCTGCCGTGTTGCCCTCGGCCGTTCCGGCGGGTCCGGCTACGCTAACCGTTACTTATAACGGCACTTCCAACGCCGTTAGTTTTGAAGTTGCCAACAATCTGGTGGGCATCTTCACACGTGCTCAAACTGGCAACGGTCTGGCCGTCGTCCATAACTACAACGGTGAAGGCAACCAGCCCGTCAACGGCATCAACCAGTCCGCCAAACCTGGGCAACTCGCCATCCTGTGGGGAACGGGACTCGGTGCCGCTCTGGATGGCGATGACCGCAATGCGCCGCAAACCGGCAACGCCATCAACTTGGATGCTCTCAAAGTCTACGTCGGCGGTAAGGCTGCCCAGGTCGATTACGCCGGCCGTTCTGGCTGCTGCTCCGGTGTCGATCAAATCAACTTTGTCGTGCCCCAGGACGTCGAAGGCTGCTTTGTCCCCGTCACTGTCGTTACAAACGGGAAGACGAGCAACTTCACGACGATTGCCGTCGATAAAGATGGTGGTCTTTGCGATGCTCCCTTCGGCCTGACCGAAGAACAGACGCAGCTACTGTTCACCAAAGACAAAATCAAGGTGGGCACCGTGAACCTCGTGCGTACACGCACGCAAATCTCCGTTCCTGTCATGGGCAGCATCACGCAGATTGCGGACGTGGGCAACGCCAGCTTTCATGAGTATGCGACTGAGGCGTATTTGAACACCGCCGGTACCTTCGGCGGAGCTTTTCTCTCGAGCGGCAGTTGTGCTCTATGGCATTTCCGCTTTGAAAACGAAAGCTCGGTGGAAACGCCCGACGTTACCACCTCCTTCGCGCTTCGTGGTCTAGATGTCGGTGCAGCCGTGCAGATCAATGGACCCAACGGGAACAAGTTGCTTCCTAAGGCCACTGGTGAACCCGGATCCTATTACGCTCTGCTTAGCGGCATGATGGGTGATAGCTATCTGGCTGCGGGCAACTACACCGCGTCTGCTCCTGGTGGCGCTGATTTGAACGCCTTCACCTTCTCGCATCCGGTCTCCAGTTTCCTGGAATGGACGAACAAAGGGCAGATCAGCAGCGTGAATCGCAATCAGAATCTGACCGTGACCTGGGCGCCTTCGCCGGGCGGTGGTTTTGCTGACGGAGTTACCGTAGTCTCCGGGCAGTCCTATTCCATCCCGAAAAAGGTCGCCTCCCTGTTCTATTGCTTCTCAGCCCCGAACGCAGGCTCGCTGACGGTTCCGTCCTACATTCTCCAGTCTATGGTGAAGTCTGAAGGCATCTCTTCGCCAGTAGCGTTGCCAGGTGGTTCGCTCATGGTGGGTGGTTTCCAAAACATCAAAACCTTCACCGCCCCGGGCCTTGACGTGGGCGCATTCACCGCGTCTTCGTACGAAGTCAAAACACTCAACTTCGACTAACTGCCGGAAGCGGCGTTTTCAAATGGCCCATGTCATCAGGCATGGGCCATTTCCTTTACTGTCTGTTCGTGTGGTCTTACTCAAACCTGCGCAACGCCCCCACCGCATCAAGTTGTTTCCGCAGAAACCGCCTCTCCGGTTCCTGCTTCGCCAGCGAAAGCGCGGTCTCAAATGATCGCTCAGCCTCATCGGCCCGTCCCAGTTGCAGGCAAAATTCGCCTCGCGCGGCATGGGCCAGATGGTAGTCCGATAACTCGCCTCGCTGTAGAATGTTGTCCACCACCGCCAACCCTACGTCATAGCCGTCACGCATCGCCAACGCTGCGGCGCGGTTCAGCTCCACAATGGGCGACGGGTCCAACCGCATCAGCACGTCATAAAGGCCCACGATTTCATCCCAATTCGTCGATGCCGTATCCGCCGCCTGCACATGTACAGCAGCAATCGCTGCCTGAATGGTGTAGCTCCCGAAGCTGCGCGTGCGCAACGCCCGCTCCACCAGCTCCGCCCCCTCTGCGATGAGGTCCCCGTCCCAAAGCCCGCGATCCTGATCCTGTAAGCGGATGAGATCTCCCGTTGGCGTACTCCGCGCCTTGCGTCGGGATTCGTGCAGAACCATCAGCGCCAGCAGGCCCATCACCTCGCCATCCGGCAGAAGGTTCAATAGCAAGCGGCCCAACCGGATAGCCTCGCCGGAAAGATCCGTGCGCGTGATCGTCTCCCCGGACGATGCCGAATACCCCTCGTTGTACAGCAGATAGACCACTCGCAGCACCGTCTCCAGTCGTTCCGGAATCTCCTGCGCTCCCGGCACCACATAGGGAATCTTGGCGGTGCGTATCTTCGTCTTCGCCCGCACAATCCGCTGGGCAATCGCCGTCGGCGCGCTCAAATACGCGCTCGCGATTTCTTCCGTCGTCAGCCCGCACACCTCCCGCAGCGTAAGCGCGGTCCGCGCATCCGCTGGCAGCGCCGGATGGCAGCACACAAAAATCAGGCGAAGCAGGTCGTCTTCTAAAATCTCGTCGGATAGCTCAGGTTGCTCCACCGACCCGTGGCTGCGCGCCATAACGTCGTCCAGGTTGTTTTCGAAGCGGGAGCGCCGCCGTAGACTGTCAATGGCCTTGAAACGCCCGGTGGAAACCAGCCACGCCGTCGGGTTGCTGGGCATGCCATCACGCGGCCAGCGCTCCACTGCCACCGCAAACGCCTCGTGCATGGCTTCTTCCGCTAACTCAAAATCGCCAAGCAAACGAATCAGCGTCGCCAGCACACGGCGAGATTCCTGCTGATAAATGGTCTCCAAACTTTGCGCATCCACGTCTCCACAGTCTCCGGTAGAACGATTTCGTTTTCACTCTAGCGAAATCTCCAGACCTGCGGGGTCCGATGGACGGTCCGTTTTTATTCCGGCCTTCGACTGCGGACCCTGTAAAGCTAGGGCACACCCGTGCTGGAATCGAGCCTACTGCAGCCGACAAACCTCCCTCCATTTTGCCTACAGGTTGTTTTCCCACGCCATGGTACAATGGAGGAAGACTGGAAGAGTATTCGCTCGCATCCCTCCTTGTCGTTGGCGCTCGCTGATTGCTTTTCCCTCCTATCGAATGAATCTTTTCTCTGAATTAAGCTTGAGCTCTGTCCTGCAGAGCAACTTGGTGAAGCACGGTTTCGTGCAACCCACCCCTGTCCAATCGAAAGCCATCCCCCCGGCTCTTGCCGGTCGCGATGTGGTGGCCACCGCCCAAACCGGAACAGGCAAGACCCTTGCATTCGTCTTGCCAATGCTTGAATCGTTGTTGTCCGGCCGACGCCGTGCCGGCATTCAAGCGATCATCTTGAGCCCAACGCGTGAGCTGGCCCTGCAAATCCAGGAAACCTATCACAAGCTCGCGGAAGGTACCGGCATCCGTGCCGCGTGCTTGGTGGGCGGCATGAACGAACGACCCCAGATTGACGCTGTTAAGCGTGGTGCCCAGGTGATTATCGCGACGCCTGGCCGTCTGGAAGACTTTCTGCAGCGCAAGCTGCTCCAAGTATTCTTTAACCGCTTCCTGATTCTGGATGAAGCGGACCGCATGCTCGACATGGGCTTCTTGCCCGCGATTGAGCGCATTGTCGCGGCGATTCCCGCTCAGCGACAGACCCTGTTCTTCTCCGCCACCATCGAAAAGTCGGTGGCGCATTTGGTCAACCGTTACCTTACGGACCCGGAACGTATTGCCATTGGCGCAACCACGGATACCGCGTCCAAGGTGGAACTGCATTCCTACGAGATTTCGAAAGATTCGAAGTTCGAAATGCTGACCCACCTCCTTCAACAGGAAGAGGGCACTTTTCTTGTGTTCTCTCGCACCAAGCATGGTGCGGACCGTCTTTCGCGCCAGTTGGAACGTGACGGCTACCGTGCGACGGCCATTCATGGCAATCGTACCCAGGCTCAACGCAATAACGCGCTGAAGGGTTTCCAGTCGGGAACCTTCCGTGTTCTGGTTGCCACCGATGTCGCTTCTCGCGGCATTCACGTGGATAACATTTCGCATGTGGTGAATTTCGATTTGCCCCAGGCCCCGGAAGATTTCATCCACCGGGTGGGCCGCACCGGCCGCGCGGGACAGCGTGGGGTCGCTTCGACCTTCGTTACCCCGGGCGAGCGTGGCGAAATCCGCCGCATCGAAAAGGAAATCAACGGCAAGCTGCAACGGCAGCAGGTGCCGGCTCGCATCGCTGCGGCCGACAGCGCGCCGAAAGATTATTCCCGTCCTCCGCATCAGGCTGGCTATTCCACCCGCTTGCATGCGGAAGTGAAGCGCCCGTCCTCCCAGGGTTCTGGACGTCCTGCTGGTGCTCCCCCCGCGCAACGTAGCAGTGCCCCTGCTCCCCGTGGCGGTGCTTCCTCAGCACGTGGAACGGCTGCACCCTCAGCGCGAGGTGCAGCTCCTGCCGCGCGTAGCAAAGCGGCCGGCAGCGGCGTCAGCAAGCCACGGAACGCAGGCGCACCCCGCAACGGCGGCCCACGTAACAGTGGCTCACGCCGCACGGCGGAACGCGTAGCTTAAAACCAGTTCGGCTAGCATGAAGGGCCCAGGGTGATCACCCTGGGCCCTTTCTGTTTGAATCCAACCCAGTCCCTGCTGTGGCAAAGACTTCTTTCCACTTGGGTCCGGCATCTTACATCTCACCTGGATGTTCACTGCATTCCCATCCGTCGGCTCCTTACGTAAAAAAGGGGTCGGGCCCGAAGGCCCGACCCCTTTTCTGAAAGCGTGAACTTTAAGCCGCCACAGCATCTTTGTCTGGCAACTCGGCTTCCGTCGACTCCGGTTTCCGCAGCAAATTCCCCACGGCAAACGACGCCTGGAAGATGGACTTCACAGGCAATATCCCGCCCAGTTGATAGTCGCCCACCGCGCCCAGCGCCATCGACGCCATACAGCCGCACTGCGAACAATCCGGGCTTCCGCCAAACTGGCAAGGTGTGATCTTCGTCTTGAAGTCCGCAGAAATCGTATGCGTGGTCTGCGCGAAAATGCAGTCCTTCGGGCTGCTCGGCGGCTTCATGAACTGTTCCAGCACCCGCGCAGGCATATCCAGCTTGGGGTTGGTCTCGCGCAACGCCAGCAGCTCGGTGATCGCGCGCTGTCGCTCTTCTGCCGTCAGAATCTCCGGAGCTTCCGCGCCCAACTGCGGCGTGAACATGCTCATCCAGATCTTCTGCACTTCTTCCTGGCTGTTCCAGAAACGCACAAACTCTTCCAAATACCCGGGGCGCTTCATCATCTGCCCGGTAATCGTGCAGTGCACCGTAATACGCTGTCCCGCGATGTTCTTTAGAATGCGCTCGTAGGTTGCGGGCTTGCGACGAACGTCGTGGTCGGGTTGCAGACCGTCAATCGAAACGGCCACCATCACCCGGGGCATGTCTTTCCATGCCGTGGGAATTTGGCGAAACGCGCTCGTCACCACCTGCACGAAAATGCCGCGTTCCACTAGATGGGGCATCAATTCTTCCATCTCGCGGAACCGTACCAGCGGGTCTCCACCCACCAGCGACAAGTGCAGGGGACGGTGGTAATCCACCAAACGTAGCACGCCACTTACCAGATCGCTGCCTTTGCTATCGTTCAATTCGCGCAACGTCACCAAGCCGCCCAAGTGGGCTGGTTCATACGCATAGCATCCAGGACAGCGCAACGGACACTCCCGCGTCACCTCAATCGAAAGTGACGGACGGCGTCCAGCAAGAATGCCTTTCCAGGCTTGCAGGATATCGGACCTTTGCAATGAAGCTCTTTCCCCAGGGCTTCCGTGTCCCCACACGGCGGGTGACAGGAGCAACACCCCAGTGCTGACCCAAGATTAGCACAGCGGCCAAAGACCCCGAAGTGCTGGTTTCCAGGGCTATATAGATGCTCCCGAGGCCATATAGATGCTTCAACAAGCCATTCGATTGCTCAGAATACAAAAGCGGCGTCTCCGAAACGCTCTGAATGGTGACGCCGCTTCGCTCTCCAAACTCTTACAAGCCGACCCGAACGCGGGGCCATGACGAGGGTAGCGTCCGGGTCGGCCTCCGGGGAGAGAACTAGATTGTTAGTCCGATTTGGTTCGCCAACCCCGTCAGTTTGGTGCCATATGCGGGCAGACAGGACAGGATCTCGCCCGCATGGTTGGCCACCCAAGCCGAACAACCTTCTTCCGGACGCAGCCCACCTGTCAATCCATGCAACCTGCGCCACTCTCCCACCCAATGTTCTTCGTAGTCCTGCAGTTCCTTGTGGCCCACACTGTCCTGCAGACCGGCGCCCCCAGACAACACGCGTCTCACCCGCGTGGTCAGGTCCGCTGCTTCCGCTAACCCGACGTTCATGCTCTGTACGCCCACTGGCCCGGCAAGATGCGCGGAATCTCCACACAGCCACACGCGGTGCAACCCCATCTGGCTGGCCATCCGCCGCTCAAACCGCACCAGCATCCGCCAAATCACATTGGCAACCTGATACTGGAACCACGGAGCCCGTTCCCGAATGTAGGCCTCAAAGTGGGCGTCATCCAGCAGTTCATGGTTCCGCATGCCTTGCGTCAGCAGCAGCCGGTCTTTATCCCGGTGCGGATTCCGGAAAGCAACATCGCTAATCTGGAAACTCCACCGCATCCAGTTTCCGGGCAACGGCCAAAGCACGCTTGCGCCATGCTCGTCCAGAACCACCTTTACTTCAAGGTCGGGCTCGTTTTCGGTGGCAAACTCGAACACCGCGAAGTGTTCCGCCGGACCCACCTCCGGGAACTCGATCCCCATGGATCGTCGGGATTCGCTTTCATACCCGTCCGCCCCCACCACAAACTTGGTTTCCATCCGCTCGGTCTTCTGCACCATCCATTCACTATGGGCCACCACATACCCACGGCTTTCCCGTTGCAGGTGGTTGATGCGTACCGCGGCATGGTTCATGTTGCTGACGATATCCACCACTTCCCGCCGCCACTCCACCTTTCCCCCCGCAGCCTGCAAGGCCTTCTGGAGAATGGCTTCCAGCGAATCCTGACGCAACACCGCCATCTGAGTGCCCGGGTCTTTGGGGTCCCCAATCGCGATTTCCGCCTTCTTTTCGGAACCACTCCAAAAACTCATGCGACCCACGGCCACGCTGGCTTTTAGCGCCGTTTCGCGCAACCCTACCGTATCGAGCAGTTCCAGTGATTCCGGATGCAAAGTCAGCCCATAACTGTGGCTACACGCCCAAATCCCGGTATCCACCACACGAGTAGAGATTCCCTGTTTCGCCAAAGAGAGCGCCGCAAATTGACCTACCGGCCCGGCGCCCACTACCAGAACATCAGAGGCTTTCATTCCGAACATGCCATCCTCCCTCATCCGCCTTACGCCAGAGGTGCCCGTGGCAGCCTATCCGTCATCCCGGTCTGTCGGGAGCAGGCTCTGCGTGACATCGCTTATTTCAGGTCTTTATATCTGAAATGTGCTTTCTAACCGAAGTATAACGCCATTCCGTACACAAAATAGGGATTTCTCGGCGACTCTCTCCGCATCCTGTCGGAACTCCCCGGCAGGGGAGCCATAGTTTAGCCCCGTCCTTTAGGGCGGGGACCGTCCACCTATCTCACTCAGCACCGCCGGGGGACCGGCGGCATGCATAAATCCCCTCGCATCTTCCTGGTGATCCCGTTCGCTCCTACGCTGGACGAATCCCCTCCGCTATCGATCGACCGTGTCCCAATCGAAAACTCCCCATCCTGCCTCCCCACAAAAAACAAAAGGGCCCCGCTGCCATCGGCAATGGGGCCCTTTTCTCCCTACACACACTTACTTCTTGGGTTGAATGTGCATAATGCCCAAATCCCGCAATAACCGATCCGGCACATCCGACGGAGCCTCGCACATCAGGTCCGTACCCTTGGCTGTCTTCGGGAACGCAATCACGTCGCGAATGGAAGTCTCGCCCGCCAGAATCATCGTCATGCGATCCAATCCCAGCGCGATGCCGCCATGTGGCGGAGCCCCATAGCTCAGGCCCTCCAGCAGGAACCCGAACCGATGCTGTGCGTCTTCCGGCGTAAACCCGAGCGCGCCAAACACCTTCTGTTGTACGTCTGCGCGGTGAATACGAATCGATCCCGATCCCAGCTCCACGCCGTTCAGCACAATGTCATAGCTCTTGGCGCGGCAGTTTGCCGGGTCCGTCGTCAGCAACTCCAGATCCTCATCATGCACCGAGGTGAACGGATGGTGCGCAGCCACCCAGCGGGTGTCTTCCGGGTCCCATTCGAACATCGGGAAGTCCACCACCCACAGGAAGTTGAATTGCTTCGGGTCCAGCAACTTGTGGCGGTCGGCGTACTTCTGCGCCGCGAACAACCGCAACTGGCCGCAAGCCTTCAGTGTTTCGCGTTCCGGCAGGTGCGGATCCGGCTCGCCCGTCCATCCCGCCACCAGCAGCAGATCTTCATCCCCCGCTCCGGTAATCTCACGGATCTTCGCAAACTGTTCGGGGAAGTCCCGCTCCAGCCGCTTCGGATCATCGAACACGCGCAGCGAACGTTCCTGCCCGTAGGCCTTCAGTTCATCGCGTTCTTTGCGCGACACCTGGCCTACCTTCGGAATCACAATCGCCACCATCGGCAACCCATTGCCATGAATCGGCGTTCCTTCAAACAGCTTCTCCACCCGGTGGAACGGCGGAATGCGCGTATCCGGCTTATCGATACCGTAAGAATCCATCGCCTGCTGGTACGTGATGCGGGGGAACGGAGCCTTCAACTCCACGCCCGCTGCCGCAAAGGCCTTTTCCAGCATCTTCTCGATCACCACGAACACGTCATTCTGTTGAACGAATGACATCTCTAAGTCGATCTGTGTGAATTCCGGCTGGCGGTCCGCACGCAAATCCTCATCGCGGAAGCAGCGCACAACCTGGAAGTAGCGTTCATAGCCACCCACCATCAACAATTGCTTGAAGATCTGGGGAGATTGCGGCAGGGCATAGAAGTCGCCCAACGACATCCGGCTCGGGATGATGAAATCGCGTGCGCCTTCCGGCGTCGAACGCGTCATAAACGGCGTTTCGATCTCGTGGAATCCCTGTTCGTATAGGCTCTGCCGCACCGCAAACGACACAGCGGAACGCATCAGAATGTTCTTCTGCATCCGCGAACGGCGCAAGTCGATGTAGCGGTGTTTCAACCGCACATCTTCGCCCACGCTCAAGTCGTCTTCCATCGGGAACGGCGCGGGCTTCGATTCATTCAGAATCCAAACCTTGTCCGCCACCAGTTCCACCTGGCCCGTCGGCAGATTCGCGTTCACTGTTTCGGCGGAGCGCGTTTCCACCACGCCTTCGACCGCCACCACAAACTCGCCCCGGATCTGTTCTGCCCGTGCGTGGATCGCCGAATCCTGCTCCGCGCGGAACACCACCTGCGTAATGCCGTGGACATCCCGCAAATGCAGAAAGATCAGGCCGCCCAGGTCTCGCCGCCGATGTACCCAGCCCATCAGCAGGGCCCGTTTGCCCTCGTCCGTTGCCCGCAGATCTCCGCAGGAATGCGTACGTTGCAGTGTCCCCAAAAAGTCCAATTTGAGCGCTTGTTGTTGTTCGCCGTTCGTGCTCATGTGTTTCCTTAACCGGTCCGGTCTCGCTCCACCCTCTAAACTCCGGAGCCAATCCTGTCGGGTCGTTCGCCGCCTCATCGTGCGACGAAATTTCGTCAGAACCGATTCTGTAGGCCCTATCCTTCAGAATCGCTTACTCTGGCGGCTTTCCCCAATTCCGTTTCATGTGGGGTCGCCCAATTTCCCCAATTACCCAATGTCCTGACTGCTCAATTCCACAATGGAGCGGCCTCGCAGCTGCTTCCATTCCTTCCCAGGACAACTGCCGCCACAAAATCAGGTTTGCGTATGTGGATAACCTTGCGTCGCTTCAGCGGCCTGCTGCCGTGTCTACGCAATCAGATTCAGAATTTCGGGCTCACTCAAGGCCTGCTGCTCACCCGTGGCCATGGTTTTCACCATAAACACGTTCTTGGCCAGTTCATCATCGCCCAGAATCACCACGCGCTGCGCGCCCAGCCGGTTCGCCAGGTCAATCGCCCGCTTCAGCTTGCCTTCAAACAGCACTTCCACCACCGCGCCCTTGGCGCGCAATGCCCGTGCCAGTTCCAGGTTCCGCGTCATTGCCGCATCGCCCATGGCAATCAGCGCGAAGTGCAAGGACGGAATGGGCACCGCCGAAGCCGCTGTTTCCTGCAAGCTCATTACCAACCGGTCCGCGCCAATTGAGAACCCAATTCCCGGGGCCCGCACCTTCGATCCCAGCGATTCGGCCAAACCATCATAGCGTCCGCCGCCCAGCACCGAATTCTGTGCCCCCAGCGCGCCATGCACAATCTCAAACGTCGTCCGGGTGTAATAATCCAACCCGCGCACCAGCCGGGGTTTCACTTCGTAGTTCACCCCTGCCGCATCCAGATACGCCAACACCGCCGCAAAGTGGTCCGCCGTATCCACGTTCAGAAACTGGTGAATCGAGGGCAGTTTCGCGATATACGGTTCATCCTGCGGGTCCTTCGAATCCAGCACGCGCAGCGGATTTGTATCCGCCCGGCGCTGGTTATCCGCGCTCATCAGGTGCTTCACGCCCTGCAGTTGTTCCCGCAGCGCTTCCACATACCGGGCCCGACTTTCCGCATCGCCTACGGAATTAATCAGCAGCTTGAAGTCCCGCAGGCCCACGGCCTCCAGGTACCGCACCACCATCTCGATCACCTCGCCATCCAGCAGCGGAGATTCGCTGCCAATGGCTTCAGCGCCAATCTGGAAGAACTGCCGGTACCGCCCCTTTTGCGGACGTTCCCGCCGGAACATCGGCCCCATATAACAGAGCTTCTGCACACCCGGCAATTGGTGCATGCCGTGTTCGATAAACGCACGAATGACGCTCGCCGTATTCTCCGGACGCAGCGTCAGGGAAGACCCATCACGGTCCTCCCACGTGTACATCTCTTTGGTGACAATGTCCGTCTCTTCACCCACACCACGGGCAAATAGATCGGTCTGCTCAAATATCGGCGTGCGAATTTCGGCATAGCGATACCGCCCGAACATTTCCCGGGCGTTGCTCTCAACGAAATTCCAAACGCTGGTGTCAGGCGGGAGCAGATCCCGCGTTCCCTTAACGGCGCGAATCAAAACACTTCGTCCTTGAAGGCCTTTTTGTACTTCACGTAATTCGAAGCGTTCTCGCTGAACCGCACCTTTTCGTCCTCACGTAGCTCCCGCACTACCTTGCCGGGAACCCCCATCACCATGGAATTTGGGGGGATCTGTGCCCGTTCCGGCACCAGTGCGCCAGCGGCAATCACGCTTCCTTTGCCAATCACGGCATCATTCAGCACGGTCGCTCCGATACCGATCACAGCATCGTCCTCAATCGTGCAGCCATGCAGGTTCACGGAATGCCCCACGGTCACCCGGTTCCCGATATTCAACGGGCAGGTGTCGTGCTCCACGTGCAGACAGCTATTGTCCTGGATGTTGCTCTCATTGCCGATACGCACCGTGTTCACATCGCCGCGAATGGTCACATTGCACCAAACGCTGCAATCTTCACCAAACACAACATCGCCAATCACTTGGGCGCTCACGTCAATGTAGCAGGAGGAGGGAACCACGGGAGTGATGCCCTTATAGGATCGAATCATTGGAAAACACTCGAAATCCCATGCTATCACAGGGTCTTTTCCCCTCACCCGATCCGGGCCACGGCACCCCGGCAGCGGCGCGAATCGAAGCCCACGCACCCCGGCAGGGGTGACAAGAATACAGCCCCGTCCTTTAGGGCGGGGGATTCGAATCCCGACCCTTTTCATCCGCCGGGGTACCGGCGGAACACCTCACCTCGCCATTCCACGGATCACGGCGATGCTCGCCAACCGCCTCCAAAACCCACCGCCAAAAAACCTCCGATGAAAACTCCTGCTTCTCACCCCACGACCGCACCGCAACCCCGCACCGCAAAAGCCCCATGGGGGCGACAGAGTCATGTTGCCATGGGTGAAGCGACCAACAGGAGCGGAACCCGTGGACCCCTATCCTCCATTGCCTCAAAGCCCTGAAAGGGCGACACAACCACTCTTCCCCACCAACAGGCGGTCCACCCTGCCGCGGCGCGACAAACCCGTCCGGCGGAACCCAAATCCCCGCCATCCCGCGCAACGTACAATAGAACCATGCTGCGAGCCCCGCTTTTTCTGGCCACTCTGATGGCTGCCATTCCTTTTGCCGCCGTCTCGGTCGCGATGGCTCAGCAGCCTGCGGAGAAAGCGCCCTTCACGCTCGAAGCCATGTTGCGCATGGCGCGTGTCGGCGATCCCCAAATCTCGCCAGACGGTGCTTCCGTCGCCTTCCAGGCCACCAAGGTCGATCTCGAAGGCAACGCCTCCAACACCCAGATCTACATCGTGCCCCTCATGGGCGGCGTCCCCCGCCAGCTCACCACCGAAGGCCAGAACACTCGGCCCCGCTGGTCCCCCGACGGCAATGCCATCTACTTTGTCTCCTCTCGTTCCGGCGAATCCCAAATCTGGCGCATGAGCCCCTCTGGTGGCTCCCAGCTCGCCGTAACCTCCCTCGTCACCGGAGCCGATGGCCACATCATCTCCCCCGACGGCAAAAAGCTTGTTTTCACCAGCGAAGTCTTTCCGGAATGCGGAGCCGATAACGCCTGCAACCATCGCCGCACCACCGAAGAGAAAGACAAGAAAACCAACGCGCGCATCTACGACGGCCTGCTCTATCGCCACTGGAACGAATGGCAAGGCCCCCGCCGCAAGCATCTGATGGCTTCTGGTATCGATGGAACCGGCGTTATCGATCTCACCCCCGGTGACCGCGATGTACCGCCCTTCAACCTCGGCGGTGACGACGATTACGACATCTCTCCCGATAGCTCCGAAGTCGTCTTCGTGCACAACCCGGATCCCGTCCTGGCCACCAGCACCAATGGTGAGCTCTACGCCACCCCCATCACCGGCGGCGAGCACGTGCGCATCACCAATAACCCTGGTAACGATGTGCAGCCTCGCTATTCACCCGACGGCAAATACCTCGCCTGGCGCATGCAGACCCAGGGTGGCTACGAATCTGACCGCTGGCGCTTGGTTGTGATGGAACGGGCCACTGGTTCCTGGTCCTCCATCACCGACAGCATGGATCGTTGGGTCGATGGTTTTGCCTGGATGCCCGATTCCCAGCGTCTCGCCTTCACCACCGAAGACCGCGGTCGTCACAATGCGCACATCGTGAAGGCCACCGGTGGCGGCACCCAGCAAATCATCAATAACCCGGCTAGCGTTTCTGGCCTCCAGTTCACCAAAGACATGCGCCACTTGGTCTACACCGAAGCCAGTGGTTCCCGTCCCGCGGAAATCTTCGTGGTTGCCTCCACCGGAGGCGTCGCCACCGCCCTCGCCCGGCTCAACGACGAAGTCATCGCACGCCATTCCCTTACCAATCTCGAAGACTTCTGGGTCGATGGAGCCGAAGGTGCCCGCATCCAGAGCTTCGTCGTGAAGCCCCCGAACTTCGATCCGCAGAAAAAATATCCCGTCCTCTTCCTCATTCACGGCGGCCCGCAAGGCGCTTGGGGCGAAAGCTGGAGCTTCCGTTGGAATCCGCAGGTCTTCGCGTCAGCCGGCTATCTGGTCGTCATGCCTAACCCGCGCGGCTCCACCGGCTACGGCCAGCGCTTCACCGAACAGATTTCCGGCGATTGGGGTGGGCGTGCCTACCTCGACATCATGGCCGTGGTCGATCATGTCGTCACCCTGCCTTACGCCGATGCCAACAAGATGGGCGCCGCAGGCGGCAGCTACGGCGGTTACATGGTCAACTGGATTCTCGGGAACACCAACCGCTTCAAAGCCCTCATCTCCCATGCTGGCGTCTATGACCTCCCCAGCATGTATGGCGAAACCGAAGAACTCTTCTTCGCCAACTGGGAATTCAAAGGTGCTCCATGGCTGAAGCCCGAAGCCTTCGACCAATGGTCCCCCAGCAAACGTGCACAGTATTTCCGTACGCCCACCCTCGTCATTCATGGCGAAAAGGATTACCGCGTACCCGTCGGTCAGGGCCTGCAACTGTACACCGCGCTGCAATTGCAGAAAGTGCCCTCCCGCCTGCTGCTTTTTCCGGAGGAAGGCCACTGGGTCCTCAAACCCACGAACAGCCAACTCTGGTATCAACAGTTCATCGGATGGCTAGATCAATGGGTGAAGGGCGAAAAGCCCGCTGGCGTCACCACGCCTGCACCGGAAAGTAATGGTCCTGCATCGATTGAAGTAAGCGGACAACCCGGAGTGCGTTAACCTGTGGTCTCGCGCTCCTTCGGGATTCGATCTTTTTCTTCTCCCGCAAAGCCCGTTGCCTTTGGCTGCGGTTCACCGCTACCTTCGGGTAGCCCAGCGCGTGGGGCACAATGTAGACACTAGGCGGCGTGATGCCTCCAGCAACGCAACGAAGCTGCTCCTGAGCATGCATTATTTTTTTGAGTGCAAACTCAACCTCGTACATTGAGGCCCTTAATTTGAAGTGACAGGCCGCATGGCAATTACCCCAAACCAGCAAGTCCCTCCGCCTCCCACGGATAGTCCGTCCAAGTCCTCCCGCTCTTGGCTCATCCCCGTTGTGGGTTACACCCTCTCCGTGGCTTGCCTCGTGTGGGTCTACTGGGGCTATCCCTGGCATGAAGAGCTTCCCAAGCTCCTGCGTGTGGATTGGCATTGGGTCGTTATCGGCATGGCCTTCGAAGTCCTTACCTATTTCATGCAGGGCTGGCGTTGGTCCACCGTCCTCTCACCTGTTGGAGACGTGGGCATTCTACGTGCTACCCGTGCTGTCTTCGTCGCCATCTTTCTCAATGAAGTGTTGCCCATGCGCCCGGGCGAATTCCTGCGCCCCTTGCTCATCGCTAAATGGACCAAAATTCGCCTCAGTCTGGTCTTCTGTTCCCTGGTACTTGAACGGGTCATGGACGGCGTCTGGCTACTCATCGGTTTCGCCGTTGCCGTCACTGTCATCGACCTGCCACCCCGCGTCGTTCTGGGCGCTCAGGTTCTGGCTGGCATGGTGGCTTTTCTTGCCTTGATCTTGGTCCTGCTTATGTATAGTCGGGCTGTCACCTATCGCCTGATCAAACTGGGCAGGGGCACCCGCAAAATCACGGGCTTCCTGCTTGGGTTCAACGCTCTTGGTCGATCCCGATCCATGCCCGTTGCCTTCTTCCTCAGCTTCTTCTATCTCGCCTTCCAGGTAGTGCCCATCTATGCGCTAGCCCATGGCTACGGGGTGCATTTGTCCTTCTTTGCCGCTACTACCGTACTCATCATTCTTCGCTTGGTCACGGTCATTCCGCAGGGGCCCGGCAATGTCGGGGTCACGCAGGCGGCCCTGGTCCTTGGCCTCAGCCTCTTTGGCGTTGATCGTTATACCGCCACCGGCTTGGCCACGGTACTCTTCGCCATCATCACCGTACCCCTCGTCATCTCTGGCTTCATTGCCTTCCTCATCACCGGTTTTCGCCTCAAGGATCTCTTCGGTGGCAAAGGGATTGATTCATCGCACTTTCGGCAAGATGTAGACATTCATCCACCTGCTTCTCGCTAGTTCATTACTCAGGTCTGCCATGCGTTCTGGGCAGTCTCCAGGGCTTTGTATTGTTACAGGTGCAATTTCCTCCGCTGACCATCTGTAACGGTTTTCGCCTATCCCATTGACTTCGCGTCCTTTGCGGATTCTCTCCTTCTTTCTGCCCCCATGCCAGCCTTTTCGCATCGAAACATGCGCCCCTCTCTGGTTGTTCCAACGGGTGAAGCAACCGCTTCCAAACGGCTTACGAAGACCGTGGGAAGCCAATTATCCGATAAGCCCCGATGGATACGGATCACCTTCCTTCCGGCGGGGCCGGAATCATAATTTCGAGGAGGAAAAAGATGGGACAAATCCTAAAATCAGACCGGAGCGTGCTTTCGTCCAGTTCAATTTCTGGCGACGCCGTCGTCAATCGCGCCGGTGATTCACTCGGCAAAATTGAAGATCTGATGATCGACTTGGGCATGGGCCGCGTGGCCTACGCGGTTCTCAGCTTCGGCGGCTTCTTAGGCATGGGCAACAAGCTCTTTGCTATTCCGTTTGAAGCTCTGGAACTAGATGCGGCGAACAAGCGCTTCATCCTGGACGTTCCCAAAGAACGCCTCGAAGCCGCTCCTGGCTTCGATAAAGACAACTGGCCTGACTTTGCAAATCGTTCTTGGGGTTCGTCGGTCTACACCCACTATGGCCGCACGCCTTACTGGAACTAGACCCTCGCCCTAGATCGCCAAAAGGGAAGCATCACGCTTCCCTTTTTTTGTCTTCGTGCGGAGCTCCGAAAGTTACTCTTTCTTCACGCAAACGTTCTGTTATGCTGCACTCGCCTCTCCCATCCCACCGCTTAGAAGTATCGCGTTTTCGCGTAGAACGCACACTTTAACTGTAGTCATTCTGCGTAGAAATTCTACTAATCTGCGTAAATATGTCTTTGCCGACGCAAAACATATACAAAAAGTCTGCGAAAGCGACCCTTGTTAAATCTCCTCCCTTAGCCATCCCTCGTCTTCTTCAAATCGAAACGACCCCATTTTTCGAACCGTCATATCAGTGGCCACGTTGGCCAAAAGGAGTCTCGCTGTAATGAACAAGATTTCAAGACATCCATGGTTGCTGTGGAAACGTGCATCGCTGCTCGCCCTGTGCACGGCGGCGCTTGCTCTGTCCTCTTTCGCGCAAAATCCACTGTCTGTTGGTGTAAGAGTCGGTCTCCCGTTTACCGATCTCGTTGATGCCAATAGCCGTTCGGATGTCTTTTCCGCCACGCGTCACTATACCTTCGGACCGACCGTAGGCATCAACTTGCCTGCTGGTTTTGGCATCCAGGCAGACGCGCTCTACAAACGTTTTGCCTTCGGGCGTCCCGGCCAATTCATTGGCAATTTCCCGGCTGCTGACACCACTGGCAACTCTTGGGAATTCCCCGTCATGGTGAAGTGGACCGCTCCCGGAAAGGTCGCTCCCTTCGTCAATGCCGGAGCCTCATTCCGTAACTGGAGCGGTGTCGATCAGCTAGGCAATTTCGTTACCGGGCAGGACTTCACGGAACTGGATGACAAGATGAATGTAGGCTTCGTCGCCGGTGGCGGCTTGGCCCTCAAGCTCGGAGTCATGCAAATCAGTCCGGAAATCCGCTACACCCGTTGGGGCGTCAACAACTTCGCGGACGGTGTCCGTGACGTATTGAAGTCCAACCGCAACCAGGCCGAAGTCCTCGTTGGCTTCACTTTCTAAAGCTCGAGATCTAGAGCTCACGATCACCAGATCTAAACATCTGGATCCCAACGCAGACCTTCTGAGAGGACGAACCCTCACGAAGCGCATCCTCCCTCTACACAAGAGGGAGGATGCGCTTCAAAGCGAGAATCGCAATGAGGATGAAGAAGATAGATTCGCCTCAGTCTGTGGGTGCTTGATAGTGCCCTAACAGGAGCCCAAGGGTGCAGAAGCCTCGGGAGGGGCACAAAGAGTATAGCCCCGTCCTTTAGGGCGGGGGAGCCTGGAGAACAGCAATTGTCCGCCGGGGTACCGGCGGCACAACACCCTTTCGAAACCTTACCGAACAGTCACCCAAAAAACATTAACGCCCAACCATCGCCATCGAACTGTCGGTACCCCGCCCACTGTGACCATCTCACCGCGTCTCCAACGCACACCACCAGATCATCACCGGACGGCCATCAAACCCCGCACCGCAAAAGCCCCAACGGGGCGACAGAATCATGTTGCCATGGGTGAAGTGACCAGGGGGAACGGAACCCGTGGATCGCAATCCCCATCCCTCCTCGAAGCCCTGAAAGGGCGACAGAACCAAAACCCGCGCCGCAGGCGCATCAAAAAGAACAGCCCGCGCAGCGGACCATGTCGCACCTGCTCGATCAAGCAGGTGCGACCCCACCCTCTCGGATAACCCATCACGCCACTCACAAACAAACATCCGCAACCACCACAACCACTTACGTTCTCCTGTGCACAAACCCTCTAGTGCACGCTCACCAAACTGGCGCAAGGGAGAACAAACACATGTCATCCACAAATCAACAAAACGCCCAGCATTCCACGGGACCGCGCACAACAGAGGGCAAAGCCATCGCCGCGCAGAACGCGCGCAAACACGGGCTCTCCGTCCAACGCCACATCCTGTTGCCTGGCGAAGATCCAGCTGCCTATCAGCGACTCCTCGACGAACTCATCGAGATGTACCAACCGCAATCCGCGCGAGAACAAACCGCCATCGAAGATTTCGCCCACTGCCGTTGGGCCATCCAGCGCGCGGACGCCATCGAACTTCGCCTTCTTGCGGAAGCCACAGAAGAGGATCCTTTCCCGGCTGGGCTCGATCGCATCCTCCGCTACCGGGGCTCCTGGGAACGCCGCGCTCAGCAAGCCTTGCGGGAACGCAGAGAAGCCGTCCTCGAACGCCAGCGCGAGCAACGCATCGAGCAAACAGAGCCACTTCACCAGGCCCGGCTCACCTGCTTACAGGTCAAGGCGCAACTATCTGCAATCGAACTCAAAAATCGCCAGCACACCCAGGCCGAAACCGAATACTACCGGGAGCAATACCGCCAACTCGGGCTTCCCCGTCAATCTGGCTTCGTTTCGTCGCAGACGAAACCACAACTCCGAAAAGAATAATCGCCGCGTAGCGGCCATGTCGCGATCGCCCATTTTTCGGGCGTGACCATACAATTCCGGCCAATCGAGCAGCCCATCAAACGCCGATCAGATAGTATAGACACGATGCGTTTGATCGGGTTTTTTCTCTTGTTGGCCAACCTTACCGTGTTGGCCAGTCTCAGTGTATTTGCTGGTATTGAAGAACGTGGCGCCCAGTCCTGGCCGACAAAGAATCACTTTCGGGTAACTCTGAAAAAGGCCACGCCTTCCGGCTCCCCCGTCTGGGTAGACGAGAAGTTCCCGGCCACCTTCAATCCGGATTCCGTCCGTGTCCTCGCAGCAGGCTCTACCAGCCCCGCGATCCCAGCCAAGGTGGATTGGAAGCAGCCCGATGTGCGCATTAGCTGGCTATCCACCGGGGCCAAGGAATATCACGTCTATTTCGACACGGATGCCAACGGAGAAACCCAACGCCTCGTTGCTCCCGCCATGGTCGGTGTTGGGGATCGTGTTACCTACGGCCGAGCTGGTGTCCGGGACCGTCTCGCTGTGGGTCTGTGGGCGCATCCCGCCCCCGTTGACATCGATCAGGATGGCAATCTCGACCTCGTCGTCAGTTGCCCGGATAACCCCTTCAACGGCATCTGGTATTTCCGCAACCTCGGCACCAGCGAAAAGCCACTGTTTGACCGCCCCGTCTGGTGGGGACCCGGCAAGAAAGACATCGTCGCCGCGGACGTCAATGGCGATGGAGCCATCGATATCGTATACTCCGGCGGCTATTACAGCGATGTCGTGAAAAACCGTTTATCGAAGCCCGTGGCCATCAACCTGCCACGCAATATCCATATCGGTCGCGATGACCTCTGGCACCCCGTTGATTGGGATGGCGATGGAGCCATCGATATCATCACCGGTGTTAGCGATTGGCGCGACTACGGCTGGGACGACGCATTCGATTCCAAAGGGAACTGGTATCGTGGCCCTCTGCATGGCTACGTCTATCTGCACCGGAATCTTGGCACAAACGCTGCTCCCATCTATGCCGAACCAGTGAAGCTCAGAGCCGGCGGCAAGGACATCGATCAGTACGGCAGCCCCATCCCCAACCCTGTCGATTGGGATAACGATGGAGATCTGGATCTGATCGGGTCCAACTTCATCGACACCGTTACGCTCTTCAAGAATGAAGGCAGCCGCAAGGCTCCTAATTTGAGCGCGGGTAAGCTGCTCGAAGTGGAAGGCCCTAAGGGCACGGAGGTCCTGAAAATGGACCTTTGTATGATCCAGCCCCGCCTCGTCTATTGGCATAAGGACGGTCGCCCCTCCCTTGTCATCGGGGAAGAAGACGGCACGGTTGCACTGGTGGAGAACTTGGCCCCGAAAGGGCAGTTGCCACGTCTTGTTCCTCCGAAGCATTTCGAACAGGTTGATCCTTTCGTCAAAGCGGGAGCCCTTTCCCGGCCCGTTGCCGTCGATTGGAACGGAGACGGTAAGCTCGATATCATTGCGGGCGACTCTGCAGGCTACATCCGCTACTTTGAAAATGTCGGTACCAAAACAGCGCCCGCCTTCGAAAACCGGGGTCTCCTTCAGGCTGGTGGGCAGGTCATCCGGCGTATAGCGGGCAAGAACCGTTCCGTGCAGGGCCCTGCCGAGGAAAAGTGGGGCTACTCCAACCCCTCCGTCGTGGATTGGGACCTCGATGGCGATCTCGATATCCTAGTCAACGACATCTGGGGCGAGGTCGTTTGGTATCGCAACGACGGAACCCGCACCCAGCCTAAACTGGCCCCTGCGCAGAACATCGAAGTTGAATGGAACGGCAAGAATCCCAAGCCCGATTGGGTCTGGTGGGAGCCCCAGGGAAAACAGCTCCTCACCCAGTGGCGAACCACCCCGAAGGCCATGGATTGGGATGGAGACGGTCTACCCGATCTCGTCATGCTCGATCATCGCGGCTATCTTAGCCTCTTCCGCCGGGCACGCAAAGACGGCAAGCTCGTCCTGCTGCATCCGGAGCGTATCTTCACCAACCAGGGTGGTCGTTATCTCTATCTTTCCGGAGGCCCGGCTGGCGCCAGCGGACGCCGCAAGGTGGAATTTGTGGATTGGGACGAAGACGGAGATCTCGATTTCATCACGGACGCCAACGGCGGCCCCGTGTGGTACGAAAACGTGGGTTCGCAGGAAAAACCAATGATGCTGCTCCGCGGTCCTTTCATCAAACTTCCTCTTCGTGGGCACAACCCGACCCCGAACGTCGCGGATTGGAACGGCGACGGCAAACCGGATCTGTTGATCGGTGGCGAAGATGGCCATTTCTACTTCTTCGAAAACAGCTACATCAAACATCTGGCTGCGATCGCAGAAGACTAACCGAAGGTAAAAACCGTGTAGGACACGAAGTTCGAAACGGAAACGACAGCAACGGAGTACAACAGAGACGCCCGGCGGGATCCGCGAATCCCGCCGGGCGTCTCTGCGTTCCGGCAAGCCTTGGCCACCCGGGAACGGACCACCACAGCTGCCCCTCGTTTCCGTCCAAGCCGAGTTGACATAGGATAGATGCGTCTATGCGTCAGGTACCCATCGTCACCCGAAAGCCTCAACTGTCACGGGGCCTGCTGGGCGTGTGCCTCCTGCTGCTGACCCTTCCTGTTATTGCGTTGGACCCCACCCGTGCCGTAACGCAGTATGCCCGTAAACACTGGCAGGTAGAAGATGGCCTACCCCAAAACTATGTCACCTCCATCATCCAGGAACGTAGTGGGCTCCTGGTCGTCGGCACCTCCGGTGGCGTCGCTCGCTTTGATGGCTTGCGCTTTCAACCCATCATTCTCGATGAAGCTTCCGGCATATCTCGAGAATGGATCACCTCCCTTGCCGAAGATGCTGCCAATAATCTTTGGATTTCATCCAGAGATACCGGCATCTATCTGCAACAGGGTGGGCGCACCCGACCTCTGCCGTCTCCCGAGGTCCGATTCGATTCTGCAATCGTGCGGCAAGACAACACCATTGCCGGAATGGGTCCGGGCCTCTGGTCAGTGCGCAATGGAACCTTGCAGCAGCTTCAGCAGGATCATGCCGTGGACCTCAGTTGGAACTCCCTGCTGGAACTGCCGGACGGGCGTCTCCTGGTTTGTACGTCCAAGGGGCTTTATGTCTATCGCGGAGATCGCCGCCAGCTCTGGCTTGAAACCGACCAGACTCATGGCACTCCCATTTCCCTTCACCGGGGGCATAGTGGCCGTGTCTACCTCGGTACAACCAAGGGAATCTATGAAATCGATACCTCCTTCCAGGGGCGCGCCTCCGCTATCCCCGGTGTCAATGGTTCCGTGGTCAGCATCGTCGAAGACCGCGATGGCCAAGTCTGGGCCGCTACCTGGGGTAACGGACTCTATCGTGTCAACAACGGGAAAGTGGAACAGATTACTGACACGGAAATTCTGCCGGACCGCTTCGTCCACGCTCTGCATGAAGACACGGAGGGCAGCCTTTGGATAGGAACACGTGTCGGACTCAGCCGTTGGAAGAGTGGGCCCATCGTCCCTTATGGTCCTCCCGAAGGTCTCAGCGCCAACTATCTGTCTGTTGTCGCTGGCGACGGGAAACAGGGCCTCTGGATTGGGTCCTGGCGCAGCGGTACGCATCACTATAGCCAGGGGGGATTCGCTCCACAGGATATTGGCAGCGATGAAGGCACCACGCTCATTCGGTCCATTGCTCCAGCTCCGGATGGCTCTCTCTGGTGTGCGGAATGGTATCGTCTCACTCACCTGTCCGCAAAGGAGCGAACCTCCTATGACGCCGAGCAGCTAGGGCACAGTTCGAACGTTGAGGCGATCCTCTTTGATCGCAGTCAGCGCATGTGGCTCGCAACCTCAAAGGGCCTCTATGTTTATGACCAGCCATCCGTCGAATCGCGCAGAACCGACCTTCTTCCGAATCAACGGGTGCGCACACTTCTCGAAGACAGGAAAGGTCGCATGTGGGTCGGCTCCATGGAAGGACTGTCTCGCATTGACGATGGCCACGTCGTCGAAATCCAAGGGCTCCCGCAGCCCATGATTACAGCGCTTTTTGAAGATTCGCGAGGTAGAGTCTGGGCCACCACCCGAGTGAATGGGCTGGTCTGGATCGATGGCGATACTCCAAGGGTTTTCGATCAACGCCATGGTCTGCCTGCCCTGCCGATCTATGCCATGCAGGAAGATAACTTTGGGATCTTCTGGCTCACCTCGCCAGCCGGTCTTTTCTCCGTCTCCATGGCAGCACTCGATGCTCTACTGGCTGGCGAGCGGACTCGACTTGATTCTGTCGTTTACGGCCCGGAAGACGGACTGCGTACCATCGAGTTTCAGAACGTGGGCTTTCCAAACTCGTCGAAAGACACTGCCGGTGACCTTTGGTTTGCCAGCGTAAACGGTCTGGTACGTGTGCGTCCCCAGCCACCCCGGCAGGAACCTCCGCCCAAAGTTCTTTTGCTGGAGCATCGTTCTCAAGGTCGTAGCAATGAACTGCGCTTTACCGCAGATCAACTGGGCTCGACCGTGCGAACGCAGTTCCGCTATCAGGTGGAAAACCTGTACAAGGAATGGATCGTGCTCGGTGGCGAACGCTCATTGCGTTTGGATAGCTTGCCTGCCGGACGCCACCATGTACGTATCGCCGCCCGCCAACAAGGGGGAGCCTGGGGTGACCCCATCTCGTTGTGGATCACGCAGCCGCCGCGCTGGTTCGAGACTTGGTGGTTCTACACCCTGTGTCTCCTCTTCGCGGCCGCCGTTGTCTTTGCCGTCTATCGCTGGCGTATGCGCTCCCTGCGCGCCCGTTACGCCCTGGTGACGGAAGAACGCAACCGCATCGGACGCGAATGGCACGATACCTTGCTTGCTGGCTTCTCGGCCATTTCCTGGCAGTTGGATGCCGCTCTGAAGTCACTCGGTGATCGCTCGGAGCCCACCAGCGACGCCATCCGGATTGCGGGCGACATGCTGCGTCACTACCGCACAGAGGCTCGCCGGGTCATCTGGGATTTACGCCGTTCGACTCCAGAGCAGGAGAATCTGCCACAGGCCATCGAGCGCACCCTCAGCGAGATGGCCCTCAGCTCAGATCTGAAAACAGAGATCCGCTCCGAAGGAAAAGCCACGGCGCTCGACCCCGAGTTAGCCCAAAGCGTGCTCCGCATCTGCCAGGAAGCCGTGTTGAATGCCGCCCGTCATGCGGATCCTAGAAACCTACGCATTCACCTGGCCTTTACCGGTGCCCAGCTGGAGGCATCCGTCACCGACGACGGCAAAGGTTTCGATCCCTTGCATGTCGAGCGTGGACACTTTGGCCTGGCGATCATGAGGGAACGCGCCAGTCGCTGGGGAGGCAAAGTGGAGGTTCTGAGCGAACGGGGGAAGGGCACCACCGTCCGCGCGACGCTGCCCTTGCAGGGAGGTTCCAAAGCGTGAGTAGTATGATCCGGATTCTGCTTGTTGAAGATCAGTTCTTCGCCCGACTGGCCCTGCACACCGTCATTGATGCCCGCGCCGATATGCATATTGTGGCGGAGACTGCGAACGGTAACGACGCTCTGGCTCTGTTTCGACAGCATCGCCCAAGTGTCGTCATCATGGACCTTCGTCTTCCCGGCATCTCTGGTTTTGATGCCATTCGAGAAATCCGACAAGCCGATCCGGATGCGCGCATCGTGGTGCTTTCCAACTACGAAGGGGCAGAGGATATACGCCGCGCTCTCCATTGTGGTGCACTGGGGTATCTCACCAAGGCTGCCGATGCTGATAGCTTTGTCGAAGCAATCTTGCGTGTCTCTGAGGGCCGGAACTACCTCCCCCCGGAGATTGCCAGTCAGGTTGCGGATCATCCCGAGCTCGATCCGTTAACCACCAGGGAACTGCAGATTGTGGAGTTGCTGGCAGAAGGCCTCAGCAACAAAGAAATCGGAGCCCGTTTGGGCATTGCCGAAAAGACCGTACGCGTCCACATGACGCACATTCTCGACAAAATGGGAGCCACCGATCGCACCCAATTGCTCATCCTCGCCGTCCAGCGGGGGTTGATTCATCTTGACTAGAAAACCGTAACTAGGACATTTGTCTCAATACATCTTTTGACGATCTTGATAGTGTCCCTTCTGACCAGTTCCCTCTGGACAGGAGATACAGGATGCCATCATCTAGACGCCAAATACTCTCTGCACTACTCGCCGCCCCTGCTGCCGGAATCGCGCAGACATTTCCGAACTCCGGGCCGACCATTGGTTTTAAAGCCGACAATGGACCGACCCGGAGCGAATGCGGCATCGGCGCCCTGATGCCCTGGGCCGACGCCCTCTGGGCTGTTACCTACAACAGCCACATGAAGGGAACAGGCTATGGTTTGGGTCTGTTTCGTATTGACGAGAAACTGAACAGTGAACGCGTCCATGTGCACGACGGCACGCACGCCAACCGGCTCATCCATCAGGAATCCAACCAGTGTTTCATCGGACCCTACGTCATCGACGCCGCGGGCAACTGGAAGCACATTCCCGAGCTGGATAGCCATCGAGTCACCTCCACCTTTCGCCACCTGACTGACCCGGCGAACATGGTCTATCACATGACCATGGAGGGACAGCTTTTGGAAATGGATGTAAAAGCGCTGAAGCCTCGCATGCTCTTCGATCTGGTGAAAGAGATGAAGCTGGCCAAACGCCCGCACTTCAAGGGAGGCTATACGGCGCAGAAGCGTCTGGTGGTCGCAAACAACGGGTTCTATGCCTTCGGGGAGGAACAGGCTGGGCTCTTTGAGTTCGATGGCAAGAACTGGAAGCGCCTTTCTGGCAAGCCGCACATGGATGTCATGGCCCGGCAGGATCTGGGTAACGTTCTTTTCGCCACCGGCTGGGATGAAGCCTCTGTGCTCTTCTGGGCGCTTGTGAACGGCGAATGGCAGCGCTATCGTTTGCCCAAGGCGACCCACGCCATGAGCCAGGCTTGGCAGACCGAATGGATGCGCATCCGTGAAGTGGAGACGGAACACTTCCTGATGGACATTCAGGGCATGTTCTATGAACTTCAACCCATGCCCTTCGAAGGCCGCATATGGGGAGTAAAACCGATCTGCCAACATCTGCGCATCATCCCGGATTACTGCGCATTTCGTGGACTGTTTGCTGTGGGAGGCAACCAGACCACACCCAATCGCGACAACAATGCCGTGGTTGGTCAACCGCAGGCAGGCTTGTGGTTTGGCAAGTCCGATGACCTGTGGAGTTGGGGGAAACCGCAAGGTTGGGGTGGCCCCTGGTGGAAAGCTGACATCAAGAAGGGGGAGCCATCCGATCCGTTCCTGCTGACTGGTTTCGACAAGAAGATGCTCCACATCAATGCCGACAAGGCCACCACCTTCGATGTGGAAATCGACTTCATGGGTGACGGAACCTGGCACAAGTACGAGCAGGTGAAGGTCCCCGTTGAAGGCTACGCCAAACACATTTTTCCGGATGCATTCTCTGCACATTGGGTACGCTTGACTGCCCAGTCTGACTGCAAGGGAACGGCGTCCTTCTTCTTCGTATAGGTCAATTGAGTTTATGTTCGCTGAGCTTCAGGAGTCGTTCTATGTTGAGGATTCTACTTGCATTGTTGATCGCTGCGTGTACGCCGTTGGTCGCGCAGCAGGGTAGGGGTTCTATCTCCGGGACCGTTTCCGATCCGCAAGGCGCTGCCATTCCCGGTGTGGAAGTGAAGATCACGAATACGGGTACCAATGCCGTGTTCGCCACCGTTACCAATGAGAGCGGCTATTTCACCGCCCCGGCGCTGCAGATCGGTAGCTACTCGGTAAGTGTTGAAAAAGAGGGATTCAAACGAATCCAACAGTCGGGCATTGGCTTGCAGGTTGATCAACGTGTCTCGTTGAGCCTGCAACTGGAAGTCGGCGCTATCGCCGATTCGGTCGATGTCATCGCAGACGCCATGATGGTGGATTCCGGCAGCGCCACAGTTGGTAAAGTGATCGAGAACCGGCGCATTGCGGAGCTGCCGTTGAACGGACGTAACGCCCTGGCTCTGGTAATGCTGACCCCCGGCGTGAAGTCACAAGCCGGGCCCACCAACAGTGGCTTCGCCGACCGCGGCATTGCGCTTTCCGCCATGAGCATCAACGGCGGGCCAAGTTCGCTCAATAGTTTCGTGCTGGATGGCGGCAACAACAACAGCGCCTTCCTCGCGGACCTGAATGTGAACCCCACCGTCGATGCCGTGGAAGAGTTCAAGGTGCAATCGAACGTGATGAGTGCGGAGTTCGGCTTCACGGCCGGTGGCGTGGTGAACGTGGTGACTAAAAGTGGCACCAACGATCTCCATGGCAACCTGAACTACTTCATTCGTAACGATGCCTTTGATGCGCGTCGTACCTATGCGGCGTTCAAGGAGCCCTTCCGTTATCACCAATATGGAGGAACACTCGGTGGTCCGGTGTTCATTCCCAAGTTCTACGATGGTCGCAACAAGACATTCTTCTTCTTCAACTATGAAGGCTGGCAAAACCGCCGCTATCAGTCGAATATTTTGACGGTACCCATCGAAGAACAGCGTATGGGTAACTTCTCACGACTCCTCAATGCTAACGGCACGTTGATTCCCATCTACGACCCAGCCACTACGGCGGCGAATCCGGGAGGCAGTGGTTTCGTCCGTACCCCCTTCGCGAACAATATCATTCCGCAAAGCCGTCTCGACCCTGTGTCTCTAGCCATGATGCAGTTCTATCCGCTTCCCAACCGCGCTCCGAACAACGCGATCACCAACACCCAGAATTGGATCGGGCAGGTTGCCGAAAAGCGTGACATGAACCAGTACACGACGAAAGGTGACCAGCGTATTGGCGACAACAACAATCTGTCGTTCCGTTACCTCTACTACAAGCACTTCAACGACAACGGTTTCTTCTCGGCATTGCCTGACCCGAACGTGCGCAGCCGGCTGGACGACTACATCAATCACAACGCGCTTATCAGCGATACGCACACGTTTTCGCCCACATTGTTGAACGAAATGCGCGTCAGTGTGGCCCGCCAGTATTTTCCCTTCCAGGCTTATAGCTTTGGCCAGGATTGGCCGTCGAAGCTGGGGTTGCCATCCTCGTTCCCGCAAGAGACGCTTCCTCGGGTCAACAATGGGCTGACCGGGTTCGGCGCTTTCACCGTAGGGTTAAGAGGGTCTACTACCTGGCAATTCTTTGACATGGTTACGAAGATCACCGGCGGACACACCATCAAGATGGGCGCCGATGTCCGTATACAACAGGCAAACAACTACCAGCGGGAAGTCCCCTCCGGATCGTTCGACTTTGCTGCTGGGCTTACGGGCAATCCGCAGAACCAAGTGGGTACTGGCAGCTCCTTTGCCACCTTCCTGCTTGGCAATGTCAGCACGGCGTCTGTCACTCGCTATGGTGGTGAATCGGCTGCAGGGAAGTCGGTCAGTCTCTTTATCCAGGACGACTGGAAGGTCTCTCGCCGATTGACGCTGAACCTGGGCTTGCGCTGGGATTATCAGCAGTGGCCCTTCGAAAGAAACGACGGCAATTCCAACTTCAACCCCTTTGCCACGAACCCGGATACGGGTCTGATGGGCCGCATGGAATATGCGGGCATCGATTACGGACGTTCGGCTTTGGATCCCGTTTACAATAACTACGGGCCGCGCGTTGGCATGGCCTTTGATGTATTCGGCACGGGAAAAACAATCCTGCGCGCTGGCTACAGCATCTTCTATCCGCAGATCTTCTACCGGGATTTCTTCGGGAATACAGCAGGCTTTGCCAACACGGTCACCAGTTACGTACCAGCAAACAACAATACGAACTTTCCTGCATTTCAGTTTAGGAATGGCCTGCCCTATGCGCCGACCGAACCGCTTGGCTCATCACTCGGACCAGGCTTCCTGCTGAGCCAGGGTGTGAGCTGGGACCAGGGTAGCGAAAAGGTGCCGATGTCCCAGCAATGGACAGCATCGATCCAGCACCAGCTCCCCGGCCAATGGCTCGTTGACGTTGCCTACAGCGCCAATAAGGGCACAAACCTGCTCGCCAATGGATATGACTATAACCAGTTGGATCCGGCATACCAGAGCCTCGGGCTAAGTCTGCAGGATCAGGTTCCGAATCCCTACGCAGGTCGGGTTCCGGGCGCACTTGGCGGCGCTACCATTACGAGAGCGCAATCCTTGCGGCCCTTCCCCTACTACACAGCAGTGAACGTACGGAATCCGCACCTGGGGATGAATGTCTACCACTCCATGATGCTGAGTGTGGAAAAGCGTCTCGCCAATGGCTTCGCGATCCTTGGGTCCTATACCTTCTCGAAGCAAATTAGTGATAGCGCCGTGGTTCCCATCAACTTTGGCTCTGTGGAAGTGGGTGGCGCAAATGGCTACCAGAATGGGCTCTATGATCGCCGGGCAGAACGTTCGGTTGACCCTACCGACGTCGCGAACCGCGCTGTCATCAGTGGGATCTATGAACTGCCTTTCGGGCGCGGCAGGGCCATCAACATCAACAACGGTTTGTTGAACACCATCGCAGGAGGGTGGCAGGTGAATGCAATCGCCACCATGCAGGGCGGCCTGCCGCTGGTCGTTCGTGGCGCCAACAACTTCTTGGCAAACCGTCCTAACTCGACGGGTGTCAGCGCGAAGCTGGACAACCGTACCGCGGAGCGCTGGTTCGATACCACGCAGTTTGTGAATCCGCCGAACTTTACCTTCGGCAATGTTGGTCGTACGCTGCCGGACGTGCGTAGCCCGGGAGTGGTGAACTTTGACCTTTCGTTGATCAAAGACACCAACATCACAGAAGGTCTGCGGGCGCAGTTCCGTGCGGAGGCCTTCAACTTCATGAATCACACCAATCTGGGCTCACCGAACGTTTCGTTCTCTGCTGGGCCTGATGGCAGAAACCAGAGCGCGACCTTCGGTACGATCACTTCGTCTCGGGATCCGCGCATCATCCAGTTCGGCTTACGGCTGGTGTTCTAGAGCAGCAACTGCACGGGACCGTACAGAAACAAGAAGGGGGGAGACGACCGCAATCGGTCGTCTCCCCCCTTCTTGTTTCTGCTTGTCTGTGAGTCGCGTTTAGCGCAGCAGGTCTTCCAACTGTACTTTGCCTTCGGTTTTGGCATCGCGGTACTTCACGATGATAGCGGCGGAAACGGAAAGCCCCCATTCCTTGCCGATGCCCTGGGTGATGGCGCGGCTGCCCGGGATGACCACGGCGTCCTCGGGGATCACGAGGGGTTGGCCGTCTACAGCACGTAGAACCTTTTCGTTCACCAAGTCAAAGACCGGGGTGGACTGGTTCAGCAGCACGCCCGTGCCCAGCACAGCGCGGCGTTTCACCACGGTGCCCTCGTAGACGCCAGTGTTGCCGCCGACCATCACATCATCTTCGATGATGACGGGCATGGCGCCCACTGGTTCCAACACGCCGCCGATTTGGGCAGCGGCGGAAAGGTGGCAACGCTCACCGATCTGTGCGCAGCTTCCCACCAGAGCGTGGGAATCGACCATGGTGCCAGCACCGACATAGGCGCCGACGTTGATGTACATCGGGGGCATGCAGGTAACGGTGCGGGCCACATAGGCGCCGTCACGGATACTGGAACCGCCGGGTACAATGCGTACGCCGTCGTCGACAGTCAACTGCCGCACCGGATAGCTGGAGCGATCAAACCATGGTTGGCGCTTGGTCTCGATGCTCATATCCACCAGGGTGCCCATGCGGAAACCGAGTAGGATGCCTTGCTTCACCCAGGCGTTGACGCGCCAGCCGGTAGGCGTGGATGCATCAGGTTCCGCAGCGCGGATTTCTCCGCGATTCAGCATGCCCTTAAACTGGGCAAACAAGGCTGTATGCGCTGGCCCATAGCTGGCTGGCGGCTTTGCAAAGAGTTCCTCAATGGAGGCACGAAGCGTATCTGACATTTAGAGCAATCCTGTCTGTTCGAGAACGGCGCGAATGCGCGCCACCTTGCCAGCCGTGGTGGCAGTCAGCGGGAGACGCCAGTTGGGCTCCATCAGCCCCATCATGGCCATGGCGGTCTTCACCGGTACCGGGTTGGAATCGATGAAGTTCACATCCATCAGAGCCAGGTAGTGGCGCATCAAGACGCGGGCACTGTCGTAGTCGCCGCTCAGGGCATGGCGCGCAATCCCGCTCATCTCCCCAGGGATCTGGTTAGAAGCTACGGAGATTACTCCGTGGCCACCCAGAGAAATCACGGGAATGGTGAGCAGATCGTCACCTGCATACACAGCAAAGCCATCGGGAACCTGCGAGGCAATACGCGCAATCTGTGCGATGTTGCCGGAGGCTTCCTTGATGCCCACAATGTTCGGCACCTCAGCAAGGGTGAAGACCGTCTCCGGCTCGATATTGATACCGGCACGGCCTTGCACGCTATAGAGGATGATGGGAAGCGACGTGCTGGATGCGACCGCCTTGTAGTGGGCGATCAGACCATCCTGCGAGGGCTTGTTGTAGTAAGGCGTGACCGAGAGCAGGCCATTGACGCCGAGCTTTTCGATCTTTTCAGCTTTCCGCTGCACGGCAGCCGTGTGGTTGCCGCCAGCGCCCGCAACAACGGGTACCTTGCTATCTGCGATCTCAACCGTGATGCGGATCAGTTCCAGTTGTTCATCTTCCGAAAGCGTGGGGCTTTCGGCGGTGGTGCCACAAGGCACCAGGAAGTCGATACCCGCTTCCACCTGACGCCGAACCAGGCGTTCAAAGGTGCGGATATCAATCGTGCCGTCGTCCGTGAAGGGCGTCACAAGTGCTGTGCCGCATCCGGTGATCATCAGGCGTTCTCCTTGTTGGGGTTAAGGAACAATAGGTCAGTAAAGCGATGAATGCCTGGGTTCGCCTGCAGCAGTTTGGCTGCATGTATGGCTCCGCCAGCGAATCCATCGCGGCTGCGTGCGGTATGGCGCAGTTCGATGGTATCGACCAACGAGTCAAAACCAATTTCATGGGTGCCTGGCGCACGTCCTGCACGGGTGGAACTGATATCCACGTTGTGCGTGTAGCCGGCGGTGCGCATGGCTTCCACTAAAGTCTTCAGCGTTCCCGAAGGGGCGTCTTTCTTCTGGTCGTGGTGCATTTCCCAGGCCCAGCAGCCGTAGTCCGGGTATGCCGAAAACAACTTTGCGGCATCGGCCACCAGACGCTCGAAGAGGTTCACGCCGATAGAGAAGTTAGAGCTATAGAGCAGGGAAGCGCCGCTGGCACGAAACCACTTCTGTACTTCAGGCAGCGAATCGTACCAGCCCGTGGTGCCGACAACTGTGGGCACGCCTGCCGCAGCCAGCTTCCGTAAGTTCGGAAGTACAATGTGTGGCGCGGTGAACTCGATGGCCACATCTACGTTGGCAAAGGCTTCAGAAGTGATGCCCACGCCATCCAGGTTATTGTGCTCATCCAGCACCAGGGTGATTTCGGCGTTGGCGCCTGGGGCAAGGGCTTCAATGGCCTTGCCCATCTTGCCGTAACCGACAAGGGCGATTCTGATGGGCGTAGTGCTCATTGTGCAAAAACCTCCGGGTCCAGGTCACGGAAGAACTCATCGTGCAGCGCCTGCATGGCAACCTGCAACTGGTCATCCGCGACCACCAGGCTGAGGTTCAACAGCGAAGCGCCCTGGGAGATCATGCGGATGTTGATGTTGTTCAGCGCCCACAAAGCACGCCCACCGATTCCCGGGGTATGGCGGATGCTTTCGCCGACAACGGCAATCACACCTTGGTTGCATTCTGTGGTGACCGTGGAGAAGCGTTCGAGCTCTTCCACAATCTCTTTCAGTCGCGTGGTGGTATCAAGCGTCAAAGAGACGCTGACCTCCGACGTGCAGACAATATCCACGGGCGTTTCGTAACGGTCGAAGACCTCAAAGATACGCCGCAGGAAGCCGTAGGCCATCAACATCCTGGTGCTGTGGATGTTGACCACGGTGATGTTGCGTTTGCAGGCGATGGCCTTCACGGGGTTGCGACACGGGGCCACTTCCGCCACGATCAGTGTGCCTTCCACCTGCGGTCGCCGTGAGTTCAACACTCGTACGGGAATGCCCTTCTGCACGGCGGGGAGAAGGGTTGCCGGGTGTAGTACTTTGGCGCCGAAGTAGGCCAGTTCTGAAGCCTCGGCAAAGCTGATGTTCTTCAGGCGATGTACGTTGGCAATGACGCGCGGGTCAGAGGTCAGCACGCCATCGACATCCGTCCAGATCTGGATCTCTTCCGCGTCAATACCTGCGCCGAAGATGGAAGCGGAGAAGTCCGATCCACCACGGCCGAGCGTGGACGTTGCGTCTTCCGTGGTGCTGCCAATGAAGCCGCCCATCACGGGAACGACGCCGTCGCCCAGTTCTGCTTTCAGCACGGCCAGCCGTTCAAAGGTAGCCGGAAAATCGGGCTGTGCCTGGGTATGCCGCTCGTCGGTGACGAGATAACGCCGTGCATCAAAAGCTTTGCCCGCGATGCCCAGTTCCTGCAGAGCAAGGGCGACAACCTGCGAAGAGGAACGTTCGCCAAAGCTCATCACGGTATCGATGGTGCGGGGCGTAAGCTCGCCAAGAACCGTGACACCTCGCAGCACTTCCAGCAACTCGTCAAAGTTCTGGTCGATGATCTGAGTAGCAAGGGATAGACGTTCCGCAGTCAGCAGACCGGTGGCCAAGCTATGGTGATAGTGACGAAGCTCCTGCGCGAGCGCTTCCATCTCTTCCCGGTTGCCATGGCGCGCTGCCTGGGCAGTGGCGAGCAAGCGGTTGGTGGTGGAGCCATGGGCGCTGACCACAACGAGCGGAGATTGGGCCAGACGACTCTGGATGATGCCGCACACACGCTGGACGGCTTCGGGGGACTCCAGTGAGGAGCCCCCGAATTTCATGACGATCATGCCTGCAGGTATCCTTCCGCCAGCAGAAGCTCAGCATTCAGAATGGCCGCGCCCGCCGCGCCACGAATGGTGTTGTGCACCAGGGCGACGAACTTGTAGTCGAATACCTCACAAGTGCGTAGACGGCCTACGGTGACGGTCATGCCATTGCCTGCCATACCATCCCGACGCGGTTGCGGGCGGTTTGCCTCTTCCGTCAGCACCACCGGAACAGCCGGGGCGCTGGGCAGATTGAGTTCCTGCGGGCGTCCTTGGAACGCGCGGTAGGCTTCCTTCACGGCTTCCAGACCCGGGTTCAGATCGAGTTGCACACTAACAGCAACGGTGTGGCCATCAATGACGCCGACACGGTTGCAGTGGGCGCTGACCTTCGCAGGCAGGTCAGTGATGCTGCTTTCGCCCATGGTGCCCAGAATCTTCTGGGTTTCGATCTGCATCTTTTCTTCTTCGCCGCCGATGTAGGGCACCACGTTACCGAGGATGTCCATGGAGGGCACTCCCGGATAACCAGCGCCAGAAACGGCCTGCATGGTGGTGACGATGACCCGGCGAATACCGAACTGACGCAGCGGCGCCAGGCCCATGGTCAAGCCCACGGTAGAACAGTTCGGGTTCGTAAGAATGCCGCCTTTCCAGCCACGGTTAGCCTGCTGCACGGGAATCAGGCGCAGGTGGTCTGCGTTGATTTCGGGCACCAGCAATGGCACATCTTCATCCATGCGATGGTTGCGGGAGTTGGAAATGATCCAGTGGCCAGCCTTGGCGAAGGCCTGTTCGATTTCTGTGGCGACGGATGCATCGGTCGCCGAGAACATGACCGGGGGCGCCCCTGCGGCAGGCTTGCATTCCTGCACCACCAGGTCGCGCACCATGGCGGGCATGGCTCCATCCAAGCGCCAGTCGCAGGCTTCGTGGTACTTCTTGCCCGCGGAACGGTCGCTTGCGCCAACCCAAGTCAGCTTAAGGGTGGGATGCCCTTCCAGCAGACGAATAAACTGCTGGCCCACCATTCCGGTGGCGCCCAGCACTCCAACTTCGATTACATTACCCATGACGTCTTGGTCCCACTTTGTTCGTTAACCGTGCGCGCCACATGCCGGGCAGGCGGTGGCCTGCAGGCGATTGCGCGCGAATGCCGGATTGATCGTTATCTGTTTAGCCCCAACTGCTTTGTGCGGTGTGCCCCCGAAGGGTCTACCTGCCGATACATGCGGACACACGATGGCGTCCGGGTAGGCGCAGAGAGATCTCTCTCTGCGCTTTTGGTCTGACTGGAGTGGCCAGCCGTTTCGGCGATCTGCGGCCCTTCGGAGCCCAAGCGTTGGTGGCTCTTCCGTGCGCCGGGCGTACTCGAGGAGGCAGTTGCGCTACACCGCCGCCTCGCCCGTAGTCAGCAGCTGGCGCACCATGCTGGCGTAAATGTCGATAGATTCCAGCAGTTGCTTTTTCGGAATGCGCTCGTCCTTGGTATGGGCCACCAGAATGGAACCAGGCCCCATCAGAAACGGCTTGCCCCAAGCGCCTTTGAACGCTGGAATATCGGTGGTGTAGGCCACCACGGTAGTTTTGAAACCGGGCAACTTCTCCAGGTGTACGGCGGGGATGGTGAGCACCTCCTGCACCTCCACCTGGAAGCGCATAGCTTCCTTCACCAGCCGACGTACTTCTTCACCGTCGTCAATCAGCCGGATGAAGATCTCCGCTTCCGCCTCGTCGGGAATGATGTTGGGGGCGCGACCGCCCTTAATCATGCCGATGTTGGTGGTGCTGGCGCCCAGAATCGGATCTGTTGGGAACTCCATGTTGCGTAGGCGCTGCAGGGAGTTCAGTAGCTTCAGAATCGCCGACTCGCCGTATTCCGGATAGGCCGAATGGGCCATTTTGCCGCTGGCTTTCAGGGTGAAGCGATAGGCTCCCTTGGAACCCAGGGCCATCAGGTTTTCCGTCGGCTCGCCGTTGATGAGGAACTTGCTGCCACGACCGTTTTCGGCGGCGTGCAGGGCTCCCGCGCTGTTGCGTTCTTCGCCCACCACAAAGAGCAGTGCGAAGTTACGCACGTTTTCCGCCAGCAGCTTGCGCGTGGCGCTGATCATGGCCGCGATGATGCCCTTCACGTCGCAAGCGCCGCGGCCCCAGATGAACTCATCATCTTCCCGAGAGGGGATAAAGGGAGGCACGGTATCCAGGTGCGTGGAGAGCGTGACAACGGGTTCACCCCAACTGACGAAGAGGTTGAACCGCAGTGGTTCTTCGCTGACGATCATGCGCTCGACGGTGCCGCCCGTTTCCTGGGCAAGAGTCTCGAGATAGCCGTGGAGGAACTCGCCCACGTTTTTCTCGTTCATCGTGATGGACTCAATATCAATGAGACGACGCGTTAACTCGAAAGCATGCATGGCATTAAATTACGGGGAAGGGAGCAGGCGGGGAGGGTCGGCGGCGGCGTGGTTAGAGGATAACCTGCGACCGGCGGCACTGCCCGATAGTGCTCCACCTCACCGGGTCTCCGTTTGGATGATCCCGTCCGGGTGACAGTGTCCAGGATCTTAGCCTGAACCACCAGCCCGTGCGCCACCGCTGGCGACACGAACTTCGGCGGAAGGATTGCTCCTGATTCCCCAAGAATGCTTTGGCAGCACTCCTAGCTCTTCCGGCCCCTTTCGTCCATCGCCCGGAACGGTCCGGTTGGATGCAATGGCTTACTCTTGGCCGCCGCGCCTCTATCAGCGGTAGCTTTCACAATAGCGAACTGGGCGCTGGGGCGTCAAACGAAGGGAGTGGCCGAGGCAGTCAAAGCGTAACGTTGGGGCTAGATGGAGATAGAGGTGGCAAAGTACAAGTGTTTCGTTTGCAGTGGTATGCTGGGCTCCGGAAGTGTACAGTCGGCATCAGCGTAAGTTTCGGGTGATCTATGCGATCGGCGATGCGGTCCTGGTGCTGCTTGCATTTGCTCTCGCCTACTTTCTGCGGTTGCAGCTTCCCTTTGAGCGGGACTTCGCGGTGCCCCCTGCCGTACAGGTGCTGCTGATCGGTTTCGCCATTGGCTGCAACATTCTGTTGGCCAACGCCTCCAAAATCTACGAGAACATCGAACAACTGTCGGCGGGCCGCATTCTGCGCCGCAGCTTCCGTCAGGTTTTCTACACCGCCATCGGGTTGGTGATTCTGGAATTTGGTCTGCGGCTGGACCTAAGCCGTCCCTTCTTTGCGCTTTTTGCTTTCAACCAGTTCTGGATGGTTGCGGTATTTCGCCTGCTGCTGCGGCGCTACGCAGGCCACATCCGCCGCCGCTTCCACGTGCCGATTCAGGTGATGGTGGCAGGTACGGGCGCAGGTGCACTGCAGGTAGCCGAGGAACTGGAAGCGGCATCGGGATTTGGGTTCCACTTCGATGGCTTCTTCCGTCTGCCCAGCGAGACAGCCCCGGCATCGATTCGGCTGAACCAGGAATATCCTGTCCACTCCATCGCACAATTGCGGGAATTCCTGGAGCATCGGGTGCTGGACGAGATTATCTTTGCGGTAGAGCAGGTGGATCTGCCCAGCCTGCAGGATGTGTTTTTGGAGTGCGATGAGGAAGGTATCCGCACGCGGATCGCGCTGAACCAGTTCCCGCACGTGAACAGCGAGATGTATCTGGAGCAGTTGGGCTCCGTGCAGTTGCTGACCTTTTCGGCTACGCCGCATGACGAGTTACGGTTGCTCGCCAAGCGGATCATTGATGTATTGCTGGCGGCGACGGGTCTGACGTTGGTGGCTCCGGTGATGTTGCTGGTGGCTGTGCTGGTGAAGCTAACCTCGCCGGGGCCGGTGTTCTTCCGGCAGTTGCGCTGCGGGCTGAACGGCAGGCGTTTTCAGGTGATCAAGTTCCGCTCCATGGTGCAGAACGCGGAGGAATTGCGTGCTTCCCTGGAGCACCTGAACGAGAAATCCACTGTGTTCAAGATTCGCAACGATCCGCGGTTCACGCCCATCGGCAAGTGGCTGCGCAGACTGTCTTTGGACGAGTTGCCGCAGTTGTGGAATATCCTGCGGGGCGATATGTCCCTGGTGGGTCCGCGGCCTCCGATTCCTTCGGAGGTGGAGAAGTATGAGCGGTGGCAACGGCGCCGGTTGCGTATGCGCCCGGGGCTGACCTGCCTATGGGCGATTGAGGGACGGGACAAACTGGACTTCGATACGATGATGCGTAAGGACTTGCAGTACATTGACCATTGGTCGCTCGCCCTTGATTTACGCATTTTGTTGAGGACCATTCCGATTGTTCTTCTTGGCAAAGGAGCCAGCTAAATACCATGACGGATCTGATTCCGACTCAGCAGGAAGTGATCAGCATCTTGCGGAAGGCGGGCGCACTAAGGCATGGGCACTACCAGTTGCCCAATGGCATTCATACCGACCAGTACTTGCAGATTCCCCTGGCCATGCGGGACGCCCGCGTTTCAAAGAGGCTGAGCGTCGGGCTCAGTCGGCGATTGCGCACCAATACCGAGATTCGCGCTGCGCTTAGCAGTCTTTCCCTGATTGCGGCTTCCACCAGCGGCCTGCCGATTGCGTTCGGAATCTCCGAAGCCATTCAGGCGAACCAGGTGTATTGGGTGGAAAAGGATGGCGAGTTGCCGATGCGGTTCCGGCCGTACTTTGAGCAGGAACGCGGCGAGAAGGTCGTAATCGTCGACGACGTTTACCGCTCTGGCGCCCGGGTGGCTGAGTTGCGTGCTCTGTGTGAGAGCAACGGCGCGGAAGTGGTGGCCGTTGCCACGCTGGTTTATCAGCCCATGCCAGCCACGCCGTTGCTGCGGGACATCCCGCATTTCTATCTTGCGAAGCTGAACGCCCAGTATTTTACCGACGCCGATAGCTGCGAATTGTGCCGCAAAGGTGTTGCGTTGGAGATGCCCTGGGTCTAGGCGATGCTGGGGTGTAGATTGCCTATGCCGTGCTAGCAAACAGCTTGGCCCGGGATAGCCGCCGGTCAATTGCCGATGGAGCCGCCGTGTTGAGGAGAACCTGCCATGCCTGACTTTTCGGAACAGCCACACCGTCGTTGGAATCCTCTGACGGGGGAGTGGGTGCTGGTGTCTCCGCATCGGTCCAAGCGACCCTGGCAGGGGCAGGTGGAGAAGACCATTCCACCTGCGACGCTGGCGCATGATCCGGAATGTTATCTGTGCCCCGGGAATACACGGGTGGGCGGCGAGCACAATCCGGACTACGAAGCGACGTTTGTCTTTGACAACGACTTCGCGGCGCTGTTGCCGGACACCCCGCCGGCGGAGAGCGACGAAAACGGTCTGTTGGTGGCGGAAACCGAAAGCGGCATCTGCCGGGTGGTCTGTTTTAGCCCACGGCACGACATGACGCTGGCTCGTTTGGGCCAGGCCACCATGGAGCGGGTGCTTAGTACCTGGGCCAAGCAGTATCTGGAACTGGGAACCCGGGAAGACATCGGCTACGTGCAGGCTTTTGAGAATCGCGGGACCATCATGGGGGCAAGCAATCCGCACCCGCATGGCCAGATTTGGGCGACCCGTACGCTGCCGAACGAGGTACGCAAAGAACAGGCTTCCCAGAGCGCCTACTACGCGGAACACGGCTGCACGCTGCTGAGCGCCTATCTGGGCACTGAGCTGCGGAAGAAGGAACGTATTGTTTGTGAGAACGAACATTTCGTGACGCTGGTGCCCTACTGGGCGCTGTGGCCTTTCGAAACCATGGTGGTGTCGCGGCGGGCTTTCGGGAATTTCCTGGAAATGACCGATGCCGAACGGAGCGCGCTGGCGGCGATTCTGATTGAGACGGTCACGCGCTACGACAATCTGTTTGAGACTTCGTTCCCCTACTCCATGGGTTTTCACCAGACCCCGACGGATGGGCTGCCCCACCCGGAATGGCACTTCCATGCGCACTTCTATCCGCCGCTGCTGCGGTCGGCTACGGTGCGTAAGTTCATGGTGGGCTATGAGATGCTGGGTACGCCGCAGCGCGACATTACGCCGGAATCTGCCGCACAGCGGCTACGAGAGCTTTCCACGGTTCACTACCTGGATCGGAATGCGGGGTAGAATTCGCGGTTTTATGCCTCCAGCGATTTTGAGCTAGGGCTTGAATCGGCTACCTTGAGGGAATGAGCTTGCGCATCGGCGTCTTCAGTACCAAACGCTATGACCGGACCTTCCTGACCAATGCAAACGTGACGCACGGCCACAAGCTGACCTTTTTGGAGGCGCGGCTGTCGGAAGAAACCATCAGCCTGGTGGAAGACTTCGATGCGGTGTGTGTGTTTGTGAATGACCACGTAAATGCCAGGGTGCTGGCGGGGCTACACGAACGCGGTGTGAAGCTGGTGGCCCTGCGCTGTGCAGGATTCAATAACGTAAATCTGCGGGCGGCGAGCGAATATGGCATCAAGGTGGTGCGGGTTCCGGCGTATTCCCCGAATTCCGTGGCGGAACATACGCTCGGGCTGATGCTTTGCCTGAATCGGCAGTTTCACCGCGCCTACAACCGGGTGCGTGAAGGGAATTTCTCGCTGGACGGTCTGATGGGCTTTGACCTCTGTCGGCGCACCATTGGCGTGGTAGGAACGGGGAAAATCGGCGAAACGCTGTGCCATCTGCTGACTGGCTTCCGCACGCGCGTTTTGGCCTATGACGTCGTGGCCAACCCGGCCTGTACGGAGCTAGGCGTCGAGTATGTGGACTTCGATACCTTGCTGGAGGAGTGCGACATCGTTTCGCTGCACTGTCCCCTGAACCCGGACACGCACCATCTGATCAACGACGCCTCCATCGAACTGATGCGTGACGGCGCGATGTTGATCAATACCTCGCGTGGCGGACTGCTGGATACCAAAGCGGTCATCCGCGGGCTGAAGCACGGCAAGATCGGCTCGTTGGGCCTGGATGTCTACGAAGAAGAGGACGATCTGTTTTTTGAAGACCTTAGCAGCAACGTGCTACAGGACGACGTCTTCGCCCGACTGCTGACATTCCCCAACGTCGTCATCACCGGACACCAGGCTTTCTTCACGGAAGAAGCGCTGACGAACATCGCCCACACCACCATCACGAACGCCACCGAGTTCTGCACCAGTGCGATTTGCCGGAACGAAGTGGTGTGGCAGGGCTAGCGATGGGTCCTTCTAGTATGCTCCCGGCGTGGCCTCGGCGTTTGCCTTCTGGCCGCTGGCCATGCCCAGCCTTTGTTTGGCGTCTTCCAGCATGGCGACGGTTTGTGTCGCGCCGCAGCGAGTGACGCCCAGGGCGCGTACTTCCAGTAGACGGTCCAGGGTGCGTACGCCTCCTGCAGCCTTTACCTGCACGTTTGCGGGTGAGTGTTTGCGCATCAGAATCAGGTCTGCATCCGTCGCGCCTCCGCTGCCGTAGCCCGTCGAGGTCTTCACCCAGTCCACCCCAATCTCACCGCAGATTTTACAGAGCTGGATCTTCTGCTCGTTGTTCAGATAGCAGTTTTCGAAAATCACTTTGACCTTCACCGCGCTGGCATGGCAGAGGTGAACCACCCCGGCGATGTCCTGCTCGACATACTGCCAGTCGCCGCTCAGCACTTTGCTGATGTTCACCACCATATCGAGTTCCTGACCGCCGTCTTCAATGGCCGCCAGCGTCTCGGCGACCTTGATTTCCGTGCGTTGTACTCCGTGGGGGAAGCCGATAGTGGTGCTGGCTTTCACATCGCTGCCTTGCAGAATCTCCGCGCAACGCTTCAACGCGAAAGGCATGATGCAGACGCTAGCGACATCGTAATCCTTGGCAATCTGGCAGCCTCGCTCCAGATCATCCCAGGTAAGGGTGGGATTCAGAAGCGAATGATCGATCATCTTGGCGACGTCAGCGTAATGGAAGGAAACGGGCGATACAGGCTGGGATAACTCGGACACGGCGACTCCTTTCCAACATGGCGGCACATCATCCTACGGAGAGAGAGAAGTAGGGCGATGGGTAGAGGGAAATAAAGGGCGCTCCCTGCTGTTGGGAAGCGCCCTGGATGTGTTTTGCCGGTATCCTCGACCTGTGATGTAGGTCAAGGGTCGGCAGCTGTCTGTACGGTAGACGCGTTTTACGGCACAAACTGCTTCAGATAGTTGTAGCTCTGGCGCAAGGAAGCCTTGCGGTTTTCGAGGGACCCTTCAAAGGCGCGGTCTTCCACTTCCACGCAAACGGCTCCGTTATAGCCGGTTTCGGTGAGGGTAGAGAAGAACTTGCCCCAGTCGACGTCGCCCAGGCCGGGGAGCTTCGGCGTATGGAACTGCAACGGGTAGGCAAAGACGCCCACATCGTCGAGCTTTTCTTTGTCGATGCGCACATCCTTGGCGTGCATGTGGTGCAGGCGCGGCGCGAAGTCACGCATGGCCTTGCAGTAATCCATATGCTGCAGAATGAAGTGCGAGGGGTCGAAGTTCAGGCCGAAATTCGCGCTGGGGATGTCTTCGTACATGCGACGCCAAATGGAAGGCGAGGTGGCCAGGTTCTTGCCGCCGGGCCATTCATCGCGGCTGAAGCTCATGGGGCAGTTTTCAATGCCGATGTTGATGCCATTGTCTTCCGCGAAGGCCACCAGCGGCTTCCAAACTTCCAGGAAGCGCGGCCAGTTTTCTTCCACGCTTTTGACGGGGTCGCGGCCCACAAAGGTGTTGACGACGGGCACGCCCAGCATCTTGGCAGCGGTGATCAGCTTGTAGATGTGGTCAATGTAGACCTGTCCTTCGGCTTGGTCCGCAACCAAGGGGTTGGGGTAGTAGCCGAGCCCGCTGATGGCGACGCCTTCGGCGGCCATCATGTCTTTCACGGCCTTTGCGTCATCGGCGGTGAAGTTGACGGTATCAATGTGGGTGATGCCGGCGTAGCGGCGTTCGGCCTTGCCGGGAGGCCAGCACATTACCTCCACGGCCTGATAGCCAGTTTCCTTGGCAAAGCGGGCGATTTCCTGCAAGGAAAGCTCCGGCAAAATTGCAGTGACGAATCCGAGGCTGAGCAAGCTTCCTCCTAAGACAGTTAAACGTCCACCATCGTACTTCAGGCTTCCAGAGATCCCAAGTTCCCGCCCGTGCATATGAAGAGATGTAAGGGGCATGTGCTCTGTGTTGTCCAATTGGCTGGAGGAAACTTGGAGCGGCATGCGTAATTGGCTTGCTCGTTACCAGCCAATTTGGTACGCTCGGGGTGAAGTGGCTACCCCTTCCATCCAATTGGCGAGCACGGATACGACGCCGCTCTACCGGCAGTTGCAGCGGCAGTTGCGTGCCCAGATTCTGAGCGGTGTTTTGGCCAAGGGGCAACGTTTGCCCGCCACCCGGGAACTGGCGCAGGAATTGGGCATAAACCGAGCGACAGTATCCTCCGCCTATGCGCTGTTGGAAGAAGAGGGGCTGATTCATGGGCATGTCGGGCGTGGCAGTTTCGTCGCCGATGTGTCTGATGATCTCGCTCAATACAAAGAAGTTAATGGATTTTCTTGGGCGGCTTCTACAGAGCGTGATGCGACGATGTCTGCTGGTGTGGCTTCCCCGGCTCCTTCGCGACCTGCGTTGCTGAGTTCGGCTGCCACGGAATTGAGTTTTGCGACATCCCGTCCCCTAGCCGGGCTGTTTCCGGTGGCGGAGTTCCGGGAATGTTGCCTGGAAGTGCTTGGCGAGGAAGTTGCCCAGACCGTGCTTCAGTTGGGGTCTCCTCTGGGTTATGCGCCATTACGCCAATACTTGATGGAAATGGCAGAGCTGCGTGGAATTGGCCGGGCCAATGACGATATTTTGATCACCAATGGCTGTCAGCAGGCCATTGACCTGATTGCGCGCATGTTGCTGCAGGATGGCGATGCGGTGGTGGTGGAAGAGCCTCTGTATCCGGGGCTGAAAACGGCTCTGTTGCAGGCAGGCGCGCGGCTGGTGGGGGTTCCGGTGGGTCCACATGGGGTGGACGCGGAGACCTTCGAACGCTTGCTGGAACGGGATCGCCCGCGGATGGCCGCGTTGACGCCGAACTTCCAGAATCCGACTGGGGCGACATTATCGCTGGATGCACGCAAGCGGGTGCTGGCGGCGGCTCGGCGTTTCGGCGTGCTGTTGGTGGAAAACGATTTGTACGGCGACCTGCGTTATCGCGGCGAAGCGCTTCCTGCGATCAAGGCGCTGGATGTGCCGGAGGCTTCGAATGGTGAGCTGGACGTGGAGGGCGCCGCAGAAGCGGACGGTTCTAACGTGCTGTTGGGGAGCTTCTCGAAGGTTGCTTTCCCAGGACTGCGCGTCGGTTGGGTGATTGGCCCGAAGTCCTTCATCCGGCGCTTGGCTGTGGTGAAGCAAGCGACGGATTTGCATACCGATCAGCTGTCCCAGGCAGTGCTGCATCGTTTTGCCGAAAGCGGCCGTTTGGCGCGACATTTGGAGCGGGTGCAGCAGGCTGGGCTGACGCAGTTGGAGGCGGCTGTGGATGGCTGCCGACGCTATTTGCCTGCGGGCTCTTCCTGCACGGTGCCGGACGGCGGTTTGAATTTGTGGGTGCAGTTGCCGGAAGCGTTGAACGCGAGCGCGTTGTTGCCTGCGGCGCAACGACGTGGGGTCAGTTATTTGCCCGCGCGGTATTTTTCGGTGAATCACCTGCGCGACAACGCCTTCCGTTTGAGCTTTGGCGGATTGACGCCAGATCAAATTGAGCAGGGCCTACGCATTCTGGGTGAGTTATTCCACGACGAGTTGGCGCGGGGCGCTGGCAACGATGTTGGGGAATTGGCGACGGCCGTGGTCTAGGCATGATGTTTGGGCGTGAGACTTGAAGGCGATGCCGTAGAGCATCTACATCGCTCTCATGCGAATAGCTTTTGATGATGAGTTCCGGGAGAGAACTCCGGGGCACACTGGTTGGCATTTGGGAAAGGAGTTTCGAAGCAATGAGCGCGACGAACGGTAAGGCGAATTTTGCCGAAAAGATTTCTGAATTCCGTGGACTCGATAACGAGCAACGCAAGGATTTCAAACTGAAGGTTGGTTTGGCGGAGATGTTGAAGGGCGGCGTCATCATGGACGTCACCACTCCCGAACAGGCCAAGATTGCGGAAGAAGCGGGCGCTGTCAGCGTGATGGCGTTGGAACGCATTCCTGCCGACATCCGCCGTGAGGGTGGCGTTTCCCGCATGTCCGCCATCAACATGATTCGTGGCATTCAGGAGACGGTCTCCATCCCGGTGATGGCCAAGGCTCGCATCGGCCACTTCATGGAAGCGCGCGTGCTGGAAGCCCTGGGCGTCGACTTCATCGATGAGAGCGAAGTGCTGACCCCGGCGGACGAAGAGAACCACATCGACAAACGCGATTTCCGTGTGCCCTTCGTATGCGGCGCACGCAACCTCGGCGAAGCCCTGCGCCGCGTGGGTGAAGGCGCGGCCATGATCCGCACCAAGGGTGAAGCCGGCACCGGCGACATCGTGGAAGCTGTGCGCCACATGCGCCAGATCATGAAAGACATCCGCCGTGTGCAGAGCTTGCGCTCGGACGAACTTCCCACCGAAGCCAAGAACCTGCAGGCTCCGCTGGACTTGGTGGAAATGGTGCACCGCACGGGCAAGCTGCCGGTGCCGAACTTCTCCGCAGGCGGCATCGCCACCCCGGCAGATGCGGCGCTGATGATGAGCCTGGGTGCAGAGACCGTGTTCGTGGGTTCGGGCATCTTCAAATCCAGTGATCCGGCGCGGCATGCCAAGGCCATCGTGAAGGCGGCCACCTATTGGAATGACCCGCTGAAGGTGCTGGAAGCCTGTGAAGACATCGGCGACCCAATGCGCGGCGAAAGCGTGTCGAGCTTGGCCGAAGGCGAACTGATGGCCGGACGCGGCTGGTAATTTCCTTGATTGTTCCCCAGTTATCCCTTCCCAAATAGGGCCTTCCCAACCGGGTGCGTCTTCGGACGCACCCGGCACTTTCTGGATAGGCCGATGCGGAATTGGAGTTGAAGGATGGCTATGCCCACCATTGGTGTACTGGCCCTGCAGGGCGATTTTGAAGCTCACCTGGAAATGCTGCGTCAGTTGGATGCCCCCGGCCGCGAAGTGCGAACAGCTGCGGCTATGGATGACGTGGACGCGCTGATTATTCCCGGTGGAGAAAGCACGACGATGCTGCGGTTGCTGCATCGCGAAAACATGTGGGACCGTTTGGCGCAGTTCGGCGCGGAAAAGCCGATTTTCGGCACCTGCGCAGGCTCCATTCTGATGGCCAAAGGCGTCAGCCATCCCGCGCAGGAAAGCTTCGCCATGATGGATATCGACGTCATCCGCAATGGCTACGGTCGCCAGCTCGATAGCCGCATTGTGGCGCTGGAGCCGGAGCCCGATGTAGTGGAAGAAATCGGAAGCCAGTTGGAAGCGGTGTTTATCCGCGCCCCGGTTTTTGAACGAACCGGCGAGGACGTGCAAGTGCTGGTGCGGTATCAGGACAAACCCGTGCTGGTGCGACAAGGCAAGCACCTGGCGGCGGCATTTCACCCGGAACTGACGAGTGACCCACGCGTGCATGCGTACTTTTTGAAGACGCTGGCAGGCTAACGCGTTAGGTTCAGCCGGCGTTAGAACGAAAACAAAATTGCAGAGAGGCCCGTTGCTGGCATTTCGCCGCAGCGGGCCTTTTCTCTTTGCAGCCACATGCTACCGATTGAATTTTGGGTGGTGGCGTAGCTCCTTGTGGATCTGTTTCCAGCGTCGCTTTTCCTCCTGCTCGGCGAGGCCGTCGCGGCGACGGTCGAGCGATTCGATTTCTCTCTCCAGCCGATGGTAACTGTCAAGACGCTCGGTGGCCACGGAGTCCGTCACTGCGCAGCCTGGTTCGCCTTGGTGGCGACAATCGCGGAAACGACAAGACTTTGCGAGTTCCGCGATTTCGTCGAAGGCCGCGTCCAGGCTTTCACGGCCTGCCCATAGTTGCACTTCCCGTAAACCGGGAAGATCGAAGATCAGCCAGCCTTGCGGCGAGGCGATCAGTTGCCGCGTGGTGGTCGTGTGGCGTCCGCGCTGGTCATGCTCGCGGACCGCTTGCGTCGGTTGGCGATCTTCCCCTAGCAGTGCGTTGAGCATGGTGGATTTGCCGGCTCCCGAGGAACCCAGCAGGGCAGCGGATTCCGCGGCGCACAGATGTTGCGAAAGCAGCTCCGCAACATCATCCCGGAGTGCGGACATGACAACCACTGGAACCGCACGAGCCACCGTGCGGACAAGATGCAATTGAGACTCGGAATCCCCGCATAGATCTACTTTATTCAGAACTACGAGCGGGCGCGCCCCACTTTCTTCCACCACCACCAGGAACCGTTCCAGACGGCGTAGATTGAAATCTCCATCAAGGCCCATCACCAGGATGGCGACGTCCACGTTGGCCGCGAGCACCTGTTCTTCGGTGCGACCACCCGCAGATTTACGGCTGATATGGCTGCGTCGCGGCAAGACCGCAAGAATACGGGGCGCTGTTGGGTCGATGAGCACCCAGTCCCCGACCGCTGCGGTAACGCCGGGTACCCGCACGGGACCTGCTTCGGTTTCCGTATCGAGCCAGCCGCGATGTGCGGCAACCACTCTGCCGGCAGAGGTCGATTCACGAGACAAAGTGATGGTCTGGTGGGTCTCGTGCAAAATACGCTCCCAATAGGAGCTCCAACCCAATTTTTCGAGATGCAATGAAGTGTCCTCAGCATGCACACGTAGCGGAAAGCCTGAGCCTTGGGGAAAGGCTCGCCGTGTTGCGAAGCAGGCGTAGTTATAAGCCTGCTGGAGATGCTGACCCGTGGACTTCCGGAGAGGGAAGCGCACACGGGCTACCGGACAATGGTTGTCTGTGCCAAATCGCAGGATAGCAAGAACGGCGATTGCGCGGAATGGGTGGGTTTTTGCGGGAGGGACCAAGTGATTTTCTTGCTCAGCTAAGGCGATCTAATTGTTATTTTCGGTAAAAAGAATCTTGATTTCTTTGTATGGAATGAAATATGTATGTAAAATACCTATTTTGAGGAGAGACATGCTGACTGAAAAGACAATCGCAATCGTGAAGGCTACAGCCCCCATTCTGCAGGTGCATGCGGAGACGCTGACGCGGCATTTTTATAAACGGATGTTTGCGCATAATCCGGAAGTGGCGCCGTATTTCAATCCGGCACACCAGACCTCTGGATCGCAGCAGCGGGCGCTTGCCGGAGCGATTTGCGCGTATGCGGCAAACATCGATAACTTGGGGGCGCTTGGCGGAGCGGTGGAGCTGATTGCTCAAAAGCACGTTTCGTTGCAGATCAAGCCGGAGCACTATCCGATTGTGGGTTCGAATCTATTGGCTTCGATTCGAGAAGTGCTGGGCGAGGGCGCGACGGATGAAGTGATCGATGCCTGGGCCGAGGCATATGGGTTTTTGGCCGATGTCCTGATTGGGCGGGAAGCCCAGATTTATAAAGAAAATGCGGAAGCTCCCCATGGCTGGGAAGGGTTCACGAAGTTTCGGGTGACGCGCAAAGAAAAGGAAAGCGACGTCATCACCTCGTTCTATCTGGAACCTGCATCTGGCGGAAGTTTGCCGAGCTTCAAGCCGGGCCAGTACATCACGGTGCGTGTGCCGTCGCCGTGTGGGCACACCACCATGCGGAACTACAGCCTGTCGGACAGACCAGGTCAGGGACACTTTCGCATCAGCGTGAAGCGGGAAGCGAACGCGGACGCGCATACGCCGGATGGCTTTGTATCCAATCTTCTCCACGACCGTGTGGAGGTGGGGGCCACTCTGGAGATCGCACCTCCCTGCGGAGAGTTTTTCCTGGATGCGGAGCTGAACCCAGAGACTCCGCTGGTTTTGTTGGCGGGTGGCATTGGCATTACCCCTGTGCTGAGCATGTTATTGACGGCCTTGGAAAGGACTCCGCAACGTAAGATTGTCGTTGCCTACGCGGCGCTACACGAAGGTGTACAGGCCTTCCGTTCGACTCTTGACGACATTGCCTCCCGGCATGAAAACGTTTCTGTGCGTCATTGCTACAGCGAGGCTCCGGCCTCGGGCGTCACCCGTGCGGACAACGCCACGACGGGGTTTCTCGACGCATCGTTGTTGGCATCGCTAGTTCCAGCAGCAGACGCGGAGTATTATTTCTGTGGACCGAAGCCCTTCATGACTGGCGTCTACAGAGACTTGGTTGGCTTGGGCGTTACCACAGATCAAATCCACTTCGAATTCTTTGGCCCCCGGCAGGAACTGCAGACTGCCGCCTAAACCATGCGCATCGTTCTCGAACGCATCTACGATCCGCCGACGCACGAAGGTTATCGTGTGCTGGCGGATCGTGTGTGGCCCAGAGGCATCACTAAACAGCGGGCGGCTCTCGATGAATGGTGTAAGGATCTGGCTCCCACCACCCACTTGCGCAAGTGGTTTGGGCACGACCCGGCGAAGTGGGAGGAGTTTCAAGCGAATTATCTACAGGAATTGGATGGACTGCAGACGGCTGCAGCCGCTCTGCTGGAGCGCGCCAGTTCGCGGACTTTGATCCTGCTTTCCGGGACAAAAGATACGGAGCACGTGCACACTGTGGTGCTTCGTGAATTTCTGATGAGAATGCAAAAAGCCTAGGCTGCGTTCGCTACCATGGGTTCCATCTACCCATGTATTTCCCATCGGTCCGCTCTATCTATCGAAGCCTGCATTGTCTGTTTGCTGTTGCATGGGTTGCCAGTGCCTCGTTTGGCGCGACCTTCGGCCCCGGTGTGGAAGTGTCTCGATTTCCGGCCGAGTTAAACGAGATTTCCGGAATGGTGGAGAGCCGACACCACCAGAATGTGTTCTGGGTGCACAATGATTCGGGTGATGCGCCGCAGGTGTATGCGGTGAACACCAAGGGGCAGCTTCTGGGCACGTACCAGCTGGCGGGGGCAGAGGCCAGGGACTGGGAGGAGATGGCGATTGGTCCTGGACCGGGCGGGAAGAGCTATCTGTATCTCGCCGACATTGGGGATAACTCTGCGAAGCACGAGTCCATTGCCGTCTATCGTGTGCTGGAACCCGAAGTATCGGAAACGCAGGCTGCGGTCAACACGGAGATCACCGGCGTCACCAAGTTTGAATTCGTTTACGAGGATGGGCCCCGGGATGCGGAGTCGTTCTTTGTGGACCCACTGACGGATGCTTTTTACGTAATCACCAAGCGTGATGCCGATAGAAATCGCGTCTATCGGGTGGTAGCGCCGAAGCCGGATTCCCGCAATACGTTGGAACTGGTGGCGACGATCCCCGTCACTTGGTCGACGGCAGCAGATATTTCGCCGGATGGCCTACAAATACTGGTGCGTCGCTATTCCGGGGCCGAAGGATCACGGTTCCCGGCATCGGTGGCCGGTTACTACTGGAGTCGCGCCGATGCTTCCACCTCGATTGTGGACATGCTGCGGCAGGAACCGGAAGTTGTGCCGTTGGCCGTGGAGCGGCAGGGGGAAGCGATTTGCTTCGATGCGGAAGGCGCCGGGTTTTATACCACCAGCGAGCGCGGCCCCGGAGATAATCCACCCCCAGCTCCGCTGACGTTTTATTCGCGTATCAAGAACCCGGTAGAGTGAGGGCAGCAATGGCGAGGCTTGGCCATCTAGCGGGAACTACGGATACAGAAAAGGTCCTGAAAATGACGAAGCCAGGAAAACGCAGTGAACAGCGAATCCAGAAGACTGTCGATGCGGCCGGCGAACTCCGAGAGTTGTTCACGAAAGCGGCTCCTTCATGCCCCACTGAGTTGGCATCAACCGTCGCCATTGATATCGCAGACCTGGCCGAAGTCGCGAACGAGCACCTACGTCACCTGAGGCGTCTCCTGCGACTGGCCCAACAGCAACCTTCTTCAGAAGTTTTGGATGACTTGCTCGGCAAGCTCTCGTTCAATTTTGAATGGCACGGGAACTACCACATGAAGAGTCTGAAACAGAGTGTCCCGAAGCTTCAGCGGCACCTTCGCCGGAAACGAATTGAGGGATAGTCTATGCCGGGCTGCAAGCGAGGCCGATATCTTGACCCGGAGCCGGGGTGAAGCTAAGACGCCTCTTCCACCTCAGCCTTGCGTGTTTCCCGCCAGTGCCAGTAAGTGCCCTTGCTGTCCGCTTGCGATTTTGGGGTGAAGCGGCTTACGAGGAAGCCGGTGACAAAGAGCAAAATGTTGCCGAAGGCGCCGATGGTGAGGTCGTCGCCAGGGTAGTTTGCGCCGCCGAGGTCCACCAGCGGTTTGGCTCCTTTGGTCAGTACGGCCCAAACGGTGAAGGTGGCGCAGGTTCCGATGGCGATCCATGCCGAACGACGGTTCGCGCGGCTGGAAAGGAAGGCCAGGAAGAAGAGCCCGGCTAGTCCACCCGAGGCAATGGCTGAGACGGCGAACCACATCGAAAGCGCGCTGCCTTTGGTCTGCACCAGAATGATGGCGGTGACTACGTTCAGTAGCCCGACGACCACAACGATCATACGGGCGACTTTCAGGCGCTGCTTGTCGTCGGCGTCGGGGCGAGCGGCCCGGTAGAAATCTTCCACCAGCACCATGGCCAAGCTGTTCAGGTCACTGGCAAGCATGGTCATGGCGGCTCCGGTGAGGGCGGCCAGCAACAGACCCAGCATACCCGGCGGCAGATGCACGCTCAGGAAGTAAGGGAACATCTGGTCGGCTTTGGTGATGGTTTCTGGAATAGCTTCGCCGGAAAGTTGGAAGAAAGCCCAAACGCAGGTGCCCACCAGCATGAACAGCGCCCAAACCGGTACACAAAGGAAAGCGCCCATGGAGACTCCCTTCTTGGCCCCCGCATGCGACTTCGCCAACAGATATCGCTGCACCATGGTTTGGTCTGCCACATAACGCTGGCCATACCAGAAAAGCCCATACATCAGAAGAACTGGGATGGTCGGTACGGTGAAGTCGAAATCCGGGCGTCCCAGCGCAAACTTGTTGTTTTCGGCAGCGACGCCAAATACGGCGCCTGGGCCACCTTCAGGTAGGAAGAACAGAAAGCCAAGGGCGACGGCAATGCCGATCCACATCACGAAGCCTTGGATAACATCGCTCCACACAACGGCTTCGATGCCCCCCACCATGGTGTAGAAGACCATGACGACGGCGACGCCACAGATCACCGTGATGATGTCCCAGCCCGTCATGGCGCTGATGGTCAGGGCCATCAGGTAGAGAACAAATCCCATTTTGCTGAAGTGGGCTAACGAAAACGAAAGTGCGGCGTAGACCCGGGCCGGACGGCCGAAGCGGCGTTGGAAATACTCATAGGCGCTCATGCCCACTTCTTCGCGATAGAACGGGATGATGACCTTGCCAACGAAGGGAAGCAGAGCAATCAACAGGAAGCCAGGAACCAGCAGCGACCAGTCTCCGGCGTAAGCAGAACCCGGATAGGCAACGAAGGTGACGCTGGAGACCATGGTCGCCAGCATGCTCATTCCCATGGCCCAAGAGGGTAGGGATCGTTTGGCGATGAAGTAGTTTTCGGTGGAAGTCTGCTTTCGGGAGAACCAGATTCCGAGGCCGACCATAAACGAGAGGTAGGCCACTACAACAAACAGGTCAAGAAATCGCGTCATCGTCCACCCAGCTTCGCCGCCGAAGCAAAACATCCTTCCAGGAAGGAAATCCGGCTCAGGGGCAAAAAATCGTTCTCCGAGTATATGCGAGAACAATAGCGGAGGTCCGAAGTAACCGAACCTTAAGGGACCAACGGGAACAATTCGGATGGAAATAGGACGTGAAGAGGTCGTAAGTGTATGGAAAATAAGTGTCGTGGGCTGTCGGGCGTTGAGGGGCTCCGGTTGGCTGTCGGCGCCAGTGGACGTTCCATCCTCTGGTGTCGGCGCTCTGGCAGCCAACCGGAACTGAGGATGTCTAGAAGTCCCCAGGCTTCACGTAGGGGTAGCTCCAAAGTGTCACCTGGAGAACCAGTGCTTTCGTCCAGGCCGCATGCATCTTTTTCACGTCCTCGGGCTCGCTGCTACCCTTCGCCAGAAATCCCTCGATGGTAAAGGAGATGGGAATAATAAACGCGATCAAGTAGCGAAAGTGGATGTGCTCCACAGAGGGCGCTCCGTCGGTTTGGTTTTTCTTGGCACGGGTGTGCCGAAGGCCGAACTCATACTGATAGTCGAGCCAGGATTGGTCGAAGTTCGCGTTGGTGGTGTCTCGGATCCATTGCGCGAATCGTTGACGCACGCGGCCAAGGTATTCCGGGTTTGGTTGACCATCGTGCTTATTGGAGAAGTAGTAGACGAGGTGTGGATTCGCTCCTACAAATCCATACCAGAGATCGAGAATGTCATCGATCTGGGGTACAAGAACGTCACCGGCCCGACGCAAGTAATCGACATCTTCGTCTGACCACAGGACGGTGGTTTTCAGTAGCTCCAGCTCTTGAAGGGTAATGGGTGACTTCGGTAAGGACGGGTCGCCGAGCTGATAGCCTGGGATGACCTTACGCGCCTCAGCCGAGGCAATCGCGCTCAAATCGAGCTCATGATTGGACATAAGTTGCTCTCTTGTTGATGGGTGGGGATCTATCCGACAGCCTGTGCCGTAGGCTGGGATGACGATCAGAGTACGAGGCAACGAGGGGGATGCGCGCTACAGTTCTTGCTGTGTGCGACGCTTTTTGCGCAAGGCCTGAATGTTGCGGGAAGTTAACGCAGTTGCGTACGGTAGGCGCTTGGCGAGATGCCCACGCAGGACCGAAATACGCGAGCGAATTGGCTGTGCCCGGCGAACCCAACGCTAAGGGCGATATCGGTGATGCTAAGTTGCCCGCAGGCCAGCAGTTCCCGGGCTCTTTCAATACGAATCCGGTTTAACCAACGGTGGGGTGGCTCTCCACTGACCTGCTTGAAAGCGCGGCAGAAATGCCAGGGAGACAATCCGACGACCGCAGCCAGTTGGGGAAGCGAGAGATCGTCGGATATGTGGTCACGGACAAAGGCATGAAGCCGGTCCATCTGGTTCGGCGTCAGACCGCCCCGCAGCTCACGTATCGGTTGTCGATTTCCTTGCTGCCAACGCAGGAGTTCCACGCCCAGCAGGCAACCAAGAGTCTCCCCATAGACTTTGCCCATTGGCTGCGGAGCGGTGATAGCAGCCTCAAATTTACGCGCCGTATCCATCAGCCTGGGATCCGAAGCTGCCAGACGGGGTGCTATCTGCCCAAGGTCCAGATCTGGATGGAGTATGCCAGCACGAGGGTCCAGATAGACCTGCACGAATCGTTGGGTGGTTGCGGGTATGGTGAACCCGGAAAACACGGCCCCTGCCGGGACGATATGGAAGCGATTGGCGACATCGTGGAAATGGACGGGCTTCTCCCCGTCCACCTGCACGATGCTTTCTTTGCGGCTGCCACTGAGGCCGAAGCAGAGGTATAAGGCCGGGCCATCAAAGCGGAACTCATAACTCCGCGAGTTGCTGGCCGTCAGCAATTCCGCTGACACACCGGTCCAATCCGCTCGCACCAAAGGGCTAATGCGGTTTTCGAGAATCTGCAGCGACGGAAGCACGTCGACCCCCTGCTCACAATCAGACCAATCAGGTAATCAACGAGGTTACGATTCGAGAAATAGCAGAACGTGGCGATCTCAGCAAGGGAAATCGCCACCCGGCGTGGACAAGGCGGTCTTGCTGCTACATCTTGGCCTTTTTCCAAAGTTCATCCACCCGTGCTTTGGTAGCTGTGTCCATGGCGGCGACCTCCGGCCAGGGACGGGTGAAGCCTTCCTGGGGCCATTTGCGCGTGGCGTCGACTCCCATCTTGGAGCCGTAGTTGGGCAGGCGGCTGCTGTGATCCAGGGAATCGATCGGCCCCATCACCATCTCAATATCGCGCTGCGGGTCGATGTTATTCAGTGCCTTCCAAGCCACTTCACTCACGTTCTGCACGTCGACGGTATCATCCACTACCACGATGCACTTTGAAAACATCGCTTGGCCCGTGCCCCAAATGGAGTGCATCACCTTGCGGGCGTGGCCGGGGTAGGCCTTGCGGATGGAAACCAGAATCAGGTTGTGGAATACGCCCTCGGCGGGCATACAGATATCCACGACTTCCGGCAGTTGTAGCTTCATCAGCGGCAGGAAGATGCGTTCGACGGCTTTGCCCATCCAGAAGTCTTCCATGGGGGGCGGGCCGACGATGGTGGCGGAGTAAACCGGGTTCTTGCGGTGTGTGACGCAGGTGATGTGGAAGACTGGGTATTCGTCTTCCAGCGAATAAAAGCCGGTATGGTCGCCGAAGGGACCTTCGGTGCGGAGTTCGGCGAGGTCGACGTAGCCTTCCAGGACGATTTCGGCGCCGGCGGGCACCAAATGATCGTTAGTTTCGCTCTTCACCATCTTCACGGGTTCATTGCGCAGGAAACCCGCAAACATCATTTCGTCGATGTCAGGCGGCAACGGCGCGATGGCTCCGAAAGTGATGGTGGGGTCCGCGCCAATAGCGACGGAGATGGGCATGCGAGTATCTTTGCCCTGGGCCTTCAACTGGCGGTAATGGTCGGCGCCTTGTTTGTGGGTTTGCCAGTGCATGCCGCAGGTATTGCCGTCATACACCTGCATGCGGTACATGCCGCAGTTGGGTTTGCCGGTCCGCAGGCTGCGGGAAAAGACGAGGGGCAGGGTGATAAAACGTCCGCCGTCGTCGGGCCAGCAGTGCAGAATCGGGAACTCGTCGAGGGAGAATTCGCCTTCGCGCTTGATGACCTCTTTGCAGGGGCCGGTGCTGACCGTTTTCGGAAAAATGTTGCTCAGTTCCCCGAGCTTGGGCAACATCTTCATCGCGCCCAGAAAGCCTTCGGGTTTCTTGAGTTCCTTCAGTTCATTGATGCGGTCGGCAATTTCCTGGAAGTTGTCGACTCCAAGAGCCAGAGCCATGCGACGGTCGCTGGCGAAGGCATTGATGAGCAGGGGGTGCTGGGATCCTTTGGGTTTTTCGAAGAGCAGGGCGGGACCGCCACTTTTGACGGCGCGGTCCGCGAAGTCGGTGATTTCCAGGTATGGGTCGACCTCGAACGGAATTCGCTTCAGTTCTTTCTTCTTTTCGAGGGCTCGGATGAATTCCTGCAAGTCATCAAAGGGCATGAACGGGGAACCTTTCGGGGCGGGGCAGGGGGACCGCGCCGTAGTGGCGGATAGGTTCCGAGCCTCGCATTTACTATGATGATTCATTTGGGGCCGGATCGCCGCACAACGGGGCGAATCAGCACCGGCGCAGAGGGAGAGAACTTTGAGCAAACGAATCGCGTTGGTCACAGGGGCCAGCAAAGGAATCGGTAAGGCTGTTGCGCTATCCCTGGCGGCGGCCGGACATCACGTGGTGCTGGCGGCCCGGCAAGTAGACAAACTGGAAGAGTTGGCGTCGGCCATTCGGGAAGCTGGCGGCGAAGCCAGCGTACTCGCGCTCGATTTGGGCGACACGGCGGCCATCGACGGCAAAATCAAGGGATTGTTGGCAACCGTGGGTCAGGTGGATGTGCTGGTGAATAATGCTGGCATCACCAAAGACATGCTGGCCATGCGCATGAAGGCGGCGGATTGGGAAGAAGTGATCCGGGTGAATTTGACCGGCGCATTTTTGACCACCCAGGCCGTGATGCAGAGCATGATCCGCAACCGCTGGGGCCGCATCATTAACATCAGCTCCGTGGTGGCGCAGACCGGCAATGCCGGGCAGGCCAATTATGTCGCGTCCAAGGCAGGTATGATCGGGCTTACCAAAACCCTGGCTCTGGAGTTGGCGTCACGGAACATCACCGTGAATGCCGTTGCCCCGGGCTTCATTGAAACCGACATGACCGCCGTGCTGAACGACCAGATCAAGGAAAAGCTGTTGGGGCTGATTCCGGCCAAGCGCTTCGGGTCTGTGGACGATATCGCGAATACGGTTACCTTCCTGGCAGGCGACGGCGCATCCTACATCACCGGGCAGGTGATTAGCGTGAACGGCGGCATGGCTATGTAGGTGGTGGCTCCGTAGGTAGTCATTTCTACATTGGGGAATAAAGAAAGGGGCTGAGCCAGACCAATCCGGTCTGTCTCAGCCCCTTTCTCTTTTGATTGTGTGCCTTGGTTTAGGACTTGCCGCTGGTGGCGAAGTGCAGCTTACTCTTGCCCACCCAGCCACGTTCGATTCCCACAATTTCCCAGTTGGCGGAGCTTCGACGTAGATACACCTTGATGTCTTTTTCCGCGTTATCGCCGACAATGCGAGCTACCACATAGGCGCCGTTGGTGTTGCCAGGAACATCGAATCCAGTCGCTCCGGCGATAGCGTTTTCGGTTTCGGATTTGTTGTCGAAGTTCGCCCAAGTGACCTGGTAGCTGGGCGCGCCATACATTTCGTGTTTTACGCCAAGGTCTTCAAACGCGAGTCTGTTGCCTTCGACGCGGAACTTGTCTAGTGGGAGCACCTGACGGAAGAATACCTGGCCGATGCGATCCCTACGCTTGATGAGACACTCGACGACCCATTGGGCAGCGGCAGGATTGCTGTATTGGCCAGATTCGACGGCCCAGCGAATCTGGTCATCGGTGACGGCCATCACCTGTTTGGCAGCCCAAAAGGCATCGTCGGGGAGAGCGTTTTCAAAAGACGGGTTGATGTACTCCGGACGCCAAGCCATCGGGTCGAATGTCTTCCATTCAAAGCGGCCCACTGAAGGATAGTTCGGATAATAGGCTTTGGCCCACTCTGGAATATTCAACCCCAAAGTGAAGAACTGACCCGCAACTTCTTTCCAACTAAAGAGATAGTTGCCGCTGCGCGGGCTGTTGGGGCGCACGCTGGCGCTGCCGAGAGCCGAACCGAAGTCGATGAGATAGTGCATCACATACTTGCGGCCGCCATCTTCGTGCAGCATGTCGAGGCTGTTGATGGCGCGGGAATCATCATGACCCAGCCAGGCGCAATGCACCCAAAGTCCGCGCTGGTCACGACGGTGTTCATGGGGGACCGTGTCGTTGGGGTCATCATGCCGCGTTCCGAAGTAACGGTGCGGTCCCAGTGGCGTCCCCGGCAAATAAAGACTGGTGCTTCCACGGTAGCGGCCATCCTTTGCCTTCGGAACGCGCAGAAGAATCTCCGTGACGTCACGCTCAGTCATCGCGCGCTTTTTGCCATCGGGGCCGGTGAACTTGGTCTTGGGATCAATCTCCAACTGATCTCGTGTGAAATGCACGATATCGTTTTCCGGCACATGATAGCCGAGGGCATGGAAGAGCTTGGAAACCAGCGTATCGGTGGCCGTGGCCAGCTCGCTGTATTCCAGCGGGTCGAACTTCAGCAGGTAGCGACGGCCCTTGGAATCCTGAATCGTGAAGCCCGGCGTGACACCTTCGTTCTTCGCGGAGATCACCAGCCATTTGCCAGAGCTTTCCGGTGGGCCGACGTTGCTGGGACCCGCCTGAATCTCTTCCTTTGACATCGCCTTGTAGTAGTTCCGGTTGGCGTACCAGGAATTGTCGGGCACTTCCCCCAAAGTGTTCGTGGCGCCCGCTGCGTACACCAGCCGCTGTTTGCCGCCCTTGGGCTTGCGGTGGTTTAGCTCCCCCGGGGGTGCAAAGGGGTAAACCGCGAACTCGTAGTAATCACTGAGTGCTCGGAACTTGGCGCTATCCACATGGCGTGGGGCCGGTTCCTTCCACAAGGGATCGTCAGAATAGAACTTGTCCGCGCGGCTCATCCCCGGACCAATGCTTAGCATTAAGGCCGCTGCGGCTGCCAGACGACGTACAGAATGTCGCTTCATCATGTGAGGATTTCCCATTCGCTTTCCGGCCAATGTCTCTACTGATAGACGAAGTTGCTGGAGGTGCGCTGAAGAGCTGGGGCAAACGCGTCTCCAAACGCAAACCATACCTGGTAGCCCTCGTGGCTGAAGCCAACGTCCAGGCGAATGAAGGTGTTGTTCTGCGCGTTGAAGCGCATGCCGAAGCCGACGGCGGTTTCCATATCCTTGAAACTGAGTTCGCGATGGCGGCGGAAGACTTGGCCCGCATCGCCGAATACGGCCATATCCATGCCGCTAAACACTTCCCAGCGCCATTCCGCATTCAGCACCAGGCTGTTGTCATCGTAGAAGCGGAAGGGGCGATAGCCGCGTAGGTCGGTGCTGCCACCCAGTACGGATTGCAGATAGAACGGAACCTGCTGCCCATCTCGTGTGAAGGAATGGTTGCTGCGTGCCCGTAAAGCGATCACGCGGCGCTTGTTGAACATCGGGAAGTACTGCTGCAAGTCCACGGTGAGTCGGCTGAAATCAAAGCGGTTCAGGCTCTGATCGTTGTAGATGTTGTACTGCAGCGTGTAACTGCCTCCGGAGCGTGGACCTCCGGGATTGTCTCGCTTATCCACCTGGGCAAAGACTCCGTAGCGGAAAGAGTTTCCCTGCTCGTCGATGCCGGCCGTGCGAAATGGCGGGTACTGCTGTTCCGCAGAAATTAAGCGGTTGTGCGTGCCGGGGCCGGTATTCACCATCAGATAACCAGCGGAGGCTCCGAACTGGACGGAACGGATAGGCTTGAATGCCAGCGTGGTGTCGAAGGAGTTATCTTCCAGGCGGTAGTTGCTTCGGCCCGTCTTTTCCGAATCGGGTCCGGGGCCGTAGTAGTTCATGCGCGGATAGTTGTGCCGCACAGCCTGTAGGCGCCATTCCCACTTGTCGCCTTTTCCGAAGGCCGGGGCTCCGAATTCCACGTCGAGTTTCTGTGCGCCGGTAAAAGACGCCTGGGCCGCGGCGCGGAAGCTGAGTTCGCCCTTTGCCAAGTCCTGCCGCAGGTATTCCGGCCCGAGCGCAAAACCGGCTCCCGGCGCCAATCCGCCAAATTTTACCCGCACTCCTGCAATGCCCTGGGAAAGGCGCTCCAGAATTTTCTCATTCCTTACGCGGATGAGTGCCGCTTCCCACTTATTGGGGTCTTCCGGCGCGAGTTCGGCGGCTTTAGCGTCGCGAGCTGCCTCGATCTCCGCGGCGCGCGATTGCGGCTCGGTCGACGCGGGGACGGCCGTCTGAGCCATCGAAGCGCAGATAAAAAGCGTTCCGATCAACAGCTTGCGGAACACTGGTCCGGCCAACGAAATAAACCTCATGAAACCTCGTATACAAAGATCAGCGGCTTCACGAACATGGTGTCGCGATCCCCAGAGCGCATTGCTTCATGCTGCCTGAAGTTCAGCCGCTTAGCAACACACATTTGGATAGTCGTTGATAATTAGCCGGCGCATGGCCAACGACTAGTCTCCAGAGCTTTTTGAGCCGCTTTCCGGTGACGGCTTCCGTTCCAGGTTGACGATGATCGACTGGTTAGACCGCCGTAGATCCGCCAGAATCTGGTCACGGGACCGGCGCTCTGAGGGATGCAGGGCGCGTTCCCGGATATTCGATTCCAATAGCGGCCACAGCCGTTCACGGATGGTGTCCGGCAGGATGGTTTCCAAATACTCCAGCGCTGTTCCGCGCAGGTGCGGATCTGTGGTGTGCAGACCCTTGAATGCGATCTGGAGAGCTTCTCGCGGAAGCACCAGCGCAAGCAGCGTGAAGACGTGTTCCAGGCCTTTATTCGTGCGGTCTTTCAGAATCTCGTCGAAGTACGGGTCTTCGTCTTTGTCATCAATCTGCTCTAGCAGGCGATAGCTGCTCCAGACGGTTTTGCTGACGAAACACTCCCGTTCAATCGAGCGATAGATTCTTCCGGGTTCGATGATCAGCCCACCATCCGCTTTGGTGACGCTGGCGAGCGCTTTGCCGCAACGGAAGCGAACTTCGAAACGCTGGTCTCGCAAACCCTGCAACAGAGCTTCGACGGTCAACTGGCTGGGGCGTGTCGCCAAGACACGAGGCACGCGGCGTCTCACTGCGAAATCGCCATCGCGCCGCAGCATCGCGTCGGCCAACTGGCCTTCAATCGGGTCGTTCGCAAGACGAAGCGCGCGAATTGCTGCCTCGGCGACATCGTCCCAGGCCAACAGTTGAATCACCGCAGGTATATGTAGGGCATCGAGAGGCTGCTTGCTGTGCAGTTCCATCAACACGCGGTGCAGGTCCCCAGAGCGTAGGGTCTCTAGCCGGGCAATCGCCGGGTCGCTGTTTCTGGAGGTTGCAGTGGGGGCCGGATTGATGCCTGCTTGATCGGCTTTCTTGGCGGACCATGCAGCCTCATAAACCTGATTGGAGCTTCCGCCAAACTGCAACGGGTTGTTCGCGCCGCCATGTGGAGCGGTGGCGCGTCGTAACTTTGCGTCGGTCTCGCTTAACTCCGTCGCAGCCTCGTGGGAATGAGCGGCTCCCGTCGAGCCCATCAGACGGGCGAGCATGCTTTCCTGGGAGTTTCCGCTTAGCGAGATATCCTGCAGGCTGCCCATGATGACACTTTCGGTGTTGAAGTTGGGCAGTTGGTCATTTTCGCTTTCGATTTCGCGGGCGCGGCTGATCAGACTAGTCTCCAACGCGTTCACGTACATCTTGCCCATGCGGTAGGTCAGAAAGCCCGCGACGGCGCTTAGCCCTCCACCAATGACCAGGGCCGCAGTCGGGACCGTGCTCATGCCCGTCATCAGCAAGCCTTGCAGCAGAGCGCCTCCGGTGGCCTCACCCAGACGGTCAGCGCCGACGTCAATAATGGTTTTGCTGGCGCGTTTTTCCTGATTCGTAACCGGGGTGTAACAAACTTCATAGCCGGAACGGTAGATCGACCCACGAATGACCGATTCAAAGCCGCGCAGCATAACCAATCCGGGTAGGCCGGGAACCGCCAGTTTGGCCGCGACTCCCGCAAAGTAAGCGGCTGGCAACGCCAGCAAACTCTGGGTTAACCCGAAGCGCTGGAAGAAATAGGGGGCCACCAGAGATTGCATCAGAAAGGTGCCGAGCCCACTGAGTGCATAGAACAATGCAAAGAAACTGACCAGTTGTTCGCCTCGGCCCAATACACCGGCCACGCCGGATTTGAACACGTAATCCAGCAGTCCGGCGCTCATGGTCACCAGAAAAACCAGGGATGCCAACGTAAACAGGTAGCGGTTGGTGCGGATGTAACGGAATCCCGCGATGAAATCCGTGGTGCTGGCTGCTGCCGCCGGTTTCCGATCCGGGTTCTGCGAAGAGGTCGGCGAAGCCAGGCGGCGGACCATCAGGTAGGCGACGAACTGCAGCACAGCCAGCATCGGAAAGAGGCTGACCGGCCCGTAGTGATCTGCCACCACGTCGGCCAAGCCCCCGCTCAGCAGGCCCCCCAGCGTGCCGCCAGCGGTAACGCGCGCGAATACGCGCTTGGCTTCGCGGGGGTCGAAACGCTCGTTCAGCAGGCTCCAGTAAGAGGAAAGCAGAATGGCATTCGGCCCGATCATGTATACATAAAACGCGATCGAGCTGAACTTTGGGTTGAATGCGTACAGCGCCCACAGCGCCAAATGCGAAGCGCAACTTGTCAGCAGAGCCATCGGCACGAGTTCCGCCGGAGACCGCGTCGCCAGCTTGCGTGCCCAAAGCACCACCAGAAAAACAGACGTGATGGCCGCGGCCACCGTCATGCGCGGCAGGTATTCCACCGGAAAGTTCAGCAGAAATAGCGAATCGCGTGCGGCCTTGCCGCTAATCATGTGGGCCATCAGAAAGACGGCGCCCAGGATGGCGATGAGAGCGGCTTGGTCTCGGGGCTGGGAGGGACGAGTCATTGCGAGGATAAGCCAAACGGGATGTCTGCGTTACGTTGCACACCCGGCCCAAGGTCAGGAACTGAGGGTTCACTATGTATGATAGTGGAAATGAGTCAGAGTGAGACGCTCGCCGACAACGCGCTCTTTCGCGAGCGTCTGCAGCAGTGGGAAGATATGCTCGCCCTTGCGCTGCGTGGCAAGCGGGAGGTTATCCGTCTGAGCCTCGCCTGCCTGCTGGCTCGCGGCCACCTGCTGATTGAGGACGTGCCCGGTGTGGGGAAGACCACTCTGGCCCAGGCCCTGGCTCGTTCGGTGCAAGGCGAGTTTCACCGGCTGCAGTTTACCAGCGACATGCTGCCTGGCGACGTATTGGGCGTGACGGTCTATAACGCGCGTACCGAGAGCTTTGAGTTCAAACGCGGCCCGATCTTTACTAATTTTCTGCTGGCCGACGAGATCAACCGTACCACCCCCAAGACGCAATCCGCGTTGTTGGAAGCCATGAATGAGGGACAGGTGAGCGTCGACGGCGCCACCTACAGGCTGGCGGACCCCTTCATGGTGATCGCTACCCAGAACCCGGTGGAGCACCACGGCACCTATCCCTTGCCGGAAAGCCAGCTAGATCGCTTTCTGCTGCGGCTTCGCATCGGCTACCCGGACGTAGAGAGCGAAAAGTTGATTTTGCGCGGCAGAGACCCCGAGCAGGACCTCCTGGACCAGACCCATAAGGAGCCTCTGTTCCAGCCCGACGAGTTGCAGGCCATCCGCCGGGAGGTAGATCGGGTGCAGGTGGACGACGCCGTGGTGGAATACATGCTGGCGATCGTGAACAAGACGCGGAACTACGATCTGCTGGCATTGGGCGTCAGCCCGCGGGGCGCACGCGCCATGTATCGGGCCGTACAGTCCCTGGCTCTGCTCGAAGGTCGCTACTACGCAATTCCGGAAGATGTGAAGACACTAGCGGTGCCCGTGCTGGCTCACCGTGTGCTGCTGAATACCCGCGCCAGCCTAACCCAACGTTCCACGGATTCCACCGAGAAGGTGATCAAAGAGATCCTCACCCAGGTGGCGGTGCCGATTTAGGCGTCCCTACACGTTTTGTGGAGTTTGTGGAACGGGCCTACTACTCCTTTGATGGGGTGGATCTACTTTTGGTTCTCTAGTGTAAACAGTTTGGTGGGATTTTGCCATGCTTCTTCAGCCTTGGACAGATTGCATCGAGATTGCGGTAACGTAGAGGAAATATCAGGACTGATCTCCCTGCTCCTGCCAGATCTACCCCCCAATCTTTCATGACCATCCCCGATCGTTTGATGCCAGGCCACTCCTTTGCTCGAGCGTTGCTATTCCTGTGTGTCTTCATTCTCCATTCGCCTGCTGCGGACGTTGTGCGTTTGGACAATGGAGATGAAATTCATGGAACCCTGCGGGAGTTGGAGCAGGGGACTTTGCATCTGGATGTTGACTACGGAAAGAACCTGTTTGAAATCGCCTGGGCGCGTGTGGTTTATGTGGAGACGACCAGCACCCTGACCGTGGAAATGGCGAATGGCCACCGTCACACCGGTACTTTGACCACATCGGCGGAAGATCCATCGGTGATTCTGATTCATTCCAACACGGAAGTAATCCCTGTGCCCAGGCACAACATTCGCGCCATGTTGCAGGCGGAAAACGGTCGCTGGGGAGCCTGGAAGAATAGCCTGGATGTCGGATTCAGTTTGGCGCGGGCCGGGAACGCCAATCAGATATCGATGGGCGGCGCCACCACCTACAGTGGCCAGCGCATGCTTGGTTCCGGCAAAGTGAACGTGGTACATGCATCACAGAACGACCACACCGTAGGGCGGCTCGACGCCAATGGCAGTGTGGGCGTGGTGCTGGCTGATCGTTGGTTCGCTTTGACGTCCATGAATTTCCTTTCGAGTTCGGAGCAGCAACTGGATCTGCGCAGTACAGTGCTGGCGGGTGTTGGTCGCTTCATTTACCGTACAAGCGCCTCGGAATTTTCGACGCTTTTTGGTGTTGCAGGCTCCCATGAGCAGTTTTCCACTCCGGACGTCCCGTCGGCAGGGACCTCTGAGGGTGTATGGATGACATCGTTGAATGCCTATGGCATTCGAGGTACGAAGGTCGATTTCATTACCAACTGCGTCGTCTATCCCGGAATCTCGGAACGGGGTCGCCTGCGCTATACACTGGCATCGGAAATGCGCTGGGGCTTACCGAAACGATTGCATTTCAATGTGCGCTTTTTGAATAGCTTCGACAATCGGCCGATTAACAACGCGTCCAAGGTCGACTATGTCTTTACCACCGGCCTTGGGTGGACTCTGTAGTCGAGGGTTTTCCTATTGCTTCTGAATCAGATCCTGTCGGTCCTTCGATTCCCACGCTGCCTGACGCCAAGCGGTCCAGCGCGGATAGTCCGTGAGGCAGCCGTGCGCAAGATGACGATTCCAGCGTTCCACCATATGCAGTATCTGATTTCCGCAGTGTTCCTGACGGCCATGGGGTTTCAGTCTCTGTGTGCACAGGAACTGCCAGCCGGTTCAGAATTGCAGATCCGGCTACAACAGACGGTATCCTCTTTCGGTTCGCGGACAGGTGACTTGTTTCAGGGCATCGTGATTGCTCCGGTGGAACGTGATGGCCAAGTCATCATTCCATTGGATACTCAAATCACGGGTGCAGTAACGGGTGTGCGTCGGGTTGGACTGGGCTTCGTCAGAGAGTCCGCTTCCATCCGTCTGTCGTTGCAATCCCTACGCTTGCCAGATGGGACACTGCGACCCCTGGCCGGAAGCGTTAGCAGCGTGGACAACGCGAGGGAAACCGTCGATGCCACTGGACGCATTCGGGGCATCCGCGCGACCGCAAGCCTATCCAGTGTGATTTCGGGTCTCGCCGTTTCAGCCACGGTTCTGGACCCGATGTTTCTTTCGTATGGCTTGGCGTCCTCGCTATCGGTTTTCCGCATTCCGGAATCTGAGATCATTCTGCCGCCGGGAACAGAATTGCGTTTTGTCACTACCCAGGCTGCGGCGCTGCCGCTGATGCCGCAACCACCAGTCGCCAGGATTGTCGGTGACCAAGCCGAAGCATTGTCTACCCTCGTGCACGACCTGCCCTTTCGCACAACCACACAAGGAAGCAGCATCCCGTCCGATTTCACTAACCTTGCCTTTCTGGCCGAAGAAGGCCAATTGCGGTCTGCATTTGAGGCAGCAGGCTGGGTAGAGACCCATGCGCTCAATGCTCGGTCCACTTACCATACGATGCGTTCCATCGTGGAGAACCAAGGCTATCGGGAAGCGCCGATGTCGGTTCTGCTGCTGGAAGGACAAGCGCCTCGCATCACCTACGCAAAAACGCTCAACACGTTTTTCCAACGCCATCATCTACGGATTTTTGCCAGTGATGCCAGGTTCGGAGGCCAACAGGTGTGGACCGCTTCGTCCACCCACGATTCCGGCATCGGTTTTTCGGTTCGCGATAAGACCTTCATTCACCTGATCGACCAGGATATCGACCGGGAACGCGAGAAGGTGGTGAACGATCTGATGCTGACAGGTTGTGTGGATAGCGTTGAGCGCGTAGAGCGTCCTTGGCTTCCCGATGATGCCAGCAACGCTACGGGTGACGCCTTGCGTACGGATAAGAAGATAGCCGTCGTGCGTTTTTCGGCCTGTGAGAATCCGAGGCGCGCCAATGTTTCCATCTTGGATAAAGATCCGGCGACTCGCCCCTCTATGCCTACGCGCAGCGCAAGGGATGCTGTGTTGAGCCTACGAAACGATTTGGTGCGGGGCAATATAGGCTATCAAGGCTATGCAGGAATTCGTATGCTCTTCAGCCTACGTTCCGCGAAAAAGAACAGCGGAGAGGGGGCTCTTGCAGAGTTCAACTATGGCGGAGAGACTTGGAAAATCGTACCGAGTGAGCAACGGCTGGGCGTCATGCCTGACGCGCCGAAGGCACACCATCGACGGCATCTCGGTTTTCATGTTTTTGATACGGCTCCCAATACCTACCAGAACTTTCTGGAATTCAGCCTGAGCGGTGGCTACTCCCGTTTTGGAAATGAGCGCTTTTCCACGCAAGCCATATCGGCAAACCTCCCCGAACAGCAGAGCGGGCCAGTGACCATTCCTCTTCTTGCCCACACCTCTCTTCGCCCGGGAGCCAGTATTGCGCTGAATACCACTTTTCATGCCCACAAGTTCCTGTCTCATGAGCTCGGCTTCACCCACAACGGCGGTGAACTCAACATTCACTTGGTGTCAGCTGATAGCGTCGTTCCCCGGGTGCGTGGCAATATCGCAATCCGACAGTTTCACTACGCTCTGCTGACACACCTAAGACCCAACGGAAAGCGCTTTCGGCCATTTGTGGCCATTGGTGGGGGATACCAGGGGATTCATTTGACGGAGGATGCGGTGGGGCAGAGTCGACTTCTCCGCTTCACCTTCCGTGAAGTGAACGCGTTCTACCGTGCGTTTCGCTTCGGAAGTACGCCGCCGCTGGAGGGTGGCGGCATTTTTCAGCCCACGTTACAGTACGGCGGCGGTTTTCGGTTCTACCTCACTCGGCATCTGGCGCTGCGTGCTGATTGGCGCGAAACACTGTCCAGGCAGCCAGACTTTTGGACAAAGTCGTACCCCTCGTTGCTTAGTGCCGATTTGGAAAACGGGGCTCAGCTGATACCCGGTCGGCTTACTAGTCACCAATCCCTGCGACAGCAACGCATCTCCATCGGCATCGGCGTCACTTTCTGAGGCGTCGGAGCCAAGTGCGAAGGTCCTCTATTGGCATAAAGTGCCATGCCAATAGAGGACCTTCGCGAAATCTGTCATCGGATCGCAGTCAGTTCGTTTCGCAGCCAAGTGATGGCGTTTGAGACCGCTGCAGGCGTCATGGAGTGGCCGGTGCGGTGGTTCAAGAACACCAGTTTGCCTGCTCCACCTTTTGCTGTGTAGTCCCCGGCAGCCTTCTGCAACACCGGCACACTTTTATCTCCATCCGAATCGTTGCCGCCAATCAAGAGGAAGGGGCGTGGCGCGATCAACTGCAGCAGTTCATGCTGGTCTGTGCCTGCGGGAAGCTTCTGCAACTGCTCTCCCCAATACCAGGGATCCTGATAGTTGGTGAACTCAAAGGCGATGCCGGGTTCGGAGGATGCGACGGCGCTGATGCGAGAGTCAAAGGCCGAAGCATAGAGCGCCATCTTGCCGCCCAGGGAATGACCGAAAATGCCAATGCGTTTTGGGTCGACTTCGGGCTGGTCAGAGAGCCAATCCACCACATGGCGGGACTGCCAGGCCCAGAAGCCAAGTCCGGTGACTCCCGGATAGAGTCGTTCGGTATCCGCCACTACTTCGAGTGTCCCGACTCCCTGTGCTTCGCCAGACCATCGAATTGCCAGTGCCGCCATGCCTTGCTGTACAGCCAGCAGCGCCATGGATCGTGGGCTGGGAGGCAAATAGCGGCGACCACCGAGGTCCTTTCCGGCAGAGGTATCGACGTCATAAAACGGCACAATTACCGTTGGCAGTTTGGTGTGCGGGCCAGCGCCAGCCGGCAGCATCAGCAGGGCTCGCCAGGGTACGCCCGGCGCTCCCTGGAATTCCAACAGGCGTCCGGTCCAAGTGGCTTCCGTGTAGGTCTCGAGTTGTTGGACGCGGATCGGGTGTGTCAGGGGTTGGGGCTCCCCGAGCGTCGACAGCCAGAGGCTACGGATTTTCTGCGTATCGGTCGCTACCTTGGGGGATGGGGCGTTGATCGGGCCAACGTCGGGAGTCTTGCGGGGCGGCAGGGAAATAGTCGCCCCTGGGATGGAACGCGCGAGTCGCATGCCAAGGAATGGACTGCCTAGGTCGGGGTGGAACGAGGAGCGGAAGGCATGATTCCAGTTGCGCTCGCCTGTCAGAAAGGATCCACCGCGCGCCAAACGTTCCCAACCGGTCTGTGGGCCTGCCGGATTGTCGACGGTATCAATCAGGCGATCGGCATGGTAAAAGTCCCAACACCATTCCCATACATTGCCGAATGCGTTCCGGATTCCGGAGCCCGTGGTGGGGCCTTCTGTGACCGGGCTGGGGCCTTGGTCTGCCCGCTGCCTGACCGCTGCGATGGAATTGCCGCTCCGGTAAAGATTCGATTGCTTCAGCAGGGCCTCTGGCACAGGACTGGGGTTTCCAATCGCGGCGAGCCATTCGGCCTCGGATGGCAGACGGTAGCCGGTGCATTCCCGGTTCCATTGGCCATTTTCCCCATAACAACGAGTGAGTTTTTCCTGATCGCTGCGTCGGTTGCAGTAGGCGATGGCGTCGTTCCAGGAAATATTAACCACGGGAAGCTGGGCGTTCTTTGTCGGAGACGGGTTCCTTCCCATCACTTGCTCAAATTCCGCTTGGGACAGCTCGTTTTCTGCAATCCAGAACGGAGAAGTCCGCACTTCCATCGGTACGGAAGACGCTCCCTCGGTCACCGTGGTGGCGCTGGTCTCCACCTTCACAAAGCCTACGGGGGGCTTCGCTGCGGTCTGTCCAAAGCCAATCGCGGCGCTCCCCAGGAGCAAGAGGGAGGCGGTCAGCAGAGATGACGTCCAATTGCGGATGGGAGAGATGCCGGTTGGCAACAAACCCTTGTTGGTGCGGAACATGTAGTGAGGCACGGCTATCACGTGTACCACGCTCCGGGGACACCCTCAAGTGCTTCTTGGCAATTCGTCGACGGACCCATGAAAATTGATCTATCTTGATTTTTCTCATGGTGCGGCCATAACACAGTAGCTTATTTTGTCGAAGCGCTGGGATGGGCGGCAAGTGCTATGATTCTGGCGTTGGGTTGTCAGCGATGGGGCGCAGGCCCGTCGTCCACTTATCCTTAAGGAGGACAGAACAGAGTTTGGCAATCGATTTCCAGTCGAAAGACACACCGTCACCACGGTCCAGCTCGCCAACCGGTGATCTATGGACACGACGGTCTGTGTGGGCCAGCCTGTTGGGCACATTCGTTCTTGGTTCTTGCTCCACCCCTGCTCCAGCGCCACTGCCTCCGACCAAAGATCCTGAGTTTCCTGCGGTCGTTCTGAATGGCGATGCGCCGCATCCCACCGTAGTGCGTGATGGCAAGGACTATTACCTTACCTATTCCTCTTTTCACGCCTCGCCCGGGCTGCCTATCTGGCATTCGCGAAACCTGCGCGAATGGACGCTGATCACCCGAGCATTGCGTAAGTATGTGGGCGAAGTGACGCAGCCGGAGCTGTTGAAGCACGGGGATCTGTTCTACCTCTACTTCGCGGCCAAGGGCACGGTTTGGGTGACCACAGCCAAGACGCCAGCTGGCCCCTGGGGGGACCCGACCAGTCTGAAGGTGGAAGGAGGAGGGCCCGGCCACGTGGTGGCTCCCGATGGCAAACGCTTTCTCTATTTGAATGGCGGCCATTCCGTGGAGCTTGCGGCAAATGGTCTTTCCACGGTGGGAAAGGTAGCCCAGGTTCTGAAGGCCTTTCCGTATCCATCGGATTGGCAACTTCCTTGTGACTGCCTGGAATCTGCCAAAATCATCCAACGCAATGGCAGCTACTACTTGTTGGCAACGGAGGGCGACGGGTCGATCCGGCCTGAGACTCCGAAACCGGAGCCTCCGAAGCAGACGGCTCGCAGACGCAGAGGCTCCCGGCGCCAAGCCGTTCCGGTAGAGGAACCCAAGGTGGAGTCCCCTGTTGTGGTGGCAGAACCGCGCCCGATCATTCTGGCTGCCCGCGCCTCTTCCCCCTTGGGTCCCTGGGAACCAAGCCCCGCGAACCCGCTTCTAGGCCCGCCTTCCCAGGCTGGTGACTGGACGGCCCGTGGCCATGCGACCATCGTCCAGACCGAAGGCGACGCGTGGTACGCGATCTATGATGCGGTGAACCAAAAGGAACCTGAGCTTGGCAGGCAACTGATTGTGGAGCCCATTGCCTGGACCAAGGACGGTTGGTTCGGTTTCGGATCCCGAAGCTCGCAGGATTTCAGCCCGCGTGTCATCCGCAACCACGCGCTGCGTCCCGATGATTTCACGTCGGCCGAACTGGGCTTGCAATGGCAGTTGGATGGCGATCGCTTTCTTTCCGAGTACGTGCTGAAGGAAGGGGCGTTGTTGCTGCCCGGACAAGCGGGGCGAACAGCAGTGCTCTACGCCTCCGCCTCCGACCCAAGTTTCGAGATTTCCGTCAAGCTGGAAGCCGCAGGGTCGGCGGACTGCGGGTTGGTTCTATATCGAGGTACGGAGAATCAGGGCACGGAGAGTTTCCAGGGAGTTGGCTTTCAGAACGGTCGGCTGGCGACTTATGTGGACGGCAAAGCCCAGATAAACAAAGACATCAATGCCCCTCGCTGTCGCTATGTGAAGTTGGTACTGCGAGGTAACAGCCTCAGCTACGCCTATGGAGAGAACGGCCAGCAGTGGTCGGAATTACCTGAGAGTGCGGCTCTTTCAGCGTCTGCGGCCAACGGATTACGCGCACTACGCCCTGCGGTGTTTGTACGCGGCAAGACGACACTGACGGTGGACGACTTCTTCTATCGCGCGATTCGGGATTGATCCCTCCGACCCGTGCAGCGTCGCGGAGGGAAACCGCCTTGCGAGACTACAGTCGGTCATTGCGGAAGTTTCCCAACGGTGGCTTCGTTTCGTAATCTTGCCCAGTGTCCCCAACTGGTGTGCGGCCGTGTCTTAACCTGTACTACTCAGCTACCATCCGTGTCCGGCGAGAGCAACGCGCTAGGATGGAACTAGATGCGCAAATGCGACGGAGCCCGGATTCTTGTTCTCTGCCTGATGGCTCTGCTGGCCTTTCCACTGGTTGCGAGCACGACGCCAGAGGATGATCTGGATGCCGATGGCCTGCCCGATCAACTGGAGCAGGAGCTTTTGGAACGTTTCCTTCCCACTTTCTACGTCAGTGCAGGGGACTGCGACGTCTCACCTTCTCGCTTTGCCCCAGGTTCCGTCGACCCGCGGCCCATAGACCGTGATGGCACCATCTACGGCCAGGCATTCCCGGCGCCTGCGGGCCCCAACGGCCCTCGCATTGAACTCCACTTTTATCACCTGTGGGGCAAGGATTGCGGTCGGTTCAGCCACTCGCTAGATGTCGAGCATGTGGCCGCGTTAGTCGAGCTTTCTCCCGCCGTTGGCGTGTCGGACGCCCGGGCAGCGGACGGTATGGACTCGAACGGACTTGTTCAGCCGAAGCGGCCTGTCGGGCCGAATCCACAGCGTCAGTCAACCCCCGTGTCCGCATCGAAGGGGATGGAGCAGCCGTGGATGGCTGGCGATGGATGGAAAGACGCCGAAGGTTGGCGGTGGGTGGCGCGTTATTGGTTTGCTGCCGGGCATGAATCTACGGTGTGCGATGTCAGTCACGCCGCCAAAGCCCCCACCCTGCTGGCGGAACACGTGGGGCCGGAAGTGTGGATTTCTACGGGCAAACACGCATCTTACCTGGCCCTGGAACGCTGCCGTTTTGGGTGTGGAGGCGACACCTGCCCGGACATGCAGCGTCTACGCGTGGCGGGTGTGATCAATGTTGGCGAACAAGGTGCTCCGCTGAACGGATCGACATGGATTGCCTCCAAACGCTGGCCGTTCACGGACAAACTGGCGTCCCGGTTCCCTGCCGTCGCCATCGCACGTATTGATGCTGCCAAGCCCGAAAGCATTGTCGCTGTGAACGAGGCGCTACCTCCGGTGCGAGCCACCATTCTTGCTGGCGGTGAGACGCTCGACGGTATGGCCACCGGTGGCCGACACACCGGTGACGCTATCCGGACTGGACACGGTTCCACGGAGAACGCATTGGGCAAAGCCGCCGAGTCCACCGGCGGCGCTTTGCGGAAATCCGTAAGGGCGGTACACCGTGCGCTGGGCGGGAGCGCGTCACCCCCCGAGAAAGCTCAAAACATTCGGAAGACCACCGAAGCTATCCAAAAGAATTAGTAAGGCTGAGCCAGCCCGGTCATGATCGTAGGCCCCTGTGTATGTTGCGCTTCGTTGCCCCGTGCCCGGCCTTAGTAATTCTGCCTCTGTCGTGGACTCAACTTCAGGCGCTTATCGATATGGTTCCCGAGGGCTGCAACGTTTCTTCGTCCTCATCGTTGTGGAGGATCTGTTCGGCCGCCTGCTTGTTGTCGGTAATCTGCTGATTTGCCAACTGTTCCACGGCGTGGGTCCACCCTTCCAGCAGGGGTTGCAAGATGCATTCGCAATTGGTTAGCGAGTCACTTTCCGGATGCGCGGCAGCTTGCAATAGTTCGTGTAGAAGGTATTCATAAATGGAGGCTAGACGCATACCCAACACGCCTCCAGCTTCGACGTTTAGGGAACCGACGAGTTCCAGCACGCAACTGCTGGCTCGGCTGATGGAGCGCGCTCGCGTAGGGATATCGTTGGCGGCTGCCGCTTCGCGCGCTTGGCGCACGGCGTCGAGTGCAGCTTCATACAGAATCTGAGTCAATCCCTCCGGACTTGCCGAGTACACGCGGCTTTCCAAGTACGCATCTTCCTGTACCTGATACATCGTCAGTAATTCTCCTTGCGCTCGGGCGGCGCAGAATAGGACCTAGCACCACCGAAGGCAGCACCACAGAAGGCGCTGAACGGCGCCTAGATAGCGCAGAACGAACGCGCCACGGCCGTAAGGCGTAAGCCATACTCACCTAGGCATCGCAGGGTGCAAAGCAAAGGCAACCACTGTTGCACCCAACGTGACGCCGCAAGTCCATTCCCCATCGAAGTTCCATCCTGTCGCCCTAATCCCTGCCAAAACGTAGATCGGCAGAATCGTCTCCTTCCATGAGGTGCTTTAGTTGTTCGCTGACCTCTAGCACGTATTCCGGAGGAAATTGCCGTACTACTTCTCCGGTTTTCTTATCGACCACACGCACCAGAGCCATCTTGGTGCGCCGGTCAATCACAAAAGTCAGTTCGCTTTCTTCTCCGAACAGTTCCGCAGCGTTCACCAGACGGACGGCCTGCACGAGGTCGCTGTTCTGTACGGGAGCGGTTGTGTTGAATTGGCTATCTGCCACGGCCACAGCACCTTTGTGGTCGCGCGGGATTTCATTGACGACATAGTTGTCCATGGCGGTCCCCCGAAATGTCTTCGGTCGATGCGTCGGCGGGTGGGCTGACGGCAAGTGAAGCCCAGACTTCCTGGCGAGGATGCGCGGCGCACCTGCACGCGACTCGACCCTTGGGTCTGCTTATCGGAAGTTGCAAGGGAAACTTTAGGGCTTCGGTTGCCAGGGAGTGGACAAGTTGGACTATGCGCAGTTTGCCCGTGGCAGCTGTGGAAAAGGGGACCTCAGCGGAGGTCCCCTTTGGGGAAATGGAACACTGTCGGATGACAGCTAACTTAGGGGATCTCGCTACTTAGTTGCCGATGCCACTTGCTTGTGCGCAGGCAGCAGTCGAAGTACGTTCTCCATCAGCTTCATGCCGTTATCAGATTCAGCAGACAGAATCGATTCCGGATGGAACTGCACGGCTTCCAGTGGCAGTTCCTTGTGTCGCACGCCCATGATGATTCCGTCTTCGCTCCAGGCTGTTACTTCCAGGCAGGCAGGGAGTTTTTCCGGAATGGCGTAAAGCGAATGGTAACGGCCGATGATGAAGGTCTCCGGCAAACCCGCGAATACGCCCTTGCCATCGTGGGTCACGTTCGACGGTTTCCCATGCATGGGGTAGGGAAGAATTCCCAGTTCACCACCGAAGGCCTCTACCATGCCCTGCAGCCCAAGGCAGACTCCGAAAATCGGTAGTCCGCGTTTGGCAGCCTCGTTCACCAGAGCCGGCACTCCAAACTCTTCTGGACGGCCAGGACCCGGAGATACCAGCACGAGATCCGGTCTGATCTCTTCGAGTAATTCCAAGGGGAAGCCCGCACGATAGGTAATGACTTCCGCGCCGGTCTGTCGTGCGTAGTTCGAAAGCGTGTGGATGAAGCAGTCGTTGTTATCCACGAGCAGAAGGCGTACACCCTCACCTGTGGATTCGGCGGCGCGTCGTTCGATGGCCTTGGGAGTATCGCCGCCCAAGGCGCGGAAGAAGGCCGCTGCTTTCTGGCGAGTTTCTTTCTCTTCCATCTCCGGCACGGAATCGTAGAGCAGCGTCGCGCCCACGTTGTAGCGGGCCACGCCATCGCGCAGATGTACCGTGCGAATGGTGATGCCGGTGTTCATGTCGCCATTCAGGCTCAACATGCCGATGGCGCCACCATACCAGCCACGGGCGGTCTTTTCCAGAGACTCAATCGTCATCGCGGCGGAACGTTTGGGCGCGCCAATCATGGTGACGCTCCACATGTGGCTGAGGAACGCGTCCAGGGCGTCAAAGCCCGGAGCCAGCATGCCTTCGACATGGTCCACAGTGTGGAACACGCCAGCATAGGATTCAATCAGCCGGCGTCCGATAACGCGTACCGATCCGGGAATGCAAACACGACTCTTGTCGTTGCGGTCGACATCCGTGCACATCGTCAGTTCGCTTTCCTCTTTGGTGGAGGCAAGCAACTCACGGATGTTCTGCGCATCGCGCATGGGGTCTCCCGTACGTACGGCCGTGCCCGAAATGGGACAGGTCTCGATGCGTCCGTTTGCCGAGCGAATGAAAACTTCTGGCGAAGCGCCGATCAGCTGTTCTTCGCCGAACTGTAGGAAGAACTCGTAGGGGCTGGGGCTATGGCGCTGCAAGCGGCGGAACAGTTCCGCCGTGCTGCCTTCAAACTCCGTGGAGAACGTGCGGCGCAACACGACTTCGTAATAGTCGCCCTTGCGCATCCCTTCGCGCACCACATCCACGTTGGCCATGTACTCTTCGGCCGTATGGTCAGATACGATTTCTCCGGAACGGAAGCCCGCAGCTGTTTCGATGGGCCGACCATCGCGGTCCAGGCCGAGGGTGGATATTCCTTCGTAGTCGAAGTCGTACTGCCAACGCTCGATGACCTCTTTGCGGCGATCGACAAAGAAGATGTCGTCGCACAGGAAGAGGTGCAGATCGTTCTGCTCGTAACGAGGATGCTTCAACTCGATCGGATCGAATTGGAAGAGCAGGTCGTAACCGAAGGATCCCACCAGCGCGAGGTGGGCATCGTCCATGCCTTTGAACTCTTCAATCAATCGGCGTAGGATGCTGAAAGCCGAGGGCTGCTTGCTGCGTTCCTCTTCCGGGAAAAGAGCGGGCAACGGCTTCAGAATGCCGTGAATGCCGCCAGCCTCCATGGAAAGGGATTCCCAATCCGGATGGCTCTCCAAGACCGGATAGAGCATCTGGCACAGCATCGCGCCACGCGTGTTCAGCGGGCGGAAGACCAGGCTGCGGCCTTTGCCAACGATTTCCAACGGGGGGCACACGGAGGCGATATCCCAACGCGAATATCGCCCGGGATATTCGTAGCCGGAGGAAAGGTAGAAGCCGCGGCGAGTTTCCAACCGGGCCAACAGGTCTTCCATGCTGTCCGCAAAGGGGACCGTCGTCAGCACGCGGGTAACGGAAATGCCGCCGGGAGTAGTGAAGTAGCTGGTTTCCATGGGATGTACGGGGCTAGGGGGCGCCTTGCAGCAAACCCCAGCGGACCAGTGCTTTCAGAATAGCATTGGGGTGAAAGGCGTCCTTAGCCGCTATGCCCGAAGGAAGATAGAGCCCACTATTGTGGGAGCAGGACGCGGTACATCCCCGCCTTAAACGCAACTTTCAGTTTTCCCCTAGCTTCCAGGTCTGCGATTTCCGCATGCAAGGCAGCGGCTCCTTCCAGACTCTGGTCTGGGCTCGCCACGACGACATAGTTCGCATCGGGCGGCAGGCTTTTGGGCGGGATCAGCAATTGAATCGGGGATTCGGTCCCTGCGGATGAGTAGAACAGCGGGTAGGGGTTTGCCTCGAAAGACCGTAAGGCCTTGCGACCGGTGAGTCGGTACAAGATAGGGTCCAGTGTGCCAATGATGATGGTCAAGGGGCTTGTGTTTTCGCGAATCCAGCTAGCGGCTGCCAAAAAATCTGGCCATGACCTGGGGCTGGATGGGCGACCGTTTGTCGTTATCGCCGAACTTGCGGTGACCGATTCCCGTCTGGAGAGAGCTTGCCGATAGCCGTTCCAGATCGGTGGAACGATAAGTGCGATTAAGATGGCTGCGCTACCGATGAGATTGGGACGAATACGCAGTTTTGCCAGCCCCAGAATCGAGAGCCAATAGATCCAGGGGAGCACTACAAGCGTGAATCGTGTGGGTGGCCAAGCCCAACAGAGAACGATTGCACAGTAAAACGCGAGGAACCACACGGAGGGCGAGTTCCGGCGCCAGACCACGGCAATCCCCACCAGAACAACGACCGTGCTGACAAGTGCCAACACGGCTGCCGGACTCCCCACGGGATACAGGGAGATTGCCGGAGTCATAAGCAGCAAGATCAGATTCTTGCCGACGACGGTTGTCTGTTGCAGGATGCTCAGCCCTAAGTGGTTGGAGAAGATATGCCAACTCGCATAGTTGGCCGCGGAATAGTAGCTTTCGTGACTATCAGTAAGTGTCCACCATACCCACGGAGCAATGAGTGTTCCCGATACGGCAGCGTAGACGGCTGCGATTCTCCATCTCTTCAACGAGAGAAGCCACAGCACACCGCCAAGAATGACCGCTACGCCAACGGTGCGGGTCAAGGTCGCCGCAGCGGCCAGTAGAGATGCAAACAGCACTCGCCGGACGGTGATTCTATTCTCAGACTTACACCGCTCCAGGACGCACACGCTCCAGGTCGCGAGGAGGGCGAACAGCGTCTCCGAAAGAAGAGCCGTCGCGATTGTTGCGGTGAACGGGCTGGCGGCGATGAGAGCCAAAACCCCCAGGGCCCACCCTTTGGTTATCCCTAGGACTCGCAGCAACTGAAAGCTGGCAACCATCCACAGAATGCCGCACCCCAAGGGAACCAACTTCAGAAGCAATAGGTTATCTGGAAAAGCAGGGAAGACCGCCCAGACTAGAGCCAATACGAGAGGGAGGCCTGGCGGGTACTTCGTTTGACGTGGGTTTTCCGGCAGATTGACGAGATGATAGCCGTCACCGTTCGCCAGGGCCTCGGAAGTGACGAGATAGATTCCGTCATCGTGAAAGCTACCGACATCCGGCAACCCGAGGACGATGCAATAGGGGATGAACAGTACCGTAAATAGGCAAGCCCAGATGAGGTTTCCACCCCAATCTCCACGCAGCGTGCGGCCTGATGCGCTACCCTCATTGACTATAGGTTCTGAATCGCTAGAACCGTGTTTCGCGCCAAACTCGGGAACTGTCATATCGTGTCTATAACCTGCGTTGAAAGGGTAGCAGGCTCTCGGCTTGGCCAACCTATTAGGGGATGCCCCAACGGCGAATATCGGACTGTTGGGTGGCTACAGCAGTCCGGTTGCGGTGGGTTCCCATCGACGAAACGATGCGTCGAGAGCCAAAACCCACACGAAGCGGAAGATGCCAAGGTGCAAAAGAACCCCTTCGCGTTGAGCGATTTCAATACCAAAGAATCGTTCCAGGCGCTGCCCCGGAATGCCTACTCGGAATCTGTTTGGAAAAACGCTACTGTTGGCCGTACCGCGTTATCGGACTGCAGGCTGGGCGTTCCAAATCGCAGCCGGTATCCATCGTGAATTTCTCGCACGGTCTGTGGCACATCGTGTACATCCGATGCCTGATTCTCCGTGGCGATGGCCAGTTTGGGGCGAAAACGTTGTAGGGTTTCCGCCGATCCATGCAGCGCCTTTACCTCTGCGCCTTCCACATCCATCTTGATCATGTCGACACGCTCCAACCCGAGTTTGGTAACGATCTGATCGATCTTTGTCACGGGTAGTCGTGTGATGCGCGGGGCGCTTGCGGACTCGCTCCGCTGTTGCAGCACGAAAGTATCCAGAGCGCTGTTGTCGTACTCTTTCATTTCCAGGATTTCTTCGCGGTTCCAAACTCCCTTTGGGTACACCACCACCCGCCCGCTCTTGATTTCATCCTGGAAGTTTCGTTCCAGGGATCTCACGTTCCCTTCAACCGGTTCGATCGCAATCACCTTGGCAGCCCCTTGCCGTAGGGCGAGGCGCGTAAACGTGCCAATGTTGGCGCCACAGTCCAGGACAACCCCATCCTTCACGATGGGTCCGTAGACACCATCCAGTTGTTCCGCAACAAGGAACGCGACATCGGTGCCCTTCGGAGCCCAGAACGTTCCCAGCGATGACGAGAAGTGGGATAGGTCGCCGTCGGTGGCGATGACTGCTACGTTTTCTCGTTCACCTACATAAGACTGATGTTGTGCCGACGAGCTACGGGCTGCCTCGTTCGCCTCCGCATAAGTACAAGCCAGACATTTGCCTTGCCACTTCGCCAAATAGGCCGAGATATGCCAGCGCCCGGCAATCGAAATTACTCCCAAAACTGCAAGAAAGCAGAAGGCGATTGCTACGCCGCGCAAAACCCGTCTGAAGTGCATCTTTCCGTTATAGGGGGAATGACTCCTGAAAGAAATAGAGCAGGACTGGAATCGAAGGTTTGCTGACAGTTTTCGCCATCTGTTTTCTGTTTCGATTGCGCGCCAAAGGTGATTCCGTATTGATGATTTCTACCCGCAGATACTCGGTCGACACCTTCGGTGTGTTGGTGTGCAGCCGGTTCTCTCTAACGCTGTCAATCGGCCCCTTCTTTTGTACGTCTAGCAATTGCTAACTTAGCGATTGCTAAGTTAGACTCAGATTTTGATTTCCCCTGCACCGAGCGGGGTAAATGCGTCTGAATTCCCGACCCATCACGGAATATTGCACTTTTCGTATCCATGCCAACAGCACCCTCCCGAAGCAGTCAGAAGATGAGTAGCGACGAACGCCGGAAGAGCATTCTGGACGTCGCCAAGGATCTCTTTTCCCGGAAGGGTTATCTGGGGGTGACCACGCGGCAACTGGCGGCGGCGGTTGGTGTTACGGAACCCGTACTCTACGGCCACTTTCGGTCCAAGCGGAGGCTCTATGAAGAGGTGCTGCTCGTCCAGGCGACAGAGCGACTCGCTGGATTCATGAAGCAGTTGGAGCCGTATGAGGAGGCTCGGGACGACCAGGGCTTCTTCGCCGCTGTTGCCCATGCCTTTATGCACGGGGCGAAGGCCGATTCCAAGGATCTTCGATTCCTGCTACAAGTTCTGCTGGAAGGTGGGGACAGTTCTAAATTGTTCTACGCCAATCAGATTCGCCCGGTTCACGAGCGTATTCAGAAATACATTGAATTGCGTGTCGAGGAAGGGGCTTTCCGGCCTCTGAACAGCAAGATTGCCGCCCGACAGTTTATAGCGTTCTTCATCTATCACAAATCCCTGCAACGGTTAATCGACGATACCTTCATGGCGGATGTGCCGCCAGAAGCCATGCAGGAAACTGTGGAGACTTTTCTTCTTGGTGTCCAAAAAATCGGATAGCTTTATGAACCTCATTCCACAAGCGCTTCCCGTATTCCTTCTCGGTATTTTGTTGCTGGCCGGCTGTGGCAGCAAGAAACAGGAATCCGTACCGGTCACTGACAAAACGCTGCAGGTAACTGCGGCTCGGGCGCAGCAGCGAACGGTTGCCAAGAGCATCTATATTACCGGGTCTTTGCTGCCCGATGAGTCCGTGAATGTGGTTGCCGAAGTTGCCGGGCGTATCGCAAGGATTCATGTCGATTTTGGGCAACCGGTGCGCAAGGGGCAATTGCTGGTTGAGCTTGACCAGCGGGAACTGAATCTTCGCGTGGAACGCGCCCGAGGCACGCTCGGACAGGCCTTTGCCCGGCTCGGATTGTCGCCGAATGCCACTTCCGCAAACGTAGCCAGCACCCCGGCCCTGGAACAGGCTCGCGCTCTGCTCGCTGAGGCGCAGTTCAAGTATGAGAGCGGCAAGAAACTGGTGGAAAGCGGCGATATTTCCCGCGAACGTTTTCAAGAAATCGAACGCGCCTACAAGCAACAGAAAGCGGGCGTGGAATCAGCGGAATACGATCTGCGAACCCAACTAGCCGCCATTCAGTCGTTGGAAGCGGACGTAAAACTTGCGGAAAAGAGTTTGTCCGACGCCAAGATCTATGCGCCCTTCGATGGAAGCGTAACCGAACGTTTGGTGTCTCCGGGACAGTATTTGAAAGAGAACACGGTGATGATGCGTCTGGTGAAGGCCTGGCCACTGCGTCTGCGTGTGGAAGTTCCGGAAAGCGCAGCAGCCGCCGTCGCCGTGGGAAGGGATGTGATCTTCCATACCGACGCGATTGCTGGTGAGAGATTCAAAGCCACTGTGCGGGAACTGAATGTGCAGCTAGACGCCACCAGCCGGACCCTGATGGCAGAGGCGCGGGTGGCCAAAGCTGATGAACGTCTACGCCCTGGCATGTTCGTGCGCGTGGAGCTGATTACGGATCCTGAATCGCAAATCGTCACCGTGCCGGCATCGAGTGTCTATACCATCGCGGGTTTAAACAAGTTGTTTGTCCTGGAAGGCGGCGTTGCGAAGGAACGCAAAGTGCCACCTTCCAACTATCGGGAGAACGGATGGGTGAGCGTTCCTGCTGACATGGTGAAGCCAGGTGACCTGGTGGCTACTTCTGAACTGCCGACTCTCTATGAGGGGATGAAGGTAGATGTGCAGGAGCGTGCCGCCACGGCTGAACTGCGCGAAACAGACGCTGCCAAGGGGAGCAACTAGCCGTGCAAAAACTCGCAGAACTCTGTGTGCGTCGGCCAGTCTTCGCGACCATGCTCATCATGGCGCTGGTCGTGTTGGGGCTGGACGCCTATCGCAAATTGGGTGTCGATTTTTTTCCGAAGATCGACTTCCCCTTCGTAACCGTCACGACAGCTCTGCGCGGAGCCGCGCCAGAGGAAGTGGAAAGCCAGATTACGAAGAAGATCGAAGAAGCGGTGAACACCGTATCTGGCATCGACGAGCTGCAATCCACTTCGTCCGAAGGCGTCTCCCGTGTGATGATTGCTTTCGTTCTTGAAAAGGATGCCGATATCGCCGCGCAGGAAGTGCGAGATAAGGTTTCCGCGATTCTAGGCGATCTTCCGACGGATGCGGATCCCCCTATCGTCGACAAGCTTTCAACGGACGCAACGCCCGTCCTGAGCGTGGTGGTATCGTCCCCTCGAGACGCTCGCGAAATTACCAAGATTGTCGATGACCAGATCAAGAAGAACATCGAAACGGTCACCGGTGTCGGACAGGTGCGTTGGGTTGGCGACCGCACGCGTCAGGTGCAGGTCTGGCTGGATATAGAGAAGGCTGCCGGGTACAACCTGACAGTTGATCAAATTCGCACGGCCCTGGCATCCCAGAACGTCGAAGTTCCGGGTGGTCGTGTGGGCCAGAGTAATCGCGAACTCACCCTGCGTACGCTGGGCCGCATGGAACGTCCAGAGGATTTCGCCGATATCATCGTGGCGACACGTGCTGGTGCGCCCATCCGTATTCGCGATATCGCACGCGTGGAAGATGGGGTTGAAGAAGTCCGTTCCATGGCTTTTCTCAACGGCAAACCGGCAGTTGTTCTGGAAGTGCGGAAACAGTCTGGCACGAATAGTCTGGACGTCATTGATGGCGTGAAGAAGCGTATCGAAGAATTGAAAGTCGCTATTCCGGCAGACTTCCAGATCACCTACGCCAACGATACCAGTGATTTCATCAACGAGAGCTTTCATGCCGTGCAGGAGCACCTGATCCTTGGCGGTATTCTCGCGTCGCTCGTGGTCTTTCTGTTTATCCGGAATTTCCGGGCAACCCTGATTTCGGCGGTCGCCATTCCCACCTCCATCATCGCTACCTACACCTTGATGCAGATGATGGGCTTCACGCTGAACCAGATCACGATGCTCTCCCTGACGCTGGTTGTCGGCATCGTGATCGACGACGCGATTGTGGTGCTCGAGAATATATTCCGCTTCATGGAAGAAAAGAACATGGGGCCCATGGAAGCCGCTATCAAGGGAACGGCGGATATTGGTTTGGCGGTTATGGCGACCACCTTCAGCTTGGTGATCATCTTTCTGCCAGTGGCCCTGATGGAGGGGATTGTCGGGCGTTTTATGTCGAGCTTTGGCTATACAGCGGCCTTCGCCATCATGGTGTCGCTGCTGGTGAGCTTCACGTTGACGCCGATGTTGTGTTCTCGATTCCTGAAGCCGCATAAAAAGAAGGAAGAGCACGAAGCGTCGACTAAAGACTCCGTTCTGTTTCAGATTTTCGACCGACCCTACTTGGCCTTGCTCCACTTCTCCATGCGTCATCGCTGGGTGATCGTGGTTTCGAGCCTGCTGGTCTTTGTGTCGATCATTCCTCTCTTTATGATGTTGGGTAAGGACTTTATCCCCACCGACGATCAAAGCGAATTCGAAGTCACCGTTCGTTTGCCTTTGGGTACTTCCGTGGAGGGCGCTACGGCAGCCATGCGGGAGGTCGAAAATGATCTGAAGGAGTTACCTGGCGTTGAGTTCCTGTTGACCAAAATCGGAGCTGACCAGCAGAAGCGTGTCGACCGTGGCAGTGTGCTGGTGGACCTGGTGGGCATGGACGAACGTTCCCAAACACAGGCCGAAATCATGGAGATGGCGCGAGTCCGCATGCAGCGTTTTCGCGACCTCACCATCGCCATTCAGCCGCCCTCGATGATTTCCGGTTCCGGGCCAAACTCGGACGTGATGTTTTCCGTGCGAGGACCAGATCTGGAGAAACTCGATGGGTACTCACAACGCCTGATCAAGAAACTCAATAGTACTCCAGGTGTGCAGGATGTCTACTCATCCTATGAAGCGGGTAAGCCAGAACTGCAAATCCAAATCAATCGCGAGAAGGCGGCTGATCTGAACGTCAGCGTCAGTTCCATCGCAAATGCATTGCGTGTGCTGGTGGGCGGCGATGAGCAAGTGACGACTTATCGCGAGGGAGACGACCGCTACGATGTGCAGCTTCGCGCCTCCGATAAGTTCCGGGATTCTCCGGATGCGCTAGATCGCCTCTTCGTGCCCTCCAGCACGCTGGGGAATGTGAAGCTCGCAAACGTGGCGAGCTTTGTGGAGTCCACAGGTCCTTCTGAGATTCAACGTTACAACCGGCAAAGGCAAGTGATGATCTACGCCAACATCACCGCTGGCCAGTCGCTGAGCAACGTCATCGAAATTCTTAACCAGGAAGTGGCGGCCATGGACATGCCTCCGGATTTTACGTCTGGGCTTGCCGGGCGCTCCCGTGAATTCGAACGAGCCGCCGTCAGCTACATGATCGCGTTGGTTCTGTCGATTCTCTTCATGTATATGATTCTGGCGGCCCAGTTTGAGAGCTTCATCGACCCGATCACGATTCTGTTGACCTTGCCGTTGAGCATTCCCTTCGCGCTGCTCAGCTTGTTGCTGGCAAACGAAACCTTCTCCATTGTCTATTCTTCGTTGGGAATTCTGATGCTATTCGGCATTGTGAAAAAGAACGCCATTCTGCAGATCGATCACATCAATAACCTCCGTCGCCATGAGGGTGTCAATCGGGCGCAAGCGATCATTCAAGGCTGCCAAGATCGTTTGCGTCCCATTCTGATGACCACTGCGGCCCTGGTCGCTGGAATGCTGCCGTTGGCTCTGGGCGGTGGCGCTGGTTCGGGGTCTCGTCGCACCGTCGCCATTGTGGTTATTGGCGGCCAGACCATGTGTTTGCTGCTGAGTCTGTTGATTACGCCGGTTGCTTACAGCATCTTTGACGACATTGCGCACTCGCACTGGTGGAGTCGCATCTTCGGGGGCGGGAAACGCAACAGCAACAAGCTAGCTGCGGAAACCCTTGGCATCGTGGGTTTGGTGCTTGTGGCTCTGTTCGCCACGTCAACTGCCGTGGGTCAAGATCGCATCGGCATCAACAGCAGGCAGGATATCAGCCTTAAGGATGCCGTCGCGCGTGCGTTGGAAAACAACCTGGATGTTCAGATTCAGAAGTTGGCTGTAGCCAGCGCTGTGCAGGATATTAAGGGAGCCAAGGGGTCCTTTGACCCTGTGTTGCGGTGGAACCCTATGGTGAACTCGGCTATTCTTCCCGTCGCCAGCGTGTTACAAGCGCCGGACGGCAGGTTGCATGAGCGCAACATGGCGCAGAATTTTTCGTTCAGTTTACCCACCGAAAAGAACGGCTTGGCAATCACAACCGACTTCAACAACAATCGGCTGTCTACCTCTAATCCGTTCGTTGGGCTGAACCCCAACTACACGTCCCAGCTGCGTGTCGGCTTGACACAGCCATTGCTGCGTTTCCGCCAGATCGATGCACAGCGCGCACAGCTCATAATCAGCCGCAAGCAATCGGATATCAGCAACGCCGAGTATGAACTGCAAGTGATTGCAATCGTGAATGCCACGCAACAAGCTTACTGGACGCTGGTGGCGACGCGACGCGATATCGAGGTGCGTAAAGAGGCTGTAGAACTTGCGGAAGAACAGTTGGCGCGCGACGAACGTCGTATCGACGCCGGCACGCTCGCCCCTGTGGAATTGGCGGGTACGCGCGCCGAACTGGAGCGCCGTAAGGATAGCTATCTTGCGAGCATCGGCACGCTGAACACGGCAGAGAACCAGTTGAAGGTGCTGATTAGCCCAGATCGCCAGGACCCAGTGTGGAACCAGGAACTGATTCCCACCGATGACGAAGCGAAGGAAGCCACCAACATCACAAACCTTCCGGAGGCATCCGAGTTGGCGCTAGGTCGCCGTCCCGAATTGCGTCTCGTGGATATGCAGGTTGATATCGCCAAGGTGAATGAACGACTGAATGCGAATACGAAGTTGCCGAAGGTGGATCTGGTGGCGAGTTATGCTCTATCGGGACTCGGCGGCAGCCTCGCTCCACCGCTCACTTTCTTCTCGTCGACAGATACTGCACTCTACAGCCGCGTGAGCGCGCTTTCCGTGGCGGCTGGTCTTGACCCCATCTCTCCTCCGGTTGCCACCATTCCGCCGTTGCCGGGAGCATTCGTGGGAAGCTATGGCACAGCGCTCAGCAATCTGTTTGGCGGTGACTATCGCACCTGGCAGGTTGGACTCAACATCGATTTGAACTTCCGGAACCGGCGGGCAGAAGCGGAGTTTGCGAAGAGCCGGATTGTTGGAGACCGGCTGCGGCTGGAGAAGGCAAAGATGTCGCAAGCCATTGAGGCGGAGGTCCGCAATGCTCTACAGCAACTCGATGTGGTGAAGAGTCGCATTCGAGCCGCGGAATCCAGTGCCCGCGCGGCGGAAGAGCGTCTGGCCAGCGAGACCCGGCTGTTCAACAACGGCGAGTCCACGGATTTTCTGGTCTTGACCAGGCAGAATGAGCTTGCGGATTCCCGGCTTAGGCTGGTGATTGCAGAGTTGGACCTGAACCGAGCACACGCGCAATTGAACGTTGCGTTGGGTTTGACTCTCGATCACTTTCAGGTTCAGTTGGCTCGTTAGCTCCGCGTCCGATCATCCATATAGTTTGCAAGTGCTCCAGATAGAAAGAGGGCGGCCTGTTAGGGGTCGCCCTCTTTCTATCTGGAGCATCGATTGCCGTTACGATGTCCGGCAATGTCCCCTTTCACAGCTGGTAATGCCGAACTTCCGAAGAATCGTCATCATTGGGCACCAGTTCGTGAAGGCGGATTGGAATAGGTTTAATCCGACAAAGGTCGTGAACCAGTACCAGTTGGGACTGACAAAGTACCCCAATGCGACTGAGCCCATCACCACGATTCCGGCGATCATCCTAAGCGCTCGTTCCAAGCTCATGCAGTGTGCTCCTTTTTGCGTAAGTGCAGCATGTAGTAGACAATCGGGACCGTCATGCGCGATAGCAGCAAAGATGCGATCTCGCCAGCCATCAATGCGATAGCCAGGCCCTGAAAAATGGGGTCAAACAGAATGACGGCGGAGCCTACCACCACGGCGGCGGCCGTCAGCATCATGGGTCGGAAGCGCACCGCGCCAGCATCGACGACGGCGTGCATTAGGGTGCTGCCTTCCTGTAGGCGCAGTTCGATGAAGTCCACCAGGATGATGGAATTGCGCACCACAATGCCCGCTCCGGCAATAAACCCAATCATGGATGTGGCGGTAAAAAAGGCTCCCATCATGCCGTGGGCAGGCAGAATTCCGACTAGAGAGAAGGGGATCGCCGCCATGATAATCAACGGCGTCAGGAAGTTCTGGAACCAGCCCACCACGAGAATGTAAATCAGCACCAGCACTGCGGCGAAGGCGATTCCCATGTCGCGAAAAACCTCATAGGTGATGTGCCACTCGCCATCCCATTTCACTGAGTACGTGGAGTCGCTGAATGGTTGTGTGGCTGTGAAGCGTTTCACCTCTCCGCCATCCGGAGCCTTCAATTCCGCGACCTTCTCGTCGATACCGAGAATGGCGTATACCGGGCTTTCTACTACGCCAGCAACATCTGCGGTGACATAGGTGACTGGCATCAGGTTCTTGTGATAAATGCTCTTGTCTTCGATATCCCGCGATACTGTTACCAACTCGCTGAGCGGAATGAGTGCGCCGTTCGTTGCTGGCAGGCGCAGGGATTGCAAATTGTTCATGTCTGATCGTTGTTCGGGCGATAGGCGGATGACGATGGGAACATCTTCCCGCTCCTCCGGCAGATGGAGCAGCCCTGTGCTTTGGCCACCGGCTGCCATCGTGATTGTCTGTGCAACCTGCGATACGCTGATGCCGTGTAATGCCGCCTTTTCCCGATTAACCGTAAGGGTGATGCGTGGTTGATCGTCTTCCATATAGGTGTCAACGTCAACGACACCGTCTGTCTCGTCAAAGATATTTCGTATCTGTAGTGCGAGTGCGTCTCGGCCTTCTTGCGTCGGTCCATATACCTCGGCAACCATCGTTTGCAGCACGGGTGGCCCGGGCGGGACCTCTGCCACTTTGATGTTGGCCTTATGGGCTTGGGCAATAGGACGTAGGGTTTCGCGGATTGCCTTCGCAATGTCATGACTCTGCATGTCACGGTCATGCTTTGCCCGTAGGTTCACCTGGATATCCGCCACATTGGCTCCACGACGGAGGTAGTAATGCCTCACCAGACCGTTGAAGTTGTAAGGAGCAGCCGTGCCCATGTAGGTCTGGACATTGACCACGTTGGGGTCCTTCAGCACGGCATCCGCCAGTTGCCGCGTAACCTGGGCGGTCTCTTCGAGTGTGGTCCCTTCGGGCATGTCCACGATCACCTGGAATTCGCTCTTGTTGTCGAATGGCAGCATCTTTACCTTGACGAAGCCGATGTACACCAGGAGCATGGAGCCGATAAGCAGCGCACTCGTCATGGACAGAAAGCCAAGGCGGTGTAGCCGCGAAGGCAGGACGTAGTGCATGAATCGGCGGTAGAGCAGGGTTAGCGGGTCTTCCTTCTCATGATGTTCACCAGCCTCCGGTTTCAATAGGCGCACAGCCGCCCACGGCGTCACCAGAAAGGCCACGATCAAGGAAAACACCATGGCCGCGGAGGCTCCAATGGGAATGGGGCGCATGTACGGACCCATCAATCCACCCACAAAAGCCATCGGCAGAATCGCTGCAATCACGGCCAAGGTAGCCAGAATGGTCGGGTTGCCCACTTCATCAACGGCTTCCACCGCTACCTCATGCAACGGCCGACCTGCATTCGAGCTCATGCGCGCATGGCGCACGATGTTTTCCACTACCACGATGGCGTCGTCCACCAAAATGCCTATCGAAAAGATCAACGCGAATAGCGTGATGCGGTTCAACGTGTAGCCATAGAGGTAGATGACAGTCAGAGTCAACGCCAGCGTCACGGGGATTGCCGCGAATACCGCCAGCGATTCGCGTATGCCCAGCGTGAAGGCCACGAGAATACTAACCGAAACGATGGCGATCATCATGTGGAAGAGCAACTCGTCCGATTTCTCCTGCGCCGTTTCCCCGTAGTGACGCGTAATGCTCACTTCGACGTTACCCGGAATGGTGGATCCCCGAATGCTCTCGACCTTTTCCAATACGTGGTCTGCCACCCGAATTGCGTTGGTTCCTTTGCGTTTGGCGACGGCTAGAGTGACCGCGGGGAAAAACTCACCATGCGCCGCGTACTCGACACGCTGCGTGGGTTCTTCGCCGGTATCGGCAACGGTCGCGATGTCACGCAGGTATATCGGACGCCCCTGCACCACCTTCACCACAACGGAAGCGGCCTCATCGGCATTTCTCAGAAACTCGCCGGTATAGAGCACGAAATCACGGCTGTTCTGGTTCAGGTGACCCGCGGACAAGCGGCGGTTCGCGCCCTGCAGCGCCTGCATCACTTCGAGCGGCGATAACGAATGGGCCTGCAGACGCGACGGATCGAGGCTCACCAACACCTGACGTCGTTGTCCGCCGATGACGGTGACTTCGGAAACGTCCGGCACTTGCTTCAGATAGGTAGTGGCCTGCGCGGCAACGCGCCGTAGATCGTAGTCGCCAAGCGTTTCGCTCCACAGCGTCAGCGCCAGAATGGGGACATCGTCGATCATGCGTGGCTTCACCAGCGGAGGCGTTGCGCCGTCGGGAATGAGATCAAAGTTTGCAGCCAGCTTCTGGTTCAACTGAACGATGGCGTTTTCCTGATCCTGGCCTACATAGAAGCGCACGATAGCCATCGACATACCTGGGCTAGAGGTGGTGTAGATATACTCCACTCCAGGGATTTCCCAAAGCAGTTTCTCCATCGGTGTCGTGACGCGCTGTTCCACCTCTTTGGCCGTGGCTCCCGGCATGCCGACGAAGACGTCGATCATCGGGACAATGATCTGTGGCTCCTCTTCTCGCGGCAGATTGATGACAGCGAAGATGCCAAGCAGAAGAGCCGCAACCATGAATAGCGGTGTTAGGGGGCTGTTGATCCACAGAGCGGCGAAGCGCCCGGCGATACCTAGTTTGCCTGTGCCCACTGGTTGTTTCGAAGGTGCGCTCATTGTTGCACCTCCACCGGATTGCCATCTCGCAAGGCATCGGTGGGGTGCAGCACGACTTGTTCGCCAGCCGTCAGACCACTTAGCACTTCACTAGCGCCGTTGCGCTCCCCACCGAGCTTCAACATGCGGCTACGGGCAACTCCACCATCCACCACAAACGCCGTTGTCAACTGGCCGGAACTCCTTACGGCACTGGCGGGAATCAGCAGGACACTTCGCTCGCCGCCAGGGGCAGATGCTTTGCCGTAGAGGCCAGATCGAACGGAATTCTGTGTGGGCAGCGCAACCTTCACCGCGACGGTACGTGTGGAGGCATCCACGATAGGTGCGATCTCCGCGACCCTACCGTCTCCCTTCCAGTCGAGGGCGTCAATGGACACGGGAACCACCATCCCAACCTTCAGGGTCCCCAACACGGATTCGGGAAAGTTCGCCGCCAAACGGTACTCCCCTTGTTTCTCGATGCGCAGCAAAGGCGTACCGGGAGAGGCTAGGTCGCCAGGTTCAGCGAGCCGTGCGCTGACCACGCCAGCAAACGGCGCACGTATGCGTAGATAGGAAAGTTGTGCTTGGGCGACATCGGTGGCCGCGCTGGCCTGCTGCACTCGATCGGCGATTTGCGTCCGCTTTGATTCCGCCATCTTCAGGTTGGCTTGCGCTGCGGCATGACGCGCGCTCGCCTCATCAAACTCCTGGTCTGAAATGGATTTCCGATCATGGAGATTGCGCATGCGCTGAAAGGTAACCTCTGCAAGGCGCGCGGCGGATGTGGCCGCCACGATGGCGCTTTCTACCTCGCTGCTGGCACTCTGTGCCTCATGCCTGGCGGCGTTTGCCTGCGCGACAGCGGCGTTCAGTTCAGATGCGGCGATCTCCACCAGAACCTGTCCTGCTTGCACGCGGTCTCCCTCACGCACATGCACCTGCTGCACATACCCCATCACACGTGCCGCCACCTGAGCTTCGGTGCGTGCTTCCACGCTGCCAACGCCCTCCACAAATTGCGGGCCTGTTTCCGTGGCCATCGTAACGACGGCCACCTTTTGTGTCGGCGGCGGCGCTGGGGTTGACGTGTCGTGCCGCGATCCACCTCCGCATCCGGCGAGGGTGATTCCCAGGACAAGCGTTGCCATAGCGGGCAGGGAAGAGATGTGTTTCAAAGTCATAGCGATTTCCGGTTGGACACAGCGAGAAAATGTCAGTCGAATAGCTTGGACCCGGGCTCCAACGATCCGCGTGCAGCTTCGAGTGCGACTGCCGCGTTATGCTGGCCGAACAGCGCAGACAGGAAGTTCGTCTTTGCGTTCAGAACGGCGGTTTCGGTGCGCAGTAGGTCGGTCACGGTGCTGAGGCCGTTTTCATAACGATCCCTGGTGATACGTAGACTCTCTACTGCCTGGTCGACGCTGGCGTTGGCGACGCTCAATTGTTCCTTGGCGGCCTTCCAGCGCAACAACGCTTGCCGCACTTCAAAGCGCACTCCCGATTCCGCTTTTCGCGTTTCGGCCTCTGCCGCCACGGCGTTGTGCTTCGATTCGTTGATTTGGGCACGGTCCCGAAGACCATTGAAGAGATTCCAACGTAGACCTCCACCGACAAACCAGTTCGCCCCGCCTCGGTTGATGAGTTCCTGCCGGTCAGTTTCAAAGACTCCGCGAACGAAAAATTCCGGGAAATAGGCGGATTTCGCACTCTTCTCATTGATCTTTGCGATCTCTACCGCACTGCGAGCCTGTGCCAGTTCCGGCCGGTTGGTCATAGCGTCTTGCTGGCTTTCCGCGAGCGGCTTAGCTTCGTAGCCAGTTTCGGCTAGAGGGGTCGTCAGGGTGAAGGTGTTCCCTTCGGATTCCCCCATCGCCAGATTCAACGCCGCCAGCGCGACATCCAGCTCCATCTGGCGTTCAATTTCCTGCTGACGAACCGCAGCCAAATGTACGCGAATGGAAAGCACATCGGCGTCGGTATTCATACCCTCGCGTCGGAACGATTCCGCGCGTTCCAGGTCGGCTGTGGCGGAGCGAACGCTCTCTTGTGCGGCACGCAACGCTTGCTCCCCAAACTTTGCACCCACATAAGCCTGCGCCACCTGCTGCATGATTTCGATTTCTTCAGACCTCGTACGTTGTTGCTGGATCTGTTCCCCCACTTTTGCTCCGCTTATGGCATATTTCGTCCGGCCTGCGTCGAATAGCACTTGGTCGACAGTCACCATGGATTGGAAGTTGTTCACGAAGCCAGGCTGGTTTAACGAGCGGATATCAAAGTCTGCCTGAGTGAACTGGCGTTGTGTCAATTTGGCTCCGAAAACGAAGACCGGGTTATTGGAACGTTGCACCATTTCCTGATAGTTCAGCTTGGGTAGGTATCCACTGCGCGCGGCCCGGATTCGTTCTTCAGCGGCTTTTTCTCGCGCCTGTGATGCGTGCATGCCTGGGTTGTGTTGCAGAGCGCGCTGCACCGCGTCGCGCAGGCTGAGCGCATCTTGGCCGCACAGCGGAAGAGCCGCGAGAAGGAAGGCGATAACAGTTTTCATGGTTTGCAAATGTCGCTCTTGCCTTGCAGATACAGTCTGCGTTCCAAACGTGACAACACCTTTTCGTCTACATTGCCGAATTTCGGGATCGCCACCCGGGACGAAAGAAAAAGATAGCGTCAGCGGAAATTTGCAGGCTTTTTGTCACCCCCAAGCCATTCCCTGTATCTGAGAAGGCAGGAGTGGCTTTTATGGAAACCACGGTTCGTTATTTGGGCGGAGTGAAGTTTGAGACGGAATGTCGTGGGCACAAGGTGATTACCGATCAGCCCGTGGATGCCAAAGGTGAGGACGCGGGGATGACTCCGCCAGAGTTGCTGCTCTCTTCGCTGGGGACCTGTGCCGCCTTCTATGCGGCGTATTACCTGAACTACAACAAACTCTCCACGGAGGGTTTGCACGTGAAGGTGACGGCGAATAAGCTGCAGGGACCGCCACGGGTGGGCGACTTTGAGATTCTTGTGGAGGCCCCAGGGGTCGACGTCGCTCATCGCGAAGCTTTGCTGAAATCCGTCGAAAAATGCCTCATCCACGCCACGCTTCGGGGCATGCCCTCAATCCATACAACGGTGTATACCGCAGAGACGACGGCATCCGTGGTCTAGACATCCCACCGCGCGCCTGCCCGCTGCAGGCGTCCATCCCACATACTGCGCGGAAGCGTCGTCATCGTGGAATGCTAGGTTAGGAGTGATGGATTCAGCAAAGCCTGTCTCGCGTGAAGTGGTATTGGCCGAAGCTCTTCTGGCTGGCGATGCTAGCGCCTTCACCGAATTTGTCGAGCTATTCCGACAGAAGATCTTTCAGTACAGTCTTCTGATGTGTGGCCATCGCGAAGATGCGGAAGAGGTTTCTCAGGATACCCTGCTGAAAGTATTCGAAAACTTCGAACAACTGCAAGACCCTACCCACGTGCGCGCCTGGGTGTTCCGCATTGCAAAGAACGCCTGTCTTCTGAAGCGCCGCAAGAGCATTTTTGCACCTAAGACAGAGCTGAGTCTGGAAGACTATCTGCCGACGATGGAGGAATCCGGCGGAGCAGCTCGTATGCAGATTGCCGATTGGCGCGCGGTTCCCGATGATCTGGCGCTGCAATCGGAACTGAAACAGATTCTGTTGAAGGCATTGCGGGAACTACCAGAGCTTTATCGGTCTGTGCTTTTGTTGCGCGATGTGGAAGACCTGAGCACCGAGGATACCGCGCAAATTTTGGGTATCAGTGACGATGCGGTGAAGACTCGTCTTCACCGGGCTCGGCTAGCGATCCGCAAAAAGCTGGATCGCCATCTGCTGGATGCCGCCAGCACACTACGTGCCTAGGTTTGTAGCACGAAGAAGGCTATGGGGAAGACTGGGATGGAGCAAGATCAGAGCTTTTCGAACCATTTGGACCAGGAAGCATCGTCGTCTGCGACGCCGACGGAATTCACCTTGTCCCCGGAAGACATTGCAGAGATGGCACCGCTGCTGGAAGGCTGTCCCCCCTGTCTGGAGTTTGTAGAGAGCCTGCGCGCCACCGTAAGACTCTGCAAAGAAATAGAGGCGCCGGAAACACCGACGCCTCTAGATGAAAAAACCTACGACAAGATGTGGGCCGCCTATCAGGCAGTGCAGCGCCAGCGCCAGGAAAAACAGAGCGAAGGGTCATAGCCTGCTCCGGTCTCCCCTTGGCTGCTCGATCAGCGTCTTCTCTGTGGGCTATCTCTTCTCTACCGCAGAGATCCCGCCCGTGCGCAGCCGTCGAGCCGTTCTTGTTAGGTGCCTGGTCGCGGCTTGTAGCCAGGTCTGACGCGCACCCGGTATTTTTTCTTAGTCTTTGCGTCCTGGTTTAGTTCCACAGAGATCTCTCGGAAGTCCATGTTGGGGTTTACCTGCGGGTAGTACGTGATCGTGTAGGAGTTGCCCAGATCTTCCCGGATGGCTTCGAAGGCTTCCACCTGTTTCTGCCAACTGCGTGCGAAGTAGGCCTGCCCACCCGTGCGATCCGCAATACGTTTGAAGACGTTGGTGGAAATGCGATCCTGGTTCGCTTCCGCTGTAGAGATCACGTAGAGCGGAATCCCCTCTTCCTCAGCCACGCGCCGCACATCATCCGGAGCCACCATGCTGGCGCTATCCGGGCCGTTGGAAAACACGATTACCACCTTGCGGCCAGGCACCTTCGCTGCATCGCGCAGCGTCAACAACAGGCCATTGTAGAGAGCGGCATCGTCGCCCACCACCGCACCCCGCAACCCGCGGATCGCATCCGTGCGGTCCCGTGTCAAAGTGGTGGCGCGGGACAGATTTCGGCTGAAGGTATAAATGGCGACGGAATCGGCGTCGTCAAGCCCGCGCACAAAGTCGGCTACAGCGTCAGAGGCATACACGAAGCCGCGGTACATGTAGTTGCTGGTGTCGAACAGTACAAATACGTTCGTACCGGCCAAGGTGTCGGCAAAGGATTCCACCTTGGCACCCCCGGGCCCCTCGATCGAGGCCGATGCTGCGCGAACGGGAACGATCGGCGCTAGCGATCCGTCCTCTTTTACGCGCATTGCCGGTTGGTTGCCTTCGGAAAACGTGGCGATGTTTTGCACAATGCCGTCTTCCAAAATACGCACATCACTGGGCTTCAGCCCATTTACATAACGTCCCTTCTCATCGGTCACCGTGAAAGAGAGGACAACCAGGTCGGTGTCCACGCGAAAAACAGGGTCTTTATCCTGGGCTTGTGCGGCCGCCCCGCTCAGTAGCAGGGCCAAAGCCAACGAGCCCACAGTGGCATTGCAAATGTCGGAGATCATCTTGCGCATAAAAGACACTTTCCATGAAGATGCCTGTGCATCAGAAAACAGGGATCCAGGCGATCCTACAATTCACTCCTGAACCGCACTACCGGGCTGGAGCCAGGGAGGCTGTTTCTGCTCGATTCGTAGATTTGTTTTCGGCTACTCGGCGCATGGACCGCAACAGCGCCGGCCAGTCTTCCAGGTGGGTGGCGAAAATGCCTTCCACGGTCTCTCTTGTCCATGTGGGAATTAGAATATTCAGTTCTGCTGGCTGAATGTGCAAACGGTCTGACAGCTCTGCCCAATACAGGGCTCCGGATTCCCAAGTCTCCGCCATCAGGCGGCTGGAATACCCCATCAGCGTGGGCATGGTGCGCAGCCCAAGCAACTCCTGACGGTAAGAACGCGTAAGCGCGGGTTTGGGCGTCCCGAACAGGTCGCTGATCGTTGCCATATCGAGGCTGTTGTTGCTATCGCTGGCCTGCATCTGACGAATTTCGTCATAGATGGGGGACCTTAGGTTCTTGCTGACCCGCAGCATTTCGTACGCAACATTAAACAGCTCAGATGGGGTCAACAGTTGCTCCGCGCGGGAGACATCCCGGCTCTCCAGTGCTTCCACGAAATGCGCTACACGTCCCGGGTTTGACCACTTTTCCAAAGAGGTAATGAATGCGGCTCGGTTTTGCTCGTTCAGCATCGCTTCCGCTACCATGCTGCTTCCAGCCCGTTGCAGCAGCGCCACATAGTGCCGTTGTGCCGGCGTAACTTTCCACCAACGGGGGACCGTTGCGGTCAGCAGCATTTGCGGAACCAAGTCACCCCAAATTAGCGCTTGCTCTTTGTCGGGGATCAGGAAGTTCTGTTCTGCCTGCGCCAGCGCATAGGGCAGTTCGCTCAAGGATCCCATCAGGCGTCCGCCTGAGGTCGCATTCCAACCGACGCCGACAACTTCCGTGGCAGCCCAGCCATAGTCCTGCCCCTGCAGTCCCGCAAAATCGTGATAGCGAACAAACTGAGAGTTCGTCTGCAGAATCTGTCCACCGGGTGGCGCATAATGCGCATAATTCAAACCAACCAGGGTGTCACGCAGGTGTGGAGCCAGATGTTCGCGTAGCGCCCATAACTTTTCGGGCTCGCTCAGGTTCTTGTCCACTTCCGCACGCAGACGGAGTTTTCGTTCCCGATCAATGTGCTCTTCCGTGAAACGCCCAAAGCTAAGCGCGTTTTTCTCTTCCAAACTCAGGGACGATCTAGCCGACTGAATCCGTCCGATCTTGGTCGTCAGTTTGTTCACCAGCGCGATGTCGACTGTACTGCCGCTGGCGGCTGCACGCAGTTGCTCCGCCAGGGCGAAAAGGTCTGTAATACTGATCAGCCGTTGGGACTCCAATATGCCCGACATTGCCTTAACCTGCTGATTCAGCACTTCAGAATCCCGTACATCCTGCGTCCCCGCCAGTAGGCGCACCAGATGCCCTTGTGTATCCGCAGCGCCCTTTCCGTTCGTTGCCTCCAGAAGCCGAAGCACGGCGCCCTGTGTCTGGTCAAAGAGAGCGGCGTGGTCGTCTACTTTCGTATAGGCATTGACGATATTCCGGAACATCGCATCGCCGGTGCTGCCCTGCAGAATCCCGTGTCGTGTATAGATCTGCCACAGCCCCAGCAATCCCTGCATGGACCCCACAGCATCGCCGCGCAACTGTTCGTTTCGCAGTTTGCCAAGCGACTGTGTTGCGCTGATGAAAAGCTGAATGGCGTCTTCGGAAAGATCAGGAGATTCGGCCAGCAGCGAATACTGGCTCTGCAGCCGATCATAATTATCGATGAGCGCCGTCACTGTTGCGGGTTCAAGGGGCGTGGTGCGATTGCGGTTGAACTCGCTCAAGGCGACGAACATTTTCAAGGGAACGTTTTCGGTATAGCTGCGGCTGAGTCCGAAAAGGGCGGCTAGCAGATCATCGGGTTCCTGCCACGATGTTGCTGCCTTACGCAGCTTGCGGTCATCCACAAAACGCTTCTCGGCGAAAACTGCCTTCCACACGCCCAGACCGCCGGGCACATGCGGGCGGCCATCCGGTTCCAGCCGGAAGCGATGGGTGAAAATCAGCATGTCCGTGTTCGCGCGGAACACCGGTCTTGCGGGGCCAGGGCTGGTGATGCGTCCGCGCAATGCGCCGTAAAATTTTTCCAGCCGATTCGCGTCTGTCAGATAGACTTTGGCAGGGCCCTCAATGCGAGATAGCGAATCGTAGTAACAGGCGAGCCAGCCGTCATCCTTCGCAATCAGTTTCATGAAAAAGTCTGCGGGCTTGTTCAGCGAACCGCCCACCATGCTTTCCCACTTACTTGCCGAAACGGCGTCACCCGGTGGCACGACGCGCCCGTTCGCGACGTGGAACATACCCGCGTAAAAGTCGATGACGTGCGCAAAAGCGCGTAGCTTGTCGTAGTCCACTTCCTTGCGGATCAACTCGGCCGTTGTCGGCTCCAGCTTTGCCACGCTCAGGTATAGGCGGCAACGGGCAGGATCCGAGAGAAACTGTTCAATCGGTTGTTTGGATTTATCCTTATTCGCGCTGGCATCCAGCTGCCAATAGGCGGTGTCATACAGAATCGGCACCACGGTTGGCGTCATGTCATAGCGGAACGGACGATTTGTGCGTAGAGCGGTTTCCAGATCAGCGATAGGAAAACCGGAATCTACCGTGATAAATGCTTTCGTGGGATTCACGGTTTCCAGCACCACGTCCCCGCCGCAACCGCCACGCATCCGATATCCCAATGCCTTCAGCAGATTGCCGGCCTCTGGTGTATCGCAGGAAGGAACTTCCAGCATGTGGGATGGCCCGGCCATGGCTTCCAGTTCCCGAGCTTGTTCCAGATAGCGGAATACCAGACGTAGGTATTCGGTTTCCGCCATACCTCCATCCGCGCCCGATGCCCGGAATCCAGAGATGACGATGTTGCGCGCCAGCGCACTCAAAACCTGCTCCGGAGCCAGTTCCGGCGTGATCGCCGTCATGCGCGCAAAACTTTTCAGGGGTCCCGGAATTTGAACCTGGCCGTACGAATGCGCAGGGGCGGACGTGGGGGAGGTGGGCAGATTCAGGTCCGTGCCGCCCAGCCGTGAGTACTCACCCAGATAGCGTTCCATGCGCGGGTGGTCGCGCCGTTCCAGGCTCAACACCACCATGCGCCGCAGCACGTTTTTCTTCTCGTCGGTGGAACCTGATGTGCCTAGAAGCCGTAAATAAGATTCGTAGGCATCCAATGCGGAAGCAGATCCATAGCGGTCCAGATAGCGCGCAAGCGAGCCCGCCGCCTCGGGGTCCGAGGAATTGGAGCGCACCGCGTTCCGCAAGGCCGCCAGTCCTTCTGCTGACTTTCCCTCATTGGCGAGCAGGCGGGCCTGTTGTTCCAGTTCGGCCGAGCCCAGATGCAATGCGGCCGTAATCATGAGCGCCGCGACACGTACAGCAAGTCTCATGGCAACCCTTCCTAGTGATTCCTCAGGCAGGTAGACTTCCGAAAATATTGGAGCCTACTCTAGCACTTTCCGTCGCCGCAGCGTATCGCCACGGTTATAGAACCCTATCGAGCCCGGTAGCAAACGGGGCCAGGCCAGCCAATACAAAAATCACGCCACGTGTTGATTCTTGTGTCGCGCATCCTCACGTCTCGACGCTGCCCCGTTTCCCAGATTTTGTGGGGAAGACGCCGTCAGAGTAGCGCCTTTGTTCGTGATCGCAGTTCCGATAGCATGTACTTCAGAATGCGTGTGATCTATTCTAGCCGCCATTCTGATTTTGGAGAACCGTCCCGTGATACTTTCCCGAACGCAGAGATTTACTAACCTGGTGATGGATTCCAGGCGGACGTGTGTCCGTAGACTGGCGATCGCGCCCCTCCTGTTTCTATCTTTCTTGCTGCCCTTGTCCGCGCAGGAACAGACCATCGCCGTCATCGGCATGGTGCACTCCCATGTTTGGGGTCATTTGAGCAAGATGATCGAGGGCAAGCCCGCCAAGCTGGTCGGCGTTGCCGAAACAGAACCCGTTCTTATCGACGATGCAGTGAAGGCGGGCCTTAGCCGAGACTTGGTGTATGCCGACTACCGTAAGATGCTCGACGAGAAAAAGCCCCTCGTGGTCTGGGCCTTCGTCGAAAATAACCGGCATCGCGAAATTGTGGAGTACTGCGCCCCTCGCAAAATTCACGTTATTTTCGAAAAGCCCCTCGCTTCCACCTATAAGGACGCCGTCGCCATTCGCGATCTGGTGAAAAAGCACGGCATCAAGGTGATGGTGAACTACCAAATGGCCTGGTGGCCTACCATGCACTCTTTGAAGACAAAGTTAGACACCGGCGAGATCGGAAACGTATGGCGTCTGCACGGCATCGTCGGCCACGGCGGACCTGGCAATGCCACAGGCCGCAATAAATTCTTTTTCGATTGGCTGACCGATCCGCAGAAAAATGGCGCGGGCGCCTTGATGGATTTTGGCTGCTACAACGCTTTGTGGAGCCTGATGTACATGGGCAAGCCGACCAGCGTTTTTGCCCACACCGTACAGTTGCGACCGGAAGAATTTCCCAAGGTGGAAGACAGTGCCGCGCTCATTCTTACCTACCCGAAAGGCGTCGCGCTGCTGGAAGGCAGTTGGGACCTGCCGCAAAGCTATCAGGAGGTGGAAGTCTTTGGTCTGAAAGGCAGTTTGAAAGCGGATCGCCGCGAAGCGACCTTCCGTCCAGCCCGCCAGCAGCCACAAGTCTTACCCGCCCCTGCCCTGGAACCTTATCAGTTGGAACCCATCGCCTACATGCTCCATTGCATCCGCACCGGCGAAGATCCAGCGGGCATGGTTTCGGTGGACTTCAACGTTGGTGTGAACGAAATAATCGAAGCTGCTAAGATGTCCATAAAGAGTGGAAATCCAGTAAAATTGCCACTCAAATAACTTTCTATATAATAATTAAAAAGCCCGCCCGTTCGACGAGAGCGGGCTTTTTAATCCCCAGGGATCCCGTCTTTCCCCTCTGCGCCCTCGTTCTGGCGATGCTTCCGATCAGGCCATGGTCTTCTTGCATTTATTGGGTTGTGTTCCATGCGCCTTGTGAATTTCCAGGAATAATGCGAGTCGCTCTCGAAATTCCATGCCCTGGGCTCGTCCGGTCGGTCGTCCAAAGTGCCAACCGCATCCATCGTGTTCCATCGGCTGTATGGGTTTCTAGATCGGCGACTCGCTCGTGCGCCCTCTGAGTAGTGGCATCCACGCAAGTCGTGTGGACCGCGCTCTGGCGGGTGGAGCAGATGGAAGGTATATGTCAGAATCGACGATCGCAAACAAGCAATTGGCCGGGTTACTTGGTGTACTCGGTCACCCCCTCCGAATCCGAATCGTGGAAGAATTGCGCCGTGGCGAATGCGACGTCAACACTCTTCGCAGCACTCTTGAGATTGCGCATTCGGGTGTATCTCAGCACCTTTCCGTGCTCCGTACGCATCGTGTCGTCGTGGAAAGACGGGAAGGGCGCCGGGTTGTCTACAGATTGACAGAACCTACCTTGGCCGATTGGCTGCTGGAAGGGTTTCGTTTTTTGGAGACAGCGGCTGGGCGATCCGACGAGATCCGCAGTTCCATCCAGCAAATCAGGGAAGCCTGGGCCGCTCCGCGTCGTGAGAATGGTTTGAGAAATAGCGCCCATCGGATCGCTGCGGCATCTTCCTATGACGCGAGGTAGCTGTTTCGCGGACACCGTGGCGGCGGAACTGCCGTCACGGTGTCCACGCATTTCGACAACCCCAGGAACCAGTGAATTTGCCACAATGGAAATTCATGCTGGTGCGATTGCTTGCGATTCTAGCCGTTCTCGTCGGGATGAACTGGGCGCAGCCATCCTGTCCCCCTACGCCCGTCTATTCCCCCTGTGATCTTGTTCTGGAATTGAATGCCGCGGAAATGGCGGCTCATCCTAACCCTTATCTCAGTGTGAAATTGTCAGCGGAGTTTCGGTCTCCTGGCACGCGCACTTTTTTATTGCCCGCCTTCTGGGATGGGGGGAATCGCTTTGTGGTGCGGTTTGCCCCGATAGATGCGGGCAAGTGGTTGGTGCGATTCTCCGGCAATATCGCTCGTTTCCAAGGGATCATGTCCAGCGTCGATGCCGTGGACGCCGATGTCCCGGGCTTTCTTGATGTGGCCAACGCGCACCATTGGCGGAATCGGAAAGATCTGAAGCCACACCTATGGATGGGCGACACCCAATACAGCTTCGCCACCATGCCGGAGCAGACCTTTCAGGCAATTCTCGCCAAGCGTCGGGAACAAGGATTCACGCATGTGCGTGGCATGCTGTTGGGGCCACGCGCCGCGGACGCGGAAGATGCCGGGTTGGCCTCCATGCCATCCGCCAGCGAAATCAATCCCGCGCACTTTCAACAAGTGGACCGTCGTATTCGAGCCATGAACGACGCGGGTATGGTCGTTGACCTCGTACTGGGATGGGATCGCGGTCAGCTCGCGAAGTTGCTTCCCACCGAGGAAGACCGCCAACGCTACCTGGATTACGTGGTTGGCCGGTACAGCGCCTTTCGCGTGACCTGGCAACTGGTGCAGGAATTTGAAGAGTATGAGCACGGGCGCGATTTCGTAAAAGAACTTGGCCTGTATCTGAAGAGCCGGGACCCTTACCAGCACCCGCGCACCACGCACACCCTCACCACCACCTCCCCCTTGGTGAAGGATGGCTGGCTTACCTACATGCTCTACCAGAGCGCGGACGATGCTCTCGGTTCGGTTGAACACCAACTCTACCAGGTGCCCTTCGTCAACGCGGAGTTCGGCTATGAGAATTCTGGCGCTGGCGCTAAGCTTCCCCATCACGTCGATGCCGACGCCTTTCGTTCTCGCCTATGGAACGCCACGATGAATGGGCAATATCCCACCTTCGGCAATACCGGCACCTACGGCGGCGCATTTCCGGTGGATGCTCGCTACGCGGATTCGCCCGGCGCCAAAGCCATGAGCGTCTGGCGGACTCTGATGGATCGTGCCCGCTTTTGGGAACTGGAGCCCTATTTCGATGTCTCTGGCGCCCGTTGTGTCGGCCTTCATGGCGAAGATACACCGGAGTTCATCTGCTATGTCGAAGATCCTGGTCCGGTGGAATTGCGGTTTCTGAAGCAGAACAAGTTTCAGGTGGAGTGGATCAACCCCATTGATGGAACTGCTGTGCCGCAAAAGGAGTTCAAGGCTGCCTATTTTGAAGGCGGTCCTCCGGACCTAACCCACGACTGGGTGCTGCACGTTTATCGCGAAGGTCGCATGAATAGCCTGCGCAGTTACAAGTTCGAGAGCCGCCTTGTTCCCATCCAGGAGCCTGATAACGCCGCCAAACGTCTACCCTTCGATGTGGCAGAGCCCACAGCCATCGAGGTATCCACGGGTGGAACCTGGCAGGTGCCCTATGAACTGAAGCTGGAGCGGGAGAGCCGCGCTACCCGCACCATGCAATATCTGCTGGTTGCCGAAAATACAGTGTTAGGTGAAGGGCATCGCATCGCCGGCACTGGTCCGCGCGGCTTCATGCAATTCCGGAAAGAAGCCATTGGCACATTGCCTGCGGTGGTAAACCTTCGTATTTATGGGCTAAACGCAGTCGGAAAATTGTACTTTCTCGATAAGGTCTACAAACTGTTGCCCTAGTGGCTATCCTCTTTCTCTAGTGATGCTTCCCACGCACGATACTTCCCCCGGCGGGCCTGTCCTCGTCATCGATACCGCCAGTCGTCCTGGTTATTTGGGGCTGTGGTCCGGGGATACCTGGCTCCAGTTCCGTGACTTTTCCCACGGAAGGCGTCAGGGCGAAGAAATTTTTCCGCTGATAGATGGAATGCTGCGGGAGGCGCATCTGCTTCCAGCAGATTTGACGGGTGTTGTCGCCGTTACCGGACCAGGCTCCTTTAGCGCACTCCGCATCGGCCTGGCTGCAGCCAAGAGTCTGGCCGAGGTGCTTCGCATTCCCGTGGTCGGGGTGACGCTGCTGGACGTTGCATCCTCTCTGGCTCCCGTCTTTCCTGCATTTTGTCTGTTTCCAGCCAATCAGTCAGAGCTCTATCTCGGCGTCTTTTCCTCGGTCGGTAGACCTGTGGCGTCGCCGCAGGTATTGCCTCTGTCTCAGTGGGACTCTTCAGAAACCGGAACGCTTCGCAGCGCCGTTGTCGCGTCAGTGTCGGAAAGGGATCAGATGGCGGCACACGCAGGCTTGGCGTCCCTATCTGCTTCTGCCATAGTCGTGGAGAATCTGGCCGCCTGCACGGCGCGCTACGCCGTCCCCCTTCTTTCACAAGCCTCTGCCGAAAATGCGGCCTCACTAGATGCCTGTTACGTCCGAAGAGTAAATGCAGGCGACAGCTGGGAAGATCATCGCCAACCTGCCGGGTGACGTCTCTGGGATCGCCTCCTTTGACGCTGGTGGCACACAATCATCCGATTGTTACTTGGCCTCCAAAACTGCCACAGTAGCAGGACCTATTCCTCGTATATGGAGGGCGAACAGACCAGGAAGGAGCGCGGGAACAGTCCCCGTGTCGTCAAACGGATGCCTTCAAACTCATCTTTTTGACGCCCGCGGGCTACAACTGTATCTTTAGGTCTCCTCAAAGAGTAAAGTTCGTGATAGTACTGTTCTAGAATCAATTTAAACTGGAATTGTTGACGTTACGCTCCCTCCTCGCAGAAGAGGCGAGCGTACTAAGTCTATAGCTATGGGGAACTTGGCTTTCTCGCGCTATAGTGGATGAACAGTTTTCCACCGAGCTTTGGCAGTTATCTGTTGCGAGTTCGTCGTTTTTCTGTTTTAGTGGCAGCAGGCGAAGTACTAAAACTATTTTGTGCTTCTTGTCGTCCGCACTGGGCAGGCGCAGCCTTAGGGTATAAAAAAATCTCGTGAGTTAGTGATGACCAACGAAAGCATGACTTCGGACAACGCAGGTGAAGCAAGCGCAAACGGGAGCGCCGCGCGGCGGATTCGCATCATGATCGCGGACGATCACACCATCTTCCGCGATGGTCTGCGTCGTTTGCTCGATCTCCAGGCTGATTTTGAAATTGTCGGTGAGGCCCGTGACGGTCGCGAGACCATGGAAATGGTTGATCGTCTGAAACCGGATGTCCTGCTTCTCGATATCCGCATGCCCGGCATTGACGGGCTTTCGGCTTTGCAGCGTCTTAGTGCCAGTTCTACGTCCACCAAGGTGATCATTCTCACCGCGTCGGACGACAAAAATGAATTCGTCCAGGCAGTGAAGTACGGTTGCTCCGGCATCGTGCTGAAGCATACCGCTACGGATCTGCTTATCAAGAGCATTCGTAAGGTGTACGAAGGCGAAATTTGGTTGGATACGCATACGACTGCGGCAGTAATGCGGCAGTTCGCCATGCAGAGTTCGGGCGCTGTCGCTCCCCAGCAACCCTCTTACGGCAAGCAGAATCGCGAACGATCACCCCTTAGCAATCGGGAACGGGAAATTGTCGTCCTTGTGGCCCAGGGCTACAAGAACAAAGAAATTGCCGACAAAATGTTCATCAGTGAGCAGACGGTGAAGAACCATCTGCACAATATTTTCGATAAGCTGGGTGTCTCTGACCGCTTGGAACTGGCGCTGTACGCGGTCCACAACGGTATCTACGAAAAGTCGCCGGAGTAGTCGGTCCGAATCGGCAGAAGCGGAATGGATTCAGCGTCTGACAGCTTTGACGTCGCTGTATGGCGTCAAGGGAGGCGGCCAGATGCTGACCATATATACACAGTAGTCAAGAATTCATCGAACTCTGCGTGGCAGTTGATTCTCATCCTGCACCCGTCTGTCGTTGTCTCTACCGCTGTGATCCCTGCATCTTGTCTCATTGTTGGCCTTTAAGTTCGACCTCAGTCGAAGGAACAGCGGCGAAAGAACAGAGTCGAAACCTCTAGAACAAGTGTGGCTTTCATTACAGCGCTGCGAGGGCAGATTGCAGCGGGCTGGTCGCCTGCGGTGGCCCGCTGTTCCGAACTGAGGGCTGCATGGCGAATCGTCGATGGCGCGCCGCATTTATGAAAATGGCGTTTCATGGCGTTCGTCGGTATTTGGTATGCACATTATTGCCGGTCCAGTTGTTTTCCCATTGTCTGGCGTCTGCGGTTAGAATAGAGAATTGCGCGTTTACCGCAAACTTGCCTGTAGGACTTGAAACGCGACATTCGCTTAGTCCGTCTTGGGATTCGTTACGCTCCTGAAAGGAAGCTGCTCGTTCATGGTGTTTTCCAGGCCGCTGCGCCTGCTCGCGACAGTAGTTGGCGCTGCATTAAGCGCACAGATGCTTGTCGCTCAGCAGCCCTCGCAGTCACAACCGACCCAGCAAAATCCATTCGAGACTGTGGCTCCAGCGGCCCCCCCATCGAATCCTTTTGAAACTCCTGCTGAAGCTAAGCCGGATTCGCAAGCCCAAACTCCCGCTGACCGGAACACGATCGAAGCGATTGATTTCCGCGGAGCTCGTCGCATCCCGCAAGCAACGTTGCGTGCCCTTATCTATAGCAAACAAGGTGATCCCTTTGATGAGAACGCCTTGCGTCGGGACTTCATGTCCCTGTGGAACACGTCTCGTTTCGATGACATCCGTCTCGAAGTGGAAGATGGCCGTTTCGGTAAAATCGTTCGTTTCGTTGTCACGGAACGACGCATCATTCGCAGTATTAAATATGACGGCCTGAAGTCCATTACGATGTCTGAGGTGCTGGAGCGTTTCAAGGAACGCCGCGTCGGTCTCAGCACGGAAGCGCAGTATGATCCCAATAAGGTCCAGCGTGCCATCGTCGTTCTGAAGGAATACCTCGCGGAACGTGGCCGGCAGTACGCGGAAATCGAACCGGAAGTCTTCCAGATTCCTCCCTCCTCCGTTGTTATTACCTTTGTTGTCAACGAAGGCGCCAAGGTCAAAGTAGGTGAAATTTCCTTTGATGGCGTGAAAGAGTTGAAGCCCCGCGATGTGCGCCGGTCGATGGCGAACAGCAAGCCCATCGGTATTCCATACTCCATCTTCTTGGAGAACATGTTTGCTAAGAGCTTCGATTCCATCAAGCTCGAGGAAGACAAGCAGCGGCTTGCCAGTTTCTATCAGGAGCGTGGTTACTTCCGCGCTCGTGTTATCGATACCAAAGTCACCATGCGTGATGTCGGCGGCGGAAAGTTCCGTGTTCCGCTCTTCTATCCCAACAAGCCAGGTAAGCGCGCCGATCTTCACCTCACCGTGGAAGAGGGGCCCAAATACCACTTGAACGACATCAAGTTTGAGGGTGTGAAGCTCTTCAAACAGCCGGAAGATCTGATGCGTCCGTTGTTCCAGATGGGCAAGGGCGATGTTTTTTCCACCAAGAAGCTTCGTGAAGGCCTAGAGAACATTCGCAAGCTCTATGGTGAGTTCGGCTATATCGACTTTGTTCCTGAGCCCTCTTTCGACCCAGTTCCTGATTCCGATCAGATGAACCTGACGCTTAGTGTCGACGAAGGCAAGCAGTTCTTTGTGCGCCGCATTGAGTTCTCAGGCAATACGACCACACGCGACAAAGTGATCCGTCGTGAGTTGCTGGTCGACGAAGGCGATATGTTCAACACGCGCCTTTGGGAAGTCAGCATCCTTCGCCTGAACCAACTTGGTTACTTCGACGCGTTGAAGAACGAAGAAGCCACCGACATCCGCCGCGACAACCGTACCAATACCGTCGATCTGACACTTTCGGTGAAAGAGCGCGGTCGTAACACCGTTGGTCTCACCGGCGGTGTCTCCGGTATCGCAGGTAGCTTCGTTGGATTGAATTACTCAACCAACAACTTCCTCGGTCTCGGCGAGACGCTCAGCATCAGTTCGCAGTTGGGTGATCGCATTCAGGACGTCGTATTTGGCTTCACAGAGCCTTACTTCTTGGATCGTCCCATTCAGGCCGGTTTCACTGTCTACACGCGGCGCTTCAATTTTGATCAGGGTCGTGAAGTTTCGCTGTTCAGCGGCCGCAACTACACCAGCATGTACAACCAGTTGGGCTCGGCCAACCGTTTGAATTATACGCAGAACGGTTACGGTTTCAGCACCTTCATGTCGACCCAGTTGAAGCGCTCCTTTGCGCGCATCGGCATCAGCTACGGCTATGACCGATCCAGCATCAATCCTCAGAGTGATGGCGCCAGAAATCAGTTCGAGACCATCAACTTCCTGAGCTTTGATGGCCAAGCGAACCAGTTGAACGGCATTGTCACTAGCCGCATTGTGCCGTCTTATACCTACAACACGGTCAACCACCCCATCACGCCAACTGGCGGCAAGAGCTTGTTTATCTCCACTACCTTTGCCGGTGGGTTCATGGGTGGGAACGTGAATATGTTCCTGCCGACGCTGGAAGCTAAATATTTCCGCAAGGGCTTCAAGCCGGGCCATGTCATCGGTATGCGCACCATGGCCTCCTGGGTAACTGGTTACGGTGGCAAGGCTGCGCCGCCGTTCAATCGCTTCTATATGGGTGGCGAACAGGATATCCGTGGATTCAATATCTGGGAAGTCTCCCCTGTAGCCTTTATTCCCGGCGAGACGCAGATCAATGTGTTGAACGCTGACGGCTCCAAGCGTTACCAGCGGCTGGTTTATGGTGACGGTAGCGTGGGCCTGACGGAAGTTTTGCAGACTATTCCGATCTATCAAATCACTTTTCCCGGTGGCGATTTGATGAGCGTGACCAACTTGGAATATCGCATTCCGATTTTTGGTCCGGTCACGTTGGCTGCCTTTTTGGATGCTGGTTTGAACCGTGTCTCTCAGAGCAGCCAATTGCGTTTGAATCCGGCTCGTATTAACTACTTGAATGCCCAGCATCCGTCCGCTGATTTTCAGCAGCAGGCAGTGGTGTTTAACCCCAGTCAGCAGTGGCGCACCTCTACGGGTTTGGAACTACAGGTTATGATGCCTGTGGTGAACGCTCCATTCCGTCTCTACTGGGCGTATAACCCGACAATCGCCACCGGCGTGGCGCAAGGTCCCATCGTGTTGGACCGTTCGCAATTTCCTAATGACGCGACCTTCTTAAATGCCGTCGAGACACTGACGGGGACGGTTAGCGGGTCGGGTTATGGCGCCTCGAGAATGCCGTTCTTCGAGCGTCGCAGACAGTTCCGATTCACGGTTAGCCGTACCTTCTAAGGAACTGCAAAATCCAGAATTCGCGTGCGCTTCCGGCTACACCACGTTGATGTGGCCGGAAGCGTTGAATGCGTAGACGATACAATCAGGTACAAGGGCGGGGAAGCGCACCGGCGTCCACCAGTGCCAAAATGAAAGATTGGCGCGAGTTTTGAACGCGCCAGGGAGTGAACCAGTGATTCAGAAATTTCTCATGACCGGCCTTCTGGCCATGGCCTTGGTTTCCACGGTCTTCGGCCAAGCCGCCCCCACCAAAGTGGGCATCATCAACATCCAGCAGGCGATCATTAGCACCCGCGATGGCCAGGCTGCGGTGAAAGAGCTGCAGGAACGCTTCAACCCCAAGCAGAAGCAACTGCAGGATGCGCAGGCTGAAATCCAAAGCTTGCAACAACAGTTGCAGCGTGGCGCCAACACTCTTAGCGAAGAGAACCTGCGCAAACTGCGCCAGGATATCGACGACAAGCAGCGCAATCTGCAACGCACCAGCGAAGACGCCCAAATCGAGTTCGACCAACAGCAGCAGCGCGTCTTTGCAGGCATCAGCGAAAAGATGCAGGCTGTCATCGATAAGTTCGCCCGCGACAACAGCTACGCTCTCATCATGGATGTTGGCTCCGCACAGTCTGGCGTACTTTATGCCTCCAACAGCATTGATGTCACCCGCGACGTGATCGCAGCCTTCGATTCATCTGCTGCTGCGCCAGCTGCCGCCGCTCCCGCTCCTGCCAAGCAGCCTGCTGCCCCGGCAAAGCCGTAAGCGTATTCCCTTCCAGATTTCCACTGGTTCGTTTTTCTGCGCTCACGGGAAGAGCCGGTCCCTACCGGCTCTTCCCGTGTCTCGTGTATGCCCCACCTGAATTACTATCTCGATTTCACCGTTTCGGTCTTCATCATTGAAGCGCAGCGAGTGCTATTGGTGCATCATCGTGGCTTACAGCGCTGGTTACCGGTGGGTGGACATATTGATCCGGGCGAAGATCCCATCACCGCTGTGCATCGGGAAGTGCGGGAAGAAAGCGGACTCAGCATCGAGATTCTGCTCGACAAGCCTCTTCCTCAGTTGGAGGACGTGCAGGTTCTGCCGCCGCCCTCCTATATGGATATTCACCCCATCATTCACGAACATCGACATCTGGGCATGGTCTATTTCGCCAAGCCCACAGCGGGGGAAGTGACGCTAGCTCCACTGGAGCATCACGCCATTCGGTGGTTTACGAAGGCGGAGATTGAGAGCGCTCTGGTCGATCAAATCCCGGCTAACGTGAAGTTCTATGCGCTGGAGGGGCTATCGCGAGCCCAGACCGCTTGATCCAGCGCCTACCGCCACACGGTGCAGCGTGTATGGCTACGTTTTTTCCTTGGGCCCGCGCTCCTTACGCCGCTCTCTTACATCCCGCGCCTCTGGCATTGCCTCATGAACCCTTTCCTTCGGGGCCTTACCCTGCAGCGATACCGCTAGCGATACCGGGTTGCCCCCGAATCGTTCCCGCAGCGCATCCGCCGCCTGCAACGCCTGCTGCCATCGTTGATGCTGTTCGCCTTCCATCAGCGCCAGTTGCCCTTCTCTCTCCTGCAGGCCTGATGTCTGTACGCCAATCAGGCGCACCAGTGTCCCTGGCTTCCAGTTCTTGCGAAATAGACTTCGTGCCGCCTGAAAGATCTCGGCATCCAGATTGCTGCGGTGCGGCAGAGTCAGCGCCCTCGTGATGGTCTGAAACATGTGATCCCGCAGTTTTAGTTGCACAGTGCTCGCGTGCAGACCGTGCGCTCGTAAACGCTGTCCAACCTTTTCTGACATACGCGCGAGCACCGACTCGATCTGCTCGGCGTTTCTCGTATCCTCGTCGAAGGTGTGTTCGTGGCTGATTGACTTCGGATCTTCCTCGGCGCCGACTTCTTCATCGAACCACCCGCCGGAGTCTTTCCCCCGCGCTTTCCCCGCCAGCGCCAAACCCCATTTGCCGAAGCGTCTTTCCAGCACACTCTCGTCCACCAAGCTCAGGTCCCCAACCTTGCGAACGCCCATCTGATGCAGGGACTCCTGCATCGCCTTGCCAACACCCGGAATTTTTCCCACCGGCAAAGGAGCAAGTACTTCGGCCTCCATTCCCGGTACGACGGCAAAGATGCCGTTGGGCTTTGCCAGATCAGAGCATACCTTCGACACCAGGCGGGAACTGGAGATGCCGATGGAGCAGTTCAGTTGCGTGGCTTTCAAAATACGGTTGTGTAGTTCATGGCCGGCGGACAAGGGCGGGCCATAGAGACGTTCGGTACCGGTGATATCCAGATAGGCCTCATCCACAGAGGCCATGGAGACCTTCGGGGCAAATTCCTCCAATACCGTGCGCACGCGTCTGGAATATTCGGCATAGCGATCGCGATTCCCATCCAGGAAGATCGCATGTGGGCACTTCTGGTAAGCCGTGCGCAGAGGCATCGCCGAATGCACGCCAAACTTCCGAGCCGCATAGGAAGCTGCGGACACCACGCCGCGCTCATGGCCCTTTCCCCCGACCACTACCGGTTTCCCTTTGAGAGAGGGATCGTAAAGTTCCTCCACAGACACAAAGAAGGCGTCCATATCCACGTGAAAGATCACGCGGCGCCGGACGCCCTCTTTAGAATTCGCACCCATTGGTTTTATGTAACGGGCCTATGGCCGAATTCGCTGCCTACGTTGTTCGCTATCCGATCTGGCTCTAGCCGTGACGGATCATCAGCACATCGCCATCCTGTACGATGTACTCTTTGCCTTCCAGCCGTAGCAACGCCGTGCCACGCAATCCACCCCAGCCGTCGTGTTCCACCAGATCTTTCCAGCTTGCCACTTCCGCGCGGATGAACTTCTTTTCCAGATCACTGTGGATTTCTCCCGCAGCATGAACGGCTTTGCAGTTGATGGGAATCGTCCAAGCGCGGACTTCCGGCTCTCCTGCGGTCAAAAAGCTCATCTTGCCCAGCAGCGTGTAGCTGGCTCCCACCAGCCGCTGCAGACCGCTTTCTTTCAAACCATAACTTTCCATGAACTCGGCTGCGTCTTCTTTCGCCATGCCGGTCAAATCCGCCTCTACTGACCCACATACCGCCGTCAGGCCAGCTTGCTTCCGACCCGTCAGAATTTTCTGGCGATATTCCTCTTCCAATTCCGACAAACGAGGGGCATCTTCGTCACCCACATTCAGAACGAAGAGGATTGGCTTTTGAGAAAGGAACATAAACCCACGGATGAGTTTCTCGCTCTCGGAGTCAATTTCCACCTCACGCAAGGGCTTGTTGTCTTCCAGCGCCGCCTTAAAGCCCACTAGAACCTCATACTCTTTGTCGAGCTTGGGATCCTTGATCTTTTTGCGGTCTTTCTCCAGGCGCTCCAGGCGTTTTTCCACCTGCACCAGATCGCTCAAGATGAGTTCAGACTCTACGTCTTCCAGATCCCGAATCGGGTCCACGCTGCCCTTTTCGTGAGGCACCATATCGCTCTCAAAAAGACGCAGCACGTGCACGAACGCATCCGCAAAACGTAGGCTGGCTAGGTAGCTCGGCTCCCGTAGAGCTTCCTTGGAAATGGAGGGAACATCCAGGAATTCGATGGTGGCGTAGGTCACCTTGTCGGGCTTGAAAATTTCAGCCAAAGCGTCCACGCGGGGGTCTGGTACCTTCGACACACCCACGCGCACTTCCATCGCGCCCATGCGCGAAGCTTCCTGCACGCCCGTCAGGATGGTGAACAGAGACGTCTTGCCAACCATGGGCAGACCTATAATTGCGGATTTCATATCTTACTAAGAGGGTAACGCGAAGCACGCCTTTCCATGAAACTGCAGCTTCCCGCAGCCTTCCGTCTTGCGTGGGAGTTCCGCAAAACTTGCGTCGAAACACAGAACTAGTACTTTCCGGATTTCTAGATCTAGTAACAAGTTTGTCTTTATTGTTCTGGAGAAACCGGGGTATGCTATCTCTGATTCCACCAGGAGGCCCAATCATGTTGAATAGAGCGCTAGCATCGCTTCCGATGCTGCTCATGATGATGGTGTTGTTTGTCGCACCAGCTGTGTTTGGTCAGGACGCTACTGAGGAAAGCTCTAGCACCAACCAGTACATCATCGCTGTCGCCGCAATTGTCGTTCTGTTCCTCTATATTCGTCGCCGCAAAAAGCGGAAGAGCCTCGAATAGGGCCAAGCCACTACCCACAGTTCAAGCTTTGCCACGTAGCGCCCCTAGCCTTCTATCTAGGGGCCTTCGTCTACCCGCAGCAGGCGCCTGCTGCGGGTAGACAGTCCGCTCCGATTCCGCTATTTCTTCCCACCTCACCCACATCGCAGATCCGTAGCGCTAAGATCGATGAATGCTTCCGACCCCGGGGAATGTAGTGCGCCTTGTCGTCTTGGGCCTCGTCTGTTTTCTTTCCGCGGTTGCACAACCGGCGAACGTCGATTTCGCCAAGGATATTCTTCCCGTTCTTTCCACTCGCTGCCTCGGCTGTCATTCCGGCAACAATGCCAAAGGTGGACTAAAGATTCACACGCGTGCGGACTTGCTCAGTGGTGGGCGAAGTGGCGCCGCCATCATCCCCGGTGATGCCGCCAACAGTCTGTTTCTCCGCAAGATCCTGGGTCAGCAAGGTACGCGTATGCCACCTTCCGGTCCGGCGCTTGCCCCCGAAACCGTCGAGGCCATTCGAACCTGGATTGACAGTGGCGCCAAATATGACGGTGTACTCGGCACGGTAGATCGCCTTGCTCCCATGGAGCCACGTGTTCCTGTTCTACCCGAAAACGGCCTTGCCCATCCGGTAGACCGTCTGCTGCAGCCCTACTTTCAAAAGAACGGCGTTACGCTTTCCACCCCAATCTCTGACGCCCAGTTTGCGCGTCGCGTCTGGTTCGACCTGGTTGGGCTGCCCCCTGCGCCAGACCAGCTCGAACGGTTTCTGAAAGACTCGTCTCCGAACAAGCGGGAAGCTCTCATTGCCCAACTGCTGGCTGATCGTAAGAATTACGCCGAGCACTGGATGAGCTACTGGAACGACCTGCTTCGTAACGACGAAGGGGTCGTCTATCACGGTGAGCGAAAATCCATCACAAAGTGGTTGCAGAACGCACTGGCCACCAATCGTCCCTACGACCAGATGGTTCAGGAACTGCTGGATCCTTCCGCCAACAAGGATGCCGAAGGTTATCTCACGGGCGTCACGTGGAGGGGTGTGGTCAGCGCCAGCCAAACGCCACCCATGCAGGCCGCGCAGAACAGCGCCCAAGTCTTTCTTGGAATGAACTTGAAGTGCGCCGCCTGCCACGACAGCTTCGTAAACCGCTGGAAATTGGCGGATACCTTTGGTCTCGCCGCCTTGTTCTCTCATGAGCCCTTGGAACTGGTCCGCTGCGACATCAAGACCGGCAAACAAGCGGTTGCCCGATTTCCCGTCAAAGATCTCGGCGTCAAGTTTGATGACTCCTTAGCCTCTCGTCGTAGCGCCGCAGCTACCTGGTTTACCAACGAAAACAACGGTCGCTTTGCGCGTACTATCGTCAATCGGTATTGGAAGCTGCTCTTGGGCCGAGGTTTGGTCGAGCCCATCGATGATATGGATGCGGAGCCCTGGAATAGGGACCTTCTGGATTGGCTCTCCAGCGACTTTACGGCCAACGGCTATGACTTGCAGCGTCTGCTTTCCACTATTCTCAGTTCCCAGGCCTACCAGATGGCCAGTGTGCCAGAGCCAGCCACCGATACGCAGTATGTATTTCGTGGACCGCTGCCGCGACGTCTAACCGCCGAGCAGTTCCAAGACAGCCTTTCCGCCGCTACAGGGGATTGGCGTGTGCTTACTCCGCGCAACGGCAAACCGGCCGAATACACCCGTGAATGGAGGCTAAAAAGCGACCCACTCAGCCGAGCGCTTGGCCGTCCGATTCGCGATCAAGTCTATACGGAGCGGAATCAGGAACCTTCCACACTGCAGTCTCTGGAGCTTTCCAATGGACCCCTGCTCACTCACCGTTTAGAGCGCGCTTCCCGCGCCTTGCTGGGGAAATCGGTAGTTCCGCCGCAGAATCTTTTCGATAGCGCGATGATGCGTGGTGGTTCGAAGACGGTGGATATCGACATTACCAGAGCTACGGAGCTTTGGCTTCTGGTGCAGGACGTCGATTCCTACGATCCGTCACGCGTCCGCACCGGATGGGTGAATCCGACGTTGATCGCCAAACTTTCCTCCGGCAGCCGCCCCCGCACCAGTCCTCTGGCCACCAACACAGAGATTCACCGGAAAGACCTGCCGCCCGCGCCAGCCCTATCGACGGAACTCGGCACGCTCGTCCGTATTCCAGTCGATGGTAGGGTTTACCGGCGCTTCCAGGCGGAAGTTGCCGTGGATCTGCGTAGCCAGCCCAGCGATATCGCACCGTCTGTACGCTTTTTCGTATTTCGCGAAAAACCTGATTTAGAGCGGTTGGTGCGCATCGAGGGCGGTTCGCCTTTGCCTGCCCCTCCGCAACCCCAGACCAACGACGCCTTGGTCACTTATCTGTATCGTTATTTGCTTTCTCGGGATCCCAGCACGGAAGAACGCCGATTGGCGCTAACGATCCTGACCGGGGATCCCAATACCGCCTCCAACCTAGCAGCCGAGCGTATGCCTGCTACCGAAGGCGTCGAAGACCTGCTCTGGGCTCTGTTGATGAGCCCCGAGTTCCAGTTCCTGCAATAGGCGAGAGATTGGGGTTCAGATTTTTTGAAGAGGAGCGGTCCGTACCGCCTGCGCGAACAAGACATGCGTGAAGAAGATTTGAAGCGACAACTTGTGGCCCCCATCAGCCGTCGTGACTACATGCGTCAGTCGGCTGCGGCAGCGCTGGCCGCCCTCACCGGGGCCGCGCCCCGTTTGCTCGCCAATCCATCCACTGCGAAGATTGCTCCCAAAGCCGATAGCATGATCCTCCTCTGGATGGCCGGCGGCATGGCGCAGACCGAAACCTTCGATCCCAAGCGCTATACGCCCTACGAAAGTGGCCTAGAGAGCAACCGAGTTCTCAGCACCTTTCCTTCCATTCCTACATCTGTGGATGGCATTCGGTTTTCCCAGGGGTTGGAAGAGATCGCTAAGGTCATGGACCGTGGCATGCTCATCCGTTCCCATCGCGTCGGAGACCTCGGTTTTATCCTTCATTCCCGTCATCAATTCCATTGGCACACTGGTTATGAGCCGCCACAAGGCATCGCCGTTCCCCACATGGGAGCCTGGCTTGCCAAACTGCTCGGTCCGCGTAATCCGGAAATGCCGCCCTTTCTGGTCATTGGGCAGAACATGGAGATTGGCGCGGAAAGTGATCCGCTAAAATCCTTCCACACGGCGGGTATTCTCGGCGCGGATGCCGCTCCTTTTCTGATCGCGGATCCCCTGGATGCCGTTGCCAGCGTGCAGGCGCCATCCAATATGACCGAGACGCGCTTTGCGCAGCGCTACCAGCGCTATCGGGAACTCGCATCCCTCAGCCCGGTCATGCGGGAAGGGAACAGCCATCAGCGCGAAGCCCTGCTGCGTTCCATGGAAAACGCAGATCGGCTACTTCGTTCGCCCTCAGCCAAGGCTTTTGACCTCACTCTGGAACCCAAGGAAAGCTACAACCGCTACGACACGGGACGTTTTGGCCTAGGCTGCCTGCTTGCCCGGCGTCTTGTCGAAAGCGGAGCCCGTTTTGTTGAGGTCACCAGCGAGTACATTCCCTTCCGCCACTGGGATTCCCATGAAAACGGGCACGAGCGCGCTGCCTTGATGAAGCAAACCATCGACCGGCCCATCGCCCAACTGATTCGCGATCTGGAGGAACGTGGGTTGCTGGACCGCACGCTGGTGGTGCTAGCCAGCGAGTTCGGCCGAGACATGATGACCGAAGGAAAGCCCGGCAACGAGGTCAAGGAACAGGCCAAACAGCCCGACATCATGACGTCCACGCAACACTACGGCATGCATCGCCACTTCACCGAGGCGGGAAGCGTTCTGGTCTTTGGCGGTGGCTTCAAAAAGGGCTATCTCCATGGCCAAACTGCCGACGAGCGCCCCTGTTCCATTGTCAAAGATCCGGTCACTATTGAAGATCTGCACGCCACACTGTTCCAGGCCATGGGCTTGGCCCCAGATGCGGGAGTCACTGTCGAAAAGCGTCCGGTCTACATCACCAAGGATGCGAAGGGAAAAGTGATTCCAGCCCTGTTTTCCTAATTCCAGATCCACGTTGGGTTCGATGAGACGCCGCCGAAAGAAATCCCGTGGACAGCGATTTCATCCAGGCTTCGTATACTAAAAGGTAGGGTGAAATCGTTCTTTGTCCACAATTTCGGCTGCCGTGCCGCGCAGGCTGACGGAGCCGCGCTAGAGACTTTGCTGTCTCTGCGCGGGCTCACGCCCACTGCCACACGCGAACACGCCGACCTCGTCGTGCTGAATACCTGCACCGTCACTGCTACAGCGGATGACGATGTGCGCAAAATGGCGCGGCGTGTCCATCGTGAAAATGATTCCGCGCGCATTTTGGTGACGGGCTGTTATGCGCAACGCGATCCCGACGCAATCGCGCAACTGCCGGGCGTTTCCTGGGTCGTGGGCAACTCTCACAAAACCCAAATTCCCGATATCGTCGCAGAGCACGCCGCCAGCACTCCCTTCCATGGCAACATCCACGTCGGCGACATCTTCGAACAGAATGAGTTTCTTTCGGCTCCGGTGGAAGACGCTGCCGGCGATCGCACCCGACCCAACCTGAAGATTCAGGATGGCTGCAACAACCGTTGTTCTTTCTGCATCATTCCCTTCGTGCGCGGCAAGAGCCGTAGCGCCCCTCTTGCGGATGTCGTGGCGCAGGTTCGCCACCTTGCCAACCGCTATCGAGAGGTTGTGCTCAGCGGTATTAACCTGGGCCGTTGGGGACGCGACAACGGCATGCACATGCGCCTGCACGATCTGGTTCGTATTCTGCTGGACGAGACTGAGGTAGAGCGTCTACGCCTTAGTTCCGTGGAGCCCATGGACTACTCGGACGAACTGTTGGCCTTGATGGCCAGTTCGTCGCGTATAGCCCGGCACTGGCATGCTCCCTTGCAATCGGGCTCCGATACCGTGCTGAAGCGCATGAAGCGCCGTTATCGCATCCGTCACTACGAAGACCGTATGCGCAAAGCTGCGGAACTCCTGCCCGAAGCTGCCTTTGGAGCCGATGTCATGGTCGGCTTTCCGGGCGAGACCGATGAAGAGTTCGAAGAGACCCGATCTTTCATCGAGCGAATGCCTTACAGCTACCTCCACGTCTTCACCTATTCCGCCCGTCCGGGAACCCCAGCTGCGGACCATGGCGAGCAGGTGCCGATGCCCATCCGTAAGCAGCGCAACGCCGTCTTGCGCGATCTTGCCGCTGCGAAGAACCTCGATCTCCGCAAACGCATGGTCGGTAAACCCCTACGCGTCGTCACCCTGGACGCCGTAGGCTTCGCTCTGACGGATAACTATCTGAAAGTAGAGCTGGCGCAACCCCGCCCAGCCAATGAACTGCACGACATCGAAATCGGTTCGGTTACCGAAACCGGTCTGGCGGAAAAACGCAGCCCCTTTGTGCTGCTGTAGCCTGGCCGGAAGATATCGTATTATTTTCTGACCCGCTCACCGATGTCGCTGATAAATATCGAAGAACGGGATCATTCTGGCGTCCCGTTAGCTCCGATATCGTTCTTCCAAGACTGAGAGTTCTGAGGGTACACGTAGAAGTTTATCGATATGAATGCCCACCTCATCAGCAAGCGGCTACAGAGCCATGCGAAAGCCGCCAGTATCGCGCTATGGGCATCGTTGGCAATTTCGGTGCTTTTTCATGTCCAAGAAGCTGTCTTGACATACATTGCTGTCAGCGCATCAGGCGTTTTGAAGGAGCCCGTCTTCGGCTCTATGTCGGACGAAGACCTCGTCACGCTTGGGTCATCTTGGTTGATGTTCGCCATCTACTTCGTCACCATGGTGACTTTTTTCGTATGGTTCGAATACTCATATCGCAACCTACCGATGCTCACCGACTCTTCTTCGCATCATCCTCGATGGATGGCGGTCCTCGGCTGGATCATCCCGTTCATCGCTTTCTTTGTCCCCTACCAAATGACAAAAGAAATCTGGCGCAAACTGAGCGAGCATCGCGGAGTGAGCACAGAAATAATTCTGGATTCAAGGAGATCCAAATTCCTTTTGCCTGTATGGTGGGGCTTCCACTTGGCCTCAGTGTATGTACTCCCTGTCGTCGCTCTAGTCCTTGCGCTCTTCTATTCACTAGAAAGAGACTGGGTGGGTTTCTCCATAGGCCTGGCGCTCGGGGTTCCTAGCTACGTCACCGTTCTTCTGGAAATCCAGGTCATTCGTAGCACCACCGCACTCTATCTTCCGCTGCTCCAGGCCGTTGCAGACTCACAGTCTGGCGCCTGTATCGCGCCGCCACCCAAGCCTGCAATGTCTAGCTAGAGTCAATCAGCGATCTATTTCTGCATTGATATGCTCCCCTTTACCTGCCGTCACACAAGGCGTTAAGATACCTACCTCCCGCCAATGTGCGGCTTAGAATCAATCGGTAGCCCTCAATTTCCCCATGTTTACGGCAATTCATATCAAGCGTTTCCAGAATCTCTCCAAGGCAACCATGATTTCCTTAATCGCGGTGGGCGCCTCCTGCCTGTTCCGTATCATGGCTGGACTCTACTTGGCAGCGGAGGTAGATGCGTTGTCTCCCGAACAGGAATTCGATCCAGAGGGCCTGAGTGCGCGGGGCTACATTTACCTGTTCTCTACCTTGTCCTACGCGGCGTCGTCGTTGATATCCATCGTCTGTTTCTGGATCTGGTTCTACCGGGCTTACGTCTACTTGGAGAAGGTCAACGATTTCCCCACAGAGCGTTCCACCTGGTGGGTCTTCGCGGGGTTCATCATCCCCTTCATCAGCCTAGTTGTTCCCTATCGCATGATGGGGGAAATCTGGGATCGTTTGGAAGCGGAGTGGTTCCAGCATCCAGAGTGGGCAGAGCGCGACCCGCTACCCGCAAACGTACTGTTGTTTTGGTGGCTCTCGTTTCTGGGGTCCAATTTCGTTTCCCGCGGGCTTGGCCGAATCTATGGGAGTGGTTCTTCCGGTGACCTGTCGACGGCATCTCAGTATTCCGGGGAACTTTGGGCAGAAATCTTAAGCGCGGGTGTCACCGCCTTCGCCGTGATTCCTGCTGTTCTGCTTGTAAGAAACATGTGCCGTCTCTACACGCCGGTTCTCGAAGCCATGGTGCGGAACGCGGTTGGCCCTGCGCCACCGCCTCCGCCGCCGGTCCACCTGCAAACGCTGATCTCTGCGCCACCACCTGCAAATCCGTCCTAACCGGTGATCGATTCTTCATCGCATTTGCGTGAATGCAGGCAGACAACCATGCATCACGCAAATGCACTTCATTCCAGACGTATACAGACGCTTTCCCGAGCCACTGTCGCCAGCCTTGGCGCTGTTGTGGTTGCGGAAATCCTCAACATGGCCGCGGGTGTGATGAACGCTCTGCGTTATGCCAAATTTCCTGGCAACGTCTACACGGACAACATCGAAGGCAGCCTTCAAGACGTTGTCGGAGCCTTGGCCCTGCTCGCCCTTCTTGCCGTGCAGCTCGTCTCCGCCATCTGTTTCATGTGCTGGTTTCACAAAGCCTACGACTTGCTGGATCGTGTCCAGCCGGAATCTCGTGCACTTGCCACCTGGTGGACGACGGCGGGCTTCCTGCTGCCGGTCATCAGCCTGTTCCGGCCTTACATGATGATGGATGAAATATGGAAGAAGCTAGGCCAAGCTTGGGATCAAAGCCCCCAGCTGGTGCACGGTTGGAAGCGTCCTGGCGCCGTCACCCGGCAATGGTGGGGACTCTTCGTCATTGCCATGTTGATGACGAACGTGGCCTACAAGCTCATCGACTACGCGAATACAGCGGCTTCGGCAGCTGTGGCCAACTGGATGTCTGTCCTGGCCAACGGGCTTACCATCCTTGCCGCCATACCCGCTGTTCTGGTGGTGCTGCGTACGACGGCGCTCTATCAACCGTTGCTTGCCGCTATCCCAACACCATCGAACGCTCTGGCCACGCCGCCTACGTTACTTGCATCGCAGGCCAGCACGTGGCCCCAGCCTGTGCCGATACGCCACAGCGTGCCACCACCGGCGCCCCCGCCAAATCCGTCACAGCGCTAGAGTAAGTTCCTTGCGGTCATTAAAGCGTAGCCAGGGATGTCTCGATCTGCCGCACCTCGTCGTCGCTTAACTGCAGAGTCGCCGCACCCAGTACACCCTTCGCCTGGTCTGCGCTGCGCATGCCCACAATCGCTCCGGTAATTGCCGGGTTTCGCAGCGTCCAGGCGATGGCGACCTCGCCGGGCGACGCATTGTGCGCCTTGCCGATGCCGCGCAGCAGCTCCACCAGCTCCAGGTTCTTCGAAAGCCGAGGTTCCTGGAAGTCGGGCACTCGCTGGCGGTGGTCGTCTTCGGGCATCGCCGCAATCCGCTCCGCTGTCATCTTCCCCGTCAACAGCCCAGATCGCATCGGAGAATAACTAATCACGCCGATGCCATTTGCCTGACAATAAGGCAGCTGCTCTTTCTCGATATTCCGAACCAGCATGTTGTAGTGCGGCTGCAACGATGTAATCGGAGCAATCTTCGCCACGCGCTCCATCTGCGGCACGCTAAAGTTGGAAAGTCCAATCCAGCGCACCTTGCCTTGTTCTTTCAGTCGCGCGCAAGCTTCCCACCCTTCTTCCAAATCAGCGTCGGGTTCCGGCCAGTGAATCTGGTAGAGGTCGATCACATCCACCTGCAGGCGCCGCAAGCTGTTCTCGCATTCCTGCATCACAGACTCGCGCTTCAGGCTCTGGCCGATTTCCCGCTTCTCATTCCAAACTCGTTCGCACTTGGTGAACAGCAGCGGACGATCGCTTCGTTCCTTCGCCGCCTGCCCCACCACAATCTCTGCATGTCCCAACCCGTATACGGCTGCGGTGTCGATCCAGTTCACGCCAGCATCCAGCGCCGTGTGGATCGCCGCCTTGCTCTCCACATCATCCTGCGGACCCCAGCCGAACTTCCAGTTTCCGCCGCCCATGGCCCAGGCCCCGACACCGATCACGCTGATCGAAAGATCACTATTCCCAAGTACGCGTTTTTCCATGTTGCTCCCCGTTGTTCGTCACTGCCCGCAGTTTCTCTGCTGTCGAAGTGGTCCCCTACTGTCGAAATCGTGTCCCTGCTCGCCACACATGCTTACTGCACAGCAACGTACAAGCCCAAGATCACCACGATCACACGTCCGCCTTGCTTGCCATGTCTGCTTCCCGTATGCCGACTGCGGATGTCCCTGCCGGAAATGGATGCAGATAACTAACGGAGATATTGCCCGCGAAGCACTGCTGGACATCGCTGCCCGCAGACCGTGCTCGTCTCGCATACCTGCCGTGATACCGAAACACATCCCCCTCCACCAGGTAATCCAGAGGCAGTGGCGCTTCTTCCAGTGCGCATTCCACAATCTCCGGCAGCTCCGTGGTTGCCGCTAGCGGACAAGGGAAGTTCACGTTCCAGAATCCACCGGTTGGGCAGGATCTCTCCAGAATTTGCGGAATAACCGCCTGCGCCCAGTCTGCCGCGCGCAGCCAGTCTTTCTCACGCAACGGTCGGTCTTTGTAGTGGGAAAACGCAACAGCTGGGATGCCACGGAAAGCGGCCTCGCGCACGCCAGCCACGGTGCCGGAGTAGTAGACATCCACGCCCAGATTGCCGCCGTCGTTGATGCCGGAAAACACCCAGTCGATGCTGTCCTTCAGCAGATGCATCGCGACCCTTGTACAATCTGCGGGCTTGCCATCCACGGCATAGCGGCGCGGCCCCAGTTGGAAGACGCGGAAGGCGCCTTCGCTCACGCCATGTCCGCAACTGGACACTCCGGCAGCCGGAGCAAAAATCCAAACCTCACCAAAACTCTCAAGTGCCTTGGCAAGCGACGCAATCCCTGGGGCGTCGATCCCGTCGTCATTCGTCAGGACGATACGCACCTTTCCAGCATAACGTGCCCTGTCCAAGCCAGCGCTCGCAGCCCGACAGTTGTAACGTTTGCGCCACGGCTTGCTGTGAGCCGCTCATGATCAACCAGCCTGTAGCAGCTCTGTGCCAGCGCGTCTGATTCTTGCTTCCTGGCCCCGTTCGTGTCTACCCGTGTATCTCGATATACTCACGGAATCATGTCTTTCTCGTTGTCCTACGCTCGTTCCGTCAAACGCCTCTGCGGGTTGATTTCTCTGGTGGTCATGACCGCGTCCGTCGCCTGTGCGCAGAGCGTCGCAAGCCCAGAGGAGTGGATCCCCTTATTCAACGGAAAGAACCTTGACGGCTGGATTCCCAAGATCACCGGCTATCCGGTCAATGAAAACTATGCAAATACCTTCCGTGTGGAAGACGGCCTTCTGAAGGTGGCCTATGACCAATACACGGGCGAGTTCAACGAACGCTTTGGGCATCTCTTCTACAAGACCCCCTACTCGTACTACCGCATCCGTGTGGAATATCGCTTCGTAGGGCAGCAAGCCGCCGGCGGACCCGGCTGGGCCACTCGCAACAGCGGCATCATGATTCACGGGCAGCCACCACAGACCATGGGGAAAGGTCAGAATTTCCCTATCTCCATTGAAGTCCAGCTGTTAGGTGGACTCGGGAAAGGCCCAAGGTCCACGGCGAACCTCTGCACCCCGGGCACCAATGTCGTGATGGATGGCAAACTGATCACCGCGCACTGCACCACCTCCACATCACCAACCTTTGATGGGGATGAATGGGTCACCGCCGAAGTGCGCGCTTTGGGGAATTCGGAAATCACGCACTTCGTCAATGGCAAGCAGGTCCTTCGCTACGTGATGCCCCAAGTCGGCGATGGCAGCGTAAGCAACTTCGACCCTGCTGCGAAGGTAGACGGAACTCTTCTCTCGGGCGGCTCCATCTCGCTGCAAAGCGAAAGCCATCCCGTTGAGTTTCGCAAGGTGGAATTGCTGAACCTGGAAGGGTGCATGGACCCGAAGGCTAAGAACTACAAATCTTACTTCGTCAAAGCCAACAATAGCGGATGTCGCTTCTAGCTGGCGCCACTAGGCGACACAGCTAGAAGTTTGACGTCATCCTCTTCCCAGATCAGCCCACTTTTGCCGTGGGCTGATTCTCCTCATTCTGGGCCCCATTCCCATCGCCAGAACCGGGCTCTTCCTTGCATACCGCCCTGGCTTTGTCTAAAAGCGCAATCAACTGTTCCAACTCCGAATCATCCAGCAACGGGAAACACTCCGCGTGCATGGCCGTCAACTCCGGGTCAATGCGATCCAGCAAATCCAACCCGGGTTGCAGAATCCGCGCGTACACCACGCGGCGATCTTTGGCGCAACGTACCCGTTCCACCCAGCCGCGCGATTCCATCCGGTCCAGTAAGCGGGTGATCCCCGGCGTTGCCTCAATCAACCGCTGCCCGATGGATAGCGTTGGCAGGCCCGCAGCGCCAGTCCCTCGCAAAATGCGCAGTACATTGTACTGTTGCGGCGTAATGCCATACTGATCCATGAACTCGCCCAGTTGGCGCCGGATCACGTCGGCGGTCTTTAGCAGTGAAATCATCACTGTTTGTCGCGGCGACGAAAATGGCTTCGATTGCTGAAGTTCCTCTTGAATACCCCTAACGATCATCTTGCCCCCCATTGCAGTTGCCCTGGTTTGCGCCACCGTCCAGGGTCTATACATCAGTTCCGTTCTTTTTGCACTGCGCTACCATCGTCGATATGGCGTTGACGATGGCGCGTTGCCCGTGGGCCAAAAATGGTCCATACGAGATTTATCATGATCTGGAGTGGGGCGTCCCCTCACACGACGACCACCATCTCTTCGAAATGCTCATCCTGGAAGGCGCCCAAGCTGGGCTTAGTTGGGAAACCATCCTGAAGAAACGTGATGGCTACCGCCGCGCGTTCGATGACTTTGAGCCGGAAACTATCGCCTCCTACGATCAGGACCGCATTGAATCCCTACTGACCGATACTGGTATTGTCCGCAATCGAGCCAAAGTACAAGCAACCGTACTCAATGCTCGTTCCTTTTTGCAGATCCGGGATGAATTCGGTTCTTTCGATAAGTATATCTGGCAGTTCGTAGGTGGAAAGCCCATCCAGAACGCATGGACTTCCCTCGGAGAGGTGCCAGCCCAGACGCCGCAGGCCCAGGCCATGAGTAAAGACCTGCTTCGCCGCGGCTTCAAATTTGTGGGGCCCACCATTTGTTATGCCTACATGCAGGCCGTCGGTATGGTGAACGATCATCTTGTCACCTGCCCGCAATGGAAAGCGCTTGGCGGCAAACGCGGGGCATCCTAGCCTCGTCTGCTGTCTCCAGCCTGGTGTGAAACCCTTTCGCTCTTGGCTCTTCCGGTTCGTAATGCCTCGTTTGCAGACTACCTTGTGCAGTTTGGTTGTGGTTTTCGATGGATTTCGTAGAACAGGTCAAAAATCAGATCGATATTCTTCGCATTGTCGGCGACTATGTGCGCCTCAAGCGTCAGGGGGTCGGCGAGCGCTACGTAGGCCTCTGCCCCTTCCATTCGGAAAAGACGCCTTCGTTCTCTGTCCATGTGGGGCATGGCTTCTATAAGTGCTTCGGCTGCGGAGCGGGTGGTGACGCCATCAAGTTCGTCATGGAAATGGAGGGCTTCACCTTCATGGAAGCTGTCCGCGCCATTGCCGAGCGTATGGGCATCCCCCTTCCGCGCACCACGGATTACAGCGACGAGGATGCCAAGCGGCGCTCCATGCTGTACAGACTGAACGAAATGGCCCAGGAAACGTTTGCTCGAAATCTGTGGTCACCCATCGGACAGGAGGCGCGGGACTATCTCTCCCAGCGTGGCATTACGGAACAGCAGGCTCAGGAGTTTGGCATCGGGTTCGCGAACCCCTCCGGTCAGGAACTGGTGCGTATTCTGGAACGCCAGAACCTTCCAACAGCGTTGTTGGAGACGTCCGGTCTCGTGAAGCCCCGTAGTTCGGGACCCGGTTGGTACGATACCTTCCGCGGGCGCATCACGTTTCCCATCTTCAACGAAAGCGGGAAGCTTGTCGCCTTTGGCGCCCGCGTGATGAATCCGGAAGATCAGCCCAAATACCTGAACTCGCCGGAAACCGACATCTACCGAAAGCGCACCATTCTGTATAACTTCCAGCGCGCCAAGGAATCCATGCGCCGCACGGGGCGGGCCATCCTTGTGGAGGGTTACATGGACGTCCTAGGCGCCTGCGCGGCGGGGGTGACGGAAGCGGTAGCCTCCTGCGGCACCTCGCTGAGCTCCGAACACGTTCGCGCTATCCGACGGCATACCGATTTGGTTGTTGTGAACTTCGATCCTGACCGTGCTGGTGAAAACGCCACCGAAAAATCAATCCAGATTATGCTGGACGAAGGCGTAGACGTTCGCGTGCTCCAGCTGCCGGGTGGTCTTGATCCGGATGAGTTTGTGCAGCGTTTCGGCGCGGAAGCTTATCACCAGGCCATCGATCACGCCCGTGGATATTTTCTATGGTTGGCGGATCGATCTAAGCTGCGTTTTGACACCAGCACCACGGCAGGTCGGGTGAAGGCTCTCGAATTCCTACTGCCTGCTATTCAGAAAGTGAATAGCCGTTTACGTCGTGCCGCTCTGGCGGATGAAGTCGCCGCCTATCTGGGCATTGAGCGCAGTATGGTGCTGGAGCAGTTCAAGACCTCTGCTGTCTCCCGCAAAGAAGATCACCTCGAACAGGCGGGCCCTTCGGATATCGGGCACCTGGAACGCCTACTGCTCCATTGCATCGTCAATCAGCCCGAAGTGGGACAGGAAGTAGTCCCCTACCTTGCCCAGTTGCAAGGGTGGCGCAAGCTCTCTTCTGCTGCTATTTTTGAGGCCATCTTGCGTGCCTGGGAAAACGGGGAACCCTTCCGCTACGCCAACATCGAACCTCGTCTGAACGATGACGCAAAGCACCTCTTCGGCAAGTTGCTGATGGACGATGAGCCTTACAAAGAATCACATACGCGAGATCAGGCAATCGCGTGTTTGCATAAGCTAGATCTGATCCAAATGACGGATTTTCGTCGCGATCTAAAGAGACGTGTCCGTGAAGCCGAGATCGCGGGCAATTTAGAGGAGGCCTTGCGCCTTTCTCAGGAACTCAGTCAACTCGACGCACAACGTCTAAGCCATTGATTCTCAGCCGCGCCAACGTCGTCGCGGTCTCCACCGGTCCACGGATGTTCCTCGGATTTGGTTGTTGTACAATGGCGCAATCCGGGGTCAATCCTCATGGAAGTTGGTGTTCAGGGTGTCCATCGAACACAATATCGGACGAATTCGCGATAACGACGAGTCTGCGGACGACTCAGGCTTTGACCTGTTCAGCGCAGTCAATCAACTTGTATCCGATAGCGCCGGAAGCCGCCCGGAACTTGACGAGATTCTGGCCGACCTTGAGTCGACAGATGCCGAGTTGCTGGTGGAATCCAAATACGGTCCCGCGCGTCGGCTTGGGGAGCGGGAAGAACTGTCGGATGCAGACGCTCTAGCGGAAACTGCAGAGAAGACCAACGACCCTGTTCGTATGTACTTGCGTGAAATGGGAACCGTTGCCCTGCTCACACGAGATGGCGAGGTGGAACTGGCGCGCCGTATGGAAAACGGCGAACGCATCGTCGCCAAAGCCCTTTCCCGTTGTCCGCTTGTCTTCAAGTGCCTAGACCGCATTCGCGATGGCATCATCCGCAACCCAGACGCCATCTACGATGTCCTCGTGCTGCCGGAGGAAGTTCCGGAGGAGCGTCTGAGTGAGCGCTATGTCGAGGATTTCAATCAGCGCGTCGACGAAATTCTAAAGCGCTACAGCTCCATCGCCGCCGCCCTGCGCCCGAGTGTCAACCGCTCTCGCAAACGTGGTTCCGGCAAAGATCTTGCCCTACAGCGTTCATTCGTAAAGCTCTCCTGCTCCTTTCGTTCCATTGCCTTCAGTTCGCAGGTCTATCGCACTTTATCTCTGGAAGTGCGCAAGGCGCTGGATTGTCTGGTGCCCTCCGAACGCGAGGCCGCGCGGCTCCAACTCGTCCTCAGCGAAGGGCGAGTCACCGAACGAGGGTTGGAGCGCGAGATGCGCCGCCAGCTCAAGGAACTGCGCGATCAGATCTGCGCATGGGAGGAAGATTTCGGGGCTGACGCCAACAGCCTTACCACCACTATCGAGATGATTGTGCGTGGGCAGGCAGAGGCTGAGGTTGCTAAGAAGCGCCTCATTGAAGCCAACCTTCGTCTGGTTGTTTCCATCGCCAAGCGCTACACCAACCGCGGTTTGCAGTTCCTTGACCTTATTCAGGAAGGCAACATCGGCTTGATGAAAGCGGTGGAAAAGTTCAACTACAAGCGCGGCTACAAGTTTTCTACCTACGCGACTTGGTGGGTCCGTCAGGCCATCACGCGCGCCATTGCGGACCAGGCGCGGACCATTCGCATTCCGGTCCACATGATTGAAACCATCAACAAGCTGGTTCGCACTCAGCGAGTGATGCAGCAGACTTTGGGTCGAGATCCCACCACCGAGGAACTAGCTCGGGAACTCGAGCTGCCCGTCAACAAGGTGCGCAAGATTCTGCGCGTTGCGCAGGAGCCTATCTCTTTGGAAACTCCCGTAGGCGAAGAGGAAGAGTCGCACCTCGGTGATTTCATTATCGACAAGCGGGCGGCCAATCCGTCCGAAGCGGTCATCACGCTCAATCTGCGTGAACAAACGGCTGAAGTTCTGAAGTCCCTCAGCCCGCGGGAAGAGAAAATCATCAAGATGCGTTTCGGTCTGCAGGATGGCAGCGAACATACCCTGGAAGAGGTAGGGCAACACTTCGCGGTCACGCGGGAACGTATTCGGCAGATCGAAGCCAAGGCGCTGCGTAAACTCCGCCACCCCAGCCGGAGCTATCGGCTACGTACCTTCCTGCAGGGCGGCCCGCCGGTCGACTAGTCTCTATTTCGGTCGCCGAATTCCGCGTAGATTTCGGCTACCATCGTGTGAATGGCGGCGGGCACCCAGTCCTTCCAATCCTCACCTCGCCGCAAACGCTCACGGATGGCTGTTGCGGCTACCGCCTGCAGGGCCTCGTCCATATCGAAGTGACGAATGCGATTCTTCCAGGGCGTTGGGGTCGCCACCTGTCCCTGTCGCGCAAACACCCAAAGCTCCGCCAGATCAAATAGCCTGGAAAGCGTATCGCTGTTTTCATAGCGCCAAAGCATCGCGCGCTCTGCGGCATCCCGTCCGCAGGCAATTGCAATCTGCGCCTCGGGATATGCGGTGTGGCAGGCGGCCGCAATATCCACGAAGAGCCCCGCGCTGGTGGAGCAAACGGTGTAAGGCCCCTCCTCGGCCAACCGGGACAGCATGGCGATGCGCTGCTCATAGCTAGCGCCGTCAAATCTCTTGTGTGGCATCTGCTCGGGCATCAGCAGCAAGACTCGATCTGCCTCCTCTGCGGCTCGGGCGGCAATCGCCTGATGTGCGATGGTCGGCGGATTGAACGCTGCCGGCAGCACCACGATGCGAGCGGCTTTCCCCAGCTCCTGTCCGCATCCTTCTGCCTGTTTGTGAAACCGCAACATTCTTCCCCATTTTGTCATGCAGTCTCCAAACATTCCCTGTTATCCACGCAGATCGAGAGCCTCCCGGGGGCAGAATTCTCTGCACGTGTCGTGCCGGAATGGGTAGCTTTGGATTTTACAATTGCGGTTGTTTCCCGGTGAAATCAGCTAAAACATTTCATATCAATCATGTATATGCGCTATTGCTCGTAATCGATTGTTTCTATGGCTACTAGAGGATTTTCCACGCAAAAAACAGGCTTGACGCCTTCCCGCTTCGGGCGTACGATCAAGGCATCACTGAGGAAGGAGGTGGTCCAATAAATGAGTTCTGGTAGTAAACGACGACCGCAGGAGGTGGCCGAGAGTTAAGGCTACCGTGCAATACGTTGTTCGTTTCCTGCAGTGAGGGAATCCTTAACTGTAGATTCGGAAACCAACTGCGGTTTATACGGCCTAGACTACCTACGGCTTGGGAGCCCGCCGCGCGTGAGCGCCGCGGGCTTCTTCTCTTTTGAGGCCCCGCCGTTCAGCCCCTCACTTTGTAATCTGGCTTCGTTTCGCAAAAACGGGTACCCTCAGTGCACTACCTGCCGTCGGGCGATGATCGGGATGGGTATTTTACAGAACAACGGTGGAAAGAGCGGGGTACGCGACTGGCAGGAATGTGGGATTGGGTGCTGACGATGCCGCCAGACCCTTCTTAGGAATCTGGCGGCATCTGGCTGCTTGTTTTTTCGATTACTCGCTTAGGCTTACCAACGCGGAGGCCGGTAACAATCCGCTAGCGCCCTGCTGGATGCCTGCTTCCACGGTTCGCGGGGGCAAGGCCAGTTCCGGCATCTCTTTGGTCCGGAATAGACCCCGGGTGTACCGAGCAATCAGACGCGCCATCTTGTTGGCCTTTTCGCGCCGTGCGCTATCGGTGCTGATGCCAGTGTTCGCGTACATCTGCCGATAGAGCTTCGAGATCAGAACAAACGCCAACTTCGCCTTCAGGGACTTTACGCAACTTGTCCGTTTCCAGATCTCTTTCGTGGAATAGAACCCATCCCATACGCCCTGGGTCCGTTCGCGTATCTCGTCTGCGGACATCGTCGGGTGCGGTGTAAACATCTTGGGCCGCACTTCCGCCGGAATCAACCAGTAGCGGGTGATGGGAATGCCCTCCACCGTGGGCACATCGTCGCCAAAGGCTTTCTCCCAACGCTGGAAGTCCACGGTGCCAGGGAAGGGTGTCATCATCACGAACTGGGCAAAAGTCAGATCGGCCTTGCTCGCCAATTCAAAGGTGGCTTGGAATGTGTCGGCCCGGTCAGAGGGTAATCCAAAGATAAAGGAGCCCAACACATGCACGCCGTGTTCGCGGAAGATCTTCAGCCGCGCAATCAGGTTGTCTCCGGAAAGGTTAAAGTCCTTGAATACAGACTTTAGGCCAGCTTCCGTCACGGCTTCCACGCCCACCAGGGCGCCCTTGATGCGAGCGCGACGCATGGCATCCAGGAATTCCGTGTCCTCGGCGGCTTCCATGGTGATCTGGGTGAAGAACACCATATCATCGGGAAGCTCTGCCAACTGTTCCATCAGGTCAAAGCGTTCGGCCCGCAACCGACGCAATTCCGCAACGCGCTCGGCATTACCCTGCCGTTCCGCCAACTGAATATCCGTCAGAGTAACCGGATAGAAATTATCGTCGGCCAACGCCAGAAAGCGGTATCCCAAGCGTCGCAACGTCACAATCTCTTCCATCACCGGGAAGGTTGCGCGCTGTCTAGGTTTCTGACCATCCGTACGCCACACAGAGCAGAACGAGCAGTGCTTCGGGCATCCCCTTACGGTCTGCACCGATGCCCACATATAACCTTTGGGCGGCATCAGATCCCAGCGCGCTTTGCGGAAAACACTGGCGTCTACCCGGCCACCGTCATACTCTTCTTTCAGTTGACCAGCAACGCAATCTGCTATTGCCTGTCCCCACGCCTGGTCGCCATCACCTTTCACCACCGCGTGGGCGCCGCCCAGTTCGCGTGGCTCATTCGGGTAGAGCGTCGCGTGAATACCGCCGAACACCACCCAGGCTCCGCGTTCCCTGGCGATACGTCCCACTGCAAAGCCACGTAGGGCATTGCCGGTATGCACCCCAATTCCCACAATGTCTCCCGGCTGAATGTCCTCAGGGACAAGCTGTTCCAGGGTTTCATCGATGATATGGGGGTCGCCATATTCAGCGGGAGTACACCCTGCGAGCACATAGAGCCATCGGGGCGTGATGACGCCAACTCCGAAAGACATGTCGCTAGGGTTTACGATATGTACGCGCATCAAAATCCTTTGAACCTGAAAAGTGTCTTCTGCGCGACAACGATAGCTGTCTCCAGACAGTTACGGGCGCAGTGGGCGGAAGAGAAATATTGTCTAGCGAGGATATCAAAGATCTTGCCTTCTCTGTATCCCGGAATCTCACGTTGCCGTGAGGCGGGTTAAAGCCGAGGGAATGGGGAGTGGCTGGCCAAATGGGATGGCGAAAAGTGAGAAAGTCCTTTCGGTGGTGTTGCGCCACGAGCACGGACCTACAGGTATTCCGAATCGCGCTCTGTTCAATAGTACCAATCGAGTAATTTCCCGGCAGAAAAATATTGACGAGGCTTGGCATTTCTTGCTCCAATCCCCATGTTTCCATATCGCTTTCGGGACCTGCTGCTGATTCTGGGCACGGGCATCGACCACCTCCAAGGTCGACATCACGCGCTTGCCATCTCTAGGCGCACAGATTAGTTTCTCGCCGTCGGCGAATCGAGTCTGTACCAACTCGCGGTTCTTCACGGTAGAAACTCTCCGACGCGTTGTGCGCAATGACGTGTTTGCACTGGCGTCAGCCAGCCCCAGTGTCTGGAGACTGACCTGTCTCACACCTATCCAGAGCGTGGCGAGTCGACTGATGTCAAATGTGGGAGATCCGTTCTTCGATGACATGCTGAACCTATCCCCGACATGATAGATTCACTCCCAAGATGCTAGGGCCGCAGCCGCCTCTGCGTTTTTCGAGCACTTCTGTCGAAAATGGGCTTCCGCAATCGACCATATTCTGGAGGATTCTGTATGGGTAACAGCTTCAATCGAGTGCGTGTATTGGTGGGTACCCGCAAGGGCGCATTCATTCTGGAATCGGATGGAGAACGGAAAGACTGGCAGGTTTCCGGACCACACTTCGCGGGTTGGGAGATCTATCACATGAAAGCCTCGCCAGCAGACCCGAACCGGATCTATGCCTCACAATCCACGGGCTGGTTCGGACAAATGATTCAACGATCCGACGACGGAGGGAAGACCTGGGATACCGTCGGTAACAACTTCGCCTACGAGGGCGTTCCTGGCACGCATCAATGGTATGACGGCACGCCGCACCCTTGGGAGTTTAAACGGGTGTGGCACTTGGAGCCGTCCTGGACAGACCCCGACGTCGTCTACGCGGGCGTGGAAGATGCGGCCCTCTTCAAGTCGGTGAACGGTGGGAAGGATTGGGCGGAGCTATCCGGGCTGCGTAACCACGGAAGCGGCGCCCATTGGCAGCCTGGCGCTGGCGGAATGTGCCTGCACACGATCATTTTGGATCCTACCCAGCCAGGGCGTATCTATATCGCGATTTCCGCGGCAGGCGCCTTCCGCACCACGGATGATGGCAAAACCTGGCAGCCGATCAATCGTGGGCTGCAATCGCAATATATCCCAGACCCTGATGCTGAGGTGGGGCATTGCGTACACCACATCGCCATGCATCCCTCTCGCCCCGACGTTCTGTACATGCAGAAGCACTGGGACGTGATGCGCAGCGACAATGCCGGTGACCTTTGGCGTGAGGTCAGCGGTGACCTGCCTTCGGACTTTGGCTTCGTCATCGATGTACACGCGCACGAACCGGAAACTATCTACGTGGTTCCTATAAAAAGCGACTCAGAACACTTTCCGCCGGATGGCAAATTGCGGGTCTATCGCAGCCGCAGCGGTGGCAATGAATGGGAAGCGCTAACGGAGGGACTGCCGCAGCAGGATTGCTACGTCAATGTGCTCCGCGATGCCATGGCTGTGGATTCGCTCGATAGCTGTGGCGTCTATTTTGGAACCACAGGAGGGCAGGTCTATGCCTCGGCCGACGGAGGCGACACTTGGTCGGCAATCGTTCGCGATTTGCCTGCTGTCCTGTCAGTGGAGGTACAGTCCTTGCCATGATCCGTGTCGTCATTCCCGCACATCTGCGAACTCTGGCTAAGGTCAGTGGCGAGATTCAGTTGTCCGTGGACGCTCCTGTCACCCAAGCTCGCATTTTGGATGCGCTGGAACAGCAATACCCCATGCTGCGCGGGACCGTCCGCGATCAGCAGACCAAGCAGCGACGGGCCTTTGTTCGCTACTTCGCGTGTGAAGATGACCTGTCGCACGATCCGCCGGATGCCCCCGTGCCGACTGAGGTGGCGGAGGGGAAAGAGCCGTTTTTTATCATCGGAGCCATCGCCGGGGGATGCTCTGGAGGGTCTACCCTGTCCATCCCATAAAGCCGTCGCGAAAATGATCCCCGTCACAAAAGAAAATGGGGAGGAAGCTGAAGCTTCCTCCCCATTTTCTTGTCGAGGTGATGTCCAGCCGAAGGTCCACGTGGGTCTTCGGCCCCCTACATTACGGCTGCACGTTGATGTACAGCCCGGTCTTTGTGTAGACCCCGCCCACCTTGGCCACCACTTCGTGGTCGCCAGCCGGTAGCTGCGGAATCGTCACGTTCAACTGATTCAGGCCAGCGCCAGCGAGGCCGGCGAAGCCCACGGTCGCGCGCATGCCGCCAATGTTTACTTCCAGCGTTTCGAACTCAACCAGAGGTGCAGACCCCGTGAAGAGTTTGCTGGGGTCCACTGGCGGGTTTGTCGGGCCAAAACCGGTGCCGTACATTTCCACCACTTCACCGGGTTTAGCAGGGCGAGCCGCGGTGCCAGTGGGGAACAGGTTTGCCGGACCGACCGGAGCGCCGTTCAGGTGAACGGCCGCCACGTACTTGCCGCTCTGCGGACCGAAGGCGAAGAACGCGGGCAATACTTCGGTCAGGTAGGCAACGCCGCTTTCCGAACTCTCGCCATCTACGGTCACTACCACCTCGGCGCGGCTGAGCGTGGTGAAGGCGGGAGCCAATACGTTCAACTGTCCTGGGCTGACATACGCCACCGCTGCGGCATTGCCGCCGATTTTGACGGAGACGCCATCCAGGGTGGTGGGTAGAGCTCCTCCGGGGAAGTCACCCTGTCCCCAAGCACGCGTCGTCTTGGCAAGATTGGATCCGAAGATGCTGATCCAGGTGTTCGGGGCAACGCCTTCGCCGTAGCTTGCGGAGTTCACAATGCCGCCCGACGAGATGTACGGGGCGCCCATGGGAGCCATCTGCACGCGATATGCCACCGGGATGCGCACATCCGCGAACTGACCATTCGGGCTGGTCACCAGCACGTTGGCTTCGTAAAGGCCAGGCAGCATGTTGACGTCGCGAATGGCGACAGTGATCACCGTGCCATCCAAATCGGTTTGCGTGGATGCTTGCAGCCAAATCGGAGAGTTGGTGACGGCAACATTGGCGCTCAATACTTGGCCAGGGCTGCCCAACCGCACACGGCGCAGCGCAGGTACAGAAGAGCCCACAATGCGGGAGAAGAAGAGCGAAGACTGGCTCAGCGTCGGCGTTGCTGGCGTGCCAGCAGGAGGGTTGATGCGAATCCGAGAGGGAATCTGGCTAACCGCACCGTTGGATGTCGAAATGATGCGGATGGTGCCGTAGTAGGTGCCCACTTCCAAGTCGGTGGGGTTCGCACTGAACACGATGGTGTCCGGCGTGGTGCCGCTGGCGCGACGCGCGCGTAGCCACGGAGCATCTTTCACTTCCACGTTGAAGCCCAGCTGATTTTCAGAGCTGCTGATGGAAAGGCTGCGTGATGTTTCCGATGTGCTGCCAACGGTAGCTTCAAACGAAATCAAGCCGCTCGAAAGCACAAACTTGGAGACAGGGTCCACTGGCTGTTCGTTGTCTGGGTCGGGGTTGGCGTCCTGCGAAACCAGGAAAGTTGTGCCAGCAATGCTGATGCCGCCCTGACGCGCTGTGCCTGTTGGATTGCGTTGCACGGAGTACTGCACTTGGCCGCTGCCCGTATAGGTGGCATTATCCACGGAGATCCAGTTGACCAGAGGATACGCATACCATGCCGCTTCCTGCGAGGAAGCGCTCACATCCACATGCCCGTTACCGCCTGTAAAGGGTAGGGTGACCGAGGTGGATGAGAGTTGGAAGGTGTTGGACGATCCCGCCTGCGTCACTTTCAGGCTGCCGTTCATGGCGCGAATGTAGCCCACACGCGTTGCCGGGCTGGCATTTGTGGCGACCACAAATGTGATAGCTCCTGAGCCAACGTCTCGCGGTGTCAGAACGGTGATCCAGTTAGAGTCGGAAGTAGCGATCCAGGAAAGGTTTGGGGGCTCCACCAGCGCGGCAATGGTGCGCACAGCGCCAGCCGGACCGACGTTGATCGCATCTGGGGTGAACCGGATCACCGCCACCAGCGGATCCTGCGTGAAGTAAACGATGGCGGGGCCAATGTTCACTTGCGCCGTTCTGGCCAAGTTGGTCTCGTTCTGCACTGCCGACACACGCACGGTGCCCGGCCCAGTTCCACTTGTGCCAGCCACCACACTCAACCATGGCTCCGTGGACGCTGCTGTCCAAGCCTGTCCCACCGGAGCCGTTACGGTCAGGTCCAGCGTACCGCCAATCGCGGAAAAAGAATGATTGGGAGGCGCAACGGTGAAGGTAGCCTGCGCTAGTGCTTGGGATACGCTCAGCATCCCGAAAATAGCCATTGCCACCGCCACGAACTTCAGCTTGTCCAACGATCGCATGATCCTCGTCAGATTGGCCGACCGTAGCTTGGGGAGTTGACTTAAGAGTTGAAGGCGAATAGAGACATTGGAATCTAGCAGAGCCTTACTGATCATTCGGACACCACCTTTACCCGGGTGTGGAAGTCTGGTTGTTATCTGGAAAAAGGTGTTCCTTATGCCAAGATCAAGACGAGTCCACACTCTTCGACTATGACTATCGTAGTGCAATTACAGCGAGATCGCTAAAACAAATACTCTGTAATTGTTCCAAAATTGGCGTTGCGCGTTGTCCCGTTGGTTTTGAACATCACAGTTCTGTAAAAAAAGCCCCCTGCATGTGTTCCCGGAACGGGAACTTCATGCAGGGGGCTTTTTACGGAGTTTTGCTCAGGCTTACTGGATGACGGGAACCATCACGCCAGGTTGTGTAGTCATCGTGTCTACGTCTGCGTTGACGTAGTACTCACCAGTGGTCAACGAGGGCAGCACCAGGTTCACTTGATAGAGTCCAGGCGCCACCAAGCCCACGTATTGGATCTGAGCTGGCAAGCCGCCAACACGAAGCTGGAACTGGGTGCTATCCAGCAGCGCAGCCGATCCCTTGAAGAATGTTGCGGGATCGATTGCCGGGTTCGTGCGTCCGAAGCCCGTGGCATAGACGGTGATGATCTGTGCCGAGGTTGCAGGCCGCGAGGCCGGGCCACCGGGGAACAAGCCGACAGGGCCCACTGCGGTTGCCGTGCTATCCGGGTGCTGGGCTGCTACATAGCGTCCACCCTGCTGGCTGTAAACGAACAAGGCCGGAGCCGTATCGCGCAGGTAGATATAGCCGCCTTCGGTCGGCGTGTTGTTCACGCGGACTTCAATCGGCACCCAGCCGCGCAGGGTAACGTTCGGCACCAAGGCGTTTACCTGGGTGGGGCTGACGAAAGAGATCGGGGCACTCACGCCGCCAATCAGCACTTCGGTGCCATCCAGGTTGGTGGGCAGCAGAGAGCCTTGGCTCTGGTTCGGGTTCCAGGAACGGGTGCTGTTTGCCAGGCCCGAACCGAAAACGCTGATCCACGTTCCGGGAGCGCCACCAGCGACGAAGGTCGCGCCGTTGACGATACCGCCCGACAAGATCGAGGGGCCGGAACCGCCAGACAGTGTCACTACGTAGCGAATGGGGATTTCGACGTCGGCGAACGCAAAGGTCGGGCTCTTCACCGTGATCTTCGCGTCATACACGCCAGGCAGCATGTTCAGGTTGCGCACCGACACGATGATGCCGGAGCCCAGATTGTCGGATACCGTCTGCACGTTGAGCCAAATCGAAGACTCCAGGTCCATCGTGAAGTTCACCGGGCTGTTTGCGTTGGCGCCCAGTTTGATCCGCTGCGGAGCAGGAACCGACGATCCCAGAGCGCGCTTGAAGTACAGCGAACGCGGGCTCGCGGTCAGATTGGGTAGGGTATCGGTACGCGGCTGCACGTTCAGGGTTACGGGAACTGTGGCCTGCCGATCTCCACCCACTTCCTTGAAGAGGATGCTGCCGGTGTAAGTGCCCACAGGAAGATTCTCGGGTGCAGCGACGAAACTGACCGTTGCCGAGGTAGTGGCGGTATTCGTTGTTGTGCTGAGCCAAGAAGCGCCATTGATCTGCACGCTGAATTGAATGGCGTCTCCGCTGCTGCTCACCGTGACAGTGCGATCAAGCACTGCGGAACGGCCAGGTGTGTAGGTGTAGCTTAAGGAGGTCGGATTCACCGATAGGGTAGCTGGGGGCTCGCCCGGGTTTTCGTCCTGCGTCACCGTGAAGGTCTTGCCCGCGATGGTAATGGTTCCAGTGCGCGGTTCTTCGTCCGGGTTTAACGCCACAGTGTACTGAACGGTCCCGCTTCCGGTGTGCGATCCGCCGTTTGTGATGGTGATCCAGGGATTGTTGGAAACTGCGGTCCACGGGGCATTCGGGTCGTCCACGGTGACGGGAACATTGCCGTTTCCGCCTTCGTATGGATAGTGCGCCGAGTTGCTGCCAAGCTCAAAGGTCGCGGTCGCAAAACCCTGCGTGACCTGAATAACTTTATCCGAGACAGTGACGGAACCAGTGCGGGAAGCCGTGCTGAAGTTCGGCGCGAGCTTTACCTGGAAGCTGCCGCTGCCGCTACCAGTGCCACCGATTACCTCAATCCAGGGACGGTTGCTGGTGGCGGACCAGTTGGCGCCAAAGGGGGTAACCGTTACCGTCACCGGTGTGGTAACTCCATATCCCGGAGTGTCTGTGATCACGGTGGGGTTGACGCTGACCGTCGCCTCTGGCGGGTCATGTACAAAGTTGTACTGCGCAACGATGGTGCTGCTGCCTTCCGCGCGGAACTCAAAAACCACCGTACGGGGCATCGCGCGTTCCAGTTTTGTATAGCTATAATTGATGCTCCCATTTCCGGTGCCTTCATAGCCCTGGGCGACGGACACCGTCATCCAACTGAGATCGGTCACGCTACAGCTCGGGTCAACCGGAGCAGTCGGGCACCTGTCTTCATAGCCGCGACGAAAGGTAATATTCCATTTCTGTCCAGGATCGGCGAAAACGTTAATGGTCCCGTTGCCGGGGACGCCATAATAGACGTAATCTTCAGCAAAGACGCCAGCAGGACCGCCACCGTTTGCCACAGTAATTTGCGCTTCTGCGCGTGTTGGAGCCTGCAGTACCAGGAATGTTGCCAAAGCCAACGTCAGAACCGGCGCGACCTTTGTAAAGGCTTGCCGAAGTAACGAAAGTATAGAAGAGCGATACAGAAGTGGGTTCATGAACGGATAGGTAGTCACTTGCACCTGCCGGGCTTTTAGTTTTTTGAGCCGAAGCTGGAGTATAACGGATAAGCCTATCCGGAGCAAGTTGTTTTGGTCTAGTTTCTTTTAGAATCAATTATTTATGGGGTTCTATACATGCCAATATCTAGCTTGGTTTCGGCTTCTTTGCCATCGCGCCGATAGCCGCAGTGGAATATCAGCTATTCAGCCGAGGCCGCGCTTTTCCGAGATCCCGTCATATGGAGTACAACCACATTTCCGTCTGTGCGGATGATGTCGCCGGTAGCGTTCTTTGATTCGAGAGGGGCACTCGGGCGAGGGACGACCGAATAACCAGACGCCACGCCGGTAAACAGTAGGTCGTCTGCCACCTTCTGTCGCTCCAGATCAATCTCCGGGTCAATCAGGTGATACCAGTGCGTAGCCATTCTTCCGGTCCCAATGCCTATGTCATGGGTGGCTGAGGCCAACCAGAGCGGATGACCCTGGTACTCCCCGGGCAGCCGGAAAACCCTGGCGTGATGGCGTTTGGCGATTGTATTCAGGTCCTTCTGAAACTCAAAAGTCGGAGCCTCTCCATTGAGCAGAAGCTTGGCGAATGGCGCCTCTTCATAGCCATGGCGTCGCAAAGCGGCGAACGCTGTCTGCGCTGCGGATTTTACGTTCAAGCCCTGCGCCTCTACCCAACCGGCCAACCGAAAGCCGGTCTCCAGATCTTCCTGGGAGCCGATGAAGAGCAGGTTGGTGATGTCAGACTCTTCGCCGCTGCTCGTCACCACGCGCATGGGCAGCCCACGTACCAAGTCGGTCAGCTCTTTCGATGCCGGGATCCGTTTCCAGTCTTTCTGGACAGCCCTGGTAGAGAGCGAATCGGGAACCGAAACCTTCAGCAGAATCTCGGACCCTTCGGGGTACTCAATTTCGCGTCCGAGCGTCATGTTATAGGCGCGTGTGGACCACTGAAGCGCCTCCGAGACCCCAGGCATGACGAAGCCGAGGCCGCGCAGGCCGAGTGTCCAACGCCCGACAATTTCGTTCGGGAAGGGTACGCCTATCACTCGTTGGTCCCCGACGGTCTCCCGGGCGTTGTCTACCTCAGTAATTTGGGTCGCCAGGCGAGTGACCTTCTTGTCGGTGTGGATGAAATTGGTGAAATCAACCGCAACTTCCGCCCGACTGTAACGGTTGCCAGCAGCACGAGCCAACAGAATCGTTCCCTCGACCTCAGTGCCCGCTTCCATCAGTACTTTCTCGCCGTCGCGCGCCGGAGCGACGACGACGGCATGCACTTCATCACCTGGTCGCGAGTTCTTGCTGTGGATGGGCGTTTTTAGCCGCACACGAATAACAGTCCCAGCTGGTAGATCAGATTGCAGCGCCCTGGTGAGCGAGGCATAGTCTTTCTTGAGAGCCATAGCGCGCAAGTCGTTGACGAAAACCCGCATCCGTTGCGCATCATTGTGACTGGAACCATGCTCTGCGCCAGCCTGTCGCAGCAGATAACGCAGCCCTTCGTCTTCACTGGTTTCCGCCCAGTCTAGCGGCGTATTTCCGTATTTGTCCTCAGCGTTTACGTTCGAATCCCGATCAATCAGCAATTCGGCCAGCCGACGATAGTCTTCGAGCAGTTTCTTATCCTTGCTCTGTGATGTCCCGATCGCAATCCAGTGAAGGGCGGTGCGGCTTTGTTCGCCTACCTGGTCCACCTCTGCCCCTGCGCTCACCTTTTCGGTCGCGTCTTCTAGCAGGGCTCGGCTCTCCTTCGATTTTTTCTGCCGCGCCGCCTCCCGCAAGACCTCCGGTAGAGTTTCCAGAGTCTTTGCCGCCGCTTGCTGTTGTTCCGAGGAAGGCGCGTCCGAACTCCCAGAGCTGGATTCCGTGGTAGCCGCAGGCGTTTTATCTCCGGTGGTCTGCGCCCACAGAGGAGCAGGGGGCGCGAGCAGGAGAATCGCGAGTCCGCATAGGGCTACCCGCCAAGGGGTGTGCTTGGTCAGCTGCATGGATGTTAAGTGCCGAACACGATCAGACGACATTAGGCAACAGAAGTTTCGAGCAGGGTAAGGCTACCCGTACCGGCGTCGAATTCCGCTTCCAGCCCCACCGGTACGACGGTTTGGTCCGGAACATGGCCGATCATGATGCCGCGGGCGCTCGGAATGCCAACTGCCTTCGCCGCATCTCGCAACACGTATTCCAGGCTGAAAGTATTGCCCGACGATTCAGCGTCTGTAAACTTTCCGAAGATCAGCCCCGCCGCCGCCTTTAACTTGCCGGATATCACCAGTTGGGTCAGCATACGGTCAATACGGTAGGGTGCTTCGTGGACGTCTTCCAGAAATACCAGCCGACCCGTGAAGTCCGGTTCATACGGCGTGCCCATCAGGCAGGAGATGAGGGTGAGATTGCCGCCAATCAAACGTCCCTTTGCTTTACCGGGTACGAATGTCGTAATCCGGTTCTCGCGGTCCACTTTCCCGGGGCCCGTTTCAAATGGTGGCGCGGCCCCGATGCGCACATTCGATTGCGGCTCCATCAGCACCTGGCGGAACTCACGCAGGCTGTAATCCGTGAAGCGGCTAAGAACAGTAGGGCCGTGATAAGAAATTAAGCCGACTTTTTGCTGCAAGGCACAGTGCAGGGCGGTGATATCGCTATAACCGATGAGGGCCTTTGGGTTTCGACGAATCAACGGGTAGTCCAGCATCGGCAGAATGCGCATGGCTCCGTAGCCGCCAGCCATCGCCATAATCGCCCCGACACTCGGGTCCGCGAACATGGCGTTTAGGTCTTCTGCTCGTTGGATATCGGCGCCAGCTAAATATTCGGTGCGGGCGAATAGATGCTTGCCGGGCTTGGCCTTGAATCCAAAGCTTTCCACCAGTTCAATCGCGTAATGGACGGTCTCGTCTTCCGGCGCTGGACTGGAGGGAGCCACAATACCTACCGTCATGCCGGGACTCAGGCGCTTCGGCTTCAAAAGCGTCTGCGTTTCTCCCGGCGAGGCGGCTAACGCCGTCGCGGCTCCGGGGATTCCCAGGCCTGCCTGCACAAATTCTCTCCGTTGCAAGAGTTTTCCCCCTTCTGCCGGTGGGCGTCCCCGGTTCAAGCCGGGTCTGGCTATCCCGTTACGACGGGATGCCACGACATCGTCCATTCAGAGTTGCAGATGCCGACAGGTACGGCAAGAGGCAATATGGGGATGCCTTCAGCCCTGACGATCAGCGTCCAAGGGCGGAGCAGGCGTAGTTCCACAACAACAGGAAACGGGAGCCTCATCCGCCATCGTCAGCCAAAGGTGGCCTCGGTTGCTGGCGGGGCTCCCGCTGTAAATATGCGCGATGCGTTGGAAGGGCCGAGTTACATGGAACCTTCGTCCGCGCTCGGGCCGTAGATGGAGGGAACGGGGATATCATTCAGGCGCAGGTAGACACTCATCTGTCCGCGGTGATGCGCCATATGGTTCAGAACCCAGTAGCGGATGACCACTTCGCGAGGCATCTCCATGATGGATTCGCCGCCCTTCTTCAACTTCCAGATTTCAAGCAATTTGGCGTCGTCGGTACCTGCAAGCGCGGCTTTCGCTTTCGCCACATTGGCGTCATAGGCCTTCAATAGGTCAGCATTGGTGGTGAAAACGGGCGTCTTCATCATCTCTCCACCTGGAGGATGCATGTCGAATTCGTCGGCGACGATGGAACCCTCTACCCAGTCACTCAATTCCGCGATGTGGCTCGCCAACTCACCCATCGACATTGATTTCGGGTGAGGCTTCCACGAAAACTTGTCGTCCGGAATACGTTCCAACACCCTGCGTGTTGTTGCTGCCTCGCTCTCAAACTCCTGAATCGCAGCCTTCAAAAAGCTCATGGGGACTCCTTGGAAAAGTACGGTGCTACGGCAACGGGTGGACCTTCTGGGGTCGGGTAATTCCCGATCGTAGCTGTCCTCTCGCAGAATACCGGATTTTAGAAGATTTAGAAGCTTTTCAGTGAAAAAATTTACAGTAAAGCTGTGGGCGAACCTGGTTATGTTTTTCGGTCTGCGCAAACGCTGGTTGATTGGCTCTCCAGGACTCCGATATGGTGGTTGCATTCAAGCGGGATCCGACTGGGTACCGCCAATCGACTATGGCCGATTTTGTTGGACGCGATACCCTTGCAGACAAAGTTTCTCTGCTTCTTCATGCCAAACGCCCTGATTACCGTTCCGCGCTGTTACGGATAACAGAGGAGCAACAGGCTCGTCTTCTTCGGTTGCTTGCCCTGCTTTATGGCTCTGACACCGCAGAGTCCCTGATGCCGGAGGTCGTCCGTCTTCTGCGGGTGCACTACGCCCACAAGACGTCGGAGCTGCTGGAAGCGGAATGCCAGTCAAGCAAAGAGGACATCTTTACGGAACGTGACATGGTGATGATCACGTATGGGGACCTCATCCAGTCCCCACCACGTAAGCCGCTCGAAGTCCTATCCGCAGTCACCAATATCTTTCTGGGCGATGTCGTCAGCACCATCCATGTGCTGCCTTTCTTCCCGTACTCTTCTGATCGTGGCTTCAGCGTGGTGGACTTCCGGGAAGTGGACCCCAACTTGGGTTCCTGGGATGACATTGAGCGGGCAAACACCCAGTTTCGTCTGATGTTTGATGGCGTGGTGAACCATGTTTCCTCACAGAGTGAGTGGTTTCAGGAATTCCTGAACGGCAATGCGGAGTACGAGAATTTCTTTCTCCACTTTCCTTCCGCAGATTCTATTTCCGCCGACGATTTACGGCACATTCTGCGGCCTCGCATCTCCCCCTTGCTGACCGAGGTGCAGACCATCAACGGGCCCAAATTCGTGTGGACCACCTTCAGCGCCGATCAGATTGACCTGAATTTCCACAACCCTGTTGTGCTGCTGAAAGTGCTGCAGGTGCTGCTGTTTTACATCCAGAAAGGCGCGGACCTTATCCGCATTGATGCGGCCACCTACCTGTGGAAGGAACTCGGGACCAGTTGTGCGCATCTGCCACAGACTCACGGCATTGTGCAGTTTCTGCGCGCGGCTTTGGATATTGTGGCTCCACGCGTCGCATTGCTGACCGAAACCAATGTGCCGCACGAAGACAACATCAGCTACTTTGGCGACGGCAGCAACGAAGCGCACATGGTGTATAACTTCGCGCTACCTCCTTTGGTGCTGCATACCTTCCATTCCGGTAACTGTTGCGCTCTTTCGCGTTGGGCCGCCACCTTAGAGAAATTCTCTGCCACCACGACATTTTTCAATTTTCTCGATTCGCACGATGGCATCGGGTTGTTGGGGGCGCGGGGCATTCTTGACGAAGAGGAAATCAATGCCCTTGTCCTACTTGTTATCGAACACGGTGGCTTCGTTTCGTACCGCAGCGCTGGGGATGGTTCGAAGTCCCCGTATGAACTGAATATCACCTGGTTCAACGCGCTGAACAATCGCAAGAGCAACGAACCAGCTTCCCTGATGGTGGATCGCTTCATTGCCTCCCGCGCGATTGCTCTGGTGCTGAGCGGTGTTCCGGGTATCTATCTGCCCAGCATCACAGGCAGCCAGATTGCGCCGATGGATAGCGCGGAAATCACGGAGCCAAGGGCCATCAACCGGCTGAACTTCCGCGAGGCCGATATGATCGAAGCCCTGATGGATGCCGATAGCATTGCCTATCAGGTGGCGATGCGTTTCCGAAAGCTTGCCGAGCATCGGGTTAATATTCCCGCTCTACATCCCAACGGTCGGCAAAAAATTCTGCCAACAGAGGGTCAGGTATTCGGCGTTTGGCGGCACTATACGCGCCAGGAGCAAGGGCAGGATTCGACGTTGCTGGCACTCGTGAATGTCACTGCCGAATCGCAGCCCAAAGAAATTGCCACGGTACTGCTCGAATCCGACGCGTTGGTGTGGCAGGATTGTCTGACAGGGCGCATATATCAGCGGGATGCAGACCTTCTGCGTTTAGTGCTGCGCCCCTACGAAGTGTTGTGGCTGCAGCCCGGCGCGTGTGCATCGCAGCCCTAGAAGTTTCCCAGTCCTGGAAGTAGCAAGGAGAGACCTGGATGTCTGCTGTTCCCAATGCCGAAGCGGCAGCGGTGGATCTGGACGCGTTGCGCGCCATCGATACCCCGACACTCATCAATGCCATTGAACTGCTGAAGGTTCGCGCGAACCGGGAAGGCTTCACCCCGCTGCAGTTGCGGTGTCTGTTTCCGGAATTTGGGCGCATGTGTGGCTATGCGGTGACTGCCCAGGTGGAAACCATATCACGTACCGAACCCTTGGATATGCAGGGTTTCCTTGATCTCTACCGTCTGGTGGAAGCCAGCCCCAAGCCTGCCGTAGTCGTTCTACAAGAAATCGGTGGCTACCGGGATTACGCTGCCCATTGCGGCGAAGTGATGGCTACCTTCTTTTCCCGCCTTGGCGCCATTGGGTTGGTAAGTGACTGTGCGGTGCGCGACATCCCGGAAGTGAGAGCGCTGGGCTTCCATTATTTCTCTAGGGGGAGCGTTGCCAGTCACGGGAATTTTCGCATTGTGCGTAGCGGCCTTCCCGTGCAGGTGTTAGGAATGGAAGTGTGTCCCGGCGATCTGTTGCATGGCGATGAGAACGGGTTGATTACCGTTCCCCGGGAAGGCAGGGAGCGCCTTCTAGATTTGGTGGAGCAGGTGCGAGCGCGCGAAGGGAAGGTCATGGACTATGTGCGTTCCGACGACTTCTCGCTCGACTCCTTTAAGAAGGTGTTCTCCACGCTGGTGGTTGAGTAATCCTCTGCTGACATCTGTATTGGTTTGAGCATTCGGGAGTATTACGAATGAACGGGAAAGAACTGCGGCGCATGCTGCGAGAACCAGGTCCTGTATTCGGGACCATGCTGACCAACCCGTCTCCGCATTGGAGCCCGGCGATCCGCGATAGTGGGCTGGATTTCGTCTTTATTGATACGGAACACATCCCTTTGGATCGCACCACGCTCTCCTGGATGTGTCGTACCTATGCAGCGATGGGTGTGGCTCCCATTGTGCGTATTCCTTCGCCTGACCCCTACGCTGCCTGTGTGGCCCTGGATGGCGGAGCCGAAGGCGTGGTGGCGCCGTATATCGAATCAGCCGAAGAGGCGCGGCGTCTTGTCGGCGCGGTCCGCTATCGGCCGCTGAAGGGGAAGCTGCTGGAGCGTATCACCCATCAACATGTCGCCCCGGAAGATCCCATGTGCGGCTACATGGACGAACGCTGCTGTGGCAACATCCTGCTTTTGAATATTGAGAGTGTACCCGCGATTGAAAATCTGGACGAGATTCTGGATGTTCCCGGCTTCGATGGTGTGCTGATTGGTCCGCACGATTTGAGTTGCAGTCTGGATGTGCCGGAACAGTATGATCATCCGCGCTTCTTGGAGGCGGTCGACACGATCATTCGCAAAGCGCGCGCTCGGGGGCTGGCGGCTGGTGTGCACTATTGGCTGTCGGTGGAACAGCAGCTAGCCTGGGTAGCCGCTGGAGCCAATCTGGTGATTCATTCCGGCGATATCACGCTGTTTGCCCGGGCCATCCGGGAAGACCTGAACCGCTATCGAGAAGCATTGGGGAAGGCTGCGCTAGGGGCTGCGTCCGCAATCAATATCTGAGCAAGCGGACGGGGCTGTGTGGGGTGCGTCGCCAAGGGCGTGGGATAGAGGCGCCACGTGGCAGCGTTATCAGCAAGAGACTGCCTGCTAGTAGCGCTGCACAATCGTGCTAATGCCCTCGCCATCCAGCTTCTTCTTGGTCTCCGCCAGTTTAGTCGGCGTTTCGAAAGGGCCCACTAGCACGCGGAAGAGGTCTTTCCCGGGAACCTCTGAGATGAAAGCGCGGTAGCCACGGCGCTGCAGTTGCATGGCCATAAGTTCGGCCTCGGCCTTGCCAATGGCTGCTACTTGCACGAAGGTGTCGCCCTTGCGCGGCGTAATCACGCTGACTTTCGAATTCAGAATGGCCTGCGTCTTGGCGTCCGAAGCCGGTTTGGCTGGCGGCGTGACGGGTTGTTGTGCCGGCTGTTCTACTTCTGGTGTCGGCTGTGTCACCGGCTGGCCCGTGCGGGTCTGCGGCTGCATGTTGGCCTGGGTACGATCCGGGACGGTCGTCGTCGGTTCTTCCACCACTGCTTGCGATGGAGAAGGCCGGTTGTTGCTGACGGTAGAGGAAGGCGCAGGGGCTCCATCCAGAGCGCGGCTGCTGGCTCGCGGCGCGGCAGACTCCTGCTGGGCCGTTACTGTCTCATCGGTGTCCTTCACCAGCGAGTTGCGGCCCAGCACATAACCGAGTGCCAGGAAGACCGCGAACAGAATGATCAGCACAAAAAAGCCGCTGACCAACTGGCGGTTACCCAACACAAGTTCATACTGGCTGTCGTCGTTCCGGGGCATGGGATCAATCTCTATTTGAACAGAAACTAGATCTGAACAGGAATTCACGCAATTGTTTGCGAGGACTCTCTCTTTTATACCAGCCTTTGCGGTCGCTGGTTCTATCTGGACTGTAACGTCCGTTGCAACTGGCCGCTCGATGAGGTCAGGGAACAACCCAAGAAATGCCCTGACGGGACCGCCAGCATTGACGTTGACGCGGGCATTTCAGCCTGCGTTGCGTGAGCCAGATGGCTGCGGCTATACCTATCGCGAGACCGGTTCCACAATGACCGTCAGATCCTCCATACCGCGCACGCGCACCGTTTCGCCGACCTTGATGCTTACTTCGGACTTCGCTTGCCAAGTCTCGCCGTCCAGCCACACTCTTCCCGTGGATGGCTTGCTGCTACCGCCTGTACCCTCGCTTGGGAACAGATCATCCAAGGCGACGGCAACGGATCCGGGCATGGTCCGCAAATCTATCTTTTGCTTCAAAGAGAAGGACCGAAGAACCATGGAGAGCAACCACAAAGTGCTGATCCCCAAAGTAATCGAAGCGATCACAGCGAACCAGGGAGAGATGCTGGAAACGGCCTCGGTGTGGTACACCGGCGTGTCGTCAATCAGCATGCCGCTGCCCACGGTCATGGCAGCGATTGCGCAACTAGCCAAAACAATCGCTGCGGTGCGCAACGTTGATTTCCCACGAGACAGGCGCCATCCTGCCCATACTAGGCTCGTTACGCCAATGCCAAGCAACAGTGCCGACCCGGTTCGTATCGGATAGGCGGCAAAGCTCAGCAAACCAAGCAAAATAGCAGTTGCTCCACCAGCTCCGGGAAGCAGCATGCCCGGTCGCAAGAACTCCGCATACATCGCCAGCAGCCCACCCACCACCAGCAGCAACGCCGCGTTGGGGCTAAATCCGGTCTCCAGCAAGGGCTTTGCGGCTGTCGCAGAAAGTGAGCACACGCCGAATGTGGCGAGCGTAGCAACCACCATTACGATGGCGTATCCGGAGGAATTTTTGCTCGCGAGTTTTCCTATCCAGTTCATCTGCTTGATGTTGCGTGTTATCAGCTATCCTAGACAGAAGTGAGTGTCCTAATCCGCGTTAATAAGCAAAAGGCCATTCTCCGTGGAGCGGAGTGGCGTAGCGCCTCTTCCGTGCTTGAAGCGGATTTGAATAATTTTACGCGTCTCTGGGTGCGCACGCAGGCGACTTCCGAAGACCTCGCTGGCAATATCGAAGACGCCCTGGTGAAGGCAGTAGTAGAACAGTACGATGCTCGCATTCTAGGCCGCATTCACACCAAGGTCGCCTCCACTCAAAAGCGCTACTTTCCCCTACGACAATTCAGCCTTTTCGATATGTAGGCTCATCTTCGTCGGGATGCAGACTCTGCTAGAACGGAGCCGCGTCAAGATGCAGCCGCAGCGGATTGTTTCTCTTCCAGTTCCGTCCAACGTGCATAGAGTGTTTCCACGGTCTTCCGCAGCGTTTCCATCTTGGCCAGCAGCTCCGTCATGCGCGGGCCATCCCCAGCCACCGCAGCGGCGGAAAGCTGTTCTTCGGCCTCGGCCAATTCCGCTTCCGCCTGATGGATGCGTTCTTCCATTCCTTCCCATTCGCGCTGTTCTTTATAAGACAGTTTCTGTGCGCGGGGTGGCGGAGCCGTCTTTGCCTTTTCGGCGCTGGCGATCCGCTGCGCTTCGGCTCGAGATTCTTTCTCCCTGTCTTTCACCGCCTCGCGCCACTGCCAGAAATCGGCATAGAGTCCCCATTCGCCACCGCCGAAAAGCCCCAGCACTTGCGTTGACACCCGGTCCAGCAGATAGCGGTCGTGGGTGATCAGAATCAGCGCACCGGGGAAATCCACCAAGCTGTCTTCCAGCACTTCGAGCGTGGGAATATCGAGGTCGTTGGTTGGTTCGTCCAGAAGCAATAGATCGGCGGGGTCAAGCATCAACCGGGCGATCAGCAGCCGCGCGTGTTCGCCACCGGACAGGCTCCCCACCGGGGATTGCAACTGCTCTTTATCAAATAGGAACCGTTGCGCCCAAGCCGCGACATGGATGCTCTTGTCGCGGTACAAAATCATATCTTCGTGCGCGCCCAGCGCCTGCTTCAGCGAATGTTGCGGATTGAGTTGTTCGCGACGTTGATCAAAGTAGACAGGCTTCAGAAAGTCCGCGCGATGGACTGCGCCCTGATCTGGCTCTTCCTGGCCGAGGAGCAAACGCAGCAGGGTTGTCTTGCCGCTACCGTTTGCGCCCACCAGGCCAAGTCGCATACGTGGGCCCAGTAAGAACGAGAGGTTTCGGAACAGAGGACGCTCGGTATAACCCTTTGTCAGATTCTCTGCTTCCAGCAGACGTTTGGTCTGCCGTTCCGTGCTTTCGAAATCGATGGTTGCTACGCCGCTACGGTTCAGCGTGCGCGTGGTATCCAACTCGTCCATCAGGCGGTGGGCGTTGTCGATGCGAGCCTTTGCCTTGGTGGCGCGGGCTTTCGGCCCGCGACGTAGCCATTCCACCTCGGTGCGCACACGGTTTGCCAGCGAATCTTCGTAGGAAGCCTGGGCCCGCAGAAACTCTTCGCGCTTTTCCAGAAAGATGGAATAGGCGCCGGGAGCGCGGAAAATGCCGTCGGGGAAATTGCGGCCCAACTCGGCCATTTCGCGAACGGCGTTTTCCAGAAACAGACGGTCGTGGCTGACAACCACGTAAGAGGGGACCTCAGAGGCGAGAAACGATTCCAGCCACTCGATGCCCTCCAAGTCCAGGTGGTTGGTGGGCTCATCCAGCAGCAGCAGTTCTGGCCGTCTGGCTACCTGCTCGGCGATGGCCAAGCGCTTCTGCCACCCACCGGAAAGCAGCCGCGCTTCCTGATAGGGATCATCGAAGCCTACTTTGCCGACCAGCATGTGTAAGCTGCGGTCTTGCTCGCTGTCTTCCAGGCTTAGGGTGGCAATGCTCTTTTCGAGCACACTCCAAACAGTCTCGCCTTCGGGGAATACGGTTTCCTGATCGACATAACCGACGCGCAGACCCTTGCGCCGCACCACTTCGCCGGTGTCAGGCGTTTCCAGGCCAGCCAGAATGGCCATCAGCGTACTTTTGCCGCTACCATTCCGGCCAATCAGGCCCAGCCGCTCGCCATCCGCGAGGTGCAAGGTGAAGTTCTGAAATAAAGGACGGGCGCCGAAGGATTTGCTGATCCCCAAGCAGCTCAGAAGAGAAGCCATTACTGCTATGGTACCGTGGCCACCCATCTTCTCTGTCGGTCAGCACTGAGGGAATCGATTGCGGACTCGCTAGCCAGACGCTAGACTCACATCCAAGGGCTCACGGCTAGAAGCGCAAGGCAAATGAGCCACTAGAGATTTCAGGTGTCTGATATGTCTGTATATTCAGTGAGATGCTGTAGTGTGCTTAAACGGACGCTGCCTCATAGTATCCGAGAACAGTGCTGCCAAGTATACGCACGCAACACCCATCACGGGCTCCCTGTCAAGCGGACTCCACGGTTCTGCGCGTTGCTTAGGATATTTGTAGTCCTTTATCTGGTATGCGCGATTGTAGTATCCGCCCGAGCTGCGGGGGGCGATTCGATTCAGCGACTTCCCTTACTCTTCGAATCGAATCTAGGGCAGTTCCCCGAACGATACGCATACGTCGTCCGACAACATTGTGGGCTGACCGGCATCCATCGTAGTGGCATTACACTTCAGATCAGCCAGAATGACGGCAGCCTTCCCTCTACGCTGCGATTCACTTGGGTATCTGCCGCCCCCTCGCTATTCGTTCCTGAGGACCAACTTGTCACAAAAACGCATTACCTTACCGCAGGGTTTAATAACTCAAGAAAACAAAAGAGCATCATCAACTATGGAAAAGTTCGACAAGACCAAGTCTATCCCGGTATCGATCTGGTCTATTACGGAAAAGATGGCTTTCTGGAATACGATTTTGAAATTGCTCCGGGGAATTCTCCTGAGCAAATCCGCATTCGAATTGATGGAGCAACGTCGATAGAAGTTGACCAAGATGGGGATCTCTTGCTCCAAGCTGGCGACGCCCAAGTGGTACAAAAGAAGCCGATTGCCTATCAATTGATCTCGGGCCGCTACCGGCCGGTGGAAGGGCAATATCGCATCGGTCCGGACGGCCTGGTGGGATTTCAGGTGGGCACTTACGACAGGACAAAACCGCTAACTATCGATCCGGTGTTGGAAATTGCCTCTTACTTTGGTGGGGCAGGGCAGACCACGGCGGATGCTGCTACAAAAGACCAAGAAGGGAACCTATATTTAGCCGGAACAACGGATAGCACTAATCTTCCGGGTGAATCTACAGATCCAGCGATTGCCATCGGAAGTAAAGCCAAAACTAGGTTTATCGCCAAGATCTCTTCAGACCTGTCGACTGTAATCTTTGTCATCTACCTGGACTGGGTGGATTCCGCTGGTACAGGGGACCCTCAAGTTGCTATTGCACCGGATGGCGCGATCTATTACTCATACCGAACCGTAGGATCATCCGAACCCATCCCTGTCTCAACTCCAATTCTGGGTGCATCGCCCCAGCGATTGCAGGATCAGCAACGCTCTCTGATCGCGCTCGCGAAGATCCGCCCTGCTGGAGACGCTCTAGATTGGTACACCGCAATCGGGTGCGATGGAGTCCTGGTACTCCCATCGATGATTGCTGATTCGAAGGGAAGGCCGGTGTTGGCTGGATCGGGCTTCTGTTGGGACTACCCTGTGACCGAAGGGGTCTACCATTCCAACACGATCCCGGGGGAGAGCTTTGACGCTATTGTTCTAGCAGTAGAACCAGATGGTAGAGCGTTGTCTTTCTTCAGCATCATTGGCACAACCGACTCCGGTGATCAGGCATATCACGTCGTTGAGGGAGGGGATTGTGATTTCTACGTCCTCGGAATGACTGAAAGTTCGAAATTTCCTGTTTCTCCGGGGGTTGTGCAACCAAGTAGCGGGGGGTATTTGGACCTATTCTTGCTGAGGCTATCTTCGGACGCCAAGACCCTCCTTGCTTCCACGTACTTCGGAGGAGATAGAGCAGAACGACCATGGGGCCTTACGTGGCATCCCGATCAAGGTGTTGCGTTCGCTTTCGCTTCTGAATCCGCAACGTTAGTTGGTATGGGAGGGGTACCTCAACCTGAGTTTCGAGGGACGATGGATAGAGGAGTGGCAAGGGTGACAAGTGATCTCCGTCACTTGATTTGGACTAAAATTCTTCCCAGTATTTGGGCAAACGGTATACTTCTCGACAAGTCTGGAGATGTGTGGTTCCTCGGTACCGGCCCGATGGATTCGCGTGCGCCAATCTCCTTTGATACGCTGGTGCGTCCAGGAAACGAATCTGCCCTACTATTCGGTAAGATCCGTTTCGATGGGATGACCATAGAAAAGGTCAATGTCCTTTTTGCCTCAGAGGCTCCGTTCAAATTCAGCCAACTTATCGAAGCCTCCGAGAGTAGCGTAACGATTGCTGGCCCCTCCTATCTGAAGGGTAGGTATCGCCCTCCAACAACCTCCGACCAAAACCCAACCGTCGGCCAGAACGATACGGAGCCCTATGGGGTTTATCTGCAGAGGATCAATCTGACTGAGGTGACGCAGTGTGAACTTAGCGTTCCAACGGAACCAGTTCGTGCCGGATGGGAAGGAGGCGTTGTCAATATTCCGGTGAACGCGCCGCCAGGTTGTCCATGGATCGCACATCCAAACGTCTTCTATGACGGCGAACATATGGTTACCTCGAATGGTGTGGGATCAGGGTCATTCCAGGTTTTCATTCCTCCGAGCACTCACAGCGGGCTTCGAATCAATTATCCAATCGATGTAAACCATCGCCAAGTGACCGTGTCGCAAGACTTGGCGCAATGCACCAAACCGGAAGTAGAACCATCAACACTTCAGTTCAGGGCGGATGGAGGTCAGCAGGTGGTGAGGCTCAAAGTCCCCCATGGTTGCGGTTGGACCAATAGTGCATCCTCCTCGTGGATTGAGCTAGTTTCCAATTTCGACGGTGAGTGGAAAACCGGTCCCTACAGTATCGAAGTGAGAGTTGCGAACAACGGATTTGGGAAACGGGCGGGAGATCTGTTCATCGCAGGGATACGCATCCCCGTTGAGCAGGAGGCTGGTGCCTGCTCAGCCACAGTTTCACCATCCATCGTCAGTATTCCTTCGGGTGGTGGTGAGTTCTCTCTAACTCTGAATACGCGAGGAGAAAACTGTGGATGGACGGTCTCCCATTCCATGCGCGTCGCACTGAGTACACTGTCCGACGGCAAGGGAACGACAAACATCAGGGGTAAGATTGGAGCCAATCCGTCCAATATCCCGATGCGTGAGACTCTTCATGTTGCGGGACTTGATGTGGAGTTTCAGCAGGATGCTGGCGACTGTAATGCAAGCCTAAGTGACTCCGTATTTTCCCAGGATAAAAATGGAACGGCGATCATCGTTTCTGTGTCTGCATTTGGCTCAGCATGTCAGTGGAATCAGCGCTCCAATGTTCCTTGGCTCTCTGTCGCCACGGGTCTTAACTCTGGGACTGGGAAACTTGTCGTAAACGTCTATTCAAATGAAACTGGATTCCCTCGAACTGGAACTGTAACACTGCTCGGGAAAAGCATCCAGGTAAGTCAATCCGCCATCGACGAAAGAAGCGTGCAACTGATGGTGAATCCTGGCGTCACGGGGTATCCTGCGCGTGTCAACGGGGAGTCCGTCTCTGCGTTGCGGACGCTGCAGTTCAAACCTGGCGACTTAGTAACTCTTGATGCAGACCAAGAATATCTCGCGGAAGGGCATTTGCTGGCAGTTGGTAAACGGTGGGTGGATATTGGCTCCGGAATGTTACAAGTCTCTGAAGGTCTCAAGCATAGCTTTGTGATGCCGGGTCAGTCTACTTACTACACCCTCGCGTCGGATTTCTATCGCGGACTGAGAGTCACGATGACTGGAGCAGGGGCTGGATGCGGCGTCAGCAGGATTGCAGGGCACCCTCCAGTTCGGGTTATCGATGACTGGTATTACTACCCAAACTATGTTGCAGATAGTAGCAGGATCAACATAGTGCGACTTAGCCCCATTGAATGTTCAGGTTTCCAGTTTCGGAACTGGCTCGTAGACGGCACTTCGGTGTTCAGCCCAAATCTGGATGTGATGGCTACGACGGAGCGGGCAACGGACGTGGTTGCCCAATTTGAGCCTCAAAGTTCTGACATATCTTTGTATCCCTCATCTTTGGCCTTATCTGCGCGTCGGGATCTAGGCGGCTCCTGGAGTAGCAGTGAAGTGGAAATTCGCATGTCTGGATCTTTGTCGACAATATTAACCGCGAGCTTAGAGTGCCTTGGGAACGAATTACCCATACTCCTGAGGACGAGTCTGGCTCCTCTGCGGGTATGGTTAGAGCCGAAGCCGGAAATCAACAACATACCGCCTGGTTCTTATGAGAACTGCGGATTACTGATTCATGCAGAGGGAAAGAGCGTTCGCGAACTTTTACTGCCTGTAAAACTTGACATTGCTGGTGATCCTCCGAGAGCCCCCCGCATGGATGCGATTGTGGACGCTGCTTCATTTCGGGCGGGGAACTTAGCTGTCGGAGCAATCGCAAGCGCATTTGGAGAGTTTCCGCTCGACGGAGCCACACACGCCGCCAGTTTACCTTTACCTACCGAGTTGGACGGCATGTCACTGACTTTGAACTTTTCCGGATTACACACATTGTGCCCTTTGCTTTACGTATCACCAAGGCAAATCAATTTCTTGTTACCTGAGAATATTCCGGTGGGAAAGGCTGTTCTTAACTTACATAGAAACGGGAATCTCTACACCCAAGTGACTGTTACCATAACCGCTTCCCAGCCAGCAGTTTTCACAGCAAATTCCAATGGGCAAGGCGCGCCAGCCGGGCAATATATCCAAGTAGACAACGGTCTGCAGACTTCAGGCGATCTTTTTGCCTGCGGTGAAGCACAGGGTTCCTGCTTACCCATATCCGTGCCGGGCAACCAGACTGTGCTAGGAGAAACATTTTTGGGCTCTTCCGGCATTCTAGTGGCTAGGGGTTCAGGTCCAGAGCGCCGCAATGGAAGTAAATGGCGTTGATGAAGTTCTGCTGGTTGCGGTAACCTCTGGCGGTTGCCTTCACCCATTGAATCT
>Ga0182745_1000030_pt1 | contig 232398 bp, 257 predicted proteins | sample eDN3rd30CKraftBY_FD_128523 | JGI IMG/M metagenome (GOLD analysis project Ga0182745, IMG submission 128523) | Enriched backyard soil microbial communities from Emeryville, California, USA - eDNA 3rd pass 30_C Kraft BY (version 2) (version 2) | ecosystem: Environmental > Terrestrial > Soil >...
GCTGAGGTGGTGCCTGTGGGGGCGACGGGGGTGATCGCCAACGTCACGGCAGTGACGCCGACGACGGCTGGGCACGTGTCGGTGCGGCCTGGTACGGCGACCGGTGTGCCGACGACGAGCAACATCAACTTCACGGCTGGGGGAGCGGTCGAGCCGAACTCGGTGACGGTCGCGCTGCCGACGGCGGGTGCTGCGGCTGGTGCGGTCGAGTTGTACTTCCACGGCACGAGCGCGTCGGCTACCACCGACTTGCTGGTCGACGTGGTCGGCTACTTCGTGCCGACCACCGGTGGGGCTACCGGACCGCGCGGCCCAGCCGGTCCGCGCGGCCCAGCCGGTCAGCGCGGCCCAGCCGGATTGACCGACATCGAGGTGGTCGAGGCCGAAGGGCAACTCGTTCCGGGAGACGGCTACAGCAACGTCCGGGCGGTGTGCCCCGAGGGCACCCGCGTGATCGGTGGCGGGCACGATGCGTCCAGCCTCCAGATCGTCAACCACGCGGCTGGGCCGTGGGAGAACGGTTGGTACGCCGCCTACGTCACGCGGGACGGCGGTGTGATCACGACCGGCACCCACCGGATCTGGGCGTACGCCTACTGTGCCGTCGTCGGTCCGTAGCACGCGGCACGGGTTCCGCTTGACCGGCGGGTCAAGCGATCGGCCAGACTGATGCGGTGACCGCCACCGATCTCTCGCCCCTCGCCACCGTCGACGCCGCGATCGACGCGCTGCTGGCCACCCACGACCCGGCCACCACGCCCGACGTCGAGTTCCGTGGCGCCCGCTTCGACGCCGGGCTGGCGTGGGTGCACCACCCGGTGGGGGCCGGCGGGCTGGGGCTCGACCGCAGCCTCAACGGGCACGTCGAGCAACGTTTCCGGGCAGCCGGCGCGCGCCCGCCCGAGCCCACCACGTTCTTCATGTTCCTCGCCGGGCCCACGATCGCCACCCACGGCACCCCCGAACAGCACGCCCGCTTCCTGCGCCCGATGTTCACCGGTGAAGAGAAGTGGTGCCAGCTGTTCTCCGAGCCGGGCGCCGGCTCCGACTTCGCTGGCCTGGCTTGCCGGGCAGTCAAGGACGGCGAGGAGTGGGTAGTCAACGGGCAGAAGGTGTGGAACACGCTGGCCCACCTCGCCGACTGGGGCATGCTCGTCACCCGCTCGAACCCCGACCTGCCCAAGCACAAGGGCATGACCTACTTCGCCGTCGACATGCGCTCGCCCGGCGTCGAGGTGCGCCCGCTGCGTCAGATCACCGGCGAAGCCGAGTTCAACGAGGTGTACTTCACCGACGCCCGCATCCCCGACGCCAATCGGATCGGCGCCGAGGGCGAGGGCTGGCGCGTGTCGCTCACCACCTTGATGAACGAACGCACGGCGATCGGCGGCGGGGGTGCGTCGGGTGGCGGCAAGCCGCGCCGGGGCGGTGCCGCCAACGACGCGGTGACGATCTGGAAACAGCTCCCGGCCGACGAACAGACCGCGGTGCGTCGTGACGAGTTGATGCGCCTGTGGGTACGCGGCGAGGTCGGCCGGCTCACCAACGTGCGTGCCGCCGAGGCCGCCCGGCACGGCAACCCCGGCCCGGAGGGTTCGGTGTCGAAGCTCGAGTTCTCGATGTTCAACCAGGCGCTCTACAACTTCTGCATCGACCTGCTCGGTATGGACGGCCAGGTCGACTACGACTACACGTTCCGCCGCCCCGACGAACTCGACGCCACGGGGAGCGGCAAAGGCCTCCAGTACGCGTTCTTGCGGGTCCGCGCCAACTCGATCGAGGGCGGCACGTCGGAAGTGCTGCGCAACATCCTCGGCGAACAGGTGCTCGGCTTGCCGGGCGAGCCACGGGTCGACAAAGACGTCCCCTGGCTGCAGGTACCGCGCTCGTAAGGCGTCAGCCCCAGCCCGGGTTCTCGCCACCGCGGTAGCGGCCCATCGACACGGGTGTCGACCACTGCTTGCGGCTGCCCCCGCCCGAACGGGCGGTGAGAATGAGGAACGCCCCGGCCAGCGACAGCACCGCCGCGGTGCCGATCACCACCGGCAGCGTGCGCAGCGCGAGCGGGGGGATCGCGCCGGTCCAGGTGCGGTTGTCGATCGCGGTGAACAGGTGCACCGGAATCGCGTAGCCGAACAGCAGCACCGCGCAGGCGAACGCGATCATCAGTTCACCGAGCCCGTTGATGAACTCGCGCCGTTCGGGCCGGGTGACCAACCCGAGCGCCAACATCACCGCGCCGAGCGCGGCACCGCCGAGCATGATCCACTTCCCGATCGAGTCGAACGTGGCGAGCGTTCCGATCTTTTCGATCGGCAGGGTGAACGTGTCGACGTCGGCCGCCCGCTCGTCGCGCACGATCGGCACCAGCTGGGCGCCGGTGATACGAATCGGGTCGGCGTGGTCGCCGATGATGATCTGGTGGGCCTGATGGATGATCGGTGCGATCTCGCGGGCGCCGAGCCGGTTCGTGAGCACCTTGGTCTCGAGCATGCCCGCCAGGTCGGTGGAGTTCGTGTCGAGCCGGTTGGCCGTCAACGGCGCGATCAGGCTGATCAGTTCCTGACGGATGTCGGGGTCCTCGAGGATCGCCGCCGCCGAGTCGACCGTGGCGTCGGGGCTGAACGCGACCCGGTCGAGCCACCACGCACCGAACGCCAGAGCGAACGCCACCGAGGCGATCAGGAAGAATGTCGCCCCAAGACTGCGTTCCACAGCCGGTGATCATGCCAAACGCGGTGGGTAGGTTGCGACTGTGACGAGTTCGGAGGTTCCGGCGCTCCAACCGATCGAGCGTTTCCCTGGCCCTGGCGGCCTGCTTCTACGGGGCATCACGCGCCGTTGCCCGTGGTGCGGCGACCGGCGCGCGTACTTCGTCGGCTGGTTCCGGCGCCAGTCGGCGTGCCGCACCTGCGGGCACGGGTTCCGCCGCGGCGACCATGCGTTCGAACTCGGCGCGGTGACCGCCAACATGATCGTCACGTTCGTCCTGATCCTCGTAACACTGGGGGTGACGATCGGCGTGACCGCGCCCGACGTGCCCGTCGTACCGGTCATGGTCATCACGGCTGCGATCGGGTTGATCGGGCCGGCGCTCTTGTATCCGGTGGGGTACACGTTGTGGCAGGCGATCGACCTGACGATGCGCCCGCCCACGGCCGCCGAGTTGGCCGGTGAAGGCGAAGCGACGTTGTAGCCGGGCTTGGCGCGATGCTTGCGAACGGATGTTCGGTGAGTTACAGTGCTGTCGTTTGCAGTCCCCGAACTGTGTGACACCCCCTCCGTACGGTGTGCTCCAGATCGGGCGATCGAGCCCCGCAGCCACCACAGAACAGGAACCACGCTATGAGCAACGGCAATCTCAGCGGAGACCGGCAGAAGGCGCTCGACATGGCGCTCTCGCAGATCGACAAGCAGTTCGGCAAGGGCTCGATCATGCGGATGGGCGAGAAGACCACGATGGGCATCGAGGCGGTGTCCACCGGCGCCCTCGCGCTCGACCTCGCACTCGGCATCGGCGGCCTGCCGCGCGGTCGCGTCACCGAAATCTACGGCCCGGAATCGTCGGGTAAGTCCACCTTGGCGATGCACGTCGTCGCCGAGGCCCAGCGGATGGGCGGGGTGTGCGCCTACATCGACGCCGAACACGCGATGGACCCGGTGTACGCCAAGGCGATCGGCGTCGACATCGACCAGTTGCTGATCTCCCAGCCCGATACCGGCGAGCAGGCGCTCGAGATCTGCGACATGCTCGTGCGCTCGGGGGCGATCGACGTGGTCGTGATCGACTCGGTGGCGGCGTTGACGCCCAAGGCCGAAATCGAAGGCGACATGGGCGACACGCACGTCGGGCTTCAGGCCCGGTTGATGAGCCAGGCCCTGCGCAAGCTCACCGCCAACCTCAACAAGACCAAGACGATCTGCCTGTTCATCAACCAGCTGCGCGAGAAGATCGGCGTCATGTTCGGTTCGCCGGAAACCACGCCTGGCGGGCGGGCGCTCAAGTTCTACTCGTCGGTCCGGCTCGACATCCGCCGGATCGAGTCGTTGAAGGACGGCGCCGAAGTGGTCGGCAACCGCACCCGCGTCAAGGTCGTGAAGAACAAGGTTGCCCCGCCGTTCCGGCAGGCCGAGTTCGACATCATGTACGGCAAGGGCATCAGCCGCGAGGGCTCGCTGCTCGACATGGCGGTCGACATGGGCATCGTCACCAAGTCGGGTGCGTGGTTCACCTACAACGGCGAGCAACTCGGCCAGGGCCGCGAGAACGCCAAGAACTTCCTCGCCGAGAACATCGACGTGATGCTCGAGGTCACCGACAAGGTGATGACGGCAGCCGGCCTTGGCGACGAGGTCGTCGATCCGGCCGAGGCCTTCACCGAAGCCGACGACGAGCCGATCTCGATCGACTGAGGCCCCGTGTGAGCTATCCTCCCCTTCTTCGAAGGGGAGTGATACTCATGTCCACCAGGCACGACGACTCGTACCTGGCCAACGCCGCCAAGGCGATCACCGAGCGGGAGCTGGCGACCTACGCCGAACGCACCCGCCGATCGCAGGCTGCCACCGAACGGGCGCGCAAGGTGATGCCCGCCGGGGTCCCATCGAGCTTCCAGGCATACGACCCATGGCCCGTCGTGGTCAAGCACGCCGCGGGCGCCCGCATGGTCGACGTCGACGACAACGAGTACGTCGACTACGACATGGGGTTCGGGGCGTTGTTCGCCGGGCACATGCATCCCGCGGTGAATGCCGCCGTGCGCGCCCAACTCGACGCCGGCACGCTCTACGTCACCCCCTGCGAACTCGACGCCGAGGTCGGCGAGTTGCTGGCCGAGCAGTTCGGTTTGCCGATGTGGCGTCCCACCAACTCGGGTACCGAGGCCACGATGGATGCGCTCCGGTTGGCCAAAGGTGTCACCGGGCGCAACCGGATCGTCAAGGTCGAAGGCGGCTACCACGGCCATCACGACGAGGTGATGATCTCGAACAAGCCCCCGCTCGACCTCGCCGGCCCTGCCGACGCGCCGGTGCCGGTGCCGCAGTCGGCGGGCATCTCGGCGGGCTTGCTGGCCGAGGTCGGGGTCGTTCCGTACAACGACCTCGACGCGCTCGACCGGGCGCTGTCGGGCGGCGACGTGGCGGCGTTCATCGTCGAGCCGGTGATGGAGAACATCGGCATCTGCCTGCCCGACGACGGCTACCTCGCGGCCGTCCGCGAGATCACCCAACGCCACGGCACGCTGCTGATCTTCGACGAGGTCAAGACGGGCCTCACCGCCGGCTATGGCGGCGCCACCACCGTGTTCGGCGTGCAGCCCGACCTGCTCACCCTTGCCAAGTCGATCGGCGGCGGGTTTCCCGTCGGGGCGTTCGGCGGCAAGGCCGAGTACATGGACCTGATCACCCAGGGCAAGGTGCTCCACCTGGGTACCTACAACGGCAACCCGCTCGTGATGGCCGCCACCAAGGCGACGCTCACCCAGGCGTGCACCCGCGAGGCCGTCGACGCGGCGATCGCCCGCAACGCGGCACTGGTCGAGGCGTGCCAGGCGATCATCGACCGCTCGGGCATCCCGGCCCACACGGTGCAGTTCGGGGCCAAGGGCTGCATCACCTGGTCACGCGACCGGGTGCGCAACTACCGCGACTACAAGGCCACCAACTTCGAGCTGGCGTTCGCCCAGTGGATCCATGGCATCAACCGCGGCATCCTCTTGCCCCCCGGCCTCGACGAGCAGTGGCTGATCTCGGTGATGCACGACGCCGACGCCGCGCTGCGCTACGCCGACGTGTTCGCGGAGTTCGTCGACGAACTCACCGGTGGTTGAGCCTGTCGAAACCTAGTAGCCGGGCTTCCAGATCATCAGGGCCAGGCCGACGATCATCCCCAGGTGGGTGATGCCGACGCCTGCCGAGAACTTCGACTTGGCCGAGTCGCTGGTGTCGGTGATGGCCGGCTTGATCAGGAAGAAGCTCACCACCATCAGGATCGCCCAGTCGACGATCGCCAGGACCAGCCACGTCTGCGACATCTTGAACGTGTCGTCCGACATTCCCGCCAGGCCCATGCCGAACACCCACAGGGCGACCAGCGCGGGGAACGTGATGGTCATGTGCAGCTTGGCCAGTCGTTCCGGAGCGGCGTCCTTCAGCGTCGGGTACACGAGCAGCGGCCCGAAGGCGACGATCGCGGCAATGATGTGAAGGAAGCCCATCACTTCGTAGCCGGTGGAAATCGGATAGATGGCAAGCACGCGCGTCACCGTAGCCAGCGGGCTAGAAGCGGTCCAATGCGTCGATCAGGGCGTTCTCGACCACCTCGGTCAGCGCCGGGTGGATCCAGTACTGGCCGCGGGCGACCTGGTCGGCGGTTTGGCCGAACTGGATCGCGGTCACGAGCGGCTGGATCAACGTGGCGGCCTGAGGGCCGAGCACGTGGGCGCCCACGATCAGCCCACTGGAGCGGTCGACGATCACCTTGGCGAATGACGTCTCGTCCACCAGCGCCCATCCGTACGCGGTGCCGCCGTAGTCGCGGCACCCGACGACGATGTCGAGGCCGGCCGCGAGCGCGTCCTGTTCGGTGAACCCGACGGCGGCGACCTGCGGGTGGCTGAACACCGCCGAGGGCACCGCCGAGTAGTCGACCGTACGGAGGTCGTCGGGGTGCGCGATGTTCCAGAACGCCACCCGGGCCTCGGCGTTGGCGACGTGCTTGAGTTGCCACCGGTTGGCGACGTCTCCCGCCGCCCACACACCCGGAGCACTCGTGCGCATCTGTGCGTCGACGTCGATCGTGCCGTCGGCGGCGATCGCCACGCCGCCCGCGGCGGCGTCGATCAGGTCGCTGTTCGGGCGACGCCCGGTGGCCACCAGCAACTCGTCGACGACGACCGGCTCGACGCGCGGGTCGTGCAGCACGATCTCGGCACCGTTGCCGCCCTGACGCCGCTCGACCCACTCGGGCACGCGCCCGAGCCGCAGGTCGACGTGCTCGCCGAACACCTCGGTAAAGCGCGCCGAGATGTCGAAGTCGTGATGCGTGAGCATGCCCATCGAGCGGTTGAACACGGTCACCTGCGAACCGAACGACGCGAACACGTGGCCCATCTCGGCGGCGATGAAGCCGGCCCCGATCACACCCAGCCGGGCAGGCAACCGGTCGAGCCGCATGATCGAGTCGCTCGTGTGAAACCCCGACTCGGCGAGTCCGGGAATGTCGGGCACCACCGGACGCGAGCCCACGGCAACGAAGATGTTCGGCGCGGCGATCGTGCGGACGGTGCCGTCGGCCAACTCGACGTCGAGCTGCCGGTCGCCGCTGAAGCGGGCCGTGCCTTCGATCAGCGTCAACCCTGCCGTGCCTGTCGCTCGGTACTCGCGACCTCCTTGCGAGATCGCATCGATCCGGCCGAACACGCGGTCGCGGATCGCCGCCCAGTCGGCGCCGTGGAAGCGCACGTCGACACCCAATCGGGCGCTCGTCGCCGCGTCGGCTACCAGGTCGGCGGGGAGCACGAACATCTTCGACGGGATACAGCCCCGGTTCAGGCAGGTGCCCCCGAACACCAGGTCGCGTTCGACGAGCGCGACCCTCCAGCCGGCGAGGTACTCGGGAATCGAGTTTCCCGAACCGCTGCCGACGACGATCAGGTCGTACTGCTCGGGGCTGGTCACGTCTGGGCAGGGAGCGTGATCAGCACGACCCGGTCGCCGTACGCGAACGGCTTGCGCTTGATCAATCCACCGAGCTGGGCGAGCACCTTGCTGAGCGTGGTCATGAGGCCGTACTTGGCGCGCACGGCCGCCTTGACCTCGTCGAACGCGGGGCCGCCCGTGGCGAGTTCGGCGGTGCCTTCCACGGGGAAGCTGCCGTCGGCGACGTTGCCCTTGAAGCTGCTCGGCTGCACGACCACCTTGGCGGTGTGGCCGAGCCGCTTGGCCTTACCCGACGACGAACTGGTCCAGAAGCCGAACCGGCCATCGGCCAGGCCCACGATCCACACCGGTGACGTCACCGCGGTGCCGTCACGCTTGAACGTGGTGAACGCCACGTACTTCTCGTCCGCGAGTGCCATGCGCGGAGCCTAACGTCGGCGCATGGAGTACCTGCCCACCCCGTTCACCGCCGAGCAGATCCGCGACGCGTCGCGGGGCCGGCGCGTGCGCACCATCACCGAGGCCCCCGATACCGAGCCGGTCGAGCAGGTGACCGAGTTCGCCGAGTGGGAGACCGACGGGGCGACGATGCGATCGTGTGTGCTCGACACCGACGGTCAGCCGGTGGGCGAGCCGACCGAGTCGCGGGCCAGTTGGGAGGACCTTCGCCGCCACGCCCTGTTCCCGGCCGCCGACACCCTGGTGGCCGAGGAGGTCATCGCCCACCCGCTCGGCGAACTCGCCACGCTGCGCTACACACTCGACGCCGGCGACCGCCAGCACGTGTTCTGGTTCGCCACCGCGTTCCCCGGCATGCCGGTGCGCTACCAGACGTTCGTCGACGGCCAACTGCTCTCCGCCACGACGGTCGTCGAGTCGCTGGTCGGGTAGCACAGTGATCGCCCCGTAGCCTGGGGCGCATGAGCCCCGACGATGCCGTGCCGCGCAGGTACGTGGTGCGCACGCACGGGTGTCAGATGAACGAGCACGACTCCGAGCGGATCGCTGGCTTGCTCGAAGCCGACGGCATGGTGGCCGCCGAGTCGGAGGACGACGCCGACGTGGTCGTGCTCAACACGTGCTGCATCCGCGAGAACGCCGACAACAAGCTGTACGGCAACCTCGGCCACCTCAAGCCGTGGAAGGACGCCCGCGAGGGCCGCCAGATCGTGGTGTCCGGGTGCCTCGCCCAGAAGGACCGCGAGCTGGTGGCCCGCAAGGCCGGCCACGTCGATGTCGTGATGGGCACCCACAACGTCCATCGGGCGGCCGACCTGCTGCACCAGGCGCGCACGACGACCAGCCCGATCACCGAGATCCTCGACGAGGCCGTGCTCGACGATCAGGCGATGTTCCCGTCGGCACTGCCCGCCCGCCGCGAAACGTCGTACAACGCGTGGGTCACGATCCAGATCGGCTGCGACAACAACTGCGCGTTCTGCATCGTGCCGGCCGTGCGCGGCGCCGAGATCAGCCGGCCGTACGCCGACGTCGTCGCCGAGGTGCAGCGGCTGGCCGAGGCCGGGGTCACCGAGGTCACGCTGCTTGGGCAGAACGTCAACTCGTACGGCCGCGACCTGCAACTCGCCGCGCGCCAGGCCGGCGATACCGGCGCCCGGCTGCGCCCGCTGTTCGGCGACCTGCTCCGCGACGTCGGGGCGGTGCCCGGCATCCGGCGGGTGCGCTACACCAGCCCGCACCCCAAGGACATGCGCGGCGACGTACTCGCGGTGATGGGCGCCACCCCGGCGGTGTGCGAGCACCTGCACTACCCGCTCCAGTCCGGCAGCGACCGTGTGCTCGCCCTGATGCACCGTGGCTACACGGCCGAGCGCTATCTCACCCGGCTCGCCGAGGCGCGCGCCGAGGTCGCCGACCTGGCAGTGTCGACCGACATCATCGTCGGCTTCCCCGGCGAGACCGACGACGACTTCGAACGCACGCTCGAGGTCGCCGCGGCGGCCGAGTACGACTACGCCTACACGTTCATCTTCAGCCCCCGGCCGGGTACCGAGGCGGCCACGATGGAGGCCCACTTCGTCGACCCGGCGGTGGCCGGCGAGCGCTTCCGCCGGCTGCGCGTCGTGGTCGAGCACAGCGGCCTGCGCAAGCACGAGGAGCGTGTCGGGCGCGTCGAAGAAGTACTCGTCGAAGGCCCCTCGAAGAAGAACCCCACGGTCACCAGCGGGCGCACCCGCCAGAACAAGCTCGTCCACTTCACGCCACCGCAGCCGCTGCGGGCCGGCAGCTACGCCACGGTCGAGGTGACCCGGGCCGCGCCGCACCACCTCGAAGGCCGGTTCGTCGAACTGGTGGCCGAGCCGGCGCATCGCACTCGCATCCCCGTCCTGTCACTCTGATGCGGCGCGTCGCGGTCGTGGGACCGACGGCGTCGGGGAAGTCGTCAGTGGCGTTGCACGCTGCCGAGCAGTTGGGTGACATCGACCTGATCTCGGTCGACTCGATGCAGGTGTACCGGGGCATGGACATCGGCACGGCCAAGCCCACCACGGCCGAGCAGGAACGCGTGCGGCACCACCTGATCGACCTGGTCGAGCCGAGTCAGGAGTTCACCGTCGCCGAGTTCCAGGCCGCGTACCGGGCACTCGGGGACCGGCCGGCGATCCTGGTCGGTGGCACCGGCCTGTACCACCGGGCGGTGATCGACGGCCTCGACCTGCCGGGGGAGTGGCCCGACATCCGCCGCCGGTTGACCGCCGAGCCACTCGACGCGCTGTACGCCCGGTTGGCCGCGGCCGACCCGGCGGCGGCCGCCAAGATCGAGCCGAACAACCAGCGCCGCGTGGTGCGTGCACTGGAGGTGATCGAGGGCAGCGGCCGACGGTTCAGTTCGTTCGGGCCGGGCCTCGACGCCTACCCGCCGTCACCGGTGGCCCAGGTCGGTTTGCGTTGGGACCGCCCGGTGCTGTCGGCGCGCATCGAACAGCGCGTCCACCAGATGATGAACGACGGTCTGCTGGGGGAAGCCGAACGGTTGCTGGCCGCGCCCGGCGGGTTGTCGCGCACCGCCGCGCAAGCGCTCGGCTACAAGGAGTTGATCGCCCATCTCGACGGGCACACGTCGCTCGATGCGGCGGTAAAGCAGATCGTGGTGCGCACCCGCCAGTTCGCGGTGCGACAACTGCGCTGGTTCGGGCGCGACCCGCGCGTAGCCTGGGTCGACGTCGAACACGATCCGGTGGCCGAAGCGGTGCCGGCGGTGCTCGCCGCGTTCGAACGCTCATGACCGACCACCCCACGATCACGCTCACCAAACACCACGCGTTGGGCAACGACTTCCTTGTCGTGTTCTATCCACCGGTCGCCGAGGCCGAGCTTCCCGCGCTGGCACGACAGCTGTGCGACCGGCGCCGAGGTGTCGGCGCCGATGGCTTGCTCGTCGGCGAGTCGGCCGCTGCGTACGCGGCGCAGATGGTGCTCTACAACGCCGACGGCAGCCGCGCCGAGATGAGCGGCAACGGCATCCGCTGCTTTGCCCAGGCCTTGGCCATGCGCCGCGGCGACCTGTCCGACCAGTTGATCCTCACCGACGCCGGCGATCGGCTGGTCGTGCTGGAAGCCACCGAGTCGCCCGCCACCATCCTCGCCAGCGTCGACATGGGCTCGGTCGACCCACTCGACGCGCCCGCCGGGTGGGACGCGCTCGGCTGTCACCCCGATCGCCCGGTCGCCCACGTCAGCTTGGGCAACCCGCACAGCGTGGTCGGCGTCGACGACGTCGGCGAGGTCGACCTGGCCGTGCTCGGGGCAAAGGTGCCGGGGGTCAATCTCGAGGTCGTGGCGCCGGGCCTGGCACAGCACGAGGTGCGGATGCGTGTCCACGAGCGCGGCGTCGGCATCACCGAAGCCTGCGGCACGGGCGCCGCGGCCACCGCGTTCGCGGCAGCACGGTGGGGTTTGGCGACGCCGCGCGATGGGAAACTCACCGTGGTGATGGACGGCGGCAGTGCCACAGTGGCACTCGACACGCCGTCGCCCGGCCGGGTCACGCTGACCGGGCCGGCCACCCACGTCGCTACGGTCGAAGCCAGATTGCCGGTTGAAGTTTGAACACTCCCTCCCCGTACAACGAAGCGCTCGGCGCCACCCTCATCGACCGGAGTGTCCGCGAAAAGATCGTGCTCGTCGGCGTCGCCCTGCCCGGTACCACCGAGGAGGCGATCGACGCCAGCCTCGACGAACTCGAGTTGCTCGTCGACACGGCCGGTGCCGACGTCGCCGGGCGCCTGGTTCAGCGTCGCGACGCGCCCGACCACACGTGGTACATCGGCAAGGGCAAGGTCGAAGAACTCAAGGAACTGTGCCTCGCGGTCGACGCCGACACGGTCGTGTTCGACAACGAACTGGCCCCGGCGCAGCAGTTCAACCTCGAGAAACAGCTCGGACGAACGGCGATCGATCGCACTGCGGTGATCCTCGACATCTTCGGTCAGAACGCACACACGCTGGAAGGCAAGGCGCAGGTCGAACTGGCCCTGTTGCGGTACCGGTTGCCGCGGTTGCGGCGCGGCAAGGACGCCAACCTGAGTCAGCAGCGCGGTGGTGTCGGCGCCCGGTTCGGTGGCGGTGAGACGAAGATGGAGGTCGACCGGCGTCGCATCATGCGCCGGATCACCAAGCTCGAATCCGACCTGCAACAGCTCGCCGACACGCGGGCCCTGCAACGCAAGGGCCGGGGCCGCAGCGGCCTCGCCAACGTGGCGATCGTCGGCTACACGAACGCGGGGAAGTCCACGCTGCTCAACCGGCTCACCGACGCCGGGGTGCTGTCGGAGGATCGGCTGTTCGCCACGCTCGACCCGACCACCCGCCGGCTTGCCCTGCCGGGCGGTGAACCGGTGCTGCTCACCGACACGGTCGGGTTCGTGCGCAACCTGCCGCACGGCCTCGTCGAGGCGTTCAAGGGCACGCTCGAAGTGGCGTCGCGAGCCGACTACCTCGTCCACGTCGTCGACTCGTCGGCGCCCGACCCGCGCGGCCAGATCGACGCGGTCCGCACCGTGCTGGCCGAGATCGACGCCGAGCGGGTACCCGAGCTGCTCGTGTTCAACAAGGCCGACCTCGAACCGGGCGTCGCCAAGCAACTCGTCGCCGACCACGTGGGGTCCGTTGCCGTCAGCGCGGCGACGGGCGAGGGCACCGACACGTTCCTGCGCACGTTGTCGGACCGACTCCGGGCACTCACCAACGTGATCGAGTTGGCCATCCCGTACGAGCGCGGTGACGTGCTCGCGGCGGTGCACCGTGAAGGCGAGGTGGTGTCCACCACCGAGTCCGAGGCCGGCTACCGGGTGCGGGCGCGCCTCTCCGACGCCTCGGCCGGTCGGCTCGCCGAGTTCGTAACGTCGGGTGATACAAACGGTGTCAGACACCATCTGTAGCGTCGCGTGCCCGGCGCGCCGCAACACGCGTTACAGATGGTGTCTGACACCGTTTGTAACGTCGGGGTGATGAGCACTTCGGAGCCGTTCGTTCCCCCGCCGTACCCGTACGAGCGGGTCGACCGGTTCAAGCCGTACGGCGATCGGTTCGCCGGTGGTCTGATCGACTTTTCGATCGGCACGCCGTGCGATCCGCCGCCGGCGTCGGTCGTCGACGCTCTGGCCACGTCGAACGCCGAGCGCGGGTACCCGCCCAGTGTCGGCACTCCAGCGCTGCGTGGCGCGGTGCAACGCTGGATCGGCCGCCGCTTCGACGTCGACGTCGCCCCCTCCCAGATCGCGGCGTGTGTCGGCACGAAGGAGTTCGTCGGCACGCTGCCGCAGTGGCTGCGGTTGCGCACCCCCTCCCGCGACACCGTGCTGTACCCCGAGATCGCATATCCCACGTACGCGATGGGGGCGACGCTGGCGGGCTGCAGGGGTGTGCCGGTGGCACTCGGCCCGACCGGTGGGCTCGACCTCGGTTCGATCGACCCGGCCGAAGCCGAGCGGGCACTCGCGCTGTGGGTCAACAGCCCCGGGAATCCGTCAGGTGCGCTCGACGACCTCGGCGCGGCTGCCGCGTGGGGCCGCACCCACGGGGTGCCCGTGTTCTCCGACGAGTGCTACGTCGAGTTCACGTGGGAGGGCCGCGCCGCAGGCGATCGATACGGCCGCACGATCCTCGAACACGGCTGCGACGGGGTCGTGGCCGTGCACTCGTTGTCGAAGCGTTCGAACCTGGCGGGTGGCCGGGCCGGTTTCTACGCCGGCGACCCCGAGTTGGTCGACTACCTGGCCGAGGTTCGCAAGCACGTCGGCATGATGGTGCCCGGGCCGATCCAGGCGGCCGCGGTCGCCGCCCTCGACGACGACGCCCACGTCGAGCAGCAGCGCACGACGTACCGGCGGCGCCTGGAGCGGATGGCCGGCATCGTCGGGCAGTGGGCGGGCATCGACATAGCCCTGCCGGCCGGCGGTTTCTACCTGTGGTTCCCGGTCGGCGACTCGGCCGAGGCGGCGTGGGAGTTCACCGAGCGGCTGGCCCGCGAGGGCGGCGCGCTGGTGAGCCCCGGCGACTTCTACGGCGCGGCAGGCGAACGCTTCGTGCGGATCGCCGTCGTCCAGCCCGACGCGGCGATCGAACTCCTCGCCGGGCGGCTCGGGTTGTGACAATCTGACCGCCATGTCACGGCGTTCACCTGCCCGTCGCCTGCTCGGCCTGCTCGGCGTGGTGCTGCTGATCGGCGGCATCGTCGCCGCGGTGGTGCTGTTCGTGCTCGGCCCCCGCTACAGCAACCGGCAAGTCGACCAGTTGGCACGCGGCGCGGTCGGGTGTGTGACACCGCTGGTGTTCACCGAGACCGGAACGTTCTACGTCTACCAGGAGGTGGCCGGCCCCGATCGAGCATCCAGCGGGTGCCCGGCGAACCCCCAACCCGGCGACTTCGCGGTCACCATCGCCGGGCCGAGTGGACCGGTTGCGCTGGCTGACGACCGGTCGGCCTCGTACAACAGCGGTGGGGCGGTCGGCACGTCGATCCGTCGCTTCGAGGTGACCGAACTGGGCGTGTACGACATGACGGTGAACGGGCCCGACGCCGGCATTCGGGCAGCCGTCGGGCCTGACCCCGACGAGATCGTCAACACGTACCGCACGTGGGCGTTGATCGGTGGCCTGAGCGGCGTGATCGTGGGCCTGATACTGCTGGTGGGGAGCAGCGTCGGTGGCACGCGGCGCCAGACCGACAAACCTGAGCCCGTACTGGCGGCCCCGCCGCTCGCGGGCGAGCCGCTGGTGCGCCCGGCCAACCCCTGGGGGGCTCCGTCGGCGGACGATCGCCGCGGGTAGCTGCTACAGGCGGCGCATCACGGTGACGACCCGGCCGTAGACCGTGACGTCGCGCGTGGGGAACAACATCGGCTCCATCGTGGAGTTGGCCGGGGTCAGTGTGACCTGGTCGCCGTTGCGCTCGTAGAACTTGATGGTCGCCTCGTCGCCAGGAATACCGGCGACGACGATGTCGCCCTTCTTGACGATCGATTGTTGCGCGGCCACGACGAAGTCGCCGTCGAGGATGCCGACGTCGATCATCGACTCGCCGCGCACCCGCAACATGAACAGGTCGCCCTTGCCGGTGAAGTCTTGTGGCAGGGGGAGCACCTCTTCGACGTTCTCCTGAGCGAGCACGTCGGTTCCGGCGGCGACGTCGCCGATCAGCGGTACGTGGCGGACGGGGCGACGTTCCATCACCGCGCCGGAGTTGGCGTCCCACCGGACCTCGATCGCGCGTGGCTTGGCAGGGTCGCGGCGGAGGTAGCCGAGCCGGGTCAGCGTGTTCAGGTGGGTGTGCACCGTGGACGGCGACGTGAGCCCGACCGCTTCGCCGATCTCGCGGACCGACGGCGGGTAGCTCTTGTTGTGCATGTGCCGCTCGATGAACTCGAGAATCTGTCGCTGGCGCTGCGAAATGGGACGTTGCGAGCCGGGCGTAGCCATAGCGCAATCGTACTGGCGTTCGTCAACCGTGTCAAACATGTGTTCGGCAAACGTATGTTCCGAGAACGAAAGTTCGATTTTCTGCGCCGGTCGGGTTGACATCGTACGGGTGTTCGGGTACATCTGTTCGTCCGTACAGATGTTCGTCGTCGAAACAGCTTCAGGGTCGACAGTTGGGAGTACCCGTATGAGCGCCACGATCACCGTTCCATCACATCGCACGCCGTCGCACAGCACCGGAGCCCGTCGCAAACGGCCCGTGAGCGCGCGTACGTACGCTCGCCGGCGGGCCGTGGTCGGAGGTTGTTCCGCGCTGGTCGTCGTAGCCACCCTCGTCGGGAGCTACGACCTGCTCGCCGGCTCCAGCGGCACGCCTGCCAGTGCCGCTGCGAGCCGGCCTGCCGGTGCCGCCGCGACGCGCGGTTCGGTCGTCGCCCGCCCGGGCGACACGTTGTGGTCGATCGCCGAGCAACACCGCGGCGACGTGGGCATCCGGCGCTATGTCGACGCGCTGATCGACCTCAACGGTGGTGTCTCGATCCAGGCCGGCCAGCGCGTCACCCTGCCGTAGTTCGCCGCACCCAGCGGGCGAACAGGAAGTGTTCGTCGTCGAGCAGGAGATGGGCCAGCTCGAATCGCCGGTCGTGCTCGGTGGCGCCGGCGGTCAGGCGTGTGCTCGGTCCGCCGACCAGCCGCGGCGACGTCGTCACCGTCAGTTCGTCGACCAGGTCGGCATCGAGCAGCGCCCCGTTCAGGTGTGGGCCCCCCTCGGCGCTGACGAACGTCGCCCCCGGCACCACCTCGCCGAGCCGGGCCACGGCCTGGCTCAGGTCGACGGTCCGGGTACCGGCCCGCACGACGTCGATGCCGTCGGGGAGCGCTGCGTCGTCGGGGGCGACCACGAACCCGGCACCGCTGGTGAACAACTCGCGGGTGGGGTCGATGCGCCCCGAGTTGGTCACCACGCCGATCCGTAGCCCGGGCTTGCGGGGCGCGCCGTAGCCTTCGCCGGCCGCCGTACCGGCCCCCACCAGCACCACGTCGGCAGTGGCCCGCACGGCAGCCAGCACCGCCCGGTCGGTGGCGTTGCCCAGCCCCCCCGAGCGCCCGGCTACGGCGGTGGCCCCGTCGATGCTCGCCACCATGCACACGCCGACCCACGGCCGGTTGGCCCGTGCCGGCCGGTTGACGGCGTAGGCCTCGGCGACGGTGGTGGTCGCGACCGGCCCGGGGTGCAGGCGCAGCAGGGGAGTGAGAGGCATCGTCCGATGATGCCCACAGCTCGCCCACACCGCAACCCACAGCGAATCCCCTGAATTCACATGGTTGTCCCCTTCCGTTCCACAAGGATTCGTTCTACCGTTGGTGGCTCGTGCCGGTGGCGGCGCGACACACGGACGATCACGGCGGGACCTGTCGACTGCACCCGGTTGGGGGGAGCAGCGTTGGCCGCTCTGGGGCCGCGGGGGCTCTGAACCTGTGTGTCGCGTCGCCTCCGTGTGCGCAATGGAAGCGCTTCCTTGTTCGCGGCACCGCGGCGGGTTACGCTCATCATCGACCGGGCCTGCCCTCACGGCCCGGCGTCTACCAAGGGGAGAGAAACCATGACCAGACGAGCTACGCGCTCAGCGGTCGCTGTACTCGTAGGCCTGTCGCTCGTTGCGGCGGCCTGTGGCGGCGACGACGACGATCCGGCCGGCGGCGATACCACCCAGGCTCCGGCGCCCACCGACGGCGGCGACCCGGGTACCACCGAGGCCCCGCCCACCGATGGTGGCGACGACGGCTTCGACACCGACGAATTCGCCGGGCAGGAAGTCGTGATCATGTCGACCTTCGACGGCGAGGAAGGCGAGCGGTACAACCGTGCGTGGGCCGACTTCGAGGCGGCCACCGGTATCGAGATCATCCACGAGAACACGAACACGCTCGAGGACGACGTGCGGATCCGGGCCGAGGGCGGCGACGCCCCTGACCTGGCGATCCTGCCGCAGCCCGGCCTGCTGGCCACGCTGGCCCGGTCGAACCTGCTCACGCCGCTCACCAGCTTGCATCAGGGCGTGCTCGACAACAACGTGGCCGGCTTCGACGAGTACGGCACGGTCGACGGCACGTTCTACGCCCCGCCGTTCGGCGCCGGCATCAAGAGCATCGTCTGGTACAACACGGCCGCCTGGGCCGACGCCGGCTACGAGGTGCCCGAGACGTGGGGTGAGTGGATCGCCCTCGCCGACAAGATGGTCGCCGACGGCAACACGCCGTTCTGCATCGGCATCGAGTCCGGCGGTGCCACCGGCTGGCCGCTCACCGACTGGGTCGAAGAGGTGCTCCTGCGCACGTCGCCGCCCGAGGTGTACGACCAGTGGGTCAACCACGAGATCCCGTTCAACGACCCCGCCATCGTCGAAGCGCTCGACACGGTCGGTTCGATCCTCAGGAACCCCGACTACGTCGGCGACGTCCAGGCCATCCCGAGCATCAGCCACGGCGACGCCGGTCTGGGCATGGTCGACGGCCGCTGCTGGATGTACCAGCACCCGAACTGGTGGGGCAGCAACCTGCCCGACGGCACCACGTTCGGCCCCGACGGTGAGTACAACGTGTTCTTCGAGCCGATGATGGACGCCGACGACCCGCGGGCCGTGCTCGGCGGTGGCGAGTTCATCGCTGCCTTCAACGACCGGCCCGTCGTCGAGTTCGTCGCCAAGTACCTCACCAGCGCCGACTATGCGAACAACCGCATGGCCGAGGGTGGCTCGTGGATCTCGCCCAACACCCAGGCCGATCCCGGCAACATCCCCGACACCGACCCGCTGACCCGTCAGGTCGCCGAGTTCCTGGTGACCGCCGACGTGTTCCGGTTCGACGGCTCCGACCTGATGCCGAGCGAGATCGGCGCCGACGCGTTCTGGAAGCAGATGGTCGACTGGGTCGTCGGTGACGTGACCACCGAAGAGGCCCTCACCAACATCGAGAACGTGTGGGCCGGGCTGGGCTGATCCACCCCCACGAATCCCGTACGTGACGCCTGGGGGCGGGTCCGCAGGGCCCGCCCCCAACCACGTCGTCCAAGCACCGATCGCGCCGCGCCTACGATGCGGGCCATGTCTCAGGGGGCAGACCGACCATGATCGACATCCTTCCGTCGCTACTCAAAGCCGGCGCGGGCGTTGGGGCGCTGCTGCTCGTGATGGTCGGCTTGTACGGGCTGTCGCGTCTGTTGCCCGACCGATGGCGCGAGCGTGCCCAGACGGGGGTGTTCCTGTTCCCCGCGCTGGTGCTCCTGCTCGGGCTGGTGATCCCGGCGATCCTCAACCTTCGCTACTCGTTCGACAACCGCAACGGCGTGTTCTCGGGGCTCACCAACTACAAGCACATCTTCACCGACCGCGAGAGCCGGATCGTCTTGCGCAACACCTTGTGGTGGGCGCTGTTCGTCACCGTCGTCAGCACGTCGGTGGGCATCCTCATCGCCCGCCTCGCCGACGGGCTGCGCGGCGAGCCGATCGCCAAGGCGCTGATCTTCCTGCCCACCGCGATCTCGATGGTCGGCGCCGGCATCATCTGGAACTTCGTCTACTCGCCGTCCGACTTCGGTCTGCTCAACTCGCTGTGGCGGCTGCTCCCGGGCGACCAGGGCACCCAGTACTTCCTCCAGGACCGCACGTTCTTCGGGCTGCGCAGTTCGTGGATCCCGGGCCTCAACTCGTTCTACATCATGGTCGTGGTGATCTGGATCCAGGCCGGGTTCGCCACCGTGGTGATGTCGGCGGCCCTCAAGGGCGTGCCCTCCGATCTCGTCGAGGCCGCCAAGATCGACGGCGCCACCGAGCGCCAGGCGTTCTTCCGGGTCGTGCTCCCGTACGTGCGCGGCACGGTGATCACGGTCGCCACCACCACGGTGATCACCGTGCTGAAGATCTTCGACATCATCCAGACGATGGGCCGGGGCGGCCTGTTCGACACCAGCACGGTCGCCAACGAGATGTATCGCCAGGCGTTCCCACAGAACAACAAGGGGCTCGGCTCGGCGTGGGCCGTGATCCTGTTCGTCCTCGTGCTCCCGATCGTGTTCGTGAACTCGTGGAACCAGCGCCGGATGAGGGAGGGCAACTGATGAACACCGCCGACACGGCAACCGCGTCCCCTGTCGGGCAACTCGCCGACCCGGCCGTCAGCACGCGGCCCGGCTTCTCCACCCGCGTCGTGCGATCGCTGGACGGTGGCGTCGGCAAGCTCGCCGTGTGGCTGCTCGCCGCGCTGTGGACCATTCCCACGTTGGGCCTGTTCATCTCGTCGATCCGCCCCCAGCAGGAGATCCGCACGAACGGTTGGTGGAACTGGATCACCGACCCCAGCCAGACCACGTTCGACAACTACCGCCGCGTGCTCGATACCCGTCAGAACGGGCGGCCGCTGAGCCACTACTTCTTCAACACGATCCAGATCGCGATCCCGGGCGCGCTGATCCCGATCATCATCGGGGCGTTCGCCGCCTACGCGTTCTCGTGGATGCACTTCAAGGGCCGCGACACCATGTTCCTGTTCGTGCTCGCCCTGCTGGTCGTGCCGTTGCAGATGTGCCTGATCCCGCTGCTGCGGTTCTTCACCGGGCCGTTCTACCCCGACGCGCTGCAAGGCATTCCGATGGTGTGGTTTGCCCACTCGATCTTCGGCATGCCGATCTGTATCTTCCTCCTGCGCAACTTCATCGGCTCGCTACCCGGCGAGGTCATCGAAGCCGCCCGCGTCGACGGTGCCGGCCATCTCACGATCTTCACCCGGCTGGTGCTGCCGCTGTCGGTGCCGGCGCTCGCCTCGCTGTCGATCTTCCAGTTCCTGTGGGTCTGGAACGACCTGCTCGTTGCCAAGGTGTTCGCCGGGCGCCAGACCAACCACCCGATGACGTCGGCGATGCTGAACATGGTCGGCGACCGTGGCCAGGACTGGCACCTGCTCACCGCGGGCGGCTTCGTCATGATGATCGTCCCCCTGATCGTGTTCTTGTCCCTCCAGCGATACTTCGTGCGAGGGCTCCTCGCCGGCAGCGTGAAAGGCTGACACCGAATGGCCACCTTGCAGTTGCAGAACCTCCAGAAGCGCTACGACAACGGCTATCTGGCGATTCCGGGGCTCGACCTCGAGGTCGCCGACAGCGAGTTCCTCGTGCTCGTCGGCCCGTCCGGGTGCGGCAAGTCGACCGTGCTGCGGATGATCGCCGGGCTCGAGGACATCTCCGATGGCGACATGCTGATCGACGGCGTGCGCGTCAACGAGAAGGGCCCCCAAGAGCGCGACATCGCGATGGTGTTCCAGAGCTACGCGCTGTACCCGAACATGACCGTTGCCGACAACATCGCGTTCGCGATGAAGCTGCGCAAGATCGACAAGGCCGAGATCAAGCGCAAGGTTGCCGAGACCGCCGAACTGCTCGAACTGACGCCGGTGCTCGACCGCAAGCCGGGCCAGCTGTCGGGCGGTCAGCGCCAGCGCGTGGCCATGGGCCGGGCGATCGTGCGCGAGCCGAAGCTGTTCCTCATGGACGAGCCGCTGTCGAACCTCGACGCCAAGCTGCGCGTGCAGACCCGCGCCGAGATCAGCAAGCTCCAGCGCCGGCTCGGCGTCACCACCGTCTACGTCACCCACGACCAGGTCGAGGCGATGACGATGGGCGATCGTGTGTGCGTACTGCGGCTCGGCCAGCTGATGCAGGTGGCCAGCCCGGCCGAGCTGTACGGCAGCCCCGAGAACCTGTTCGTCGCCCAGTTCATCGGCTCGCCGTCGATGAACGTCGTGCTCGGCAAGGTCGCGGCGGCGCAGAACGGCACGATCACGATCGACGTCGCTGCGCACACGCTGACGCTCGCCGATGCGGCTGCGGCCCGGCTGGCCGGCCTGGCCGACTACGTCGGCCGCGACATCGCGGTCGGTATCCGCCCCGAGGCACTCGGCGGCGACGGCGAGGGCCGGCTCGACGTCGACGTCGACCTGGTCGAGATGCTCGGCTCGGAGTTGCTCGTGCATGCCACCATCGCCGCGCCCGCAGTGCGGATGACCGATACCGGGGTCGAGGTCGGAACCGGCTCGTCGACGGCGATCGCCTCGCTCGACCCGCGCGAGTCGGCCCGTGCGGGCGAACGCCTCACGCTCGCCGTCGACCTCAACCGGCTGCACGCGTTCGACGTGGAGTCGGGCGAAGCGATCGGCCGCTGACACCGGCCACGCCGGCATCCCACTCCGAACGCGCGAGAGCCGGCCAGGTCGCCCCGGCCGGCTCTCGTCGCCCCTGAGAGGCTGGTGCCGATCTGGGTCAGATCATGTCAGGTCGGCGGCGCCGTGTCACCCACACGATCGAGCCGCCGGCGCCGAGCAGCAGCAGGGCCACCATCGCGATCTGCCCAGTGGTGTCCTGCGAGCCTGTGGCCGGCAGTTGGGGGGCCAGCACCGGCCCCGCCGCCGACGTCGGCACGACCAGCAACGTCGTGCTGGGGGTGTCGGGCGGCAGTTGGGAGACGACGCTCGTGCTCGTCGTGGTGCCCTCCCCGCCTGGCGTCGTGGTCGTGGTCGTGGTCGACGTGGTCGTGCTACCAGCCGGCAGTGTCGTCGTCGTCGTGCTGTCAGTCGGCGGTGCCGTCGTCGTCGTCGTCGTGGTGGTGCTGGAGGTAGTGGTGGTCGTCTCGTCGCAGTCGTCACCCAGGTCGCCGATGTCGTCGCACGGGTCGCAGTCGGGCCCGTAGTCGCCGATGTCGTCGCACGGGTCGCAGTCGGGCCCGTAGTCGCCGATGTCGTCGCACGGGTCGCAGTCGGATCCGTAGTCGGGGTGGCCGGGGGTGCAGACATCGTCGCACTCCTCACCGGGTGGGAGTTGGTCGTCCCACTCGCACACCGGTGGGTCGCAGTCGTCGCTCGGCTTTTGAAGGATGTGGGTGTCGTACTTGTACTCGTAGTACTCCTGGCCACCCTCGTCGGGGCCGGGCAGACCGTACATACCTGCATTGATCGTGCCCGAGCCGCTGCCCCAGAGCGCCGCTTCGTACGGATACCACACATCCGCGTCGCCCTGCACCCAGACGTCATCCTCGAGGTACCAGCCCTTGATGAACTTGGCCTGGACCTCTTCCTCGGTGTAACACTCAGGCTCGTTGCCCTGGGCCTGTGGCATGTGGGCACTGGCCGCGGCGGAAACCGCCGTCACCGAGCCGAGAGCGACGGCGCAGACCGTCAGAATCTTCTTGAGTTGCATCCGATTTCCTTCTCGTTGGCGAACGCGCAGGGTGATCCCGAGCGTTACGCGACTATCGCCACGAATTTCCGCATCCTCCGCACTGGGTGTGACCACAACACGGAAAGGCACACGCAGAGTACGCAGAGTGCGCGTAGTGCGTAAACCGCTTTTCATGGAATTTGACGATCTTCAGCCGGCTGACGTGGCGGAAACCCGGGTGTGTGTTCGAGCGAACGCGGAGAGTGTGCAATCTCGCGTGTTGCCATCGGCCGTGCCGGATTGGTTGGCTAGCGGGTATGTCGTTGCGCGCCGCCAATCTGGATCGGCTCGACGGCGGCTCGTTCGACGCACTGGTCGTCGGAGCCGGCATCAACGGGGCCGTTTCGGCCGCCGCGCTCGCCGGTCGCGGTGCCGACGTCGCCCTGATCGACCGCGGCGACTTCGGCGGGTTCACCAGCCAGGAGTCGTCGAACCTCGTCTGGGGCGGGTTCAAGTACCTCGAGAACTACGAGTTGCCGCTCGTGTTCGGGTTGTGTCGCTCGCGCAACCGGCTGATGAAGGCCTACCCCGACAACGTCCGCGAGATCGGTTTCCTCGCCGCACTCGACCGGTCGAGCCCGTACGCGCCGTGGTTTGCCGCGCTCGGCGCGACCGCCTACTGGGCGATCGGACTGTTCGGGACGCGGCGACCGTTCCTTTACGGTGCCGAGCAGACCAAGGCCGAAGAGCCGGCGATCGACGTCACCTCGGTGCGCGGCGCGATCGAGTACCGCGACGCCTACCTCGTCGACAACGACTCCCGCTTCGTGTTCGCGTTCGTGCGCTCGGCGATCGAGGCCGGGGCCGCGGCGGCCAACTACGTCGAGTTGGTATCGGCCGAACGCCAGGGCGATCGGTGGCAGGCCCGCCTCCGCGACTCCGACACCGGACGCGAACTCACCACCTCGGCACGCACGATCGTCAACGCCGCCGGGCCGTTCGTCGACGGTCTCAACCGACAGTGGGGGCTCACCACCGAGCACCGCATCGTGTACTCAAAGGGCATCCATCTGGTAGTGCCGCGGCTCACCACCGAGCAGCACGACCGGGTGCTCGCGTTCTTCGACGACTCGCAGCGGCTGTTCTACGTCATCCCGATGGGGCACCGTTCGGTGATCGGCACCACCGACACCCGAGTCGACGACCCCTACACGGCGGTCACCGACGACGACCGCGAGTTCCTGCTGGAGCAGATCAACAAGCGCCTCGACCTGACCGCGTCGCGCGGCGGCCCGCTCACCGCCGCCGACGTGATCGCCGAGCGCAGCGGTGTCCGCCCGCTGGTGGTCAAGGCCGGCCGTGGCCGCAAGGACCTCGATACGGTCGACTGGACCGCGCTGAGCCGCAAGCACGCCGTCGAGCGTGACGACGACCTCGCCGTGGTCACCGTGTTCGGCGGCAAGCTCACCGACTGCCTGAACGTGGGGGAGGAGGTGGCCGCCGAGATCGAACGGCTGGGCGTGCCACTCGAACGCGACCTACGCAACTGGTACGGCGAGCCGGCCAAGGCAACCCGGGCCGAGTTCTACCGGCAAGCCAAGCTGATGAAGCTCGACCGTCTACGCGACGCGCCGCACGGGGTGTACGAGTCGCTGACCGACCGGCTGTGGCGGCGCTACGGCCGGCGTGCGTTCGAGATGCTGGAAGCGATCCGGGCCGACCCGCGGATGGGCGAGGACGTGCTCGAGTCGGCCGACTACCTGCGCGTCGAGCTGTACAACGCCGCTGAATTCGAGATGATCGTGACGCTCGACGACTTCATGCGGCGCCGGTCGAAGATCGGCCTGGTCGTGCCCGACGACACGATTCGCGCGTCGCGTGGGCTGCGTGAAGTCGCCGAGATTCTGTTCGGCGACGACGCCGAGCGGCGGCTCGCCGACTATCTCGAGCGCTGAGCTACGGCTCGGCCGGTTCGCGCGAGTCGTGCAGGCGGGTCGGCTCGGTGGGCACCAGCGCGAGCGTGCGGTCACCCGTCAGTGTCGCCTGGACATCGACGATCACCTCGGCGGCGGCCTTTGTGAACACGCACATCTGGCCGTCGTCGAGGGCGACGACCGCCAAGTTGGTGACGGTCTGGCCGGCCGCATGGTTGAGGTTCGACGTGGCCGGTCGGTCGGCCTCGGCGAGTTGGGTACGCAGGTCGTCGCAACGACCGACCGACAGATACCCGGCAGCTTCGGGCTGGGTCACCGTCAGGGCAACGACCGCGGCCGGGGCGGTGATGTCGAGATCGAGTTCGATCAGCTCTCCGGCTTCGGGTCGTCCCTGGTCGCGCTCGCGCGTGTCGAGCGCGCGCCGCGGCTCGGTGACCTCCCAGCCCAACCCATCGGCCGGGTCGAGCGTGGCCAGCGCGTCGACGACGACGTCGGCATCGGCGAGCGAGAACACGCACGGTTCGGCGTCGCCGGCGCGTACCAGGGCGAGGTTCGACCGCGCCTCGGTACCGGCGTAGTTGACGTTCGAGAAGTTCGCATCGGGGCCGAGCACACCGCACGCGCCGGCCTGCAGGTACCCCGCCGGCCCGGTGGGTACGGCAGCCAGGTTGACGAGCACGTCGCCGGTGGTGCCCGCAACGGCGGCTTCGGTGCGGGCGGCGAGCGGTTCGCCGCCGTCGCGGGTGTCGAGCAGGCGGGTGGGTTCGGTGGGCGACACCCAGCGGGCGTCGTCGCCGGCTGCGTCGCCGTCGACGAGGTACCCGAGCATGTCGACGATCGAGTGCACCGCCGAGGCCCGGTAGACGCAAAAGCGATCCCCGTCGAGCGGCACGATCGCCAACGTGGCCACCGCCTCGTCGGCGGCGTAGGTGATCGACGATGTCTCGCGCGGGCCGGCGTCGCGGGCGGCGCACGATTCGAGCGTGAGGTAGCCGGCTGACGCGGCGCCGACCGCGGTGAGGTTGACGAGCGCGGCGGTGGCTCCGGCGGGTGGCTCGGCGCTGACCGCCAGCCGGGTACGCGCGTCGGGGAGGCCGTCGAGATTACAGTGCTGGGCGGTGGTGCCGTCGTCGGTGACGGTGTCGAAGCACTGCAGGTTCGGGTTGTTGGCGTAGTTGTACTGGGCGATCGCACGCGCCTGTTGCGGTGAGCCGCGGAACTCGAAGTGGGGGGTGTCCCGCTCGACCGAGCTGCGTTCGGCACCGGCCACGTTGCACCCGCTGTTCCAGCCGTAGCCGCCCCAGTAGATGCCCCACCGCTCGGCGGCGCGGATCGCCCACTCGGGGAGGTCGGTGGCGATCGGCGTCAGGCACGCCGACACACCGTTCTTCGAGTGGTACGTGCGGATTGGGTTGGCGTCGCTGTTCATGTCGAACGCGAGGCCCCACGCGTGCAGCGACAGGCCGTCGAAGCCGCGTGTCGAACAGTTCCACTCCCTGGTACACCGGAACGAGTAGCCGCTCGCATGGCGGATCGCATACCCGCCGGCGACGAGTTCGCCGAGGAAGCCCTCGAACAGCTGACGCACGTCGGTGTGCATCTCGAACGAGCCGGCCCGTAGGTTGCCGAGCGGCTCGGTGTTGGCGGTGATGTAGGTGCTCTCGAACTCGGCCAGTGCGGGCGAGCCGCGGTACGTGTTGCCGGTCCACACCCAGCCGTCGCCGACACCTGGCGCCGGTGGTACCCCCCATCCGTTCTCGTCGGGGTTGTTGCCGCCGTGCGTGCCGAACAGCAGGCACCCGCCGACGTTGCCCGAGTCGACTTCGGGCTGTGTGCACTTCGGCGGGGGTACCGGAACGGTGTACGGGGTGTCGTCGAGCGTCTCGGTGTCCGGCGCGGGTGCTGCGAGCACCGGAGCGCCCGCGCCGAAGACGATCGCGGCGCTGACGGCAAGGACACGGAGACGAGGCGAGGCATGCATTACGAAATCGTTACGATAGCCGCGCGCTCGTATGTCGAAGCGAGTCGCGGACCCACATTTTTCGGCAGCTTTGCAAGGCGCCTTGAGCCGCCACCCACCCACCCGATCAATCGCACACCCCTTGGGTAAGGTCGCCCGGGTGATCGCGTGCGTGTACTGCGGTGGCGCGCATGCGTCGCCGCCCGAACTGAAGCAGTGTGCCGAGCGCCACGCCTGGACGCCGGCCACCGGCGACGCCCCACTCGACGAACCAACCCCCGAGCCGGTCGAACGCCCACGGCAAACCGAGCTGGTGGCCCAGCCAGCGCACCGGGCCGCGCCGGCGCTGCACGAACTCGGCCCGGCGAGCACGTTCTGGCTGACCGGGCTGGCTGAGATGCTGGCCGGCGACCCACCCGCCGTAGCCCTCGGCGCTCCTGCCGACAACACGTGCGCGGCCGAGCTGGCACCCGATCAGCTGGCCGCGGTCACCCACGCGGGCGGCTCGGCGCGGGTGCTCGCTCCGGCCGGGTCGGGCAAGACGCGGGTGCTCACCGAGCGCGCCCGCCACCTGGTGCAGCGCTGGCAGGTCCCCACCTCGGCGGTCACGGTGGTCGCCTACAACAAGCGTGCCCAGGAAGAGATCGTCGCCCGCACCGCCGACCTTCCCGGGCTCCAGGTGCGCACGCTGAACTCGCTGGCGCTGGCGATCGTCAACGGGCGCGCACCGTTTGCGGCGCAGCGTGGTACGTGGGCCACCGACGACACGGTCGCCCGCGACGTCCTCGCCCGGCTCGTGCCGACCAAGGCCCAGTTGAACGTCGATCCGTACGCGCCGTGGCTCGACGCACTGTCGGTCGCCCGCCTGGGCCTGGTCGATCCGGATGAGGTCGAGCAGCGTTTCGGTGGCGACGTGGCCGGCTTCGCGGAGATGTTCGGGCAGTTTCGTCGCGAGCTGGCGCGGCGGCGCACGATCGACTTCGACGAACAGATCGTGCTGGCTGTCGAGCTGCTCGTCACCGATCCGCAGGCGCGTGCAGCTGCGCAACGTGCCTGCCGTGTCCTGCTGGTCGACGAGTTCCAAGACCTCACGCCCGCGCACCTCTTGCTGGTGCGCCTGCTGGCCGGCAACGGCGGGGCCGTGTTCGCGGTCGGCGACGACGACCAGACGATCTACGGGTACAACGGCGCCGACCCGCGCTGGCTGATCGACTTTGCCGACTACTTCCCGGGGGCGGGCGACCATCCGCTCGAGGTCAACTACCGGTGCCCGGCCGGCATTGTCGAAGCGGCCGACCGCCTGTTGCGGTACAACCGCCGGCGCGTGTCGAAGGTGATCCGGGCAGCCAACGGCGCCGCGCCGGGCGGCTGGGTGGCGGTGTCGGGCGACGACCCGCTCGCGCTCACGGTGCACGCGGTACAGGTCGCGCTCGGCAACGGGGCCACCCCGGCCGACGTGGCCGTGCTCACCCGGGTCAACTCGCTGCTCGCCCCGGTCCAGGTCGCACTGGGTGCGCAGGGGGTGCCAGTGGTTGGTGGCGTGGGCCCCGACTTCTTGCGCCGGACGGCGGTGCGCGCCGCGTGTGCGTGGCTCCAGTTGGCCACCGGTGACGCGTTCCGTGCCGCCGATCTGAGCGAGGCATCGAAGCGACCGTCGCGGGGGTTCAGCGCCAAGCTCCGCGAGTGGGTGGCCGAGCAGCGGTCGATCGAGGCGATGCTGCGGCTGGCCGGACGCCTCAACAATCCCAAGGACGCCGAGAAGGTCGAGCAGCTTGCCAACGACATCGAACGTCTGCAGGCGTTGGCCCGCCGCGGCGCCACAACGGCCGCGTTGCTGATGGAGATCTTCGACAACGTCGGCCTGTCGGGAGCGATCTCCAAGCTCGATCTCAACAAGGTCGGGCAGAACGCGGCCTCCACCGGAGACGACCTGCTCGCGGTACGCCAACTCGCCGAGTTGTTCCCCGACCCGGGCTCGTTCGAAGCGCGCGTGCGAGCCGCGCTCGACCGCCCGCGCGCCGCGCACGGCGTCACCTTGTCGACGGTGCACCGTGTCAAAGGCCAAGAGTGGCCGCACGTGGTGATCCACCTGGCCGACGTCGACCAGTTTCCCCATCGCCTTGCCGACGGCTCGCCGGAATCGGTGGAGGAAGAGCGCCGGCTGTTCCACGTCGCCCTGACGCGTGCCCGGCACCACGCTGCGGTCGTCAGCGGCGAGTATCCGAGTGTGTTCGTGGCCGAGCTGACCACCGAGCCGCCGGCCGTGCGGCCGCCCGAGCCGAAGGTGGTTGCCCCGGTGGCGACGGCGCCGCCGAAACCGAAACCAGCAGCGGCGCTCGGAGCCGGCGACAAGGCCGTGTTCGAGCGGTTGCGCGAGTGGCGCCGCTCGGCTGCCGAGGGCAAGCCGGCGTACACCGTGCTGTCCGATGCAACGCTGTCCGAGCTGGCCGCGCGGCGTCCGGGCAGCCTGCGTGAGCTGGCCCGGGTGAAGGGCTTCGGGCCGGTCAAGCTCGAACGGTACGGCGACGCGGTACTGAGGGTCCTCGCCGACGCGGCCTCCGATCCGGCACACTCTGCACGTGCTTGATCGACCTCGGGCTGCGGTGCGCGCGGCGGGACGACGTATCGACTCGCTGCGATTTGGCCCCCACGCGGTGTTGTTCGTGCTGGCGCTGGCCGTGCGCGTGGCATGGGTGCTCAAGGTCGACCGCGAGGGGTTCGTGCTCAACGACGCGGCGATCTACAACGCCCAGGGCGTGTCGATCAACCAAGGCCTCGGTTTCCGGCCGATCTACGGCGGCGTGTCGGCGCAGTGGCCGCCCGGCTACGGCGTGGTGCTGGCGGGCGTGTACTACGTATTCGGTCTCAACCCCGTTGCCGGCGAACTGGCCAACGCCGTGTTCGGGGCAATCACGGTCGTGTTGTTGATGGTGCTGGTCAACCGTCTGGCGGGTCGCCGCACGGCATGTGTCGCCGGGCTGTGGCTGGCGCTGATGCCGGGGCCGATCATGTGGACCGACGTGCTCGTCACCGAGACGCTGTTCACGATGCTGTTCGTGCTGCTGTTCGTGCTGCTCGCCTTCGGCCCGCGGGCGCCGCGAGCCGAGGCGATGAGCACTCGCCAACTGGTGCTGTGGCTGGTGGCGGTTGGGCTGGTGATCGGCGTCGGCGCCAACGTTCGCGGCGAGGCGATGACGTGGGGACTGCTCCCGATCGTGTACTTCTGGAGGGCAGTCCCGTGGCGCACGCTGATCCAGCGGGTCGCGCTGATCGGACTGGTCGCGGTGCTCGCCCTGGCGCCGTGGATGATCCGCAACGCGGTGCGGATGGGCGCTCTGATCCCCACCGGCACGAATGCGAGCCACACGCTGTGGGCTGGGCACAACCCGGCTGCGACCGGTGGCCAGACATACCCGCCCGACGACTACTTCGACCGGTTCACGCAGACCGCCCCCGAACGCGAGCTCGAGGCCGCCGCGGCGCTGCGCGCCGACGCGATCGACTACATGCTGAACCACCCGGTGAACGAGCTGAAGCTGATCCCGCTCAAGCTGATCTATCTCAACCGCGGTGACTCGCACGCATTCGCGTGGATCAACGCGGTCCCCGAGGGTGAGCCCCCGCCGGTGTCGCGGGTGTGGGTCGAGCGGATCAGTGTGGTGGCCGACTTCGCCTACTTCTCGCTGCTGGCAGCGACGCTGGTCGGGGCAGCGGTGCTCGGTCGGCGCTTCTGGGCCACACCGACCACCCGGTGCCTGGCGGCTTCGTTCTGCACCGCGCTGTTCCTCTACGGGTTCATGTACTACGGCAACTACCGCTACCGATTGCCGTACGAACCACTGATGATTCTCGTCGCGGCCACGTTCACCACCCGGGTGTGGCGTGAACGCCAGGCGCTCCGGGTGTGAGCCTCGATCCACCGATCTGGCCGCTCGTTCCTCGCCGCCATCCCGGTGAATCCAGGCTACGTAACGATCGGCGTTCAAGCGCCACGCAGGCTGTTCTTCACCGTCGGTGCATCAGAGCCAACGTCGACACAACCGCCGTGGGCTGGGCCAGCGCCGACGGGCTGTGCGGCGTCGGTGGGGTTTCAGCATGAACAATTCGTCACTGCCGCCCTCCGCCGCGCCGATAGGGGTACCGTGCCCGACGTGATCGCTGCGCCACCTGCCCCGGTCAAACCCGATCGTGTCGACGTCCTCATGGCCGAGCGACCGGTGTGGCGCGGGCTGATGCACGCGTGGACGTTCTTCTTGGTCATCCCGGCCGGTGTGCTACTGATCGTGTTCGCCAACCGCCCCGCGGCGCGTGCCGCAGCCGCGGTCTACTTCGGCACGTTGCTGCTGGTGTTCGGTACCTCGGCTGCCTATCACCGCCTGGCGCGCACCTACCGCCAGCGCCAGATCATGCAGCGTCTCGACCACTCGATGATCTACCTGCTGATCACCGGCACGTACGTGCCGATCTGCCTGGTGGCCCTACCGACGGCGTGGGGTATTCCGCTGCTCGCGTCGGTCGGCGGGATCGGGCTGTTCGGCATGGTCATCAAGCTCTGCGGCATCCGCCGGCTACATGGCGTGAGCTATGCGATGTACCCGGTGATGGGCTGGGCCGCGGTGGCCGCGACGCCCGCCTTGGCGTCGCACATGACGCCGCTTCAGCTCGGCCTGGTGGCCGGCGGCGGCGTGGCGTACACGATCGGCTTCCCGGTCTTGTTGTTACGGCGCCCCGACCCGTGGCCGAAGGTGTTCGGCTACCACGAGGTGTGGCACACCTGCACCGTGCTGGCGGCGTTCCTGCACTTCGGCGCCGTCGCCCTACTCGTCGTATGACGCGTTAGCCGACGGTCCAGGTGCCGTTGCTGCGGAGCAGGGCGGCGAGGTCGCCAGGGCCCTTCTTCTCGGCCGCTGCGGCGAGCTGGGCGCCGACCGCGCCGGCGTACTCCTGGCGCTCGACCTGGCGGAAGATGCCGAACGGGGTCGGCGAGTGGTCGTCGGTGTTGAGCCGGGCCAGCGCGAACGCCAGCGAGGGGTGCGGGTGGTGCTGGTCGTGCACGAGGATGTTGTCGATACCGACATCGGCCACCTCGACGAGCTGCAGGAAGCCGTTCGACCCCATCGCCACACCACGCTGCCGGTCGGCGCCGAACACGATCGGTTGGCCGTGCACGAGGTCGATCATCATCTCGTCGCGCACCGTGCGCTTGGTGATGTCGTTGAACTGCCCGTCGTTGAACACGTTGCAGTTCTGGTAGATCTCGACGAACGCTGCGCCGCGGTGGTCGTGCGCCGCCCGGAAGATCTCCATCATGTGCTTGCGGTCGAGGTCGTGGGTGCGGGCGACGAAGCTGGCCTCGGCACCGAGCGCCACGGCGAGCGGGTTGAACGGCGGGTCGATCGACCCGAACGGGGTCGACTTGGTGACCTTGCCGACCTCGCTGGTGGGCGAGAACTGGCCCTTGGTCAGCCCGTAGATGCGGTTGTTGAACAGCAGGATCGTCAGGTTGACGTTGCGCCGCAGGGCGTGGATCAGGTGGTTGCCGCCGATCGACAGGCCGTCCCCGTCGCCGGTGATCACCCACACGTCGAGGTCGGGACGGGCCACCGCCAACCCGGTGGCGATCGCCGGGGCACGCCCGTGGATCGAGTGCATCCCGTAGGTGTTCATGTAGTACGGGAACCGGCTCGAGCACCCGATGCCGGAGATGAACACCGTGTTCTCCGGGCTGACCCCAAGGTCGGGCATCAGCTGCTGGACGGCCTGGAGGATGCCATAGTCACCGCAGCCCGGGCACCAGCGGACCTCCTGGTCCGACGACCAGTCCTTCTTCGACGTGAGCTGGATCGCTGTGTCGGTCATGCCGGAACCCCCTGTTGTGCGGTGCGGATCTGGTCGAGCGCGGCTTCGAGCTCGCCGACGGTGAACGGGAGGCCCGACATCTTGTTGATCGGCTGGGCATCGATCAGGTACTTGGCGCGCACGATGTTGCACAGCTGGCCGCGGTTGAGTTCGGGCACGACCACCGTGCGGTACCGGCGGAGATGCTCGCCGAGGTCGTTGGGAAGTGGGTTGAGGTTGGTGAGGTGGATCCACGCGACCTTGTGCCCGGCGCGGCGCTGGCGCTCGACCGTGGCGTGGATGGTGGCCCACGTGGAACCCCAGCCGAGGACGCACAGGTCGGCTTCGTCGGGGTCGCCGTGGACGACCAGCGGCGGGTAGCTGGCGGCGATGCCGTCGATCTTGGCGGCGCGCAGGTCGCCCATCCGCTGGTGGTTCTCGGGTGTGTAGTCGACGTTGCCGGTGCGGTCGGCCTTTTCCAGGCCGCCGACGCGGTGCATCAGGCCAGGCGTGCCGGGAATGGCCCACGGGCGGGCGAGCGTGTCGGGGTCGCGCAAGTAGGGCAGATAGACCGAGTTGCCGTCGGCGTCGGTGCCGTTCGGGGAGGTGGTGAACGCGACCCGGATGTCGGGCAGGTCGGCGATGTCGGGGAGCCGCCACGGTTCCGACCCGTTGGCGAGGAACCCGTCGCTGAGCAGGATCACCGGCGTGCGGTAGGTAAGCGCGATCCGGGCGGCCTCGATCGCGGCGAAGAAGCATTGGGCCGGCGAGTAGGCGGCCACGATCGGCAGCGGGGCCTCACCATGGCGGCCGTACATGGCGATGTTCAGGTCGGCCGCCTCGGTCTTGGTGGGCAGCCCGGTGGACGGGCCACCGCGCTGGATGTCGATGACGAGTAAGGGCAACTCGATCGACACGGCCAGCGAGATCGTCTCGCCCTTGAGCGACACGCCCGGGCCGCTGGTGGTGGTGACCCCGAGGTGCCCGGCGAACGCCGCCCCGAGCGCCATCCCGGAGGCGGCGATCTCGTCTTCGGCCTGGATGGTGCGTACCCCGAAGTGCTTGTGCTTGCTGAGTTCGTGGAGGATGTCGCTGGCCGGGGTGATCGGGTACGAGCCGAGCGTCACCGGCAGCTGCGCCAACTGGCCGGCGGCGACCAAGCCCCACGCCAACGCCGTGTTGCCGGTGACCGAGGTGTACTCGCCGGCGGGCAGCTTGGCGGGGCGCACCTCGTAGCGGTGGCCGACCTGCTCGGTGGTTTCGCCGAAGTGGAACCCGGCCTGGAAGGCGGCCGTGTTGGCGCCGGCCACGAGCGGGTCCTTGAACCGTGCGGCGATCCACTCGAGGGTGGGTTCGGTGGGTCGTGTGTACATCCACGACACCAGCCCGAGCGCGAAGAAGTTCTTCGACCGCTCGGCGTCGCGGGGCTTGACGCCGAGCGGTTCGCAGGCCTGCTTGGTGAGGCTCGTCATCGGCACGCGGATCAGTCGGTAGCCGGCGAGCGAACCGTCGTCGAGCGGGTTGTGGTCGTAGCCGGCCTTGGCGAGGTCGCGTTCTTCGAAGCTGTCGTCGTTGACGATCAGGGTGCCGCCGGGTTCGAGCCGGGCGAGGTCGGCCTTGAGCGCGGCCGGGTTCATCGCCACCAGCACGTTCGGGTTGTCGCCCGGGGTGGTGATGTCGTGGTCGGCGAGCTGGACCTGGAAGCTCGACACCCCGTTGACGGTGCCGGCCGGGGCGCGGATCTCGGCCGGATAGTCGGGGAACGTTGACAAGTCGTTGCCGAACGTGGCGCTGACCGACGTGAAGCGGTCACCGGTGAGCTGCATCCCGTCGCCCGAGTCGCCGGCAAAGCGGACGACCAGCCGGTCCAACACCCCCGTGTCGGTCATTGCACACCCCCAGTTGTACGTGCCCGGCGCCGTTGCCGGTGCACGCTCACCCTACCCCGGCTCACCCTTTTGCGTCCGACCATCGCGACACCACCGTCACGTCGGCGACGAACCGCACCGCGGGTTCGGGCGACCACCGGTGAGCCGCCTCGGCGAGCGAGTCGGTGAGCAGCGTGGCGGACGCGGGGGCATCGGCCTCGGCGACGTGGATCAGGACCTCGTCGTGGAGGCACAGCACGATCCGAGCGTCGAGCCCGGCCCCGAACCCGCGCGCTCGGAACGTGACCGCCCAGGCCTTGAAGAACTCGGCCGCCGCGCCCTGGATCAGCGCGTTACGCGCGTAGCGGCCGCGGGCCGCGGCGACCTGGCGGGCGCGGTCCAAACGCGCGTCGGCGTCGCCTTCGTCGTGTTGCTCGTTGCCCCACATCCGCACCATCCGGCTGCCGATCGTGAACACCGGTTCGCTGCGGCGACCCTGCTCGGCAGCCGCTTCGAGCGTGGCCATCGCCTGCGGGTACTCCTGCCGGAGTCGCACGAGGGCCAGGCCGGAGTTGCCGGTGGTGCCGCCGTACATCGCCCCGAGCACGCCCAGCTTGGCCTGCTCGCGGGTCACGCCGAGCCGCCGGGCCACCGGCTGGTAGAGGTCGGCGTCGGCGGTGGCCGCGATCAGCGCGGGGTCGCCCGACACCGCCGCCAGGACCCGCGGTTCGATCTGGCCGAGGTCGGCGTGCACGAACGCGTATCCGGGTTCGGCGGCGACCGCTGGGCGCAGCTCGGCGGGCAGGTTGTGCAGCCCGGCGCTGGCTGTCATCCGCCCCGCAGCTCCGTCGCAGCTGCTCCACTCGCCGTGCAGACGTCCCCAGCCGCGCTCGTCGCGGCGGACGTGTTCGTCGAGCCACCGGTAGCCGTAGGTGGTGGCGATCCGCTCGGCCTTGCGCCACGTCAGCAGGGCCGCGATCAGCGGATGGTCGCCGGCGTGCTGCTTGAGCCGCCACGCACGGGTGTCGGGCAGGTCGAACCCCACCCGGCGCAGCAGCGCCTTGACGTCGGCAGGGCTGCGCAGGTCGGGGCGCCCGCCCGGTGGGGCGTGGGCCAGCACGGCATCGTCGCGTTCGGCGCGGCGTCGATCGTCGTCGGCGGGGCTGGTCGGCCGCGGCCCGATCGCGTCGGCGATCAGGCGATCGGCGGTGGCGATGTCGAGCGGCAGCCCGTCGCGCTCGAGTTCGGCGCACAGGAACTCGGCGGCCGACTCGGCGTGCGCGGTCGAGCGGGTTCGAACGGCGTCGGGCCGTGCCGCGGCCCGGCGATCCTGGACTTCCGCCGCGGCCAGCGCGAGGCCGGCCCAGCGGGCGAGCCGTTCGGGGCTGTCTCCCCAGCCGCCGTCGGCCCACTCCGGGCGCAGGTATCCGTCGGGCTGGACTGGGTCGGCGGGGTCGCCGCCCGACGCACCGGCGGGCACGCTCGTCAGCAGGTCGAGTTGTCCGGTACGCGGCAGGCCACCAGCGGGCAGGTCGTGCAGCCACGCCCAGACGTGGGCGGCGTCGGTGCGCCACACGCCCGCCAGCAGCCGGTGCACGGTCGTGACGTCCCAGCACCGCCCGACCGGTACGCCGGCGGCGGCGAGGACGTCGGCGGTCTCGCGGCCCCACCACACCCAGCGCGGCCCCAGGTCGCGCTCGACATCGTGAATCGTCTCACCGAGGGTGGTGCGGTCGTCGTGAATCGTCTCACCGCCGGGAACCGCGAGGCCGATGCCGACACCAGTCCGCACGGCCAGGCCGACGAGGCCGCCGCGCCCAACGCCGCGGGAGTGCAGCCACTCCACGATCGCGTCGCCGCCGGCATCACCCACCACCCGAGTGTGCCACCCGTACCCCGTCGCCTCGACGAACTCCATCACACCCTCTCGTCACACTTGCAACGAGACAAGGAGAATCGCGAGTGACCGAACCACAGCGAGACGAGCTCAGGCAACGTGTCCGCGACGATGAGCAGCCGCCCGCCGCCGCGAGGGTGGTCATTCGTGGCGGGCCAGACACGCTGTCGCTGCTTCGAGCCCATGCCAGGCGCCTGTGGCGCTCGTACCAACTCGACGGTCAGCCGGTGTATGGAATCTCGGTGTTCGTCGCCCTCGACGACATCGGTCCGGCTTCCGAACGGGGCATCCTGACGGTCAAGTTGCAGAGCTACCCCTCCGTGTACTGCTGCACCGTCGCGGCGGTGACCGCAGCCGGGTTCGAGTTGCTGGCGACCTTCAGCCGACCACATTTCACGATCGTGCTCCCAGACCTCGACTCGGTTGGTTCGCTCGCAGCGATGTTCGGCGAGTTACTCGTGAACCCCTACGCTGGTCGGGGAGAGGAGCAGCGGTGACCCACATCGACATCCTGGCCGATCTGAACAGCGAAGACGAGACCGGTTTCGTGTGGACGTTCCTTGACGAAGCCGACGACCCAGCGGTGATCCGGCCGGGTGCTGTGGTCGTCGCTGGCACGCCCCTGACACCGGCGGTGTGCGAGGTCATCGACCTGATCGACAAGCCAGCGGGCACGGTCGTCCACCTCCGCGTGTTGCCGGGCACGCTCGATGAATATCGCCGCCTGCTCGCTCGTGCCGGAGTGTGAGCCACGGGCTCACTCGGACGACGGCATCCCAGATCTTGTGGTTGAGCAAGCCACCGTCGGGGCTACGTCACGCTCCAATCCGACACCGTCTCTCGGGTTCACACACCCCGCAACGCCCGCCTCGTCACCACCGGCGGCTCAGTCTCGGTGCTCAACCTGGACGGCCGCAACGGCGCGCTCGTGATCGACGACATCGGCCCCGCGTAACCCACTTCCGGTACCTCACCGCGTGAGTAGAACCGTTCGTGCGATGATCCGTTGATGACCGTCGTAGCCCTGGTCGGTTTCGTCTTGCAGATCGTTGGGCTCCTTCTCGCGATCAACGGCCTGAGCGACACGTACTCGACCCTGCTCGATAGCCGTTCGCTCTGGAAAGACATCCGCGACAGGTCGTGGCGCTGGATCAAAGTGAACGTCTTGCGCCGTAGCGTCCCGCACGAGGTGAAGGCGGTTGCCGGCACCCTTGGGATGAGCATTGAGGTGTCCGGGGCTGGTGCTCTCCGTCGAGCCGCTCCTGGTGCTGATGCCCCGATCGCCGAGCAGATCGACTACCTACGCCGAACCGTCGACACGCTCCTCAATGACACCGAGCAGATACGTAAGCAGACCCGCGACGACATCAAGGCCGCGAAGGTCGAGCTTCGCGCCGACCTCAGCAAGATCGCTGAGCGAGTCGACACGTCCGACGAGCGGGTTCAGCGGCTCGAACGGAGCTTCGCTGGGCGCAACGGGTCCGGTTTGCAGCAGGCGGTCGTCGGTCTACTGCTCACGGCGATCGGCACGCTGCTCGGAGCGATCGCGACTCTCCCCGACCTTTGAGTCCCGATCGACCATAGTCAAGCCTCCGCATCCGCGCTCGCGCTCTACGACAGCGCGAGCCTGTCACCCGTGGGACGGACACTCGCAGCCATCGAAATCGACCTCGCCACCGACTGGTTCGACTGGGTCAGCGTCGGAGCGACTGTGCTCGGACCCGTCGTCGTTGCGATCGTCGCTCTGTGGATCGGTGAGCGGAAGGCTGAGCGTCGCTTCAACCGGCAGATCACCGAAGTTGCTTCGCAGTTCGACCGGCAGCTCGCCCAGGCCGAGCAGCGGTGGCAGGACGAACGCGACCTCGAAGCCCGCAAGTGGGAGATCACCCAGAAGCGCGACGCCTATGCGAGCCACGTTGCCGCGCTCCGGACGTGGACGGCTTCCGTGTTTCTTGTGGCAGCAGGTAAGGACAGTGGCGCTGACATAGTCGAACCACGCGAGTCGTTGCAGGCATGGCTTGGGAAGGAGCAGGCCGTCAGTGAGGTGCGCATCGTCGGTTCAAGCGAGTACGCGAAGATCGCCAGTGCGGTCCACGAGACGTTCGAGGAAATCGACCGAGTGCTCGATGGGACTGAAGGGCCGTACGTCGAGCGTGTGGGTGGTCTCGTTCCCAACTCGCTGATCGAGGAGTTGATCAAGCAGGCACGTCGGGAGGTTGTCGCGCTCTAGATTCCCCGAACCTTCGGGTGAGCCTGGCAGAATCGTGCGCCTATGTCGGCTGATCGGGAAATCACGTAGATGTCTACGCTTCGGTTCAGCTTCGGCACGATGGGCTCGGGCAAGAGCACGCTCGCGTTGCAGATCCACCACAACCTCACCTCGCGCGAGTTGTACGGCTTGTTGCTCACCAAGCTCGACCGCGAGGGCATGCAGGTCACCAGCCGGCTCGGCGTCGCCGCCCCGGCCATTCAGGTCCACGACCAGCTCGACCTGCACCAGTTGGCGATCGAGCACTGGCCACTGCACTACTTCGTGTGCGACGAGGTGCAGTTCTACACGCCGGCCCAGTGCGACCAGCTCGCCACCGTCGTCGACGACATGGAGGTCGACGTCTACGCGTTCGGCCTCATCACCGACTTCCGCGGGCGCCTGTTCGAAGGCACCCAGCGGATGCTCGAGATCGCCGACGAGCGCGTCGCGCTCCAGGTCGAAGCGCGCTGCTGGTGCGGCGCCCGGGCCACCCACAACGCCCGCGTGGTCAACGAGTTCGTGGTCTACGAGGGCGAGACGGTGGTGATCGGCGACACCGCCGAGCCCGGAGCGCAGAAGATCTTCGGCGACACGGTGCGCTACGAACTGCTCTGCCGGCGCCACTACAACCTCGGCGAATTGGGCGGCTGACGCTGCCACCGAACCGCTACGTTCGGTCGAATGCAGCACCGTGGACTCCGTTTCCTGGCGGTGGCGTTCGTCGCCGTCGCTCCATTCACCGTGGCCGCTTGTGGCGGCGATGACGACGACGCCGGAGGCAGCGGGGGCGGCAGCCTCGAAGCCCAGGTGGTCGCCCGGATGATGGAAGATGCCGACGCTGACGGCCCCACCCAGGAGCAGGCCGAGTGCGCTGCCTCCCAGATGGTCAGCTCGCTCGGAGCCGACCGCACCCGCGAGTTGCTCGGCGCGCCCGAGGACTCCGACATCGAGGACCTGTTGTCGGCACAGGAGCAGCAGTTGTTCATGGCCGCGGCGATGAGCTGTCTCGACGTGCGGGCGATGATCGTCGAGCAGTTCGTGGCCAGCGGCTTCTCGGCGGACGACGCCAACTGTCTCGCTGACGCGCTCGGCGACGAGACCCTCGCTGACATGGGGGCGGCCGCGGCATCAGGCGGGCAGCCCGACCCGACCGTGATCGCCGGTGCCGTCATGGAGTGCGGCATCACTCCATGAGCACAGCAGGTTGATCACCTTCGATTGACGCGAATTACCGGGTGGTAACTACGCTTCGGCGCATGACCGAAGCTGTGATCGTCGCTACCGCCCGGAGCCCGATCGGGCGCGCTGCCAAGGGGTCGCTGGTCGACCTGCGCCCCGACGACATGACGGCCCAGATCGTCAAGGCACTGCTGGCGAAGGTGCCCGAGGTGGCGCCGGCCGCGGTCGAGGACTTGATCCTCGGCTGCGGCCAGCCCGCCGGCGAGGCCGGGTTCAACATGGCCCGTGTCGTCGCGATCTTGTCGGGCCTCGACGACGTGCCCGGTGTGACCGTCAACCGGTACTGCTCGTCGTCGCTGCAGACCATCCGCATGGCCGCCCACGCGATCAAGGCCGGCGAGGGCGACGTGTTCGTCGCCGCCGGCGTCGAAGCTGTCAGTCGGTACGGGGCAGGGGCCAGCGACACGGCCCCGAACTCGGTGTTCAAGGACGCCGGGGCACGCACCCGGGCGCGGGCCGAGGGCGGCGCCGACACCTGGGCGCCCGCCGAGGGGCTGCCCGACATCTACATCGCGATGGGCCAGACCGCCGAGAACGTCGCCCAGTTCACCGGCATCAGCCGCCAGCGCCAAGACGAGTGGGGGGTGCTGAGCCAGAACCGCGCCGAGGCCGCAATTGCCGACGGATTCTTCGCCGACGAGATCACCCCGCTGACGCTGCCCGACGGCACGGTCGTGTCGAAAGACGACGGGCCGCGGGCTGGCGTCACGCTCGAGGCGGTCAGCCAGCTCAAGCCGGTCTTCCGCCCCGATGGCACCGTCACCGCCGGCAACGCCTGCCCGCTCAACGACGGTGCTGCGGCGGTGTTGGTGATGAGCGACACCAAGGCGAAGGAACTCGGCCTCACACCGCTTGCCCGGATCGTGTCGTCAGGGGTCACCGGCCTGAACCCCGAGATCATGGGCCTCGGCCCGATCGAGGCGATCAAGCAGGCGCTCGGGCGGGCCGGCAAGACTGTCGGCGACATCGACTTGTTCGAGATCAACGAGGCGTTCGCGGTGCAGGTGCTCGGCTCGGCCGATGCCCTGGGTATTCCGGAGGACCGCCTCAACGTCAGCGGTGGGGCGATCGCGCTGGGTCACCCGTTCGGCATGACGGGCGCGCGCATCATGACCACCCTGATCCACAACCTCCAGGTCCACGACCAGCAGTTCGGCGTCGAAAGCATGTGCGTCGGCGGAGGCCAAGGCATGGCCATGGTCATCGAGAGGTTGAGCTGACCTGCTAGACCAATCTCCCCATGGGGGATTGGAACTATGCGTCGTTGTGGGAATTGTCGGCCGAGGTCTACGGCGACCGTGAGTGTTTGATTCACGGTGAGCGGCGGCTGACCTGGAACCAGGTCGACCGCCGCGCCGACGGGGTCGCCAGGTTCTTGATCGACGCCGGTCTGCAACGTCAGCAGGCGGTCGCGCAGTACCTCTACAACTGCCCGGAATACATGGAGTCGATGTTCGCTGCCTTCAAGGCTGCGTTCGTTCCGGTCAACACGAACTACCGGTACACCGCCGACGAACTGCTGTACCTCTGGGACAACGCTGACGCTGGCGCGGTCGTGTTCCACGCCACGTTCGTGCCGACGATCGAGGCGATCCGTGACCGGCTTCCCAAGGTGCAGGCGTGGCTGTGGGTCGACGACGGGTCATACGAGTGCCCCGACTGGGCGACGCCGTACGAAGCCGCGGCAGCCATCGACACCGCCCGCGTCGTCCCCGACGGGGGCCGCTCGGGCGACGACTTGAACTTCCTGTACACGGGCGGCACCACCGGCATGCCCAAAGGCGTGATGTGGCGCCAGGACGACCTTGCCGTGTTGCTCGCCGGGGCACTCACCGCGGCGCTGCCCGACGACACCGACTACGACGTCGCCCGGGCGGCACTCGTCGATGCCGGGCCGGGTCGGCGGTTCCTGCCGGCGTGCCCGCAGATGCACGGCACCGGCAACTTCCCGGGGCTCGCCACCATGGCGTCCGGGGGCAGCATCGTCACCCTCCCCGGCCGGGCGTTCGACCCGGTCGAACTACTCGACACGGTCGAGCGCGAGGCCGTACAGGTGGTGGCGATGGTCGGCGACGCGTTCGGCAAGCCGATCCTCCAGGCGCTCGACGCGAACCCCGGCCGGTGGGACCTGTCGAGCCTGCTCGGCATCACGTCGTCAGGTGTGATGTGGAGCCACGAGACCAAGCAGGGTCTGCTCGGCCACCATCCCGGAATGCTCCTGCTCGACGCGTTCTCGTCGTCGGAGGCGCTCGGTATGGGCAGCTCGATCTCGATGGCGGGGGCCACGGTGGCGACGGCCAAGTTCGAGTTGACGCCGACGTCGATCGTGATCGACGAGTTCAACCGCCCGATTGCCCCCGGTTCGGACGAGATCGGCCGGCTGGCGGTGGGTGGCCGGGTGCCGCTGGGCTACTACAAGGACCCCGACAAGACGGCCCGGACGTTCCTCGAGATCGACGGCCAGCGCTACTCGTGCCCCGGCGACTACGCCACCGTCGATGCCGACGGCAAGATCACCCTGCTCGGGCGCGGGTCGGTGTGCATCAACACCGGTGGCGAGAAGGTGTTCCCGGAAGAGGTCGAAGAGGCCCTCAAGCGGCACCCGGCGGTGCTCGACGCGGTGGTGGTCGGCGTACCCGACGAGAAGTTCGGCGAGAGCGTCACCGGCGTCGTGGAATTGCGCGACGGGGAGGCACTCGACGAGGCCGCGCTGATCGCCGAGGTGCGCCGCACGCTCGCCGGCTACAAGGCGCCCAAGCGGGTGCTGGTGGTGGACACCATCGGTCGCGCACCGAACGGCAAGGTCGACTACAAGCGGATCAAAGCAGAGGCGCTGGCACGGCTTTGACGTGGACCGCGTCGTTGCGAGACGGGCACGCCTGGAGGATGTATTGGTAGCCGCCCGCCTCGATCCGGGCGAGCGCGATCGGCGTGTTGTCGGGCGGGGCAGAGTCGTGCGGCAAGAACGCGACCGGGCCGAGGTCGAGCCCGGCTTCGTCGGCCTCGGCGGTCCACAGGTGCACCAAACCCTGGCACATCGCCGGGTCGCCGAGCAGGTCGATGCCGGCGACCCTGAGTTCGATCGTGGTGATGTGGACGAGCGCCAGGTCGTCGGCGGGCAGCATGGTGTTGCCCTTCAACTCACCGTCGAGCATCACCCGCACCTCGCCGTTGTGGACGCCCGCGCCGACGAAGCCGTAACGCACGAGCGGCAGCCCGTCGGCCCCGGTGGTTTGCCACCGGACTCGGTCGCCGGGCTGGTAGTTCATCCGTGGCCCGCCTCGGCGAGGAGCGCCTCGGAGTACTCGGGCCACAATCGCAAGGCGTCGGCCGCCCAATCGTCGAAGCGGCGGTCGGTCAGGACGACCGTGCCGGTACCAGCGACCGGGTCGACCCACATCATGGTACCTGCCCCGCCGAAATGGCCGTACGTGGCGGGCGAATTGGTGCGCGCCATCCAGTGCGGATGCTTGTCGCCGTGCAACTCGAATCCGAGTCCCCACGGGCATGGCTGGAACCGGCCCACGCCGGGAACGATACCCCCGAGGTCTGCGTACTGTGGACGGACCGCGTCGTCGCGGGTGCTCGCAGTGATCAGCGTCGGCTGCATCACCTCGAGCAGGAACAGGTTCATGTCGCCGATGTCGGACACCGCCCCGTGGGCGGGCGACCCGTCGAGTCGCGTGCGGTGCATGCCGAGCGGGGCGAACACTGCCTCGTGGAGGTACTCGGCGAACGGCATTGCGGCCGCCCGGGCGAGCACGTCGGCGGCGCGTTCGATGCCGGTGTTCGAATAGATCCGGCGTCGCCCGGGTGGGGCGACCGGGGCGTCGCCGTCGAACCCGAACCCGGCCGCGTGGGCCAGCAGGTGCCGGAGCGTGACGCCCTCGGGTACCCGGTCGACGGTGGGGTCGAGCGGCGTGTCGAGGCTGACGGTACGTTCCTCGACCGCGACCAGCACGGCCCACGTGGTGAGCAGCTTGGTCACCGAGGCGAGCTGGAACCGATCGCTTCCGGGCCGTTGCAGCATCGCCGCACCGGCGGGGGTGACCGCGACGGCCGCGGCGTGCTCGACCGGCCAACGGTCGACCAGCCCGAGCGCCTCCATCGGCGCCGTCAGCCGCGGATCAGTTCGGCGGTGTGAAACGCCAGGTCGAGCGACTGGCGGCCGTTGAGCCGCGGGTCGCACACCGACTCGTAGCGGTGATCGAGCTGAGCTTCGCTGAGGTCGTCGCCGCCGCCGACGCACTCGGTGACGTCGTCACCGGTGAGCTCGACGTGGATGCCGCCCGGCCAGGTGCCCTCGGCCCGGTGGGCCCGCACGAAGCCGTCGATCTCGGCAACCACCGAGTCGAAGTGGCGCGTCTTGCGGCCGGTCTCGCTGGTGTACGTGTTGCCGTGCATCGGGTCGCACGCCCACAGCACCGGATGGCCGGCTTCCTTCACGGCCCGCAGCAGCGGACGCAGCCCGGCTTCGATCTTGTCGGCACCCATCCGGCTGATCAGCGTGAGGCGACCGGGGATGCGCGCCGGGTTGACCGCTTCGCACATGGCGATGATCTCTTCACCGGTCATCGACGGGCCGATCTTGCAGCCGATCGGGTTCCCGACACCGCGGAGGAACTCGACGTGAGCACCGTCGAGTTCGCGGGTGCGCTCGCCGATCCACAGCATGTGCGCCGAGCAGTCGTACCAGTTGCCGGTGGTGGAGTCTTGCCGGGTGAGCGCTTCCTCGTAGGGGAGCAGGAGCGCCTCGTGGCTGGTCCACATGTCGACCGTGCTGAGCGCCGGGTTCGATTCGACGTCCATGCCGGTGGCACCCATGAACCGCAGCGCCCGGTCGATCTCGGAGGCAAGCTGGTCGTAACGCCGGCCGGCCGGGCTGGAGGCGACGAACTCCTGGGTCCACGAGTGGACCCGGGCGAGTGAGGCATAGCCGCCCTTCGTGAACGCCCGGACGAGGTTGAGCGTGGCCGCCGACTGGTGGTAGGCCTGCACGAGCCGTTCCGGGTCGGGCTGGCGGGCGGCGTCGGTGGGCGAGTCGCCGTTGACGATGTGCCCGCGGAACGACGGCAGCGAGAGGTCGCCGATCTTCTCGAAGTCGGCCGAGCGCGGCTTGGCGAACTGACCCGCCAGGCGCCCGACCTTCACGACGGGCACGCCGATCGAGTAGGTCAGCACGATCGCCATCTGGAGGATGACGCGCAGCTTCTCGCGGATGTTGTCGGCCGAGAACTCCTCGAAGCTCTCGGCACAGTCGCCGGCCTGGAGCAAGAACGCGTTGCCCGCCGCGACCTGGGCGAGGCCGGCCTGCAGCGAACGGGCCTCGCCGGCGAACACGAGCGGGGGATAGGACTGGATCTGCTTCAACGCCCGGTCGAGCCCCGCCGCATCAGGCCACTGGGGCTGCTGCTTGATCGGGAACCCGCGCCACGAGTCGGGTGACCAGTCCTTCGCCATGAACGCACAGGCTACCGACCCGAAAACGCAGAATCCCGGCCGGATTGCCCCAGCCGGGATTCGTGGTTCAGATGGGCTCGACCACCGGTGGTCGAGTGCCGGCGCAGCCGGTGTATCGAGACCGGATCAGACGGCGAGGATCCGCTCGGCGTCGTCGCGGAGGCCCGCGACCGCGCGGCTGACGAGACGGCGGGCGGCTTCGGCGGTGACGCCGAGGCTCTCGCCGACCTCGCGGAAGCTCTTGCGCTCACCGTCGAGCAGGCCGAAGCGGGCCTCGACGGCGTAGCGGGCGCGGGCGTCGAGCGTGCCGAGCAACTCGTCGAGCAGGTCGCTGTCGACCAGCGCCATGACGTGATCCTCGGGGGTGCCGTCGCCGTTGGCCATCAGGTCGCCGAGCGTGGCGTCGCCGTCGTCGCCGACGGTCTTGTCGAGGCTGACCGGGGTGGTGAGGCGGTGCAACTCGGCGTTCTGCTGGTCGAGCGTCTCGCCGTCGCCCGACGCCTGGCGCAGGGCTGCGCGCAGCGAGGCCGAACGGTCGCCGGGGATGCGGATCAGGCTGGCCTTCTGGTCGAGCGCACGGCCGATCGCCTGGCGGATCCAGAACGTGGCATAGGTCGAGAACTTGAAGCCACGGCGCCAGTCGAACTTGTCGACCGCGTGCTCGAGGCCGAGGTTGCCCTCCTGGATCAGGTCGAGCAGGTCCATGCCCTGGGGCAGTGGGTAGCGACGGGCGATCGACACGACCAGGCGCAGGTTGGCGCGGATGAAGCGATCCTTGGCGTGGGCGGCGGCGGCAACCTTGCCCTTGAGATCGGCCGACTTGCGCGCCCCGCCGTCGAGCAGCTCCTGTGCTTCGCGTCCTTGTTCGATGACGCGCGACAGCTCGCGCTCGTCTTCGGCGGTGAGCAGCGGCACCTTGCCGATGTCGTTCAGATAGAGGCCAATCGAGTCGTTCATGGTGATTGTTTGCAACCGTTCTTCGTCGTCATGATTCCCCGTTGCCGCTGTGACAAACGCCACGCTGCACAACCGGGGAGAGGTGGGGGAGATAGGGGCTGGGGGGTGGATGAAAATCGTTCGGCGTCGCGTCGCAGATTCCCGAATCCCCGCTACGCTGCCCAGCGCTCCGGGTATTTCCCCTGGTAGTTGCCTACTTGAGGGGCCGGGATGGGGCTGTGCTTGCCGCCGTCGTCCGCGGGTATGTGCGCGGACTTGAACCGGTTTGCCACAGTAACAGGCCTGTCAAGCCCGCTCGCGGCGCCGCACCGTCGACGGATAGGCTCGCCGGTCGTGCCAACTGATGCGCCCGCCCTGCGGATCGGAGTGTTCGGCGGCACGTTCGACCCGCCTCACGTCGGCCACCTGGTGACGGCGATCAACGTCGCCCACTCGCTCGACCTCGACGCGGTCGTATTGATGGTGAACAACGTGCCGTGGCAGAAGGTGGGCACTCGCCCGATCACCCCCGCGCTCGACCGGTTGGCGATGGTGCAGGCCGCGGTCGGCAACGTGCCGCGCCTGTTGGCCGGCGATGTCGAGATCCGCGCCGGGGGGCATTCGTACACGGCCGACACGCTCGGGCGCTTGGCCGACGACTACCCGGGTGCCGAGTTCTACGTGATCCTCGGTGACGACGCGGCGGCCGGTATCCACACGTGGGAACGCGCCGACGAGGTGATCGCCCAGGCACGCCTGGTGGTGGTCGAACGCCCGGGTCAGGCGGCCGAGCTCGACCCCGGCGTCGACTGGATCCGTATCGAGGTGCCGCGGCTCGAGGTGTCGAGCACCGACCTGCGCGACCGCTGGGCCGACGGCCGCCCGCTCGACTACCTGGTCACCGAGGACGTGCTCGCGGTGATCGCCGCGCGCAGCCTGTACGGCAACGGGTCGAACGGGATCGCCGCGTGACGGCGATTCGCGGGCGGCGCCGCAACGCCACGATCGCCGCGTTCGTCGCCGGGGTGGTGGGTATCGGCGCGGTGGGGGGCCTCGGCTATGCCGGTGTCGACAACCTGGCCAACTCGCGTGCGGGGCGGCTGGTCACCACGGTCGCCCCCGATCAACCGATGCAGCACCTACCTGACACGGCGACCGCACTGGTGGCGACGTCGGACGAGGACGGCTGGCTGACGTCGGTGGCGGTGCTCGCGCTCGACCCCAGTGGGGTCGGCGGGTCGATCGTGTCGCTGTCGCCGAGTGGTGACTCGGCGTCCGGCAACACCAGCGCGCTGGCGCCGCTCAACGCGGTCTACGTCGTCGACGGCCCTGACGAGCTGCTCGGAGCGATCGAGGGCCTGACCGGTATGTCGTTCGATGTCGCCGAGGTGCTCGACGCCGAACGGTTCGCGGCGCTGGCCACACCACTCGGCGAGCTCACCGTCGAGTTGCCCACCGAACTGCGTGACGCGTCGACCGGCCAGCGGTACGCGGCCGGGGTTGTGCAGATGACGCCCGACGAGGCGGGGGCAGCGATCGTGTCGCGCGACCCGACGATCGACGACCCGCTGCTCGACCCGGCCCGGGCGGCGGTGTGGGCGGCCATCGCCGACCGCGTCGGCAGCGGTATCGGCGCCGGTGTCACCGGGGGAGCCGAGGACGCAACGCCGACGACGCTTGACGAGTTCGTCGCCCGCCTGTTTGCCGGGCGCGTCGAGCACCGCAGCTTCACCTACAAGCCGATCGCAGCCACCCGCGTCGCCGAACAGTTGGCGGACGAGTACGTCGCCGCGTTCGCCGAACACGGCGATGCCAATGTCACCGTGGTCGCTCACGACCGGGCCGAGTTGCTGATGGTGTTGGGCGCGATCGCGCCGGCCCGGTTGGGCGCGCCGTTCGAGGGGCCGACCGTACGGGTGTTGGCCCGGTTCGCTCCCGCCGACCTGGAACCGCTCGGCTACAACAACGCCGATGTCGCCCGCCAGGCGATCAACCGGTTGCTGTTCGCCAAGGTCAACGTGATGTCGTTCGGGCAGGTCGACACGGCGCCCGAGGTGACCCTGATCGAGGTCGCCTCCGAGCCTGAACTCGCCGACGCCGAGGAATCGTACGGCACGCTGTTCGGCGAGTCGGAGGTGCGTGTCGCCGAGGCGTTGATCGACGGAATCGACATGCAGATCACGCTCGGGCGCGCCTACCTTGGCACCGTGGAGCCAGCCGAGTGACCGAGTTCGACGCCGAAGCCCGCGAGCTCGCCGTGCACGCGGCCCAGGTCGCCGACGCCGAGCACGGCAGCGACATCGTGGTGCTGGCGGTGGGCGAGGTGCTCGCCGTGGCCGAGTACTTCGTGGTGGTCAGCGCGTCGAACCGGCGCCTGGTGGGTTCGCTGGTCGACGAGATCGAAGCCCAGTGCCGCGAGCTGACCGGCCGCTCGCCCGTACGGGTGGAGGGTGCCCGGGAGCAGCAGTGGGTACTGATCGACTACGGCGACGTGGTGGTGCACGTGTTCCTCACCGAGATCCGTGATTTCTACGAGATCGAACGGCTCTACACCGACGTCCCCCGCATCGCCTGGCAACCCTGACTCACGGCGACCCGTGCTCGTAACAGGCCCTGCGGCGAGGGTGTCACAAGGTGGTGCGGCCGGTATCGTGACGAACCGCAGTACGGGGCTATAGCTCAGTTGGTAGAGCGCTTCCATGGCATGGAAGAGGTCAAGGGTTCGATTCCCTTTAGCTCCACTCCCGAGGTTCCAGGCGTTCCTCGGCGCGTACCGGCGCCGAGTCGCAGCGCCTTGACCAGGGGTTTTTGTCCGCTGATGTTCGTCGGTGTTCGTCGCCGTTCCTGGAGCATTGCTAACTGGACTGGTTCGCCGCATGGCTCTGGACCGCGGGCACCCACGACTACATCGTCGACCCGGATCGCGAACGGGTGCATCCCTCGATCGATCCCGATAGAGAGTGGCTCGAACAAGCGGACCTCCAGGCGCGAAGCTCCAGAACGCTGTCGCCGTACGAGCCAAGCAACGGGTACGACCCGCTACACCTCTGGTACCACGCACGCCGACCGTCCGAGGACGAGCCGCCGTACCCGACGAACCGTTTTCAGTATGAGCATGAGACCGAACGGCGGGCGACGCTCGTGCTTGACTCGATGGCTGGCTGGTACCGAGCGCTCATAGGCAGTGCCGAGTACCTCGCTGGGCAGCCGGGGCCGAGTTGGACAATCGACGTGGTCGTGACCACAGTCGGCCACCTCGGTGCCTACCGCTACTCAAAGACGACCGGCCTCTGGTACTCAGGCAAGCACCGTCACCACCTCGACCCGGTGGCGTATCTCCTACGTGCGGCTTGCGCCGGGCAGCGCGGTAGGCGCGCATGCGGGTGTACCCGTCTGAGGGTGGCATGAATACGGCCCCGAAACACGCGCCGCTGCTCGTGACGATCCAAGACGCGGCACGGATGCTCGCCATCAGCCGCAGCGCGCTTTGCGACCTGATCTGGAACGGCCAGGTCAAGCCGGTGCACATCGGCCGCAGCGTCCGGTTCGCCGTGACCGAGCTCGAACGTTTCGTAGCCGGGCGATCCCAATCGGAGTCTGATGTGTGACGCGCTTAAACTAGCGTTAATCGCTATATTGAGTGCGTTAACACTGCTCGGGCTCGGCCGCAGCCTCGTGAGCTGCCGGATTGGTTGATGTCGCGCGGGCGGCACTTCGTCACCACCGGCGAGGTGGCCGAGCTGCTCGGGGTGCCCGGGAATGAGGTGCCGCCGATTGCTGCCCGCTGGCGTGCCAAGCACCATGCGTTCGCTCCGACCCGCGGGGCGTACGTGCCGATTCCTCCCGAGTTCCGGTCGTGGGGCGTAGTTCCGGCGAGTCACTTCATCGACCCGCTGATGCGCTTCCTCGGCCACCGTTACTATGTCGCCTACCTGTCCGCTGCCGAGGTCCACGGCGCCGCGCATCAGCGACCGCAGGTCTTTCAGGTCGTCACCTCCGGCCGGCTCCGCGATCGAGCCTTCGGCCGCGTTCGTATCGAGTTCACCACTTCGGCCGACACCGCCGGCCGACCCGTCGTCGAACGCAACACTCCGACCGGCACCATGCGCGTCTCCACTCCCGAGGTGACCGTGCTCGACCTTGTGGCGGCACCCTCGCGGGGCGGCGGCTTGTCGAATGTGGCGACCGTCATCGGTGAGCTGCTCGAAGACGACAAGCTCGACCTCGACGAGTTGGCGAGGGAGGCTGGCCAGTATCCAATCGCCGTTCGCCAGCGAACTGGGTGGATGATCTCGTTCGTCGCCGGGCTCCTCGACCTGTCTGTCGATCTCAGTGCCCTGAGTGCGACAGTCGCCGGTGCCGAGCGGGCGCTCCTGCTGCCCTCGGGTACCCGGACCGGGTCGGCCGTGGCTCCTTGGAGCGTCGTCGTGAACACTGACGTGGAGCCCGACCTGTGATCGCCGCTGCGTTCGTCACCGAGTGGGCTGGTTGCGCGTCGGGCGGACTGTGAACTACAGTTGACACATGGTCAAGGTCGTTCGATCGGCGACGTTTGACCGCTGGCTACGAAAACTGAAAGACCGTCGGGCGGTCGCCCGGATCACCGTGCGAATCGATCGGCTGATCACCGGCAACCCCGGCGACGTCCAACCGGTCGGCGACGGCGTCTCCGAGTTGCGCATCGACTACGGGCCCGGGTATCGGGTCTATTACCTCAAGCGCGGTGACGAGTTGATCTTCCTGCTCTGCGGAGGCGACAAGGCGAGTCAGGACCACGACATCAAGGCCGCCAAGAAGATCGCCAAGGAACTGAAGGAACAAGAGAAGGCCAAGGAGAAGCAGGACGATGAGCAAGAAGCGTGAGCAGTTCGCGCCGTACGACTCGGCCGACTACCTGGTCGACATTGACGATGTCGCCGCCTACCTCGAAGCCGCGCTCGAAGAGGCCGACGACGACCCGGCGTTCATCGCACACGCGCTCGGCACAATCGCGCGGTCAGGCAACCTCAGCGAGCTCGCCCGGCGCGTGGGCATGAGCCGCGAGGGCCTCTACAAGGCGCTGTCCGCTGAGGGCAACCCGAGCTTCGCCACGATCATGAAGGTGTCAAAGGCGCTCGGGCTCAAGCTCCACTTCGAGCCGGCGGCGTAGCCCGTTGCTCCCGCGGTTGCTCCCCAACGACCACCTCGCCCGGCAAACCGAGCCGGTGACGAGGTCCGACGCGGCGGCAGTGTCGGCCCGGAGTGACTCCCTTTAGCTCTACGAGAAGAACCTCAGGCCATTGGTCTGGGGTTCTTGCCGTTTCTGGGCGGGAGCGTCCACGCGGCCGGGCGGCAGCGGGTCGTAGGGTCGGGCGGGTGGTGATCGACTGTCCGGTGCCGTCGGGGTCGGTGGGGTGTTGGGCGGTGGATGTGATGGGGACCGGGGGCATGCCGACGCCGCTGGCGAGTCGTTACCTGGCGGCGAAGTTCGACGACCCGACCTTGAGCGCCAGTGTGGCGGCCGAGTTCGCGGAGCGGGTCGACCTGGACGCGCTTGACGGGCTCGCGCCGATCGACGCCGTCGTGTGCGTGCCGTCGCGCACACCCGTTGCGGCCGTGTTCGCGAGCTTGCTCGCCAGTTGTCTGGCGCGGCCGCTGGCGCCGGCAGCAACGTTGCGGTGGACCCGTGACGTTCCGGCGCTCAAGGGCGTCGATCCGGCTGAGCGGCAGGCACTCGTCGCCGACGCGTTGGCGGCGACGCCGATCGCCGGGTCGGTGCTGCTCGTCGACGACGTCGTCCGCACGACGGCGACCCTGTCGGAAGCCACCCGTGCGCTGCGGGCGGCGGGCGCCGAACGAGTCGCCTGCCTGACCATGCTGCGCGTCGACTGACCTGCCGGCGGCCCGCTCGGGTCGGGCGGACGTGAACCGTTCGCGGGGTCGGTGACGTAGGGGTGGCAACGACGCGGCCCGCAAACCGTGCGCGCGTCCCCGGGCTCCGCGGAGGTTGCACGAGAGAGGCGTGATGACGAGTGTTGAACGTAAACGAGACGGCGGCAGCCACGACACCATGAACGGTTGACGGAGCCGCATGCTGCTCGGACTTCTCGCTCTGCACGCGATCTGTGGGACTGCGGCACTCGCCGGCGGTCGCCGGCTCGGACGCCACGTCTGGGCCGTCGGCGCGGCGGCCCCAGTCGCGGTGGTCGTCTGGCTGGCCGTCGCCGCGGCGACCGACCGCGACCGCATCGCTGGGCCGGGCATCTCGGAACGGATCGACTGGGTACCGGCCCTCGATCTCGCGATCGACGTGTCTTCCTCCAACGGCTGCGGGACTGATGGCCCCAGCTCGCCGTCGGAGTGGAACCGGCGCAGTTGGACCTGCTCGGTGCCCCATGCCAGGGACGCGTCACTCGAGCCTTTGGGAACGTCGAGGCCAAGCAGTTCGGAACCCTCGGCGACGACGCCGAGTGCGACGTCGCGCAACGCCTCGAGTTCCTCCGTGCCGGTGCCGACGACGAGCACGTGCGGAGGTCGTGTCACGACCCCGCCTACGTGACCGCGGCCGCGCTGGCCAGTTCGGCACCGGCCTCGCGGGCGGTGTTGGCCGGAAGGATGGCCAGGTCGTCGTGCACTGTTTCGGCGGTCGTCAGCATGGGTCGTCACCTTGCTCGTCAGGAGCCCCGAGATGTACGCACATAACCGGCATGCCCGAACCACCGGAGCTCGTCGATTTGCTGCTCCTACGTCGCGACGACCCGCAACGGTTCAGATCGATCGCGTCAATTCCGTGGGGTGCCGCCGTCTGGCCTGGTCAGGCTGGCGGGGGTACCGAGGCGTCGCTGATCCAGGCACCGTGGAAGCCGAAGGGGACGCGCTGGGGGAGGGGCACCCGGGCGACGTAGCCGCGGCGGTCGAACTCCTGGGCGTCGAGCACCACGAACTCGGTGGTGCCCAGGCCGAGGTCGTGCACGAACGTGACCAGCCAGCCGTCGTCCTCGGCACCATCGCCGCCGGCCCGTGAGACGAACACGGGCTCGCCCGCCGCGCGCCCCGGCCCGTGGTCGAAGCTGTGGCGCTCACCGGAGACGAGGTCGTGCTTGAGCGTGGGCCACCCCTCGCCGGCTACCAACGATGGCGAAGCGCAGTAGCCGTACCGGTACTCCTGCAACCCGACCGAGCCGCGGTGGCGGGGGAACTCGTTGGAGGTGGCGTCGATCAGCGTGACCGAGCAGGTGCGCCGCGCGGGCGACAACTCCCAGCGCTCGAGCCGGCCGAGGCCACCGTCGCCGAATGGCCCGAGCAAGTCGGTGGCGAACATCGAGTCGTAGTTGCACACGTCGATCACGACGGTGCCGTCCGCGCGTTCGAACGCGTTCATTGGGTGGAACACGTAGCCGAGCGGCACGTCGACCCACACGATGTCGGCTGCCGTGGCCCCGAACCCGTCTGGCCCCGAGCGCGGGATCAGCCCGACGCGGTTGCCGTACTCGGGGTCCCAGCGGAAGGGGAACCGACCGGTGAAGGCCAGGTCGAGATCGACGGTGCACGGCTGGTCGTACACCACGGCCCAACTGGGTGTGAGCGACATGTCGTGCACCATCGACATGCCGGGCAGCGGCACGTCGAGCGCATGGCAGACCTTGCCGTCGGGCCCGACGACCACGTATTGGACGTGGTCGAGCCACTGCGCCCAGGCGTAGCAGACAGCGTGCAGCTCGCCGGTGCGCGGGTCGTACTTCGGGTGCGCGGTGAACGCCCCCGGCAGGGTGCCGAAGAAGTCGTTGCGGCCGACGGTGTCGAGCTCGTAGGTCAGCTCGACAGGTGTGCCGCCTGCCTCGACCAGCGCCCACGTGGTGCCGGCGAGCCCGCCGACGCTCGTGTTGGGGCCGAGTGTGCTGCCGCTCCAGTTCGGGCCGGGCACATCGGGGACACCCCGCACGGCGCTGACCGCAGGCGACCCGACGTACCGGTTGCGGTACCACTCGGCGCGCCCTTCGCGCAGGCGGATGCCGTGGACCATGCCGTCGCCGACGAACCAATGATGTGTGGCGAGGTCGAGTTGCTCGGGGGCGATCGGGTTCGGCCCGTTGCGCACGTATCGACCGGCCAACTCTGCGGGCAGCTCGCCGATCACCTGCAGATCGAACGCGGTCACCTCGTCGGCGACCGGGGCGTAGCCGCCGGCGAGGTAGCCGCCAGGACCGGCGAACGGGTTGATCGGATCGGTAGCGGTGGTGGACACGTGAGCTCCCCTCGGTCGTCAGCGTGAACGCCGACGTAACTAAGTTACGTGCGAACACCGCGTAACTTAGTTACGCTCCGTTCCGATGTCAACCGACGGCGGGGTGGGCCACACCGAGATGCAGCAGGCGCTGCTCGACGCCGCGCTGGCGGTGCTTCGGGAGCAGGGCGCGGCGGGCCTCACCGTGCGCAACATCACGGCGCGCGCGGGCTGCTCGACGAGCGCGATCTACACCCACTTCGGGGGCAAGCAAGGGCTGGTCGAGGCGATCTACCTCGACGGGTTCGAGTCGTTCGACCGGCACGTCTCGGGCTGCCTCGGCCACGGGGTGGAGCGTGCTGGGTCGGCCTACCGGGCCTGGGCGCTGGCCAACCCGACCCACTACCTCGTGATGTGGGGGCGGGCCGTTCCCGACTTCGAGCCCAGCGAGGTCGCCCGCGACCGCGCGTTCCGGTCGTTCCAGCAGCTCGTCGATGCGTTCGCTGCGGCGGGTGCCGCAGCCCCGGTGCCCGCCGCGTACCACGCCTGGGCGACGATGCACGGGTACGTGATGCTGGAACTGGTGGGTATCGACCTGACGACGATCGAGCAGCGCGCGGCGATGTACGACCACGCGCTCGCCGCACTGGCGGGCGACCGTTAGAACTGGCCGCCCCGGCCGGCGCCGGCGGCGAACCGGGCGGCGCCCTCCTGCGATTCGCGAGCCTTCAGGACGTCGAGCCCGAGCCGGGTCTCGTTGGCCAGCGCCTCGACGAAGGGCAGGTCCCACTGGTCGTAGCTCGACTGGCGGTCGCTGCGTAGGCAGCGCTGCGGGAATGCCGCCAGCTGGTGGGCCATCGCCATGGCCTCGGCGAGCGCCTCGCCCGGCTCGGTGAGCCGGTTGGCCAGGCCCATCAGGCGCGCCTCGTCGCCGCTGACCGGCCGGCCCGTGAGGATCAGGTCGAGCGCGTGGCTGTGGCCGAGCATCCGCGACAGGCGCACGGTGCCGCCGTCGATCAGGGGCACACCCCAGCGGCGACAGAACACGCCGAACACCGCGTCGCGGGCAGCGACCCGCAGGTCGCACATCATCGCCAGCTCGAGTCCGCCGGCGACGGCGTGCCCTTCGACGGCCGCCAGTACCGGCTTGGTGAACGCCATCCGCGACGGTCCCATCGGGCCGGGCACCGCCATGTCGGTGTCGACCCGGTTGCCGTTCCCGCTGCCGATCGCTTTGAGGTCGGCGCCGGCACAGAACGTGCCGTTGGCCCCCGTGAGGATCGCCACCAGGGCGGCGTCATCGGCTTCGAAGTCGGTGAACGCGGCGGTCAGCTGCTCGGCCGTCGGCCCGTCAACTGCGTTGCGGGCGTGGGGCCGGTCGATCGTGACGACGCGCACCGGCCCGTCGGACTCCACTCGCACGGGTGTGTTCATGACCGCACGGTATCCCTGTGCCTGAGGGGTGGGCGGGTCGAGCAGGCGGGTTCCGGGCACGACGCACGAGATCGTTCCGATCGCCGAGTTGCCGGCGAACCGGCTTCGAAACTCGGCCGGCGCGGGCGTGCCGGGGTACCGTGCCGGGCGTGCGTCACGCCGATCCGATCCTGATGGGGCCCGGCCCCTCGAACCCCGCCCCCGAAGTCATCGAGGCGTTCACGCGACCCGTGCTCGGGCACCTCGACCCCACGTTCATCGCCCTGATGGACGAGCTGTCGGAACGCCTGCGGCTCGTGTTCCGTACGGCCAACCCGCTCACGTTCGCCGTGTCAGGCACCGGTTCGGCGGGCATGGAGGCCGCGTTCGTGAACTTCGTCGGGCCGGGCGACACGGTGGTGGTGGCCGTGAACGGTGTGTTCGGCCAGCGCATGTGCGACGTCGCCGGCCGGTGCGGTGCCGAGGTTGTGCGGGTCGAGCACGAGTGGGGTCAACCGGTCGACGCCGAGCGGGTGCTCGGCGCCCATCCCAACCCGAAGCTAATCGCGGCCGTGCACGCCGAGACGTCGACCGGTGTACGCAGCGACATCGCCGCGCTCGGGGCCGGCAAGGGTGACGCGCTGCTGCTTGCCGACTGCGTCACCTCACTTGGTGGGATCGACCTGCGGGTCGACGAGTGGGGCGTCGACATCGCCTACAGCGGCACGCAGAAGTGTCTGGGCGTGCCGCCGGGGCTGGCGCCGCTGACGGTGTCACCGAGAGCGTTGGAAGCGCTCTTGCCGACGCCGCAGTCGTGGTACCTCGACCTCAACATGATTGCCAAGTACGTCACCGGTGGGGGAGCCCGGGCGTACCACCACACCGCCCCGATCTCGATGGTCTACGCGCTCCACGCCGGGCTGGGCGTGTTGCTCGACGAGGGCCTCGAGGCGTCGTTCGCCCGCCACCAAGCCGTGGGCACGGCGTTGCAAGACGCGCTGGTGGCACGTGGGTTCGAGCTGTTCGCCGCCGAGGGCTACCGCCTCCCGCAGCTCACGTCGGTCCGCGTCCCCGACGGCGTCGACGAGGCCGCTGTCCGGGGCCGGCTGCTGAACGAGTTCGGCATCGAGATCGGTGGAGGCCTGGGCGAGCTGGCCGGCAAGGGCTGGCGGATCGGCCTGATGGGCCACACCGCCCGTCCCCGCAACGTCGGTGCCTTCCTCGCCGCGCTCGACCGGTGCCTGTAGTGGCAACGACTGGCTCAACCACCGGAGAGTGACCACGCGCCGGTGGCGAGGAACGTTTCGACCTGGGCGGTGGGGGTGGTGAGGTCCCAGCCTTTGGCGGCGACCCACTCGTCGTCGTAGTAGGTGTGGGCGTAGCGCTCGCCGGCGTCGCACAGCAGGGTGACGATCGAGCCGGCTTGGCCGGCCGCGGCGAGTTCGGCGGCGAGGCCGAACGCGGTCCACAGGTTGGTACCGGTGGACGGGCCGACACGGCGCCCGAGCACCGGCTCGATCGCCCGCATCGCCGCGACTGAGCACGCATCCGGAACGCGGACCATGCGGTCGATCACCTGACCGACGAACGACGGCTCGACGCGGGGCCGCCCGATGCCCTCGATCCGCGAGCCGACGCATGTGTGGCTGGGCTCGGACGCGCACCAGGCGTCGTAGAACGCCGACCCCTCCGGGTCGGGTACGCACAAGCGCGTGGCGTACCCGCGGTAGCGGATGTAGCGGCCGAGCGTGGCGCTGGTGCCACCCGTGCCCGCCGCGGCGACAACCCACTCGGGCACCGGGTGCGGCTCGCGCTCCATCTGCGTGAAGATCGACTCGGCGATGTTGTTGTTGCCGCGCCAGTCGGTGGCCCGCTCGGCGTGGGTGAACTGGTCGATGTAGTGCCCACCGAGTTCGTCGGCCAACCGTTGCGCCTCGGCGTAGACCGAGCTGGGGTCGTCGACCAGGTGGCACCGTGCGCCCTGACGTTCGATCAGCTCGATCTTCTCGGGCGACGTGGTGGCCGGCATCACGGCTACGAACTCGCATCCGATCAACCGCGCGAAGTACGCCTCCGACACCGCCGTCGACCCGCTCGACGCCTCGATCACGGGCATCCCTTCCAGCAGCCACCCGTTGCACAGCGCATACAGGAACAGCGAGCGCGCCAGGCGGTGCTTGAGCGAGCCGGTGACGTGGGTGGACTCGTCCTTCAGGTACAGATGCACGCCCGGGGTGGCCGGCAACTGGAGGCGGATCAGGTGCGTGTCGGCCGACCGGTTGGCGTCGGCCTCGATCGCCTGCACCGCCTGGGCCACCCATGCCCGCTGGAGCGGGTCGGAGCGATCGGTCGCACGCTGTTGGTTCGCCACGTCGGCACAGTACCCGGGTGCACTCGCGCCAGATCCACGGGGACCATCCGTACAACTCGGAATGGGTTTCGGGACCAGGAGCCGCTACTGCGGTGCCGTGCGGCGTCGCGCAGCGGGACTGTGTCCCCGAAGGTGTGTCCCCGTGGATCTGTTCTGAGAAAAGTGTCGCGCCTGAGGCCGTAGGGGTCAAGGGGTCATTGGTCCCGATCGTGCCCAAGCCGGTTCAGCCGGTGCCAGACTGCCGGGGTGAGTGACGCGTTTACCGAGCTGGGGTTGGCCGACGAGTTGGCCGACGCGCTGAGCCGGCTCGGCTATGAAGAGCCCACGCCGGTGCAACGCGAAGCGATACCGATCGTGCTCAGCGGCGCCGACGTCGTCGCCCAGGCGGCGACGGGTACGGGCAAGACCGCCGCGTTCGCGCTGCCGATCCTGCAACGCATCGGCGCCGGTGCACCCAAGGTTCCCCAGGCGTTGGTCGTCGTGCCGACCCGCGAGCTGGCGGTGCAGGTCAGCGAGGCGATGTTCAAGTACGGCCGCGGGTTCGGCATCGAGGTGCTGCCGGTGTTCGGCGGCCAGCCGATCGTCCGCCAGCTCGACCAGTTGCGTCGCGGTGTGCACGTCGTGGTGGCCACGCCGGGCCGGGCGATCGACCACATCAAGCGCGGTTCGCTCGACCTCGACCGGATCGAGACGGTGGTGCTCGACGAGGCCGACGAGATGCTCGACATGGGCTTCGCCGAAGACCTCGAGGCGATCCTCGACGCCACACCCGCCACCCGCCAGACCGTGCTGTTCTCGGCCACGATGCCGCCCCGGATCGCGGCGATCGCCCGCAAGTACCAGCGCGACCCGGTGCGGATCGAGATCGGACGCAGCCAGGAGGAGTCGGGGCAGGGCTCGATCCGCCAGACCGTGTACTACGTGCAGCGCGCCCACAAGGCGATGGCGCTCGGGCGCATCCTCGATATCGAGACGCCCGCGGCGACGATCGTGTTCTGCCGCACGCGCTACGAGGTCGACGACCTCACCGTCACCATGAACGGCCGTGGCTACCGGGCCGAGTCGCTGCACGGGGGCATGGACCAGGTGCAGCGCGACAAGGTGATGGCGCGCCTTCGTGACGGCACCGCCGAACTGTTGCTGGCCACCGACGTGGCCGCCCGCGGGCTCGACGTCGACACACTCACCCACGTCGTCAACTACGACGTGCCGGCTGCGCCCGAGAGCTACGTGCACCGCATCGGCCGGGTGGGGCGCGCTGGACGCGAGGGCGTGGCGATCACGCTGGCAGAGCCGCGCGAGCGGCGCCAACTCGGCAACATCGAGCGGCTGATGAAGCAGACGATCACGGTGGCCAAGGTGCCGTCGGTGGCCGACCTGCGCGACCGCCAGGTCGATCTCACCGTCGAGGCACTCAGCGAGGCGATCGGTGCCGACGACCTCGACGACTACCGCAGCGTCATCAATCACTTCGCCGGCGAGGACCCGTGGGTGGTCGCGCTGGCGGCGATCAAGCTGGTGCACGAGGAACGTGGGGCCACGCTCGACACCGACGAGATCCCCGACCCGACGTTCCACAAGGATCGCCCCGACCGCGGCCCGAAGGACCGCCACCGCGATCGCGACAAGCTGGGCCGTGGGCCCACCGTCAACCCGGGTACTGGCTACGTGTACGTGAACGTCGGGAAGAAGGCGGGCGTGCGCCCGGCCGACCTGGTCGGTTCGGTGGCCAACCAGGCGGGGTTGCCCGGTTCGCAGATCGGCCCGATCCGCATCGCCGAGTTCTACTCGGTGGTCGGTGTGCCCGACGCCCAAGTCGACCAAGTCGTGCACGCGCTCAAGGGCGCCACCATCCGCAACAAACCCATCAACGCCAGAAGGTTCGTGGAGAAGTGACGCGGGTCAGCCGGTGGTTGAGCTTGTCGAAACCACCCGTAGCTACGCGACGACGTTGATCATCCGGCCGGGCACGTAGATCACGCGCTTGGGGGCGGTGATCGCGACCTCGGCCAGGGCTGCGGCTTCGATGGTGGCTTGGTCGGCGTCGGCGGGGACGACGATGTGGCCGCGGACCTTGCCGTTGACCTGCACGGGGTACTCGACGGTGTCGTCGACCAGCCAAGCCGGGTCGGCCTGGGGGAACTCCTCGTAGGTGACCGTGGTGGTGTGGCCCAACTTGGCCCACAGTTCCTCGGCGGCGTGGGGCGCCAGCGGGGCAACCATCAGCACCAGCGGTTCGACGACCGACCGCGGCGCCGCGTCGAGCTTGGTGAGGGCGTTGTTCAGTTCGATCAGCTTGGCGATCGCGGTGTTGAAGCGGAGCGCATCCATCTCGGTGCGCACGGTGTCGACGGTGCGGTGCAGCAGCCGAACCAGGTCGTCGCCGGGCGCCTCGTCGCTGACGATCACCGCGCCGGTGTGCTCGTCGATGACGTTGCGCCACAGGCGTTGCAGGAACCGGTACATGCCGACCACGTCGCGGGTCTCCCACGGACGGCTGGCGTCGAGCGGGCCGGTGGCCATCTCGTAGAGGCGCAGCGTGTCGGCGCCGTACTCCTCGTACATCTCGTCGGGCGACACCGAGTTCTTCAGGCTCTTGCCCATCTTCCCGTACTCGCGCACGACCGGCTCGCTGCCGGCGAACCACTGCCCGTCGCGCTGGTCGACCGTCTTGGCATCGATGTACATGCCGCGGGCGTCCTTGTAGGCGTACGCCTGCACGTACCCCTGGTTGAACAGGCGCGCGTACGGCTCCTTCGACGACACGTGCCCCAGGTCGTACAGCACCTTGTGCCAGAAGCGCGCGTACAGCAGGTGCAGCACGGCGTGCTCGACGCCGCCGACGTACAGGTCGACGCCACCCGGATGGTCGGGCCGCACTGCGGGTTGCGGGCCCACCCAGTACTGCTCGACCGCGGGGTCGACGAAGGCGTTCTCGTTGGTGGGGTCGAGGTAGCGCAGTTGGTACCAGCACGAGCCGGCCCACTGCGGCATCACGTTCGTGTCGCGCCGGTACGGCTGGAGGCCGCGGCCGTCGCCTAAGTCGAGCACGACGTCGGCCCACTCGGGCAGACGGTCGAGCGGGCTTTCCGGCGTGGTGTCGGCGTCGTCGGGGTCGAACGTGCGTGGCGAGAACGAGTCGGTGTCGGGCAGTTCGACCGGCAGCATCGTGTCGGGCACGACGTGGGCGATGCCGTCGGCGTCCCACACGACGGGGAACGGTTCGCCCCAGTAGCGCTGGCGGCTGAACAGCCAGTCGCGCAGCTTGTAGGTGATGGTGGCCTGACCGCGCCCGTGAGCCTCCAGCCAGGCATTGGTGGCCTCGATGCCGTCGGCCTTGGTAGTGAACTGCGACAGGTCGAGCGACCCGTCGGGGGTGGCCGAGTTGACGTACGGGGCGTCGCCGACGAACGCTTCGGGCCACGTGCTGGTGTCGAGCGCCGCTCCGACTTGCGCGTCGATGCCGCGCTCGGCAAACCACTCGGCGGGCGGCTGCTGGATGGCGGGGATCGGCAGGCCGAACTTGCGGGCGAACTCGAAGTCGCGCTGGTCGCCGCAGGGCACCGCCATGATCGCCCCGGTGCCGTAGCCCATCAGCACGTAGTCGGCGATCCACACCGGGATCGGGTCGCCGGTCAGCGGGTTGGTGGCAAAGCCGCCGGTGAACACGCCCGTCTTCTCGCGGCCCTCGTCCTGGCGGTCGACGTCCTTGCGGCGCTCGGCCTGGCGCTGGTAGTCGGCGACGGCATCGGCCTGCTCCGGCGTCGTGAGCGTGGCGACCAGTGGGTGTTCGGGGGCGAGCACCATGAACGTCGCCCCGAACAGCGTGTCGGGCCGCGTCGTGAAGACGCGGATGTCGCTCCCCTCGGCGGTTTCGACAGGCTCAACCACCTGGGGGACGACCCGGAAGTCGACATTGGCGCCGGTGGAGCGGCCGATCCAGTTGCGCTGCATGGCCTTGATCGAGTCGGTCCAGTCGAGCAGGTCGAGGTCGTCGATCAGCCGGTCGGCATAGGCGGTGATGCGCATCATCCACTGCCGCATCGAGCGCTTGAACACCGGGAAGTTGCCGCGGTCGGAGCGCCCGTCGGCGGTGACCTCCTCGTTGGCGACCACGGTGCCCAGGCCGGGCACCCAGTTGACCGGGGCGTCGGACACGTATGCCAGGCGGTACCCGTCGACGATGTCGGCGCGTTGCTTGGCCGACAGCTCGGCCCACGGCGTGCCGTTCGGTGTGGGCCGGGCGCCCGACTCGAACTGTTCGATCAGCGTGGCGATCGGGCGGGCCTGGTTCTGTTCGGGGTCGAACCAGGCGTTGAAGATCTGACTGAAGATCCACTGGGTCCAGCGGTAGTAGCCGGGGTCGGTGGTTTCGATCGAGCGCCGCCGGTCGTGCCCCAGGCCCATCCGGCGCAGCTGGCGCCGGTAGGCATCGACAGCCGCGGCGGTGGTGACGGCGGGGTGTGTGCCGGTCTCGACGGCGTACTGCTCGGCGGGCAGCCCGAACGCGTCGAAGCCCATCGAGTGCAGCACGTTGTGCCCGGTCATCCGCTTGAAGCGGGCGTACACGTCGGTGCCGATGTAGCCCAGCGGGTGGCCGACGTGCAGGCCGGCCGACGACGGGTAGGGGAACATGTCGAGCACGAACAGCTTCGGGCCGCGGGCGGTGGCCAGTTCGGCGTCGCCCAGTGGGCCGGCCGGGTTGGGCGTCTCGAACGTGCCGTCGGCGTCCCACCGGTCCTGCCAGCGGGTCTCGATCTCGGCGGCGAGCGCGGGCGTGTACCGGAACGGGGGAGTGTCGCTGCTGGTTTCGGGGGTCTGCTCAGGTTCCACGCTCATACCGTCCGCCAAGCCTACGGCCCGACCTCGCGAGCACCCCGGCCGGTTCAGACCTGGTGGTGGCGTGCGTCGGCCGGTTCGGCGAGGAAGGCGGCGATGATGTCGTCGACGGTCGCTGTGCCGAGTTCGTGAGCGATGCGTTCGGGCTGCGGTGGGGTGTCGCGGGCGGCGGCGAGCTTGCTCGCCAACTCGTCGAGGCTGTCGGCGGTGACGTAGGCGTCGGCACCGCTGTCGAGCAGGCGAGTGACCGGGCCGGTGAGGTCGATGTCGAACTCGTCGTCGCTCAACTCGACGACGATGACTGGCGCACCGTCGAACCGGTCTTTGAGGAGGCCGATCAACTGCGGGCTGCACGCCGGGGTGAGCACCACGTCGGGTCGCTCGACCGGCTGGCGAACGTCGGTGACCGTGGCGTCGAGCAATTCACTCAGCCGCTCGCGGGCCGCCCGCTTGAGCGGGATCGCAGCGACGACGACCGGGCGCCGAGTAGCCAGTTCGCTCGGTTCACCCATCCCGCCAACGTACCGAATCCCGGCGTGGCGGCGGCGTCGGGTGAGGTGGCACTCGACGACCGTAGATCGTGGGGGCTGTCGCCTGAACGTGTCGGGTAGCGTCGCGGCGGTGTCGGTGGCTGTGCGGGCGAGTGAGCTGACCCGCGAATTTCAGGTGCCTGAGCGTGAGCCGGGGGTGGCCAACGCGTTGCGGAGCTTGGTGCGGCGGCGCACCCGGACGGTGCGGGCGGTCGAGGGGGTGACGTTCGACATCGCCGCCGGCGAGGTGGTCGGGTTCCTCGGCCCGAACGGGGCGGGCAAGACCACCACGATCAAGATGCTGGCCGGCCTGCTGCACCCGACGTCGGGTTCGGCGACGGTGTTGGGCCAGGTTCCGTCCCGTCGCGAGCACACGTACTTGCGCCGGATCGCGCTGGTGATGGGCAACCGGCGGATGCTCGCCTGGGACCTGCCCGCGCTCGACTCGTACGAGCTGCGGCGGGCCGTGTACAGCATCCCGTCCGGGCACTTCACCACCACCCGCGACGAGCTGATCGAGCGGTTCGAGATCGGCACGCTCGTCACCAAGCCGGTGCGCAACCTGTCGCTCGGCGAGCGCATGAAGGTCGAGTTGGTCGGTGCTCTGCTGCACGAACCCGAGCTGCTGTTCCTCGACGAGCCGACGCTCGGGCTCGACGTGTCGACCCAACTGCGCCTGCGCCACTTCGTCGCCGACTACAACCGGCGCACCGGGGCGACCGTGCTGTTGACCAGCCATTACATGGCCGACGTGCAGGCACTTGCCGAGCGGGTGCTGGTGATCGCCGGCGGAGCGCTTGTGTACGACGGTCGGCTCGACCAGCTCACCGAGGGTGTCGACTCGACCCGCATCCTGAACGTCACGTTGGCCGAAGCGGCCGATCTGGCCGGGTACGGCGAGGTGGTGGGCGTCGAGGGCACCAAGGTCGCTTTGCGGGTCGACCGGCGGGCGACCGCGGCGACCACCGCCCGGTTGATGGACGCCTTCGACGTGCTCGACCTGACCGTCGTCGACCCGCCGATCGAGGAGGTCGTCGCCGCACTGTTCGACCGAGGCACCGGGTGAGCACGACGGCGGTCCCACCTGGGTGGGTGCGGCGCCACATCGCCTTCTACCGGGCGGCCGCGGCGTTCGACCTCAAGTCGTCGATCCAGTACCGCTGGCCGACCATCCTCGGGATGCTCGCGCTGCTCTCGGAGCCGGTGGTGTACCTGGTGGTGTGGACCACGGTGGCCGACCACAACGGCGGCTCCGTCGGCGGTCTGACGCTGGGCCAGGTCAGCGCCTACTACGTCGTGTGGACGCTGGTGCGCAACCTCACCGCCGGCTACTCGCCCGACAACTGGCAGCGCCGCTTCCAGGACGGCACGCTCGTCGACCTGTTGCTGCGGCCGGTCCATCCCGTCCACGCCGACATCGCCGGCGGGTTCGGGTTCAACCTGCCGCGGGCCGTCATCTCGATCCCGTTGACGGCCCTGCTGATCGCGCTGTTCCGTCCCGACCTGTCACCGCGCCTGCTGGAGGTGGGCGTGTTCGCGGTGTCGATCGTCGGCGCCTACGTACTGCGGGCAGTGATGTTCTGCATCGTCGGTTCGGTCGGCTTCTGGACCACACGGGTCGACGCCGCGGCCCGCGTGTACCTGGCGATCGAGCTGCTGCTCTCGGGGCGCATGATTCCGATCGTGCTGTTCCCCGGCTGGCTGGCGTCGGCCGCGACATGGCTGCCGTTCCGCTACACGTTCGGTTTCCCGATCGAGGTGTTGACGACCTCGATGTCGACCGAGGCGTTGCTGGCCGGGCTCGCCGGGCAGATCGGCTGGACGGTGGTGGCAGCCGGCGCGTTGGCGGCGATCTGGCGGGTCGCCGTGCGACGCTTCGACTCGGTGGGCATCTGATGGGGCGTCCGGCGATCGCCCACGGGCTGCGTGTGTGGGGTGCGCTGTGGCGGGTTCGTGCCCTGCACGAGTTGCACTACCGCGCCAACCTGCTGCTCAACGTCGTTCAGGTGCTGATCGATCTGGCGATCGGTGTCGTCGCGATCCGGCTCGTGTTCGCCAACGTCGACGCGCTCAACGGCTGGTCGCAACCCGAGTTGCTGGTCGTGCTGGGCACGTTCACCGTGCTCGACGCGTTCCTGCGGGCCGTCGTGCTGCCGAACATGTGGATGATCGTGCAGGACGTGCAGGAGGGCACGTTCGACGCGGTGCTGGTGATGCCGGCCGACGAGCAGCTCGTCGTCACCGCCCGCGAGCTGTCGGTGTGGGACCTGTCCGGTATCCCCATCGGGGTCGCGGTCACCGCCTACGGGGCGGCCCGCATCGACGGGATCGCGCTCGCCGACGCCGCCGCCTACGTCGTGCTCCTGCCCGCCGCGGCCGTCGTCCTGTACTCGTTCTTCCTCGTCGTCACGTCGCTGGCGTTTCGCCTGGTCGACCTGCGCGACCTGTTGTTCCGGTTGTTCCAGGGGTCGTCGTATTCGGGCCGCTGGCCGCTCGGCATCTTCCCGGGCTGGCTCCGCGTCGCGCTCACCGCGATCGTGCCGATCGGCCTCGCCGTCACCGTCCCGTCGAGCGCCCTGACCGGCCGCCTCTCGTGGATCGGGGTCGGTGCAGCGCTGCTCACTGTCGCGGTTGTGCTGGCGGCCACCCGTTGGATCTTCCGCCGCAGCATCCGCTCCTACTCGGGCGCCTCGGCCTGATCGGCGTTGTTGCTGCTCCCGGTGGTTTCGACAGGCTCAACCACCTGGTCAGCGCTTTGAACCGGTGGTTGAGCCTGTCGAAACCACCCTGGTGTCAGAAGAAGCCGAGGGCTTCGAGGATGACGGTGATGATCAGGTACACCACGAGTGGGGCGCCGAACAGCACGCCGGTGAGTAGCCGCTGGGCGACCGGGCGGGGTTGCTCGATGCCCACCATCACGGCCCGCACGGCGTAGTCGCTCCACGGCTGCGCCTCGTCCTCGGACGCGGTAGCCGGTTGGGGGCGCCGCAACGCCCACGCCACGGCGCCGACGGTGGGTGCGATCCACGTCGCGTGACGCCACGCGGCAGGTACCCCGAGCCAGTCGAGCCCGGCGATCAGCACGACGAGTACGGCCCAGCCGATCAGCACGATCACGGCGAACGTGGCCCCGACCGCGACCGCCAGCGCGGGCTTGCCGGCTCGGGTGCGCCAGCGCGGACCCGGCAGGAACTCGTTGCGCTCGACGCGGGGCCCCATGGGACGCATGCTGGCAGATGCCATGCATCCCATGGGGCCACCGGGGCTGGTCAGGAGGTGCGCCGGCCCTGTTCGAACAGGCGCGGGATGCGGTGGTTGGCGACGAACACGTCGCCCGGGTCGATCGCCGAGCGGATCGCCGTGAGCTGTTCCCAGGCGTCGGCGGTGTAGCCGCACTTGGTGTCGCAGCGCTCCTCGACGAAGTTGAGGTAGCTGGCGGCGCTGCTCCACGGCTGGAGTGCGTCGGTATAGCGACCGGCGTCGACGTGGGCCTGGGCGACGGCTTCGGGCGTTGGGGTCATCGCCACACCGAACGCGAGCATCGCCGCGTCGAGCTTGGTGAGGGCACCACCCGCCGGGTGCCGGTGTGCCAGGGCACCACCGAGCTGGCGCAGCTCGGCGATCAGTAGCGACGTCTGGGCGTCGGGCCCGACCACGTCGAGCAGGGCGTCGACCGCCGCGCCCGGAAGGTCGGCGAGCATCGTCGTGGCCGAGATCGCCGGCGTGTTGCCCTCGGGGTCCATGTGCAGGCGCGACAGCGAGCGGGCCGGCACGCGTGCCCAGGTGTCGAGCTCGGGCTGGAGCGCACGGAACCGGGCGACGACACGCTCGGCGAACTCGTCGGGCCCCAGCACCGCCCCGTTGACGACCACCAGTTGGCGGCCGCGGAACGGCTCGGGAATCTCGGGGATCGGGGGGAACCGCATGATGCGGAACGACGAGCTGATCTCGTGCGGGGCCGTGGGCGACCAGTCGGCGTACTCGCGCAGGACACGCTCGGCGTGGGCGATGTCCCACACGAACATGCCGGCGTAGGCCGTCTCGATCGGGTACAGCTGGAACTCGAGCGCGGTGACCACGCCGAAGTTGCCGCCGCCTCCGCGCAGCGCCCAGAACAAGGCCTCGTTCTGCGTCGCGTCGGCACGGACGAGCTCGCCCTCGCCAGTGACCAGCTCGACCGCGGTCAAGCTGTTGGTGGCCATGCCGAGCTTGCGGGCGTACCAGCCGATGCCGCCGCCGAGCGAGTAGCCGGCGATGCCGACGTCGGGCGACGAGCCGTGCAATGTGGCCAAACCGTGGTCGGCCGCGGCCTCCACGGCAGGCAGCCACAGCGCGCCGCCACCGACGCGAGCGACGCGACGCTCGGCGTCGATGTGGACGCTGTCGAGCGCCTGGGTGCGCATCAGCACGACGTCGTCGAGGCCGCGCTGGGCCAGCGGGCCGACGTTGTGACCGGTGCTCTGCGGGGCCACCTTGAGGCCCAGCTCGGCGGCCAGGCGCACCACGGTGGCGGCCTCGGCTGCGGTATGGGGGACGGCGACGGCGGCCGGACGCTGCTCGAAGGCGACGTTCCAGGCGACCCTGTACTGGTCGTACTCGGTGTCGCCCGGCACGTAGACGTGCCCGTTGGCGGCGCCGCGCAGGGCCGCCGCGGTGGCGGCCCGGTCGGTGATGTCGATCGTGTCGATACCGGCGTCAAGGCTGGTGTCGAGGCTGGTGTTGGCGGTCATGGGGGTCTCCCGTCTGGATCGTTGTGTGTGTCTCGACCCACGGTGAACGCGAGCGCTTGCAGCGCGCTGGTGGCCCGCTTGGAGAACGCTGACCGCACCGGCGGGGCCAGGCATGCCAGGGCCCGCACGGCTAACGTCGGGCGACGATGACCCTCGAACCCCCTGGTTCCCCATCCGGGCTCCGTGCAGCCGGGCACTCCACGATCGAACGTCTCGAACTCGCCGCCGAGCGCGGCACCGGTGTCCGTTTCGTGGGCCACTCGGTGGCTCCCGACGGCCCGACGCTCGTGCCGTGGCGCCAGATCCACGACGAGGCCCGTGCGGTGGGCGCGGCCCTGCAAGCGCGCGGCCTGGTACCCGGCGACCACGTTGCCGTGCTCGGGCCCACGAGCCGCGAGCTGATGACGGTCGTGCGCGGCTGCTGGCTGGCGGGCGTGGCCTCGATGGTGCTGCCGCTACCGATGCGGATGGGCTCGCTCGACGAGTTCGTCACCTCCACCCGGGCGCGCATTCGCCACGGCGACGCCAAGCTCGTGCTGATCGACGACCAGTTGGCACCGTTCTACGAGTCGATCGCCGGCGACCCGCCCACCCTGCCGATCGGCAGCGTGCTGCCCGGGGCCCCGAACGTGCCGCCCGGCGACCGGCTCGAAATGCCCGATCACGACCCCGAACGGCTGGTGATCCTCCAGTACACGAGCGGATCGACCAGCGAACCCAAGGGCGTGATGATTCCCGACCGGGTGCTGTCGGCCAACATCGACGCCTGCGCCGCGGCGGCCGGGCTGCGCGACGACGAGGTGATGGTGTCGTGGCTGCCGCTGTACCACGACATGGGGCTGGTCGGGTTCCTGGCGATTCCGATGACACTCGGCGTCGACCTCGTCCAAGCCGCCCCGCAGGACTTCATGGCCAAGCCGGGCAACTGGATGCAGTGGGTGTCGGACTGGGGCGGCACCGCCACCGCCGGGCCGAACTTCGCCTACGTGCTCGCCACGCGGGCATTGTCGCGCCTGGCGCCGGGTTCGCTCGACCTGTCGGCACTGACGCTGGCGCTGTCGGGTGCCGAGCCGGTCGACCCGCGCGCGGTCGAGGCGTTCGTCACCGCGGCCTCGCCGCAGGGGTTCGTGGCGGGCGCCGTGTTCCCCGCGTTCGGCATGGCCGAGACGGCGATCGGGGCGGCGTTCCCGCCTCGTGGCCGGGGCATGGTCACCGACGCGGTCGACCGCGAGGTACTCGAACGCCAGGGTGTCGCCAAGCCGGTCGCGTTCGACGACCCCTACGACGACGACCTTCAAGGCACAGCGCGGAGGTTGCCGCTGCTCGGCGGCCCCGTACCGGGAATGGAGTTCCGGGTCGTTCACCCCGACACGTACGACGATCTCCCCGAACGCCACGTGGGCGAACTGCTGTTGCGGGGCACGTCGGTGACGCCCGGCTACTACAAGCGCGAGGAGGCCACCGCGGCCCTGTTCCGCGACGACTGGCTGTGCACCGGCGACCTCGCCTACGTGCTCGACGGCGAGCTGGTGATCTGCGGGCGGATCAAGGACGTGATCATCGTCGGCGGGCGCAACGTGTTCCCCGAGGACATCGAGCGCGCGGTCGGCGGGCTGCCGGGCGTGCGCGCCGGCAACGTGATCGCGTTCGGCATGGAGGGCTACAAGGGCAAGGAATCGGTCGTGGTGGTCGCCGAGGTGCGGGCTGGCGACGACCAATCGCTCGACAGCATCCGCGAGGCGGTGCACCACCGCACGCTGGAAGTCTGCGGGCTGCCGCCGCGCGACGTGATGCTGGTGCGCCCGGGTACGTTGCCCAAGACCAGCTCCGGCAAGCTGCAGCGCGCCAAGTGCCGGGAGGAGTACTTGGCCGAAGAGCTACAGCTCACCGAAGCCGACTAGGGGGCGAGCCGACCGCTACCTGACGATGGCGTAGTGCTGCGCGAGCAGGCTGCGCTCCTCGTTCGTGAGCAGGTGGTCGCCGCGAGCCTTCACGCCGTGACGCACCCAGTCCTTGTCCCACGGCACCACCACGGCGCCGGTTTCGGTGCGGTACGAGCCGGCGACGGGCACGTAGTGCGCCGCCCGCAGCAGACCCGGGTCGACCACCAGCCACGTCGGTACGGCGATGTCGTTGGTGCCGATCGCGTCCGGTGGTGGGTCGTCGTACAGCACGTCGGTGACCGTCCCGATCTTGTCGCCGTGCTCGTCGATGACGTCGTGGTCGATGTAGGTGATCCAGTTGGAGGAGTTGTCCATGGCTAGCTCCTTTGGGGTGCCGTGCCGCCCGCTGTGGGGTTGCTGTTGCCCGCTGGATATGCCCGCAGTCCTCTGTCACCAAACGGTAATGAACCTGAGCGCCTGAGGCAACGACCCTGACCAGGCATGATGACCGGCGAGATGACACGGCAAGATGGGAGGGTGCGTGTCGTCTACAGCCCTCGCCACGAGTTGCACTCGCCCGAGCGCGAGCTGGAGAAGTCGCAGTTCCAGGCGCCGTTCGAGCATCCCGGCCGCGCCGAGGTCATCCGCGCCGCGTTGGCCGCCGACCCGATGTTCGACATCGTCGGCCCCGACGAGTGGGGGACTGCCCTCATCGAGGCCGTGCACGACCCGGGCCTGGTGCGCTTCCTCGCCACCGCCTGGGAGGAGTACCAGGCCGAGTGCGGGCCGACCCGTGACGTCGTGCCCGACGTGTTCCACCACCCGGCAGTCCGCGAGGGCATGGGCGCGGCGGCCGAGCCGGGCCCGGTGTCGATGCGGTTGGGCTGGTGGTGCTACGAAACCACCACACCGCTCACCGAGGGCACCTACGCGGCAGCGCGGGCATCGGTCGACGTGGCGCTCAGCGCGACCGCGGCGGTACTGGCCGGCGAACGCGCGGCGTACGGGTTGTGCCGCCCGCCCGGGCACCACGCCGCACGGGCCGTGTACGGCGGGTACTGCTTCTTCAACAACGCCGCGGTCGCGGCCCAGCACGCCGCGGCCGAGGGCGCCAAGGTGGCCGTGCTCGACGTCGACTACCACCACGGCAACGGCACCCAGCAGATCTTCTACGGCCGGGGCGACGTGCTGTTCGTGTCACTGCACGCCGACCCGGCGCGGGCGTACCCGTACGCCACCGGGTTCGCCGACGAGACGGGTGCGGGCGCCGGGTTGGGCGCCAACGTCAACCTGCCGCTCGGGCCCGGCGCCGGCGACGCCGAGGTGCTCGCCGCGCTGGCCCGTGCAGGCGAGGCGATCGACCGGTTCGGGGCCGACTTCGTGGTGGTGTCGCTCGGCCTCGACATGTACGCCGGCGACCCGATCGCCGACCTGGCCGTGACGGCCGCTGGCTTCGCCGCCAGCGGACGGGCGGTGGGGGAGTGGGGACGACCGACCGTCGTGCTCCAAGAGGGTGGGTACGCCGCGGCCGAACTCGGCACCAACGCCCAAGCCTGGCTCACCGGCCTCGGTAGCTAGGTGGTTTCGACAGGCTCAACCACCGGTGGTTGAGCCTGTCGAAACCGCTAGAGGGCCTTGAGGTCGGTCATGACGGCGGCCCAGCGGTCGGGGTCGGACTGGTAGGGGGCGTAGAACGAGAGCCGCTGCACGGCACCGCCGAAGCGCTCGCCGAGCCCCGCCGCGATCTGCTCGGGCGTTTCGGCCACGATCGCGAACTCGCCGAGGATGTCGTCGGTGATCAGGTCGCCCATCGCCTGCCACTCGCCGCGCTTGGACAGCGTGTTGAGCTCGGTCTGGAGGTCGCCCCAGCCGTGCAGCTCGAGCACGGTGCGGTAGTTCGGGGTGGAACCGTAGAACGCGATCTGTTGCTGGGTGGCCGCCTTGGCCTTGGCGAATTCCTCCTCGTTCGTGCCGCTGACGACGAAGAACGGGCCCGACACCTCGAACCCTTCCATCGTCTTGCCGGCCTTCTCGCGGCCGCGGACGATCGCCGGCAGGGTCACCTCGCGCAGGTACTTCTCGGTGGTGAAACCGTGGCAGATGATGCCGTCGCACACCTCGCCGGCCACTTCGGTCATCAACTCGCCGACCGCGGCGAGGAACACCTTGGGCACGCCGAACCCGTCGAGGTCGGACGCCGGCGGTGTGAAGAACGGGGTCATCAGCGTGTGCGTATAGAACTCACCACGGAACTTGAGCGGAGCCCCCGTCAGCCAGGTGTCCCAGATCGCCCGGGTGGCCAGCACCAGCTCGCGCATGCGCGCCGCCGGGTGGCTCCAGGGCATCGAGAAGCGCTTCGTGATGTGCGGCTTGATCTGGCTGCCCAGCCCCAGAATGAAGCGGCCCCCGCTGAGCGTTTGCAGGTCCCACCCGAGGTTCGCCAGCAGCATCGGGTTGCGGGCGAAGGCGACGGCGATGCCGGTGGCCAGTTCGATCCGCTCGGTCGACTGCGAGGCGAGCACGTGAGGTATGAACGGGTCGTGGTTCGTCTCGGCGCTCCACGCCCCGTCGTAGCCCGCTTGCTCGAGTTCGGCTGCGCTCGCCGCGGACGCGCCCAGTGGCCCGGTGATGTTCCCGTCGACTTTCATGCGACGGGAACGTAACCGTCAGGGTTGGTCTTTGAGGAACTGTTCGAGTTCGGCGGCGAGTTCGTCGCCGGAGCGCAGCTCCAAGGTGGGGCCGGCGCCGGGGACGTCGACGCCGTCGGCCGAGGCGTCGTAGACCGCTTCGAGCTGGCGCAGCATCGCCACGTGCTCGTCGTTGCCCTCGATCATGCCGTTCAGCCGGGCGACGATGCGGTGGACCTCGGCGCGCAGGTCGGGGGCCTCGATGACCAGCCCGGTCGCCTCACGCAACGCGTCGAGTAGCGCCACGCTGGCGGCTGGGTAGTTCAACGAGGCGATGTAGTGCGGCACCTGGGCCCAGATGCCGAGTGCCGGGACGCCGCGCTCGTGGAACTCGGCTTCGAGCGCGGCGGCCACCCCGGCCGGCACGTCGATCGTGCTGCGCAGGAACGGCACCCGGGCGAGTACGTCCTGCGACGGGGTGGTGACCGACACTCGCGACGGGCGCGTGTGCGGGGCCGCGAACGGGTAGGCGCCGAGGTGTGCCATCTGGCGCACGCCGAGTTGGGTGGCGGCGTCGACGGCCGCTCGCGTGAACCGGTGCCAGGCCATGTCGGGCTCGGGCCCGCTCAGCACCAGCAGGTCGCGCCCGGTCTGGTCGGTGCCGGTCGACAACAGGATGCGTTCCCAGTGGAGCACGCTGTGGAGGCCGTCGCGCAGCTCCATCGTGGGTCGCCGGGCGCGGAAGTCGACGAACACGTCGTCGTCGAACTCGGCTACCGGGGTGAGCCCCGACTCGGCCTCGATCGCTCCGACCGCGCCCCGTGCCGCACCGCCGGCGTCGATCCAGCCGGTGAGCATCACGACCAGCGTGGGTTCGCTCAGCTCGGGCGTGGAGCCCAGCCAGCGCACGTCCCCCGCGGTCATGCGCCCGAGGGTACCGGCCAGTTCGGTCCTACCCTGGTGCCCGTGACGACTCTCGACGTGACCGACGCTTCGTTCCAGGCCGACGTACTGGAACGGTCGATGACCACCCCTGTCGTGATCGACCTGTGGGCCGAATGGTGCGGGCCGTGCAAGACGCTCGGCCCGATCCTCGAACAGGTGATCGGCGAGACCAACGGCCAAGTCGTGCTCGCCAAGGTCGACGTCGACAGCAACCCGGCGATCGGCCAGGCGTTCCGTGTGCAGTCGATCCCGGCCGTATTCGCGATGGTGGGCGGGCAGATCGTCGACGGGTTCACGGGGGCGGTCGGCGAGCGCGAGGTACGCGACTTCGTCGCCCGCCTCCTGCCCAGCGAGGAACAGCTCGCAGTGGCTGACCTGATCGCCGCCGGCGACGAAGCCTCGCTGCGCGTGGCGCTCAACATCGACCCCGCCAACGAGGACGCGATCGTCGCCCTGGCGACGCTGCTGGTCGAGCGCGGCGACGAGGGTGACACCGAGGCGGCGCTGGCCCTGCTGGAACGGATTCCCGAATCCGACCGCACCCGCCAGGTTGCCGCCCGCGCCCGTCTCGGCACGACGCCCGACGACGACCACGACGCCACACTCACGACCCTGCTCGACCGGGTCAAAGACGACGACGAGGCGCGCCAACAGTTCGTCGACATCCTCGAGTTGATGGGCCCGCACGACCCGCGCACGGCGCAGTACCGCAAGCTGCTCAGCCAGCGCTTGTTCTAGACCCAGTGCCGTTCAGTTCAGTGGTTTCGACAAGCTCAACCACCGGACGCAGGCGATGACCAGGTGGTTGAGCTTGTCGAAACCACCGGGAGCCGGCAGCAAACTGAACATATTGGCTTTCTAGACCCGGCGTTGCTGGCGGCGGGCGGCGAGTTCGTCAGCGGCGGTGTCGGCGTCGTCGCGAGCTTGGAGCGACAGTTGGGTAAGCGCGGCGTTGGCACGCTGAAGATCGCTGGCCATCAGGTTGAACCGCTCCTGGAGGTCGTCGCGCGTCGCCCGCAGGCGGCTCGCCTCGCGCTCGGCGTCGTCGCATCGCCGTTGCAGGGTGCGGTGTTCGCCGGCCGTCGAGCCGGTCGGCCCCCCGTTCCAGGTCAGCCGACCGACTACCAGCCACCCCGACAGGAACGCGGCGGTGACGCCGAGGAGCACAAGCGGTTGCGCGGTGTCGGCCCACATCAGCAGCAAGCCCACCGTCGTGGCCGTGAGCAGGGTGGCGATCACGACCGACACGCTGGAGGGAAACCGAGGTTCGGTGCCCGGCCCGGGCGCCGGTCGCGGCCGGCTGTCGATTACGTACCGAGCGGTGTGGGGGAGTTCGGCGTGCTCGTCATCTGCACACAACGACGCTGCTCGGTGAACGAAAGTCGCGAATTGCGGTGTCGGGTGGATAACGTGCCGCGCACATCGGTCGCCACGGTGGCGCCCGGTGGAGTACAAGAAACGAGTTACGCAAATGGCCACCGGCACTGTGAAGTTCTTCAACGATCAGAAGGGCTTCGGTTTCATCAGCCGCGAAGACGGTGACGACGTGTTCGTCCACTTCTCCAACATCGAAGGTTCGGGTCGTCGCACCCTGCTCGACGGCCAGCGCGTCGAGTTCGAGGTCGCTCAGGGTCGTAAGGGCCCGGAAGCGGTCGGCGTCAAGGTCGTCTGACACCCGGGCGTCAGCCCGAGTTTCGAAGACCGGTCGCGATGGTGTTCAGCGTCAGCTGGATGCCCCTCGCGACAAGTTCAGCTGTTTCGTCGTCACCCGCCGGGCTTCCGGCGCGGTGGCGGCGCAACAGGTCGGCCTGCAGCACGTGCAGCGGGTCGAGATAGGGGAATCGGTTGCGGATGCTGCGTGCCAACGCAGGATTGCCAACCAGGGGGTCGTTGCTGCCGGTCAACCGTGCATGCCAGGTACGCGCGCGGGCGTGTTCCTCGGCGAGCAGCGTGAACACCGTCGTGCGCGCTTCGGCGTCGTCGACGAGCGCTTCGGCGTAGTAGCGGCCGATCGTCAGGTCGGTCTTGGCCAGCACCATGCCCATGTTGTCGAGCGCAGCCTGGAAGAACGGCCACTCGGCATGCATCTCGACGAGTAGTTCGGTCGCGCCCGGACGCTCGGCGAACTCGGCCAGGGCGGTACCCGCCCCGTACCAGCCGGGCACGTTGAGGCGGCACTGGCTCCAGCCGAACACCCACGGGATCGCGCGCAGGTCTTCGACGCGGTCGGACGGTTTGCGTGACGCCGGGCGACTACCGACGTTGAGCGAAGCGATCTCGCCGATCGGGGTGATCGAGCGGAAGAACGTGACGAACTGCGGGTGCTCGACCAGCCCGCGGTAGGAGCGGTAGGCGATCTCGGACAGGTCGGCCGCGGCCTCGGCGAAGCGTTCCGGCACGGTGCCCGATGCTCGACCGGACCCGGTGCCGCGGTCGGCGTCGAGGCAGCTCGCTTCGAGCGTTGCCGCCAGCAGCGTCTCGAGGTTGCGCCGCGCAGAGGTGGGGCGGGCGTACTTGGCGGCGACCATCTCGCCCTGTTCGGTGATGCGCAGCGCGCCGTGCACGGAGCCGGGTGGTTGGGCGAGGATGGCCTGGTAAGCGGGGCCGCCGCCCCGGCCCACCGTGCCGCCCCGGCCGTGGAACAGGCGCAGCCGCACGCCAGCGCGCTGGGCCGCGGCCACCAGCGCCGCTTGGGCGCGGTACAGCTCCCACTGCGAGGTGAGGTAGCCGCCGTCCTTGTTCGAGTCGGAGTAGCCGATCATCACCTCCTGCCACCCGCCCCGGCTGGCGACCAACTCGGCGTAGCGCGGGTGGGTGAGCATGTCGGTCAGGGTCGCGTCGGCGCGGCGCAGGTCGCCGATCGTCTCGAACAGGGGCACGATGTCGAGCGCGGCGGTGGCCAGCACCTCGGCGTCGGTGCGCACCAGGCCCACCTGCTTGCACAGTACGGCGACCTCGAGCACGTCGCTCAGCGACTCGGCCATCGAGATCACGTAGTGGGGGATGACCGCGGGGCCGACACGGGCGTGCGCTGCTGCGGCTTCAGCGAGCACGGCCAGCTCGCCGGCGGCCAACTCGGAGTAGGTCGCAAACGGCGTGACCAACAGGCGCGCCCCGTCGAGTTCGGCGGTGAGCAGGGCGACGCGTTCGGCCTCGTCCAGGTCGAGGTACCGGTCGGTGACCCCGGCGGCGGCGAACAGTTCGGCGACGACGGTGCCGTGCACCTCGGAGTTCTGGCGCAGGTCGAGCCCGCACAGGTGTGCTCCGAACGCCAGCAGGCCGCGCTGCACGGGTGCCACCCGAGCAGCTGCCAGCGCGCCCGCGCCGTGCGTGCCCAACGACTCGGCGACCACCGCCAGGTCGGCCGCCGCAGCGGCGACGTCGGGGTAGCGCGCGAGGCGGGCGTGCGGGGGTGGGCCAGGTACAGGCCCCTCGCCGGGGTCGAGCACCTGCTCGGCGAGTGCCCATAGGCGCGCGTGCACGCCGCGCAGCACCCGTCGGTACGGCTCGTCGGCCCGGAACGGCGAGTCGTCGCCCGACACCTCGGCGAGCGCGAGCAGAGCCGCCGTGGGCGTGGCCAGCCGGGCCGACACGGAGATCGCGCGTGACAGCGCGTGGAGCGCGACGAGATGGTGACCGAGCGCCTCACGTGCCTGCGACTCGACGGCCAGGCGCAGCACCGGGGCGGTCACGTTCGGGTTACCGTCACGATCTCCGCCGATCCACGAACCCATCGCCAACGGCCGTGCCCCGATCGTTACGTGCCCGTAGCGCTCGCCGGCGAGCGCGTCGAGGTCGGCCAGCAGCTCGGGGACCACGGCGAAGATGCTCGACCGGTAGTAGCGCAGGGCCTCGTTGATCTCGTCGCCCACCCGCAGCTTCGACAGCCGCACCATCGCGGTCTGCCACAGGGTGAGCACCTCCAGCCGCAGCTCGGCGTCGAGCTCGGTCAGCTCCGACGGGCTGCCGGCGGCCCGGTGTCGGCTGGACAGCAGCGCGGCCACCCGGTCGACGTGATCGAGCACGGTCTGGCGGCGGACTTCGGTGGGGTGAGCGGTGACGACAGGGCTCACGTACAGGTCGGCGAGCTCGGCGCGGACGCGATCGGCGGGGACGCCGGCCGCGGCGAGGTGTTCGAACGTGGCGACCAGCGTGCCGTCGTGAGCGGTGCCCGTGCTGCGGTCGCGGTGGTGTCGCCGGCGGCGTTCGTTGTGCACGTCCTCGGCGGTGTTGGCCAGCAGCGACAGCCACCCGAACGCGCGGATCAGGTGCAACTGTTGGTCGGCGTCGGTGCCGTCGAGCACTGGGGCGAGCGCGTCGAGCGGGGCGCGGCCGTCGCGGCGCTCGGCGACCGCGATCTGGCGGACGCGTTCGATCAGGTCGAACGTCGCCTCGCCGGCCTGCTCGCGGATGACATCGCCGAGCAACCGACCGAGCAGGCGGATGTCGGCGCTGTCGGTGTCGGGCGGTTCGTTGCCCGGGGCGTCGGTGGGCACGTCAGGTTCCGGTGAGCGCAGCGACGACCGGGGCGAACGCTTCCAGCTCGGCCTGGCCGACGAGGACGTAGCTGAACCCCCAGCGCTCGCGCCGGGCGAGCAGGTCGTCGATCAGCTTGGCGGGCGGGCCCACCAGCGCGAACGGCGACTCGGTGATCATCTCCGGTGGTTGGTTGGCCATCTGGGCGATGAAGTCGGTCGCCCCGGCGACATCGTCGGTGATCGCGTTGAGGAACACCCGCACGTTGAGTTCGATCGCATCGAGGCGCCCCGCCTCGGCGGCCGCGGCGGTGACCCACTCGAGCTTCTGATCGACCGCTTCGGCCGACATCGAGTTGATGACGGCGGCGTCGACCTTGCCGGTGCGCAGATCGCCGTTGATGCCGACGATGTCGGCATGCCGGGCGGCGAAGCGGAGCACACGCGGCGCTCCGCCGCCGATCAGCACGGGTGGGAGCTGCTGGACTGGCTTGGGCAGCCCGTTGTAATCGGTGATCGTGTAGTGCTCGCCGGCGAACGAGAACGGCTCGTTGCCGAGCGCCCCTTTGATCACGGCGAGGCCCTCGATGAACCGGCTGACGCGCACACCGGGCGGGTCGTAGGGGATTCCCGAGGCCACGTAGTCGCTCTCCATCCAGCCCGCGCCCAGGCCGATCTCGACGCGGCCTTCCGACAGCACGTCCATCGTGGCCAGTTCCTTGGCCATCACGACCGGGTGCTTGTAGTCGTTGTCGAACACGAGCGCACCGAGCCGCAAGGTGGTGGTGGCGTCGGCCGCGCACTGGAGGGCCGGTACGGGGGCGAATTGGTCGTCGAAGTGGTCGGGCATCGTCAATGTGGCGTACCCGAGTGCTTCGGCCCGGCGGGCGACGTCGACCAGGTCGTTGCGGGTGGTGTTCGGCTTGGCCTGGATGCCGAACCGGAACGGGCGGTCGCGGGGGAGTCGGCCGGGGGGAGTGGGCGCGGTGGGGTCGGCGGCGGTCACGTCCCGCACGGTAGTGCGCATGCCCGGCGCAGGCGGCCGGTCGTGCGTAAGGTCGGCAGTGGATGAATCGGCTCGTACGATCGGCGTCGAAGTTGGGCTCGGTGGCCCGGCTGGGGCTGGTGGTGTTGGCTGCGGCATTGCTGCTCACGGCCACCACGGCGGCGGTGGCGCCGCGTATCTGGCGGATCGCCAACGCCCACGACGAGACGCCGGTCGAGCTGCCCCCGTTCGCCGAACTGTCCGAGCGCACGTACGTGTACGACGCGGTGGGCCAGGAGATCGCCGTCTACGAGGTGCAGAACACCCAGCCGATCGACCTCGACGACGTGCCCGAGCACGTGATCGCCGCGTTCTTGGCGGTGGAGGACAACGAGTTCTGGGGCCATCACGGCGTGAACGTGCGCTCGCTGTTCCGGGCGGTGCTGTCGAACTTCGCCACCGAGGGCCCCATCCAGGGCGCCTCGACGATCACGATGCAGGTCGTCAAGAACGACTACATGGCCGGGTTCGAGCGCGACGGGCGCTACAAGCTGCTTCAGATCGTGTACGCGGTGCGGCTGGAGAAAGAGCGGTCGAAGGCCGAGATCCTCGAGCGGTACCTCAACACGGTGTTCTTCGGGCAGAACTCGTACGGCATCGGGGCCGCGGCCGAGACGTATTTCGGCAAGCCGGTACCCGACCTGACGTTCGTCGAGGCCTCGTTCCTCGCCGGGTTGGTGCAGGCGCCGTCGACGTACGACCCGATCACCAGCCCCGAGCGCAGCCGCGGCCGGTTCACCCAGGTACTCGACCGGCTCGAGTCGGAGGGGCACTTCACCGAAGAGGAACGCGCCGACATCGACGACACGTTCGTGCTCCCCGAGCGGGTGCGGCGGCGCCCCGAGACCGAGGTGGTGCGCACCTACTACACCGAGGCGTTGCGCGACTACCTGCTCAACCGGTCCGACATCCTCGGGGCCACGTACGAGGAGCGCTACACACGGCTACACCGCGGCGGGTTGCGCATCCACACCACGCTCGACCCGGCCATCCAGGCCCAGGCCGAAGAGGCCCGCAACCAGCTGCCGGGCAACCTGGTGGGCATCGACGCGGCGATCACGTCGCTCGACACGCGCACCGGGGCGATCCGGGCGATGGTGGGCGGGCAGGGGTTCATCCCCGGCGAGCGCGAGGTCAACCTGGCGCTGGCCCCCAGCCAGACCGGGTCGAGCATCAAGATGTTCATCCTCGCCGCCGCGCTCCAGGCCGGGGCGACGCCGAACGACCTGATCAACGCCCTCCACCCGTGCGTGCTGCCCAACCCGGGCGACCCCCGCGAGCCGACGTTCACTACCCGCGGCGGGGTCAGTGGCGCGGCCAACGACACGGTGCGCGCGATCACGGTGCGTTCGATCAACTGCGGGTTCCTGCGGTTGGCTCAGGTGGTCGGGCTCAACCGGATGGTCGACACGGTGTACCGGATGGCCGCCAACCCGTATCTCGACCGCCGCAGCGAGTCGGCCGACCCGCTGCAGCGGATCATGCCGTACCCCTCGTTCGCCACGGGGGCCAACGAGTTGAGCACGCTCGACATGGCGGCCGGCATCCAGACGATCGCCAACGAGGGCGTGCACATGCGGCCCTACTACGTCGACTACATCGACAACGTGCGTGGCGAGCGCGTGTACACGCATCACGATCCGGGCGAGCAGGTGCTGTCGCGCGAGGCCGCGCTGACGACCATCGACGTGATGAAGGGCGTGCTGACGGGCGGCACCGCCCGCCGCGAGTTGGCCGACTTCGCGTCGCGGCGCCCCGCGTTCGGCAAGACCGGCACGCAGATGAGCAACTGGACCGCCTACTTCGTGGGCGCGACACCGTCGCTGTCGACGGCGGTGCTCGTGCGCGACCCCGACCGCTACACGTCGATGTCGAACATCCCCGAGTTCCTCGCGGCCGGCGTCGGGAACGTGCAGGGTGGCACGTTCCCGGCCCGCATCTGGGGGGCGTTCATGGAGAACGTCGGGTTGGAACAAGGTGTGGCCGACTGGCCGGCGCCGCCCGCCCCCAGCCGTGGGCCGGCGCGCCTGTACCTACCCGGCAACGAGTGCCTGTTCGAGATCATCGGCTACACGCCGGCCAGCACCGTGCCGCCCGACGCCGGCCCGGCAGGCTTCGCTCAGCCGCGCGCAGCGCCACCCGAAGAGCCGCCGCCCACCGCCGAGCCACCCGCCGGCGAGCCTGCCCCGCCCGATACGCCGCCGCCCCCCACCGCCCCACCGACGCCGATCTACGGCCCGGTGCCAAGCGGTACGACCATCCCGCCCGATGTGCTCGACCCGAACGCCCCGTTGCCGTCAGTCGCCCCCAGCGCGGTCGTGCTCGGCTGCCCGCCGGGGTAGCGCGTGGCATGGCGTGTCGAGCGCGGGCACAGCCCGCGCCGGTGCTCGGCCGCGTCAGCCCGGGATCGAGCGGGGGAGGTGATCGTCGCGGCCCGAGAGCAGTGCCCAACCCGCGCCGTCGGGAACGTAGGTGCCCTGCGGGGTGGTGGTGTCGGGCCGGTAGGCGAAGGTGACCAGGTCGTAGCCGATGCTGGCCGACGGTCGGGCGGTCACCAGCCCGTAGTTCGCGTGGCTCCACACCCGCTCGACCGTCCAGGCTTTGTCGGTGTCGTCGGGGAACATGGCATGCGCATCGGCCTCGACGCCAGCAGCCCAGGCCGCCAACGCTGCTTCCGTGGGTGGCTCGCTCGGTGCGGCCGATCCGGTCTCGCTACCGAGCGCCTCCTTCCCTGCTGCAACGGCCTGGTCGAGCGCCTGCTTCGCCTTGTCGAGCCAACCCATCGGGTCGACCCTACTCGACGCCCGCGGGCCGATCCGCGGGGTCGATCCGCGAGCCGCTGCCAAGCGGCACTACCATCCCGCCAGATGTGCTCGACCCGAACGCCCCGTTGCCGTCGGTCGCTCCCCGCGCGGTCGTGCTCGATTGCCCGCCGAGGTGCGTGGTGACGCACCCGCTGCTGGCGCTCCAGGCGGCCGACACGCGCGCCGACCAGTTGACGCACCGGCGTAACCATTTGCCGGAGCAAGCCGATGTCGATGCCGCCCAGGCCGCCGTGGTGGGGTGGGAGCGCGAGGTTGCCGCCCGCCAGGCACGGGTTGCCGAACTGAACGCCGAGATCGAGGCGGAGGAAGCGCGTGCGCACGCGATCGACGGTCAGCGTGAACGGTTGTCGAAGCAGCTCAGGACCGTGATGGCGATCCGCGAGGCCGAGGCCCTGCAACACGAGCTGGCCACGCTGGCCGACGAGCGCAACGCCCTCGACGACGCCGAGCTCGAAGCGCTCGAAGCGCAGTCCGCGATCGACGACGAGTTGGCCGCGCTGGCGGGTGACGAGGCCGGCCTGCGGGCCACGTTGGCGGCCACCGAGGAGGTCCGCGACGCGGCCGCGGCCGAGATCACCGCCGAACTCGACGAGCTGGCTGCCGGTCGCGACGTGCTGCGGGGTGCCGTCGACCCGGTGTTGTTGGGTCGTTACGACAGCCTGCGGCCACAGCTCGGGGGAGTGGCGGCGGCCGCGCTCGAACATGGCACGCGGTGCACTGGGTGCCACCTCGACCTCACCGCCGGGGAACTCGACGGCGTGCGCGCCGCGGCAGCCGCGTCGGCGGGCGTCACCGAGTGCCCGAACTGCGGGCGCATGCTCGTCGTCGGCTGAGCCGGGTCCTAAGTCGGGCGATGCTGTTCTGGTTCCTCGCCACGTCGGTGTTCACGGTGTTCTTCGTGTTCCGCAGCCCGGCGTTCGACTACCGCCCGCTGATGGTCGGGTCGCTGATCCCGCTGGCCGGCTTGGTCGCGGGAATGAAGGTGCTTCACTCGATGGTGTTCGCGGTGGCGTTCCTGGCGGTGGTGATGCTGGCCACGATCGGCCACCGGCTGGTGCGGCGGCGCCTGCTCGGGCTGCCGGTCGGGCTGATGCTGCACCTCGTGTTCACCGGTGCGTGGACGAACGACAAGTTGTTCGGGTGGCCGCTGTTCGGTTGGGACATCGGCGACGCGACGCACCCCGTCGTCGCTCGCGGTTGGTGGAACGTGCCGCTCGAGGTGGCAGGGCTGGTGGGGTGTTACGTCATCGCCCGCCGGATCGACTGGCGTAGCGGTCGGATCGCCAGCCTGCCATGATGACGGGGTGAGTACTTCCGACATGAGTCACGCTGGCGACATGGGCCACGCCGGCGCGGCCGGCGAGTTTGCCGTCCCGCACGCTCGGCAACTCTCGGGTGTGCAGGAAAGCCAGTTCCTTCTCGGTATCTCGTTCAGCGACGGGTTCCGGGCCCAAGAGTTCCTGACGGCGATGACCCGCCTCAGCAGCCTCGGCTCGATCCGCCTGCGCGACGCGGTGGTGCTGGCGAAGGACGAGGCGGGCGACGTGCGCGTGCGCGAGACGATCGACCCACAGCCCGGCAGGTCGGCGATGTCGGGGGCCGTGTGGAGCGGGCTGCTCGGCCTGCTCGTGGGTGGCCCGGTCGGCTGGCTGGCCGGCATCGCGGTCGGTGGCAGCGTGGGCGCGGTCACCGCCAAGGTGATCGACCTCGGGGTGCCCGACGAGTGGGTCGACTGGTTCCGTGTGGCGGTGCGTGAGGGTACGACGACCGTCGTGGTGCTCGCCGAAGAGGTCGACCTGTCGGCGCTGCAAGACGAGGTACGCCGCTTCGCCGGGGCCGAGCTGGTGCACAGCACTCTGCCCACCTACGTGATCGACGAACTCGAAACCGCCCTAGAAGACGGCTGACCGCCCACCCCACCCCACGGTGGTCGAGTGCCGGGCTCTGCCCGGCGTATCGAGACCATCGGTGCGCGAACGGCGACTTGACGACTTCTTCACGAACATATGTTTGCAATTCACTTGCTGGTCTGGTACGTTGTGATTGGCCGGTTTCCCCGATTAGTCCCAGTTCGCTTGGAGAGATCGGAACTTCGATGGGCGCTACCAGCACCGTCGACAACTCAGTCCTCGCTGCCGATCAGGCATGGTCAGCAGTGGTCGACGCCGACCCGGCGTGCCTCGACCGCGACGAGTTGGCCGAGCTCTCCGGGTATGCCCGCAAGGTCCGCGGGTTCCTCGATGCGCTCGACGTGCGGATCGCCCGGCGGGGCCGTCAACTCGCCGCCCAGGGCGGGGCCGACACGTTCGGGTTGTTCCTCGGCGGTGGCGGGCGCGGCTCGCAGCAGGCCCACAACAACGAACGTCGCGAAGAACTCTGCGCTGAACTGCCCGGCCTGGAAGACGCCCTGTCGGCGGGCGACGTGTCGTCCGAGCACCTCGACAGGCTCGCCCGGCTGACCAAGAACCTCACCGACGACGAGCGCGCCGACCTGCGCGACCGCGCCGGCGAACTGCTCGACCACGCCAAGGGCGAATATGTCGAACGGTTCGAGAAGAACGCCAAGAACATCATCGAACAGATCCGCAGCGAGCACCGCCCCGACGCCGACCTCGACGAGCTCAACCGGCAACGCCGCGACTCCAACGTCAGTACCTGGGTCGACAAGACCTCAGGGATGCACAAGACCCTGATCGAGCTCGACCCGGTCCGGAACGACGACTGGAAGCGCAACTACGACGCTTGGATTACCCACCTCAAGCAGCAACCCAGCGCGAAGGACCAGACCTGGCAGCAGCTCAAGGTCGACGCGTTCCTACGAGCCGTGCAGGGCCCACCCGCGCCGGGGGTACCCGAGCGCGCGGCGACGGTTCGGGTGCCCAAGGTGATCGTGTTGATCGACCTGCAGACCCTGATGTCGGGTCGCCACCCGGGCACGATTGCCGAGACGTCGAACGGTACCCCGGTCCCGGTTGCGGTGATCCGCCAGATGCTGTGCGACGCCGACATCGTGCCCGCCGTGTTGGGCGGTCATGGCGAAGTTCTCGACCTCGGCCGCACCCGCCGCCTCGCCAGCCCCGCCCAACGCGACGCCTTGCGGGCGATGTACTCGACGTGCGCCAAGCCCGAGTGCGACGTGCCGTTCGACGACTGCAAGATCCACCACCCCCACATGTGGGACCACGGCGGCCTGACCGACCTCGGCAACCTGGCCCCGGTCTGCGATCGCTGCCACACCGACATCCACGAACACGGCTGGCACCTGTCGGTCGACAAGCACCAGACCATGACCTGGACCCGGCCCGACGGCACCACCCACTACCACGGCCCCGCCCCCAACCGCTCCGGCCCCTGAGCCATCGGCCGTGCTGCTACGGTCCGCGGTGCCGGGTTCTGAGCGAATCGAGGGGGTTCGAGATGGCCGTGCTAGTGATCTTCCTGTTGGCCGCGCTGATCTTCGGGATCGGTGGCGTGATCAAGGGCATGTTGTGGGCAATCCTGATCGGCGCGGCGCTGTTGGTCATCGGCGCCGTGACGGGCTGGCGAGCGTTGAGCAAGCGCGTGTAGCCGTCACGCAGGGCCGCCCGGAATTGTCTAACCCCCGCTGCCTCAACCCCGGGGGAAGGGGAGGCAGCGGGGGTTGACGACCAACCTAACGACAAGGCGACCCCATGTCGACGTGTCGTTGGTCACGTCACTCTCAGCTCCGCGGCGGGGCGATCCGTCAGGTGCTGCCCCGGCCGTACTTGCGGTGGGCGTTCTGCTTCGAGGTGCGTAGGGCGACGCCGATCATCGTCCACGAGTCGCCCGCGGCCCGGGCCTCGTCGACGGCGGTCTGTAGGTCCCGTTCGGCAGCTTCGAGTGCCCGACGGGCGTGGGCGATCTTGCAGACGTGGCGGGCGTCACGCATTGCTGCGGGGTCAATCGAGGCGATGAAGTCGTCGGCATCGTCACGGGTCTGGGTCTTGGGCATGTTGGTCACCTCACAGCTCGCGCTGAAACTTCTGACAGACCTGCTGTGGTGGCGATGGTGAGCGGGTCTGTAAGCGGGACACGATTCAGGCCAATTCTCTGACCTGCAGCGATGCCGCGAATTGGCTTCTGACCTGGCGTTTCGCGTGTTGGTTGATGACGGTCGATAACGGGCACTAGTGGTGCTTCCGCGTCACGTCCGCGTCACGACCCGTCAGGTCTACTCGTTTGCACGATGCCTAGCGGAAGCGTCATGACGCCGGTGTTGAGCGGACGCGATCCGTCGGTCCTCCGGACGTCGGGTGGTTCCGTTGGCAACCAGACCCCGTCGAGCTGCCCGCCGAGGAGCCGCCGGCGGCCGACCTCCCAGGTGGTCTGCAACAGCGTTGCCGCCACCATCGCGTCCACCCACATCACCTCAACATCGACCCACCGCCGGCGACGATGCCACGCTCGTAGGTCATCGTGTCGTGTGTGTACGAGGTGCTCGAGCGTCGGCCCAGACAGCACGTTGAGCGTGGCCTGATCCTGCGTCATGCCCACGTTGAGGTCCATGTTCGCGGCGCGCACGGCCAGCCCGTGTTTGGCTGCGTTGTACAGATCCCGCGAATCGAGCACCTCGGTGGCGAGGTGAACCAACCAGGCGTCGAGTGCGGACGCGAATGAGTGGCGCCTTGCCTGCTCATCCTCGCTGTAGTCGCCTTCGATCGGCCCGGCGAGGCATTGGAAGATCGTCGTGCGTCGTCCGCTTGGGTCCATGGTCAACAGCCGTTCGGTGTCCTGCCACAAGCTCTTCAGCGTAAGGCTGGCACATGCGAGCCAAGGGCAGCGTGAGCGGCCCCGCTCGGCGTGAAGACCGATGAGGAGCGACTCGATCGCGTGCTGCCTGACGACTGCCGACTCGGTCGCCACGAACGTCCGCAGCTCATCCTCCGCGAGCTCGGTGCTGGCGACGTGGTCAGGGGGCACCGAGATTCCGAGCCCCGCACGATTGAAGCCGGCCGTGAGCCGCTCGCCGTGCTCGGGCAGCCGGGCCGCGAGGGAGACGAGGCTGTCGAGTCGCTGACGAAGGTAGGGGAGTGGGGACTGCCGAAAGTACTCCTCGTTCAGCCGGTCGATCTGGCTGTCATCTTCGATCTCAAAGTGCCGGCTCACTTGGTGACGGTCTCGTCGGGACGTTGCGCCGAGGTCGCCCTGTCGTAGGCGAAGCGGGCGAAGAGTTCGCCGAGTTCCATACCGAGGTTCCAGAGCTCTTGTCTGTTCTCGACGAGCTCGGCGATCGTGACTCTCCGGCATCGTCGGTCGAACGGCGCTACAACGTAAGTCGGCTCCACGTCCAGCGTGAGGGCATCGGGGTCTGTCCTGAGGACGCTGTGCGCGATCGCGTTTCGCAACTCGTTCAGTTCTCTGCACCGCGCTAGCCGAGGCTTTGCGTCAGCCAGGCCGTGGTCCTTTGCGAAGCGCTCGAGAGCGGATCTGGTCTGCTCGAAGGTGAGGCCAGCGATTCCGTACCGGAGAAGCCGATCATGGGACTCGGCGACGGTGACCTCGGGGAGGATGCAGCGAGCGAGCGCTTGCCTCAGATCTTCGTCGAGCCGAACGTGCGCCACCAGGAAGGCTCCGACCGCGCCGTTGAGTTTCTCGGCCCAGGTGACGTTTGCGACCCACCTGTCGCGGACCTCGTCCCAAGTTGGCTCGCTCATCGACGGCCGGCCGCCCAAGCAAGGACATCGGCCCGAAGCCACAGCACGCACCGACCTCGTTCGACGAACGGTTTCGGGAAGTCGGCGTACCGGCTGCGGTAGACGCTCACGGCGTTGCGGTTCTCTTGGCCGATGACCGCGGCCACCTCGGCGGAGTCGATCAGGTCGTCAGGCTCGATCTCGGGCATGCCAAAGATCGTAGTTGACGATTCACAACATCTGTGCCAAAGTGTTGTCTATTCACAACAAGGTGACCCCGGCGGTGTTGGAAGCACCCCGGGGTCTGGCTCAGAACCACATGGAGGTTCCGAACATGAACACCGTATCCACTGACGTCTCGACGACGATCGATCTCGCTCCGCTGTTGGCGTTGCGTGTCGAGGTCGACGAGATGGCCCAGCGCTTGTCGGGCGGCGAGAAGCCGGCTGAGGCCGAGTACCTCGAACTGGAGCAACGCTGCACGGCTGCCGAGAGTGTGTTTCGGGTGTTGCTGCTGGCGGCGATCGGCGACAACGCCGAGGGTTACCGGGGCGTCGATGACCACCTGCACGAGGTCGCGGCCCTGATCACCGGCTCATTGCCGCTCGACACGCTCGCCGAAGAGGTGTACAGCGTGGAGCGTGGCGACCGGTCGCTGTTGCACTCCTTGCGCCTCGTTCACGAGCAGCAGGGCTACGACCAGGCGGGCTTGCGGGCCCTGTTGGACGAGTTCGGTGACGAGTTGTCGCCTGAGGGCCGTGCGGCGTGTGAGGCGTTCATCGCCGGGGTCGCGGCGTGAGGACGGAGTCCGATGACCTCGGCGTCATCATTACCGACGTCACGGCGCTGAGTGACCTCCTGTGCGAGAAGCGTCGGGCGCGGCGGATCGCTCGTGGTTTGCCGGCGGACCCTCCGCCCATCGATTACGACCAGGTTCGGGCCGAGGCGGCGGTGCTGCGGGCCGAGAACGACCTGCGTGAGGCGCGGGCGATTCTGGCCGCGACCCGGAGGGGCCGGGCATGAGCGCCGTCGGCGACGTCTCAGGTGGCACAGGTGTGCCACCCGGCGTGGGCGAGGGAGTGACGATTGCTGGCCTGTGGGCGCTGGTGGACGAGTTGAACGCGATCAACAGCCGACGTCGCATTGCGCTCGCGCAACTCAGGGTCCAGTACGAGGGGGCGTCAGCGCTTGGCCTGATCGAAGGGGGGGCGTCGTGAGCGGCGCCGTTATTCCCGATTTCGGGAATAACGGACAGGTATCTGTTGTCGGAGATCGTGTCGCTATTTACGAATCCGTAAATAGCGAGGGTCCGGACCGGTCGTTGAGGCCTGGCCTGATCGGCGAGGTGTGGTGTGACTTGTTCCTCGAGGACTGCAAGGCCAAGGGCGCTCTCCATCGGGTCACGCAGCGGGCTCTACTGTTCGTCGAGCTTGGCCTGCCGGTGTCGCAGGTGCTCGACGCTCTCAAGGTCGACCAGGCGGGCTGGGAGGCCCGTGTGGCGGCATACGAGGCGTGGCGGGCTGAGAACCGGGCTGCTGCGGATCGGGTCGAGCAGAACAAGCGGGCGGTGGCGTGATGGATGCCACGGACCGCGAGTGGGCGCTCAGCCAGGTCGATCTTGACGTGATGAACGAGGCGACCGATCAGATCGTTCGCTCGATCGGCGTGATCGGCGGCATGTTCCACGAGGGCACCTGCGACGCGCTCACCGGCGTGGTCGACGAGTTCCGGACCACCGATCTGGCCCCCGATGGCGGCGGTGTGCAGCACGCCAGGGACGTCTTGAGGGCTGTCCAGCGGTGCGAACGGCTGATCGGGGCGGTCATCGCCCAACACATCGGCGGTCCGGCGTCAGAGCGCGCCGGGGCGCACGCGCGGGCGGCGATCCGCCTGCTGTGCGGGTCGTCCGATCTCGCCCCGACGCTCGACTACCTCGACGTTGACCTGGTCCGCCAAGCGAGCACGTCATGAAGCCGGCAGAGGCTGAGCCGGACATCGCGCCCCTCCTGGCGCTGCGTCCCGAGTGCGACGACCTGTACTCGCGGCTCATCGGGACTCGCTGGCCCGAAGAGTACGGGGACGAGTCCCTGAACTGCCATCCCAGGACGCTCTAACCCCGCTGCGCTCGACCGTGGGAGGGCGGGAGCGCAGCGGGGTCGGGGTTGGCGAACTACCCAGCGATGTTGGTTGCTAACCGGCGGTTGCTGTCCGGCGCGACGTGGTTAGCCGTCGTGTTGGTAGCCGGCGGCGACGTACACGACGCGGGCTTGGAGCTTGTCGACGAACCGGTCGTTGCGGATTGCTCGCCGGGCGAGCTTGCGGCATTCGGGGTCGGCGAGGATCTTCGGTAGAGCGGCGCGCATCTGTTTGGGGAGCGGGAAGCGGGGCATCGCGGCGATGTCGTTGACGATCTTGGTGAGCAGCAGGTCGGTGGGGTTCATGTGCGTCTACTCCCAGTGCTTCTCGCGGGCGCGTGCGGCCCATTGGTGGAGTTGGTCGGCGAGGAAGTCGGCTTGGTCGGGCGCGAGGCCGATGATGTCGCGTTCGTGGGTTGGCTGTTCTCGGGTCCAGCGCAGGAAGATCAGCACTCGGGGTTCGAGGGTGTTTGCGTGTTTGCCTTCGGCGACCTGCACGCCGACAGGCTCGTGGACGTGCTGCGGGTTGCTGTATCCGAATGCATCGCGGTCGGCGGTGCTCATGTGTCGGAACTGTAGGTAGGGGGTGTCACGCGAGCGCCGCGAACGCGTTGGCCCTTTGCCACATGGCGTCGACGTCGACGTCGCTGTGGATGTGCTGCTCGGCCACGGAGATGAGCGGCGCGTTTCTCCCGTTGTCTCCCCGGCGGCCTCCGTTGGCTATTGCCTGGCTTGCCCGTGTGTCGAGGAGCATCTGTTGGGCGGCTCGTTGGTTGACGACGTACTCGCCGGCTTGGAGGAGGGCGAACACTTCTTGGCCGGGTCGGCCTGGTACCCAGCCGCCGGTGTGGAAGCTGGGGATGCTGGGGATGTCGGGTGGGTTGATGGTGATGTCGGGGATCGAGATGCCTTTGCCCATGACCTTGAGGTCGGGGATCGGGATCGTGAATTCGAGGCCTCGGTTGACCTTGTCGATCACCCAGTTGATTGCCGTGCGGGCGGCTTCTTTGGCGGCTTTGGCGATGTTGCCGGCCAGGTCGCCGACGTAGTCGGCGGCGTTGGCGATGCCGTCGACGATGCCCTTGAGGATGCTCGACCCAATATCGGCTCCGGCGCTGACGAGGTCTTCGAGGAAGTCGAGTAGGCGGCCGGGGAGGCCTTCGACGAAGCCGACGACCTCGTCGATCGCGCTGCTGGCGGTGGACTTGATGCTGTCCCACACTTCGGAGGCCTTCGACTTGATCCCGTCCCACGCAGCAGAGGCACCGGCCTTGATCAGGTCCCAGCCGATCGCGAGTCCGTTGCGGAGCAGCACCATCGCGTCGGCGGCGACGGCTTTGATCGCCTCCCACACGCCGGAGAAGACGGTCTTGATGCCCTCCCACACGCCTTCCCAGTCACCACGGATCAGCGATGTGACCGTGTTGATCACACCGCGCACGATGTCCATGACGGACTGGATGACGGTCTTGATCGTCGCCCACCGGCTGGCGACGACCTCAGTGATCCGGTCGCCCCACTTCTCCCAGATCGCCTGAATCACAGCGACCGTCGTTTCGATGATGATCTTGACGGCCTCGATCACCCCAGCGATCGTCTCCTGGACCTTGGGCCAGTAGTCCTGCACGTAGGCGACCAGCGCCCGGACTTCGCCGGCGATCCACTGGAACACCTGCTGCGCGATCGGCCACGCGACGGTCTGCAACCAGGTCACGACCTGCTCGATCGCCGCCTGGATCTGTGGCCAGTGCTGCCGGAACGTCGTGACCACCCATTCGGCCGCCCGAGCGAGTGCGGGGAGGACGTTCGTCGTGACCCAGCCGAGCGCCTTGTCGACGACATCGCGGAACTTCTCGCTGTTCTGGTAGGCGTACACCAGGCCGGTGCCGATGGCGATCAGTAGCCCGACTGGGCTGGCGGTCTTGAGGATCTTGAAGGCCTTGATACCGAGATGCACCGACGTGGCGAGCGCCGCGACCGCGCCTACCGCTGGGACTGCGGCCTTGGCGAGCTTGGTGATCTGGTCGCGGTTGTCACGTATCCAGCCGACGAGTCGGCGGCCGTGGTCGACGACGTTGGTGATCGCCGGCACGAGCGTGCTCTCGAACCATCGGGCGGCTGACTGCACGGCTGGGATCAGCCAGGCGGCGAAGCCTTCGCCGGCGGTCTTGATGGTCGGGCTGAGCGCGGCGACGCGTTCGCGGATCGCGAGCAGGCCGCGTTGGGCGGGGCCGTTCTCGCCGAGCAGCGGCCCGACGAAGTTCTCACCGAGCGCCGAGATCGCGGTCTTGAGGTTCGAGAACGCGACCCTGGTGGTGGCGTCCTTGGCGGCATTGTTGAACTCCGTGATGGACCCGAACGCGTCGAGGAACGACTCGGCAGTCAGGCCGCCCGCGGACGCCATCTCGCGCATCTTCGACTCGGTCATGCCGAGTGCTTCGGCGACACGGCCGAGTGGGAGATCGCCCATACGGTTGAGCTCGGCGGCGGTGATCTTGCCCGCCCCAGCCGCCGCGATCATCACGTCGGCCATCTCCTGGAACGACCGGTTGCCGACCTTGCTCATGTCGGCGATCGTCGAGATGAACGCCGGAATGTTGGCCTGCTCGAACCCCTGAGCGAGGAACCGGCCGGCCAACGCGAAACCCTCGGGGTTCGTGATCGGGGTGCCTGACAACGCAGTGTCGATCGCGTTGGTGAGCTGGTCGATGTTGGACTGATCGAGACCCATCCGCCGGAACGACACGATCGCGTCCTCCCGATCCAGGGCGCGCTTGAGGCCGCCCCACAAGCCGGCCGACACCGTCGCCCCGGCCGCTGCCATCCCGGCCAACAGGCCACGCTTGGCCCACTTCGTGACCTGACCACCGAACCGGTCCAGCCCACTGAGCGTGTCGGCGCTGAACGACGACAAGAACGACTTCGACGTCGCCTCGCCCGCGGTCCTGCCGGCGGCGGACATCGACGGCAACGTCTGTGCCTTCAGCGCCTTCTCGAACCCGCGGGCCGACGGGATGATGCTGAGGGTCGCGTAACCGACGTTGGGTCCACTCACGACGACGTTCCTTGCCTGTCAACTGCCATGGGGTTCTCACGATCTCGCGGGGTCTCGGTGAACAGGGATGCGTGCCGGCGGTCAGCCAGCAGTGGGGGTCAGCGCTGGAAGGCGAATCCTTCGGCGAGGACGTTGACCATGTCTTGGGTCGGGTTGCGGGGCCAGGCGAGTTCGACGAGGCGGTTCAGGTCGGTGTCGTCGGCCGGGTGGCGGTCGATCCACGTGTTGAGCGAGTCGACGTCGCGACGATCGAACGCGACCGACAGGGCGGCCTTGGCGAGCAGGTCGTCGCCGACCCGCCAGGCGTCGCGCATCAGGTCCGACATGGGCACGTCGATTGACGTCGCCCGGGCCCGGTCGAGGGCGTCGCGGTACGAGATCGCCTGGGTGATGCGTTCGCTGCCCGTGTACGCCGTCGGCGGGGTGAACAGGCGTTGCTCGAGCCGCTCCCGCTCGGCACGGTCAGCCGCGCGGTGTTCCTGCTCGAGTTCGGCGACCCTGGCGTTCGCTGTCTGGCGGATCTCGTTGACCAGTCGCGTCTTCGCCTCGGCCGTCAAGTCGTTGTTGGCGCGGACATCGTCGACCTTGCGGTCGGCCTCCTCGCGCACTTCGCGAGCCTTGTTGGCGGCAGTGCTGGTGGTCAGAGTGGGATCGAAGTGCATCAGCGGGTGTCCTTTCGTAGAAGGGTGAACGCCGACACGTCGTCCGGGTCGAACGTCCAGTGGCCGAGGTCGTCGACCTCGCCGGCCAGGCGGCCCTCGCGGGCCGCGAGCCGGATGCCGTGGGCGGTGATCCCAACAACGTCGGCGGCGTCTTGAGCGGTCATTGCCCGCTCAGCGTGCGACGACTTCCGCGGTCGTTGCGACCGCGCTTCCGCGCCGACGGAAGAACACCTGCTCAACGCCGGTGACGAGTCGACCCTGCTTCCGCGCTTGTTGCCGTACCGCTCGACATACACCCGCCCGACCGTCGTCAACGCCAGCAGTACCCGGTCGAGCTCGGCATCCTGACCGCGCAACTCGACCCGCCGCTGGTCGACACGGAACACGTTGAGCATCAACGCCGCCACTCGGGCCGGGACGACGACCGCGCCGTCGGAGTAGCCGTACTCGTTCACCAGTCCCTCGATGTGCGCGGCGGCGTCGGCTGCCTCGGCCGACGCGTGCCGACCCTCGGCGTCCACCCGATCTTGTTGCCCTTGGTCTGGTTGCATGACCGGTGTGCGAGCTGCACGTTGCCCCAGGCGAGCGGGTCGCCGCCACGGCTGACCGGCACGATCTCGTCGACCTCCGGGGCGCCGGGGTCGGTGTACGGGAGTGTCTTGTCGACCGGCTGGCCGCACAGAGCGCAGTGCGTGTAGTGGGCGAGGACTCGGGCGCGGAGTCGGCGGCGACGGTGGCCGTTGGCGTGGCGAGGGTTGACCTTGGTCACAAGTCCCCCCAACAGACCGGCGCGTCACCCAGCTCTCGACGGCGCTTGTCGAGTTCGGTGTGCCACTCCCGCGCGGCATCGCCGCCCGTCTCGAGGTCGCACGCCTCTCCGGCCGCTGCCAGGGCATCGAATGCTGCCTGCTGGGCTGCGACCCACTCGTGAACGGCTGCGCAGTGCCGGCACCGCAGAAGCGTCTCCAGGCCGCGTTCGACCCGGCGTGGCGCCAACGCCAGGCATGTCGGCATCGGAGCGAGATCTGCCAGGTCAGGCATCTCACCGGCAACGTCTGGACGCTTGCGCCTCACGACGCGCTCCGCATCCGGTAGGTGCCCCGGGTCGCGCGACGCTGCTGCGTCTCGGTGTCCTCGTCACCGACCGGCACGCCGAGCTGGGCGATCAGCCGGGCGAACACGATCCGCTGCTGACGCAACTCCGGCAACGCCGGGTGCACCCGCCGGCCCTGCGGCGAGGTGTCGAGCACCTCGTCGCTGTCGAGCGAGATCTGAAGCCGGTCGATCGCGTCGGCCGTCGAGCACGCCTGCCGAAGTAGCGCCAGTTCGTGCTCGGCCAAGTCGAACTCATCCGTGACCGCCGCCCACAAGGCTGAGCCGGCTGCTGCAAGGTTCTTCGGGGCCGTGGGGGTCTTGGGGGTGCTCTTGCTCATCTCAGGCCTCCTGAGGGGGGATTTATTTCAGATCGGAGGGAGGGATCGGCGCTAGGCCGAACGGGGGCCGCGAGGGGGGTCGAGGGGGACCCCCGCCAGGGGGTGGTCATCGCTCGCCCCTGGTTCGTTCGAGGCGACGGCGTGCCTTGCGGGCACGTGCGCTCATGCCGCCTCTGACGCCGTAGTCGAGGCCGGGCTCGGCGAGGGCTTCGTTGAGGCACTGTGTCCGGACTGGGCAGCGGCCGCACAGCTGCAGCGCCGCGGTGGTCGACTCACCGCGGGTCGGGAAGAACCACGCCGTCGGCTCGCCGACGCAGAGGGCCTCGGCATGCCAGTCCGGTGAGAGGCGGCCGAGCAGGGTGCGCCGGGCAACGGTGTCAGCCGGGATGACGATGTCAGCGGGGTCGCCGGCGAGTGGGTCGACCGCGCCGATGCGATAACCGGAGAGGTGGCGCGGGCTGGTCATGGTCCGGCCTCGATGCGGGTTGTGGCGCTGGGGCACCCCTTGGGGTGTGCTTCGCTATACACCCCCAACGTGTGCGTGACCTGGGGGTGTGTGTGCGGGTGTGTGCGTGAACGTGTGCGAGTCCTGGTAGTTGGTTCTTTCGGGGCGTGTGTGCGTGGATCGCGTGCGAAGCCGGGTTCGGAACGTGTGCGTGAACGTGTGCGAGCCGGGTTCACGGGGTGAACTCCGGGGTTGGAAGCGAGGTTCGGCGCCACCTGATCGCGGCGTTCAAGACGTTGTCGGCCATCGTTTCGCCGGCGGCGCTCAGTGCTTGGCGGACTTTGCGGCGGCCGTGGTCGACTGGGATGCCGAGCCGGTCGAGGACGTCGGAGGCTTCGCGTGTGCCGGCGGGCCAGGCTTGTGCGGTGGGCCGGTAGCGGACCGGTGAGGAGCCGTCGAGGCCGTCGACCACGTAGACCTGTTCGAGCGGGTAGGCGGCCGTGCGTCGTGCGCCGTCGTGGATCTTCAGCCTGAGGCCGTTGTCGGTGCGGGTGGCGCCGTAGACGGCGTCGGGCTTGTCGACCTTCACGGACGACCCGCGCGGCCCCAACGAGGCGTCCTTGCCTAAGTTGTCGCCGGTCAGCACAGCGATGCCGGCGCGCTTGAGTGGGGCGATCGTGAAGTCGTAGAACGCCCGCCACGTGGTGTCGTCCTTCTCGGCTCCGCTGACCGCGCCGTTGATCCCGTCGATGACCACCACCTGCGCGTCGAGCTGGCTCGCAGCGGCGGTGAGGGCGTTGCCGCCTTCGATCGTGTCGAGGCGTGGTGGTAGGTCGGTGGCGTGCCAGTTGGTGGCGATCGCGACCGGGTCGTGGCCGAGCTCGGTGAGGCGTTCGGCGAGGTCGAACCGGCCCATCTCGGCGTCGACGTAGACGACGGTGACGGGATCGATGCGGTGCCGGGTGAACGGGTCGTGGCCGAGACTGATCTCTGTCGTGACGAACATCAGGAACGTCGACTTGCCGACCTTTGCCTTGGCCGCGAACGCAGCCCAGCGCCCGGGGATCACGACGCCCTCGACGATCTCGTCGGGTCGGTCGTGCAGCGTCGCCCAGTCGATCAGTTCGAGCGACACGTGCTTGACGTCGGCGGTCCCGTTGGTGTGCCGGCGCCGCGCGAACACCCGGTCCAGATGGTCGACGGGTGGGCCGTCGGCGAGCAGCGAGTCGAGGTACGCGGGATCGGCGACGTCAGGCTGCATGTCGCTCTCCCAACGCCCGGTCCCACGCTCGATGGGCCTCGCTGGCAGTGATGATCCCCGCTTCCGCAGCGGTGACCATCCGCTCGGCCCACGCCTCCAACGCAGCAGGCCGCCGGGCGTCATCGATGTCGCAGTCGGGCGGCGTCAGCACCCTGGAGGCCTGCCAGACCGCCAGCTTCTCGCGGATGACTTCGCAGTACGCACACCGCGATCCGACGAGCACCACCGCGCCCGCCCCACACGCCGGGCACTCGCACTCGGCGTAACCCGGGCCGTGATCGGGTCGCAGGCAGCCGGTCTGAATCCAGCGTCCGCGCAGCGACCACACCGACGGGTCGAACGACCGCAGGATCTCCGACGCGTGCGTCGTGCAGTAGCCGCGCGTGCCGAGGTTCAACACGCCGGCCGCTCCGCACGTCGAGCATGGCCACAACTCGGCGCTCATGTCGGCACCTCAGGTTCGGCGGTGAGCCACGTCCACGCTGCGTCGCTCAATTCGCCGTCTGGAGCGAGCTGGGACCCGAAGGCCTCAGCTACACCGATCGCCGGAGCATCAGCCGCGAGGGCCGTGCAGCCGATCCATGTGGCGGCGAGGTGCCAGTAGTCGACCTCGACGACGTCGGGCCACGCCTCGTGGAACAGGCCGTGCAGGTCGGCTGCGCTGGTCTCGCCGGCGGGGTCGTTGGCGTGTGTGATCGCGACCGCGAAGATCAGCGTCAGGTCGCGCACGTGGTCACGCGTCTGGATCGGTGACGGGCTCGCCTCGCACAACGCGTCGATCGCGGTGACGCCGCGGGCCATCATCGTTGCCCAGATCGCCAACTGGTCTTCGGTGAGATCGTTCTCCGGATCTGCCCGCTGGATCTCGTCGTCCGCAGTCTCCACGCTGGGGGAACGCTCGACGCCCAGGCGGGTCGAGGCGGAAGTACGGGCTTCTTTGTAGGCGATCCAGAACGTCGGGCGCTCGCTGTCCACGTAGGTGGACACGGCCTTGAGGAAGTAGCCGACGCTCGACTTGTTGGTGCCGCACTCGTCGGCGATCCGGCGCACGCTCCAGCCGCGCTGGTGGAGCTCGGCGTACCGCTCGGCTTCGAGCCAGCGAGCATCCGACGCGTTGGCCTCCGACGACTCCGCTTGGGATCGCGCCGCCTTGGCCTCGGCAACGATCTGCTCGTCGGCGACGTGCGTGACGATCACCGCGGGGATCGGTTCCCCGAACAGGCTGGTGCTCATGAGGCCACCGCCAGCAGGTCGACCAGCACCTCGTCGAGTGCGCCCGTGATCGAGATAGGACAGCGCCAGGTGCAGCCCTCGGGCCTGGAGCAGCTCAGCGGGCAGAAGGTCGGGTCGTTGACGGTGGCCGTACTGTGGGTGCTGATCCAGTCGTCCCCACGCTGATCGTCTGAGCCGCCCACCGTTCGACCCGGTGGGCGGACTCGCGTCTCGGGTGACATCAGGCAGTTCTGACGAGCTTCTCGTCGGCCCACGCGCGCACCTCAACCATGTCGTACCGGCGATGGCGGCCGATCTTGCGATAGGGAGGCCCGGTCCGGCGTGTAGCCCAGTAGTTGAGGGTCGCGACGGAAACCCCGAGAAGTTCGGCGACCTGCTCTGACGTTACGAACGCTTCCATCTGTCCTTCTCCAGTTCCGAGAACGGCGCTGCTGTCGTTCTCTGATTCGGAAGGTACACACAATCTCCACAGGGTTCAATCACTGTGGTACTGTTCTCCAATATGGAGAACAGTCAGTCGTCAGCATCGGGTGCCGTGGCGGCCAACGTCCGTCGGCTGAGGTCCGAGCAGGGCTGGTCGCTGGCCGACCTGTCGGAGGCGCTTGAGGCTGTTGGCCATCCAATGTCCATCAAGGTTCTGAGCAAGATGGAGACCGGCGAGCGGGGCATCGGCGTAGATGACCTGGCCGCGTTCATGACGGTTTTCCACACGCCACCGCGGTTGTTGATGCTCGACCCCGCCCTCGCCGCCGACCAGGCTGTGGGTGCTGCTCTGGAGCGATACCTCGACGCACTCGAGCACTGGAACCAGATCAGGCATCTAGCGAAGGAGGGGCTGGACCGGGAGCTCGAAGCGTTGCGGGAGACGCTCGCGCGCTTCGGTGCCGATGGCCAGGATGTCCTTCGAACGCATCTCGACGCGGCTTGGGCCGACGATGCGGATGCGACGGCGTCGGGCCTGCCGCGCAAGTTCTTTAACGCCATCACCGCCAAGGAGGCGCAATGAGCTTCATCACCGCGACCGGACCGAAGAACAATCGGAAGTACCGTGCCCGCTATCGGACGCCCGACGGTGCGAGCCGCTCGAAGACGTTCGCAAAAAAGTCGGACGCCGAGAACTTCCTGACTTCGATCGGGCACCGCAAGCTGACGGGCGACTACGTCGACACGGCGGCCGGCCGGGCGCTGTTCAAGGACTACGCCGCCGGCTGGCTCGAACGGAAGCGCTCGACGACCAGGTCGACGACGGCAGGCACGTTCGCGTCGCACATCAACGCGCATCTCGCACCTGAGTTCGGGCGATATGAGTTGCGGGCGATCACCCGGGAGCACGTCAAAGCGTTCGCGGGGAAGCTCACGGTGAGCGAGTTCGACGCTGAGGGCAACGTGACGAAGAAGGGCGCCGCGCCGACGACGGCCCGGGCGATCGTGTTTACGCTCGCGGCGATCCTGCGCGAGGCAGTCGACGACAATCGCATCCCGAAGAACGTTGCCGAGCGGGTCAAGGTCGGCTCAAAGACGGAGCGGCGCGTCGATCCGATGCACATCGCGTCGATGGCGCCGAAGGTGCCGAGGCTCACTGAGGCGATGCCGGCTCGCTGGTCGGCCGCGGTGTTGTTGATGGCCTCGGTGGGGCTGAGGTTGGGGGAGTGCCTCGGCCTCACTGTCGACCGGGTTGACTTCCTTCGGCGCACGATCCGGGTTGACCGCCAGCTCGACAACACGGCGGCCGGCACGGGCGGGTTCGGGCCGCCGAAAACGCGCGCTGGCGTACGCACGATCCCGGTGCCGAAGCACATCACCGACCTACTGGCGGCACATCTGGCCGAGTTCCCGGCAGGGGAGCAGGGCCTGATCTTCACGACCGATCGCGGCACGCCGATCTCGCGGAGCCGGTGGTCCGACGCCTACCGGAAGGCATGTGACGTCGCCGGTGTCGACGGGCGCACCCGCTCGCACGACCTGCGTCACATCGCCGCTTCGTCGATGATCGCCTCCGGGCTCTCCGTGGCGGCGGTTCAGGCGGCGCTCGGGCACTCGTCGCCGGCCGAGACACTGGAGGTCTACACGCACTTGTGGCCGACCGACGAGGACCGGACGCGGCAGGCGATCGAGTCTGGCTCGGCCGGGTGGTTCCAGGGCGCTCGCGTCCAATCCGCGTCACCCTTGGGCTGACCTGCCGCGAAAGTCCTGGTAGTTGATGGTGCGATGGTGAGTGGGTCTGTAAGCGGGATTCTGTGACGCTTTCGCGCCGGTGGCCATCCATCTGTGCGGCCTACCCGGGAGTGTTGAGCGGGCCGCTCACTCCCTGCTTGGCCTTGCTCCGAGTGGGGTTTGCCGAGCCGTACGAGTCGCCCCGCACGCTGGTGCGCTCTTACCGCACCGTTTCACCCTGACCCGCCACCGCCTCCCATTGCTGGGATCTGGCGTCGGGCGGTCTGTTTTCTGTTGCACTGTCCGTCAGGTCGCCCCGACCTGGCTCGCGCCAGCACTCTGCCCGGTGGAGTCCCGACTTTCCTCGACACGATCTCGGCGAACCGACCCGTGCCGCGGCCACCCGGCCCACTCACCATCGCCGCGTCAGCCTACGTGGGGGAATGCCGCGAGCATCGCCGAATCCGGCCGGTCGCGATGCCAAGCTTGCGGGATGCTGCCACCCGTGACGGCGGTCCCCCCGACCCTCCCGCCGCCATCGCTTCCCGTCTCCACCACGTCACCACTCGCCGCGCCGCCTGTTACATCGGCGAGCACGATCGGCGACGTGATCGAGACGATGATCGAGAACCTTGCCGACAACGGCTACCAGACCGGCGCTGCGCTGGTGGTGGCCACGGTCGCGGTCGTGGCGATGCTCAACCTCAAGGTCCACCGGCTGGTGCTGTTCCCCGTTGGCGTCGGCGCGTTCTGGGCCGGCTGGCTGGGGTGGAACACCATCACCGGCGACAACCACTCGCTGTTCCCGGGTGACGTCCAGGCCACCAAGTTGTGGGACGTCGCGTTCGCCAGCGACACCGGTTTCCTGCTGGTGGTCGGCGTGGCGTGCATCGCCGCCGTGTTCTTGTGGAAGACCGGGGCGAACATGCTCAACCGGGTCGTGCTGATCGCCGGCGCAGTGCTCGGGGCGAGCTTCCTTTACAACCTGGTCGAAGCGTTCCGCGTCGGCCGGTCGTGAACCGGGTCAACTGAACCGGGTCAGCAGCTGATGCTGTCGTAGACCAGCGCGTTGTCGGCCGGCGTCTGCAACGACACGGTGCGGTAGGCGCCGTCGTCGTTGGGCTTGCCGTAGCGCAGTTCGATCGGGCTGATCTGGCCGAACCGGAACGGGATCGCGTAGATCACCGGGAACCCGTTGTCGGCGCCCGGCTGGCCGCCTGTCAGCACCGGGCTGACCAGTGTGTCGGGGCTCAGGGTCAGCGCCAGCCCGCCGGCCCGGCGGCTGGCCTCGGCGGCCAGACCGATGAGCGGTGCGCGCAAGGCAGGGTCGCTCCACGTGCGCGCGGCGACGGCCTGGTACGAACGCGCGGCCCAATCCTCGAACGAGTAGGCGATCTGGGCAGCGTCGCGCTCGCGGTCGTCGGTGTCGTCAAGCGCCTCGATCACCGGGTTCACGTAGCGGTCGGCGAAGAACGGGTTGGCACACGCGAAGTCGGCGCCACCGGCGTCGGCGACCAGACCTGCCAGCGTCTCGGCGGCAGCAACGTGGGCGGCCTGGAACGGGGCCGCCAGACCGGTCGCCTTGGCCGGCAGGCCGCCGTGCGTGGCGAGGCCCGCGTACAGGGCGATCATGGAGTGCTCGAGCGACTGGAGCGTGCGCAGCCAGGTCGCGTCGGTGACCTCGCCGGTGGCGGGCAGCGTCGGCAGCGGTGCCGCCACACCGATCCGGCCCGGGTCGGTGCTGCCCTCGCGGTCGCCGCACGCAGCGAGCACCGCACCGGCGCCGAGCGCCAGCAAGCTGTTGCGCAGTAGCGCCCGGCGACCCAGGCGCGCGTCGAATGCGAAGGGAGTGGTGTCGGACATCAGGCGCCGGCCTCGCTGCTGGGGTTGACGTACAGGGCTGCGGCGTCGGTCACGCCACTGAGCAGGGCGACCACCGTCGCCTGCCGGGCTTCGGCGGTGACGATCGACGCGAACGCCGACGCCAACGCGTCGCCGGTGGAGGTGCCCCCGGCGATCGCCGCGAGCCGCCCGGTGTGGCCGGCCACCAGCGAGTTCTCCAACTCGACCGCCGCCTCGCCCGGGTTGGTGACCGCAAAGCTCTCCGACAGCCCGGCCAGCAGGTCGGCGTCGGGTGTGTTGGCCGAGACGCCCACAATGCCGGCCAGCCGCTGTGCGTACGACTCGTGCTGCTCGCGCAACGTGGCCCAGATGGGGGCATCGGCCCCGGCTTCGATCGCCGTGTCGTACAGGTCGCGAGCGGCCAGTTCGAGGGCGACCGCTTCGGCCGCCGACTGCGCGTCGGAGTCAGGGGTAACCGCCTGGGCGGGTGTGGTCATGGGGCCGCAGTCTAGAAGAGGCGCGCGGCAACACTCATATTTCCGTCGGCCGCGCACCGGTCCTGGCCAGGCGCGCCCCGAGCAGGCCACCGATCAGCCCGGCACCGGCCACGACCGACAGGTTGAACAAGGCGGCGAACCAGTTGACGTCGCTGCCGCGCAGCAGGCGTACGGCGATGAACACGGTCTGGGCCGCCGTGTACGTGCCGACCGCGGTCACGATCCCGTGGCTGATCGGCAGGCCGCGGCGCTGCACCCACGCCGCGCATCCGGCGCCGAGCACGAACCCGATCACGGCGCCGGCCGTCAACCAGGTGGCGAGCACGGTGTCGTCGCGCGACTCGGCGGCCCATCGCGCGGTCAGGCTGAACGGCACGGCGAACACCAGTGCCACCGCGCCACCCGACCGGAGCGCGTCGAGATCCCACCGCTCGCTGATCGATCGGGTGTCGCCCACTCGGGCAGTATGACAGTCGATGCTGGGTTCCCGACGCGCCGCACCCGACGAAGCCACCGTGCGCGCGGCCCTCACCGTGCAGTTCGACGCGTGCGACGCGTGCCGGGCCTGCGTCAGCTACTGCGACGCGTTCCCGCTGATGTTCGACCTGATCCATGCGGTCGTTCCCCGGGCGGGCGAGCCCGAACGGTCGGCGGGCGACCTGGTGGTCGCCGAGCAGGATCGCATCACCGATGCCTGCATCCGCTGCGGCCGCTGTACCGAGGCGTGCGGGTACGGCTACGACGTGCCGGCCCTGGCCGACCAGGCGTTGGCGATGCGTCGCGCGACCGGCCAGATCAGTTGGCGACGGCGGGGCCGCGAGCTGATCGCGGCACGCTCCCGGCGGCGCCGGGCATAACGCCGTACCACGCGCCGTGCGGCCCGCCAGCCTGCCGGCGATGCCTACCGTCACAAGACGGTCATGTGGCGTTCACAGATTTTCTCTTTCATTTTTTGTCAACCCGTCCTAATGTCGCCGCGCGATGTCAGTGCATGAGTTGGAATGGCGGATGCTGGGGGCGTGCCGTGGGTTGGACGCCAGCGTCTTTTACCCGGAGACCGACGACGAGGCGGACGTGGCCAAGGAGGTCTGCGCCGAGTGCGGTGTGAAGGCGGCGTGCCTCGAGTACGCCCTCGCCCGGCGCGAGAAGGTGGGCGTGTGGGGAGGCGCCACCGAGCGGGAGCGCCGCCGCATCCTGCGCCAACGGCGTCGTTCGGCCTAGCAACCAGTCCGTAGGATCGCCGCCGATGGCGACGATCGACGACCACGGCGGCTGGCCCGCGCTGCTCACCCACCTGCTCGACCGCAACCACCTGACGGCCGAGCAGGCCCAGGTGGTGATGGCCACGATCCTGTCCGGGGAGGCCACGACCGCCCAGATCGTGGCGTTTCTGGTCGCGCTGCGGGCCAAGGGCGAAAGCGCCGACGAACTCGGCGGGCTGCTCGAAGCGGTCTTGGAGTACGCCGCGCTCGTGCCGCTTACCGACGCGCAGCGCGACACCGCGATCGACATCGTCGGCACCGGTGGCGACCGGTCGCACTCGATCAACGTGTCGACGATGGCCGCGCTGGTGTGCGCCGGGGCGGGGGCGCCGGTGCTCAAGCACGGCAACCGTGGGGCGTCGTCGAAGTGTGGAGCCGCCGACGTGCTCGAAGCGCTGGGGGTGGCGATCGAGCTGACGCCCGACGGTGCCCGGCAGGCGCTCGACCGGGCCGGCATCGCCTTCTGCCTGGCGCCCGCCTTCCACCCGGCGTTCCGTCATGCCGGGCCGCCCCGACGCGAGATCGGCATCCCCACCGTGTTCAACGTGCTCGGGCCGATGGCCAACCCCGGCCGGCTGCGCCGCTACGTGATCGGCGTCGCCAACGCGGCATTCGCCGAGCGGATGGTCGAGACGCTGCGGTTGCACGGCGCGACCCATGTGTGGGTGGTGCACGGCGAGGGGCTCGACGAGTTGTCGACCACCGGCCCGAGCCACGTGGTGGAACTGCGCGACGGAGCCGTTCGCCGGTTCGATGTCGACGCCACCGCGTACGGGTTCGCCACGGTCACGCTCGACGCGCTGGAGGGCGGCGACCCGGCCCGCAACGCCGACGTGGTACGCGCCGTGCTCGGTGGCCAGGCGGGGCCACACCGCGACATCGTCGTGCTCAACGCCGCCGCCGGGCTGGTGGTCGCCGGCCTGGCCGACGACCTCGCCGATGGGGTCGGCCGGGCTGCGGCGGCGATCGATTCGGGGGCCGCCACGGCCGCGCTCGAACGACTGGTGGCCGAGTCGCAGGCCGCGGTGTCGGCGTGACGGTGCACGTCCGTGTGCCGGCCACGTCGGCCAACCTGGGGGCGGGGTTCGACGTGCTCGGCCTGGCGCTCGACCTGTACGCCGACATCGGCGTGGTCGACGGAGCCGTGCCTGACGGCGCCCGCGTCGTCGACTCGCATCACATCGCCGACATCGCCTTCCGGCGGCTGGGGGGTACGGGTGAGCTGTGGGAGCGCTCGCCGATACCGATGGGTCGCGGGCTGGGGTACAGCGGCGCGGTACGCGTCGGCGGTGCCGCGGCCGCGGTCGTGCAGCGCGACGGCAGCTTGACCGACGAAGGGCGCCGCGAGGTGTTCGAGTTGACCACCGAGTTGGAGCATCACCCCGACAACGTGGCGGCCTCGGTGTACGGGGGGCTGGTGGCCGCGGTCGGCACGCACGTGGTGCCGGTGCCGCTCGGGTTCGCGCCGGCAGTGGTGGTGTGGGTGCCCGACGCCGTCACGACGTCCACCGACAAGTCGCGGGCCACGCTCGCCGACACGGTCAGTCGTGCCGACGCCGTGTTCAACGTCGGCCGAGCAGCACTGTTCGTCGCCGCCTGCGCCAGCGGCGACACCGCCGCCTTGGCCACCGCCGTGGAGGATCGCTTGCACCAGCCGGCCCGGCTGGCGCTGGTGCCCGAGTCGGCGCGGGCGATCGCCGCCGCCGGTGAGGCCGGGGCCTGGGCGGCGTGGCTGTCGGGCAGCGGGCCGACGGTGGCCGCACTGTGCGCCCCCGAGCAGGCCGACACGGTGGCCGCCGCGCTGCCTCCTACCGGCCACGTCAAGTTGCTCGGCATCGCACCCGCGGGTGTCGTCGAGGTGCCGTAACACACCTTGCGTTCAGGCGTCAGGCAGGCTGGGCCTCACTGGCGGTACAGCAAAGCCTGCCGTGGATGGGGTTTCGACAGGCTCAACCACCTTGGGGGAGGGTTCAACCGGCTGGGGGGTCGGGGAGGGGGAACAGCCAGTCGCCGGTGAGGGAGACGACGTCGAGCCGGGCGGCGTGCTTGTCACAGAACCTGGCCAGGCACAAGGCCTCGTCGACGTGCTCGCGGCCGAGCGGGCGGCCCTCGGTGGGCGCCTCGGGTGGGGTGACCGGGAGCGCCCGACCGACCCGGCCGTCGGGGTCGTGGATCGACACGTCGACCAGCCGGGCGTGGTCGATCACCCAGGTGGTCGCGCCGCGGCGTAACTCGACCGTGCCGGCCCGGCGGAGTGCCTCGGCGAGTTGCTGCCGCCGGGCAGTAGCGGTGAGCGCGGCGATGCGATCGCGGACGAGCGCGGCTTCCTCGAACCGTTGTTGGCCGGCGAGGTCGGTCATCTTCGCAGTGAGTGGCGTGACGACCGCCGACGCATCGCCCGTCAACGCCCGGCACGCGGTCGCCACGGCGACCTGATACGCGGCCGCGTCGGCCTGGCCCGCGCACGGGCACATCGCCACACCCAATTGCGCCGCGCCGCACGGCGTGGCGTCGAGCGCGACGGTGTGGTTGGCCGTCAACCGGGTGCTGCAACGCCGCAGCGGTAGCGCCGACTGGATCGCCTCGATCACCAAGTTGGCCTGAGCCCGCGACGGCACCGGGCCGAGATGGATGCCGGCCGACCCCGCCGTGTTGACAACCGACAGCCGCGGCCACGCCGACCCGGTGTCGAGCCGCACGTAGCAGTACTTGTCGGCACGGGTTCCCGCCCGGTTGTAGCGCGGAAGCATGCGCGCGATCAGGCGCGACTCGATCACCTCGGCCGACAGTGGGTCGGGGAGTTCGAGGTGGCGCACCTGCTGTAACTCGCGCAGCAACGGGCCGACGCGGCGCCGGTCGTCGCTGCCGAAGTAGCTGCGCACGCGCTGGCGCAGGTTGGTGGCCTTGCCCACGTAGAGCACTTCGTCGCGGGCGCCGTGGAACAGGTACACGCCAGGGGAGCGCGGCAGCCGGGCCGTGAGGCGAAGCTTGGCGGCCTGCGGGTGCCCTGCCAGCTTGGCCAGCGACACCAGGTCGTCGACGCCCATCACGCCATGACCGGTGGCCCGCTCGATCAACAGGTGGAGCAGGTCGGTGGTGGCGAGCGCATCGTCGAGCGCCCGGTGGTTCGGCTGGTGATCGAGCCGCAGCCGCGAGGCCAGTGTGCTCAGCCGGCAGTTGGGCACCTCGTCGCGCAGCAGGCGCCGGGCGAGCGCAGCCGTGTCGACGACCGTCGGCCGATAGTCGGGCCGGTCGTCGCGGGCCAGCGCGGCACGCAGGAACCCGAGGTCGAACGAGGCGTTGTGGGCGACGAACACGGCGTCGCCGAGGAAGTCGACGAGCGAGCCGAGCACCGCTTCGATGCGCGGCGCGGTCGACACCACCGCGTCGGTGAGGCCGGTCAGCACGGTGATCTGCGGGGGGATCGCCCGCCCCGGGTTGACCAGCGTGTGGAAGCGACCCAGGCACTCGCCGCCACGCACTTTGACGACGCCGATCTCGGTGATCGTGTCGTCGTTGCGATTGCCGCCGGTGGTTTCCAGGTCGAGCACGCAGAACGTCGCCTCGTGCAGTGGCGTGCCCTGCTCGGCGAGGCGGTCGAGCAGCGAGGTCTGGCCCGGCGACGGTTGCAACATGGGTGTGTGAGTGAATCACGAACACATGTTCGCGTCAAGAACGTCCGTTCGATCAGGGCTGTCGGCGCCTCGGTACACTTGCGATATGTCGGGCAGCGCCGCGGACCGCACGCCGGAAACGGCGCGGATCGACCCCCGCTACCTGCGCCAGGTGCTGCTGTGGGTCGTCGATGTTGCCACCATGGGCGTCAAGGTGAAGGGTCACTTCCCGGTTCCGGCAAGCTTGCGGCCCTTCCTACGAGGCGGGCGGGTGCCGTCGGTGAAGTACGGCGCGCTGGCACGCGCGATCGAGAGCGATCCAGCGTTTAGAGAGCGGATGGCCGCCGCAGCCACCGAAGAACGCGTCGGCGCGATCGGCATGGCGTGGTTGACCCGGCCCGACGGGTGGCAGGAGCGGCTGATCGAACTGGCAGCTGCCGAGGACGCGGCAGCGGCCGAGCGGACGAAGGACGAAGAACTGCAGCGCGCCCGCAAGCGCCGCGACGCGGCCGAGCACGCGCAGGCGCGCCTCCAGGCCGAGTTGATCGAACTGCGCGAGCGACTCGCCGTGCGCACCGGTGAGTTCGACGCGGCGGTCGCCGAGGTCGAGCAGCTCCGGTCGGACGCCACGACGCGCGCCGACGAGCTGCGAGCTGCCCGTGCCGAAACCCGCAGCGCCTCGCAGCGCGCCGACGCGGCGGCCGCCAAGCTGGCCGCGCTGCGAGCCGAGTTCGAGGCCGCCAAGGGTGCTCCGCCCGAGGTTCCCGCGGCGCCACCCCTCACCGACCAGCAACAGGTGGCGCTCACCGACCTGGCCAAGGCCTCGGCCGAACTCGCCGACCGTGTGGCCGACCTGAAGCGCCAGTTGGTCGAACCGGCCGGTGTCGTCGCCTCGGTCGGACGGCGCGCTCGGAGGGCGCCGTTGGTGCGGCCCGGCGGAGTCCGTTCGGGCACTGCCGAGGAGGCCGAGTTCCTGTTGCGTGCCGGGGCGGCCGTGCTGATCGACGGCTACAACGTGGCCAAGCAGGCGTGGCCCCACCTCGACCTGCCCGCCCAGCGTGAACGGCTGGTGGCGGTGGCCGAGGACGCCGTACGGCGGTTCGGGGCCGACGTGACGGTCGTGTTCGACGGCGCCGACGTGGAGGGCGCCAGCGCCAGCGGGCGCCGGTTGGTGCGGGTGCGCTACTCGCCGGCGGGCGTGATCGCCGACGACATCATCCGCGCCGAGGTAGCCGAGGTGCCGGTCAGCAAGCCGGTGGTAGTGGTCACCGACGACAAGGAGATTCTGCGCGACGTGCGCAACGAGGGCGCCAACACGATCGCCAGCGCGCTGTTCGTTGCCGTGGTCGGCTGAGAGTCGGCTGAGGGGCGGCTGACCGGCCGCTCCGGCCCGGAAACTCTGTGACATCCCCCGACGATGATGGCGGGCATGGGACATCTCACGATCGCCTGCGACGACTGCACGCTTCGCCACAGCACGGCCTGTGCCGACTGCGTGGTCACGTTCGTGCTCCAGGCCGACAACGAGCCGGACGGGTTCGACGCGCTCGAACTCGACGCTGACCAGGAGCGCGTCGTGCACCTGTTCGTGAAGGCCGGCCTGGTCCCGGTACTCCGCCACAGGGCATCGTGAGCGTCCCTGGGGCGTCCGACGTGCTACGCTGTGCTACGTGTTGGAGATCTCCCATCGGCAGATGCGCAACGAGAGTGGCGAGGTGTTGCGCCGTGTCGCGGGTGGCGAGACGATCGTGGTCACCAACAACGGTCGTCCCGCAGCGATGATCGTGCCGCCGCCCAGCGACGTGCTTGCGCTCCTTGCTGCCCAGGGGCAGCTCCGGTCCGCACTCGCCGATCCGGCCATCCTCCCTTCGATCCGGCGCGGCACGTCATCGCTGACAACCGCCGAACTGCTTGCCGACGTCCGAGGCGACCGGTGACGCTTGCATATCTCGATGCCTCGGCGGCGATGAAGCTGGTCGTCGAAGAGGCGGAGTCGGCCGCGCTTGCCGACGGTCTGGCCAGTGGGCGCCGACTGGTCGCGTCGTGGCTGCTGCATACCGAACTTCACTGCGCGGCAGGCCGTCACCCGCAGACAATCGATCGCGACGCGGTGCAGAGCGTCCTGAGCACCGTCGATCTCGTCGACATCACCCGCGGCGACCTCCTCGCCGCGGGTACCCACACTCCGTTGCGCTCGAACGACGCGATCCACCTCGCCGTAGCGCTGCGGCTGGGTGTGGACGAGTTCGTCGCGTACGACACCGAGCTGACGGCCGCGGCGACCGCTGCTGGCGTTGTCGTCTTCGCTCCCGGCGTTCACACCTAGCCTGCGGGGGTGCGTCGTGCCGAGCCGTTGCCGAGTTGGGAGGAACTGGTCGAGCTGGCCGGGCAGTACGGCATCGAGCACCTCGGCGTCGCCCCGGCCACGGTGCTCGCCCGGGCTCGTACGGCGCTGACCGAGCGCAAGGCGGCCGGGCTCCACGCCGAGATGGGGTTCACGTATCGCAACCCCGAGCGCTCGACCGACCCCCAGCGAGCGGTGGCCGAGGCGCGCTCGATCATCGTCGCCGCTCGGGCGTACCGGATGGCCGACGAACCCGAGCGCCCGCCCAGCGGACCGTGGGCCAGCGTCGCCCGTTACGCCTGGGCCGATCACTACGCGCCGTTGCGCGACGGACTCCGCGCGATCGCCCTGCGGCTGCGGCGCAGCGACCAGCGGGCGGTGGCATTTGCCGACGACAACTCGCTGGTCGACCGCGAGGTGGCCTACCTGGCCGGGCTCGGCTGGTTCGGCAAGAACGCCAACATCTTGCTGCCCGGCGCCGGCAGCTTCTTCGTGCTCGGGTCGGTCGTCACCACCGCCGTGTACCCGCCCGGCGAACCGGTGGCCGACGGTTGCGGGCCCTGCCGCCGCTGTCTCGACGGGTGCCCGACGGCGGCGATCGTCGCCCCCGGCGTGGTCGACGCCAACCGTTGCCTGGCGTGGCTGGTGCAGCGACCCGGCACGTTCCCGGTCGAGTTCCGTGAAGCGCTCGGCGACCGGCTGTACGGCTGCGACGAATGCCAAACCGTGTGCCCGCCGTCGGTGCGCAAGGGGCCCCGACGCGGCTCGGCCGGCACACCCGACACACCTCAGGCGTGGGTCGACGTGCTCGACCTACTCGACACCGACGACGCCACCCTGATCGCCCGCCACGGGCGCTGGTACCTGGCCGACCGAGACCCACGATGGTGGCGCCGCAACGCCCTGATCGTCCTGGGTAACACGGGCGACCCCGCCGACCCGCGCACGCGCGACGTGCTCGGCCGCTACGCCGCCAGCGATGACGAACTGCTCGCCGAGCACGCCCGCTGGGCCCTCGACCGGCTGGGGGTCCCTGCATGAGCCCCGCGGGCTCACGGTCGTCGAGTAGGGCGCGCAGCGCCCGTATCGAGACGTGGTGCGCGCACCAGTGGTCTCGATACACCGGCTGCGCCGGCACTCGACCACCGGGGCGATCGGTGGATCCAGGGTGAAGCATTTGCTGGTCACGAACGACTTCCCCCCGAAGATCGGGGGCATTCAGTCGTTGCTGTGGGAGTGGTGGCGGCGTCTGCCACCCGAACAGTTCGCCGTGCTCACCAGCCCGTATCGCGGAGCGGCCGAGTTCGACGCCGAGCAGGACTACCTCGTCGAGCGAATCCGCGAATTCGCCCTGCTGCCGCACCCGGTGATGGTGCGGCGGGTGCACGACCTGGCCGCCCGCTTCGGTGCCGACCTCGCTGTGCTCGACCCGGCGGTGCCGCTGGGGATGATCGGCCCGTCGTTGCGGCTTCCTTACGACGTCGTGCTGCACGGCGCCGAGGTCACCGTGCCGGGACGCCTCCCGGGGAGCAGGCAGGCGCTCGGGCGCGTGTTGCGTAATGCCCGGGCCGTGATCTCGGCAGGGGAGTACGCAGCTCGCGAGGCCGAGCGCGCGGCCGGCCGCCCGCTGGCGACCACGGTGGTGCCGCCCGGCGTCGACGTCAGCCGGTTCCGGCCGCTGGGCCCTGCCGACAAGGCCGCGGCCCGGGCCAAACTCGGTCTTCCCGTCGACGCCCGGCTGATCGTCGGCGTGTCGCGACTGGTGCCACGCAAAGGGTTCGACACGGCGATCCGCGCGGTCGCCGAACTTCACCGGCGCGACCCGCGCCGGTACGGCGACGTGCACCTGGCGGTCGCCGGTCGCGGTCGCGACGCCGAGCGACTTGGGCGGCTGGCCGCCGAGTTGGCGGCCCCGGTGACGTTTCTCGGACGGGTGCCCCACGACGCGCTGCCGCGCCTGTATGCCTGCGCCGACGTGTTCACGATGTTGTGCCGCAACCGGTGGGGCGGCCTGGAACAGGAGGGATTCGGCATCGTGTTCGTCGAGGCCGCCGCGTGCGGTGTCGCCCAGGTGGCCGGGCGCAGCGGTGGTGCGGCCGAGGCGGTCGCCGACGGGCTGACCGGCCTGGTGGTCGAGGCGTCGGGCGAGCGGGCCGTCGCCGACGCAGCCGATGCGTTCGCCGAGCTGCTCGACGACGACGCGCGGCGCGACGAGATGGGCCGCGCTGCGCGTCATCGGGCCGAGCAGGAGTTCGACTACGACGTATTGGCGCGGCGGCTCTGGGCAGCGCTGAACCACCCGCCGGTCGCCTGACCCCCGGATAGCCTGGCAGGGTGCCTAGCCAGCCCGCCGGCGACCGGATCATCCAGGCCAACGTTGCCCTGACGATGGTGTTCGCACTCAGCGCCGTGTACGCCGCGGCGGTGTTCGACACCACCGCCCAGTGGGTGGGCGCGGCGACGGCGATGACGCTGTTCGCGATCGGCGTGTTCGCGTTCTTGTGGTCGTACTGGGCAGCCGTGCAGCGCAGCCGTACGAGCGAGATCGCCGTCAGCCAGCTCTACCTGCTGCTCGGTCCGGCGATCCCCGGAGCGGTCAAGCGGGCGATGCTCGGGGCGCTCGTCACCCAGGTCGTGGTCGCCCTCGCCACCACCCTGGCACGCCCGAACGGGCCCGACGGCAACCCCGGCTCGTCGTTGGCGGTGGGGTTCCTCGTGCCGATGCTCGGATTCGGCCTGAACGGGCTGTGGGCCGCCCGCCACGCGACGTTCGCGGTGCGCGCCGAGCAGCCCGGAACGGACGGGGTTCGTGAATCGGCGGCTCCGATCGGGCAGAATGCCGAACATGGCTGAGACCGCGACCGAGTCGATCACCATTGCGGCGCCACCGGACGCGGTGTGGCGCATCGCCACCGACATCGAGCGCTACCCCGACTGGGCCCACGACGTGAAAGACGTCGTCGTCACCGAGCGCGACGGCGAGGGACGCCCGGCCCAGGTCGAGTTCCGCACGTCGGCGCTCGGCCGCAGCACCCACTACACGCTGCGGTACGACTACGCCGACGCCCCGAACACGCTGGCGTGGACGATGGTGAAGGGCGACATCCAACGTTCGATCGACGGCGCCTACAAGTTCGAGCCCACCACCGACGGGGGCACGCACGTGCAGTACGACCTGGCGATCGAGCTGGTCGTGCCGCTCCCCGGGTTCGTCAAGCGCCGTGCCGAACGCCGGATTCTGAACGCGATCCGCGAGATGAAGGCGTTCGCTGAAGCCTGACGACGCGCCGAGCGTCGACGCGGTGCGTGTGGGCATCGACGTCGGCGGCACGAAGTGCCTGGGGGTCGTCCTCGATGCCGGCGGGGCGGTCGTCGACGAGCAGCGCCGACCTACCCCGCGCGGCCCGGGCAGCCTGCCGGCACTGATCGACACGCTCGCCGAGTTGGCCGCGGCGCTCGGCGTAGACGGCGCGCTCGGGGTGGGTGTGCCCGGCCTGGTGACGCGCGCCGGCGTGCTGCGGGCGGCCGCGAACCTCGACGGCGTCGCCGACTTCGACGTCGCCACACTGCTCGCCGAACGGATGGGCTACGCGGTAGCGGTCAGCAACGATGCGACGTGCGCGGCGCTGGCCGAGCACACGTCGGGCGCCGGGCAGGGGTTCGACGACATGGTGCTCGTCACGCTCGGCACCGGCATTGGTGGGGGCCTGGTGCTCGACGGCCGGCTTCAGCTCGGCACCCACGGCTTCACCGGGGAGTACGGCCACATGGTGGTCGACCCGGCCGGGCCGCCGTGCCCGTGCGGCCGGCGTGGCTGCTGGGAGCGGTACGCGTCGGGGGCCGGGTTGGCGCGGCTGGCGCGTGACGCGGCGGCCGGGCGTCGTCTTGGCCGGGTGCTCGAACTGGCGGGTGGTGACCCCGAAGCGGTGCGCGGCGAGATGGTGCAGCAGGCGGCCCGCGAGGGCGATGCCGGCGCGCTGGCGGTCGTCGACGAGTTCGGCCGGTGGGTCGCGCTGGGGCTGGTGAACCTCACCAACGCGCTCGACCCGGGGGCGTTCGTGCTCGGCGGGGGGCTGGCCGCGGGCGCCGACCTGTACCTCGGCCCGATCAAGAAGTGGTTTGGTGAGTTGCTCTACCAGCCCGACCTGCGCCAGTTGCCCGAGCTGCGCTTCGCCCAGTGGGGCGAACGAGCCGGCGCGGTCGGCGCCGCCCTGCTGTCTGAGGCGGTTTCGACAGGCTCAACCACCGGGGAACTGGCTCAATCGCCGGGTGAGTAGTTGGCGCGGGCTGACTTGATCTCGGCCCAGGCTTCGGCTTTGCCGCCGAGGCCCGCGGTGGAGCTGTGCTTGTTCGGTTCGAGTGCCTTGTACACCTCGAAGAAGTGCTGAATCTCGGCGACGAGCTGGGGTGTGAGGTCGGTGATGTCGTCGACGCCGGCCCAGCGCGGCTCCTGCGGTGGCACGCAGATCAGCTTGGCGTCCTCGCCGGCCTCGTCCTGCATGAACAGCACGCCCACCGGTCGGGCCTGTACCCACACGCCCGGGTACACCGAGTCCTCCAGCAGCACCAGCGCGTCGAGTGGGTCGCCGTCGCCGCTCAGCGTGTCGGGCAGGAACCCGTAGTCGGCGGGGTAGGTGGTGGCGGTGAACAGCCGCCGGTCAAGCATCACCACCCCGGTGTGGTGGTCGATCTCGTACTTGTTGCGGCTGCCACGAGGGATCTCGATACACACCCAAACGCAGCCATCAGCGGGAGCCTTCACGGACGTAACCTAGCCGTGTGGAATTCCGCCGGATCACGAACTTGCCGCCGTACGTCTTCACGATCATCAACGGTTTGAAGGTCGAGGCACGCCGGGCAGGGGCAGACGTGATCGACCTGGGGTTCGGCAACCCCGACATCCCGTCGCCGCAGATCGCCGTCGACAAGCTCGCCGAGGCGGCCCGCAACCCGCGCAACCACCGGTATTCGCTGAGCCGGGGGTTGCCCAAGCTGCGAGAAGCGATGGCCGGGTACTACAAGAAGACCTGGAACGTCGACCTCGACCCCGAGCTCGAGATCACCAACACGATCGGCTCGAAGGAGGGCTTCTCGCACCTCATGTGGGTGCTGCTCGACCGCGGCGACGCGGCGATCGTGCCCACCCCGAGCTACCCGATCCACATGTACGGCCCGCTGTTCGCCGGGGCCGACCTGCGCCAGGTGCCCATGCGCGGGCTCAGCCACCCCGACGAGCGCACCAACTTCGCCGACGAGTTCTTCGACAACCTGCACACCGCCTACGACGTCGGTTGGCCCAAGCCGCGGGTGCTCGTGATCTCGTTCCCGCACAACCCCACCGGGGCCTCGGTCGACCTCGACTTCATGCAGCGCGTCGTCGACTTCTGCCGTGAACGCGAGATGATCGTGGTGCACGACTTCGCCTACGCCGACATCGGCTTCGACGGGGTGCAGCCGCCGTCCATCCTCCAGGCCGAAGGAGCCAAAGAGGTCGCCGTCGAGCAGTACTCGCTCACCAAGAGCTTCTCGATGGCGGGCTGGCGCTCGGCGTTCCTCGTCGGCAACGCCGACGTGGTGCAGGCGTTGGTGAAGCTCAAGAGCTACCTCGACTACGGCACGTTCCAGCCGGTGCAGATCGCTTCGACCGTCACCATCAACGAGGCCTCCGATTTCCCCAAGGAGGTTTGTGCCACGTACGAGCGGCGCTGCGACACCCTGATCGAGGGGCTCGGCCGGATCGGCTGGGACATCCCCAAGCCAGGCGGCACGATGTTCGTGTGGGCACCGATTCCCGAGCCGTACCGCGAGATGGACTCGGTCGAGTTCTGCTCGAAGCTCGTGCGTGACTGCAACGTCGCCCTGTCGCCCGGCCTCGGTTTCGGCCCCGGCGGCGAGGGGTACGTCCGCTTCGCCCTGATCGAGAACGAGCTACGCATCAACCAGGCCATTCGCAACCTGCGCAAAGGCCTCACGAAGCTGTAGCGCTGTTTCATCCGGGTCGGACCCCGGATGCAACACGTCACCAACCGTGACACCGCTTTCACGTTCCCGTCACACTCGTTGCTTAACCTCCCGCCCGTGCACACCGTCGTCGTCCGCGTCTGGCTACCCGACCGCCCGGGTGCGCTCGGCCAGGTCGCGAGCCGGATCGGGTCGGTGAAGGGCGACGTGCTCGGCATCGACATCCTCGAAGCCGGGGGCGGGCGCGTGATCGACGAACTCGTGGTCGCGCTGCCCGACTCGGCGGTGGTCGACCTGATGGTGAACGAGGTGCACGCGATCGACGGCGTGTCGGTCGAGCACGTGCGGCCGACGGTCGACGAGCACACCGACGGCGGCCAGCTCGCCCTGGCGTTGGCGGCCGAGCTGGCCGAAACCGATGCCGCCGGGCGCACCGACACACTGGTCAACGCGGTCGCCCGGCTCACCGAGGGAGCCTGGGCGTTGTTGTGTCGCGACGACACCACGGTCGCCGCGGCGGGCGAGCCGCCCAGCACCGACTACGTCTCGGCGCTGATCGCCGGCCGGCAGCATCTCGGCGACCACCGCGCCAGCGACCTGTTCTGGTCGCCGCTTCCGCTCGCCGGAATGTGGGTGGCCGCGGGGCGTCCCGACCGCCCTGTCCACGACCGCGAACGGGCCCGCCTCGACCTGTTCACACGGATCGCCGACGTCCTGCTCGCTTCCTGAATTTCATTCCTGAATTCGTTCCTGATTTCCTCCCGAATTCGAGGTAATCCGGACGCGAGTTGGCCGGATAGTCCGCCTACAGTGCGCGCCATGTCTTCTCCCAGCGCCTCTGTCGTCGCGTCCGGGCTCGTCAAACGGTTCAAGACCAGGGCGGGCCAGGTCGACGCGCTCGCCGGGCTCGACCTGGAGGTTCCCGAGGGCACCGTGCTCGGCCTACTCGGCCCCAACGGCGCCGGCAAAACCACCGCCGTGTCGATCCTGACCACTCTGCTCGAACCCGACGAAGGCCAGGCCACGGTTGCCGGTGCCGACGTGCGGCGCGAGCCCGCCGAGGTTCGCCGGCGGATCGGCCTGTCGGGCCAGTACGCGGCGGTCGACGAGTTGCTGACCGGGTTCGAGAACCTCGACATGATCGGCCGGCTGTACCGGCTGGGCCGCAGCCGCTCACGCGCCCGGGCCACCGAGTTGTTGGAGCGGTTCTCGCTCGACGACGCCGCCAACCGTCCTGCCAAGACCTACTCGGGTGGTATGCGTCGCCGGCTCGACCTGGCGGGGGCGCTGGTGGCCGAGCCACCGGTGATCTTCCTCGACGAGCCCACCACCGGTCTTGACCCGCGCAGCCGGGTCGAGCTGTGGGCGATCATCCGCGAGTTGGTGGGTCGCGGTACCACGCTGCTGCTCACCACCCAGTATCTGGAAGAGGCCGATCAGCTCGCCGACGACATCGTGGTGATCGACCACGGCCGGGCGATCGCCCACGGCACGGCCGACCAGCTCAAGTCGCAGGTCGGTGGCGAGCGGATCGAGGTGCTGCTCGCCGAAGGTGCCTCGATCGACGATGCGGCGGCCGTGCTGCGCGCGGTGGCGGCCGGTGAGGTCGACGTCGATGCCACCGCGCGGCGCCTGCTCGCACCGGTCTCCGGCGGGGTCAGCGCGCTGGCCACGGCGCTCGACGAGCTGCGCACCCGTGGTGTTGCCGTGCTCGACATCGGAGTGCGCCGGCCCACCCTCGACGACGTGTTCCTGTCGCTCACCGGTCACGCGGCCGAGCACAACGGCACGAAACCCGACGAGCAGAGACCCGACGCCGAGCAACAGGAGGTGCCGGCATGAACCTCGTGCTGAACGTGCTCAACGATTCTGCGGTGATCGCCAAGCGCAACGTCATCAAGCTCCGCCGGCAGCCCGAAGTCGTCGTCTTCGTGCTGCTCTCGCCAATCATGTTCATCTTGTTGTTCGGCTATGTGTTCGGCGACTCGATCAGCATCCCGGGCATGTCGTACAAGGAGTTCCTGGCCCCCGGCATCTTCGCCCAGACCGTGGTGTTCGGCGCCACGTTCACCGGTGCCGGTATCGCCGAAGACATGCAGAAGGGGATCATCAACCGGTTCCGCTCGCTGCCGATGTCGCGCGTCGCCGTGCTCGCTGGGCGCACCGCCAGCGACGTGATCTACAACTTCTTGTCGCTCGTGATCATGGCCCTCACCAGCTTGCTGATCGGCTGGCGCATCCGCGATGGCGTGCTCGATGCGCTGATCGGCTTCGCCTTGCTGCTGCTGTTCGCCTACGCGGTGTCGTGGATCATGGCCTACGTCGGGTTGATCGTGCCCAGCGTCGAGGTGGTCAACAACGCCTCGTTCATGGTGATCTTCCCGCTCACGTTCATCGCCAACACGTTCGTGATGGCGAGCAACCTGCCCGGCCCGCTGCGTGTGATCGCCGAATGGAACCCGGTATCGACGGTCACCCAGGCGGCCCGCGAACGCTTCGGCAACGTGCCGCCTGGCACCCCTGACCCCACCGTGTGGTCGCTCCAGCACCCCGAGCTGTACACCGTGCTGTGGGTGATCGCGATCGTGGCCGTGTTCGCCCCACTGTCCACGGCTCGCTACCGCCGCGCAGTCCGTCGCTGACCGAAGGCGGTCGAGTCCCGGCGCAGCCGGTGTATCGAGACCAGGGCCGTGCGCACGTAGATTCGGGGCGTGCCCGCGATCGATCTCAACGCCGACCTCGGCGAGTCGTACGGGGTGTGGCGGCTGGGTGACGACGCGGCCCTGCTCGACGTCGTCACGTCGGCCAACATCGCCTGCGGGTTCCATGCCGGCGACCCGTCGACGCTGCGCCGCACCTGTCTCGCCGCGACCGCCCGTGGCGTGGCGATCGGGGCCCAGGTCAGCTACCCCGACCTGGCCGGCTTCGGCCGACGGTTCATCGACATCGACCCGGGCGAGTTGCGCGACGCGGTGCTCTACCAACTCGGGGCACTCGACGCGTTCGCCCAAGTGGCCGGAGCCGGCGTGGCCTACGTGAAGCCGCACGGCGCGCTGTACCACGCCTGCATCTCGCACCCCGCCCAGGCCGAGGCGGTGGTGGCCGCGGCTCACGAATACGACCCGGCGATGGCGGTGCTCGGGGCGCCCGGCTCGCTCCTGCTGGCCCGTGCCGAGGCGCTTGGCATGGAAGCGGTACCCGAGGCCTACGCCGACCGGGCGTACCTGCCTGATGGGCGCCTGGTACCCCGCGACCAGCCGGGCGCGGTGCTGCACGACCCGGCCGAGGCGGCCGCCCAGGCGGTCACCTTGGCCACGGCGGGCGGTGCCCGTTCGATCTGCGTGCACGGCGACACGCCCGGGGCGGTGGCGATCGCCCAAGCGGTTCGGGCGGGGCTCGAACAGGCCGGCATCGGCGTGTACGCGTTCACGGGGTGACCAAGGTGACGCTGGAGGTCCGACCGATGGGACTCGGGGCGGTGCTGGTGAGCGGCATCGACGACCCTGCCGGCTGGGCGCTCGGCCTACGCCGACTGAGGCTGGAGGGAGTGGTCGACGTCGTACCGGCGGCCGAGACCGTGCTCGTCACCTGCACCGATGCGACCGCCTTGGCAGCGCTGCACCCGAACCTCGACGCGGTCGTGCCGGTGGCCGTGGATGGGAGCGAGCGTCCGGTCGTGACGATCCCGGTACGCTACGACGGGGCCGACCTGGACGATGTCGCGGCGGTGGCCGGGATATCGGTGGACGACGTCGTCGCGTCGCACGTCGGGGTCGAGTACGTCGCCGCGTTCTGCGGGTTCAGCCCGGGTTTCGCCTATCTGGCGGGGCTGCCCTCGGCGCTCCATCTGCCGCGCCGCGCCTCGCCGCGAGCCCGCGTGCCGGCCGGATCGGTGGCGATCGCCAACGGGTACAGCGCCGTCTACCCACGCGCCTCGCCCGGCGGCTGGCACCTGCTCGGCTCCACCGACGCCGTGCTGTTCGACGCCCGTGCCGAGCGGCCCGCCCTCGTCCAACCCGGCGACCGGGTGAGGTTCGAGCCGTGTTGATCACGGCCCCGGCGATCGAGCGGAGAGTTGGAGGATTTCCGAGAGGCTGCCCGACCGGTGGTCGAGTGGGCGCGCAGCGCCCGTATCGAGACCTGGTGCGCGCACCACGTCTCGATACACCGGTGTGGCGGCTGCGCCGCGTGTGCGCCACTCGACGACCGGAAGCAGCCTCCGCAGCGCTCGGGGAGCGCGCATGATCACCGTCGTCGCACCGGGGTGGGCCACCACGGTGCAGGATCTCGGGCGGCCGGGGTACGCGCACCTGGGGGTGTCGCCGAGCGGGATGGTCGACCCGGCGCTGGGCACGTTGGTCAACCGGCTGGTCGGCAACCCCGACGGGGCGGCGCTGATCGAGACATGCGGTGGGCTGGTCGTGCGCGCCGACCGGCCGGTACTGGTGGCCACCAGCGTCGAGGCTGCGCCGTTCACGGTCGCCGCCGGCGACACGTACCGGCTGCCGGCGGGGGAGCGGCTGTGGCACTACGTGGCGGTGCGCGGTGGCCTGGCGGTCGAGCCGGTGCTGGGTAGCGCAGCTACCGACACGATGGCCGGGCTGGGCCCGGCACCGTTGGCAGCGGGGGAGTGGTTGCCGATCGGCGACGACCCGGGCACGGAGGTGACACTCGATGTCGCCCCACTCGGGCCGCTGGCCGACGTGGCCCGGTTCACCGTGGGTGCCCGCGCTGACTGGTTCGCGCCCGGCTGGACCGAGAGGCTGCGCGAGGCCGTGCTCACGGTCGATGACGTCAGCCGGGTAGGCGTGCGCCTGAGCGGTGTGGTGCTCGAACGCGCCCGCCACGCCGAGTTGCCGAGCGAGGGCCTGGTTCGCGGCGCGGTCCAGGCACCGCCGGGCGGTGAGCTGGTGATGATGCTGGCCGATCATCCGACCACGGGCGGCTACCCCGTGGTTGCCGTGGTGCATCCCGACGACGTGGCGATCATCGCCCAACACCGCCCCGGGACGACCGTGCGTCTTCGTCCCGCCTGACCGAGCCCGTCCGGTTGTCGAGTGCCGCCGTTTGGGCGGTGTATCGAGACACTGGTTCGCGCGCCAACGTCTCGATACACCGGGGTGGCGGCTGCGCCGCGAGTGCGGCACTCGACGACCGGCACCTGAGATTCGCGGCGGCGCTGCGGAGCGTGCGTCTCAAGGTGGGGTGAAGCCCGTTACAGTGCGCGCATGGAGCGCCGCATCTTCGGCCTCGAGAGCGAGTACGGCGTCACGTGCACGCTCCGCGGGCAGCGGCGGCTGAGCCCCGACGAGGTCGCCCGCTACCTGTTCCGGCGGGTGGTGTCGTGGGGCCGCTCGTCGAACGTGTTCCTGCAGAACGGCGCCCGCCTGTACCTCGACGTCGGCTCGCACCCCGAGTACGCCACGCCCGAGTGCGACTCGCTGTACGACCTGGTGGTGCACGACAAGGCCGGCGAACGGATCCTCGAGAGCCTGGTCGAGTCGGCCGAGCAGCGGCTCGCCGAGGAGTCGATCCGCGGCACGATCTACCTGTTCAAGAACAACACCGACTCGGCCGGCAACTCCTATGGCTGCCACGAGAACTACCTGACGCACCGCAACGACGACCTGGCGCACTACGCCGAGGTGCTGATCCCGTTCTTCGTCAGCCGCCAGATCTACGCGGGTGCCGGCAAGGTGCTCCAGACCGCCCGCGGCGCCACCTACTCGATCGCCCAGCGTGCCGAGCACATCTGGGAAGGCGTCAGCTCGGCCACCACGCGCAGCCGGCCGATCATCAACACCCGTGACGAACCCCACGCCGACGCCGAGCTGTACCGGCGCCTGCACGTGATCGTCGGCGACTCGAACATGAGCGAGTACGCCACGTTCCTGAAGGTCGGTGCGGCGGCGTGCATGTTGCGGATGCTCGAAGACCAGAACGTGGTGTTGCGCGACATGACGTTGGAGAACCCCATCCGGGCGATCCGCGAGATCAGCCATGACATCACCTGCCGGCGGGTGGTCCGACTGGCCAACGGTCGTGAGGTGTCGGCGCTCGACATCCAGCGCGAGTACCTCGACCGGGCGCTGCGCTACGCCGACCACCAGGGCTTTCCGCCGTTCGAGCAGCGCGCGCTGGAAATGTGGGAGCACTGCATGACCCAGCTCGAGAACGATCCGCTCAAGCTCGACCGCGAACTTGACTGGGTCATCAAGTACAAGCTGCTCGAGGCCTACCGTGCCCGCCACGACCTGCCGCTCGGGCACCCGCGGGTGCAACTGCTCGATCTTCAGTACCACGACGTGTCGCGGCACCGCAGCCCGTTCCACAAGCTGCAGGACCGCGGTCTGGTCGAGCGGGTGTGCACCGACGCCGACATCGAAACCGCAGTCGACACGCCGCCGCAGACCACCCGAGCCCGGCTGCGCGGCGAATTCGTCAAGCGCGCCAAGGAGCGCCGCCGCGACTACACGGTCGACTGGGTGCACCTCAAGCTCAACGACCAGGCCCAACGCACCGTGTTGTGCAAGGACCCGTTCCGCAGCCGCGACGAGCGCGTCGAGAAGCTGATCGAGTCCCTGTGAGCCACGGAGCGGTGCCGGGGAGCCGGCACGGCTGTCCGGTACCGTGAGCGCCGCGTGACCGAGTTGACCGTGGACCCAGGGCCCGAATCACCAGATCCGGACGGCACCGCCGAGTTCGACGCGGCCGAGCGCGACCTCGTGTCCGGCGGCGAGGCCGATGGAGACAGCGAGCCCGACCAGCCCGACGACGACGGGCGGCTGCTGTCGCCGGGGGCCCGGGCGTTCTTCGACTGGGTGCTCGTCGTGGGCATCGCCTTGTTCGTGGCGATCGTGGTGCGCACGTTCGTGCTGGCCCATTACCAGGTCGAGGGGCAGTCGATGTACTCCACACTGCACCCCGGCGACCGAGTGTTCGTCAACAAGCTGTCGTACCGCCTCCACGACCCGAACCGGGGCGATGTGGTGGTGCTCCACGAACTCACCGGGGCCACCGAGCGCGACCTGATCAAGCGAATCATCGCGCTGCCGGGTGAGACGATCGAGATCGACGACTGCCAGGTGTTCATCGACGGGCGCCGGCTCGACGAACCGTACCTCGACCCGGGTGTGTGCACGACGTGGAACGGCTCGTCGAACTCGCTGACGATCGGCCCTGATCACGTGTTCGTGATGGGCGACAACCGCAACCACTCGTCGGACAGCCGCACGCTCGGGCCGATTCCCGAGCATGACCTGGTCGGCCGCGCGTTCGTCGTATTCTGGCCCAAGTCGGACTGGCAGTGGCTGTAGGGGAGCCCGCCCGCCCGAGACCGATCGTCAGGTCAGGGGGCGCCTACGGGCACATCGCAACGAACCGCACGGGTCGCCATGTGGTGCCTACCCGCGGCCGCGTGCGCGCTGCTGGCCGGCTGCACCCGCGGTGCCGCGTCCGTGACGGCCGGGCCTGCCTACACACCCGAGCCGGTACCCGAGACGTTGCCTGCGGCGGTGCCCGAGCCTGGCCCGGGGGTCGCGTCTGCCGGGCCAGTTCCGCCCCTCTTCGTCGCCCTCCAGCCTGACGCGGCCACGCCGTCCAGCAGCCCGCCACCCAGCACCGACCAGCCCGATACCGAGCCGGAGCCGGAGCCGACGGTGGTGACGTTTGCCTTCTCGGGCGACATCCTCCCGCACAGCCCGCTGTGGGACGGGGCCGCCCGCAACGCTGCCGCGTCCGGCACCGCCGGCTTCGACTTCGACCCCATGCTGGCTGCGCTGAGTCCGCTGCACGATCGCGCCGACCTGGCCGTGTGCCATCTGGAAACACCGATCGCGCCGGTCGGCGAGCCGTTCTCGACGATGCCGTACTACGGCGTGCCGGCCGAGATCGCCGACGCGATCGCGGCCGCCGGTTTCGACCGTTGCTCCACCGCCAGCAACCACACGTTCGACCGTGGCGTGGCCGGTATCGAGCGCACGATCACCGAGTTGGAACGGGTGGGGGTCGCCCAGGACGGCATGGCCCGCACGATCACCGAGGTCGCCCCGCGGGTGTTCGACGTCGACGGTGTGGCGATCGCCCACCTGTCGTACACGTACAGCTACAACGGCATCATCCCGCGCCCCGACGACGCCTGGCGTTCGCGCCTGATCGACCCGGATCGGATCTTGTCCGACGCGGCCGAGGCTCGCCGGGTCGGTGCCGAGCTGGTGATCCTCAGCCTGCACTGGGGTGCCGAGGGGCGCTCCGAACCCACCGACGAGCAGCGCCGGTTGGCCGACCGGCTGACTGCCTCGGGGCTGGTCGACCTGATCGTGGGCCACCACGCCCACGTGGTCCAACCGATCGAGCAGGTGAACGGGGTGTGGGTGATCTACGGGATGGGCAACCTGCTGTCGAACATGCCCACCGGCACGTTCCCCCCGGCCAGCCAGGACGGCGTGGTGGTGTCGATCGCGGTCCATCGCGACACCGCCGGCCGGTTCACCTGGTTACCGCCGGCGGCGACGCCGACCTGGGTCGACCGCGACGACGGGTGGCAGATACGGATCTTGGCCGACGAGTTGGCGGGCGACGCGCTCGGCCCCGGTCGCCGCTCGGTGCTACAGGCCTCGTACGACCGCACCGCGGCGGTGGTCGGCGAGTACGTTGCGACCGGTTCAGCTACTGGAGGAAACTGACGCGGCGACGTCGACCATCCGGTCGGGCCAGTCGCTGTACACCGCGTCGATGCCCATCCGGAGCACCGGCTGGAGGACGTGCTCGAACTGGACGTCCCATGCGAACGCGGTGCGCTCGAAGCGGTGGAACAGCGCCACCAGGCCCCCGTTCCAGCACGTGTGGTGCATGTTGATGCCGTCGATACCGGCATTGGCGAGATACGCCGCCCGGCGTTCCGGGCCCTCCTTGATCTTGTCGAGCCGGGTCGAATCGACCAACCGGACGTCGGCGTCGAGCGCTCGCAACGTTTCGAGCAGGCTCAGCGTCGGGCTGCACAACCACAGCTTCGGGATCAGGCCGGGAGCGGCCTCGCGGACCGCGGCGATCACCGCCGGGCCGCAGGCCGGGTCCTTGAGATCGAGCGACAGGTGATAGTCGGTGCCACACGCCTCGACCAGCTCGCCGATCGTGGGAATGTGTGCCGGGAGTTCGGCGCGGCGAAACCCCGAGATGGGGCGATTGCGCAACCCGCGGCGCACCACACCATCGTGATCGAGCACCACCTCGCCGTCGGCGGTGAGCCATACGTCGCTTTCCAGCCCGCTGGCGCCGAGCCAGAGGCCGAGTTGGAACGCCTCGATCGTGTTCTCGCGGGCGTAGGCCCGAGCGCCGCGGTGAGCGAACAGGATCGGTGAGTCGAGGAGGGAGGGGAGTCGCTGCTGCACGCCGGGTCCATCCTGCCAGGTCGGTAGCGGATCCGTAGACTGCCCGGCGTGTTCAACCTGCAAGGCAGCGAGGTCGTCATCATCCTCCTGCTGGCGCTGGTGGTGCTCGGCCCCGAAAAGCTGCCCGACGCGATGCGCAAGGCCGGCCGCATGTACGCCGAGCTGCGCAAGATGTCGTCGGGCTTCCAGGAAGAGTTCCGCAAGGCCGCCGAACCGTTCAACGAATCGGTGAACGAGGCCACCGGCCAGCTCCGCGAGACCGCCAATCTGTTGCGTGACTCGGCCGACTTCACCCGGCTCTCGTCGGGCGACCGCGACGAGAAGCCGAAGAGTGCCGAGATGGCTCCGGCGATGCCGGACGTTCCGTTGGTGGCCCCGGCCGACCCCACCCAGGTGCCGACCGAGGCGACCCCGACGTTCGAGAGCAGCGCCGACTCCGGTACCCCTGACGAGCCGGCGGACGGCACCGCGTGAGGCTGTTCCCCGCTCGCAACCGGCCGGCCGAGTCGCCGACCGGGGAGATGACGCTGTTCGAGCACCTCGCCGAACTGCGCATGCGGATCATCCGCGCCAGCCTGGCGGTCATGCTCGGGGTGATCGTCGTGATCGCCTTCTACGACCGGGTCATGCGTTGGCTGACACGGCCGTACATCGACCTGTGCGTGCGCCGTGGCCCCGAGTTCTGCGGGCTGCCCGCCGATGCCGATCCGCGCGACGTGAGCCTGGTGATCCTCGACCCGATCGAAGGTTTCGCCACCCGGCTGAAGGTGTCGTTCTACGGGGGCATGGTGCTGGCGCTGCCGGTGATCCTGTGGCAGTTGTGGAAGTTCATCGTCCCCGCGCTGCACAAGAACGAGCGCGGCTACGCGCTCGGCTTCGTGGCCTCGACGGTGGTGCTGTTCGCCGGAGGCGGGGCGGTCGCCTACCTCACGCTCGAAAAGGCACTCGAGTTCCTCATCTCGTGGTCGGGCGAAGACGTCAACCCGACGTTCCAGGTACAGGCATACGTGCGCCTGGTGACGCTGATGGTGGTGGCGTTCGGGATCGGCTTCACGATTCCCGTCCTGCTCGTGTTCCTCCAGCTGCTCGGGGTGATCCGGCCGGGCACGTTGCTGGGCGCGTGGAGATACGCGGTGGTCGGCACGGTCGCCCTGGCGGCGGTCATCACGCCGAGCGGCGACCCGATCTCGCTGGCCGCGCTGGCCGGGCCGATGATCGTCCTGTACTTCGCGGCGATCCTGATCGGCTGGTTGATCCAACGGTCGAGACGCAAACGCGAGGCCGACGAGGGCTGACCCACGCGAGGTCGACGAAAGGTGACGAATGGTGTCCGACGCAATTCGTCATACTGGGTTGGTGCGGTCTGACCGCCAGGAGATTCTGGCCCGCTACCCCTTCCCGATCGACCGCTTCCAGCGTGAGGCGATCGACGCGTTCGACGCCGGGCGTCACGTCATCGTCGCCGCTCCCACCGGCAGCGGCAAGACGGTGGTGGCCGAGTACGCCGTCGAGGCCGCTCTGCGCGACGGCCGGCGGGCGTTCTACACCGCACCGATCAAAGCCCTGTCGAACCAGAAGTACCGCGACCTCGTGGCTCGCCACGGCGACGCCGCGGTCGGCCTGCTGACCGGCGACAACGCGATCAACGGCGACGCGCCGATCGTGGTGATGACCACCGAGGTGCTGCGCAACATGGTGTACGCCGGGCGCGACCTGCGCGACCTGGCGGTGGTCGTGCTCGACGAGGTGCACTTCCTTCAGGACGCCTACCGGGGCCCGGTGTGGGAAGAGGTCATCATCCACCTGCCCCAGCACGTACGCCTGGTGTGCCTGTCGGCGACCGTCAGCAACTCGCGCGAGCTGGCCGAATGGGTGGAAACCGTGCGCGGGCCCAGCGAGGCGATCCTCGAGGAACGCCGCCCGGTCGAGCTGGAGAACCTGTACCTCGTCCACGACCGAACGCACGACCGGATCCGCCTGCTGCCCACCATCGTCGACGGGCGACCGAACGCCGACGCGCTGCGGCTCGACGCGAGCGCGGTGCGCGGCGGGGGCCGTGACCGCGGGCGGGCCAAGCGTGACGACCTGCGCGGGTTGCGGGGGAGCGGCCGGCGCATCCTCGCCACCCCGAGCCGCACCGACACCGTCGACGTGCTGGCGGCGAACGGGCTGCTGCCGGCGATCTTCTTCATCTTCAGCCGCAACGGCTGCTCCGAGGCCGCCCGCAGCCTGGTGCACGCGGGCATGCGCTTCACCGACCACGAACAACGCGATCGCATCCGCGAGATCGTCGCCACCCGGCTCGACGGGCTCGCCACCGCCGACCTGGCCGTGCTCGGCTACGACGCCTTCGTAGAGCAGCTCGAAGCCGGCGTGGCCGCCCACCACGCGGGCATGATCCCCCCGTTCAAGGAGATCGTCGAGGCGTGCTTCATCGAGGGCCTGATCAGCGTCGTGTTCGCCACCGAGACGCTCGCCGTGGGGGTCAACATGCCCGCCCGCAGCGTCGTCATCGAGAAGCTCACCAAGTTCGCCGGCGACCGCCACGAGACACTGTCGCCGGGCCAGTTCACCCAGCTCACCGGTCGCGCCGGGCGTCGTGGCATCGACGAGCACGGCTCGGCGATGGTGCTGTGGAGCCCGTGGGTGCGCTTCGACCAGGTCGCCGAGCTGGCCGCCTCGCGGTCGTTCCACCTGCGCTCGGTGTTCCGGCCCACCTACAACATGGCCGCCAACCTGGTGCGCACGTACACGTCCGAGCGGGCACACCAGCTACTCGCCTTATCGTTCGCTCAGTTCCAGGCCGACCGCGACGTCGTGCGCGTCGAGCGCCGGCTCCAACGCCTCCGCGAACGCCACACCGAGCTGCGCGCCGACGCCGCCAGCCCGTACGGCGACGTCGACGAATACCGCACCGCGGTGGCAGCCGGGCGCGGCGTCGGCAACGGGCGCGACCATCCGTACGAGCTGGCGCTGGTGCGGATGAAGCCGGGCGCGCTGGTGCACGTGTCGAAGGGCAAGCACCACGGGCCGGCCGCGGTGGTCGCCTCGGCCCACCGAAAGGGCGGCCTCAAGATCACGGCGATCACTCCCGCCGGGCACGTGCTCCAACTCGGCGCGGACGACTTCGACGCGATGCCCACCCAGATCGGCACGATCGTGCTCCCCGGGGCCTACGCGCCGAACCAGACCGACTACCGCACCGAAGTCGGGCGGAGGATCAAACGAGCCAAGCTGGCGGCGCCGGCACGACCGAAACGCAGCGAACGAATCGGCGAGTCGGCGGCGCTGGTCGGCACCGGGCTGCACCCGGTGGAGGCCGACCCCGACCTCAAAGAACGTCTGCGCGTCGCCGCCCAAGCCGAGCGGCTGGCCGACGAGATCCGCCAGCTCGAACAGCGGGTCGAACATCGCAACGGAACGCTGGTGCGCGAGTTCGACCAGGTGCTGGCCGTGCTCGGCGAGCTGGGCTACGTCGACGTTGCCGGCTGGGCGCTGACCGACGCCGGTGGCGTGCTGGCCCGGGTGTTCCACGAGTCGGACCTGCTCGTGGCCGAGACGCTGCGGCGAGGCCTGCTCGACGGCGTCGACCCGGCGACCTTGGCCGGACTGGTGTCGACGTTCGTGTACGAACACCGCTCACCCGACGACCCGCCCCGGCCGTGGTTCCCGTCGGTCGAGGTGCGCCGCCGGTGGGAGGCGATCGAACGGCTCAGCTACGAGCTCGCCACGATCGAACGCGAGCGTGGGTTGGCCGAGCACCGGCCACCCGACCCCACGTTCTTCGGCGTCGCCTACGCGTGGGCGGCGGGGGAGGGGTTCGCCGAGGTGGTCGAGGCCGAGCAGGCGAGCGGGGGCGAGCTCACGGGCGGCGACTTCGTGCGCACCGTCAAGCAGTTGGTCGACCTGCTCGGCCAGATCGGCAACGTCGCCCCGTCCGACGCGACCCGTCAGGCCGCCCGGCAGGCTGCCGACGCGGCGTTCCGTGGGGTGGTGTCGGACTCGGCGACCGTCGAGCAGGTATGACGATCCGCCCTGGGCAGGAGTGGGGGCGGCCGGCAGGCGACGTGTCGACGGCGACCCCCGCCGGGTCGGATGCCGATCTAGCTGACCAGGTCGCGGCCGGTGCCGTCGGTCCGTTCGCCGTCTCGGCCGGAGACCTCCACCGAGCCGTCGGTGCGCCGAAGCCGGGTGCGCACACCACGATCGTGCCCGTCGACGCGCTCGCCGTACAGCTCGACGAGGGCCCCGAGAGGCTGGTGGTCGCCCACCTCGTCGCCCGACGGTCGTGGTGGCGCGGCCCGGTCGTCGCCGTGTGCAACGTCGACTACGTGGGCACGTGGAACGTCGCTCCCCGGGCCCATCCGGGCGACGGCCGCGCCAACGTCGTCGACGTGTCGCCGGCGATGAGCACACGGGCTCGCTGGCAGGCGTGGCGTCGCCTCCCGCAAGGCACCCACCTACCGCACCCGGCCATCACCACCCGTTCGATCCGCACCGTGTCGTTCGAGTTCGAGTCACCCATGCGGGTGTGGCTCGACGGCGTACCGTCCGGCACCGCCCGCCACCTCAAGGTCACGGTCCGCCCCGACGCCTTCGAGCTCCTCCTGTAACCAACCCTGGTGGCGCTCAGACGCGGGTAGGGACCAGGTTGCGGATGGCGGTGGCGAGGGTGGCTCGGGGTTTGGCGCCGGAGAGGACGACGTCGACCATCGTGAGCGACGTGTGGGTGTGACCGCGGGCCTCGATGTGGGTGACAGGGACGCCGGCCGCGTCGAGCGCGGCCGCGTAGGCACGGCCCTCGTCGCGCAACGGGTCGAACTGACAGGTGACCACGACGGTGGGTGGCAGCCGGGCCAGGTCGGGCGAGTGCAACGGCGCGGCCCGCGGATCGGTGCGGTCGGCGGGGTCGCAGTAGTGGTCCCAGAACCAGTGCATCAACGGCGTGGTCAGCACGTAGCCGTCGGCGTTGTCGGTGTACGACGGGCGCGAGAAGTCGCTGTCGGTGACCGGCGTGAGCAGCACCTGCCCGGCCAGGCCACCGACCGCCGCGGCCGTCACCGCGGCCAGGTTGCCACCGGCACTCCAGCCGCCCACCAGCACCGCGTCGGAACGCACCCCCAACTCGTCGACGTGCCCGCGGGCCCACTCGACGGCCGTTCGGGCGTCGTCGGTGGCCGCGGGGAACCGGGCCTCGGGAGCGTGCCGGTAGTCGACCGACAGCACCGCGACGTCGGCACGCACGCACAGGTCGCGGCACAGCGGCTCGTCGGAGCTGACGTGGCCGAGCACCCACCCGCCGCCGTGGAACCACACCAGCAGCGCGTGTGGCCCGGACGTGGCCGGGCGGTACAGCCGCCACGCCAGCGGCGCCCCGTCGGCCCCCGGCAGCGTGCCGTCGACCACCGCGCCGACGTCGGGGCCAGGAGGCCGGGCACCTTCCATCGCCCCCATCAGGTCGCGGGCGGCCTGCGGCGGCAGCGTCTCGAGCGGCGGCAGGCCCAACTCGGCCATCGCCTCGAGCACCAAGGCGACGTCGGGCTGTACCTCGCGAATAGTGCCGTCGTTGCGCGACAGCCCGGCTGGGCCGGACAACTCGAAGCCGAGCAGGTCGCGGGCGGCCACCTCGTCACACACGGCGCGGTAGCGGTCGACCCCACCCACGTACGGCAGGAACACGCGCGGCTTGCCGGGCACGTTGGCGCCGAGGTACCAGGTGTCGGCATGCGGGAACAGCGTGATGTCGGCGTAGTCGTTGACGTGCTGCACCCACCCGTCCTCGGCGGCTCGGGTGGGCTCGATCCGGTCGAAGCCGGTGTCGCGCATGCCGGTGATCCGGTCGGCGACCCAGTCGACGTGCTGCTCGATCGACACGATCATGTTCGAGAGCACCGACGGGCTGCCAGGCCCGGTCAGCAGGAACAGGTTCGGGAAGCCGGCCGCGCCGAGGCCCAGGTACGTACGCGGGCCGTGTTCCCATTTGTCGCGGAGGGTGAGCCCGTCGACACCGGTGATGTCGACCGCCACCACGGCCCCCGTCATCGCGTCGAAACCGGTGGCCCACACGATCGCATCGAGGCCGAACGTGGCCGACGTGGTCTCGATGCCCGTTTCGGTGACACCGACGATCGGGTCGCGGCGCAGGTCGACAAGGTGCACGTGCGCCAGGTCGAACGTCTCGTAGTAGTCCGTGTCGAGGCACAGCCGTTTGGCACCGATCGGATAGCCCTGCGGCAGCATCGCCTCGGCTACCTGTGGGTCGGCGATACGTGCCCGGATCCGTTCGCGGACCATGTCGGCGACGACCTCGTTGGCGGCCGGGTTGGCGAGCTGGTCGGCGAACAGCGACAGCAGCGGCACCATCTCGCCGGTCGCGTATGCCTCGTCGAACCGGCGGCGGCGCTCGTCGGGCGGCACCTGGGCGGCCATCTCGCCCGGCCGTTCTTGGGGCACACCGGCCGCCGAGGCGCGGGCGGCGACGAGGTAGCCCTCGCGGTCGCGTCGGCGCCACTCGATCCGGTCGGGAGCGGGGCCATTGCGGGCCGGAATGGAGAAGTTCGGCGTGCGCTGGAACACCACCAGCTCGGCCGCTTGCGCGGCGATCAACGGAATCGCCTGGATGGCCGACGAGCCGGTACCCACCACGCCCACCCGCTTCCCGGCGAAGTCGACCCCGTCGTGGGGCCAGCGCCCGGTGGAGTACACCGGGCCGGTGAACCGGTCGGCACCGGGCACGTCGACCTGCTTGGGTACCGAGAGGCATCCGGTGGCCATCACGAACCACCGGCACCTGAGCGTGTCGGGTGCGCTCGTGTCGTGTCCGCTGGTGGTGATCTGCCAGCTCGTGGACGACTCGTCCCAGCGGGCCGACGTCACCGCGGTGCCGAATCGGATCTGGTCACGCAAGCCGTAGCGCTCGGCGACGAACTGGAGGTAGCGCAAGATCTCGGGCTGGGTGGCGTACTTCTCCGACCACTGCCACTCGGCGTCGAGTTCGTGGTCGAACGAGTACGAGTAGTCGGTGGTGGGAATGTCGCAGCGCGCACCGGGGTAACGGTTCCAGTACCACGTACCGCCGACGTCGTCGGCAGCCTCCAGCACCACGGCCGACACGCCGGCCTGGCGCAACCGGTGCAGCATGTAGAGCCCGGCGAACCCGGCCCCCACGACGACGGCTTCGACATCGAGTTCGGCGTTCGGTCTCACGCCCGAACGGTACGAGCGGCCCCCTGGAGAGGGCGAGTCGGGCCGCCCAGTGCGACGTCGTACCAGCTAGACAGCGGTCCCCGTACCGCGACCGGCGCGGCTCCTACGATGGCGCCCGTGCGCCCTCAGGAGAACGCGTGACGGTCTACGTCCCGGAAGAGTTCACCGCTGACGAGGCCGACGTGCTGCGGCGGTACTTCACCAACCTCGACGGGCCGGTGTTCGCCCTGGTCAACCTGCCCGAGGTGGTCAAGGGGGCGCTGTTCGCCCGCTACAGCCGCAGCCCGAAGAGCCTGCGCCGGCTGTTCCTCGACGAATTCGTCGGCGACCTCGATATCGCCGGCGACCAGACCGTCGACGCCACGATGGGCGTGGCCCGGGCCGAACAACTCTACGACAAGGTGTTCTTCGAATACGGCGACGACTCGGTCGCCCAACTCGGCGGCGTGCACCTGGCGTGCGAGCAGGCGTCGAATCTGCTCACCAAGATCCTCGAGTGGGGCCGGCTGATGAGCTACCTCGAGCAGAGCACCCGCTACATCGCCTACGACGCCCGGCTCGGGGGCCGCTACCGGTTCTACCGCGACCCGGCCATCCTCACCAGCTCGCTCGGCACCCGGTACGTCGGCGACATGGACCGCATCTTCGACGCCTACTCGGCGGCCGCCGACGCGGTCACCGAACACGTGCGCGCGACCGTGCCGCGCGAGCCCACCGACAGCGACTTCGTGTGGCGTCAGGCAACCCGAGCCAAAGCGCTCGATGCCGTCCGCGGCATGCTTCCCGCGGCGTCGCTGTCGAACGTCGGCATCTACGGCTCGGGCCAGGGGTTCGAAGCGCTGCTGCTGCGGATGCGCGCGCACCCGTTGCCCGAGGCCCAGCACTACGCCGGATTGATGCTGCACGAGCTCCGCAAGGTCGTGCCGAGCTTCCTGAAGCGGGTCGACCTCGCCGACCGCGGCGGAGCGTGGAGCGACTACCTCGCGGCGACCCGTACCGCCACCGCCGACGTGGTGGCGCGGCTGTTCGGCGAGCCCGACACATCGCCGGCTACCGACGTACCCGAGGTGACGCTCGTCGACTTCGACCCCGACGCCGAGGACAAGTTGCTGGCGGCGATCTGCTACCCCCACTCGACACTGTCCGAGGCGGCGTTGCTCGACCGTGTGCGTACGCTTGCGGCCGACGACCGGGTTGCGCTGATCCGTGCCTACGTGGGCGATCGCACCAACCGTCGGCACAAGCCCGGGCGGGCGTTCGAACGGGTCGACTACCGGTTCGACGTGTTGTCCGACTACGGCGCGTTCCGTGACCTGCAACGCCACCGGATACTGACGATCGAATGGCAGCGGCTCACGCCCGCTCACGGCTACGTACGCCCCGAACTGGTCGACGCGTCCGGCACGGCCGGCATGTTCGACGAGACGATGCACCGCTCGGCGCTGTTGCACGACGACCTGCGCGCAGCCGGGTTCGTCGAGGAAGCCGGGTACGCGGTGGCGATGGCCTACCGCCTTCGCTACGTCATGCAGTTCAACGCTCGCGAGGCAATCCACCTGCTCGAACTCCGTTCCAGCCCGCAGGGACACCCCTCGTACCGGCGGGTCGCGCTCGAAATGCACCGCCTGATCGCCGAGCAGGCCGGGCACCGCGCGATCGCTGCGGCGATGACCCATCTCACCACCGAAGCGCCCGAGTTGGAACGACTCGCCTCCGAGCGCCAAGCCGAAGCCCGCCGGCTCTCGTAGACAGGTCGCAACTTGGGGTTTGGAGGCGTGCTTCGCGCGCCTATGCTCCCGGCGCGAACGCCCGCCCCCCGGGCCAGTTACGACGAGCAAGGAGTCCCATGTCTGACGACGACAACGAACTCAACGAGGACGAGGTCGCGCCGGAGGACGACGGAGAGTTCAAGGCCGACGACAGTGACGGTGATGACGAGGCCGATCTGGACGGCCCCGACGAGGAGGCCTTCGAGGAGGACGAAGAAGACGACGCCTTCAGCGCCACCGATGACGACGACAGCGACGACGCTGACGCTGAGGACGATGACGACGAGGACGAGGACACCGAAGCGGCCACCCGTGCGCGCAAGCGCAAGGGCGAGGACGACGAGGACGACGACGAGGACATGCTCGCGCCCGACGACGTCGAAGCCGACCTCGACCGCATCCTCAAGGACCGCATGGTGTCCAGCGAGGACGAAGACGACGAGGAAGACGAAGAAGACGATGCCGGAAAGGGCAAGGCGGGCGGCGAAGCTGCCGACGGCCTCCAGCCCAAGCGCGCCGACGAGATCCTCTGCAACAGCTGTTTCCTCCTCGTGCGCTCGTCGGCCCCGGGTTGCCCGGTAGAAGACGACGCCTGCCCGATCTTCAGCTGACATGAAGCGACCCCGGCGACTCGTGGAAGTCGCCGTGTTCGCGCCACTCGGAGCGGTGGCGACGCTCGCCGCGGCGGCCCGGCGACGGTCGCGTGGGGCACCGGTTGCTGCTCCTGAGCCCAGTCGCCCCGAGATCGTCCCCCAGCCGCGCGTGGTTGTCGCCTCGTCGGTGGCCGTCGACGAGTTGCCGGTCGACGGTTACGACCATCTCGCCGCCAGCCAGGTCGTCGACCGCCTGGCGGCACTGACGGCCGACGAACTCGAGCTCGTGGCCGAGTACGAGCGGGCGCACCGGCACCGGCAGTCGGTGCTCGCCAAAGTCGCCCAACTCACCGGCCAGCTTCCGGGATGATCGACCCGCTCGTTCGCCCGGCGACCGCCGACGATGCGGCCGAGTTGGCGCTGCTCGAAGGCGAGGCTCGCGAGGCCCTGGCCGACCACCGTGGGGGCGCCCGGTGGCTGGCCGACCACCCGGCGGGGGCGTGGGCGGACGAAGGCGCGATCGTGTACGTGGCCCACATCGACGACGTGATTGTCGGGTACATCGTCGCCACGGTCGACGGGGCGTTCGCCCGGGTCGTCGACGTCTACGTCACTGCCGGCGCCCGCGAGTTGGGGTTCGGAGACGAACTCCTGGCCACCGTCACCGCGACCGCCCGCGCGGCCGGGGCGACCACCCTCGACGGGGAAGCCCTGCCCGGCGACCGCAGCATCAAGAATCTCTACGAGCGGGCCGGCATCAAAGCCCGCCTGATCGTCGTCTCCACCCCGCTCTAAGCAGCCAGCGGCACCGGTCGAGCGCCGCCGTTGTGTCCGGCGGTCGCCAGCTCGCGGTGGTCGCCAGCTCCCGGTGGTCGAGTGCCGCCGCCAGGCGGTGTATCGAGACCAGGCCGACGCTCGCCGGCGACCGGTCAGTGGTCGCGAGCTTCGTCGGTCGTGGCGCGTGCCTCTGCGGCAGCCTCGATCGAGTCGGTCTCGGCGGTGATCTCCCGTGCGGCTTCGAGCACGGCGTTCCCACGGGCAGCGTCGAGCAGGTCGGAAACCGCATCGTCGACGCTGACACCGGCTTCGTCAGCCGCACCAGCCTCGACTACAGCAGCCTCCGCAGCGTCGGTCTCGGCTGCGTCGGTGCCGGGCGTGCTGTCGGTGCCCGCAGCGTCGGTTTCGGTGGCGTCAGTCTCGGCTACGTCGGCTTCCGGCGTACCGCTGTCGGTTGCGTCGGCTTCGGCTCCGCTGGTGTCGGGCGCCTCGGTCACGTCGGCCTCGGTGAGGTCCGTCTCGGTTGCGCCGGCATCTGGTGCGCTGGTGTCGGCGGTATCGGGAGTCTCGACGTCGGTGGCAGTGGCGTCGGCCGTCTCGGCTTGCGTGGCGCCGGCTTCGGTGGCGTGCGTCTCACCAGTGTCGGTTGCGCCGGCATCCGGTGTACTGGTGTCGGCGACGGTTGCCTCGGCTTCGGCCGTCTCGCCGATGGCGGCAGCCTCGGGGGTGTTCGCTACGGCGTCCGTCGGGGCGGCGGCCGTCTCGGTCGCCGCGGCATCGGGCTTGGCGCCGCGCTTGGGCTTGGGTTCGGGCTTGGCGCCGCGAGCGTCCTTCTTGTCGCCAGGGCGCGGACCGGGGCGCAGCGGCTTGGGCATCGGGGCTTTCGGGTCGACTGCCACGTCGAACAACTCGGCCACCTGGGGCAGGGCGGGAGCCAGGCGCGTCACCGTCGCCAGCAGATCGTCGGTCACGGAGTCGGGCTTGCGCTGCGGCTTGACTTGCGACCGAACCGGCGAGAAGGCCGCCGCCTCGAGCATCGCGATCCAGCGTTCGGGCGGATCCATCGGCGCCAGCGAGGCATTCGCCGAGTCGACCAGGCGCTGGGCGATGTCGACCGGGAACGGCACGCCGGCCTTGGGCGGGTTCGACGACAGGCGCAACGCGCGCACGACACGCCCGACGGCGAGAGCAGCGTCGACATCGCCGAACCACAGCTGGAGTTCCTGCTCCTGCTTGGTGGCGAGTGCGGCGGTCAGCTCGGCGGCCAACGCCCGGGTCGACTCGTCGCGCGCCACGATCGGGTCGTTGGCGGCAGCGACCACGCTGCGCAGATCGCGCAGGTCGAGCTGTACGAGTTGGGTCTGGGCAGCTTCGGCGCGGTCGCGCCACTCGGCGACGCGCAGCTTCGGCAACAGTTCCTCGGCCATCTTCATGACGGTGGCCTCGGGCATCGCCGCGCGGCCATCGGCGACCGCCTTCTGGTTCTCGTCGCGCACCTTCTGACGCACCGCTGCCAGCCCCTGCAACGTCAGCTCGGCGATCGGGCGCTGTTCTTCGGGAAGTTCGGCAAGGACCGCATTGCGGTGGGCCTTGCCCGGCTTGAGACGCTGCGGCTTGGGACGCTGGGGCAGCTCGGGCGGGGGAGTGAACGACGGGCCTCGACGGCCACGGTCGCCGTCGCGACGGGGACGCCGGTCGCCGTCGCCGCGGCCGCCACCCGGGCGATCGCCACGCGAGTCGCCGCGGCCGCCACCCGGACGATCACCCCGGCCGTCACCGTCGCCGCGCGGACGCCGATCGCGCCGGTCGCCGCCCTTGCCGTCGCCACGTGGGCGCCGGTCGCGCCGGTCGTCGTCGCGCCGACGGCCACCGGGGGCACGGGTTTCGACAACTGGCTGGAACTCGCGCTCGGTCGGCAGCAGTTCGAGCAGGGCGCGCTCGGCCTTCTGGCGGCCGTGCACGACGTTGAGGATGGTGATGCCGTCGATTTCCTGCTCGACTTCGACCTTCAGTTCGTCGCCGACCTTCGCTCCGGCCGGAAGCACCGACCCGGGGACGACTCCCTTCGGGTTGCGGGCACCGGCGGCGCGCCACGTCCAACTGCCGTCTTCGAGCGCGCTCGTGAGTTCGATGTCGATCCGTCGGGACATAGAGGCGCAACGGTACCGCCTCGCGGCCTGGCCGCACCATTGCCGTGGCGCGGTATCTCGCCGCGCGCCGGCAGCGTTGGGCAACCATGCCGCACTGCCGAGTACCGTGCCCGCGATGCCGATCTACGCCCTCGCCGACATCCAGCCGACGATCGACCCGACCGCCTTCGTGCACCCCGACGCGGTCGTCATCGGTGACGTACGGATCGGCGCCGAGACGTCGATCTGGCCGGGCGCGGTGTTGCGTGGCGACGGCGGCGGCTACATCGAGGTCGGCGCGCAGACCAGCGTGCAGGACAACTCCGTGCTGCACACGGTGCCCGGCTGCCCGACGGTGGTCGGCGACCGGTGTGTGATCGGCCACCTCGTCCACCTCGAAGGTTGCACCCTCCGCGACGGTTCGATGGTCGGCAATGCGGCGATGGTGCTGCACCGATCGGTCGTCGGGGCGGGCGCCATCGTCGCGGCCAACTCAGTGGTGTTGTACGACGTCGACGTACCAGCGGGAGCGCTGGCGGTCGGATCGCCGGCCGTCATCAAAGAAGGCCGCGCACAGGCCGACATCATCGCCCTGGCGGTCGACTCGTACCTCGAGCGCGTGCGCAGCTATCCCAGCGAGCTGCGCCGGATCGGCTGACTGGATGGCCCGGGTCGTCGAGCTGCGGGTGCCCGCGGCCGAGGCCGAGTTGGCGGCCGACCGGTTGTGGACGGCCGGCGCCCAGGCGGTCGAGGAGCTCGGGGGCCGTGGCGGCACAGTCGCCCTCCGGTCCGTACTGTCGGACGACGACGCGGTATCGCGAACGCGTCTCGGCGAGCTGCCGGCCGGCTGGGAGCTGGGCTTCGTCGACCAACCCGACGCGCCGTCGGAGGCCTGGCGCGACCACGCCGTGCCGATCCACGTGTCACCGACGTTGGTGGTGCGTCCGGCGTGGCTGGCGCCGCTGGCCACCACCCCGGGCGTCGAGCAGGTGGCGATCGAACCTGCCGGTGCGTTCGGGCTGGGCGACCATCCGACCACCCGGCTGGCGGCGGCCGCCGCCGAACGCCTGACACGCGCCGGCGTATCGGTCCTCGACGTGGGGTGCGGCACCGGGGTACTCGCGGTGATCGCCGCGCTCCGGGGAGCCGCCCCGGTCGTGGCGATCGACGTCGCCGAGGCGGCGCTCGAGGCGACCTGGGCGAACGCCGCCCGCAACGGCGTCGAGCGCGCGGTCGACGTGTCGACCACGCCGCTCGCCGAGGTCGACGGCGCGTTCGACGTCGTGTTCGCCAACATCTTGGCGCCGACGTTGGTGGCACTGGCCGACGACCTGCTCCGCGTGCTCGCGCCCGACGGAACGCTCGTGATCTCGGGCGTGCTCGCGGGTGCCTACGACCATGTCGTGGCCGCGCTCCACCCGCTGGCGGTGGTGCGTACCGACGTGGCCGACGGGTGGGCGGCCGTCGAGCTCAGGCGCTGAACCTGGATCCACCGATCTGGCGGCTCGTTCCTCGCCGTCATCACGGTGAATCCAGGCTCGTCAACGCTTTGCGTTCAAGCGCCACGCAGGCTGGGCTTCACGAACGGTGCTTCAGGGTCAGACGTGGACGCGACCGCCGTGGGCTGGCGTAACGTGTACGAGCGGCCGCGACAATCGGTGGGTTCAGGCTGAATTCAGCTGTCGAGCGCGTCGCGGATCGCATCGGCGGTCGGCTGACCGGGTACCGCGCCGCTGACGGTGGTCGCCAACGCCCCGGCGACAGCCGCCCACTTCACCGCCGCGGCGAGGTCGTCGCCGGCGGCCAGGCGGGCGCACAGCGACCCGCAGAACGCGTCGCCCGCCCCGGTGGTGTCGACGGGGTCGACCGGGTGCGGTGGCACGTGGTCGACACCGGTGGCAGTGTGCACGTCGACGCCGGCACCGCCGCGGGTGACGACGACCGCCCGGGAACCGCCGGCGAGCAGCCGGGCCGGGCCACCGAGCAGTTCGGCTTCGTGCTCGTTGGGCACGACGATGTCGACCAGCGCGAGCAACTCGTCGGCCAGCTCGGCCGCGGGGGCGGGGTTGAGCACGGTGGTGCTGCCCGCCGCGCGGGCGGCGCGCAGCGTGGCCATCACCGTGTCGAGCGGCAGTTCGAGTTGGGCGAGCACCACCGCCGCGGGTGGCAGGGGAGTGGGGCACACGACCGTGGCGTTCGCCCCGGGCGCGACGACGATCGTGTTCTCGCCGTCGTCGGCGACCACGATCAAGGCCCGGCCGGTCGGCTCGGCAACCACCTTCACGTGGGAGGCGTCGATCGCATCGCTCTCGAGCACCTTGCCGAGGAGTCGTCCTGCGGCATCGTCGCCGAGTGCACCGACGAATCCCGTGCGGGCGCCGCTGCGGGCGGCTGCCACCGCCTGGTTGAGGCCTTTGCCGCCGGGGTGCTCGGCGAGTTCGCGGCCGAGCAGGGTCTCTCCGGGGGCAGGGTGGCGTTCGGCGCGTACGACCACGTCGAGGTTGGCGCTACCGACAACGAGGACATCGAGTGAGGGGCCCGGCACGGGCCGGAAACCTAGCTGGCGTTGCGGGCGCGCACCCCGATCGGGGCGATCAGCCGGTAACCGGCGGCGTGGCGTTCGTCCTCGCTCTCGCCTCCCCAGAAGCCGTACTCGTGCTGGTCGCGGGCGAACGACTGGCAGGTCTCCTGCACGGTGCAGTTGGAACACACCCGTCGGGCCATCGCCTCCCGACGCTCGCGAGCTTGTGGGCGTTCGGCCGGGGCGGGGAAGAACAGGTGGGTCAGTCCTTTGCAGGCGCCTCGTCGCATCCAGTCGTCGTCACCGGCGTGGAGGACGCGAACGAAATCTGCGGACATCACCATGCTGGGCCCCTTCCCGGCTCGTGCGTACTGGCATCGCTCCACGCGCTCCCCCGGGGAGTCCCCCGACGCGGCCGACGAGTGCTCACAGTACGACGCAAGTTGGTGCGCCGTCAACGAACGCGGGGTGAACTCGACAAATTCTCACCTGTTCCCAGCTCGTGCCGCTGATATGCGCCGTCCGTCGACGGCTCAGGACTGGACGAGGTGTTCCGTGTACGGTTCCCCGGATGGAAGTCGCCGAGCGCATCCGTGCTGGGGGAGCGACGCTGACCACCGCCGAACGTCGTGTCGCCGAGGTGATCCTCGGTTCGCCGCACGCGGTCGGGTTCGGTACGGTCGCCGAGCTGGCCCGGACTGCCGGGGTCGGCGCGGCAACGGTCGTGCGCCTGTCGGCGAAGCTCGGCTACGAGGGGTTCAGTGAACTCCAGACCGGGGTACAGCGCGACCTGATGCACCAGCTGCGCCCCGCCGCCGAGCGGATCCGCGAGGCCGGCGACGACGCCCGCGCCGACCACAGCGCGATCGAGGTCGCCAACGTCACCGGCACGCTCAAGGCGGTCAATGGCCGCACACTCACCACGCTGATCGACCGGCTTGCCGATCTCGACCGCCCGGTGGCGCTGCTGTCGGGCGACGACTCGGCTGGCGTCGCCCACCAGTTCGTCACCCAACTCGTGCAGATCCGGCCGGGCGTCACGTCGCTGTATGGCAGCCAGGTGATCGTCCACCGCGACATCGCCCTGCTCGACCCGCGCACCACCGTGATCGTGATCGACCTGCGGCGCTACGAGCAATGGGTGCTCGACGCGCACGGCTTGATTCGGGCACGTGGGCTGTGGTCGGCCGCGCTGAGCGACAACGCGTTGTCGCCGTTGGCGGCGTTCGCCGACGTGGCGTTCGACATCAGCGCCGGTTCGGCCGGGCCGTTCGACAGCCACGTCGGCACGCTGGCGCTGCTCAACCTGTTCGTCGCCAACGTGGCGGCCCGGGTGCGTGAACCTGCCGCGGAGCGACTGGCGGCGATCGAGGCTGCCTGGCGCGAGCACGGCAGCCTCGTCGTTCGCGATCAGCCGTAGCGTGGTCGGAATGTCCGACGTACTCGAACAGGCCGCGCTCCGGCGGACGTTCGCGATCATCAGCCACCCCGACGCCGGCAAGACGACGCTGACCGAGAAGTTCCTGCTCTACTCCGGTGCGCTCAACGAAGCCGGCGCGGTGCACGCCCGGGCCGGCCGCCGGGCGGCGACGTCGGACTGGATGGAGATGGAGCAGAAGCGCGGCATCTCGATCACCTCGACGGCGTTGTCGTTCGACTACCGGGGTCATCACTTCAACCTGCTCGACACACCTGGCCACCGCGACTTCTCCGAGGACACCTACCGGGTGCTGTCGGCGGTCGATGCGGTGGTGATGGTGCTCGACTCGGCGAAGGGCATCGAGCCGCAAACCCTCAAGCTGTTCGAGGTGTGCCGGTCGCGCAATCTGCCGGTGATCACGTTCCTCAACAAGTACGACCGTCCCGGGCGTGAGCCGCTCGAACTGCTCGACGAGATCGAGCAACAGATCGGCCTGCGCCCCACGCCGGCCACCTGGCCGGTCGGCATCTCGGGCGACTTCCGGGGGGTGCTCGACCGGCGCACCGGTGAGTTCACCCGGTTCACCCGTACGGTGCGCGGTTCGGCGATCGCTCCCGAAGAAGTCGTGCCGGCCGAGCAGGCCGCGGCCGACGAGGGCACGGCCTGGCAGGCGGCACTCGACGAGTCCGGCCTGCTCGACGCAATCGGCGCCGACGTCGACCTCGAGTCGTTCCTGGCCGGCGAGTCGACCCCGGTGTTCGTCGGGTCGGCGTTGACGAACTTCGGGGTGCGCTTCGTGCTTGATGCGATCGTCGACTTGGCACCTCAACCTCAACCTCCTGTCGACATTAAGGATGAAGCTCGACCTCTTGATGAGGATTGCTCGGCGTTCGTGTTCAAGGTTCAGGCCAACATGGACCGGATGCACCGCGACCGGATCGCGTTCGTGCGCGTGTGCACGGGCAAGTTCGAGCGCGGCATGGTGCTGACCTGCGAGCGCACCGGCAAGCCGTTCGCCACGAAGTACGCGTCGACGGTGTTCGGGGCCGAGCGCTCGACGGTCGACGTCGCCTACCCGGGCGATGTGGTCGGCCTGGTCAACGCCACCGGCTTGAACATCGGCGACTCGCTGTACGCCGACACGGCGGTGACGTTCGCCCCGATCCCGCGGTTCGCGCCCGAGGTGTTCGCGAGTGCCCGCCCGCTCGACACCGGCAAGGTCAAGCAGTTCCGCAAGGGCCTCGCCCAGCTCGACGAGGAAGGCGTCGTGCAGGTGCTGCGCGATCCGCTGATGGGCGACAGCGCCCCCGTGCTGGCTGCCGTCGGTCAACTCCAGTTCGAGGTGTTCGCCGACCGGCTCGACGTCGAGTTCAACGCCCCGATCGAGATCACCAGCGCGCCCTACGAGTCGATCCGGCTCACCGACGAGGCCTCGGCCCGGCGCCTGCGCGAGATCGGCGGGATCCGTGTGATGGAGCGCGGTGACGGCCGCCTGGTGGCCCTGTTCGAGAGTCGCTACCGGCTTCAGCGGATCGAGAACGACGAGCCCGATCTGTTGCTCGAACACATCCTCGCCGGCTGACCGAGCGGCGCGGGAGCGTCAGCCGTGTCCGTTGCGGCGGGGCAGTTCGAGCAACTGGGGTACCAGCCACTCGTCGCTGATCTGGAGTGCGGCATCGGCACTGAAGTGAGTGCCGTCGGGGCGGGCCGCCGGGTCGTCGGCCAGCCCGGACTGCTCGAGCCACCAGCGTAGGTCGGCGATCGCCACCGCCGACGGGGCGGTGGCGGCGAGCTCGGCGATCACCGATTCGATCCACGCCTGGGTGCCGTCGGTGAAGCTGACCTCGACGTTCGCCGGGCCGCCGTCGACCCCGTACGACGACACCGGCGGCCGCAACCACAGCAGGGTCGGGACCCCCGCTGCTGCGACCTGGTCGGCGAACGCCGCGTAGTCGGCGGCCAGTCGCTCGCGGAACGCCTCGTCGGCTGGGCCGAGCCAGGTCGTACCGCCATCCCACGAGCGCCCCCACACGTCGGCGAGGGTGACCAGCACGACCACGACGTCCGCCAGGGGGAGTGCGTCGGGGATGGTCTGGGTATGGCGCTCGGCGCACTCGATCTGGAGCGCCGCGTCGAGCATGCCCAACCGGAACTCGCCGCCGCGCATCAGCCCGCAGGCGCCGAACGCGGCAACCGACACCTGCACCTCGGTGTGGTCGAGCGCCCACTGGGTCAACCCGACGCTCAGCGACTGGGCGGTGGAGTCGCCGACCACGAGGACCCGCATCGGCCGGGGCGCAGGCACCGTCGTCGGCCCGACCGAGGTGGTCGACGCGGCTGCCGGCGGGGGACTCGTGGAAGAAGCGGTGGGTGGCGAACTGTCGGTCGACGCGGTCGCCGGCGGGGGAGCGGTGGTCGGCTGGGCGGTCGGTGGGGGCGTGCTGGGGCCGCCTTCCGGTACGAAGTCGACGGCCGCGAGTACGTGGGGGTCGAGCGTGGGGAGCGCCAATGTCGTGGAGGTCGGCCCGGCCGTTAGCGTGGTGGCCGCGACCACGGCGGCGACGGTGGCGAGTCCGCCGACGAGCGTCGGGCGGACGGCCAGCCGGGCCCGGGTGATGCGCAACTCGGCCAGATGAAACGACGCCGCGGCCAGCGCCAACGTGAGCGGGATGCCGAGGGCAGCGACCGCGGTCGGCGACCATCCGCGGGCGAAGAGGACGACGAAGATCGGCCAGTGATAGAGGTACGTGCCGTAGCTGACGCGGCCGATCTCGACGAGCGGGCGGGCACCCAACACCGTGGCAACCGGCCCGGGCACGGTCGCCGCCAGGATCACCAACCCCGACCCGACAGCGAACAGCGGTAGCAAGCCCTGGTACGGCCAGGCTCCCGAGCCGCCGGACAGCGATACCGCCACCAGCACCCCAGCCAGCGCGGCGAGGCCCACCCAGCGGGCCCACTGCACGCGGTGACTCGTGAGTGTGAGGTGTCCGGCGGTGAGCGCGAGCAGGCAGCCGACGAGTACCTCGGGCGCCCGGAACAGGGTGTGGTAGTAGACCGTGGGGGCACCGGCGTTCGGTCCCACGGCCAACACCGCGGCCCCGAGGCCGACGGTCAGTCCAGCCACCGCGCCCGTGGCCGTTCGGCGGGGAAGCCGGAGCAGCACCAGCATCACGAGCGGCCAGACCACGTAGAACTGCTCCTCGATCGCCAACGACCAGAAGTGCACGAGCGGATCGCGATCGCCGCCGCGTCCAGCGAACACGGCCGCGTAGTCACCATCGTTGCGCCACTGGTACCAGTTGGCACCGTTGAGCACGGTCCACCGCAACTCGGCCGCGCTGACCGTCGGGAGCCACCCGGCGCGCCCGGCGATCGTGCAGGCGACGATCGTGGCCAGGCTTGCCGGCAGCAGCCGACGGACCCGGCGGGCGTAGAACTGCCCGAGTGCGAGCGGGGCCCGGTGCGCCGGACGGGTAGCTGCCCGCTCGACCAGCGAGCGGGTGATCACGAACCCCGAGATCGTGAAGAACACCGACACGCCCAGGTACCCGCCGGACGCCCCGGCGAACCCGGCGTGGAACAGGAGTACGGCCAGCACCGCCAGGGCGCGGAGCCCATCGATCGCCGGCACGTACCCGCCTGGCGAACTCACCCAGCCGAGAGTACCGGCCCCGGGCCGCGGCGGCCCATCCGCGACCCGTCCCGTGGAAGCTGACATCATTACGTCATGACGCAATCGGGTCGGGAGGCGACAGCAGGGGAGTTGGCCGTTCCCGCGCGGTGCGGTTGGTGTCGCCGCGGGTTGCCGCAGCGACAGGGGCCAGGGCGGCCCGCCAAGTTCTGTTCGCAGAAGTGCCGGCAGTGGAACTGGGTGGCGCAGCAGCGCTCGGCCGAGCTGCAACTCAGCGAGCACGAGTTGGTGATCGCTCGCAGCGAGCTCGACCTGTTGCACGACGACCTGTACGTGTTGGCCTGTGCGGTCGACGACACCGAACGCGACCTGGCCGACGGCGAACACGACGCCGGTGAGCTGCGCAGCATCATCGCCTGGTTGCTGGCGGCGGCGCGCCCGCTGCGTGACCGCGAGCTGCGTCCCGGCGGCTCGTCCCCAAAATCGTCATGACGTAATCAGCACGGTAGCCAGGGTGCCCAGCCTGCGGCCGCGCGGGCGCCCTTCGGCGCCCGGTATCCGCCCGGGGCTTGACCTCGAGCGACCTCAAAGTCCCAGGTCAGCGGCGCTCGCCGGCTGGAGCGCGGAGACTTCGTCGCAGCATCGGGCTGGCCGCGGGCCCGCTGGCGTTGTGGTCGACAGAGTTGCGTTAACTCTCAACATCTACTTGAGAGTTTTCGGGAACGTCCGTACAGTGATGTCTATGAGTCGGCGAACGCCCATAATCCCCGTTATGTCAAGTACGGGAAAGCTGATCATGGTGGCTGCGCTGTCGCTGGGTGCGGCGGCCGCTGGGGTCGCGGTTCCGACGGGTGTGGTGCAGGCCGACGCCCCGTCCACCGCCGTGACCGGGCTTCGGCTCGGCGCCACGGGCGACGCCGTCCGCCAGGTGCAGCAGGCGCTGATCGCCAAGGGCTTCCCGGTGGCCGGTGGCGCCGACGGTGTATTCGGGGCGGCCACCGAGCGGGCCGTCAAGCAGTTCCAGACGAATCAGGGCCTGAATGCCAACGGCACGGTCACCGCCGCGACCGCGATCGCGCTCGAACTGGTGTCGAGCCCGTACCTCGGCCTCGCCCAGGGGGCCAACGGTGACTCGGTCCGCCAGCTTCAGCAGGCCCTGATCAACCGCGGCATCGCCGTGGCGGGCGGTGCCGATGGCGTGTTCGGGGCGGGCACCACAGCAGCCGTGAAGGAACTCCAGCGCCAGCTCGGCTACTACCCCACCGGCTCGGTCAACGCAGCGACTGCGGCGGCGCTCGGCCAGGCATCGTCGGGCGGCGGCGCGACGACGCCGGTGCAACCGGTGACGGTCGACGAGCCGGCTGGCCGCGGCACGGCATCACCGACGGCTGCGCCGGGCTCGGCTGGCCTGGTCGGCCTGAAGGTCGGCTCGACCGGCGACGGGGTACGCCAGGTGCAGCAACTCCTCATCGACGCCGGCGTGTCGATCGTCGGCGGTGCCGACGGCGTGTTCGGCGCGCTGACCCAGGCTGCCCTCACGTCGTTCCAACAGGCCAAGGGCCTGGCCGTCAGCGGCACCGTCGACCAGGAGACGCTCGACGTGCTCCGCTCGGGCCAGGGCCCGGACGGCGCTCCGCAGGGCTTGACCAACAACGGCGGCCAAGGCGGCTCGCTGGTCGGGTTGGCGTTCGGGGCGACCGGTGATGGCGTCAAGAAGATCCAGACAGCCCTACTCCAGTCCGGGTACACGGTCCGCGGCGGTGCCGACGGAGTGTTCGGCAACGCCACCCAGAGCGCGCTCAAGGCGTTCCAGACCGCCAACGCGATCGAACCCAGCGGCAAAGTCGACTCGCGTACGGCAAACGCGATCAACGCCGTGCTGGGCGCCGGCCCCACCCCGTCCGCTGCCAACGCCAGCTTGGTCGGGCTCCAGGCCGGGTCGACGGGTACCTCGGTGCAGGATCTCCAGAAGCGCCTGATCGCGGTCGGTGTCGAGGTCCGCGGCGGCGCCGACGGAATCTTCGGGCCGGCCACCGCCCAGGCGGTCAAGACGTTCCAGACTTCTCAGGGCCTCACGGCCAGTGGCAAGGTCGACCAGGCCACGGCGGCGGCACTGGCGAACCCGCTCCCGGTCACGGCCGAGCCCTCCACCGGCGCCACGGGCTACCCCGAGTACGGCGAGCAGGGGGCGCGGGTGACGGCGCTCCAGGCTGCGCTCGTGCAGGCGGGCATCAGCTTGCGCGGTGGCGTCGACGGAAACTTCGGATCGGCGACCAGCGCGGCGGTGATGGAGTTCCAGCGTCAGAAGGGTCTGCCGGTGACGGGCAAGGTCGACAGGGCCACCGCTGCCGCGCTCGGTATCGGGGCCGCTCCGGCGCCGGTCACCACACCCACCCCGACGGTGACGCTCGATGCGTTCCCTGTCGCCAAGCCGTGCGGGTTCGCCGACACGTGGCACTACGACCGTGGCGGCGGGCGCCAGCACCTCGGCGTCGACGTCATCGCCCCGACCGGCACCGCCGTGTACGCCGCGTTCAGCGGCAAGATCAGCCAGGTCTACGTGGACGCCCCGGGTTCACTGTCGGGGAACGGCCTCAAGGTCCAGCGTGCCGACGGTACGTACGTGTTCTACGCCCACCTCAGCGAGATCGCTCCGGGCATCGAGCTCGGCGTGCCGGTGACCGCTGGGCAGCAGATCGGCACGGTCGGTATGACCGGCAACGCGGCCACTCCCCACCTCCACTTCGAAGTACATCCGCTCGGCGGGGCGGCGATCAACCCCCATCCCATCATCAAGGCCATCAACGGCTGCTGAGACGGGCTTGAGTGGATCGGCAGAGCAGTGCCAGGTGGTTGAGCCTGTCGAAACCACCGGTTGTCGCGGCTTTCGGTGGTTTCGACGGGCTCAACCACCTTGGCGCGGTTGCCTGTCCGCTGACCTTCAGAGGTCGTGGGGGAGGCTGGTTCGGGTGGCTCGCAGGTAGGCGAAGGGGGTACGCGCGAGGAGGTTGCTGACGCGGCTGGTGTACACGTCGGCGTACTTCTCGACCTGGCGGGCGAACAGCGACTTGTCGTTGCCCGCCCGCATCAGCGGCCCCCACTCGTGGTTGCCGAGTGCTCCCGCCCGGATTGCGTAGGGCGCGATCTGCTCGTCGAGCCGGCGAATGTCGGCGTACAGCTGGTCGAACTCGGGCGCCGGCGTACCCGCCTTCAGGCCCGCCAACCGCAGCGCCGACAGGTGGTCTTCGAGCACCCGCTTGTCCCCCATCAGCTGCCGGAGCACGGCCTCGTCGGCAGCGAACGCCTCGGCGTCGGCAATCTCGGCTTCGATCTCGCGCAGGATCAGGGCGGTGCGCCAGTGCAGCTCGCGCTTGGTGACGTGCACGTCGCCGAACAGGTGGTCGCCGACGTAGAGGATCTCGTCGCCCGACAAGCCGAAGCTCTGCTCGACCAGCGCGGCCGACCCGCCGTGGTACACGTTGCCCATCTGGTATGGGCCATAGTGCGGTTCGAGCAGCCCACGCTCGGTATCGACCATGCGGAATGCGGGCGGGGTCTCGACGAAGAACCGGGGCTTGTCGGCGGCCACCACCACGAGGTCGAACAGGTCGCGCCAGGTGGTGCCCGGTGCCTGGGTGGCGAGCACGCCGTCGAACGCGTACCGCATCATCGGCTGCGTGTACGGCCACCCGCTGTTCGTGATCAACAGCAGCCGCTTGCCGGCCAGGCGCTGATCGAGCAGCGTGGCGGGAATCTCCTCGTCGAGTACGCAGAACCGGTCGGGGTCGGCCATGATCTCGGCCTTCAGGGCGCCGGTGGCGTGCGACGCGTCGAGCGCCCCGATCACGGTGCGGTACAGCTCGTCGTATCCCATCGGGCCGTGCTTGCGCGCCACCTCGTCGGACGTGAACTCCCCCGCGTCGAGACGGTCGACGAGCTGCGCGTACAGGGCCGCCTCGGAGATCGAGAACAGCGTGTTCAGAAACTCGAAGCGTGGCTCGGCCAGGTCGACCACCACGCCGGCGTAAGCAGTGCGCAACTCGTCGAAGCTCAGCGCCCGCGTGCCGTGATACGCCTTGACGACGTAGCCGAAGCGGGTGGCCTTGATGAGATGGCCGAGGTCGAGGTCGATCACCAGCCCCTGAATGAAGCGATCGGGCTCGAACACCAGCCCCTCGACCGGGAACCCGGCCGCGGCCAGGCCACGCCGGGCGTGTTCGAAGGCGACGCCCTCCCACTCCTCGGTTCGGTAGTGGATCAGTGTGTAGTCCATGTCGTACCCGATCGCCGCGACCGAACGCAGGTTCAGGGTGCGATTGGCGAACACACCGCGCTCGGCCATGGTCCCCACAGCGAGGGTCGGCTCGGCGAGAGTGTCGGGTGCGTCCACCGCGCCCAACCTAACGTCGGCTAGCGTTGGGCCTGTCGCACGAACCCAGTCGGGAGAGCCAGTTCGCAACCGCACGCTGGCGCCGAAGGAGCAACCGCCCCGGAATCTCTCAGGCCACCGGACCGGCCGGGCCCAGAACATCGGACGACGACGCTGGAAAGCAGGTGCTCGCACCTCGCCGAAGGGGAAAGCGCCGGGCTCGCAGCCCGACGTGAAGCTCTCAGGTATCGATGACAGCGGGGGCGCACAGAGATCGCGCGCAACCCCCTGGAGCACTGATGACCCTCTCCCCCAGTTTCGGTGAGCTGTTCGCCGCCGGCGAGTTCGCCGAGCGCCACATCGGCCCGCAGCCCGACGAACTCGCCCGCATGCTCGCCGCGGTCGGCGTGGCCTCGCTCGACGAACTGATCGACCAGGCCGTCCCGGCGGCCATCCGCCACGCCGCGCTCGACGCACTCGCGGGCCCCGGCACCGAACCGGAGGTGCTGGCGCGGCTGCGTGCGCTGGCGGCGCAGAACCGGCCGATGGTCAGCTTGATCGGTCAGGGCTACTACGGCACGCACACGCCGGGCGTCATCAAGCGCAACCTGCTCGAGAACCCGGCGTGGTACACCGCCTACACGCCGTACCAGCCCGAGATCAGCCAGGGCCGGCTCGAGGCGCTGCTCAACTTCCAGACGATGGTGGCCGACCTCACCGGGCTCGATGTGGCGAATGCCTCGATGCTCGACGAGGCCACCGCGGCCGCCGAGGCGATGACCATGGCCCGGCGCCTCACCAAGCGCCCGGCGCACCGCTTCTTCATCCACCACGACACCCACCCCCAGACCGTCAACGTCGTGCTCACCCGGGCCGAACCGCTTGGCATCGACGTCGTGATCGGCGACCTCGACCAGCTCACCGGTGAAGCCGGCGATTCGGACTTCTTCGGGGCGCTGTTCTCGTACCCCACCTCCACCGGTGCCGTCACCGACTGGCGGGCGGCGATCGACCACGCCCACGCACTCGGTGCGCAGGCGATCGTCGCCACCGACCTGGCGGCGTGCGTGCTGCTGACCTCGCCCGGCGAGCTTGGCGCCGACATCGCCATCGGCTCGGCGCAACGGTTCGGCGTGCCGATGGGCTACGGCGGCCCGCACGCCGGGTTCATGGCCGTGCGCGAGTCGGCGACCCGCGTGCTTCCCGGCCGCCTGGTGGGCGTGTCGAGCGACACCGCCGGGCGCCCCGCGCTGCGCCTCGCGCTCCAGACCCGCGAGCAGCACATCCGCCGCGAGAAGGCCACCTCGAACATCTGCACCTCGCAGGTGCTGCTGGCCAACATCGCCGGCATGTACGCGGCCTGGCACGGCCCCGACGGTCTCCGCCGGATCTCCACCCGGATCGCCGCGCTCGCGGCCGCGCTCGCCGACCACCTCGCTTCGGCCGGGCTGGCATTGCGTCATGACGGAATCTTCGACACGGTCACGGTCGACGGCGTCGACGCTGACGCCGTCGTATCCGCCGCTGCCGAACGCGGCCTCAACGTGCGCCGCATCTCGCCGACCGCTGTCGGCATCAGCCTCGACGAGACCGTTACCTCGAGGACGGTCGACCTGGTGGCCGAAGCGTTCGGCACGGGCCCACTCGCCTGGGGCGAGCCCACCAGCCGCATCCCACTCGAACTGCGCCGTACCGGCGACGTGCTCCCCCAGGCCGTGTTCCGCACGCACCACAGCGAGCACGCGATGCTGCGCTACTTGCGGCGCCTGGCCGACCGCGACCTGGCGCTCGACCGGACGATGATCCCGCTCGGGTCGTGCACCATGAAGCTCAACGCGACGTCGGAGATGGAGCCGATCACGTGGCCCGAGTTCGCCGACGTGCACCCCTACGCTCCCGACGACCAGACGGTCGGTTACCGCACGATGATCGCCGAACTGGAGGACGCGCTGGCCGCCATCACCGGGTACGCCGCGGTGAGTGTGCAGCCCAACGCCGGTAGCCAAGGCGAGCTGGCCGGCCTGCTGGCCATCCGTGCCTACCATCGCAGCCGAGGCGACGAGCAGCGCACCGTGTGCCTGATCCCCTCGTCGGCGCACGGCACGAATGCCGCCAGCGCGGTGATGGCCGGCCTCGAGGTCGTGGTCGTCAAGTGCGACGACCGGGGCAACGTCGACCTGGCCGACCTGGCCGATGCGATCGCCCGGGTGAATGGAACCGAGGTCGGCGAGCGGCTGGCCGCGATCATGGTCACCTACCCGTCGACCCACGGCGTGTTCGAGGAAGGCATCCGCGACCTGTGCCAGATGGTGCATGCGGGTGGTGGCCAGGTGTACGTCGACGGCGCCAACCTGAACGCGCTGGTCGGGCTGGCCCAGCCCGGCGAGTTCGGGTCCGACGTGAGCCACCTCAACCTGCACAAGACGTTTTGCATCCCGCACGGCGGCGGCGGCCCGGGGGTCGGCCCGGTCGGGGTGCGCGAGCACCTGGTGCCGTTCCTGCCCGGCGACCCGCTCGCCGCGCCTGGCAGCACCCCGGTCGGCCCGGTGTCGGCCGCCAAGTACGGCTCGGCCGGCATCTTGCCGATTCCGTGGGTGTACGTCCAGTTGATGGGCGCCGACGGCCTCACGCGGGCCACCGAGACGGCGATCTTGGCGGCGAACTACGTCACCGGCCGCCTTTCCCCCGCGTTCCCGGTGCTGTACACCGGCACCAGCGGGCGCGTCGCCCACGAGTGCATCATCGACATCCGCGGCATCACCCGCGACACCGGCGTGACGGTGGACGACATCGCCAAGCGGCTGATCGACTACGGCTTCCACGCGCCCACGATGAGCTTCCCCGTGGCGGGCACGCTGATGATCGAGCCCACCGAGAGCGAGTCACTCGACGAACTCGATCGGTTCTGCGAGGCGATGCTGGCGATCCGCTCGGAGATCGACGACATCGCCGCCGGCATCGTGCCGATCGAGTCGAGCGCGCTCCGCAACGCCCCGCACCCGGCCGCCGACCTACTCGGCAAGTGGGAGCAGCCGTACAGCCAGGAGCACGCCGCCTACCCCGTCGAGGGCCTCCGCGACACCAAGTACTGGCCGCCCGTCAGCCGCATCGACGGTGCCTACGGCGACCGCAACCTGGCGTGCACCTGCGACGCCCTCGAGGCCTTCGCCACCCCCCGCTGACCCGGGGTGGGCCGGCTCAGGGGGTGAGGTCGTCGTTGAGGTCGTCGTCGAAGTTGTCGTCGATCATGTCGTCGACGCCGTCGACCGGGTTGTCGATGTCGTTCGGGTCGCCGTCGTCGTCGCTACAGGCGGCCAGGCCACCGGTGAACAACAGCGTTCCGGCGGCGACTGCGGCCGCGACTCGACGGGAGGGGTGTCGTGTTGTGTTCATGGGGAGGGGTGTCGTGTTGTGTTCATGCCACCCGCGTACCCGAGCTTCCTGGCGGCTAAACGCGGCGCGGTCGCGTAGGGTGCTCGTACGTGACGAGTCCTTTGGTGCTTGACGGGTCAGCGGTAGCGAAGGCGGCAGAAGCCGACATCGCCGGGCGGGTAGGCGCACTGGTGGGGCGCACCGGGCGGACGCCCATCTTGGCCACGATCCTGGTCGGCGACGACCCAGCTTCAGCGACGTACGTGAAGATGAAAGGCAACGCCTGCCGGAGGGTAGGTATGGACTCGCTGGCGGTGGTGCTGCCCGAGGCAACCACGACGGCCGAACTCCTGGCCAAGATCGACGAACTGAACGCCGACCCTGACGTGCACGGGATCCTGCTCCAGCACCCGGTGCCGCACCAGATCGACGAGCGCGCTGCGTTCGATCGCATCGCCGTCACCAAGGACGTCGACGGCGTGACCACCCAAGGGTTCGGACTGATGGCGATGGGCGAGCCGGCCTACGGCAGCGCCACACCGGCCGGCATCATGCGCCTGCTGGCCCACTACGACATCGGGCTGCGCGGGATGCACGCGGTGGTGATCGGCCGCTCCCCCATTCTCGGCAAGCCGATGGCGCTGATGCTGCTGAACGCCGACTGCACCGTCACCGTGTGCCACAGCCGCACCGGCGACCTGCCCGCGCTCGTACGCCAGGCCGACCTGGTCGTCGCGGCCGTCGGCCGGCCACGATTTGTGGCCGGCGACTGGGTCAAGGACGGCGCGGTCATCGTCGACGCCGGGTTCCACCCGGCAGAGCGGGTCGGCGATGTCGATCTCGATGCCGCGGCACCGCGCTCGCACGCGTTCACACCGGTTCCCGGCGGTGTCGGGCCGATGACGATCAACACCTTGATTCTGCAGACGCTGGAGGCGGCCGAACGCGCGGCCGGTACCGCGATCGATTGATCCAGGTACTGACCGGCACCTGACCTGCACGGAGCGTGGTCGGTCAGTACCGTTGCAGCCGTGAAGTGGCTCGAGCTCGTTCGGCGCGCCCCCCGGTGGGCGCTCGCTACGGGCGCGGGCGCTGGGCTGGTCGCCGTCGTGCTGATCATCGCCTTGAGCCGCGGGGGCGACGGCTCGCTGGCCACTGCCGACCCTGACACCACCGGTGGTGGAGCGTCCAGCCTCGCTACGGCCCCGACGACGACGATCAGCGTGCCGAGCGGTGTCGGCATCGACATCACCACCACGTCGACCCGCCCGTCCACCACCACATCGCCACCGACGACGGTCGACCTCGACGACGAGTACGACACGGACGACGTCGACGCGAGCGGTGTGGTGTCGCGCTCGATCCCGCCCAAGCAGCCGGCCGAGCCGCCACAACCTCCGGTGGAGCCGCCGCCGTGGGCGGAGTCGACCCGGCGTACGCCGGGCGGCCTCGCCACCGAGGTCGGTTGCGCCACCAACCTCAACGCCAGCGGCCTCGACGCGTTCTTCGCCGCTCGGGTGGGGCCGGTGCTGGGCTGGGACTACCAGCACATCATCCCGCTCGGTGGGGGGCGCCACCTGTGGCTGTTCCAGGACACGTTCGTCGACCACAGCGGCGCCGCCACGCGTCTCGACCAGGCGAGCTTCGTGCACAACGCGGCGCTGCTCCAGGACGGACGGTGCTTCACGCTGCTGCACGCTGGCACGGCCGACGCTCCCGACGAGTTCGAACCCGGCGACGGGCTCGGGCACCCGTTGCGCAAGTGGTTCTGGCCGATGGGCGGCGACTCCGACGGCACGACCGCATGGGTGTTCTGGGCCGAGATGGAGAAGGACCCGGTCGACCCGACGCCGCCGGACGGCCTCGGCTGGCACCCGGTGCGGACGTGGCTGGCCACCTACGACGCCGACACGCTCGAACGCCAGGACTTCCGCCCTGCACACAACGACGGTGTGGCACCGATCTACGGCTACGCGGTCGACTCCGACGGATCGTGGACGTACCTGTTCGGCAACACGTTCGAACAGAACCTCACCCGCGAGGGCGGGTTCTGGAACGTGCCCCACTCGGGCAGCAAGATCTGGCTCGCCCGGGTGCCGCGCTTCCAGTTCGATGCCCGACCCGACTATCGCACCGCCGACGGGTGGTCGTCACACCCGGAGGACGCAGCGCCGATCGTCGACCGCTTCAACATCGAGAACCCGATGCAGCCGCGCCTCATCGACGGTCAGTGGGTGTCGGCGACCGCGATCGACGGGTACTGGGGAACCAACTTCCTGATCGACGTCGCCGAGCACCCCTGGGGCCCCTGGTACCCGGTCGACCTGGCACCGCTGGTACCGCGCCGCGGTGACGCGCTGATGAACACGTACCACGCCCACGTGCTGCCGTGGCGTGACGGGTTCGGTGCGGTGCAGATCGCGGTCTCGAACAACGCTCGCGACATGACCCGGGACGCGTTCCCGCACCCATGGCGGTACCGGCCCGTCGTCTTCGCCCGGCCGTTCGTGGCCACGCCCCGTCCGACACCGCCCGAGCCGCCGCCGATCACCACCACGACCACCGTGGCCGAAACCACGCCGACGACGCCGACGACCCCGGTGCCGTCCACCTCCACGACCTCGACGACCGTCGTGCCGACCACGTCGACGACCACGACCACGTCGTCGACAACCACGACCACGACTACCACGAGCGTCGTGCCCACGACCACCACCACGACGACCACGACGACGACGGTGCCGCCGACCACGACCACGACCACGTCGTCGACGACCACGACCACCACGACCACCACGACGTCCGAGCCCGAGCCAGCGCCCGTGGCGCCGCCACCGCCCTAACCTGGCGCGATGGCTGGCCCTACCAACGACGCGTTCGCCGACATCGTCAACCTGCTCGCGGCGCCGATCGCGAGCGGCATCCGTGCCGCCGACCAGTTCCGCCACGGCATCGACGAACTGATCCGTGCGGTCGAGAACATGAACCGCACGATGGACAACCTCAACGAGGCGGCCGGCCGGGTGAACGCGCTGCTCGCCGAGGTCGAGGAGCCCGTGCGGGCGATGATCCCTCAGCTCACCCGCACGATCGACGCCGCCGATTCGATCACCCGGGCGCTCGAGGCCCCGGTGCGCAGGGCCGCCCCGAACCTCGACCGGATCGTCGACACGTTGTCGTCGCCGGCGTTCACGAGCCTGCCGAGCCAGCTCGGTGAGGTGCTGACGCGGCTGGCCCCGCTGACGGGGTTGGCAGGCGGCCTGCGCATCCCTGGGTTCGGCACCAAGCCCGCCGAGCCGATTCCTCCGGCGGGTACGGCCAAAGCCGCCAAGCAGGCAGCCGCCAAGAAGCCCGCCGCGAAGAAGAGTCCGGCCAAGAAGCCCCCAAGGTGATTGAGCCTGTCGAAATCACCGGGGCAGACGAAGCGGGTGGTTTCGACAGGCTCAACCACCAGAGGGTCCAGCTCAACCACCGGAGCGGACGAACGGCGTGGCGACCACCTGGCCGGTGAGCCGCCCGCCGCGCACCTCGACCTCGACGGCGGTGCCGTCGGCGACGTCGGGCGGCAGGAACGCGAGCGCGATGCCGTGTCCCAGCATCGGTGAGAAGTTGCCCGAGGTGACCGCCCCGGCCACCTCGCCGTCGATCAGCACCGCCGACTCGGCGCGAGGTGGGCGGCGGCCCTCGGTGGCAATACCCCGGAGCTTGCGCGACGGCCCGGCCTCGCGTTCGGCGAGCAACGCCAGGCGGCCCCGGAACGACGGCTTGTCGAACGCCACCACCCACGCCAGGTCGGCTTGCAGGCTGGTGATGCCAGCGCCGAGTTCGTGGCCATGGAGTGGCAGGCCGGCTTCGAGGCGTAGCGTGTCGCGGGCGCCCAGGCCGGCTGGTGCGATGCCGGCTTGCTCGGTGACGGCCGACCACAGCCGCTCCGCGGCATCCGAGCCCGCAGGGATCGCAATCTCGACGCCGGGCTCGCCGGTGTAGCCGGTACCGGCCACCACACACGTCACGCCGTGCCAGTCGCAGGTGGCCACCCGGAAGCGCCCGACCGCTGCCGCCTCGGGAAACACCTCGGCGAGGCGCGCCTTGGCCTCTGGCCCCTGCACTGCGAGCACCGCACGGTCGTGGGTGATCTCGTCGCCACCGATCGCGGCGCGCACGCCATCGGTGTTGGAGGCGTTGGGCATCACGTCGAACGTCGTGCCGTCGGCGTGCCACCACACGATGATGTCGTCGAGCACCGACCCGTCGGAGTCGTCGCACAGATGCGTGTACTGGGCACGTCCGGGCTCGATCTTGGCGAGGTCGTTGGTCAGCACGCCCTGGAGCCGGTCGAACGCGTCGCTGCCGGTGAGGCGCACGGTGCCCAGGTGCGACACGTCGAACACGACCGCGTCGGTTCGGCAGGCGGTGTGTTCGGCGAGCGTGCCGGTGTACTCCAGGGGCATGTCCCACCCACCGAACGGGACCATCTTGGCCCCGAGCGCACGGTGGACAGCGTCGAGCGGCGAATACTCCATCGCCCACTGAAACTAGCCCTCGACCCACCAGTCGCTGACATTGCGGATCGGCATTCACCCTGCTCACGGCGGATGAGAACGCTCGTGGTTTGGTGCGCCGCCAGTGAAGCCCAGCCTGCGTGGCGCTTGAACGCAAAACGTTAGAAGCGTGGATTCACCGGGATGACGGTGAGGAACGAGCCGTCAGATCGGTGGACCCACGCTAGTGGGCGGCGGCGCGTGGGAGTTCGACGACGGGGGGGTCGTCGGTGAGGTCGGACTCGTCGATCTGGGCGTCGATCTCGTCCTTGACGGTGGACAGCGAGAGCACGTTGCTGAGCACGCCCTGGCCCTTCTTGAGCACGTCGATCAGTTCGCCGTCGTCGGCGGCGAGCACCACCGAGTTGCCGCTGATGACGAGGTGCGCCGAGGCGATCTCGGTGCCGACGTGTTCGCGCATGTACTCGAACACGTCGCGGACGGATTCGAGCTTGAAGCCGGCGTCAAGCAGGGTCTTGATGACCCGCAGTTCGAGCAGATCTTTGTAGCTGTACCGCCGCCGGCTGCCGCTGCCGCTGGCATCGCTGAGTGACGGCCGGATCAGGTCGGTGCGCGCCCAGTAGTCGAGTTGGCGGTAGGTGATGCCCACCACCTTGGCGGCTTGCGAGCCGCTGAATCCGAGTGCCACAAGTGTCTCCGTTCCGTACTGCCCAACACCGACGTAACTACAGGCGTGTCACCCTACGCGAGCAGGCGCGCGCCGTCAACCACAACTTGAGAGTTGCCAAGGCCCGGTGTTGGGCTGAAGCTTCAGGCGAAGTCTTCGGGCGAGACGTGCTCGATGAAGTCTTTGAACTCGTCGATGATCTCTTCCGACGACTCGTCGGCGGGTTCAGGTGTCTGGCCGACCTCGTCGAGCAGTTCGTCGGCCGCGTAGAGCGTGGCGCCGCTGCGCACGGCGAGCGCGATCGCGTCGGAGGGACGGCTCGACACGACGTGGTCGGTCGGGCCCAGCTTGAGGTGCAGTTCGGCGTAGTAGGTGTGCTCGCGCACCTCGGTGACCACCACGTGATCGAGCGTGGCCCCGAGCTGGGTGAGGACGTTGACGAACAGGTCGTGCGTCAGCGGGCGGGGCGGTTCGGTGCCCTCGAGCGCGTAGTGGATCGCGGCGGCCTCGGGGGTGCCGATGTAGATCGGCAACAGGCGCTGCTCGCCCTCTTGCTCCTGGAGGAGCACCATCGGCGTGTTGGCTGGAATCTCCACACGCACGCCCACCAACTCCATCGGCCTCATGGGCCGACACTACCCCCGCTACGACTCGAAGTGTTTGCGTAGCGCCTGCCGCGTGAGGGCGGCGTGGAGTGCGCCGCCGAGGCGCGCCAAGCGCTTGAGTTCGATCAGTGCTTCGGCTCGCGCTTCGGGGTTGCGCTGGCGATACCGCGGCGTGACCAGTTGCTCGTACAGCGACGCCTCGCGGTCGGCCGACGACCGGAACGTGCGCAGGTGGCGCCCGTCGACGCCGGCCCGCAGGAACTCGACCGCCGGGCGGAGGACCGCGACCGCGTCGTCGTCGTACAACCCCTGCTCCCCCGGGCCGAGCACACCGAACGATTCGAGCTCGTCGAGTTCGGCCTCGGTGGCGGCGACCATCGCGCACAGCTCGCGACGGTCGAGCAACACACCGGGCAGCAACTGGGGCGGGGCCGGGGTGGGGTCGGGCCGGGCGGAGCGAGCGGGTGCCGAAGGGGCCTGGTGGCGGGCGGCGGGGTGCCCGGCCCGGCTCTCGGCGGGCACGTCGCCGAGCGTGACGTCGTCGGTCGGGTCGGTCGGGTCGACCAGGGTGCCGTCGGCACGGTGCTCGTCGTCGTGGTGGCGGTCGTCGTCGTCGTTGAAGATGCCGGCCAGGTCGTCGAACACGGACGGGCGTGCTCCCGCCCGGGTGGGCGCGCCGTTGTGACGATGATGCTCACCGGTGGGGTCGACGATCTCGCCGGTCTCGAGACGATCCTTGATGACCCGCAGCGGCAGGTAATTCTGCTTCTGCTCGTTGAGGATCACCCGCAGCAACTCGACGTCGGGCTCGTAGAACTTGCGGTAGCCCGACGGTGTGCGCTCGGGGTTGATCAGGCCCTGGCTTTCGAGGAACCGGATCTTCGAGATCGTGACGTCGGGGAACTCTTCGAGCAAGATGCCGAGCACCTCGCCGATCGAGAGGTACCCCTCGCCCGCTCCCCCGGCGTCACTCACGGTGGGCTCCGTCGGCCCTCTCGCAGACCGGCGGGTCAGCCATCGGCGCGCTCGAAGAACACGAGCCGGAACTTGCCGATCTGGACCTCGTCGCCGTGGCGCAGCTGCGCCCGCTCGACCCGTTCCTGGTTGACGTAGGTGCCGTTGAGCGAGCCCGAGTCGGCGACGAAGTATCCCTCGGCGAGGCGCTGCACGTCGGCGTGACGTCGCGACACGGTGATGTCGTCGAGGCTGATCTCGCTGTCGGGGTGGCGCCCCAGCCGCGTCAGGTCGGACGTGAGTTCGAAGCGCGCGCCGGCCTGCGGTCCGGCCCGCACGATCAGCACGCCGACGCCCTTACGGATCTCGCCGAGCGGCACGACCACGTCGTCGTCGGGGCCGGGCGCGTCCTGCAGTGGGTCGACCGCGGTGAGCGTGATGGTGCGGTCATCGAGCACGTCGAGCGGCGACCCGCACGACGAGCAGAACACGCTGTCGGGCGGGTTGCGATGGCCGCAGCTGTTGCAGAAGATGTACCCCACCGTCAACCTCAACCTTCGGTCAGTGCTCGGTACGCCTCGGCGTCGAGCAGGCCTGCGTCGGCGAGCGTGGCCCCGTCACCGAGTTCGATCTCGATCAGCCACCCCTCGCCGTACGGATCCTCGTTCAACAGTTGAGGGTTGTCGGCAAGGGTCTCGTTCACGGCGGCGACGGTGCCAGCGACCGGGGCGTACAGGTCGGACACCGACTTGGTCGATTCCAGCACCCCCAGCGCTTCGCCGACGTTGACACTGGTGCCGGCGGCGGGCAGGTCGACGAACACGACGTCGCCGAGCGAGTCCTGGGCGAAGTCGGTGATGCCGATCCGAACTCTCGACGTTCCGTCGAGGGCCTGAGCCCACTCGTGTTCGTTCGAATAGTGCAGCTCTGGGGGAACGTTCACGATGGTGCAGCGTAGTCAGGTCGCGCGCCCGGCCCGGATCCCGTCGCGGATCAAGGGCACGTAGGTGGCCGCGGTGTAGTAGCTGAGGATCAGCCCGGGGATGCCGAGGATCCACGACGCCACCGTGAACCCGTCGGCACCGGGGATCGAGCTGTGGCCCATCAGGAACCCGGGTACTGCGAACATCAGGAGGAACGTCGCCAACTTGCCCCAGTACGTAACGTCGAAGCGCTGCATCCCGAACGCCACGGTCGCGATCGCAACGGTGGCCCCGACGACGACTTCGCGGGCGAGCACGGCGACCGCGAACCACACCGGAATCGAGCCGTCGGCGATGATCGCCACGATCGCCACCACGAACAGCAGGCGGTCGACGGTGGGGTCGAACTTCTTGCCGAACTCGCTGGTTTGGCCCAGCCGCCGGGCGAGATAGCCGTCGACCCAGTCGGTGGCGCCGAGCGCGCCGAGCAACCAGGCCGCCGCTTGGCGCGATTCGAGTCCGAACAGCACCCACAGGAACAGCGGCAGGCACAGCAGGCGCAGCAGCGTGAACAGGTTCGGAACGGTCCAGATCGTGTCGACCTCACCGTCTTCGTCGGCCATGGCGCCACTATCGCATGTGGTCGGGCTTCGGCAAGCCTTCGCCCTTATGTCAGCATGACCGGCCATGGCGACGATCTTCACGAGGATCATCGAGGGTGACATCCCGGGCACGTTCGTGTGGCGTGACGACCGGTGTGTGGCCTTCCTCTCGATCAACCCGATGGCCCCAGGCCACACCTTGGTGGTGCCGATCGACGAGGTCGACCATTGGGTCGACCTGTCGCCCGACCTCAGCGCGCACCTGTTCGACGTGGCGCGCACGATCGCGATCGCCCAGCAGCAGGCCTTCTCCCCTGCCCGGGTCGGCCTGATCATCGCCGGCTACGAGGTACCCCACACGCACATCCACGTGGTGCCCACCAACGACATGTCGGAGCTGTCGTTCGCCAATGCGGCCGACAGCGTCAGCAGCGACGAACTCGCCGCGGCCGCGGAGCTGATTCGGAAGGCGCTGCCATGACGCTGCCCACCGGCGACCCTGCCCAGCACGGCTTCGACCCCGCCCGCCTGGCGCGGCTCGACGCGCACTTCCGGCGTTACGTCGACGCTGGGCAGCTGCCCGGCTTCCAGGTGCTCGTCGCCCGTCACGGCGAGCTGGTGCACGCCGCGTCGGCCGGCTGGCGCGATGCCGAGCGTGCGGTGGCCTGGGGCGACGACCCGATCGTGCGTCTGTTCTCGATGACCAAGCCGATCACGTCGGTGGCGGCGATGATGCTGTACGAGGAGGGCGCGTTCGAACTGAAGGATCCGGTCAGTCGTTTCATCCCGTCGTTCGCCGAGGCCCGGGTGTATCGCGAGGGCAGTACCCAGAAGCCGCTTACCGACCCGGTGGTCGAGCCGCTGCGGATCTGGCACCTGCTGACGCACACCTCGGGTCTCACCTACGGGTTTCATCATCAGCACGTCACCGACGCCCTGTATCGCAACGCCGGGTTCGAGTGGGGCTCGCCGGCCGGCCTCGACCTCGCCGGCTGCTGCGACGCTTGGGCCGGTCTGCCGCTCGCCTTCCAGCCCGGGTCGGAGTGGCTCTACGGTTACTCGACCGACGTGCTCGGCCGGGTGGTCGAGGTGGTGTCGGGCATGCCGCTCGACGAGTTCTTCCGCACCCGCATCTTCGAGCCGCTCGGCGTGCACGAGACCTGGTTCCGGGTGCCCGAAGCCGTCCGCGACCGGTGCACCGGGTTGTGGTTGGCCGGGCCCGACGGGTTGGCTCATGCCAGCCCGATCGACCTCAACAGCCCCGACGGCATGCCGTGGCTGTCGGGTGGTGGCGGCTTGTGGGGTACCGCCTCCGACTATCTCGAGTTCGCATCGATGCTGCTGCGCCGTGGCGACGGGTTGCTCGGTTCGCGCACGGTCGACTACATGACCCGCAACCACCTGCCCGGCAACGCCGACCTCGAAGCGTTCGGGCGGCCGCTGTTCGCCGAGACCACGTTCGACGGGGTGGGTTTCGGGCTCGGGTTCTCGGTGCTGCTCGACCCGGCGGGCAACAAGACGTTGTCGTCGGCGGGCGACTACTCGTGGGGCGGTGCGGCGAGCACGTTCTTCTGGAACGACCCGACCGAGCAGATCTCGGTCGTGTTCCTCACCCAACTCGTGCCGTCGAGCGCGCTCCCCATTCGCCCCCAGCTCCGCCAACTCGTCAACCAAGCCCTCATCGACTGACCAACGCCCCCAAACACCCAAGGTGGTTGAGCCTGTCGAAACCCCAAGGTGGTTGAGCCTGTCGAAACCACCGCCGCGCACATCACCCCAACGAACGCAGGAACCCCACCAGCGCGGCGCTCACCTCGGCCGGGCGTTCCTGCTGGAGCCAGTGCCCAGCGCCCGGGTACACCACCAGGTCGCGCAGCCCCGGCACCTGTGACGGCAAGGCCGCCAGCGCCTCGGGCGTGTTGCCGGCGATCATGTCGAGTTCGCCCGCCAGGTACAGCGCCGGCTGGTCGATCGTGCGGCCCACGAACGGTGCCAGCACGGTCGGCAAGGCGTTGATGTTCCGGTACCAGTTGAGGCCGCCCCGGAACCCGGTGCGCGTGAATTCGCCGACGTAGAACGCCAGGTCGTCCTCGCTCAGCCAGGCCGGCAGCCGCTCGGGCACAACGAGCTGGTCGATCAGGCGCTCGCCTGCCGGGAAGTGCCCGTCGGACAGCTCGGTGGCCAGCCCGTCGGCGACCAGGTCGCCCGAGTTCGAGTACAGGAAGCTGCGCAGCGAGCGGTCGACGTCGGCTTCCAGTTCGGCCTCGGCAACGCCGGGTTCCTGGAAGTACAGGCGGTAGTACTCGCGGCCGGCGGCGTTGGCGCGCACGATGTCGTTGACGGTGAGCCCTTCCGGCAGCCCGCTCAGTGGCGGGATGTAGGGCACGCTCATCGCCACGACGGCCCGGAAGATGTCGGGCCGCAGCAACGCCGCGTACCAGGCCACCGGGGCACCCCAGTCGTGACCGACGATCACCGCCGTGCGTTCCCCGAGTGCAGCAACGACACCGACGACGTCGGCGACGAGGTGCCCCACGGTGTAAGCGCCGATGTCGGCCGGCGCGCTGGTCTGCCCGTAGCCGCGCATGTCGATCGCCACCGCCCGGTAGCCGGCCTCGGCCACCGCGGGAAGCTGGTGCCGCCACGAGTACCACGACTCGGGGAAGCCGTGGCAGAACAACACGAGTGGCCCCTCCCCGACCGACACCGTGTGTACCGAGATGCCGTTGGCATCGACCTGCCCATGTTCGAACGCGTCGCTCATCAGCGCCGACCGTACTCACCCACCAGGTGGTTGAGCCTGTCGAACCACCGAGACCCGAGCAGCCGACCGAGCTACACCGGATCGATCAGGTGGGCGCCCTTGTTGCGCACGTTGTTGACGTCGGTCGACACCGGGTGCATCGTCAACACGTGCTCGGGGGCGGGTACGAGCAGCTTCGACAGTACGTCGATGTTGTGGTTGGTCGGGTCGAGCCACAGGTCCCACATTGCCTTCGGCAGCAGCACCGGCATCCGGTCGTGGACCGGGGCCATCGTGGCGTTCGCCGACGTGGTCACCACCGTCGCCGTGTGCAGCCAGGGCTCGGCCCGGTCGGCATCGGCGTCGCCCGACCGCGGCCGCCACGCCGACCACAATCCGGCGACCGCGAGCGGGTCGCCGTCGGCCCGGTGGATGAAGAACGGCTGCTTGAGCGGCTTGCCCGACTTGCCGACCGGCCCGTCAGGGTCGCCGGCGCGCCACTCGTAGAAACCGTCCATCGGGATGATGCACCGGTGCTTGCGGAACACGCCCTTGAAGGCGGCCTTTTCGGCGATCGTCTCCGAGCGGGCGTTGATCATCTTCTGGCCGACCTTGCGATCCTTCGCCCACACCGGCACGAGCCCCCACTGGAACGCCTGGAGCGAGCGCGCCGGAGTGTCCGATGTGTCGGGAGTGGCGACGACCGCGTAGATGTCGTTGGTGGGCGCGACGTTGTAGTTCTCGCCGAGCGTGTCGACGTCGACGCTCGCCCCGAAGTAGGCGGCGATCCGTTCCGGTGGTGTCGCCGAGGCGAACCGGCCGCACATGCTCCGGCACCGTAGCGCGCGCCCCGGAACGCACAGAGGGCAACCCTGCGTTGGCAGGGCTGCCCTCTCCATTCCGTCGGGACGAGAGGATTCGAACCTCCGACCCCCAGTCCCCCAGTGTTGGATCGTTCACCCGTCCTGACCCGGTGGCACCCGACGCAACCCGGTCTACCTGCGGTGACGACAGTGGCGTCGGCACGTTCACCCGCCCTCACCCGACTGAACCCGGGGGCGTTCGCGGGATGCGCCGCGGAATGCAGCCAACCTCGTCACACCCCCCGAGCAAGATCCCCAACAACCAAGCGGGCCCGGGCGGCTGCAACCACCCGGGCCCTACGTCACGAACACAGGAGGTTCGAGACATGCCCAACCTACCGATCACCTGGCCCACCAGCGTCGTGCTGGTCACACACCGGTACCACCTTCCCGACGGCGCCGAACCGATCGTGCATGCGCTGCAACTCGACCTGGCCGGCGCGGCGCGAACGGCGTGCGGCCGTTGGGCGTCCGGCGCTACCAGGATCGCCGACCCGGACGACGGCCGTCTGTGCTCCGTGTGCACCGGCGCCCTGCGACGGATCGCTGCGGCCGCGGTCCCGGCTTCGTCGCGGGTGCCCGACGACTGGCGGTCCGTGCTCGAGCAGATCAGGGCCATGACCGCCGAGGTTGAGCGGATGCGGAGCCAGGTCGCCGAGCTCGAGGCCGAGCTTGACCGCCGCGAGGGTGGCCACGACGTCGACGGGTGGGCTGCGTGATGGTCGCGCTTGACTCTGAGCTGCTCGCCGCCGTGTGGTGCGACCTGCTGCTCGACGAGCTGCACGCGAAGTCGGCGCAGCACCGGGTGACCGGGCGGGCGTTGAGCTTCCTGGCGCTCGGCTTCCCGCTCGACCGGGTGCTCGACGCGCTCAAGGTCGATGCGGCCGGCTGGGAGGCACGTGTCGCTGCGCACGCCGCCTGGCGGGCCGACAACCGCGCTGCGGGCACTCGGGTGGCCGAGCGGTTGGACGGGGGCCGCTGATGCCGGCGGCATGGGTGCCCCGAGCCCTCCTCACCGATGCCCAGGTCGGGGAGCTGACCGGCTACCGGCCCGAGCTGATTCGCCAGCTGGCGCGGCAGGGGAAGTTCCCCGCACCGATCGACGCCACCCTGCACCCCAAGCTCTGGCGCTGGTCGCCGGTCGTGCTCGATCGCTACATCGCCGGCGAGTGGTCGCCGGCCGGCTCGTGATCGCCGGCGAACCCGGGATCGACCGCCTGCCGTCGGGCCGCTACCGCTGGCGGTTGCGGGTCGATGGCGTGTGCCGCTCGGGCTCGGCACTCACCCTGGCGGCGGCGGTCGAGGCTCGGCGGTGCGCGGCCATCGATGTCGAGAACGCCGCACTGACGCATCGTGTGAGCGTGCTCGAACGTCGGCTGGCCGAGGTCGAGCGTCGGCTGGAGGTTCGGATCGGGGAGCTGCTCGGGCCGGCCATCCCCAACGGTGGCAATAGTCGGAACGGATCGGGCGCGACCGATCCGAACCCCATCCCTCGCGACGATCGCTCCGACTTCCGCAACATGGCCGAGCATCGCGACGTTGTCGAGGAGGCGATCGCCGCCAGCACCGACGACAACCCGCCGTCGCGGCGGTCGGTGCGGAACGTGGTCCTCGGCAAGGTGCCGCGAGAGCCGGCAAGGCGTCGTCGCGGCGGTCCGCAGCCGTACAGCGGCCCCAGGTATTCGCTCGACGAGGTGATCGCCAAGAACGGTGTGTCGGGCCTCGCTCGGATTGTGGGGGTGAGCCGGGCCATGATCCACGGCTGGATCAGAGCCGGCGGCGTCGACGAGAACACCGCGGACCGGGTGGCGATCGCCCTCGGCGAGCACCCGGCGACGATCTGGCCAGAGTGGATGCCATGACCACCGACAAGCCCAAGAGCCTGCCCTACGTACCCACCCCGGCCGACGTGGAGCGCCTCGTCCAGGCCGCCGTCGACCAGGGCCATCCCCGCACGATCTCCGACCAGGCGGGCCTGCGCAAGCTGGCGGTCCTGCTCGCACCGCCCCTCACGCCGGCGCCGCGGTCGAAGCGGGCGAGTTGACAGCCGCGGATACTGGGCCCGTGCGCCCCGATCGTCTCGACCCCGCCCCGCTGGTGGCGGTGTCGCGACTCGGGGTGCGCGGGCTCGCCCGCGTGCTCGAGGTCAACCCAGCGGTGCTGTGCCGGCCGATCAGCGCTTGGCAGGCCGATCGCTGGGCGGTGCGGATGGGATGGTTGCCTCACGAGGTCTGGGACGACGACTGGTGGGGCTGTACAGGCGGCTACGAGCCAGAGGAGCCAGCGAGCCCGGCTGAGCTCGCCGAGCTGGTCGCCGAGCTGATTCGCTTCGGACACCGCGCCGCCGCGGCGGGCCGCCAGGACGAGGCCGCCAGGTGGTACGAGCGAGCTATGTTCGTGGACATCGACGCCGATGCCGAGGGCATCGACATCACGGGCCTGTCGCCCGCCTGAGCATCTCGGCCTCGATCGCCCGAGCTCGCATCCCCGCCTGCATCTCGTCGGCGTCGGAGAACTTGTGCAGCGATGGGATGACCTGGATCCACGAGTAGCCGCCCTCGATCTTGGACATCGTGACCAGCGAGAGGCGGCCGCCGATCAAGATCGGTGGCTCGGTGGTCGCATGCTCAATCTTGAGGTCCTGAGCGAGGGCAATCCACTCGACAAGCGTCGCTGGGGCCTCGACGAGCCCGTCCTCGGGCATCGGCCGGCACCAGAACCCAGGGTCGCGTCGAATCCGCCGGAAGCCGGTCCCTCGGTCGAACTCGTCACAGACGTAGCGGCCGTCGACGTCCGGGCCGAAGTGGTAGATCACCGTGTGACCGCCGTAGAAGCAGTCCCCAGGGTGCGGGTTGACGTATCGGTCGCGGCCGGGCAGCCACGCTTCGGCGACGGCGGCGAGGTCGTCGAGGTTGTCGGCGATCGAGTGAAACGCGACGAGGGCCGCCCAGTCGGCGACGAGGCGGGTGACGCCGATGCCGGCGACCACGATGCCGAGGTGTGGGATGGGGATGGCCTTCGATCCGAAGTGATGCGGGGTCATGCCGGCGACGTTGATGCCGTCGCTCACGATCGTTACCTCGTCGGGGCCGAAGTTGAACGACAGCAAGCTCATGGCCGCGCCCCAGCGAGCTGCTCGGCTTCGCGGTCGACGATCTCGGCGAGGTGCTCATCGAGGTTCGCCAAGTCGACGGCATCCCCGAGCAGCTCAGCGACGTTGTGGAGGCGTGCTGGGGCGAAGGCGACGCTGCCCTCGATCGACGGCGAGGCGATTTGCATCGCCTCGCGTGCCGCTCTCACCGCGCCTCTGGTCGCACTCACCAGGCGTTGTCCGACGAGCGAGGCTCCCTGATCGATTCCGGCGGCGACACCGGTCACGATGTCGATGCCGAGCCGCTCGGCCTCTTCGGGACTGAGTGAGTCGTCCGACAGGGCAAGGGTCAACTCGGCGCGGCGCTCGTCGGGGATCCCGTTGAGCGTGGCGATGTGGTTGATGAGGGCGTCGCGTAGCGGGCCCTCGAGCGTGCCGACCTGGTCGAGCAGACCTTGGTTGTGCAGGGCGTGGGCCTCTGTGTCGGAGAGGGTGGCGTCGGTTGCTGCGGCGGCCTGTCGGGCGACCTCGACCTGGGCGGCGGCGAGGCGGTCAGCGGTCTCGGCGACGGAGTCCATCGCCTGGCGCGCCTCACGGAGCCCGGTGCCGTTGTCGGCCAGGATCCGAGTCGACTCGGCGACCTGGTCGACGAGCGCGTCCTCGGCGTCGTGGAGCGCGAACACGGCGTCGGCACCGGCCCGCAGGGCGTTGCGGAGTGACTCGAGCGCGGCCCGGTCGGCCTCCGTGGCGTCGGCCGAGGCGCGGGCGTTGGCGGCGCGGTCGAGCAGGAACTTGGCGTAGCGACGTTCCTCGGCCGATGCGCGACCGAGGGCGGTAACGGCGCCGTCGACGGCGTCAGCCGAGTCGTCGGTGGCGTCAGCTACCTCGCCGGCGGCGCGGGACATGGCTTCGTACTTCTGCTGGGCTGCGGCGGCGGTTGGCACGAGGTCGAGCAGCGACTGCTGCAATGCGTCATTGAACGCGACCTGGTTGCCGGCCTGGGCGGCCTGCATGTTGCCGGCGATGATGAGGGTGCCCATCGCGTTCTCGCCGGCGAGCGCTGCCTCGGCGACCTGGAGGAAGCTGAGCCCGGTGGCGTCGAGCCAGGCGAGTAGAGCGTCATCGTCGTTGGCGAGGCGGGCGACGACGTCGACCATGCCCTGAAGCGGATCCTGGGCGCTGCGCATCGCCTCGGCGAGATCGTCGACCGAGGCCTTGACGTCGTCGGTCGCCTTGCCGAACACACCCATCGCTACGACGACGGCGCCCAGCACGCCGCTGAGCGCCAGGATCGGGTGAGCCGCCATCGCTGCGCGCATCGCCGTGAACGCGGTCGTCATCGCGCCGAGCGAGCGCACGACGCTCATGATCGGTCCGGAGACCGCGGCGATGCCGAGTATTGCCACGATCGCGGTCTGCGCCCCGGCAGGCAGCTTGGCGAATCCCTCGCCGAGCGTGGTGACCACGTCGATCAGACGGTTGTAGATCGGGAGCAGCCCTTGGCCGATGGTGGCGGCGTGGTCGACGGCCGCCTCCTTGGCCATCTGCTCCTTGGACGCCGTGGTGTCGAGCTCGCGATTCCACTGGCCCTGGAAGGTGGCGGCCTGCTCGGTGATCAGCGCGAGCGTGGCCTGGGCGCGGGCGTGGTCGTCGACGGCGGCCTTGGAGTCGGCGAGCCCCATCTCGACGGCCTTGGCCGCGACGGCCGAGGCGCGCAGCGCGACGCCGAACCGTTCGGCGGGGTTGTACTCGCCGCGGATCGCCGCGCCGTAGGCCTCGACGGCCTCCTTGGCCGTGCCGCCGAACGCGGCCGAGGCGTCGGCGCCGATCTTGCTGATCAGGATGGAGGCGTCGGCGGCCGCCTCCTGCGTGAGGCCCATGTTGACGAGCAGGCCGCCGACCTGGGTGCTCAACGTGCGGAAGCTGGCCTCGGACAGGCCGACGGCGCGCACACTGTTCTTGGCGAACTCGTCGATCGTGCCGGCAGCCTGACGGAACACGGTCTCGGTGCCGCCGACCGCCTGTTCGAGGTCCGACGCGGCGTTCTTGATCTTGGCGAAGCCAGCGGTGACGGCGGCTACCGAGAGCCACTTGGCCAACTCGGACGACATGCCCTTGCCGATCGCCTGGGCGTCCTTGATCGCCTCGTCGCGGGCCTGGCGTGAGTCGACCCGAATCTCGACGAAGGCGGTCGCGATTTTCACGTGGCGGCCTTGGCGGGCGCCCGTCGCTTCCGCGGCGGGCGCGGTTTCGGCTCGGGTTCGGGTTCGGGCTCGGGTTCGGGCTCGACGACGAGTGCGGATGACAGGACGTACTCGGCGATCTGCACGAGGACATAGCCGTCGCTTGCCCGTAGGCGGTATAGCGAGGCGTCGAACCTTTGGCGGTCGGCGTAGTCGAGCATCCCCCTGATGCACCCGATGAGCGCCTTGACCGCCTCGGCCGCGAGGTCGCCGCCGGCCTCGAACTGCTCGCGGGTGACCTCTGGCGCCTCGTCGAGCGCCAGCACGTCGCCCAGCGTCGGCGATTGCAGGGCGGTGAACGTCTCACCGAGGAACGAAAACGTGATCGGTTCGCGGGTGGGACCCGACTCGAACGGCCCAAAGTCACGATGCATCGATGCCGCCCCCCACCTCGGCAAGCCACTCCTGCAGCCTGGCGAGCTCTCTCGCAGCGACCGGGTCGCCGGCGGCCGCAGCCTCGCTGAGCTTGGCCAACGACGCGTCGATCAGCTCCCAAGCGGCGACGGTGATGCTGGCGGCATGGCTGTCCTCAACCCGCCGGCGCATGCGGTCTTCGTCCGGGCGTTTCATGACGAACGCTCCGCTGCGACCAGCGCCCTTCTGGCGGCCCGGTTGACGAGCTGGCGGAAGCCGAGCGAGTACAGGTTGATGCCGTCGAAATCGGCGGGAACGGTCACCTCGACCCGCACGACGCAGCCGTCAAGCTCGGCCGCGACCTCGGCAGTGCGGCGGCCGGCAAGCGTGGTGACCTTGGGCTCGCCCGTGGTCGTCATCGATGCCGCCCGGCGCCCCGCGGCCTCCCAGTCGGCCGGCACTACGCCAGGGAGCAGCGTGGCGACGGTGTCGGGCCCTTCGGGGGTGTTCACCAGCACGTACCGGGGTGTCGGCACCTGCTCGCCCTCCTCGAGTGGAGAACCATCGATCGGCACCCAGCGCGTTGGGAGAACCCACTTGACGACGTCAACTTCGAAGATCTCGTCCCCCGGCTTGAAACGGCCCAACAGGTCATTCGGAACGTGCGTCACGATCTGCTTGAGGGGCTTGCCGCGGCTCGACCGGGGCGGTGCATCCGCCTGTCGGGCGGCCTGCTGGACGCGCTGCTCACCCTCACTCAGCAGCAGTTCGCGGTTGTCGATCACGCGCGCCACGGGCGCCGAGTCCCAACGACGGCTCACAGCTGCCCCCTGGCGTACAACTCGGTGGCCATCCGAAGTTTGTCGCCCAGCCGGTCGGCGTCGGCTCGGGCGAGCCACTTGCTCACGACCGGGTCGTCGAGCAGTGCGTCCGGGACGGTGTTGGGACGACGGCCGCGGACCTCGGCGAGCACCCGCTCGACCTGCGACTGACCCGTCCGCCGGCGGACGGCGGCGCCGGGGACCGCACCGACGACGACCAGGCTCAACTCGTCCATGACCGCCTCGTCGATCGCTTCCTTGGCTCCGAGTTTGTGCTCGGCGGCCGTGAGGTCGCCGCCATCTCGCCAGGCCAGCCGCATGAACCCAACCGACACGTCGGTGAGGATCTTGTCGGCGACCAGGTGGATCGCCGTGCGCGCTGCGGGGATCTTGTTGGGGTCGGCGAACTCCATCAGCACGTCGACGCCGTAGTCACGCTCGCGGCTGTCGATGCCCTTGCCGAGCACGCTGTCGATCGAGTTCCAGTCGTGGCCGTAGAGGATCACCGGCATCCGCTCGGCGAGGGCCTTGCGGAAGACCCCCGGCGACCACGTGGTGCCATAGGAGTCGACGGTGCGATACGTCACCGCCGTCGCCCAGCGCTGGCGGCCGTTCGAACCACGCACCTCCTCGCGCAGCTCCAGGGACCGGGTGCGGCGCTCCAGCGTGGCCGCGCCGGCTCGGTTGGTGTGTCTCATGCTGCTGCGGCCTCCAACCGCTCGACGGCGCGCCGAACCCGGTCGACGATCGCCAGTTGTGCCGGGGCGACGTGCTCGCCCTCGGTGAAGTCGATCCACCACGACTCGCGCACGCGGGCGGTGGTGTCGGCCCCGCTCGTGACGAGCGAGACCTCGCGCACCGTGGACGAGAGCACGAGGCCGCGGCTCACCCGCCGGTCGCGCTCACCGACCGACAAGGCTGCGGCGCTCCCACGGCGAACGTCGAACGCGTAGGCCTCCGACAACGGATGGCCGCCGAGCAGGCCCTCGACCCAGACGTGCCCGTCGGCTTCCCACAGATCAACCACCCAGCCGAGCGGATCGGCGGAGTGCCGGCCGTGGCAGGCCAGGATCGGCACCGCTGGGGCGCCGAGGCGGTAGGCGCCTGGCTGGACCGCCACGCGGCCGCTCGACCCGATGCCCTCGGCATGCCAGGCGCCCAGCTCGGCGACGGTGCCGCGCAGGTGCATCCAGCGCCCCGAGGTCGGCGGCTCGATCATGCGCTCGCCTCGATCCTGTGCCGCAGAGCCTCGAGGTCGATCATCCAGTCGCCATCGCCGTCGATGCGGCACGAGCCCCCCAGGCGCCCCGCAGCCGCGAGCTGCCGTAGCCGCCGCGCTCCCGGGGCGCCTGGGATCGTCGCTGCCTTCATCACCGACCCCCACCGTGGCAAATCGGCCCCTGAAGGTGTTCCGGGGCCGGAAGGGGTCGCCGTCAGTGCGAGCGACGCCCCGGTGGCCGCCAGAGTCGCGGCCTGGTCGTAGAGCGCCGCCAGACGTGTCGAGCGATCCCGCTGCGACACCCATTGGTCAGCCCGCGCCCGAAGAGCCGCGGCGATGCAGCGGAGGTCGGGCTCGGGCAACGGAACGCCGCTCACTCGTACACCCCCGACCCGGACACCCGAGCCGCGAGGTCGGTCCGTAGCGACGTTGCCGACGGCTGATCCCCGAAGGCCCTGGACGTGCGCCGGCGGGACGGCTTGCCCTCGAGCAGCTCGTGGGCGAGCAGCGCTAGCGCCACGGCGCGGTCGTCGTGCTTCCCGTTGTCGTGGTCGAGCCGGTACTGGCCGATCGACGTCTCGCGCAGGCGCACGTTGGCGAGCTCGTCAATCAGCTCCTGGTCGTCGGGCAGGTCGAGCTGACCATCGCGCAACAGCCGGTACAGCAGCAGGCCGAGCCGACCCGCCGACGCCTGGCTGAACGTGAACTCCCGCGTGCGGATGCCACGCCGGCGCAACCCCTGGGCGAGGTGCACGGCTTGGAACGGGTCGACGACCACGCGGGCGCGGTGATAGCTGGTCGCCAGTTCTGCGACCAGCTCCTCGACCTCGCCCAGGTCGACCTTGTGCCCCTTCGAGCCCTGCCGCACCTCCATGCGATCGAGCACGACGTCGGCGCCGCGCGCCGGCGTGCCGTCGGCCAGCTCGGTGTACAGCTCCAGGTGACCGACGGCGACGACGGTGCGGTCGTTGGTCAGGCCGACGTCGAGCGCTATCACGTAGCTCACGCCGCGCTCAGGCGGCAGCACCGTGGCGCCGCCGTCGCGGATGCACTGTGCGATGTCGCCCTCGGTCGATAGCCGATCCTCGGCGGCCACCCAGCGATTCTCGTGGAGGCGCTGGTACGACGATGCCGTGAGCATCGCCCGCTGTTCGGCGAGGTCGGCCTCGGTGCGCCACGGGAGCGGACCCGGGATCTCCGACACCCGCCAGGCCGGCGATGTGCGGGCGTGCTGCAGTGTCCGATACGACCAGTGCGCTGGCTCGCCGGCCGAGGTGAGGCACACGAAGCGGCCAGTCGGCCCGGCTTTGGGCACCGACGACACGACCGCCTCCCACAGCGTCCGGTGGTTTCGGGTGCTGGGCCACTGCCCGATCTCGTCGACCACCATCAGCCACGGCAGCAGACCCCACGCCGACGCGCCGTCGGCTGGCAGCACCTCCAGCTGCGCCATCGTCTGACGGTTCACGACGCGGCGAGCCTGGACCTCGAGCACGCCGGCCAGGCCGGGCGTGCGCAGCACGAACCCGCGCATCGCCCCGACGAGCAGGTCGGCCTGCTCGGCGTCGACCGCCACGGCGTACGAGCGCGAGCCGGGCGGCGCCTGGTCGATCAGCGCCACCACGGCGACGGCAGCGAGGTCGGTGGTCTTGCTGCCACCGCGCGGCCGGGTCTGGAAGTGCGCACGCTCGCCGGCGAGGTCGAGCACGGCGTCGGCGTCGGTCATCTGCCAGTCGACCGCCACGTCGCCCCACCGTCGGTCGTCGTCGAGCACCAGCGCCCGCAGGAGCGCCCGAGGGTCGGCGCTCACGGCCTGGCCCGCCAGGTATCCGCGGCGACGAGCAGCTCGTCGAGCATGCGCACCAGCTCGACCGCCCGGCGCAGCTCGGCGTGGCGGTCGAGCGCTGCGTCGCTCGCCCCCGGCTGGCCGAGGCGCTCGACCTGGCGGTGCAGCTCGTCAAGGACGTGGCCGACCAGCGCCACCACGTCGTCGTGCGTGGCGACGCTCACGCTCGCGTCAGAAGAGTCCAAGGTCTTCGACCTCCTCGCCGGCGACCTCGCCGGCCTCGATCGCCGCCGGGGCGGCTGTGGTTGCTTCGATCATCTGACGGCCCGTGGCTCGCAGGGCGTCGAGGGCGTTGGCCGTGCCGTCGGGGCTGGCGGTCATCGTGCGGTGGAGCTGTGCCCACGCCGCCGGGTCGAGGCCGAGGCGGGCACGCTGGCGCTCGGCCCGGCTCTCGGCCTTCGACCAGGCGGCCAGGAAGGGGCGGGGGGTGCCGTCGGCGTCGAGCAGGCCGACCTGGTCGGCGTAGTCGCGGTAGAGCCGGCACTGCGCCTCGGCGCTGGCCCAGGCCGCTGCTGCTGCGGCGAACGCCGGTCCCATCGTCCACGGGGCCGATGCCGCCAGCTCGGCGCGCAGCTGCTCGGCGATCGGGCCGACCTTGCGCTGCGAGCCGGCGCCGTGCTTGGTCGCCGCCTCATTGTCAGGCTCGAACGGGGGCCTGGTGTCACCCGGCCATCGTGGGGTCATGTCCGACCCCCAGTCCGGCGGACTGAGGCCAGGCCGGCACGCTGGAGCGACGCGGTCGATGCCGCGAGCATCCCGCGACCGCCGACCACATGCTTCGTGCGCGGCGTTTCGACCTCAGAGGGGACTCGGGTCGGAAAGGGCGCTGGCCGTGAGGTTCTCGGCCAATGACCGGCGGGTGACAACGTGTGACGACCTTTCCGGTTATCGGCTATGCACTCATACGCGAGGGAGCAATACGGAAGGGTTGTCATACGTTGTCACCCTCGATCGCCGGGAGGTCTACGCCGACCCACCGGCGTCCAGCCTTCGACCGGCCCTGAGTGACTCCGCGCTCTTTGAGGACGGCCACGAGTCGCTGGTAGTGGGCCTTCTCCGGTCCGTCGGTGCCGGCCGCTGCGAACCACTCGCCGTGTGCTTTCATGAGGTCGTTCGTGCTGATTGCCTTGCCAGGCCCGAACACGAGGCCGGCCTCGACCAGGAAGGCCGCGACGGTGTCCGACTCCTGGCGATAGGCGACGGTCGCTGCTCGGACGGCGTCAGGCACCCGCAACCCGTCGGCGCGGTAGGCCCGCAACCCGTCGAGCATCCAGTTGAGGACGCCGGGTGCCTCGGTATCGACGATGCGGCGAGCCAACTCGGGGTCGCGCTCGGCCGGCGGGATCTGCACGTCGAACGGGATCAGGAGCACCCGTCGCCAGATGGCGTCGTCGGTACCGTCGATCAGCGGCCGGTGGTTGGCGTGGAGCCAGAACGTGTGCGTTGGGTCGAACGCCCAGAAGTCCTCGCGCATCCGGCGCGCCTTCACGCGGTCGCCGCCGGTGAGCTCCTTCACCTGGGCCTCGTCAAGGCGTGCCCCGGCGGGGAGCTCGCCTGAGTGCGAGAACCGGATCCGGAACAGGTCGGCCTTCGCGGTCGGGTGCGTGTCGTGCTTGAGGGCCAGGAACAGGTCGCGAGTGGTGACCTCGGCGTAGTCGCCGAGCACCTTCGACACGATCCGGGTCAGGGTCGACTTGCCGTTCGCCCCTCCACCGACACAGATCGGGAGCACTTCCTCGCGGTGCTCGCCGAGCAGCACCACGCCGAGCAGCCGCTGCACAAAGCTACGTACTTCGTCGTCGGGCAGGATCGTGGCGAGGAAGGCCGACCACGCCGGCGCCGTCGCTGCGGCTTCGAACGGCACCGAGGCGCGCATGCGCAGCAGGTCGCTCGGGCGGTGCGGCCGCAGCTCGCCGGTTCGCAGGTCGATCGTGCCGTTGGCGGCGTTGAGCAGCCAGCCCTCGCCGTCGAGCAGCTCGTGGTCGATCGCCAGCCCCGGCAACGAGCGGGCAGCCCGGAGCGTCGCGGCCACGCCGACGACCGACTCGCACTTGACGACCCACCGCCGAAGCGCCTTCATAGCGTCTGCGTCGTGGTACACGTCGCCGACGTGCTCGAGCAGCTGGCGGCCCAGCTCCGCGGCGAGGGCGCTGACGAACGTCTCGCCGTGATCGAGGTGCCACCGGCCGCCGTGGAACACGATCCATCGGCCCCAGGCGGGCACGTAGCGGATCTCGTCGCCATGCCGGGCGGCGAGCCGCTCGGCGTTGCCGTGGTCGCTGTAGCGGAACCCGTCGGGGCCCATATGGACGTTGTCCCGCTGCCAGGCGACCTGGGCGGTCGCGTACCGCTCGGCCGCAGCGTGACGATCGCACACCATGATCCCCTCGACCGACTGGGCGGCCGGCGTCCCGTCGCCGCACCGGGAGCACGCGGACCTCGTCAGCGACCCGTGCTCGGCGCAGAGCTTGGCCCCGTCGACGACCTCGACGGCGAGGTCGTCGCAGTGCTGGCAGGTGTCGCCGGGCCGGATCGGCGCCCGGTCGGCGTGAACGAGGGTCACCAGCGCGTCCGGTCGTCGAGCTCGACTTGGCGGTGTGGGAGATCGCTTGCCAGGAACAGGTGCCACGAGCGACCGTCGGCTTCGACGTGACGCAGTACCACGGCGATCGTCGCCGCGCCCCAGTACGTGACCGGAACGACTTCCCAGGTCACGTCGTGGCGGGCGCACCAGCGCTCCAGCGCCGGCACCTCGACGCCAGGCCGCAGCCGATACGGCGCGATCAGCACGCAGCGATTGCCTGAAGCGTCGAGCGCCTGCACAGGGTGGTCGAGCGTCGAGCTGACGTTGTCTCGGCAGGTGCATGTGTAGGCGCACGGGCGGCCGTGGAGCACCCACAGTGGACAGCACCGGCGCGGGCGGTCGAGAAGGATCTGGATCCCGGTGAGCAGCTCGAACCACGTCGCCCGCTCCTCGTTGAGCTCGCCGGCCAGGTCGAGCGCGTCGAGACCACATGGTGGCACCCCGTTCACGCAGTCACCTCGGCGGCGGGACGAGGTGCACGTTCGGTCCCGATGCCGACGGAATCGAGCACCTTGGCCGTCGGCCAGCGCAACTTGCGGCCGAACCGGAGCGGCTCGACCGGGGCAGTTCCGAGGCGAACCTGTTCGTAGAGAGTGTCGTCCGACACGCCCCACACCTCGGCTGCCTCAGAGGTCGCCAACGTCGGTGGCCACCGGTGGCCGTGGACGTCGACGATCGACTGGGTGGCGCCCATCACGCGGCTGCCAACTGCTCGATGAGCCGGGCGTAATCGCCGGCCCGTTCACCGCGGAGCGCTCCAGCGTGCTCCCACCGGTGGACGGTCGACCGGTCAACGCCTATGAGCTCCGCTACCTCGGCCAGCGTGAGGCCGGCCTGTTCGCGGAGCCGTCGGCGCTCGGCGGCGTCGGGTAGTGAGCGCATAGCTCGTGCGCGTTCGAGGAGGCGTGTTGCATCCATGCGGCGACCTTGCCGCATAGTGTTGACAGGGACTTAGTGGACTTAGCGCTATAAGTGCGCTAATGTCTGGCTTGTGCCCAGGAAACCTGCCCCCGAGCCCGCGCCCACACGCGACACCGTCAACATCAACGTGGCGATCCCGAAGCAGCTCCACGTGAAGCTCAAGAAGGTCGCCGCCGAGGATTCGATGACCGTCAAGGACACCGTGATCAGGGCGCTCGAGAAGTGGGCTGAGAGGTTGGGCAAGTGAGCGGCCGCGTGTACGCCTACTGGCGCGAGGTCGACCAGGTGACCGGCAAGCCGCGCACTCGCAAGGCCGCAACCGCCGACGCTGCGCCGAACCCCAGGGCCGTGCGCTGGGCCTACGAGTTCATGGTCGACGACCCGACCGGCGAGCACAAGCGCAAGAGCATCGGTGCCGGCGGCTTCACGAGCAAGCAGGCTGCGCAGAAGGCCCGAAACCTCAAGGCTGGCGAGATCGAAGCCGACGGCCCGGCAGCGGCCGCGGCTCGACCATCCACGATGACGCTCGCGGCGTTCCTCGACGAGTGGCTCGCAGCGACGAAGGCGGCACGGCGACCGGGCCCGAACGCGACCTTGGCCGGCATGATCAAGTCGTACGTCAAGCCGCGGCTCGGTGGCGTGCAGCTGCGCCACCTGACCGCTCGGCAGATCTCCGAGCTGTACGACGACCTCGCCGCTCGCGGTGGCCGCCCGCGCAGGGATGCCGACGGCAACCTGATGCCCCGCCCGCTGTCCGCGCAGACGGTGCTCCACGTCCACAAGATGCTCACGGCATCGTTTCGGTGGGGCGTGAAGCACCGCTACCTGCGTGACAACCCCGCCGCGCTCGTCGAGGTCCGGCGGCCCGAACGGAGCGAAGCGGCCACGTGGTCGACGGCGGACGTGCGCAAGTTCCTCGAGCACGTCCGGGGCGATCGCCTGGCGCCGCTCTGGACGTTGGCCATCTCGACGGGCGCACGACGCGGTGAGCTGCTCGCGCTGCGGTGGTCCGACGTCGACGACGATCGCAACGTCCTCCACATCCGCCGCAGTCGTACGCTGGTGTACGAGCCGGGGCGCGGTGAGGTCGTCGTCGAGGGAGCGCCGAAGACCGACAAGAGCCGCCGGCACATCGAACTCGACGACGCGCTCGCGGGCGTTCTGCGCACACACCGGGCGGCCCAGAACGCCGAGCGCCTCGCCTGGGGTGAGGCGTGGGCCGGGGACCGCACGGATCCGTACGTGTTCACGGCCGAGGATGGCCAGCCGTGGCGGCCCGACATGGTGACGAAGATGTTCAAGCGGGCGGTTGTCGCCGCTGGGCTGCCGTGGGTGCGCTTGCACGGCATGCGCCACACCGCGGCGACGATTCTACTGGAGGCCGGCGAGTCGCCCAAGGTGGTCCAGGAGCGCCTCGGCCACGCCACGATCGGCGAGACGATGGACCGCTACAGCCACGTGATCGAGGGCATGCAGCGCCAGGCCTCGTCGGCGATCGCGGCGGCGATGGGGCTGGGGTCGTGAACCAATCGCGGGATGCCCGCGGAATCGACAGGCCTGAGCCGAAAACGGCAGAGAGCCGCTGCCTGCGTTTCCGCAGGTCAGCGGCCCTCCGATTCCGTCGGGACGAGAGGATTCGAACCTCCGACCCCCAGTCCCCCAGCGCAGCCTTGTTCTGCAATGGCTGCGTATGTCCTGGTGGACGTGGGTTCCTCTGCCACTACAGAGCACCCGTGTGTTCTGGTGAGCCTACATCTGTGGGCAGAGGTGTGGGCAGTCCGTGGGCATCTGCCCCGGCCGTGCGTCCGTGTGCGTTGCACACGGGCCTTGGTCGGTCAGAAGCCATGACACACGGAGGAACACATCATGACGAACGCGAAGAAGCGGCGCGCGGCGCCACCCAGGCCGAAGGGCACCGTGCGCCAGCGCGGCGGAACCTGGTCGGTGCGCTGGCGCGATAACGACCGCCAGCGCGAGCGGGGTGGCTTCGCCACCGAGGCTGACGCGTGGGAGTACCTGTCGACGAAGGTCGACGTGCTGCGCCGGCTGCCCGGCCGGGCGCTTGGCAACGCCACGTTGGAACACGCGATCGTGCAGTACCTCGCCGACCGTGAAGCGCTGTCGGGGACGAAGGGCAACAAGCCGGGCACGATCATGACGCTGCGGGATGCGCTGGCCTACGTGACGCCGGCCGCGCGTCCACCGTCGGCGATCACGCTTCAGTTCGAGGCCGCCAACGCCGCGCGGGGTCGGCCGTCAAAGGTGCGCGAGCGTCGGCCGGACCCGATCGCCGCGCTGGCGGTGCGCGACGTGACCGGCGACGAGCTGGGCGAGTTCTACATGCGGTTGCGGCGGTCGGGGTCGGTGCGTACCGGGCGCGGGATCGGCGAGGGAGGCATCCGCACGATCCACAAGGGGCTGTCGGTCGTGTTCACCTGGCTCGAGCAGAAGCGGGCGGTGATGCACGAGGACAACCCGGTGCGGCGGGTGCCCGACACGGCCAAGCCGAAGGCGACCAGCAAGCACGACCAGTTCCGCGCCGCCATGCGAGCGTCGCGGCGCACGGTGGACGAGGCGTCGATCGACCCAGTCCTCGCGTGGCACTGGGACACGATTGCCGAGCTGCTCGACAAGACCGCGGCCGATCCGACGCCGGAACGCATCGGGTGCTGCTTGGGAGCGGCAGGCTCGTTGCGGCGGGCCGAGGCGGTGGCGGTCGTGTGGGACGACATGACGACGAACTTCACCGACGAGGTCGCCGTGCTGTGGGTGAGCGAGTCACGGCCGATCGTCAACGGCACGGTCGTTCCGGGTACGACGAAGTCGGCGACGAGCGATCGCATGGTTCCGTTGGTGAGCGGTCTGGCACGGGCGTTGGAGGCGTGGCGGGAGGTCCAGCGGGAGACCTTGGGGCGCTCGCGCATCCGGGTCACGAAGGCGACGCCGATCGTGTCGTGGACTGCCGATGTGCGACCGGTCGGCCGCGGGCGCGGCATGGCCACCAAGCCCGGCGACCCGTTCCGCGCGGACACGTTCAGCCGCCGGGTTCACGGGACGCTCAAGGAACTGGGCCTGCCCCCGGTCGACGGCTCCCACGCGCTCCGGCACGTGTTCGGGTTCGTGTTCTTGAACGAGGTCGTCGACGATCCGCCGGTGCGGTTCAGCGCCACCGACGTGCAGACGATGATGGGGCATTCGTCGTCGTCGATCACGACCACCCTGTACAACCGGGCCAGCGAGGACCGGGCGGCGCTGCGGATGCTCGCCGCCCGCCGGGAGGCCGAACTGCGCTCGTCCGGGTGGCGGCCCGCCGGGTGATCGCCCGAGCCTCGATTCGCCGCTCTCCGGGTGCTGTGTGGCTCGGAGAGCGACGTACGGGCGACGTTTGGTGAATGGGGGCCGGTATGATGGGCGACCGCAACATAGCCACGGGACGTGGCCTAGTCTGGTTAAGGCGCGTGCCTGGGGGGCACGAGATCGGAGGTTCGAATCCTCTCGTCCCGACTCTGTGATGTCTCACACATCCCGGACAGTCCGAACCTTCATGGTTCGGACTGTTGTCGTTTTCGGGATGCGTAGGGGGTGTGATGGTCTGCCGATGGGTTGAAGCGCCCGGGGCGCTTCACGACAGCCGGTGCCGCGCCGTCGAGACAGCGTTCGGCGTTCACAGCGGCCCGTGGCCCGCGGCGCCGGCCGGACGAGCCCAGCAAGTTCGAGTTGTCCTCGTCGCCGAGGATCGTGGGCTGGCGATATTCCGTGGAACTCGGTGGCCGTGCGAGATCACCCGTAGCGTCGTGCGTCTGCTCTGCGAAGCTCTTCATGGACGGCCTCCGGCCATCGATTCCGAAGGAACTTCAGTACCGGAACTCGAGAGTTCGACGTGGACCGCCGGGGGCCCGTCGTGAGCACAGCCGAGGATCCGGCGCCGGAACCGCCCGACGAGTCGGCGGAGTGCCCTCCGGCTTCGCGCGCGGCGCGGCCCACACCCCCGCCGGGCGACCGGACCCAGCAGGTCTTGACCTGGCTCGTGCTGATCCTCGGTGTGGTATCGGTCGTCTGGCTGGTGATCGCGATCGTGCGCGACGAACCCGGGGCCGCCCCCACGCCGTCGGCTCCGGCGTGTGTGGTGCAGCTGAATGGATGCGGGCTGTCATGACGCTGGCCGGGCTGGGGCTACGGATCGGAATCGGTCTCGTGCTGCTTGGCGTCGGTGCCTTCGTCGGGACTGGGGCCGAGAGCGTCACCGCCCTGATCCCAGCGGTGGTCGGCGTGGTCTTGATCGGTTGTGGCGTGGCCGGGAGGTCGCTGGCACGGCGCAAGGGCGCCGACTACGCGGCGCTGGTCGTCGGCGGTGTGGGCGCGGTCGGCTGCACGATGAACGTGGCCCAGTTCAACGAGCTTGTCGCCGGAACGGCTGAGCGGCCCGTCGCTGTGGCGGTGAGTTCGCTGATGTTCCTCGTGTTGGCGACGTTTGTGGTGATCGGGATCGTCTCGTTGCGCGAGGCCCGCAGCAACTGACGACCTCCGCTACTCGGTGGACACCGCCGGGTCGAGGGCACGGGCACGAGCGGCGCGGCGGGTGCCGATCGAGTAGCGCACGGCGAGCACCCAGCCGACCGCCTCGGCGCCGGCGAACAGGAACCACTGGACGGCGTAGGACTGGTGGTTGCCTTCGCCGAGATCGGGCCGGACGACCGCTTCCGGGTAGGGGTCGCCGTCGGCGGGGTCCGATTCGATCAGGTCGAGGTACATCGGTACGAGGGGGTCGTCGAACTGCGCGGCGAGACGTTCGAGGTCGACCCGCTGGGCGACGGTAAGCGTTCCCTCAGAGGGGTCAGCGAGCTGGGCGCCGCGGCGTTGCTGGGTGTGGCGGAGGCGGCCGGTGACGGTCACCGTGCCCGCTGGGGCGCCAGGAGCAACGTCGGTGAGCGGCGTGAAGCCGCGGTTGACGAGCAGGGTCCGCCCGTCGTCGAGGGCGAAGCCCTCCACGGTGTTCTCACCGGCACGGCCGTTCTGACTGCGGTTGGCGATCTGGATCGACGTTCCGGCGAGATAGCTCCCGGTGACGGTGACGGGCCGCCACTCGAGGTCGTCCAAGGCGGGTTCGTCGGGGTCGCTCGAGGTGGGTTCGAGGATCGTGTCGAGCGGCACCGGAGTGGTGTCGTAGCGGGCTTCGACGGTGGCGTTGAAGTCGCGGCGCTGGTCGAGCCGGCGGAGTTGCCAGAACCCGAGGTTGATCATCGTGACGATCCCGGCGACCACGAGGAGGTGGAATCCGATCCACTTGGGGGTGAGCAGGAACCGGTACATGCCGCCGGGTGACGGTACCGGGACGACCCGGGGGGGGCCGACGACTACCGGATGATCCGCGGTGGGTTCAGTCGGCGACGCGGCGTTGGCCGGGGCGCAGTACCGCGGCAAGGGTGTCGCGGCCGCGGGCGACCCGGGAGCGGATGGTGCCGACCGGGCATCCGGCGACTTCTGCGGCTTCGGCGTAGGGGAGGCCGATCAGTTGGGTGAGCACGATCGCTTCGCGTTGTTCCACAGGTAGCGAGTCGAGTAGGTGGATCGTGTCGACCAGGCTGGCGTGGTCGGCTTCGGCCGGGGTGGTGGGTTCGGCAACAGGGTCGGTGCGGCGCCGGTAGCGTTTGCGGAGGTGCTCGTAGCAGACGTTGCGGGCGACGCCGAGTGCCCAGGTGGCGACCGGGCCGCGTTCCCAGCGATGCAGGTTGGCGACGATCCGCATCAGGGCTTCTTGGGCGAGGTCGTCGGCGTCGTCGACGCGGGTGAGGTGGGCGCAGAACCGCCACACGTCGGTTTGGATCTCGGTGACGAACCGGGCCAGCGCGTCGCGGTCGCCGTCGCGCGCATCGCTGGCGAGGTGGCTGAGGTCACGCATGAGGCCACAGTGTGCCCGGCCGGCGGTGGGAATGGAACTCGCCGGGCACCTCGGGTAACCAGTGGGGCCTATGGATTGCGATGTGGCGCGTGAGCTGTTGTCGGCGACGCTCGACCAGGAAGCGACCGTGGATGAGGCGCGCGTGGCGAACGAGCACCTCGGCGGGTGCGCGGCGTGCCAGGGGTGGTGGGCCGAGATCGGCTCGGTCACCAGATACCTGCGGGTGCGCCCGGCCGAGCCGGTTCCGGACCTGTCGGCCAAGGTGCTAGCACGCGTGGCGCCGCCGCGGCCGGGGCGCGGCGATTGGGTCCGCTACGCGTTAGCGGTGATCGCTGCCAGCGAGCTGGTGCTGGCCCTACCGGGCGTGTTGCTCGGCCAGGGGGCGACGTCGATACACGACGGTCGCCACATCGGTTCGTTCGGCGCGGCGGTGGCGATCGGGTTGCTGTATGTGGCGTGGCGGCCGGGGCGGGCGTTGGGGATTTTGCCGATCGTGACCGCGTTGGCGGTGACGATGGCGGTGACCGCGGCGATCGACGTGGGCGCTGGGCGGGTGACGGCGTTGGGCGAGTCGCACCACGTGCTCGAGGCGACCGGTCTCGTGCTCGTCTGGTTGTTGGCGGGTCGTCCGGTGCCGCGGCGGCCCCGTCGCCAGCTACCGGGTGCGCGGCGGAGTCTGCGTCCGGTCGGCCGCCTGCCGGCCGCCTGAGTCGTTCCCATTCCAAGAGGTTTTCGAGGAGTTGATAGTTGATGGTCCGATCGCGTCGTGTTGGTGGGTTCGTGGCGGTGCTGATCGCCGGTGTCGTGGTGGGGGCGGGGCAGGTGTCGGCACACATCGACCCGGAACCACCGGAGGCCCCGGCCGGAGCGACGTTGGCGGTGGGGTTCACGGTCGGTCACGGCTGTGACGACTCGCCGACGGTGCAGCTCGACATGCGCCTCCCCGACGGCGTCACGTCGCCGACCCCGGTGCCCCCGGAGGGGTGGGAGGGATCGATCGACGCCAACGTGGTCACGTTCACCGGGGGTCCGTTGCCGAGTGACACCCCGGCCACGTTCCGGGTCGAGCTGACTCTGCCGGCCACGCCGGGGGCGACCCTGTACTTCCCGTTCGTGCAGCGCTGCGAGGAAGGTGAGCTGCGCTGGATCGACACGCCTGACGACGGCTCCGGTAGTGACTTGGACCAACCCGCCCCGGCGATGACCCTGACCGACGCGATCGTCACCCCGCCAGCACCGACCGCCCCGACCGACACCGTCCCGGCCGTCGTCAGCACGCTGGAGCCAACGGCGCCGACCACGCTTCCAACGACCACGCTCGCGCCCACCACGGTCGCGCCCACGACCGCGCCGACCACTGACCCGCCGACGACCACTCCGTCGAGCGCGGACCTGCCGGTGCTGTCGCTGACACCGGTCGAAACAGGCGACGGCGGTGGGACCAGCACCGGCACGGTGGTATTCATCATGACGATGGTCGCGGTCGCGCTGGTGGCGATCATCGTGGTCGCGCAGGCCCGCCGGAAACGATGAGGGCAGCGGTCGCGGTCGGCGTGCTCGTGCTCGTCGGCGCGAGCGCGCTCGCCGGCGGACGCGTGTGGGCGCACGCCACGCTGATTTCGTCGACCCCGGCGGCCAACAGCGTCGTCCAGGAGTCACCGACCGAGATCGTGCTGACGTTCACGGAACCGGTCGACCTGGTGCCCGACGCGATCCGGGTTCTCGACGACCAGGGCAACCCGGCACCGGTCGGCGGCGCGGCCCGGGCCGGTGGTGACGAGACGATCGCGGTTCCGGTCGAGGCGCTCGCGGACGGGACGTGGGTGGTGGCGTGGCAGGCGATCTCGGCGGACTCGCACCCGATCCGTGGGGCGTTCACGTTTTCGGTCGGCGCCCCGTCGGCGGGCGACGAGCTGCTCGACACGATCACCCTGGGAGAGACACCGACGAGCGCGGACTCGTGGTGGCTGGTGGCGGGGCGGGCGTTGAGCTTTGCCGGGGTGGCGGGTCTGGCTGGGGTGTTCACGATGGTGTGGTGGGCGATCCCGGACCGGTTCGGGAGCCGTGCGGTCGAGCTGGTCCTGTGGGCGGCGGTCTCGGTCGGGGTGGCCGGCACGCTCCTGATGCTGGCCGGGCAGGCCCGGTTGGTGAGCGGCGCGGTGTTCGATCCGGACGCCTGGGCGACCGTGGCGTCGTCACGGTCGGGCCGCTGGTGGCTGGTCCGCCTGATCGGCTTGGCCGTGGCGATCGGGCTCGTCGCCGCCCGCAGTTGGCTGGTGCGCCACCGGCAGGTGTTGGGCATGGTGACGCTCGGCTGGGTGGCGCTGCTCGGGGTCGTCGCCGCTGGTGGGCACGCCGCCACGGGCCGCGCCCCCGAGGCGGCGTGGGCGATGACGGTCGTGCACCTGGTCGCGGTGGCCGTCTGGATCGGCGGACTGGTCGCGGTCGTGGTCGCCGGGCGGGAGCAGCGCTGGTCGACCGCCGCGCTGGTGTCACCGATCGCCTTGGTGGCGGTGCTCGTGCTGGCTGTCACCGGGACCGCCAACGCGATCCGCCAGGGTGTCCTGGACACCGGCGTCACGTCGACGGAGTATGGGCGCTGGTTACTCGTCAAGCTCGCGATCGTGGCCGCCGTGCTCGCCACAGCGATTGTCAGCCGTGTACTGGTCGGAGGCGCGCAGCCACCCCAACCGATGCGCCGGGCAGGCCGCCGATCCGGCCGCCGCACTTCCGCGGCAGCGGTGCCGCGACCGGACCGGGAGGCGACGACGGCGGTCTCGGCCGGGTTGCGGCGCAGCGTAACCGTCGAGCTGGTCGGCATCCTGGCCGTGTTCGCCGCCACCGGTGGCCTGGCGTCGTCGTCGCCGCCGCTCGCCAGCGCGTCCAACGGCGGGCCCCCGGTCGAGGCCCGGGCGACCGAACGCGGCGTCGACGCGTTCGTGACCGTCGACCCGCCCGTGACCGGCGGGACGCTGATGCACGTCACGTTGACGTCAGCCGATCCCGTGTGGGCGCAACCCGACGAAATCGAGGTGACCGCCCGCCAGGACATCGCCCAGGTCGGCCCGCTCGAGATCCCTACGGTCGCGGCGACACCGCAGCACGTGATCGCCTACGACGCCAACTTCCCGATCCCCGGCGTGTGGACGATCGTGGTGACTGCGCGCTACGGCGACTTCGACCAGATCGTGTTCAGCCTCGAGGTCGAGATCGGATGAAACCCGCACTGGTGGCCCGGGCGGCAGCGGTCCTCGTGTTGACGCTGCTGGTCGTCGTCGCCCCGGCCGGCAGCGCGGCTGCCCACGGTGGCGGTGGCTCGGATGCGACGAACTACCGGATCGACGTCACCGACCCCGGCGATCCGGGGCTCGGCTGGCGGGTCTACGGCGGCGACGCGCTGATCGAGCTGACCAACCGCACCGGCCGGCCGGTTGAGGTGCTCGGCTACCAGGGTGAGCCCTATCTGCGGTTCGTGCCCGGAGACGGCGTGTACGAGAACCTCGCCTCGCCGGCGATCTATCTGAATCGCCAACGCGACGGCAACGTGGCCGTCCCCACCGGGATCGACGCCTCCGCCGAACCGGAATGGCGTCGCGCTCGCGGCGGCGACCGGTTCGCGTGGCACGACCACCGGGCGCACTGGATGAGCGCCACCGTGCCGACCGCGGTCGCCGAAGATCCCGGACGCGAGCATCTGGTGCAGTCGTGGACGATCCCGATCCGCCTCGACGATCTGACGGTCGAGGCTGCCGGCACGTTGCGATGGATCCCACCGGTCGCCTGGTGGCCACCCATCGCCGTGGCCGCCGCGGTGTTCGCCGTGGTGACGGTCGTGGTGTTGCTGGTCACCCGCCCGCAGCGGGATCGTTGGCCGGCGCTGTCGCGCACCGCGATCGTGCTCGTCTGGCTGGTTGCCGTCGCCAACCTGGTGCGCACCGTCGACGACCTCGCCGCGCTCCCCGCCAGCGTCGGGCAGCAGGTAACCGTGGCAGTGATCGCGGTGTTCGCGGTCGCGCTGATCGCGGCGTTGAGCTTGGCCGGTTGGCGGGATCGCCCGTTCGGGTTCTTCGGGGTCGGCGCCGCCGGCCTGGCCACGGTGCTCCTGTTCGCCGCTGGCGCGACCGACCAGCTCTCCGCGTCGCAGCTCGCGACGATCCTGCCGACTTGGATCCGGCGGGCGACGATCGCCGCCAGCTACACCGTGGTGATCCCGGCGTTCGTGGCCACGATCGTCGCGGCCTGCCTCGGGCGCAACATCACGTCGATCGGCGCGACCGATGCAGGTTCGACCGGTGACGAGTCGGCCGATGAGATCGGCGGGTCCGCCCGCCAGGTGGTCGGCCGGTGACCCAGACCCGGCCGACCGCCACCACCGCCCGAGCCGCGATCGCCGCGCTGTACCGGCCTCGCCCGCGTACCGACCGTCCGTCGCGGGACGGGATCGACCTGCGGATCGCGTTAGGGACTTGGCTGATCGCGTGGGTCACGGCGGCCGTGCTCGGCTCGGCCGTGCTCACCGCGACCGGCCAAGTCGATGCGGTCACCCCGACGCTGCCGGTGCTGGCGGCCACGATGCTGCTCGGTTGGGCCGTCTACCTGGCCGGTATGCGGATCGTCTCGCGCTCGTGGGGGACCAGTCGGTTCGCCACCGACTACGGCTTCGACCTCCGCCCCGTCGACGTGCTCGGGTTCCCCGTCGGTGTGCTCTGTCAGATCGCCCTCGTGCCCGCCGTGTACGTCCCGCTACAGGCGCTGTGGCCGGCCATCTTCAGCGAGGACCGCCTCAGCGATAACGCCAACCAGCTCGTTGACCCGATCAGCCACCCCGCCGAGGCCGGCTTGCTCTCGCTGCTGATCGTGATTGGCGCTCCGCTCGTCGAAGAGCTCGTCTACCGCGGGCTCCTGCAACGCTCCTTCGTCCGACAGCTCGGAGCAGTGGGCGGCTGGCTGGCCGCTGCCGGACTGTTCACCCTGATCCACTTCCGACCCGTCGAGTACCCCGGGCTCGCCGCGTTCTCGCTCGTCGTCGGCGCCGTCGCCCTGCGCGCCGGTCGGCTCGGGCCGGCCATCGCGGTCCACATCGGGTTCAACGCCACCGGCCTGATCCTCGCCTTCCCAACCTGACCCCGACCGAACCCGTTTGGAGACCCGCCGATGACCCGCAGCAAACCCCGCCCACCAGCCCCATCCGGCCGGCCATCGGCCAAGTCGGCCAGCCGGCAACAGTTCAGCAAGAACGTCAAGGTCTCACTCGGCCTGATCGTGATCGCCGTCGTCGTGCTGACCGGGCTGTTTGTACTCGGCGGGGGAACCGCCTCGGCCCCGCCGGGTGAGCGCGCCGACATGCTCGTGCGTCCCGACAGCCAGCGATTGCAAGTCGCCGACGACGGCAAGGTGACCTTCGTCGAGTTCTTGGACTTCGAGTGCGAAGCCTGCCGGGCCGCCTACCCCGGCATCGAGGAGCTGCGCAGCATGTATGAGGGACGCGTCACGTTCGTTGTTCGCAATTTCCCCCTCCACCGAAACTCCGTAGCGGCCGCCAGCGCGGCCGAGGCCGCCGCCGCCCAAGGCCGTTTCGAGGAGATGTACCAGCGACTGTTCGAGACCCAGGCCGAGTGGGGTGAGCAGGAGGCGTCCCAGGAGGACGTGTTCTTCGGGTTCGCCGAGGAGATCGGCCTGGACATGGACGAGTTCCGGGCCGTGTACGACGACCCGGCGACGGCTGCGCTGATCGAACGCGACCAGGCCGACGGCAAGGCGCTCGGTGTCACCGGTACCCCGACGTTCTTTCTCAACGGCGACAAGGTCCAGGTCAACAGCTTCCAGGAACTGATCGACCTCGTCGACGCCGCACTGGCCGCATGACCCCAGTCCCGTCCGCTCGACGCCGCCGCGTCGTTCGCGGGTTCGCGGCCCTGGTCGTGCTCGTCGCCTCCGGCGCACTCGGCACGCCGACCGTGCTGGCCGATCACGACCAGGAGGCCGCTGAGCGGGCCGCCCGCGAGATCGCCGCTACCCAGGAACGCGCTGACCAGGCGGCAGGGGCCCTGTTCGACACCGCCGGTGAGCTCGAACAGCTCGCCATCGACATCGCCGACGCCGAGGCCGAACTGGCCGACGCCGAGGCCCGCGCCCGCGGGGTCCGAGCCGGTGTCGAAGCGCTCGCCGTGCAACGCTACGTCGGGGCCGGGGCGCAGCCGATCGCGGTGCTGGCCGGCGTCGACGACATGACCGACGAGATGAGCGCCAACGTGTACTCCAGCATCGTCGCCGACGTCGCCCTCGTCGACCTCGACACCCTCGACCAGGTCACCGACGACCTTGACCAGGCCCGCCAGACCCTCGAACAACGCCGCCAAGACGCCGAGGCAGCCCAGCTCCGCTACGAACAACTCCAACAGCAGGCCGAAGCCGACCTGGTGCGACTCGTCGAACTCGAAGAAATCCGCCAGCGCGACGCCCAGGTCGAACACGAAGTCCAACGCCTCGCCCGCGAGCGCGCCGAACGCGAAGCCGCCGAACGGGCCGAGCGCGAGGCAGCAGAGCGGGCCGCGGCCGAGGCCGCCGCGAGCGGCTCAGGCTCCTCGGGCGGCGGATCGCCCAGCGGCTCCGGCAGCGGTCCCGGTTCAGGCGGACCACCCGAACCGGCGGCCCCGCGCGGCGCCAGCATCGTCTGCCCGATCGCCGGACCGCGCGCGTTCAGCGACACCTGGGGCGCGGCGCGCTCGGGCGGGCGCTCCCACGAGGGGGTCGACATGATGTCGCCCGGCGGCACCCCGCTCGTCGCCGTCGAGTCCGGCACCGTCCAGTTCAAGACCAACCGGCTCGGCGGCAACACGATCTGGCTCAACGGCAACAGCGGCACCAACTACTACTACGCCCACCTCTCAGCCTGGGAAGGCTCCAGCCGTCCCGTCAGCCAAGGCGACGTGATCGGCTACGTCGGCGCCACCGGCAACACCACCGCCAACCACCTGCACCTCCAGGTTCACCCCGGCGGCGGACTCTCCGTCAACCCCTACCCGTATGTCCGAGCCGTCTGCTAGCCCACCGTCGGCCGCTCCTGGCCCCCCGCCCGCGGAGTCTGCCGAGCATTCGTCCGGGCAGGCGCGGCGACTGGTCGGCCTGTACCTCGTCGGCGGAGGGCTCGGGTTCATCGCCGCGTGCACCCTGCTGATCGAGAAGATCGCCCTACTCAAGGACCCCAGCTACGTCCCGTCGTGCAGCATCAACCCGATCCTGTCGTGCGGCTCAGTGATGAGCACCCGCCAGGCCGAAGCGTTCGGATTCCCCAACCCGATCCTCGGCGTCGCCGGCTTCGCGATCGTCATCACCGCAGGCGCAGCCATCGCCGCGGGCGCCCGCTTGGAGCGCTGGTTCTGGTGGGGGCTGTGGGCTGGCACCGCGTTCGGTGTCGCGTTCGTGCACTGGCTGATCTTCCAGAGCCTCTACCGGATCGGCGCGCTGTGCCCCTACTGCATGGTCGTGTGGATCGTCACGATCCCGATCTTCTGGTACACCACCCTGTACCTTGCCCGCACCAGCGCCACCGACGGGCCGCTCGCACGAGCCCTGCGTGCGGCCGGCGAGTACCACACCGTCGTCGTCATCGCCTGGTACCTGACGATCACCACGCTGATCGGCGAGCGGTTCTGGGACTACTGGAGCACGCTGCTCACATGACCGTCACCGACCCGACCGCGGGCGACTCGATCCGACGCCGCCGGACACGCGGCCGGAACGTGGCGTTCGGTCTCGCCGCGATCGCCGTGCTCGTCGGCGTCATGGTGGTGTGGTCGGCGGCGCGCGACGACGCGACTGGACAGGCGGGCAATGGCGCGGTCGGGGACGCGTTCCCCGACGTCGAGCTCACCGACCCTGCCGGCGGCCCGTACCGAAGCGGCGGCCTGGTGGGCACGCCGCTGGTCGTCAACTTCTGGTACAGCACCTGTCCACCGTGCCGGCGCGAACTGCCCGACTTCGCCGCTGTCCACGATCAGCTCGGCGACCAGGTCCGCTTCGTCGGCATCAACCCGCTCGACACCGCCGAGCAGGCGCAACGCTTCGCCGCCCGCTACGGCGTCACCTACGACACCCTGTTCGACCGTGACGGCAACCTCTCCGAAGCGCTCGCCGTCACCGGCTTCCCGACCACCGTGCTCGCCGACGCCACCGGCACGATCGTCTACCAGCACACCGGCGCACTCACCGCCGACCAACTCCGCGAAGCCCTCGCCGACACCCTCGACATCACCGCCAACCACGCGGCAAAGGGCTGACGATGTCGAACCTGAACATCGGCTACAGCTTCATGCTCGGCGTGTTCGCCGCCGTCAACCCGTGCGGTTTCGCCATGCTGCCCGCCTACCTCAGCGTCTACCTCGACAGCGACCCGACCACCCGTCCCACCGCCGGCATCCGCCGTGCCCTGGTCGTGTCGGCCGCCGTGTCCGGCGGGTTCCTCACTGTGTTCGCGATCGTCGGGTTCCTGATCCGCCAGAGCACCGCCTTCGACCCGCTCTACACCCAAGCCCGCTGGGCCGGCCTCGTCGTCGGCGTGGCGATGGCCACCGCCGGGATCGCCATGCTCGCCGGCTGGCGACCCCCGATCGTGCCCACCGCCCGGCTCACCGGCAGCGCCCGCACCGACCGCTCCGTGCGCTCGATGTACCTGTTCGGCGTCGCCTACGCGATCGCCTCGATCGGCTGCACGATCGGACTGTTCCTGTCGGTCGTCATGAGCTCGTTCACCCGCCACGGCGTACTCGCCGGCACCCTCACGATCGCCACCTACGGGGTCGGCATGGGCCTGCTCGTCACCGCCCTCACCGTCACCCTCGCCGTCGCCCGCACCGGCCTCACCAGCCGACTCCGCAACCTCACCCGCCACACCCACCGGCTCTCGGCGATCATCGTCACGCTCACCGGCGGCTACCTCGCCTGGTACTGGTACACCGCGATCTTCCACCCCACCAGTTCGGACCCACTCACCGGCACCGTCGGCGGGTGGCAGCGCAGCCTGGTCAGCTGGCTGACCCGCTACAACGCCCTCACCATCGCGATCACACTCGCCATCATCGTCGTCGCCGCCACCGCATTCTCCCGCGCCCGAACACCAGATCGGCACCGTCAGATCGACCGCTCGCCGCGGTGACTCAGCGGTGCTGCTCACCTGCTCGATAGCGTCCACCCGGTGACCGTCAGGCCGTCCTGCTCGCCCGGCTGGCACTCCCGGTGAGCCGACGCGGGTTGCTGCTGTGCGGCCTCTCGGCCGTGCTGTTCGGCATCTCCGCACCACTCGCCGCGCGCCTCACCGACGATGTCTCCGGTTTCAGGCTGGCCGGCTTGCTGTATCTCGGCGCGGCCCTCGCGGTGCTCCCGGTCGCCGGTCGCCAGCGGCCCAATGTCGACACGTTGCGACGTGGTGCGGGCAGGCTCGGTGTGGCGGTCGTAGTGGGTGGTGCGGTCGGGCCGGCGTTGTTGGCGTTCGGGCTCGCTCACGCGTCCCCGGCGACGTCGTCGTTGTTGTTGAACTTGGAGTTGATCTTTACCACGGTCGTCGCCGCGATCGTCTTCCGCGAACACCTCGGACGCCGTGTCGTGACCGGTACGGCACTTGTATTCGCGGCCAGCGTGGTGCTCGGCTGGGAAGGCACCGGCGATGTCCGTTGGGGGGCTGTGTTGATCGCTGGCGCGTGCCTGTGCTGGGCGATCGACAACTGTGTCACCGCCGCTCTCGACGAGCTGGCACCGGCCCACATCACGCTGACCAAAGGGATCATCGCCGGCGGCGCCAACCTCGCGATCGGCCTCGCCGTCGCCGGAGCCCCACCGCTGGTGCCGGCGCTGGCGGCGCTCGGGATCGGCGCGTTCGGGTACGGGATCTCGATCACCTGGTGGGTCGCGGGCGCCCGCGAGCTCGGCGCCGCGCGCGGGCAGCTCGTGTTCGCCACGGCCCCGTTCGTGGGTGCGCTCGTCGCCTGGACCCTGCTCGACGACGCCGTGAGCGGCGCTCAGCTCCTGTCGGTGGCGATTGCCCTCGGCGGTGTCGCGCTCGTCGTCGACAGCGGCCACGTCCACGAGCACCAGCACGCGGCGCTCGAGCACGATCACGAGCACCGTCACGACGACGGCCACCACACCCACACGCACGACGAGCCCACTGGCCGGCACCAGCACGCCCACCGGCACCTCGAGCTCGCCCACGCCCATCCACACGTCCCCGACGTCCACCACCGCCACGGCCACGACGGCTGACGGCCCCTGTGCCACCGCGAGGTCAGACGGAGCGTATGGCGCCGCCGTCAACGCGGATGTTCTGGCCGGTGATGTAGACGGCTCCGTCTTCGCCGAGGAAGGCGATCTCGTTGGTGGTGCCGTAGCGCTTCGGTGGGACGCCAGCGCGTCCGTCAACGCCTAACTCCTCCGCCGAGTCCAACTCCGCCTCGACACCTCTAGTAGCCAGGACCCGGTCGATCAGCGCGACTCTGGGTCGGTTCGCGTCAGAGGCCGAGCCGTTCGACGGCTTGGCGGTACTCGACGACCTCGACGCGTTGGTTGCGCGACATCTTGGTGGCGAACTCGCGCAGGTCGGAGCGGCGGCCCTCGGTGGTGACGGCGTCGGCCATGTGGACCCCGCCGAGGTGGTGGTCGCTCATGATCGCGAAGAACAGCCGGTCGGCGTCGGCGCCTCGGGCTGCGGCGAGCTCGGCGATTCGGTCGTCGGGCTGCATGCCGGGCATCTGGTCCACGGGGGTCGGCATGCCCATCCACGTCATCGCCGTGCGCCCGGCCGCGCCCCTGCTGGAGCCGGCTTGGGTGAGCCATTCGTCCATGCGGGCGATCTCCCACTCTTGGGAGATCAGGACGTCGCGGGCGTAGGCGGCCGCGTCACCGTCGGGGTTGGCGTCGAGGTAGGTGTTGGCGAGCAGGAGCGCTTGTTGGTGGTGGTCGATCATGTCCTGGAGGAAGCCGATGTCGGCGGTACCGAACGGTTCGGGCGCGGTGTCCGTGGTGGCCCAGCGGGCTCCGGCGATGAACACGACCGCGACGGCCACTACGGACAGGGTGACGAGCATTCCGGTCAGGATCCGGCGCAGCGTCTCGTCGGAGACGACCTCGTCGACATCGTCGATCTCGTCGGGGGCCTCGGGACGTGTCTCGAGGTCGATCATCGCCGGCCCAGTTCCACGTGCGGAACTCTATGGTGCTGTGGGGTCACTGGTACGGCGTGGACCGGATGATGTCGTCGGGATCGGTGACGGTCGCCGCGATCGCGGCGCTGGTGTGGGCACTGGCCGATCCCTACGCCGACCCGGTAGCGGAGACGACGCTCGCGCAGGTCGGGTGTGCAAGCGCGCGTGCGGTCCGTGATCTTGCCGCAGCGGTACGCGCCGAGTTCGCCGACGACTTCGCGGAGCTGCCGGTCGTCACACTCAGTACGACGATGAGCGTGGGCGCGTTCGCCGAGACGATGAGCGTCGCCTTGCGGGCCGCCGAGCGGTCGGACTCCGCTGTTCGGCGGGCGGGACGGGCGGACCGAGCGGACAGCGACCGGAATGGTCCGCGCTCGCGGGAAGGCGACGATGCCCGTTGAGCTCGATGCGGATGTCCTGGCCGCCGATGCCGACCTGGTGGACGCTGGACGTTCGGCCGTGACGGTACCGCGATCGGGTCGGCGGGTCGCCCCGATCGCCGCGGTGGGAGCGGCCCTGGTGGCGGGGATCTTGGTGTTCATGCTGGCCACCGCCAACGGCCGCCAGGCGTCCGCGTCGACACCGCTGCTCGATCAGCCGGCACCAGGCGTCGCCGGAACCCTTGCCGACGGCAGCCGGTTCGAGCTGTCGCGCCGGAAGGGCAGTTGGGTGGTGTTGAACTTCTTCGATCCGGCGTGTGTGCCGTGCATCGCCGAACATCCCGAGCTGATCCGCTTCGTCGACCAGCAGCGTGCCCTGGGAACTTCGGGTGCCGAGTTCTTCACGATCGTGCAGAACGGCAGCCGCGACGAGGTTGCTCGGTTCTTCGCCGAGCGCGGCGGCGACTGGCCGGTCGTCTACGACGACGGAAGCGAATTCCAGATCGGGTTCGGCGTCGCCCAGGTTCCCGAGACGTGGATCATCGACCCGTCCGGCTTCGTTCGCGGCCGGATCATCTCGACCGTGACCGCCGACGACTTGAACGGCGTGTTGGAGCAGATGCGCTCGCCGTTGCCGTGATCAGCGTTCCAGGCGCGACCGGACAGGCGCCGCCGCCGGGCTACCTTCGGCGCCCAGGGCGGCGCGAGACCCACCGGAGCACCATGTGGTTGGGGCAGTCGTGCAGCGACTCGGTGTTGCAGCCATCACCTTCGCGACCGCGTTCGTGGTCGCGTCCGCCACGACCACGGGAACGGTCACCGCGGCGGGGTTCACGTGCGCGTCGGCCGCTCCCTCCTACACGTTGCGCGGTCAGCGGAAGCGTGAGTCCTTCATGCGCGCTTCGCTCTCGAGCTTGTGGAGACGTTCGTCGTAGCCGATCTGGCGGAACAGATCGGCGAGGGAGTCGTAGCTCCCGTAGTCGTCCACGAACGATCCGTGGTATGGCGTACTCTCCCACTCCGGGTGTTCCTGGACGAGCAGGGCGTACTCGTGTTCGGCGTGGTCCTCGAAATCTGCGTTGAGTCGGTAGCTCCACGCAGGACGTAGCGCGTACGTCAGCCACGACATCTGGTAATACACGAACGCGAGGATCTGAGGGAGGATCCGATGGCGAACGAACCCCAGCCGCTCGGGTTGTTGATCGACCATCTCTTCCAAGATCAACAGATGCCACTGCTCGTTGTCCTGCTCGAACCGGCTCACTCGGACCTTGTCGAAGATCCGGCGCGCGAAGTCCTGTTCCCGTGCGGTGTGGGTCATGGCCACATAGGCCACGTTCTCCCACGCCTGATACGGCACACGGGCGACCAGTTCGAGGACCCTGAACTTCGGCAGGGTCCGCTCTTTGCCGTAGAGGATGTCCATGACGGCGAACAGTCCACGGGCCGACAGCGAAGCACGACGCCGTGGCGCCTTCAACGTCGCCTGCTGCTCGGCGACGAGCAGATCGTGATCGAGCCTTGCCATCGCCCCGAACGGTGGCCGTTCGCCGATCGCCTGGGTCACCGGACGTTCAGCCACCGGCGGGAGCGTGACGCTCCGCGACCCCCCGGATGCGACTTGGTCGTCGATCATGAGCGCGTCTCCTTTCGAGTTCCGGTCACTTGCGACGGGTCTGCCTTCGTCAAGGTGGAGCCCCCATGACCGATCCTACGGTGGTCTCGGCTAAGGACGACCGGTGATCGAACCCGGGAGGCCGACCCGCTCGGCGCCACGGTCGAACTGTTCGGGCGGCGAAGCGAGGCAATGTCGGCGTTGCGTTCGGCCGTCGCCCAACGGACCCACAGCACGACGATCACGGCCCAGATCACCGGGAGGCTGCCGACCTTCATGATCGCCCCGGCGAGCTGCTGATCGTCGAGCGGCGAGAGGCCGACCCGCGGGGCCAGCTCGTAGGTACTGTAGAGCGGAGCGTTAGCGAACGTCAGGAACCCGCCCGGAATCATCGCCAGGAACTGAGCCCCGAAGAACAGATAGATCATCTTCCCGAGCGGTGAGCCGATCCGGTACTCCGGTGACGGGCTGATCACCGGGAGCCACAACAACCAGCCGCCAACCAGCCACACCACATCGAGCAGGAACGAGCCGATCTGACTGGCGCGCAGCAGGTCGACGGTGAGCGGGGCGTGAGTGCCGATCAGGATCACGTTGGCAAGCACCGCTGCGGGCACCGGGCGGGCCAGGTAGCGCAGCAGTGGACGCAGCCGACAGCGGGCGACGATCTCGTCGAGCCGCCAGCTCGGGGTCGCGAGCACCAACAGCGGGGCAGCCACCAGTGTGTACAGCATGTACTGGATCATGTGGACCGACGCCAAGTAGCCAGCGCCGAGCGTGCCAACCGGCCAATCCGACGCCACCCAGAAGCCGGCCACACCGAGCCAGAACCACACCTGCTGCCGGCCGGTGACCACCAACTCGTCGGGCGCGTGTCGGCGTCGGCGGCGCAGCGCCCGGGCGCGGTCGACAATCCAAGCGACCATGATCAGCCAAACCCCGAGATACGGACGCGGGGTCCACGACCACGGCTCGAACAACTGCGAGCACCAGAACCTCATCTCACCCCACTCCTCTCAGCTCCCTGCGCCAGGTGCCCGATCGAGCAGATCAGCCGGGGCGACGACGTCTGCGCTGATCACGATGTCGTCGGCGCGCTCGAACTCCAGACGGAGCTCGACCTGCTCCCCGGCCACGAGATCGGTCGCGACGCGTTCTAGCATGATGTGGTCGCCACCCGGGGTGAACAGCATCTGCTCACCGGCCGGTAGCTGGATCGGGAACCCGCTCGCCCCGGAGGCTTCGGTCATCGCCACGTTCGGGCCCATCACGGTGACGCGGATCGCTCGTTCGGTGGTGATCGCCACGAGGACGTCGTCGCCGCCCTGCTGCTCGACGCGCAGGTAGCCGGCGGCATGGAACCCCGCCGCGGTCGCGCCGACCACGGCGCCGACGACGAACGGCTGGGACGCATCGCCGGCGACGGTCGAGGCGCAGCCTGCCAGTGCGATCAACCCGCTGGCCAACCACGCGCGCCTGCTACGCATCGACGTAGTCCCCGATGATCCGTTCCCAGTCGGCTTGGCGGGTGCCGAACGGGTAGCGCTCGCGGGCAATCCCATCCGGTGTGAACACGTACACCGCAGTGGCATGTCCGACCAGGTAGTCACCGTCGGCGTCGGGCCGCTCGGGCACCGCCACCGGTGACAGGAGCGAGTTCTGGAGCATGGCGAGGTCCTCGGGGGTGGCGGTGAGCCCGATGAACGACTTGTCGAACTGGTCGAGGTACCGGCGGATGTCGGTCGGCCGATCGCGGTCGGGGTCGGTCGTGACGAACACGACCTGTACCTGATCGCGTACCGGGGCTGCACGGGTGGCGAGGGCCCGGCTGAGCACGTCCATCGTGATCGGGCACGCATCGGGACAGTTCAGGTACCCGAAGTACAGCAACGTCACTGGACCGCGCAGGCGCTCCACGAGCGGGAACGGCTCGCCGTCGGTAGCGGTCAGCGTGAGGTCGGGTACCTCGACGGTCTCCGGTAGCTCTGTCCCCTGCGAGGCCGGTTCGGCAGCACCACCGGAACGCAGCCAGGCGATCGTCAATCCGACCGCTAGCACGGCCACCGCAGTAATCGCGATCGCGATCACTGCGGACCGCGGACTCGGAACGGGCGGCTCGGCATCGGTCCGCACCGTCTCGGCCGGTGGTTGGTTCATGAGTCACCGCCGAGCTCGCGTAGGTACGCGATGAGTGCCGTCAGGTCATGGTCATCGAGTAGTTCGGGTCCGAACGCTGGCATTCGGACCCAGTCACCCGCCTGGCGTTCCGCGTCGGGTTCGCGCACGGAACGAGTCACGTACTGCTCGTCGAACGTGACGTACTGGTCGTCCGAGAGCTCAACCTCACGGCCCCACATCCCTGCCCACTTCGGGCCCACGCCACCGTCGCCGTCGGTTCCGTGACACGCCGCGCACCCGAGCTGGGATGCCACTTCCCGACCTTGGGCGGCTGTCGGCGACAGGGAACCTGTCGGGTCGCCGCCGCAACTCACCGCCATCACGATCGTCGCCGCGCCGGCCGCGACCCGCAGAAGCCACACCAGCTACAGGTGTCGCCAACCCGCCGCCGAGTTCCTCGACGGACATGGAACCGCGACGGCAGATCGTGTCACCTGTGCGGCGTGGTGGATCTTTCGCGGCCCGACGAGGGAAACGGTGACGCGTGACCGACAAGCTGGTGCTGGATCTGCCGGTGCTTCTGCCGGACGCGCTTGACGGGCGCGACCGGTGCGTGGACCGCCTCACGTCGACGCTGCGGGACACGCCCGGGCTCGACAGCGTGCACGTCGTCGACGCCGAGGCGGGCGCCCCGGCCCGGTTGTGCCTGCACTACGACCCTGACGCGACGAGCATGGCGCGGATCCGCCGTCTGGCCGAGGCAGCCGGGGCGGGGTTGACGGAGCAGTTCGGGCACGTGTTGTGGAACGTCACCGGGATCGGTCATGCGCGTCGGGCGCGGACGGTGGCCGAGTCGTTGCGCCGGCTCGACGGGGTCGTCGAGGCCGAGGTCGCGGTCGGGGTGGTGCGGGTCGAGTTCGACCGGATGGTGATCGACACGGCCCGCCTGCGCGCGGCGCTGGGTGTGCTCGATGTGGTCGTCGCCGACGGCCGTGCCGACCGCGACGACCACGCCGGCCACGACCACGAGCCCGCCGAGCACGGCGAACACTCGCATGGTGGCCCGTTCGGGGAACGCAGCGAGTTGATCTTCGCGATCGTCTCCGGGGTCGCCTGGCTGACCGGGTTCGTGCTCGAACTGGCCACCAACGTGCCCGAGGGCGTGCTGACCGCGATCTTTGTGGTGGCCGGCTTCTTCGGCGGCTACTTCACGTTGCGCGAGGCGATCGACAGCATCCGCAACCGGCGCTTCGAGATCGACTTCTTGATGCTCGTCGCCGCGGCCGGCGCAGCGGTGCTCGGCAAGTGGGAGGAGGGCGCGCTCCTGCTGGCTCTGTTCAGCCTCGGCCACGCGCTCGAGGGATACGCGATGGGCCGCGCCCGCCGGGCGATCGAGGCGCTCGCCGAGCTGGCCCCGACCACCGCCACTGTCCGCGATGCCGGGGGCGGCGAGCGTGAGGTACAGGTCGAGGAACTCGCGGTGGGCGACCTGGTGGTCGTCAAACCGAACGAGCGGATCCCGACCGACGGGTTCGTGCTGGCCGGCACGAGCAGCGTCAACCAGGCACCGCTGACCGGGGAGAGCATCCCGGTCGACAAGCAACCCGTCGGCGATCCTGCCGCAGCCGCCGCCAATCCCGACGCCGTGCCGGCCACGTCACGCCTGTTCTCGGGAACGATCAACGGCGCCGGGCAGCTCGACGTGCAGGTCACCCGCCTGGCCGACGAGTCGACGCTCGCCAAGCTCGCCAACCTGGTCCGCGAGGCCGAGACCCAGGCGTCGCCGACGCAGCGCTTCACCGACCGCTTCGAGCGGATCTTCGTCCCCGCCGTGCTCGCCCTCGTCGTCGCAGTGCTGCTGGTGTCGCCGCTGTTCGGGGTGTCGTGGTCCGAGGCGTTGTATCGGGCGATGGCGGTGCTCGTCGCCGCCAGCCCGTGCGCGCTAGCGATCGCCACCCCGAGCGCGGTCCTCGCGGCGGTCGCCCGGGCCGGCCAGCTCGGCGTGCTCGTCAAGGGCGGCGGACCGCTGGAGCAGCTCGGCAAACTGCGCGCGATCGCGTTCGACAAGACCGGCACGCTCACCGAGGGCCGCCCCCGTCTCACGGACCTGATCGTCGCCGCCGACGCGACCGAGCCCGAGCTGCTGGCCGTCGCCGTGGCGGTCGAGGCGCGAAGCGACCACCCGCTGGCGACGGCGATCGTGCGCGACGGCACCGAACGCCTCGCCGGCCAGGCGGTCCCGGCGGCCAGCGACGTGACCGCGGTCACCGGCAAGGGCGTGCGCGGCCGGGTCGACGGCGTCGACGTGTGGATCGGCAACGTGGCCATGTTCGACGACACCGGCGGGGTCGACCGGGCGACCACCGCAGTCGTCGGCCAACTCCGGGCCACCGGGCGCACGATCATGGTCGTCCGCCACGGCGACCGCTTCTTGGGCGTGATCGGCCTGATGGACACGCCCCGCCCGGCCGCCAGCCGAGCCGTCGAGCAACTCCGCCAGGCTGGCATCGAGCGCGCCGTGATGCTGTCGGGCGACCACCAACTCGTCGCCGACACGATCGCCCGCCAGGTCGGCCTGACCGAAGCCTGGGGCGACCTGATGCCCGACGACAAGGTCGCCGCGATCGCCCGCCTGCGTGCCGAGGAAGGCGACGTGGCGATGGTCGGCGACGGCGTCAACGACGCCCCCGCCCTGGCCCATGCGACGGTTGGTATCGCGATGGGCGCGGCCGGTTCCGACGTCGCCCTGGAGACCGCCGACATCGCCCTGATGGGCGACGACCTGGCCACCCTCCCGGCGGTCGTCGGACTCAGCCGCCGCGCCAGCCGGATCATCCGCCAGAACCTGTACCTCTCGCTCGGGATCGTCGCCGTGCTGATCCCCACCACGATCGCCGGCTACGTCGGTATCGGCCCCGCCGTCGTCGTCCACGAAGGCTCCACCCTCGTCGTCGTCGCCAACGCCCTGCGCCTGCTCGCCTGGCGCGCCCCCCGCCAACCCGGATAGTGCAACCCACCACCAGCCCCACCGGCGGCGTCGACATGCACGCCGTGTACACCCGCCGCCGACTGCTCGTCCTCGCCGCGGCCGTCGGCGTGCCGGTGTCGGTGTGGGCCCGCCTGCGCGGCGGCGACGACACGGCGGAAGCCGACACCGACGCCGCCCCGCCGGGCGGAGCCACCCCGCCGAGCACCCCTGCCAGCGCGCCGCCCGCCTCGGCCCCCGCCGCACCCGTGATCCCGGTCGAGTCGACACCGCCGAGCACCGTCCCGGTACTCGAGCACAACCTCGCCGAAGGCTCCAGCGACCCCAAGGTCACGGTCCTCCAGCAACGCCTCACCGACCTCAGCTTCGACCCCGGTCCGATCGACGGCAACTTCGGCGGCCAGACCGAACGCGCCGTGTGGGCCTTCGAGAAGCTCGTCGCCGGCATCGACCGCGACGACGCCACCGGGATCGTCACCCCCGAACTGTGGGAGCTGCTCCACGGACCCGTCCGGATCGAGCCGCGCCGCACACCGGGTGGCACGCACGTCGAGGTGTACCTGCCCGAACAGGTCGCCGCCGTGTTCGTCGACGGCGCACCCCGGCTGGTCACCCACGTCTCCACCGGCACCGGCGAGGAGTGGTGCCAGGAGGTCACGATCGACAACGACGACGGCACGACCACCGTCGAGGGCCGCTGCGGGGTCTCCAAGACCCCGGGTGGCGTGTACACGTTCGACCGCAAGGTCGACGGGTGGCGCAACGCCGCGCTCGGCCGGCTCTACAAGCCGGTCTACTTCAACTACGGGATCGCCGTCCACGGCGCCGGCAGCGTCCCCGACGAGCCCGCCTCCCGCGGGTGCGTGCGAATCCCCATGCACGTCGCCGAATACTTCCCCGATCTCGTGTCGATCGGCGACACGATCTACGTGTTCGACGGCGACAAGAGCCCCGAGGACAACGGCGCCCAACTCCCGGTGTTCGACTGGAAAGACCCCGACTGGATCCCACCCAGCACCGTCCCCGAGACCACCATTCCTGCCACCACCGAGCCCCCCGCCACCACGACGACGACCACGCCGCCCGCGACCACCACCGCCACGACGACCACCACGCCCACGACGACCGCCACAACGACGCCGCCGGCGACCACGCAGCCACCGCCCACGACCGGTCCCGACGCCGCCCGCCTCGACGGTGACGTCACACCGTGAAATCGACCGAGATGCGCCGACACGCAGCCCGCACCATCACCATCGTCGCGACGATCGTCGTCGCCGCCGACTGGCTCACCAAGGCCGCCGCCAGCAGCGCCCTCGCCGACCGTTCGTACCGGCTCGGATCGCTGCTCACCCTGCGCCTCAGCCACAACCCGGGGATCGCCTTCGGGCTCGGCACGAGCCTGCCGAGCGGCGCCGTCACGATCCTCACCGCAGCCGTGACCGTCGCGATCGCCGTCGCCGCCGTGCGGGGCACCCTCCCCGGGCGGCTCCCCGCCGGCCTGATCCTGGGCGGGGCGATCGGCAACCTCGGCGACCGCGTCGTCGACGGCACCGTCGTCGACTACCTCGACCTCGGCTGGTGGCCGTCGTTCAACCTCGCCGACGCGGCCCTCACTGTCGGCTGTATCACCCTGGCACTCACCGCCAGCCACCGGACCACCTCGCCCCCGGAACCCACCATCACCACCGATCCAAATGATCGGGAAATCACGCTATCATCGATATATGACGATGATTGAGGCGGAGCGGACCCAGCTACGTGCCCTGGCGACCCTGTTCCACAGCCTGTCCGACCCGACCCGCCTGGCGATCCTGCGGCGCCTGTCGGTCGGCGAGGCCCGCGTCACCGACCTGGTGACCGACCTCGAACTGGCCCAGTCCACCGTGTCGGCCCACGTCGCCTGCCTCAAGGACTGCGGCCTGATCGACGGCCGCCCGACCGGCCGCCAGGTGTTCTACCGGCTCGTCATCCCCGAGCTCGTCCACCTGCTCAGCGACGCCGAGACGATCCTCGAACGCACCGACCAGGCCGTCCTAGCGTGCCCGATCTTCGGCGAGTCGGCATGAGCACCGACTGCTGCGACCACAACCACCACGCCGACGGCGGCGGCGCTCCGGACAAAGCCCCGCAGCGGGCGTGGCAAGTACCGCAGTTACGGGTGGCCGCCTTCGCCGCGCTCTTACTGCTCGTCAGCTTGATCGTCGAACGTGCCGGCAACGACACGTGGGCCAACGCGTTCGCGCTGAGCGCGGCTGCATCCGGGGCCTCCACGTTCGTGCCCGCCAGCCTCGCCGCTCTCCAGCGACGCCGGATCGGGATCGGCCTGTTGATGACGATCGCCCTGTTCGGCGCGGTCGCCCTCGGCGAGTTCACCGAGGCCGCCATGCTGGCCGTCCTGTTCTCGATCACGGAGGGCCTCGAGGAGTTCTCCTTCCGCCGCGCCCGCCAGGGCCTGCGAGCGTTGCTGAGCTTGCTCCCCGACACCGCCCGCGTGCGCCGCGACGGCCGCGACGTCGACGTGCCCGTCAACGAACTGAGGCTCGGCGACACGTTCGTCGTGCGCCCCGGCCAACAGGTCCCCACCGACGGCGTCGTCACGACCGGAACCAGCTCGGTCAGCACCGCCGCGATCACCGGCGAGTCGCTCCCCGTCGAGGTCACCGCCGGCGACGAACTGCTGGCCGGGTCGGTCAACGCCGGCGGCGTCCTCGAAGCCCGCGCGACCGCCACCGCGACCGACAACTCGCTCGCCCGCGTGGTACGCATCGTCGAGGACGCCCAAGCCGCAAAGGGCCCCCAGCAGCGCCTCGCCGACCGGATCGCCCGACCCCTCGTGCCCGCGGTGTCGATCGCGGCGCTGACGATCGCCGTGATCGGCTCGCTACTCGGCGACCCGGACACCTGGATCCGCCGAGCACTCGTCGTGCTCGTCGCCGCCTCCCCGTGCGCGCTGGCAATCGCCGTGCCGATCACCGTCGTCACCGCGGTCGGCGCCGCCAGCCGATTCGGCGTCGTCATCAAGGGAGGCGCCGCGCTCGAAACACTCGCCCGGATCCGCACCGTCGCGCTCGACAAGACCGGAACGCTGACCCGCAACCAGCCCACCGTCGTCGACGTCGTCACCGACCGCCACGACCGGGACACCGTGCTCGGCGTCGCCGCCGCACTCGAAGCCCGCAGCGAACACCCCCTCGCAGCGGCGATCCTCGCGGCCGCCCCGAACCCGCCGGCCGCCGACGACGTGACCGCTGTGGTCGGAGCCGGGCTCACCGGCATCGTCGGGGGCAGGGCGGCCCGTCTCGGACGACCCGGCTGGATCGACCCCGGCCCACTCGCCGACGACGTCGCCCGGCTCCAAGCCGCCGGCGCGACGACCGTGCTCGTCGAGCTCGACGGCCGGCCCATCGGCGCGATCGCCGTGCGCGACGAATTGCGACCCGAAGCCGCCGACGTCGTCACCCGGCTCACCGACGCCGGCCTCGACGTAATCATGCTCACCGGCGACCACGCCACCACCGCCCGCGAACTCGCCGACCAAGCCAGGATCGGCGACGTACGCGCCGACCTGCGCCCCGAAGACAAGGCCGACATAGTCGGCGAGCTAGAACGCCGCCACCCGACCGCGATGGTCGGCGACGGGATCAACGACGCCCCCGCCCTCGCCGTCGCCAGTATCGGCATCGCGATGGGCGCAGCCGGCACCGACGTCGCCATCGAAACCGCCGACATCGCCCTGATGGGCCACGACCTACGCGCCCTACCCGCCGGCATCACCCACGCCCGCCGAGCCCGCACGATCATGACCCAGAACGTCGTCCTGTCCCTGATGATCGTCACCGCCCTGTTCCCGCTCGCCCTGTTCGGCGTCCTCAGCCTCGCTACCGTGGTCGCCGTCCACGAGGTCGCCGAAGTCGTCGTGATCGCCAACGGCCTACGCGCCGCCCGCACCAACCTCGACTACCACGACCACGGCGTGCACGCCCGAACCTCCCGTCGACACCGAGACCACACCGCTGCGGAGCCCGCCGCGGCATGAGCAACCCACCTCCGCCCGCCACTACAGCAGCGATGCGCGAGCTGCTCACCGAATCACGTCAACGACGCAGCCAGCCCGGAGAAGACCCCTGGCCGCCACTCGAAGCCGCCCACATCCTCTCTCAACCGTGGGCCCGCTGGCACCTGCGAACCCACACCGCGATGCTCGCCCTCGCCACCCGCCAACGCGACCTGCACGAGATCATTGGCCAGCTCATCCGCCTCGCAGTCGCCGCCCCCGGATCACTCACCGGCCGCTACCCGACCGGCAACACCGGCCGAACCACGATGAAGCTCACCGAGACTGCACCGATCCCACCCGAACTCACCGACCTGCTCCCCTGAACGGATGCACACGACGAGCCGGGCTGCCCCCAAGGTGCGCCCCGTCCGACGCCGATCCACGCGGCCTCCTCGCCGGCGCGCAGCGCGCCGGCTACCCGAGCACCTTCGCGTTCCGCGACATCCCCGACGCCGCCGGCCTGCAAAGCTGCGCCGGGACCGATCGCACGATCGTCGGCTGGGTCGACACCGATCGGTCGACCGCCGCATTCAGCTATCACCCCGGTCATCCTGATCTGGACCCCGACACCGTGTTCCTACGCGCCGACACCGTCACCGACGCCATCCGCTCGACTGGTTGACGATCACCGACGCCATACCGCTCGAACAGCGCGAGGCCCTCGCAGCTGTGCTCGATCCAACCCTCGCCAGTAACGCCTTCGCCGACTCACCGCCGAGCGGCCCGACCGAACTAGCGACCGCCGCCGACCCCGCGCGCTCCGTCACCTCGTCAACCGATCCCGACGGCACCAACGTTGTCACCGCACGTGTCGACGGTGACGCCCTCGCCACACCCAACTCGGCGGACGATTCCGCCAGCGGGCCACTCAAACTCCACTTCCGGTTCGACGACCTCGGCCTGGCCGCCACGGCGGCGCAACCTTTGGGCGCTCAGTGGAACTTTCTGGCCCCACCAGTTCACCCGTAGGTAGTGGGGACCGCGCGCAATGAGCAACACATGGCGTTACCCCGGCCATCGCTGCCCAAGCGGCGCTGCGTCATGACAACTAGAGCGGTCGAGTCACAGATGCCCGTTACGCGACAGGCACCGGGCACATGGCGACGAGAATCACGAGAAGACGGGGGTACGACACGGTCGGTACTGGCGTCCGCCCAGGGTGACAGCTTGAGTGGAAGTAGGTGCGAGCGAGCGCTCCGCCCTGCCGTCTCTGGGGCGAGTGGGCAGTCCAGTTGGTCTACAGAAGTCTGTTGCGTCCCACGGCCGAAGGGAGTGGTTCTGTAGAGGTGTGGGTCTACATCTCGACACCGACCGCTCCGTCGTGGGGGCCATTCTCGGACACCAACTCGCTGACCGCAGCGGTCACCGGCGCTAGAGGAGGACGATGCTGAGTCAAGGTGAGCAGAAGAACTCTCGCTCGGGCGGGCGACGAGTGCCAGTGCTCGGGACGCAGAGGTGGCCGGTCGCGGCCCTGGCCGCACTCGTAGGACTCGGCCCGATCGCCGCGTGTAGCGGTGACGAAGAAGCAAGCCCGGCGAGTAGTTCCATACCGATCAGCGCCATCGCCCCACAGGGCCCAGGTTCGACAGCGCCCGCCCCGCCGTCGACCGACCCGCGGCCCGCGACCACGGTGGCGACCACGGAACCTACGACGCCGGCCACCACCTCTCCACCGTCCACGGTTCCTGTTGTGACGTCGTCACCGGCGACCGAGCCTCAGCCCACCGCTGTTCCGATGGCGACCCTCGCTCTCGACGAGATCGAGGCGGCCGTTGCGGCCAGCTACACCAAGGCGTTCAAGTCGTGGACGAGTTGCCTGGAGGCGCTGCCGAACTGCGACCCGGCGAGCCTCGCCCCGTACCGCACCGGCGACTACTTGCTGATGTCTCAGTCGCAGATCGGCCGATACGTCGACGCCGGGCACACGACCAGCGACCTGGATCGGCGGCAGCTCACGATCGAGTCCGTCACGATCGACTCGTCGGGCGCACAGGCGTCGGTGATCTCGTGCGAGGTCGACGACAGCGTGCGCTACAACGCCGCAGGCGAGGCGGTAACCGACGCGTTCGAGAGCATTCGCCGGGCGTCGACCCTGGTGTTGGAGGAGGGCGCCTGGAAGGTCGCCGGATTCGAGAACCTCGAGGTCGGCGAGACCGAGCAGGAGAACGTGTGCGCTGGCGGGTAGCGGGCGTGGTACTCGCGTCCGTGCTGTTGTTGCCGAACCAGGCGGTGCAGGCGGGAAACAGCGAGGGCGGTGCCGTGCTCGGCGTATCGGTGTCGCTGCCCGGCTTCGCGACTCCGTCGATTCACTGGCAGGACCCATGCACGGGCGAGCAGTTTTCGGAGTACCACGCTGGGGCAATCCGCCCACCGATCTTCCGCGACGCTGAGACGGAGGTCACCACTGCACAGTTGACCAACAACATGGGCCGCGAGTGGGCAATCTCGGTCTACGGACCCGACATCGTGAACCGGGTCATTGCCGCGTACGCGATGTACGAACGGTACTGCTACGACCCGCGGACGGAGGACTACGACCCGGCCACATATGGGCTCTACTGGGTCCCGTTCGTGTCTCAGGAGACCGTAGTGCCGGCGCTGTTCGAGCGGCTGTGGGAGTACCTCAGCCCGCCGAGCGTGACCTGGCCATCGGCAGACCGGGAGTTCGGCTGGTTGTACGTGCAGGCACCGATGGACTTCCGGATGCAAATGGTCGAAGCCGTTTCGCTGACGGCCACCGTCACAAACGTGACCGGGACGGTCACTGCCACGGTGTCGGCGACACCGGAGTCGATCGTCTTGGAGCCCGGAGAGCCGGGCGGCGTGCCGGTGGTGTGCCCGATCGCCGCAGCGACCGCTCCGTACTCGGCGGCTACGCCGGGGGCGTGCTCGGTGGCCTATCGGAACTCGTCCGCGATCGCCGTCGGCGCGATGTTCCTGGTACACGCCTCGGTGCTGTGGCGGATCGAGACGTCCGACCCGACGTTCGACATCGACACGGTGCGTACGTGGTCGTCGTCGCAGGTAGCCGTCGCCGAGGTGCAGGCGGTGGTGACGGGATGACCACCGTCTTGGGGCGCGGTCGCCGTCTCGCCGGCCGTGACGGCCTGGCCGAGCCGGGTCTGTCTGACGTCTCGTTGTCGCCGCCGTCGCGACGGCGGCCGACGTGGATCGTACTTGGGATGGTGTTGGTCGGGTTCGCCGGGATGGTTGGGGCGTACGTGTTGGCGGCGGCGTCGGACACGCTGGCGGTCACCGTGGCGGCGCGTGACCTGGCGCCGGGCGACGTGCTCGGCCCGGCTGACATCCGCGTGGTCGAGATGGGTCGCACGGGCGAGCTGCGCGCCGTGCAGGCCGATCAACAGAACCTGATCGTCGGGTTGGCTGCGTTGGGCCCGATCCCCGCGGGGACGGTGTTGAACACCGGTCTGTTCGTGCCCGAGGCCGAGGCGGTCCCCGCGGGCAAGGTCGTGGTCGGGGGCGCGTTCCCGGCGGGGGCGGTGCCGATTGCCGCCCTGCGGCCCGGCGTACGGGTCGGGTTGCACCGGGTCGTGTCGGAACGCGCCCAGGTCGCCAACGCTGATGTCGAGGTCGAGGCTGTCGACTTGGGGTTGGCAATGGTGTGGTCGGTCGACGGTGAGGTGTCGGTCGAGTCGTCGTCGCAGCGCTTGTGGGTGTCGCTGCTGGTCGACGAGGTGTCGTCGACGGCGATCTCGCAGGCCGCCGCGGATGAACGGTTGCGGTTGGTGCTGGTGCCGTGATCGTCGCCCTGGGGTCGGTGCGTGGCGCTCCGGGTGTGTCGTCGTGGGCGATGCTGCTCGCGGCGGGGTGGCCGGTCGACAACGCGTTGGGCCGGGTGGTGCTCGAGGCCGACGTCGCCGGCGGTGTGGCCGGGGCGCGGTACGCGGTCGGTGTCCAGCCCGGCGCCCAGGCGTTGGTCGCCAGGGTGCGCCAGGCCGGCGACCCGAGCGACGCGTTGGAGACTGCCGGGCGGCGGCTGGCGGACGGGGCGTGGCTGGTGCCCGGTCCCGAGACCGGTGAGGCCGCACTACGCCTGTGGTCGGCCGATCGCGCAGCCGGTGCGGTCGCTGCGGTGCTGGCCGTCGACCGCCAACGGGTGTGGCTGTGCGACCTCGGACGGGTTACCCCGGGGTCGCCGACGGCGCCGCTGGTGCGCGAGGCCAGCCTGGCGTTGCTGTTCTGCCGGGATCAGCCGGCCGACGTGGTGCAGATCCCGGCGCGGGTTGCGGCGCTGCGTGAGATCACCGCCGAGGTGGCGGTAGTCGTGGTCGGCAACCCCACCTACCGGGCGAGCGAGCTGGCCGAGTTCTTCGGGGTCCGCCAGGCGTGGGTCGTCCCGGCCGCGCCCGATGTGGTCGAGCTGTCGGGACAGGTCTGGACCTCGCGGGCCGCACGGCGGTCGCCGGTGTGGCGTGCGGCAGTGTCGCTGGCCGCCGCGGTGGCTGAGCCGGTGATGTACCGGGTGTCGCTCGGGCCGGAGGCCGGCCGTGCATGACGACCTTGTGCGCTCACTGACCAAGCAGGTTCTGGACGCGCTCGCCGACGAAGCGACCCGGCGAGCCGACGCCAACCTGCCGGGTCTGAGCCCCACCGCCCAAGAGGCTCTGGCGGTCAAGACCCTGACGGCCGCGCTGGCGGAGGTCGCCGAGCAACGGGCCGGGGCCGGAACGGCGTTGTGGGACCGTGCCGACGAGGTGGGCATCCGGGCTGCGGTGATGGCGGCGACGACCGGCCTGGGCGCGGTCGATGTGATCCTCGCCGACCCCACGGTTGAGGAGTTGGTGGCGACGCGGTGGGACTTGTGGTTCTCCTATCACTCCGACGGTTCGGTTCGTCTGCTCGGGTCGACGCCGTGGCGGGTCGAGCCGGAGCTGGCCGAGTGGCTCGGGTTCGTTGCCCGGACGAAGGGCCGCACGGAACGCCAGTTCAACTCGCAGCACCCGTTGTTGGTGATGCGGCTCGGTGACGGGCTGCGCCTGGCCGCCAGCCGTGACGTGTCGCAACACGTCTCGTTCGCCCTGCGCCGTAACGTGTTGGGCACGGTCAGCCTGGAGGACCTGGTCGGGCGAGCAATGTTCCCGCCGGTGCTCGGTGATCTTTTCCGGGCAATGGCACTGGGCCGCGAGATGCGGTGGGTGATCGTCGGCGCAACGGCCGCGGGCAAGACCACACTGTTGCGGGCGATGCTCGATGCGCTCCCGCCGGAGCGGCGGATCGTGGTGATCGAGGACACCGCCGAGCTCGATGTGTTCGACATGGTTCGGCACCCGAACGTGGAGTCGTGGGAGATCCGCGAACCGAACAGCGAGGGTGAGGGCGCGATCCGTCACGATGAGCTGGTCGCCCACGCGTTGCGGTACCGACCAGACCTTCTCACGGTTGGCGAGTGCCGCGATTCGGTCGCGGCCGTCCCGATGCTGAAGGCGATGACACACGGCCAACATAGAGTCACAATAAACCTGTATTGTCTCCGGCATGAGCACCGCCGTTGCCACCGCCGCCGCCCTTGCTCGGGCCTGGATCTATCTTCGAATCTCGGAGGACCGGGAGAACGACGAGCTGGGGATCGCCCGCCAGGAGAAGTCGCTCCGGGCGGAGGCCAAGCGTCTAGGCCTCGTCGTCGCGGGGGTGCTCATCGACAACGACGTGAGCGCCTATCGAGGCCGGCGGCGCAAGGGTTTCGAGGCGCTGCTCGCGTCGCTCGGGCAGGGTGACTACATCCTGACCACCGAGGTCACCCGGTTGACCCGCGGCAACCTCCGCGTGATCGAGGACCTCATCGACGTGGTGGAGGCGAAGCGGGTGACGATTCACGCGCTACGCGCAGGCTCGCTCGATCTGTCAACCTCGGGCGGGCGGATGGTTGCCAGGATGTTGGGCGTCATCGCCCGCCAAGAGAGTGAGCAGATGGGAGAGCGGATGAGCGCCAAGCACGCACAATCGGCCCACGCGGGCAAGGCCCCGACCGGCACGCTCCAGTTCGGCTACCGCCGCGTGGGTGGCACGATCGAGCCCGACCCCGAGACGGCCCCAATCGTCCGCGAGCTGGCCGAGCGCTTGCTCGCCGGGGAGTCGCTCACCTCGCTGTGCCGCGAGCTGAACGCCCGCGGCATCACGACGACGCTCGGCAACAAGTGGCAAACCACGGTGCTTAGCCGGTGCATGAAGTCGCCAACCCTGGCGGCGATCCGCACGTACAAGCGGGAGGTCGTCGGGCCGGGCGAGTGGGAGCCCGTGCTCGATCGGGCGACCCATGAGCGGCTCGTCTCGGCGCTCACGCATGCCAAGCGTGGCGCCCGCCCTCGGGCCGCGCTGCTGGGTGGTCTCGCCGTCTGCGGCGTCTGCGGAACCCGAATGCAACGCAAGCACTTCGGCGCCGGGCAGTTGGCGTACCAGTGCCCCGCCGACCACGGCTGCGGCTCGAACACGGCCTCGGCGCCGAGCGTCGAGCGGATCGTCATCGAGACTCTGCTCGGCTACGTGGCTGGTATCGACCTCCGCCAGGCTCGTGCCCAACTCGCCGGCGCCGACGGAGCGCAACTCGCCGCCGACCTGGCCGACGACGAGCGGATGCTCACCGAGTTGGCCGACGACCTCGGGGCGAAGCGCATCGCCCGGTCCGAGTGGCTCGCCGCCCGGGCGCCGATCGTCGAGCGGATCGAGACCACCCGGACAGCGCTCGCCGCGCTCGACCGGCCGGTGCCCTCCGCCGAGCTGCTCGACGCCGTGACGCCGGAGCGATGGGACGGCTTGACGTTCGCCCAGCGCCGCGAGGTGCTGACGATGTTCATCGCGTCGGTGACGATCGCCAAGGCGCGTGTGCGTCGACCGGGCAACCAGTTCGACGAGGTTCGGGTCAACGGCTATGAGGACGAGGCCACCGAGGAGTGGGTGGGCGGTCGTATCGAGTGGCTCTTTTAGCCGTATACGGCGTGTAAACGCCTCACCAGCGAACGAACAATGCCGTCCCGTACAAGGGGCGGCATTGTCGCGTATACAGACGTTTACGCGTCTCGTGAAAAGAATCACGAGGCTCCACCCCCCACAGCCTTGAAATGGGCCGGTGTGGCCTGGCATCGTGCGCCCCGACCTGACTGCTCCAGCGACCAAAGAGGAGGTCACTGCTTTGCCGCCGAGGCGCATAGGGCGCCGGCCAGAAAGATGAAAGGAGGGTCGCCGATGCAACCGACGACCCCCACCGACAAGGTAGCGCGATGCGTCGAGCTGGCGCGTCGCAGCCGCGAAGCCCAGGGCTTGACGATGCGTCCGCCGAGCGATCCGGCAGTCGCACTACGACTGCTGGCCATCGTCGAGCCGCGAGGCAAGAAATGAGCGGCACCGACGACTACCGCGCCGCGGCCCGCCGGTCGGCTCGCGGCCAGCGTGACGCCGCTGACGACAGCGTCGTCATCCTCGAATGGATCGCCAGCCACGGACCGGCCGACCCGGAGCAAATCCGGCAGGGACTCGGGGCGCCGTTCGATGCGAGCACGACCGTCGCCGCCCGCTTGAGCGACACCCTGCACCGACTCGGCCTGGTGCAGTCGATCGGCCGCGGCCCGCGTGGTGCCCGCCGGGCCGTAACCGATGCTGGCCGCTCGGTGCTCTCGTCGCCGCGCCCCGAGCGTGTGCTCGCCGAACTGCGTTCCCGGATGCCCGACGCGCCGGTGAAGCGCTCGGGCCCGAGTGCAGCGGACTACCGGCGTGTCGTCGTGACGTTGCTCGACGCCGTCGAGCTGGAGCGCGGACATCCCGAGCGCGGCCCGAAGATCACCGAGGCGCTGATGGCGCTCACTCGGATGGTTGGCGATCGCGCATGAGCGCGTTCGGGAACCGACTCCGGCGCGCCCTGGTGGTGTTGCTCGATCCCGATACGACCGCGGACAGTGGTCGCCCGATCGAGCCGCGTTCGTCGGGGTATACAAACACTCTCTCTGCTCTCTCGCCGGGGTCTGCTGATTCACTCTCGGATCTCACGCTGAGTGCCCACGGCCGGGTTGCGTTGACCGCCGCCCAGCATGTTCCGACCGCGTTCGACGGCTCGTGCGATGTCTGCGGGCGCACGGTCCTGGCGGGGGTTGGGTTCCGGGCTCACAGGGTCGACTGGCCGGTTGATCCGTTCACGGGGCAGAAGCGGGCGCCGTTGGTGTGCTCGGGCTGCCTGGACCGGCGGGCCGAGTTGATTGCATCTGCAACCGTCGAGCCCGCCGAGCCTGCCACCGTTGAGGCCGTGCGTATCACCTGCATCGGCTGCGGCCAGCTCACCGAGCGCCACCGCTCTGGCCGCTGCGCGTCCTGCCGGCGGGCGTACGACCGAGCACGTGACAGCAAGCCAGCACGCCGGGCGACGAAGGTCAAGTACAGACATCCCGCCTTCGTACGTGCCGGTGAGGCGTGGCGGGCGTCGATCGCCGAGCGCGATGCCGTGTGCGGTCGGGCTCGCTTCGGCGAGTGCCTGGAACCGTCCCCGGTGATCCCGGCTGGGACGCACCGAGGTCACGGCGGCTGGCAACTCGACCACCTGCCTGACGGCTCGACGGAACCCGCACACGCCCGATGCAACGAGGCCGCCGGCGGCGTCGTCGGCAACCAGCGAAAGGCCGCTCGACATGACCAGTGACCGCGACCGCAAGCCGATCTGGGAGGCCGGCGAATCTCGTCAGGGCTACCTCGCCCGGCTCGACGCCTGGCGCTGGTGCCAGCCGGTCGACGACCCCGAGGCCGCCGTAGTCGAGATCGAAGTCGACGCCTCGGCGTTCGTCGCCCAGGTCGCCGCACTCACCGGCGCCGACCAGCTCGACACCGACCCCGAGGAGGGCCAACCATGATCGAAGTACTCGCTATCGCCGCCACCGGAACCGCGGCCTGGACGACAACTCATGCCCTGGGCTGGTGGCTCTCGACCCGCAAGGCGGCCCGCCGATGATCGCCGCGGTGATCGAGATCGGCCCGGAGTTGCGCACCGTGGCGCTGGGCATCGTCGCGCTTGGCGGCTCGTACCTCGGCTCACGCCGGGCGTCGAAAGAACTGCGCCCGAACCACGGCTCGTCCGCCCGTGACGTGCTCGACCGCCTGGAGGCCAGCACCACCGAGATCCTCGCCCGGCTCGATGAGCACGGCGCCCGCTTGACGGCGCTGGAGGGCACGCCCGAGTGATCACCCTGCCCCGCCGCCCGCAGTGGCACGACGACGCCGCCTGTCGGGACGTGCCCACCGAGGTGATGTTCCCTCGCGAGCACGCCCGCTACGCCGACGCAGTAGCCATCTGCCAGCCCTGCCCAGTACGCCAGACCTGCCTGGAGTCCAACCTCCACGAGGCGTACGGCGTGTGGGGCGGCACCACCGCCCGGGAGCGCCGAGAGCTACGCATGGGTCGTCGTTCTTTGAGCAGCGCCACCCCACCGCACCCCGCCGCTTCAAGATTTCCACACACTCCCGCGGCGGTGGCGTCGTGAGGCGTTCGACGGTCGAGCTGTCTCCGGTGCGGCCGGGGCCGGTCACGGTCGGGTCGATCGTGGACTTCATTCAGCGCGAGTGCGTGCTCCCCGAGTCGCGCCAGTCGATGACGTTGCACCCGTATCAGCTCGATCTGGTCGAGGCGTGGCATGACTCGTCGACGACGTGCGACATCGCCGTGATCGCCGCCGGGAACGCCAAGACGACGACGCTCGGCGCCTACGTGACGGCGCACCTGTTTCTCGACGAGGAGGCGAACGTCCCGGTGGTTGCCGAGACGATCACGCAGGCGGTGCTGACGACGTGGGGGAAGGTCAAGCGGTTTGTCGAGCTGAACCCGAAGCTGGCCGAGCGCGCCGAGGTGCTGGAGGGCCAGGGCACCCGCCGGGGCGTGTACGTGCCGGGGATGGGCTCACATTGCTTCCCGATCGCCAGCAAGCCGGCCGGCCTCCAAGGTCTGAACCCGAGCCGCGCCGTTCTCGAGGAGGTGTCGGAGCACTCGGTCGACACGTTCGGCGCGCTGATGAACCGGCTCGGCAAGCGTGAGGCGTCGCCGGCTGGCGCGAAGTTGATCGGGATCACGACGCCGTCGTTCACGCCCGACAACGCGCTGTTGCATGTTCAGCGGGCGGTGCACGGCGAGGCCGAGGCGATCGAGGGCGTGCGGCTCACCGAGTACATCTCCGACCAGAAGGACCACCGCGACGAACGCCAGTGGCACCAGGCGTCGCCGGGTCTCCCGTTTGGGATGCCTGGCATCGGAGCGATCCGGGCCGACCTCGCCCTGTTGCCCGAACAGCAGTTCCGCGCGTACAGATTGTGCCAGCAACCCAAAGGCTCGAAATCGTGCTGGCTCAACTCCCTTGACGACAACGACCAGGAGACCGGCGACGGGTACGAGGTTTGGATGCGTGGCGAACAGGCGCACACGTTCCGGGAGGGCGGACCGGTGTTCGCCGGCGTCGACGTGGCGAAGTCACGCGACCACGCCGCAGTCGTGCACGGCCAGTTTCGCGACGACGGCCGGCTCCACGTCGCGTGCAGGGTGTGGACGCCGACGACCGACGCCGATATCGACCTCGCCGAGATCGCTGACCATCTGACGATGCTTGCTGGCCGCTACGACCTCAAGGCCGTGTGGTTCGATCCCAGCTATTTCTACAACGCGCCGCAACTCGAGCGCGACGGCCTGCCGATGGTCTCGGTGCCGCCGACCGAGCAGCGGATGGCTCCGGTATGCGGCGCTGCATACCAGGCGATCCGGCGCACACGGGTGACGCACAATGGCGACGAGACGTTGACGCTCCACGTCACCAACGCCCGGCGCCGCTACTGCAACCGCGGCTTCGTACTCGAGAAGCCCGCGTTCGGCTCGAAGATCGACGCGTGCATCGCACTCGTCTTGTGCTGGGCCGCGGCCAACGACCTGTCCACGATCGACCACCCCATCGAAGACTTCCTCGCTGGAATCTGAGGTACCCATGCGACCCGCCCCTGTTCTCCGCCACCGCCGCCCCGAGCTGATCGACCGCGCCGCCCCGCGTGGCCTGCGACCACCGGCTCCGATCCCGCAAGCCGGGATCTTCGCCCCCGAGGCACTGGCGACGTTCCTCGGCGCTGAGCTGGCCCAGTCGGCAACGACGGTGACCGATACGACGGTGTCGGGGCTGGCCGCCGTACAGGCCGCGGTCGATCTCGTCTCGCACGCGGTCGCGTCGATGCTCGTCGAAGCCGAGGTGTTCAACGCCCGCGGCGAGCTGGTCCCGACGCCCACGGTGATCGCCCGCCCGTCGTCGCTGATGCCAGCGTTCGAGTGGTACACCGGACTGGTCGCGGTGACGATCATGCGCGGCAACGGCCTCGCGGTGCTCGCCGACTTCGACGCCACTGGCCAAGCCCGCCAACTTGTGCCGACGCACCCTGACGCCGTCGCCCTCGACGTCAGCAAGGGCGTCCCCGAGTACACGATCAACGGTCAGGGCTACGACTTCGGCGACGTGCTCCACGTCCGCCACGGCGCAGCGTGGGGTTCGCTCTGGGGCCGTGGTGTGATCGAGCGCTACCGCTCCGCGCTGCAACGCCAGCTTGCCGAATCCGAATGGTCGCGTTCCGGCTTCATGAGCGGTGGCGTCCCCTCGGCGGTGATCTCGCTCGACAAGGACGTGGTCACCAACGACGAGGCCGAGACGGTCCAAGAGCGCTGGATCGACCGGCACACCTCCGGCACCCGCAAGCCGGCCGTGATCGGCAAGTTGATGAAGGTCGAGCCGATCTCGTGGACGCCCGAAGATGCCGAGTACGTCGAGGCACGCAAGACCTCGGTCGCCGAGGCGGCGCTGATGGTCGGGCTCCACCCCGCCGACCTCGGCGCGAGCCTCGGCGGTTCGCTCGACTACACCAACCTGACCGACCGCCAGCTCGCCCGGCTGATGCACTCATTTCAGCCGTGGGCCCGCTCGGTCGAGGAAGCAATGAGCGACCTACTGCCGGCCGGCCACTACGTCCGCGCCAAGGCCGAGGCGCTGCTCAAGGTCTCGACCAAGGAGCGCTACGAGATCTACACGATGGGCAAGGCGCTGGGGCTCTGGACGGACGAGGAGCTGCGCGAGGAGGAGCGTCGCCCCCGTAGCAACCACCCCGACCCGATCGAGCCCGACGACGACGTAAACGGCCCGTCTACCAAGGAGGACGAGCACCCATGATCAACCGCTCCACCGAAATCGCCGACCACGTCGGCCGCACGCTCGAAGGCATCGCTTACAAGTACAACCACCCCAGCCGCGTGACCGACGACGGCTGGCATTCGAGCTACTACGAGGAACTGCTTCGCGGCAGCGACGCCCGCACGCTCTCGCACCGCGCCGCGTTCCCGCTGACCCGACTGCACTCCGCGCATGGCGGTGTCGCGGTCGGGGAGGTGTCGTTCCACCGGAGCGACAACGAGCGTGCCCTCCTGTTCCGGGCGGTGGTCGACCTCGGCCGCGACGGTGACGACCTGTTGGCCGAGATCGACCAGTGGCGCGACGCCTCGGTAACGTTCGACCCGCTCCGCACCACCTACCGGTCGACGCAGTACCACGGGCGCATCACGCAGCGGGCCGAAATCCGCCTCGCCGAACTGGCCCTCTCGCCGGTCGGCACCGGGCTGGCCGCTGGTGCCGAGGTGACGCTCGTGCGATCGGTCCAGCCGGGAACCCCGCGGCTGGATGAACTGCGCCGACGCCGGCAGTCGCTCGCCCTGTGACGAGCTAGGTTCCTTGTCATGGCGCTGACGCCTGAGCAAGTCGAGGGCCTGGCCCGTGTTCGGCGGAGCATCGACGCACTGGCTAGCTCGAATGACAGTCTGCTCGAGTGGGTGAAGCTGGACCGTCCGACGATGGCTTTCGTCGCCGTGTCGGGAGCGCTCACGGACCTACATCTGGCACTGATTGATCTTGTCGCCGTCGTCGAAGCCGTGATCGCAGACGGACACGCGTAGCGGCATCTGCAACCGCGCGCACGAGCGCGCTCGCTACGTTGACGCGTAGGCCGGGTGCCAGGGCATGGCCGCCCGGCCGAATATCGACAACCTGACGATCTCCCCGGAGCGTCGCCCGGTCCACGTCTCGGAGCCCGTGAGGGCCACCACATGAGGGCCACCGGAGCAACCACGAGGTCGAGTCCCCGAAAGGTGATTCCCTCTTATGGCTACTCCCCGCATTCTCGCTTTGGAGTCGCAGCTCACCGAGCTGCGTTCCGAGATGGACGCGATCGACACTGCCGCGGCTGCCCGCGGTGGCGATCTGACCGAGGCCGAGCAGGCTTCGTACGGCGACCTGGTGAACCGGGCCGCCGCCCTCAACGAGAGCATCAAGACGGCGACGACCGCTCGCATGTCGGTGCTCGAAGCCGGTTCGCTGCTCGGCCAGTTGAACGGCACCGTGCATCGTTCGGCGCCGGCTGGTGAGTCGCCCGAGCTGACCGCTGGCGAGTACTTCGCTGCGGTGGCCGAGTTGCTCAACGGTGGCGACGAAGCGAAGTTCGTGAACCGGGCGGCCCGCTACATCGACCGCGCCACCGGCGTCACCGCGGACGTGGCTGGGATCTTGCCCGAGCCGATCGTCGGGCCCCTGCTGGATCTGTTCGACGCCCGGCGTCGGGTGTGGTCGAGCTTCACGCCGCGCACCATGCCGGGTGCCGGCAAGACGTTCGAGCGGCCGTTCGTCGCCCAGCACGTCGAGGTCGGCGAGCAACTCACTGAGGCCACCGCACTCGCCAGCCAGAAGTTCGAGGTCGACAGCGCGACCGTCACCAAGCGCACGATCGGCGGCACGCTCGAAGTGTCTCGCCAAATGCAGGACTGGAGCACCCCGGAGGCGCTCGGCCTGGTCGTCGCCGACTTCGTCAAGGTCTACGCCCGGTTCACCGAGGCGGCTGCCGTCGAGCATCTGCTCGACCTGGCGTCCGCTGACGAGAGCTACGACGACTCGACCACGGCCGCGGTCGTCGACTCGTTCGTGCAGGGCTGTTTGGCGGTGTGCGAGGCGATCGACAATGACGTGCCGCTGACGATCTGGCTGTCGACCGACGCCGCGGCCGAGTTGACGGTGCCGACCGGCGCCACCGATCGGACCCGCTGGGCGGTCGTCAAGGAGGCCCTGGAGGCGCTCGACTCGTCGGTGTCGTGGGTGACCTCGCGCCGCCTGCCGGCGGGTACCCGGATCATCGGTGCCGGTGAGCTGGTCGAGGGCTACGAACAACGCCACGGGCTCTTGAGCATGGTCAAGCCAACCAACCTGACGACCGACGTCGCCTACTCGGGCTACATCGCGTTCCACGGTGTCGAGGACGGCTTCGTCAACCTCTCGGACCCGGTCGGGAGCTGACCCGAGATGGTGACCGCTGCTGACGTCGCGTTGTGGGCCCGGGTCCCCGCCCCCGACGACGTCTCGCCTGAGGCCGAGGTCTTGGAGCGCGTCATCGCGGCGGTCACCGAGCGGGCCGTGACCTTGTTCGGGCTGATCGGTGATCCTGCCGGCTGGAGGCCCGACGAGACCCAAGCCGTGATCGAGGTCGCTGCGGAGACCTGGATAGCTGGCCGCAACGCGCCCCAGGGCGTCGCCCAGTTCGAGGGCGGCCCGCTGGTGCGTGCCCAGTCGATCGACTACGGGCTCAAGCGCCGCCTGTCGGTTCCGGTGGGGTTCGCCTGATGGATCTCGCCGCCGCTCGTTCGGAGTTGGCCGGTCTCGCGCCAGCGGGGTTCACTGGCTACGACCATCTGCCCGGTGTCGCTCAGCTTCCGGCGTGGGTGGTTGGCCTGCCGCAGCGGATCACCGCCGAGTCGGCCCGCCTGTTCCGCGTGCTGTTGCCGGTGTTCGTGATCGTCGGCAACCCGTACACGCCGGAGGGCGAGGCCCAACTCTTGGCCGGGGTCGCCTCGGCCGCCGACCTGCTCGGCCTGGCCGGTTCCACGTTCAAGGCGGCGACGTGGGCTGACATCGACTCATTCCGTCCGATCACGATCGGCCAGACCGAGCACATCGGCGCGGTCGTCAACCTCGAAGTTCTCATCTCGTAAGGAGACCCCTACCCATGTTTGCCCCGCTCATCCTCCGTCACAACCTCTTCGTCGGTGACGTCGACGTCAACGACCAGTTGATCAGCATGAAGATCTCCGGCTCGCGGGCCGAAATCGAGATCCCCGAGACCGCCGGCCGTCGCAAGACGTGGGCGGGCGGCGGTGACGAGTACCAAGTCGAGCTTGAGTACCTGTCGGACACCGACGCGACCGAGGCGATGGCGATGCTGTTCTGGGACGCGCTCGCCGACGACGAGGGCACACTCGAAATCTCGGGCTCGTTCCGCGACGGTCCGATCAGCGAAGCGAACCCGGCGTTCGAGGCCGTGGCGCTCGTGAACGCGAGCGCGATCGGCGGCACGCAGAACACGGTCGGCCGTGAGACAGTCACGTTCCGGTTGCTCGACCGGCCGACGAAGGTGACCTCCGCGGGGAGCTGACCGGTGGCCGGCGACCTGACGATGTTGGGGTTCGCCGAGCGAGTCGGTCGCACGGCTGACGCGTTGTCGGGCGGGCGCCTCAAGGAGATCACTGGTCGGGTCGCGCTCGCCGCCAAGGGTGACGTGCTCGACCAGGTCGGCAACGACGTGGGCAGCGATCGGCGTATGTCGGGCTGGGGCCGGGTCCGGTTCAACGCGGGCTACGAGCTGACCAGCGACCACACGGCCGAGTTGGAGCCGCGCCCGTCGGGCCCGTGGGGTGTGCTCGAGCACGGCCGCAAGGCCAAGCCCGCCGGCCAGCCGAAGCGCAAGACCCACAAGGTGTATCGGACGCCCGCCGGCCTGCGCACGGCCAGCCGGGAGCGCCCGTTCCGGCAGGGCTCAACGCGGGGCCATCGGACGTGGTCGGTCGCGGTCCGCAAGATCGACGCGGAGACCCCCAAGCGTGTCGACGACGAGATGGGCCGCGTGCTCGCGGAGGTGTGGTCATGAACTTCGCCAAGAAGGTCAAGGTCACGATCGACGTCGTTGCCGACAACGCCCGCAAGTCGCTGAAGGATCTGAAGAAGGAGATCTCCGAGGCCGAGGGCGTCACCGGCAAGTTCAAGGCCGCGTGGTCCGGGGCGGGCACGTTCGTGCAGCGCAACGCGGCGGCGATCACCGCCGCGGGGCTGGCGATCGGTGGTGGTCTCTACAAGCTGTCCGAGGGCGCGGCGTCGACCGATGCCGCGTTCGCCAGCCTGAATCAGATCGCTGGGGAGACCGTCGCCAACGATGTCGCCGGGTGGGCCAAGGACGGTGTCGAGGCGTTCGGCATGTCGGACCGGGCGATCTACACGCACTCGACCACGCTGGCCGGGATCGGTGATGCCGCCAAGCTGTCGGGCGAGGAGCTGAGCCGGTTCATCAACGAGCACCTACGGATGTCGGCCGACTTCGCCGCGTTCGCGGACACCTCACCCGACCAGGTGATGAAGGATCTCCGCTCGGCCTACAACGGCTCCAGCGAGACGCTTCAGAAGTACCAGGTCGACGCCCGCGAGAGCACCCTCAAGACGTTGTTGTTGAACGAGGCCGGGATCGAGGTCACCGGCACCCTCACCCAGCAAGAGCGGGTGCTCGGGGTGAACCTGGCACTCAAGCAGAAGCACGCCCAGATCGAAGGGCAGTGGCGCCGCGAGTCCGGCGAACTGTTGGGCCAACAGGTCCAGTTCAAGGCCAACCTGGAGAACCTCGGCGACGCGATCGGCCGGGGCGCGCTGCCGATGATGACCGGCCTCACCAAGACCGCGTCGGAGATGGTCGGGGTGCTCGACTCGCTGCCAGGGCCGATCAAGTCCGGGATCGGCGGGCTCGGTGGGATGGGTGCCGCCGCGGCGCTGGCGTCGGTGGCGCTGGTCAAGGTCGTCAACGCGTTGAAGGCCGCCAAGCTGGCGCTGCTGTCGAACCCGTGGGTCGCCGCAGCGACCGGCGCGGTGCTCGCCTTGTCGACCGCGGCCAAGGCGATGGACCTGTTCGGCGGCTCAACCTCGAAGTCCGAGGAGGCCGTGCGGGCGATGAACGACGCCCTCAAGGCGTCGCCGACCCCGATCGAGACGTTCCGCAACAACGTCATCGACGCCCTCTCGGCCAACGATCTGTTCCGCGAGTCCCTCGCCGCGTCCGGGTTGACGTGGGACGACGTGATCACCAAGTTGGGCCAAGGCGAAGTCGGCGCCCGGAACCTGGCGATCGCGATCGCAATGGGCTCCACCGAAGTCGAGAAGAACGCCGCTGAGTGGGCCGAGGTCGAAAGGCAACTCGTCGGCTACTCCGACTCGGCCGACTACGCCCGCAAGCGCCAGGCCGAGCTGGAGCAGATCACCAAGAACGGCACCAAGGCCACCGAGGGACAGGTCACCGCGCTCGGCCGGGCGAGCACCGCCGAGCGGGACTACACGCGTTGGCTCGAACAGCGGGGCCGGGAGGCCGACGAAACCCGCCGGGCCGAAGAGGCGTTGACGGAGGCGACCGAGCGGGCGTCGGCTGCCCGGCGTGCCGCGGTCGATGCCGGGTTCGCGGTGCGTGACGCCGAACGTGACTACCGGGCCGCGGTCGAACGCACCGTCGACGTGTTGTTCGACGCCGAAAGCAGCGAGGACGACCGGGCCGCCGCGATCGACGACTCGACCCAGGCCGCGATCCGGCTCGCCGACGAGACCGTGCGGCTGGCCCAGGAGACCGACGAGGCCAACGGCACCGTCCGTGACGCGGCCGCCTACCAACAGCTCTGGAACGAGAGCATGGCCGACAGCGCTGGCCGGTCGACCCTGCCGCAGGTCCGCGACCAGATCCGCGGGGTGATCGACGAGCTGAACAACATGCCGACCGAACGGGTCGTGAACGTCAACGTCCGTACCACCAGTACCGGCGGCGTGCGCGCCTACGCCAAGGGCACGCCGAACCATCCGGGTGGGTTGGCGGTGCTCGGCGAGGACGGGCCCGAGCTGGCCGAGCTACCCGCCGGCACCCGCGTGCATACCGCCGCCCAGACCCGCCGCATCCTCGGCAACAACGCCGGCACCACGAACGTGTACGTCAACATGCCCCAGGGCTCGCGGCCCGACGACGTGGTGCGGGCGATCGAGCGGCACCGCCGAAGGAACGGGCTATGACCGCCGTAGCCGACCTGCTCGCCCAGATACCCGACCCCACGCACGGCACGCCGTTGCGGCCGTTCGAGCGGATGCAATACCTCTTTGATGGGGAGCCCGCCGGGTCGCACCACAACGGGCCGTTGACCGGCTGGCGGCTGGCCGTCGAGGCGGTCTGGCCCGGCGCCAACCAAGCCGTATGGGACGCCGACAACTGGGACGCCGGGCAGTGGGGCGAAGGCGAACTACAAGACCTCACGCCGCGGCTACGCGGCCTGGCATGGTCACGAGGCGGCTACCCGCGACCCGAAGTCGGCGTGTGCACCATCTCGGTCGACAACACCACGCCCCCGTTCCTGTCGTCGATCGACCCGTACAGGAGCTGGGGCTCGAACACGTGGGCGCAGGACAACCGCGCCACCAACACCTACTTCCGGCCGGGGATGCCGATCAGGGTGATCGTGTTCCACCCCGACCTGATCGACACCTACGGCCCCACCGTCGGCCTGATCCACCAGTTCACCGGTGTGGTCGAGTCGTGGGACCAGCACGACGAACACGCCGGCCGGGAGTCCTTCATCGAGATCACGGTCGTCGAGACGCTCGCGCTCCTCGCCCGCGTCGACGAGCTGGCGCTGCCGGGCGTCGAGGGCAACGACGACACCGCCTCGGAGCGGATCGAGCGGCTGGCCGACGCCGCCGACTGGCCGTTCGGCTACCACTTCCACACGCCCGACAACCCCGCCGACGACTCCTACTTCGCCGAGTGGGACAGCTTCCCGCTCCAGTCCACGGATATGGCGCTCAACCGGCTGGGGGAGATCTACCAGACCGGCGACAGCGTCGGCGCGGTCGTCCGCGCGGGTCGTGACGGCCGGATCACCGCCTACCGCCAAGCATCGCCCGAGGCCACCACCCACCGGTGGCCCCAGGTACCGCCGACCCCCAACTTCGACTTCGACGGAGGCGGCTGGTGGTCGTACCCGGCCGGACCGACCCTGGTCGTCGGTGAGCTGCCACCTCCCGGCGACCCGTCGCGCTCGGCGCACGAGTGGAAGGTCGGCCTCCCGGCCTGCTCGAACCAAGAGTCGGTGATCACCAGCAACGGCGACAAGGTCATCAACAGCGTCCAGATGGCCCGCCGCGGCGGCACCGCCCAAGAGGCCAGCGACACCGCGTCGATCGTCCGTCACGGCAAAGCCACGACCGGCCGCTTCGACCTCATCAACAAGAGCGACGAGTTGACCGAGGCCCTTGCCCACGCCGCGATCCAAACCCTGGAGGTGTGGCCCGGAAGCCTGCTGATGACTCAGGTCACCGAGCCCGACAGCTTGTTCATGATCTACGCCGACGTGCACTGGCGGGCCGTCCCGTCGTGGTCGCTGCACTCGCGCACCAGCGTCGCCATGGGCGCCTACATCACGACCATGACGCACACGATCACGTTCCACACGCCCGGCCACCCGCTCTGGACCGCGACCTACGAACTGGCACCCACCGCCGTGCCGTTCGTCAACCACCTGCCCACCTGAGGAGCCCCCGTATGCCTGTTCCCAACGTCACTACCGCCACCCTGATCACCTCCACTTGGGGCAACCAGATCGCCGACCAGATCAACGACAACGAAACCGACATCGCCGCACTCGAGGCCCGCTTCCCGGTCGCCGGCTCGAACCTCGCCAACGACGCTGTCACGACCGCCAAGCTGGCCGACAGCTCGGTCACCTCGGCCAAGATCGCTGACGGCACGATCGCCACCACCGACCTCGCCAACGGCGCAGTCTCAACGGCCAAGATCGGCAACGGCCAGATCACCACCGTCAAGATCGCCGACGGCGCGGTGACCTCGGCCAAGATCGCTGACGGCACGATCGTCAACGCCGACATCAACGCGTCGGCCGCGATCGCCGGCTCCAAGATCGCCAACAACTCGATCACCGCCACCCAGATCGGCACCAACGCCGTCGGCGCCGACGAGCTAGCGAACAACGCCGTCGACACCGCCGCGATCCAGAACGGCGCAGTCACCAACGCCAAGCTCACCGACGAGACCACCGACACGGCACCCAGCGGCACGACCATGTGGCGGGTCGGCAGAACCGTGTTCTGGATCGGCACCGAAGTCGACGGCGGACGCTCCGGCGGCTCCGGGTCGATCGACGCCGCATTCCGGCCACCCGCCAACCGGCGCATCCTCATGTTCCGCAGTGAGGACGGCGCAACCGGCATCGGCACCATCAACAGCAACGGGGCCTACAACATCCCCAGCCCCGGAGCGTTCAACCACTGGTCGTTCTACGCGTTCTGGCGCATCCCATGATCCCCCACTCCGAGAAACAGGGCCTGCTACGCGACTGGCAACACCGCGTCGCCGACGCCATCAACACCGACTTGCCCCGCGGTGTCATCGGTTGGGCACACTCGCCGGGTAACGACTCGCAGACCGGCATCAGTGGAGCGACCGCCATCACAAACCTCGCTGTTACGTGGGACCCCGAACCCAACCGCGTCTACCGCACCACCGTGCAGGTCACCGTCAGCAAGACCACCGGCGGGATCGTCACTCTCCAGATCGACAACGGCTCAGGCACCGTGGTGCACCGCTCGTCGCAGAGCCTGGTCAACACCGAGCAGGGCACCCTCGTCGCCGTCCGCGTCGAGGTCACCGGGGCTGGCCCGATCGCCAACCGCACCCGCCGGGCACGCATCGCATCCACCGGCGGCACCGTCGACATCCTCGGCGCAGACGGGCGCAACGGGTCGATCGTCGTAGAGGATCTCGGCCCGGCATGACCACCTTCCGGTACCTCACCGCATCTACGCCGGGGCGAGTTGATCGGAGACCCTCAGCGATTGAGTCGGGGGAGCAACGCCGCACCACCGGCGAGCACGGCAAGGGCAGCGGCAGCAGCCACGGCCCACTTCCTATCCGTGTAGGCGGCCACGGCTGCGAAAGCGGCTGCTAACAAGATCAGAAGGACCGCCAGCCGGTTGTAGAACCGACGCAGCCGGATCGTAAACCGGGCATCGCTCAACGCTGACCCGTAGATGCCCGATTGGAGCATCCCTCGTCCGGCAAACTCGCCGCCGATCCTCCCCACCGACTCCGACTCCTCGTGCTTGCCGATCGAAGTCAGTGGTCGTCCGGTGACTTCGATGAACTTCGAGGCGAACCCGTGTCGCATCGGCAGAACCGTACGTCGGATTGCCCCGCTGCGGCGGAACCCTGTTGCACCCCCTCCGTGCAGTGCTACGGCACCGGCAGTGTCGCAAGCGTCCCCTCGTTGTACTCCACCGGCTGTTCGATCCCGTCGATGTTGTAGACCAACTTCAGTTGCTTGAGTTGCCCGAACACGGGATCGTCTCCCATCAGATCGTTGGTGACGAGGAAGTTGGTTCGGCCAGAAGCGATGAAGCCCCGAACCAAGTCGGTGACGTCGATCCACACATCTCCCGACCCGTACTCTGCCTTCAGCAGCTCGTTGCGATTGCGGTTGGTGACTGCCCGGCGTGCCCTGCTCCGCTGTATCCACCCCGCTCGAACCCCTGCTAGCGCTGTCAGTGCGGGCCATAGGAGGTAGTACAGAACGCCGACGATCACCAAGGCGCCCAAGAGCCACCAACTCCAACTCAGCAATCTGCGGTCTCGGTCGGCCTTGGGCTGGCTGAGGTATGCGATTAGCAAGCCGCCCCCGATCGTCAGTAGCACACTGAGGGCGAAGGCGATGGCCCTGTCGGCCTTGGATTGCATCGGTCGAAGCGTAGGTTGCTGATCTGCCTCTGCCGGGGACTGATGGGCGTTTACACGGTCATAATCTGACGCACGGCCAGGCCAGCGTCACAACCGTGCACGCCTACGACGCCCGGGGCGGGCTCGACAAGCTGGCCCTGTTCCTCGGCACCGGGTCGGAGAAGATTCCGCTCGAGGCGGCGCACCATCAGCTCTCCCAGGCTGTGGACTTCTTGATCCATGTCGACCGGGGCACCGACGGCGCCCGCTTCGTCACCGAGGTCGTCGAGATCGCCGGGTTCGACGGTCAGCATTGCACCACCAACACGATCTACTCGGTGGCCGAGGGTGGGCGCACGTTCGGCCGGCTGACGAGTGCGCACGCCGACAAGCTGACCCGGGCCGGGTTCGACGTGACTGCCTTGGGGAGTGCGTGGTGAGCCTGTCCGGGGCGGTCCTGGCGATGCTCGCCGCGGTCGGCGTGTGGTTGGTCGTGGCCGGTGTCGTCGGCGGTCCCGAGCGGGCGCCGCGCCGCGATCGGGTTCGGGTCGACGTTCGCCGGGTGGCGCTGCCCGCGTTGGTCGCGCTGGTGGTGTTTGTCGTCGTGTGGGTGTTGACGGGATGGCCGGCGGCGGGGGTGTCGTTGGCCGCGGTGGCGGTCATGGCGCCGTTGTTCGTGTCGGCCCACCGCGAGCGCGAGGTGACGCTGGCGCGCACCGAGGCGCTGGCGTCGTGGGCCGAGATGCTGCGCGACACGATCGCCTCGCACGCCGGTCTGCATCAGGCGATCGCTGTCACGTCGGCGGTCGCTCCCGAGGCGATCCGCTCGGACGTGCGCCGGCTCGCGGCGCGGTCGAGCCAGATGCCGCTCACCCGGGCACTCGGCTTGTTCGCCGCAGAGGTTGCCGATCCGGTTGCCGACCTGATCGTGGCCGCTGTCACGATCGCCGACCGGCACCAGGCGCAGAGCTTGCCGGAGCTGCTCGGCGGGGTCGCCGCGTCGACCCGCCAGCAGGCCGCGATGCGCCAACGAGTGGAGACCGGCAGAGCGAGAACGTATGCGTCGGCGCGGGCGATGGTCGGCCTGACGTTGTTGATGGTCGTGATGCTGATGTCGTTCTCGCCGGAGTTCATGGAGCCCTACGATTCGTTCACCGGCCAGGTGGTGCTGCTGATTGCCGGTGGCCTGTTCGCGGGTGCGGTGTGGGCGTTGATCCAGATGTCGCGGCCGGTCCCGGTGCCACGGGTGTTGGCCGGGATCGAGGACGTGGCCGCCGAGGCGGCGTCGTGATCGCGCTGTTGGCGATGGTGCTCGCCGGGTGCCTGGCTGGGACCGGGTTGCTGCTGGTGATCCGTGGGGCGATGTCGCCGGCGCCGCGGTTGGGGGACGTGGTGGCCGAGTTGCACCGGCCCCGGTCGGCGGTGCCGCCGACGCGCCGGCAGCGGCTCGACACGTCGTTCGAGCGGTTCGCCCTGTTCGGGCTACACGGTCGGAGCACCGACCTGGCGGTGTGCGAACGCTCCCCTGCCGAGTTTGCGCAGGACCGGCTCGTGTGGGCGCTGCTGGGAGCGTCGGCCGGGTTGCTCGCGGTCGCCGCGCGCCCTCTGGGGCTCACTTGGGTGTCGGTCCCGGTGGGGCTCGCGTTCAGTCTCGTCGGCGGGGTGGCGGGCTGGTTCTACGCGTTGGTCGACCTGCGCTCGGACGCGGTGAAGGCTCGCCGCGAGTTCGTCACCTCGTTGGCGTCGTATCTCGAGTTGGTGGCGATCTTGATGGCGGGCGGGGCCGGGGTCGAGACCGCGCTACATGAGGCTGGGCTGATCGGTCGTGGGCGCGGCTACCGCCAGATTCGGGCCGCGCTCTCGGCCGCGCAGGCACGGCGGCAGGGACCGTGGCAGGAGTTCGGCGCACTCGGCCGCCGGCTCGGCGTCCAGGAGCTTCAGGACTTGGAGGCCGCGATGACCCTCGCGTCGGACGAGGGGGCACGGGTCCGGGAGTCGTTGGCGAACCGGGCCGCGGCACTCCGTGAACGCGACGTGTACGAACAGGAGGCCGAGGCCCAGTCGAAGTCCGAGACGATGGTCCTGCCGGTAGCGGCGATGTTCGCCGGGTTCATTCTGCTCGTTGGGTGGCCGGCGATCGCTGGCCTGAGTGCGCCGTAACAGGTCCGGGGTAGGGCGTGGGTTCTTTCATCACGACAACTGACAAGGAGCATCATCATGTTGGAAGCACAAGTGCAGGTCATGTGCCTGTGGTGGGCGGCCGGCGACCGCCTCCGGGCAACCCACAGCCGCGCCGCCGAGCGAGACCGGGGCGAGGTGACCGCCACGACGGCGTTGATCTTCATACTCGTGGTCGCCGCGATCGCGGCCGCCGGGGTGATCGCCTCGAAGATCACGAACAACGCCAGTCGTGTGCCCGACCCGTGACCCGCCCTGCGGGCATGTCGAGCCACCGTGACCGTGGCGAGGTCACGGTCACGGTGATTTCGATCCCCGTGATCCTGCTCGCGATGCTCCTGGCAGTTCAGGTCGGCCTCGCCTATCACTCCCGCCGGGTGGTGTCGGGGTCGGTGCAGGACGGAGCCACCAGCGCAGCCATGCTCGGCTCCACCCCCGAGCAAGGCGTCGCGATCGCCGAGGGTCTGATCGCCGGGTCGGCGGGGAACCTGTTGTCGTCGACCACGGTGACCGGCGACCGCACCGGCGACGTTGTCACCGTCCGGGCGACCGGCACGGTCGTCAAGGTGTTCCCGTTGTTCCCGACCTTCACCGCGTCGGCGTCGTTCTCGGCGACGGTCGAGCGGTTCCGGCCCCAGGGCGAGCCATGACCAGCCGGGGGTCGGGGAAGCTGCGTGACCGCGGGTCGGGTGGCGTAGAGGTCGCTCTCTCGGTGAGCGCGTTGTTGCTCGTCGGCTTCTTCACGGTCGGCGCGTTGCGGGTCACGAACACGGCCGGTGACGTGCAGGCCGCGGCACGCGTCGGTGCCCGCGCGGCGGCGACCGCGCGTAACCCGGCCAGCGGGAAGGCCGCCGCCGAGGCGGTCGTGGCGACTGCCCTCGCCGACCGGGGCGTCGCCTGCGCGGGCGGGCCCGACGTGGCGGTCGACCGCAACGCCGCCGGTCTCGCGACCGTCAGCGTGACCTGCGTGGTGAACCTCGACGACGTCGACCTGGCCGGGTTCACGATCAAAACCCTCACGGCCACCGCATCGGAGCGGGTCGACCCGCTCCGGGGAGGCGACGGATGATCACTCACGCCCGGTGTGATCCGGCGACGCGTGACCGCGGCGACACGATGCTGATGACCACGATCATCGTCGCCGCGCTCATGATCGGCGCGTGGGCGCTGGTCTCGGCCGGGCAACAGTGGGGCGCCCGCCGCGACGCCCAAGCGGTCGCCCAGGCCGCCGCCCGAGCAGCGGTACAGGTCAGCGCGGTCGAGGTGCGCGGCGGCCAGGTCGTGATCGACCCGGTGCTCGCCGGCCAACGCGCTGCCGACGTCGCCTCGGCGTCGGGGTACACCAGCGTGCTGGCGATCAGCGGTACCACCGTCACGGTCACCGTGACTGGCGCGGTCGACTACGCCTACCCGGCGGGCGGGTTCCCCGACGAGTTGACCGCCAGCGGCACCGCCACCGTGCAGCGCGGCGTACTGGACGGACGCTGATGGGCAGGATCGCCCGCGCCCTCGCCGGCCTCGTCGCCGCGGCTGTGCTGATGGTCGGCATCCCGATCGCCCTCGTGAAGATGGCCGGCTGGCCGCTCCCCCGTCAGGTGCCCGACTGGAACAAGCTCTACTGGGACATCCGCCAAGGGAACATCGGCGCCACCGTCGTCGTCAAAACGCTCGCCTGCGTCGTATGGCTCGGCTGGGCGCAACTCGCCTGGGCGCTGCTGTGGGAGCTATTCGTCAACCTGCCACGACTCGGCAAGGGCCACCCCGAAGTCGCCGCCCCGCTCGCGCCCACGCCGATGTCGCGCTTCGCCCGCCGCCTCGTGACGGCCGTGATGACGTTCACCACCGTTGCCTCGACACCGTCGATCACCGCTGCCGCGCCCTCGCTCGCCGACCTCGCCGCAGCCGCCGCGCCACCCTTCGACCTCGGCCGCGCCCCGACCACACTCGTCCACCACGCCTCCGACACCACCCGGCCGACCGCGAGCACCGCGGCGACGTGGGTCGCAGTCAACGGCGACACCCTGTGGGACATCGCCGAACGCTGCCTCGGCGACGGCGGCCGAGTCGACGAACTAATCGCCTGCAACCCCACCGTCCAAGCATCCCGACCACTGCGCGGCGGCCAAGTGGTCGTCCTCCCCGCCGGCGCGACCGCACCCGCCGACCGCTCCCCCGCCCCAACAGCGACCGAAGGCGGCACGACCCTCGGCAACCCATCGGCCCACAGCGAGTCGGTCGACGGGGACGTGACCTACACAGTCGAGCGGGGCGACACCCTGTGGCGCATCATCGACGGCTACTACGGCCACGTCGACGACCACATGGTCGACACGGTCGCCGAGTTGAACGCGATCCCCGACGCCGACGTGATCCACCCCGGCCAAC